>Ga0209706_10000002_pt1 | contig 468425 bp, 412 predicted proteins | sample PPLLaktember2015_6_FD_187263 | JGI IMG/M metagenome (GOLD analysis project Ga0209706, IMG submission 187263) | Freshwater sediment microbial communities from Prairie Pothole Lake near Jamestown, North Dakota, USA - PPLs Lake P8 Core (1) Depth... | ecosystem: Environmental > Aquatic >...
ATGATGATCCTCTACGACCCTGAGAAGGGCGCACGGTCGGAGCCGAATGGAGCGAGTTGCGAGGAGGTTGCGGCGCGAAGGGCCGCCGCCTGATTTCGCAACAGAACCTGGAAGTGACTATCGCTCGTGGACCGCACCGTGCGGGCAGCTCGTCACGCATGTGCCGCAGCCAGTGCATTTGGACTCGTCGAACGCTGGAGTGAAAGTGCGTCTGTCGATGTACATGGCCCCGGTTGGGCACATCTTCACGACCTGGCAGAACGGGCTCCTGTCGCAGATTGCCTCGTCGAACATGACCTGCATCGTCATCGATGGGGCGATGGCGCATCACCTAGATATGGTTTTGCACGGATGACGCACAAGCGCCCATGACCCATCTTGGGACCGCGCACCCGGCAGTCAGTGGGTCATTATCACGGCCGATTCCTCATGTCAGAAGTGAGATATATACACCAACGGATTTGACTCGCGTTGCAAGGCGAACGCTTAGACAAAGCCCTCGAGTTCACCACCTCGATGATGAGCACTAGAGACATCAACGAACTCCTCGGGAAGATCATCAACATCATCACCGACGACTTCGGCTTCGAAGGGTGTGACGCCTTCCTTCTGGACAGGGACAAGAAGGCGTATATCCTGAGGGGGTCCAAGGGATACTCGGCGGAGGTCCGGGAGAAGATCGATAAGCTCACCAAGACCGAGGAATCCGTCAGGGCGGACCTTGAGAGGTGTGATAAACTGGGGAGATTCACATGCCTCTACAGGTCGAAGCCAGGGGACGACCCCGGAACATACTACGGTCTGCTCCACCCAGATAGGGCTGCCCTTCCGAGGGAGAGCCCCGAATCATGGCACGAGCTGGACGTGCTGTATGTCGTTCTCGAGGACAGTGAGGGCAGGACCGTGGGTTTCCTGCAGCCCGACGGGCCCAGGAACATGAAGATACCTGTCGGGAGCACCATCATCAATCTGGAGGTCTTTGCGGCGCTGGCATCCATCGCTGTCGCGAACGCCGAGACGGTCCAGGAGCTGAACAGGAGCGTCAGGTTCTACAAGACCCTCGCACACACGACGGCGCGGCTCCAGGAGCCCGTGGACCTCAGAGAGACGCTCAGGATGATCGCCGAGGGGCTCAACACGCTCGTGCCATTCCAGGAGATCAGCGTCTACCTCCTTGACTGGGACAAGAACCTCCTGGTGCCCGTGTACGCGACGGGACCTTTCGCGAACGAGGTGATGGCCGACATAGGCCCCATCAGCGGCCTCGCAGGGGACGTCGCGCGGTCAGGCAAGGTGGAGATCGTCCGCGACTCATTGGATGATCAGCGAGTCGAGGACATCCCTGGGATAGACGAGGAGGACATCCGCCAGACCATGATGTGCATCCCGCTCAAGAGCAAGGCTGGCGAAGTCGAGGGAGTCCTGGACCTGTACCGGGAGAAGACGAACTCGTTCACCATGGCTGAGTGGGAGATCGCGGAGCCCTTCGCGGCGCACGCGGCTATCGCGCTCGAGAACGCCAGGCTCAGGGAGGAGCTCAGGACGAACTTCGAATCGGTCCAGAAGGCCTTCGCGGACATGAAGGAGCTGGACAAGGCGAAGGACAGTCTCGTGAACACCATCTCCCACGAGCTCAGGACCCCGCTGACGACCATACTGGGGTACCTGGAGATGGCCTCTGAGGGCATGTACGGCGACACCAGCCCGAAGCTGAAGGACAAGATGCAGGCCATGGTGAAATCCGTCAACCGGATCAATGCGCTCGTCGGCAAGATGCTGGAGATGTCCAGGTTGCAGGACGGCACTCTCGTGCTCGACATCGAGCCCGTGAACCTGGCCATGCTCACGAAGGAGGTCGCGAAGGAGCTCGAGAACGACGTGAACTCCAAGAAGCACACCCTCTCCATCATGTTCGGGAACGAGCTCCCTGTCGTGGAGGCGGACAGGCTCCGCATTCACGATGTCATGTTCAACATGATCCACAACGCGATCAGGTACACCGAGGAGGGCGGGAAGCTCACGATAGGCGCGGACATCCTCGGGGGTAAGGTCCACATGTGGGTCAAGGACACGGGCCGAGGCATCATCGAGGGCGACAAGAAGAAGGTGTTCGACCGATTCTTCCTCGTCGACGAGGGGCTCGTGCGCGAGGACGGGCGCGTGGGCATAGGCCTGTACGTGAGCCGGGAGATCGTGAGGAAGCACAATGGTGACATGTGGTTCGAAAGCAAGGAGGGGGCTGGGAGCACGTTCCATTTCACCCTGCCCCTGAAGCAGAGATGAGCCAGAGAAGATATCACTTTTATTGGCAATTTGCCGAGTATTACAACATCTGGTCGCACTTTTAAGGTACAAATAAAGGAAAGGGGTTGCCGAAGAGGTTTGCCGGCCGTTCGACCGCGCTCACTTCTCGCACGAGAGCTTCTCGAAGACCTCGGGTGCGGGCCAAGACGGGTCCTCCGTCATGTACCTGTGCATCGCCTTCGCCGCGCGCTTGCCGTCGCCCATCGCTAGGATGACCGTGGCCGCGCCGGACGCGATGTCGCCGCCCGCGAACACGCCCTTCTTCGATGTCCTGCCCGTCTCGTCCACCGCGATCGTGCCCTCCTTGGTCGTCCTGAGGTTCGCCGTGGTCATGGGGACCAGGGGGTTGGGGCTCTGCCCGATGGCTATGAGCACGTTCTGGCAGTCGATCCTGAACTCGGAGCCGGGGATCTTGATCGGCCTCCTCCTCCCGGACGCGTCTGGCTCGCCCAGCTGCATCCTGATGGCCTCGACCTGCTTCACGTTGCCGCAGTCGTCCCCGATGAATCTCACGGGGGCCGCGAGCAGCTCGAAGTGGACGCCCTCCTCCTTGGCGTGGTGGACCTCCTCGCGTCTCGCGGGGAGCTCGGCGTCCGAACGCCTGTAGAGGATGACCGACTTCTTCGCGCCCAGCCTGAGGGATGTCCTGGCGCAGTCCATGGCGACGTTGCCGCCGCCGAGGGTCACGACCGTCTCGCCCACGCGTATGGGCGTGTCGTACTCCGGGAACTTGAACGCCTTCATCAGGTTGGTCCTGGTGAGGAACTCGTTCGCGGACATGATGCCGTTCAGGTTCTCGCCCGGCAGGTTGGTCCAGTTCGGCAAGCCAGCGCCCGTGCCGACGAACACGGTATCGTACTCCTTGAGCAGGTCATCGACGGTCTCGGCCTTGCCGACGACGCGGTCCGTCATGATGTCGACGCCGCTCCTGCGGATGTAGTCGACCTCGGCCTGGACGATCTCCTTCGGTAGCCTGAACTCGGGGATGCCGTACACGAGAACACCGCCGCAGTATTGGAGCGCCTCGTACATGGTGACCTTGTGGCCCAGCTTGGCCAGGTCACCCGCGACTGTGAGGCCCGCGGGGCCAGCGCCCACGACCGCGACCTTCTTGCCGGTCTGCGGGGGCATGTCGATCTTCCCGTGCTTCTGCTCCCTGCGCTCCCAGTCCGCGAGGAACCGCTCGAGCCTGCCTATGCCGACAGGCTCGTTCTTCTTGCCGACAACGCAGTTGCCCTCGCACTGGTTCTCGTACGGGCAGACCCTGCCGCACACGGCCGGCAGGTTCTGTTTCTCCCTGATGACCTTGATGGCGCCAGCGAAGTCGCCCTCCTGGACATGCTTGATGAACCCGGGGATGTTGATCTCTACCGGGCACCCGTCCATGCACAGCTTCCTGTTAGGGGAGGGCTTGCACTGGAGGCACCTCTGGGCCTCGAGTATGGCCGTCTGGGCGTCCTGGCCCATGGGGACCTCGTTGAAGTTGTGCACGCGCACCTTCGGGTCCTGCTCGGGCATCGGGTACTTCTTCGGCACCAGCTTCTTCGGGGCCTTCTTCTGCTCCTCAGCCATCTACTTCCCCTCCTGGAACTTCTTGAGCGAGATCTGCTCCTCGGCCATGTATCTCCTGTTCCTCGCGATGAGGTTGTCGAAGTCGACCTTGTGGCCGTCGAACTCGGGCCCGTCGACGCAGCCGAACTTGGTCTCGCCGCCGATGATGACCCTGCACGAGCCACACATGCCGGTGCCGTCCACCATTATGGGGTTCAGGCTCACGACCGTGTGAATGCCGTGGGGCTGTGTGATGTTCGATATGACCTTCATCATGATGATCGGGCCGACCGCGTACACCATCTTGACGTCCCTCTTGTCGGCTATGAGCTTCTTGAGTATGTCGCTCACGAAACCGTGGTGTCCCTTGGAGCCGTCATCCGTGCACACGTAGAACTCGTCGCTGACGCTCTGGATCTCCTTCTCGTAGATCAGGAGCTTCTCGTTCTTCGCGCCGATGATGGAGATGGTCTTGTTCCCAGCCTCCTTGAGCGCCCTGACGACCGGGTACATGAGTGCCAGACCGATGCCGCCACCTATGCAGCAGATGGTTCCGACCTTGTGCAGCTCGGTTGGCAGGCCCAGGGGGCCCACGAGGCTGAACAGCTTGTCGCCCGCTTTGAGCGTCCCCAGCTTCTTGGTCGTCTTGCCTATCTCCAGGGCAGCGATCGTGACAGTCCCCTTCTCCGCTGAGAAGTCCGCCATGGTGAGCGGGATCCTCTCGCCGTGCTCGTCCACCGTGAGCATGACGAACTGTCCCGCCTTCGCCTTCTTGGCGATGTGCGGGGCCTTGAGCTCGAGTCTTGTCACGTCCGGTGTGAGCTTCTCCGCCTTGACTACCTCATACATCCTAAACACCCTTTCCCGCCCCCTCCCGATGAACCGGACGAGGGGGCGTATTCGGTTGAGTCCGAATGCCTCTGGGGCGAGGCATCCATACGTTCGTATTTAAGGTTGGCGTAAATACGATATTAAGGGGGGCGTTTTCCGACAGCCGGCATCCGAAGACGGTCTCATCAGAATGTCATTCCAAGATGGGGCCCGAGCACTGAAAAGCAATCATTCACGGACTCAGAAACTCCCAGACAAGCAATCACATTCTCCAATCCTGGTGCCAGGGTCACAGATTGGTCGCCGCACTGGCGGATCCTGTTGAAATTGTGAATCTATAGGGCCTTGAACCTCGGTCGGCCACGATTTCGCCGGCTTCCTCCAGATAATGCAGGCACTTCCTCACGAACTCCTGGCTCTCCTTCAATTCGTGCGAGAGTTCTGTGACCGAGCGAGCGCCCTTCTCCATATACACCAGGATGTTCTGGGAGCCCACCTTCATCTCCGCCTTCGCTTTGAGAGACCTCTTCCAGGGGACGTTAACCCCATACCGCCTCTCCATCTCCTCGACCTTCACGAACAGGAACGCTTCCCAAATCTGGCTCTGCCTCAGGCCCACATGAGCGCTCTGGAGTTCACACTCCTCAAGGATCGAGTCCTTGTCGAGTCCCCTCCTGAACAGAGAGATCATGTCATCCAGGTCCCTGGTCCGCTCGGTGACGCTCTTCAATATGAAAATATCCTCCCTGGAGCACATGTACAGAACGATATTCCCGAACTCGCCAACGAGGGTCGACCTCGCCCTCATCCCCTCGGAGAAGCGGAGTCGGTCACAAATCCTGCCGACGAAGATGTCGACGCGCAGCCCGGTCGGCTTCGACAGTATCTCCGCGTCCACCATCGCATGGCATTCGGCTGGATGCCGGGGGTTGACAACGAATCCCTGCGCCTCGAAGGCTCTCCTGAGAACCTTGGCATCCTTCTCCGAGTCCAGCACCAGGTCAATGTCCTTTGTCGCGTCCTTCTCGCCCCTCAAGGCCATAGCGCCTCCGCCAATCAGATAGGCATTGACGCGCATGGAGCAAGTGTCGCCCGACCGTTTCAGGAGCGATATGACATCTTCTCGACCAATCTGCATCGAATCCAATCAATCCACCCCGTACTGGGCGCGCAGCTGACCCAAATCTGCCCTGTCGGGGAAGTGCGCGTCTGCGACCGGTTCGCCGTCCAGGTACACCACCATCTGTCCGGCGAGTTCGCCAATGCCGACCGCGACGCCCTGTTTTATGAGATAGCGCGGGTCGTAACCCTCCTTCATCAGGAAGAGAAGGCTGTAAGCCATGCTCCTCGCACTGTATGGGTCGACGAGGATGTTGTGCAGCGCGATGTCCTCCGGTCTCAACCTGGGTCGCCAGTAGGCATAGTGATAGTACTTGGTGCCTGACATGAACTCTAGACCCCGACGGGACATGGCGGTGATCCCGGTCTCACGGGCGCCAGACGCGTTGTCCAATCCACGCGCCGTGAATATGAACTCAAGACCCTCGTTCCAGAGCACCGAGCCCATCGACGTCATGTCTTCGAGGATTGCGGAACTCGCGCCCTTCGAAAAATCCTTGAGGAACCGGACGAGGGAAATATCCGATTCGGGAATGGACACCTTCTGTCGTTCCTGGTTGACGGCGCCGTAGTTCTTGAGGCACCACGCGAGCCTTCGCACCGACTCGTTGGACAATCGTATCTCCTTCGCAATCCTGCCCAGGTCCTTCGGATAGCTCGAGATCGAGAGCATGACCAGCAGCCTCGAGCCGACAAGAGGCTCGACTGGGCGTCGGTCACCTTCCAGGTACGCCGCCAAAGCCTTGGAGTGGCCGTGCGAACTCGGGGATATCACTGACCTCTTGCCATCCCTCCGAATGACAATGAGTCTCTTCGACGCGAGTGATTGAGCTATCCTGTACACCGAGATGTTCGATACGCCCGTGGCTCCCTTGAGGTCTGCCATCGACATGTGGCCGTTGCATATCGCTCTGAACATGTTGAGTTCGTTCTTCTTCAAGACGTACATTCTGAGCAATAATTGTTAACTTGCTTATATATACTTTATCAAAACTTGCACAAATTTCCGATTCGAGAATCCGCATGGTCGCACAGGTTGTGTCGGACAAGGCGCAAGGATCACGATCCATCCCGACGCCCGAGTACACGACCCCTGCCCTCACTCGCCCAGGTCCTGCACCTGGACCTTCCCGGCCAAGGTGATGCGGGGCATCGCCTCGATCTTGCGGTACACGTCCTCGGGGTGCTTCCTCACGCCGTCGACCTTGAGCAGGAAGTCCTCGACGGGTATGTTGAACAGGCGCTCGTTCTCCCTCAGGTACGGGAGTATGAGCTCCCAGTCAGCGGGCATCAACCTCGTGATCCTGCCTCCGTTCAGCTGTTCCTCGCCCACGAGCTTCTTCGGGTCGCGCACGTAGATGGCGCCTCCGGACGCCAGGGAGAACAGGTTGCCTCCCGGGTAAGGTTCGGGGAGGTCCGTGAGGTTCCCGTTGCCGTCGAACGCGACGCCGTTCAGCACGACGAAGCCGCCGCCGTAGAGCGGGTTGCCCGCCATGAATGACTCTGCCAGATAGTCCAGGCACGTTCCGTTGATGACCACCCTTGGCTTGCCCACGGCGTTGATGAGCGGGCGCCCGGCCGCGTTGCCGAGGACGAACGCCTCCCCGCCCTTGGCACCGTACAGGAACGTCTGGCCGACATCACCATGCACAACCAGCTTCCCCGAGCTCAAGATCTGGCCCAGTTGGTCTTGCCCGTTCGTGTGCACGACGAGCTCCGCGCCGTCCAGGCCGGACGCGAGGTAGTCACCAGGGTTGCCATAGGCATCTATCCTGAAGCCCTTCGACTTGGGTCCGAGGCCGCAGCCGAAGAACCGCTGGCCGTGGGCGCCGAACACGATGACCCTGTTCCAGCCGAGCTCCTTCGCAGCCTTGATCACGAACGATACGCCATCCTCACCCTCCATCGGAAAGCCTTCGCAGTCGATCGCCAGCTTGCCGTATGGGGACGCCGGGGGTCGGAGCATGTCCTTGTTCCTCAGGTCGACGAGCGCATAGATGGACTTGCCGTCCGACTCGATCCTGGGCAGCGCCCTGAGGATGGATTCGACCGCCTCGTTCGCCTTCTCGATGATCCTGCTCCTCCTGAACGGGCCGGTCGGGTACCTCCGGTCCATCATCAGTGTGAGGATCTCCAGGTACTCGTCGACGGCCAGGTCGTTCGCCGCGGCCGACCGCACCATCTGACCGAAGAGAGCGTTGAGCTCCGAGGCCCTCAGCTCGGGCAGCCTGCGCGTGAAGAGCTTGAATTCGGGGGCAGGTTCCTTGTGCGTGGAGAACTGATCCCCGAGGTCGCCAGCCTTCGGGGACCTCGGAAGACGTTTCGTGAGCGCCAGGTCCTCCGCCCTGTCCCAATCGGAGTGCTGGACAGTGACCATCGAGCCGAACTTGTTGGTGCAGATGAGCCTGAGCGAGCCCGGGGATTCCGGCTGCGGGTGGAGAGAGAAGACGAACGCGCCACCGTCGGTGTGGCTGCCACCCCTGGCGTTCCAGTACCTATCAGCGTACCTGGGCACGGACGGGAACTCCTTTGATATACTCTGGAGGGCGGAGTCGACCGCCTGCTTCTCCGACGCTATCAGGCCTATCTGGATATCGCCGTCGACGAGCGCGAACACCTGCGGCCTGAGCATCGATGTGTCGGTTATCCCCATGAGTTGAAGCCTGCCATCGTAGTGCGCGTTCCGCCCTATGATGAAGAACCAGGGACCGTCCGGAGACCCGTGTATGTGCGTCCTCTGGAGCGCCTTGTACACCTTCTGCTTCTCGTCCGGCAAGAGCGTGAAGTCCCGTTCTGTCGTGGGCGCGAGCGCCTCGATGATGTACTCCAGCGGATATCCGTAGGTCCTGTTCAGCACATCGAACAGCAGGACCGAGACCTCGGTATCGGTGAGGAACAATGGCACGATGTTCCTCTGGGCGAGGTATTCGGACACCGTGTGGTAGTTGGCGAAGTCGCCGTTGTGCACGAGCGCTTCGTCGAGGCCTATGAAAGGATGCGCCCCGCCTGGATGCCACACACGGCCCTTGGTCGGGTACCGCTGGTGCCCTATCCAGATGTGGGCCTTGAAGTCCTCCATGCGGTAGTATGTGATGACATCCTCGGCATATCCCACGATCTTGAGCACAAGCATGTTGCGCCCGTGGGACATGACGAACGCCGACATGTCCTTGGAGGCGTAGTACTTGTGGTTGGTCCTGAAGCTGTTCTGGTAGACGAACTCGTCCTCGGCCCGGCGCCTCGGTAGCTTGCCCAGGCCCGAGGACTTCACGAAGTTGTCCAGGACCTCGTCCTTGACCCTGCAGAAGTATCTCCAGACCTCGGGCGGCTGCACCTCGAGGGACTTCATGAGTCTCGGGTCCTTGCTCGTCTCGACCACGTACCGCTTCTCGACGCGGTAGCATGGATCGATGAACTCCTTCTCGAGCGCCGACCTGCACTCTGGCTTGAGGTACGCGACCTGGACCAGGTAGTTGTCCTTCAGGACCTCCTCGGACACGCCAAGCTGGGCGGCGTCGAGGCCGACGGCCGCGATGCCCCCTCCCTTGCCGTTGCCCCTGTTGTGCATCTGTATGAGCGGCTTGAGTATGTGCTTCCCCGCGATGGGAACCGAGCTGGCCAGGCCCACGACTCCGCAGCCGCCCTCGGCCTCCATCATCCTGGAGCCTTCGGACGCGCAACCGGCCATCCAGGACCTGGACGAGATGATCTCCTGCGCGTGCTGGCTCACTTGCCCACCTCCCTTGTGGGGTTGTCCCCGTGGGCCAGAAGATCGTATCTGCCCCTGAGCTCGGATATGTCACTCATGCCGAACCTGTGGAGTAGCTCGCACCACTGGAGCCGCCACGAGGAGTACATGTTGTATATCCTCTTCGCGCCCCAGGAAGAGTCCGTGATGGCCTGGAGGTCAGGGTCGGTCGTGGCTATCCCGCGCGGACAGCCCCTGCCGCTCTCGCAGTTGCCGCATCTCACGCATCCGACCGCGACGAGGTCTGCCGTCCCGATGACCGCGCAGTCGGCGCCAAGAGTGATGGCCTTCGCCACGTCCATCGCGGTCCTGAGTCCTCCGCTCGCGACGAGCGTCACCTGGTCTCTGATGCCCTCGTTGATGAGGAACTTGTGCACCTTGGGTATCGCATACTCTATCGGCATCGCGATGTTCTTCTTCGCGATCTCAGGCGCGGCGCCCGTGCCGCCGTAGCCGCCGTCCAGGTGCACGATGTGCGCGCCGGCGTAGTAGCTGCCGACGCTGACCATCTCGACGTCGTTCGGCGTCGAGACCTTCACTGACAGGAGCGCCTTCGGGTTGATGGCGGCGGCCCAGTCCAGGTGCTTCTTGTGGTCCTCGACAGAGTAGACGCTGTGGAACGGGAACGGCGAGAAGAGGCTCGTGTACGGCACGGCCTCCCTCATGCGGGCGACATCCGGGGTGTTCTTGTCACCTAGAAGGTGGCCTCCGAGGCCGGGCTTCGCGCCCTGGGCGTACTTGAACTCGAGTATGCGTGAACGCTGTATGGTCTGTTCCCTGACGCCGAACAGGCCCGTCGCGATCTGAGTGATCACGTGGTCCTGGTACGGGATCAGGGCGTCCGGATACCCTCCCTCGCCCGTGCAGATGAAGGTGTTCCACATCTTCGCGGCCTTCGCCCTCGCAGTCATCGTGTGGACACTTATCGACCCGAACGACATGCCCCCGCCGTAGACCGGTATCGGGATCTCGATGCGCGTGCCAGAGCCGCGTCGGTTGAGCGGGATCGATGTCGCGGTCTTCTCCGGGTCGAACCGTCCCTTGGCTTCAGGGAGCTTGAAGTACAGCTTGTCGAAGCCGCCTCCCGACCGGCCGACGTTCCCGGGATCGTCCAGCGGAATCGGCTTGCCCGTCTCCGCCTGGCGCCATGTAGCCATGATCATCTCGACAGGCCAGCGCGGATCCCCCATGCTCGAGTAGTTGTCGCTCTCCCTCACCGAGAGAGACTTGGTCGGGCAGTTCGCCACGCAGAAGAAGTAATTCACCTCGCACGACGGGCCGATGCACTTCCTGTCATCAGGCGGGAGTATCTTGGCATGGCCCTCGACGCGCTTGTGGACGCCGTACGGACAGAGGGATTCGCACATGCCGCACGAGATGCATGTGTCTGCCCTGTGGACCACGTACCTATTCATGAACTGCAGCCTCTCTGCGGGCGCGAGGGACACCTCAGGATATGCGTCAGAGTACGGGTCTGCGCGCTTACCCACGGATGGCACCTCCCGCGATCGTGGAGAGCAGTTCCTTCTGGATATCGTCATAGAATATGGCACGTCCGACCTCGCCCCTGAGCCTCCGGACCTCCCTGATGCCCATCGCGCCGAGCATCTCGAGCATCTGGTCCCTCCACGCGCCGACCATGTTGGTCACGCGGCCCTGGACCCATTCCTGCGTTGCCTTGTCGATCGAGGCTGGGCACGACGATGGCGTGCACGACGGGCAGTACCTGCAGCTGAGGGCCACCATGAGGGCGGTCTCAAGCGTCACTGCGTCAGCGCCGCACACGATCGTCTTGGGGACATGTTCCGCGGCAGCGATGCCGCCCCCCGCGATGATGGTGGCCTTGTCCCTGAGGCCCTTCGCAGTCATGGCCGTGTGGACCGCTCTGAGCGAGTCCTTGGCGTGCCTGGTCTCGCCTCTTCCATGTTCCCTGCCGTCCTCGTCATACTCGACGTGGATTACGGGGACATCGGCCTCCAGCATCTCGAGCACAGTGCCCTCGATGCCTCTCGAAGCCTGCACCCTGAGTGAAAGGACCTTGTCCGGGAACCGTTTCATGATCGCCTTGGCGACCATCTTCCAAGACGAGCCGACGCGCAGCTCGACCATGCGCGTCCTCGTGTCGAGCTCGACCGACCTGGGGTCCGTGCCCTCGGGCAGAACGGGCACGATCTGCGCGGGCGCGGTCTCCATGAGCTCGCGTGTGATTCGGTCCATGGGCACCATCATGAGCGTATCGAGCGTCTTTGCGGCCATCGCATAGCCCATCAGAGAGTTCGTGCCTGCCGCGTCGAGCCTGGTCGAATCGAAGATCATCGGTATGGACAATTCTATCACGGGTGGCAACTCGGTGGACAGCTTCCCGTCGCCGTCGAAGTCGAGCCAGAGCGGCCTGCGCCCGATGTCCGTGCTCGTGGATATGGTCTCGCGGCCGTGGATGCCGTCCCTAGTGGGCCTCACTATCTCGGACATGTCGGTCCACATGCCGTCGTAGTCCGGGCCCGCGAACATGCCCCTGTAGCCAGCGCCGAGCACGGGTATCTTGCCCGTCTCCGCCTCGCCCCAGATAGTGCTGATCCTGAGCGGCGTCCAGATACCGCGCCCGAGGGCCTTGAAATCAGATCCAAGGGACATCGTGAGCGCCCTCTGAGGGCAGTCGGATATGCACCTGAAGCAGTTCTTGCACAGGTGGCTGAGCGGGTCCGCCATCTCCCTAGGGTCCGACTCCTTCCTCTTGTGGACGCCGTATATGCAAGCCTTCTCGCACTTGCCGCAGTTGACGCAGTTCGAGGCGCGTGTGATCACGAACTTCGGGACCGGCGGGGCCATCGACGGCACGGTCTCGATCGGTATGTGGTATCGCTCATATCGCACCTGGACCACCTCCTCCCCTGTGCTTGGGGGCGCCGATGACGAGCCCGCGCTTGACGAGGTCGTCATACTCAGGTGATGACTCCGCGAACTTGACGAAGCGCTCTATCTCCTGCGCGTCCCTGCCGTGCACCTGCTCGAGCCTGCGTTCCAGCTCCTCGTAGAACGGTATCAGCTCCAGCTTGGATTGGCAGACCTGTTCGCAGGCCTTGCACCTCATGCACAGGAACGTGCGGTGCGCATGTTCTCTCGTGATATCGACGCCCGCTGCCATGGCCTTAGCCGTGAGCAACTTACCCCTGGCGGTGACGCGTTCGTCGCCCAACGCGAGGTATGCTGGACACACGCTGACGCATGCGCCGCACATAGCGCACTCGTCGGCGATCCTCAGGTCCGCTGGCCTGCACTTCGGCTCCAGCTTGCCGCGAGCGAACTCCGTGGCTCTGTGCAGGACCGGGAGCGCGAGCGGTGACATCCACAGGACGGCCCTCAGGGCCGGCCCCATCAGCTTCGGTTCCATCAAGAGCCCGCTGAGCGGGCCGAACCTGCCTGAAAGACGGAAGTACTTGCCTGGGTTCATGACGCCCCTGGGGTCGTACTCCGCCTTCAGGCGTCGCATGGCGCCCCTGCGGCCACTCTCAGCGACATCCGAGAACGCGTGGTTCCAGACGCCGACCGAGTACGGTCTCGCGCCCATGTCGACCGCGAGCCTCGTGAGCAGGAGCGACTTGAAGGCGTCGAGCGTGAAGAGGATCGTGTTCCCCTGATCAGTCATGAAGAAGCAGAGCAGGAGCGCCTCGTCCCCCGGGAGCATGTGCACCTCGAACATCGGTGCGAGGTCCAGCTTGGCCGATAGCGACGTGATGGAGGATATGACGTTCTTGAGCGACCTCTTGGTCGTGACGACCTCGAGTCCCAGCATGCCGGGGCCGAACCTGCGTATCTTCATCGGGAAGAAACGCTCGTTCCAAACATACCTCGCGAGGTACTCCGGCTCCTCCGCGAGCTTCTTGGATGCGAGCAGCGAGTCGAAGGCGTCCTGGGATGTCTCATCCTCCATGTAGACGATGACCGCGTCCCCGGGCGTGATGCGCGGGGAGTCCAGCATCCTGTTCGTGTATGACACCCTCAGGGCGCTCTCGAAGAATATGTGGACAGGCTTCGCAGCAGCCGCGGCCTCCTCTGCGAACGAGAGGGCGCTCGAATGGTCCGGGAACATCACTAGGCGTGGTCGCGAACGACTGGCTATCGGCTTCACCTGGAGCGTGACCGAAGTGACGACCCCCAGCTGTCCTTCGCTGCCGAAGACCAGCGGGAACTCCTTGTCCGCCTGAGTGAGCCTGACGATACCGCTCCTCGGTGTAGCGAGCTCGAGCGAGAGCACGTTCGCCATCAAGTGGCCTCTCGAGTAACTGTTCATGCCTATGCCACCTGTGGCGACCCAACCTCCGACGGTCGAGAACTTGCTCGATGGGCATGTCATCAGTGTGAGGCTTTTCTTGCCGAGCTCGTTGTCGAGGTCCGCCCAGCGCACCCCCGTCTGGACCGTCACGGTCCTGGCAGCCTCATCGATGACAAGGACCTCGTCCATCCTGGACACGTCGAGCACGATCCCTCCTCGGACGGGCATTGAGCCGCCGAACGGAGACGAGCCCGCGCCCCTGGGTATGACCGATATGCCGGTCTCCGATGCGAATTTGAGCACTTCGAGGACGCCCTCATCCGATTCCGCCTGAACGACGACCTCGGGCATCGGGTCGAACAGGATCTGCTTCAGGAAGTGCGGTATCTCCGACTGGTCCCTCGAATAAAGCATCCTCTCGCCCGAGGATGTCACGATCCTGGCGTGCTTGATACCGGATTTGAGGAGACCCTGGCGCAGGATGCCTTCAGGAGGCTCCTCCTTGGCGGGAAAAGCAGTCCGGGCAGAGCGGGAGGGTTCGGGAGAAATGGCCCGCCCTACATCAGCGCTTTCCACGTGCATCCCCCCTCAGGAACAGAAGTCCCTTCTGGCCCCTTCGAAATCAAGAGCGAAAGCACCCTGGGATACCACAGCACTGGTGTCGCGTGTGGTGCGCAGATGTACCTCAAAGGCTCCCAATGGCGTCTTTCTGCTCAAACGCAAACGGCGTACGCATGGTGTATATTTAGCACTTTCCCATCACGGAACCCACACTGACACGGGTTGAGCGGGATAGTACCCAGGTACTCCGGCACAGTGCCGGAGGGACGGTAGCGGCGAAGGTTATTAATAATGACCGGAATAAATGGGTACCCAGCACGAGTTGTGTGCCGAACGACACGGGAAAAGCCGAACAGCGCGATGTTTTTACGCCAGAAGTTTGATTTTCCGCGTAGCCGCGACGGAATGCAATTCTGCACACCAAAAAGGAAGAATAGACATGGAAGAGAGCGTTGTAAGTGCCCCTGAAGAGGGCCAGAGCGTAGAGACGAAGATCAAGGACCTCAACCCGCAGTCCAAGAGGGTAGATGTCCTGGCCAAGTGCCTGGATGTAAGCGAGCCGAAGGACATACCCGGCCGGTTCGGCAACACGAGAAGGGTTGCCGAGGCGACGTTGGCTGACGAATCGGGCTCGATCGTCATGTCCCTGTGGGACGACCAGATCGGGACCATCGCGAAGGAGGACACACTCGCTGTGAAGAACGGGTACGTGTCCCTCGTAAGAGGGCACATGCGCCTGAATGTCGGCAAGTACGGCCAGCTGTCGAAGGCCGAGAAGACCCTCGACACGACCGCGAACGAGCCGAACATGAGCGAGAAGGAGTACGAGCAGGAGCGCAGGCAGTACAGTGGCGGCGGCGACCGTGGCGGCAGGCCACGCAGCGGCGGCGGCGACCGGGGCGGCAGGCGCGACTTCGGCAGCGGCGGACGCGAGAGAAGCGACGACAGGCCCAGCTACATGAACAAGGGCCGCAGAAGGTTCTGAGTCCAGCATCTGCTCGGACGACACAAACTCCAAAAACCCCTTCAACTGTTTTGCATCGATGATTCAGTCCAGCATCGGCTCCGTCTTGACGGACCTGACCTTGGGGTTCTCGACGTCCGGACGTACGATCCTCGCGAAGATGGGATAGCCGACCGCTGACATCGCACCTATCCCTCCGAACGCGAGCCAGACGAAGGCCTTGTCCGGCAGTATATCCAGGAGCCAAGTGCCGAACAGCATGCCTATGCCTCCGCCCATCGTCTGGATCAGGCCCGAGAAGCCCATGTATATCCCCCTCTTTGCCGCTGGAGCTAGGTCGGCGATTATGGCCGATACGACTGACATGAACACTATCTCACCGAGAGTGATCACCACGATGCATGCGAGAAGCGTGTAGAATTCTGTCGCGAAGAACACGAGGGCAAAGCCTAGGGATGCCACCAGGTGACCCGTGAGGAGGATCCTCGAGCGCCTATAGTTCGTCACCCTGCTGGTGACCCAGAGTTGAAATGCCACGGTCATCAGGGCGCTCACGGCGAACAGGAGGCCGAAGGCCGCTTCGTCCACCCCTAGCTCCCCGTTCGCGTAGATCGGCAGGACCGAGAGCCATTGCGAGAAGAAGAACCAGAACACCGCTGTGAGCCCGCTCAGAAGCAGGAACGGATGGTCGGATGCGACGTTCATGACCTTCCTGAAGGTGATGGTCTCGCCCGTGTCCTTGGGCTTCGTCTCACGGATGAGCACGGTGTTCATGATGCAGGCGATGGCGAGTATGGCGCTCCCGAACACGAACAGAAGACGCATCGAGTACGCGGCGACGATGAGGGCGCCTATGACGGGGCCGAATATGACGCCGACGTTCCATGATATCCTGAGCGTGCTGTAGGCCCTTGGCCTGTCTGGGGATGGGATGACATCGGCTATCATCGCGTTCGCGGCTGGCATGTAGAGGTATCCCACGAAAGAGTCTGCGACAGCGACGATGAGCAACGCCTCGAAGCTGTCAACGAAGAAGTACATCAGCATCGTCGCCGACATCAGGCCGAGGCTGGACACGAGCACGATCTTCCGCCCGATCCTGTCCGCGAGCATTCCGCCGATGATCGTCGAGGGCATGCCCGCGACGGTGTAGCCCGCGAGTACGACACCAATCAATGGAAGGGCGAGCATGAGGTCGTTCAGCATGAACAGTGCCAGATATGGGATGACCAGCCCGAATGCCATGTTCTCGACGAGGGCGCTCACTACAAGCACTTTGAACGCCCTCGGGGCCTTCTTAAGGTCTTCCAGCACCTGACTCACGCTCCTGAATCATCGTTCTCCCTGGCTCGTATGGAAGCGGTTACAAAGGGGCGGTGACATGACAACCGGATGGTATAATTAACCTCCCTGTCATTCATGCCCTGGAGCGGGATAATGGCCTCGGGCCAGATAAGTATTCTCACTAAGGAAGAGATCGAGCTTGTGCATGAGAACACACTGACGATCCTCAGCAAGCCAGGCATCAAGGTCGGAAGCGAGAAGGCGCTCAGGCTCCTGGAGGACGGGGGCGCACTGGTCGACTTCAAATCCATGCGGGCCTGCATACCCGAAGAGCTGGTCGAGGAGACCATCCGTAAGACGCCGAAGGAGGTCCTCTTGGGCGCGCGAGACCCGAAGAGGGGCATGAGGGCGCCCAGGCACGGACCACCGTTCATGGCGACCAACGGAACCGCGGTCTACATGACGGACCTGGAGACGGGCGAGAGACGGCCGACTCAGGGCAAGGACCTGCTCGATTTCATGACGCTCTGCGACGCAACCGATGGGCTGGACTATGTCTGGCCTATAGTCACGGCGCACGATGGGCCCGAGCACATGCACGGCCTGAACGAGCTCGTCATCTCGATGAAAGGGACGACAAAGCACATCCAGGGAGAGGCGATGTCCGCCGAAGAGGCAAGGGACATGGTGAAGGTCGCAGCACTCGTTGCTGGAGGAGAGGACGCGCTCGCGAAGAGCCCGCTGTTCTCGGTCATCCAGTGCCCTATCTGCCCGCTGGAGTTCGAGAGGGGTTCGGTCGAAGCAGTGATGGAGTTCGCCCAGGCAGGGATACCGGTGGTGTCCATGTCGATGGCGCTCTGTGGCTTGACTGCGCCTGTCACTCTGGCATCAGCCATATCGATCGTGAACGCAGAGAACCTTGCGAGCTTCGCGATATCACAGCTGGCCAAGCCTGGGGCGCCCGTGGTCTACAGTTCCGAATCGAGCGTCATCAACATGAAGACAGGGGAGATACACTATGGCGCCAGGGAGGAGGCGCTGATCGCAGCCGCGGTCGGTCAGATGGCCAAGCGATACGGCGCCCCGACGATGGTCGGGAGCTTCGGCGTTGGCCTGCACGGCGACAAGCCGGGCATCACAGTCGACCCCTCGGAACTCATATTCTCAGCGATGACTAACATGTCGCTGACGGACTTCTCTTCCGGCCTAGGAGGGCTTGACCAGGCCAAGGGGGCATCGCTCGAACAGATCGTCATAGACAGCGATATCTGGGAATCCTTCAGGGAAGTGAGGTCCGATGTCAAGTTCGACAAGGAGCACTTCGCGAACGACCTGATCGCGTCCGTCGGGCCAGGAGGCAACTTCCTGGGAGTGCCTCACACCATCAGGAACATGCGCAGGGAACTGTTCCTTCCAGAGAAGGACAGAGCCGAGGTGTTCGGATCATACGGGCTCGAGAAGGACCAGCGCGAGATGGTGAGGATGGCCAAAGAGCGCGTCAAGAAGGTACTCGCGACACACAGGACGGACCCTATCGACTCCAGCATAGCCCAGAGGATGGACGAGGTAGTGGCGGCGCACAGGCACTGAAGCGCGGTTCACTTCGGCGGTTTTATCTGCTCGATGAAGTCCTTCCAGCGTCGAGCATCCTCTATCCTGGCCATGACCTCGTCCCTGCCCACGGATGCGTGGTCCTCGGTCTCCGCCATGCGCAGGTCGTCGATGGCCTTTAGGAGGCCGCGGACCTCCTCCATAAGTGCTTTCGCCGCGTCCACGGTCATGGGGTCGTGGGAGAGCTTCCTCTCCAGCGCCTTCTCCCTCACGCCGAGCAGCTGCATAAGACGGTCTATCCGCTGGATGTCCTCGTTGGTGAGGTGCTCCTTTGTCGTGAGCCTGTAGACGGTCTCTCTGAGCTCGACCTCGTGCCCCCCGACGAGCTCCCACTCCGGTATGAGCACGCCCACCCAGAACACCATCGAGTGGATGGTCGCCATCATCTTGTCCCGCTCATCTTGAGTGAGGATCCGACGTCCATCTACTCTCTCGCTGGGAGGTCCTTGACCGATCATGGGAACGGATGACGGAGCAATGTCGTCGTTGATTGTTCTTTCCCCTGAGGAGAATAGTGGAAGGTGTTTGGGTGGTTCTGCGCGCAGTCACTCCTTCGCGATCCTCTTGAACGCCTCGTCGGATACTTCCAGCGCATACTGGATGTCCTTCTCCGAGTGCACCATCGATGTGAAGAAGTGCTCGTCCGCGTGAGGCACGCCGAAGAAGACGCCCTTGCCCAGCGAGTACATGAACCAGTGGTTCCACTTCTCGCGGTCTATGTCGATGGCGTCCCTCCACTTGACGACCTCCTTGTCGGTGAAGTACATCTGGCCCAAAGAGCCGACCGACTCTATCCAGACATCGACGCCCCTGTCCTCCGCGACCTCTCTGAGCCCCTGGAACAGCGAATCGCCTATCCTGTCTATCTTCTTGTACGCGCCTGGTCTCGAGAGTATCTGGAGCGTCTTGAGGCCGCCCGCGACGGACACGGGGTGGGCGTTGTATGTCCCCCCGTGGTAAACGTTCCCGTCCACCTTGGGCACGATCTCCTCCATGATCTTCCTGGTGCCACCGAAACCCGCTAGCTGATAGCCTCCGCCAGCGATCTTGGCCACGCATGTGAGGTCCGGCTTGACGTCGTACCTCTCCTGGGCTCCCCCACGGGCCACCCTGAAGCCCGTCAGGACCTCGTCGAAGATGAACACGATGCCGAGGTCCTTCGTCAGCTTCCTCAGCTTCTTGAGGTAGTTGTCCCTTGGCGCGAAGCATCCTCCGCCCGCCTGAACCGGTTCGATGATGACCGCTGCCAAATCGTCCGCGTTCTTCGTGATCACCTCCTCGGTCGCGTCCCAGTCGTTGAACGGATAGAGGACGACCAGGTCCGAGATGCTCTTCGGTATGCCTTTCCCGTATGGTACGGACGGCTGGTTCCTGTTGTCTTTCAGCATATCCTCAGGGATGTCCACGCCCTGGAGCGCGTAGTCGTGCCCTCCGTGGTACGCGCCTTCAGCCTTGGCGATCTTCTCCTTGCCGGTGTATGCCCTCGCGACCCTGATCGGGTGCATTGTGGCCTCGGTGCCGGAGTTGGCGAACCTGAACATCTCGATCGACGGCATGGCCTTCTGGACCATGCGCACATACTCGATCGCGAGGTCCGGGGACGCGCCATACATCGTACCCTTCCCGACCTGCGCCTTGACGGCCTTGACGACCTCCGGATGGTTGTGGCCCAAGATCATGGGCCCGTAGCCGAGCGCGAAGTCGACGATCCTGTTGTCATCCAGGTCGTAGATGTAAGGGCCCTTGGCCCTCTTCACATAGAACGGATACGGCTCGAAGAACCGCACGTTGCTCTCGACACCGGCAGGGAGGAGCTTCCTCGCCTGCTCGAAGTGCGCTTTCGATCTCTTGGTCCTAGACACATACTCCTTCTCGTAGCCTGCTACTGTTGGCATGTTGCACTACCTCGCAGTTGCTAGAAGGACCACATGACAAGCCCAGCACCATTCTCGGCAGTATCAAAGAGAATTGACCCACACAGATAATGCCATAGCCTTGGGCAGCCCTCGCGCGATCCCGCGCAAGGGACGAATCGAGGCAGTGGTAGAAAAAGGCTTCCTTCGGATACTGGCCATCGAGGTCACTCGTGCGGCCGCCCATACGGGGACGGCACCCGCAAGACTGATTATCCGTTCTGCGGATACCGTTTGGGATGGAACACAGGAGACGGCCGGGGAAGCTGATAATAGACGGACTGTGGGACCTCTTCATCCTCATCAAGTATCCGAAGATCATACTGATGGCCACCTTGGCATTCATCGCCTATGGGCTCTTCCAGGATGAAGGAGTCCAATCGTTCTTCCACAGTCTGGGTGACCTGGGATACATCTCTGCATTCTTCGGCGGCATGATGTTCGCGTTCGGGTTCGGCGCACCCTTCGGCGTGGCGCTCCTCGCAACCATCGCAGACGATGTGAACATCCTGCTCGGTGCGGTGGTAGGCGGCACGGGGGCGCTCATATCCGACTACCTGCTGTTCAAGTTCATCAGGGTCACTTTCCAGGACGAGATCGACCGGTTCAGGGACTCGAAAGCCTTCACGATGTTCAACGGCATGGTCAAGCGACGGATGCCTCCCAGGATAGCGTTCTATCTCTCGCTCGGGGTCGCTGGGTTCATGATTGCGTCGCCTCTCCCAGATGAGTTCGGTGTCACACTCCTCGCGGGCATCACCACCATCAGGATGAGGACATTCGCACTCATCGCGTTCTCTCTGAACACGCTCGGGATCCTCGTTGTGCTCGGCGTGGGCCTCGCGTTCTGAGATCCACCAATCGGGGGATCATCTGGCCGAGCGAGTCGGCAGCTTGTCCTTCACGAGGTACAGGAGGCCGAACCACGAGATAGCCGCGAGTATACCGAAGACCAGCAGCGCCCCCGGCTGCGCTTCTGGGTCGTCGTTCATCGTCATGATGACACCCATTGACAGGACGGCGGTGCCGAGTGTCACGAAGAACCCGAAGAAGAGGAGAACGAGGGGATAGGACCTCTCTGGCTTGGTGAGGAGTAGGAACAACCCTACGAACCCGAGCGGGATGGTGATGCCCAGGTCCAGGTATCTGACGATCCACCATAGCGTCGGGGTCGCCTCGTAGGACCCCGTCGAGGTGTCCCCAGTGGACATGACCTCCGTGAGCTCCGAGAGCCACATCACGGCGAACATGATGAGGAACAAGCACATGACGGCCACGAATATCCTGAGGCTTCGGCGTCTGAACACGGGGGCGTCCCGTTCCGTGAACATGGATAGACTGGCGATGAGGAGGATCAACCCCCCTATGATGAGGACGAGGAAGAGCCATGCGTACTGTTCCACGTTACCGTCGTAGGCCGGGTTGCCCCATTCCTGCCCCATCCCGAGGCTCAGGCCAGTGTACATGAGCGTGACCGGCGACAGTATGAGCAGATATCTGGCGCCGGGCCGTCTCATCAGATGCAGGACACCGCCCAGGATGAGTATCGGTGTGATCAGCACCAAGTTGACGAGGTCGCCGCCCTCGATCTGCCATACCCCGGATGCCGATGTCCGATACTCGATCGTTCCCAGCACGAGCGGACCTAGCAATGCTACCGCGGCCAGCGCGACCCCGCTGACAATCGCGACGGCCCCCACGAAGTACCAAGGCAGAAACGAGTCCACGGTGCCGTTCGACCCTCCCGTCCTCGTCGCGACCACGTTCTCCGATGACGACGTATCTATGACCTCACCCATCGCACTTCACCTGGGCGTCAATCGATGTGCGGCCTCAAGAAACCGACGGGTCGTGTGTCTCGGACATCTCCTCGAGAAGGACGGACTCACTTCTGTGGTTCCACTATGATCTTGATGGACTCCCCAGACTTCGCGACGAGCTCGAATCCTTTGCCGGTCTCCGCGAGCGGGAACCTGTGCGTGATCATGTCCTTGATGTCGACCTGCCCGCTCCTGAGGAGCTCAACGGCGTCGGCTATGTCTCTCGGGCTTCCAGCATATGTCGTCGTGATCGTGACCTCATCCTTCCAGATGTCCCCGAACGGGACCGGAATCTCCACGCCGGGCATCGGGGGAGCGAACATCAGGATCGTGCCTCCGCGGTCGACACACGCAAAAGACTGCTTGATCGCCGGGGTCGCTCCAGTCGATACGACCACGAGGTCCGCCGGGCGTCCGTCGTTCGCCTGCCGCACCTTGGCGGGGACGTCCTCGGACGCGTTGATGATCGCGTCGGCTCCGAACATCTTCGCCGCGCCCAGGCGGTAGTCGGATACGTCGGTCGCTATGATCCTTCCAGCGCCCAAGGCCTTGGCCAGCTTGATGTTGAGTAGGCCCGCGATGCCACTCCCGAGGACCAGGACCGTCTTCGCAGGCTCGAACCTGGATTGCCTGAGGCCGCGGACGACGCACGCGAGCGGCTCGATGAACACTCCGTCATCGTAGGTGAGCTCACGAGGAAGCACCGTGACGCCCCTGTCCACGTTGATGCTGGGCACGCGGACGAACTCCGCGAAGCCACCTGGGTGGAAGTTGGTCGTCCTGAGAGTGTCGCAGGCCGAGTGGTGCCCGCTCAGACAATACTTGCACGTGTTGCACGGCACATGGTGCGAAACGAACACCCTGTCGCCGACCTTGTATCTGTCTACGCCGGGTCCCAACTCGACGATGTCACCCGCGATCTCGTGGCCGAGCACGAGCGGGGCCTTCTTGATCCTGTACCACTCCATGACGTCGCTTCCGCAGATGCCACACGCCTCGACCTTGACCAGGATCTCACCCGGGCCAGGCTTCGGCCTCGGCAGTTCCTGGAGCCGCACGTCCCTGTTGTTGTAGTACATCGCCACGCGCATCTGGGAGACACTCCGATGAGAGTCTTTGGCTCACTTCTTCTTCGTGAGCTCCTTGAACATGTCGAACGCTTCCTTCGCGGTCGCGTTCTCGTGCACGATTTTCCTGACGGACTTGATCATCGCGACAGGGTTGTCGGACTGCCATATGTTCCTGCCCATGTCGACGCCGACCGCGCCTTTGGATATCGAGTTGTATGTGAGCTCGAGCGCGTCCTTCTCGGTCATCTTCGGACCGCCCGCGACCACTATCGGTGCGGGACATCCCTCCACTACCTTCTCGAAGTTCTCGCAGTAATACGTCTTGACGATGTGAGCGCCCAGCTCCGCGGCAATCCTGGACGAGAGCGCCAGGAACCTCGCGTCCCTCTTGCCGAGCTCCTTGCCGACGGCCGTGACGGCGAGCACAGGCATGCCGTACCTCTCACCCTCGTCCACGAGCTTCGAGAGGCTGACCAGAGTCTGTTTCTCGTGCTTGCTGCCGACGAATATGGACAGGGCTATGCCAGACGCATTCATCCTGAGCGCGTCCTCGACGGAGGTGATTATCTCCTCGTTCGAGAGGTCCTCGCCCACTATGCTGGAGCCTCCGGACACGCGCAGCACGACCGAGTTGGGTATGCCCGCGTCGACGCAGGTCCTGAGCACCCCCCTGGTGAGCATGATTGCGTCCGCGTAGGGTGCCAGCGGCATGATGGTGTTCCTCGGCTTCTCGAGCCTGGTCGTCGGCCCGAGGAAGTAACCGTGGTCCACGGCGAGCATGACCGACCTCCCGGTATCCGGCCTGATGATCCTAGACATCCTGTTCTTCAAACCCCAGTCCATGTGAATCCCCCCGGGCAAGTGAATCCCGGAAGCCGCCCGTTGAGAACACTGAGTACGGTATTAAAACATTGCCGACGGAGTCCTTGAGGCTAGCGGTAGCATTGATAAGCGTGCAGAGGGATTCGGCCGTCAGGTGGGGCGGCGAAATGACCAGGTGGACACTGTCCGTCTGCATGTCTGTCTTCGTGATAATGGCATCCTTGGTCTGTTCCACGGGGCGTGAGGCAGAGGCGGCATACTCACTTGCCGTGGCGTATGAACCGCACGACCAGATAGTCATCATGAGCGATGAGGACTTCACGCTTGAAAACGGCGTCAGGTCTGGCAACGGGACAAGACTCAACCCATACGTGATTGAGGGATGGGAGATAGACCTCCCAGAATGCGCAGGCGAGGAGTATTGCAGCGATGGGGTCGTCGTCCAGAACACTGAGTCGTCCTTCGTGATTAGGGACATGTGGATTCACTCCGGGAAGGAGGTAGTCCTGGAATTCGGCTCGCATGCAAGCGCAATCGTGATGTATCACGTGTGGTCCGCCACGATGGAGGACTGCGTCCTGTCAAACAACACCGGCGGCATCTACTTGATGGATTGCTCATTCATATCCATCGAAGGATGCCTCATCGCGGACAACAGCAACTCTGGCATCTTCACGGAAGACTGTGAGTACGTCCGAGTGGCGAACAGCATGGTTGCACGCAATTCTCATGGCGGCGTCGAGTTCGGGAGCGCCGAATACTGCGACCTGATCGACAGCACGGTCACGGGGAGCGAATACTGGCTGGGCGTCAATCTGTACCAAGCGGACCACAGCTCGGTCAGGAACTGCATCGTCTCTCAAAACAACAACATCGGGGTCAACATCGGATTCTGCCAGGACTGCAATGTGTCTGGAAACCTCATCGAGGGGAACAGCATAGGCGCCTGCATCTATGGTTCGGAGCGTCTCACGATGGAGTCCAACGTCTACCTGGACAACGGCGAGGACATCCGAGACGACCGCGAATCCGAGATAGACTTGCGGCCTGCAATCGTGATGGCCATCGCCGCGGCGGCAGCAATCGGAATCGCGCTGTTCCTCGAGAAGAGGCGCCGCTCCGACGGAACGAAGAAGTGACTAGACGACTCACTTCCGCCTGTTATCAATCTTCTTCTCGCCGCTCAGGAACTCCCAGTCGAATATGGCGTCGACCTGCTCCTTCGTCATGATGCCCTTCTCGAGGACGAGGTCCCTGATGGACACGTTCCTCTTGAGGGCCTCCTTGGCGATCTCGGCCGCCTTCTCGTAGCCTATGTGCGGCTGGAGGAATGTCGCGAGGGACGGGTTCTTCTCAAGATAGGACCGGCACTTCGCCTCGTTCACCTCGATGCCCGATATGCACTTCCCCACGAACACGGGGAGGTAGTTGTTCAGGAGTACCATGGACTCGAGCAGGTTGTGGACCATGACCGGGTTCATGACGTTGAGCTCGAACTGGCCCGCCTGGACGGCCATCGCGACCGCGAGGTCGTTGCCTATGATCTGGAACGATATCATGTTCATGCACTCGACCATGACGGGGTTCACCTTGCCCGGCATGATGCTCGAGCCTGGCTGAGTCTCCGGGAGCCTGATCTCCGCGAGGCCCGTCGTCGGGCCCGAGTTCATGAGCCTGAGGTCGTTCGATATCCTGATGAGCTCGAGGGCGAGGTCCCTCATGCAGCCGGAAACGCTCGCGACGCCGAGCCTGCTCTGGAGCGCCTCCCTGGGGTCCTCGGACTCGATGAGGTTCAGGCTCGTGATGATACTGAGGTGCTTGACTACCATCCTGTGATAGTCTGGGTGCGTGTTCGCACCTGTGCCCACGGCGGTCGCGCCCAGGGGCACCTCCTCGAGGAGCTTGAGCGTGCTCTTGAGCTGGTCCCTGGCCTTCTTGATCGCGGCGGCGTAGGCCATGAACTCCTGGCCAAGCGTGACGGGCAACGCGTCCATGAGATGCGTCCTGCCGGACTTCAGCACCGTCTGGAACTCCATCCCCTTCCTCACGAAGGACCTCCGGAGCAGCTCCAGGTTGTCGAGCAGGTCCTGGGCGATGATGAGGACGCAGAGCCTCATCGCGGTGGGATATGTGTCGTTTGTGGACTGGGACATGTTCACGTGGTCGTTGGGGTGTATGACAGAGTAGTCGCCCTTGCGCCTGCCCACGAGCTCGAGCGCGCGGTTGGCCACGACCTCGTTGATGTTCATGTTTAGCGAAGTGCCCGCGCCCGCCTGGAAGTCGTCCACGACGAACTGGTCGTGCAGTTTGCCGGAGAGTATCTCATCGCACGCGGCGACGATGGCCTCCGCGACATACGGCTCGAGCCAGCCGATCTCCATGTTCGCCAGGGCGGCGGCCTTCTTCACCATGGCGTACGCGTTGATGAATTCCGGCCTGGCCATGATGCCGCTGACTGGGAAGTTCTCGACGGCCCTCAGGGTCTGAATGCCGTAGTAGGCGTCCTCAGGCACCTCTCTCTCGCCGAGGGAGTCGTGCTCCCTCCTCGTGTTCGTGCTGGTCAAATCCTCAGGCCTCTTGATGAGTGGATGGCAAGAATCATGTTCGCGTGTATTTCTATGTTGGCCAGTGAACTCCGCCGTTGTTGGAGGGAACCAGGACGGACGGCGAAAAGACTTAGACCGGCCAGGCGATTCGGGCCAGAGGAGCCCTGAATGAACGAGAAGATCCACGCCCACATCAGACGCAAGGGAGGCTACAGGTTCGAGATATCATTCGATGAGTGGGACAAGGGGACCGTGAGCATGGACGAGCCCGTGCCTTTGGGGGAGGGCGCGGCGCCGAACGCGAGCATGATGCTGTCATCGGCCGTGGGGCATTGCCTGAGCGCGAGCCTGCTCTTCTGCCTGTCCAAGTCCAGGGTCGAGGCCGAGGACATCGAAGCCGACGTGGAGACGTCCCTCGTGAGGAACGACAAGGGCAGGTGGCGTATTGATGGGATTAAGGTCATAATGAAGCCAACAGTCAAGGAATCTGACCGTGAAAAGCTCAAACGATGCCTCACCATGTTCGAGGATTTCTGCATAGTGACGGCCTCGGTCCGAGAGGGCATAAAAGTCGATGTTGAGATAAGGGAGCAGAACGAATAGAGGTGTGGTCGAAATGCCGCTGATCAAGGATAAGGAGAAGGAGACCCTGAAGAAGGAGTTCTCCCAGAAGCTCGTGGACGATGTCAGGATCATGGTCTTCACGCAGGACGTGCCGTGCGTCTTCTGCACCGAGACGGTGCAGGTGGCCAGCGAGCTCGGAGAGTTGTCCCCGAAGCTCAAGGTCGAGGTCTACGACTTCGTGAAGGACCAGATGAAGGCCACCGAGCTCAGGATCGACAAGATACCTGCCATCGCCGTCGTCGGCAGGAAGGACTACGGCATCAGGTTCTACGGCATACCCTCGGGGTACGAGTTCAACTCGCTCGTCAGCGCGGTCATGGATGTGTCCAGGGGCCAGAGCGGCCTGTCGCAGAAGACCAAGGACGCGATGAAGGAGCTCGACCAGCCGGTCCACCTACAGGTGTTCGTCACGCCCACGTGCCCGTACTGCCCGTCGGTCGTGAGGCTCGCCCATAAGATGGCCATAGAGTCGGACATGGTCTGGGCCGATATGTTGGAGGCGAACGAGTTCGTCCCACTCGCCCAGAAGTACCACGTGACCGGCGTGCCGAAGACGATCATCAACGAGAACTTCGAGGTTGCGGGCGCGGTGCCCGAGGATCTGCTCGTGGCGCACGTGCTGCACGCGGTGCACCACATAGGCCCCGTACAGCCCAGATGAGCCAGGGGAGCTGTGGCCATGGCCGAGACGGACGACGTGCTGGCGGTGTTGCGCGCCCTCAAGGGCGTCCGAAAGGCGTTCTATCTGAACGACGCGATGCGCTCACGGGTCAGGGAGATCGAGTCGGAGATACGCCCGTTCGGCCCTCTCGTGGTCAGGAACGAGGGGGTACTCGAGTGCCTCAGGAGGGCGCATGTCGCATGCATCGTCAAGGGCACATCCTTCAGGCCGCCGCCCCACGCGACGGTCATGCTGATAGACGAGGACGGGACCGTCATAGGCAGGGAGCTCCTCCCTGGGGACAAGGTGGAGGAGGAGCCAGGCAGGAAGACACTCTACCTCGGCAAGGACTTCGTGATGTTCTATGACGGCAGGTCCGGCAGGAACGCCAAGTTCGTGCTGCCTCCAGTGCCCTTCGCTGAGGTCGAGGCGCTCCCGTTCGCAGCCAGGGTGGTGTCGTCGAGCCCTTCCACAATGGGGGACCTGCACATACGGCGCTGCGCGGGCCTCGACGACGACCCGAAGCTCGCGACGGTCCTGATCGGTTTTGACATCCGTCGTTGACCTGTCCCGGATATGCCCGAATATCGGAAGGGGGTGTCGAGTCGGACACTCCTCTGAGATGCTTTTCGAAAGACCCCCCTCTAACTCATATACTCCGTCCGAACACAGTGGCGCTTTTTTGAAGGAACTGAGCACGGGAAGCGCAGAAAGTAGCAACCTGTCCGGAGGGCATCGGGAGTATATGGGATACATTTAAATCGGTTCTGACCATGCGCGTCTAATGCTCAGGCCGCCAACAGCCTTTGAGAGCGGCTAGAGAGGCCAATGGTGTTATGATGGCAAGCAAGGCGAACCCGTTTGAAGAAATGAAGAAGATGGTCGACAAGGCCGGCAAGACCCTAGGGCTCGAGCCGGGCTTGGTCGAGGTTCTGAAGTCCCCGAAGAGGGAACTGACCGTGAACTTCCCAGTCAGGATGGACGACGGGAAGATCAAGGTGTTCACCGGATACAGGGTCCAGCACAACGAGGCACGCGGTCCCTACAAGGGCGGCATAAGGTATCACCCGCAGGTGGACATCGATGAGGTCAGGGCTCTGTCCTCGTGGATGACCTGGAAGACCGCAACCGCCGACATCCCGTACGGAGGCGCGAAGGGAGGCATCATCGCCAACCCGAAGACCATGTCCGTGGGCGAGATCGAGAGGATGACGAGGAGGTACGCCTCTGAGATATCCATCATCATCGGCCCGGAGAAGGACATACCAGCGCCCGATGTGAACACCGGTGGGCGCGAGATGGCCTGGATCATGGACACGTACAGCATGATGAAGGGCTACGCTGTGCCTGGCGTCATCACGGGCAAGCCGAGGGAGATCGGCGGCTCGCTGGGAAGGCCAGAGGCGACCTCGAGGGGCCTTGTCTTCTGCGTCCGCGAGGCGGCCAAGAAGATCGGCATGAACCTGAAGGGTGCGACCGTGGCCATCCAGGGATACGGCAATGTGGGCGCTTTCGCTCACAAGCTGATTGAGCGCGACTTCGGTGCGAAGGTCATCGCGGTGAGCGACTCCCAGGGCGGAATCATCAGCGAGAAGCCCCTCAGGTACGAGGAGGTCTTCGCGCACAAGCAGAAGACCGGCAGCGTCAAGGGATTCCCCGGGACGAAGCCGATCTCCAACGAGGCCATACTGGAGCTCAAGGTCGACGTGCTCCTGCCCTGTGCTCTCGAGAACGTGATCACGAAGGACAACGCCGGGAAGATCAAGGCCACGATATCCGGTGAGGGCGCAAACGGCCCGACAACCTTCGAGGCCGACGCGATCCTGTACAAGAACGGCGTGCTCGTGCTCCCCGACATCCTCGCCAACTCCGGCGGTGTCACGGTGAGCTACTTCGAGTGGGTCCAGAACAACTACAACTACTACTGGACCGAGGAAGAGGTCAACCAGCGCCTGGACCAGAAGATCACGAAGGCGTTCCACGAAGTGTGGGACATGAAGGAGAAGCACAAGTGCAACATGAGGGACGCAGCGTACCTCGTCGCAGTGAAGAGGGTCGCTGACGCCACGAAGCTCAGGGGCTTCTACCCGTAACCGGCCAAACCAGAATCAAACTCGAACCATCCGGGAATCGCCCCGGATGGCCAACCCGTTTTTCTATCTCAGCTTTCTGACCTTCCGCCCGATCAGTCCCTTTATCTTGTCGAAGGACGGCGGCGGACCAGTCCGCACCTGTTTCCCGTCGATGAACAGCGCGTCGCTTATCCCCCACTCGATGAGTCTCTCCCGTTCCATCGTGTCGATGTGTTCGAAGTGGACCCTGTCGCCGAACATGGACGAGGCCCTCTTGGCGCGCTCGTGGACCATGTTCCCCGCGGAGCACCAGCCGCTGTTGAACGAGGTCACCGTGACCACCCCGCCGCAGGCCTGGGGGTGCTTCCTGGGCCTGATCCACCTCGGCGGGCAGGCGTTCTCCGAGAAGGGCTTCCACAGCAGGACGCTCATCCCGTCCTTGTCGACCTTGGTGTAGCCGTGCTTCTTGAACCACGAGGCCTTCATCCAGAACGGCATGGAGAGGCCCCAAGCGACCATGCCGCCAGAGCCCAGGGAGCGGGCGTCGTCCTCGGCGGCCTTCAGCAATGCGGAGCCCATGCCCTTCCCCTGGAAGTCGCCCCTGCCCTGCTTGTGACCGTGCACCCAGATGCAGAGGATGAAGTGCAGCCCCTCCCCCTCCGCCTGCGAGTGCTCGATCGGAAGGTACTGGATCATCCCTCCTGGGACTCCGCGGTCGTCGAACGCGAGCTTGACCCGGAGGCCCTTCCGCAACATGCTGGTGAACCAGACCTCCCTCCGGTCGCCCACATCGGCCATGTCGGGGGACCACTCCTCGAGGCACTTGAAGAAAGCAGGATGGTGCTGTTCGTCCAGGTCGCGGATCTCCATCATGACCACCATCTGGCCGAGGGGTCAGCCCAGCCCCGCCACGACCTTCGCCAGGTCCCCGACCGCGACGACCCTCTGGTCCCCGGTCCTCATGTCCCTGAGCGTGACAGAGTTGTCGGCCATCTCCTTGCTGCCCACGATTATGGCGCACTTCGCGCCTGCTGAGGAGGCGTACTTCAGGTTCTTGCTCATGTTCCTGCGCATCAGGTCCACGTCCGCCCGGACGCCCTCCGCCCTGAGAGAGGACACGATCCTGAATGCGTGGTCCCTCATGTCGTCCTTCGCGGGTATGACATATGCGTCCAGTGGAGTGTGTGGCTTCTTCTCTCCCTCGGCTGCGAGCGCCAGCACGACCCTGTCGATGCCTATCGCGAAGCCGGTGCTGAACACAGGCTCGCCCCCGAACAGTTCCGATAAGGTGTATGAGCCGCCGCCCATGATCTGCTTCTCCGCGCCTAGCGCGGGCGCGTCGATCTCGAAGACCATGCCGGTATAGTAGTCGAGGCCACGGACGATGCCGAGGTCGATCTTGCAGTCCTCGATGCCGTACAGCGAGAGTATCCTGAATATCTCCCTAAGGTGGTCGGTCGCCTCGGACTTCTCGAGGCTGTCCAGTATCTCAACCGAGCCCCTCATCTCAGCGATCGTTGTGATCCTGTCGAAAAGCTTCCTCGGGAGCGTTCTCGCGTCGAACATATCGCCGAGCGCGTCGAAGTCCTCCTTGTCCAGCATCCTCAGGACCTCAGCCACGGCCTGCTTGTCCGGTATCTCCGCCTGCACGAGCGACTTCAGGATGCCTATGTGGCCCACGCGGACCGTGAAGTCCTTCAGACCTGTTGATCGGATGGCGTTGACCGCGAGGGCGATGACCTCCGCGTCGGTCTCCGGGTTCTTGGAACCTATCAGTTCCGCGCCCAGCTGGAAGAACTCCCTGAACCTGCCGCTCTGGGGGTTCTCGTACCTGAAGCAGTTCCCGACATAGTAGAGCTTGAGTGGCTTGGGACTGTTGGAGAGCTCGTTGACGAAGAACCTGATGACCGAAGCGGTGATCTCGGGCCTAAGGGCCATCTCCCTGTCGCCCTTGTCCCTGAACGCATACATCTCGTCGATGACGGCCTGTCCGGACCTGAGTGTGAAGAGTTCCGAGTGCTCGAAGGTAGGAGTCACGACCTCGCCGAAGCCCGCCCTCAGACAGACATCGCGCATGGCCTGCTCGACCCTCCTGCGTTCGGCCATCTCCTGGGGGCCGAAGTCCCTTGTGCCGCGAGGGCGCTGAATCATGGATGCGCAATAACCATTCCCTGCGTTTAATCCTTTTGGGGCCAGCGTGCCTGAACATGAGCCCATCGGGTCGTTCATCGATGCACAACAGGATTGATATCCATGCTCGTGATTGCGTTGATTGATGGACATACTCTGGGTCGCCTTCGCGGTGTTCCTGGCAACCTACGCGTTGATATCCATACGCAGGTTCCCGAAGGTGAAGATAGAGAGGCCCGCAGCCGCCCTGATAGGCGCGGCCCTGATGATCATGCTCGGGGTCGTGGGCCCCGGAGACGCGATATCTGCCATCGATCTCGACATCGTCCTGCTCCTGGTCGGCATGATGATCCTCGTCGCCGGCCTCGAGCTATGCGGGTTCTTCGAGTGGGTCTCCCTCAGGATGATCCGGTACTCGAAGGACCAGTTCATGTTTCTGGTGCTCACGATGGTCGTCACTGGGACGCTCTCAGCACTCGTGCTGAACGATACCGTCGTACTGCTGTTCACTCCGATCATCATACGTACATGCAGGTTACTGAAGTCGAACCCGGTCCCGTTCCTCGTGGCCGAGGCGATGGCAGCGAACATCGGGAGCGTCGCCACCGCTGTCGGGAACCCGCAGAACGCATACATCGCGACCAAGGCCGGGATCTCGTTCGTGGACTTCTCCGCGAGGCTCGTGCCCGTTGCGGTCGTCTGCATGCTGGTCGCGATAGCAATACTCTACATCATCTACAGGAAGGAGATCAACAAGGGCAGTGCCCAGGAGTTCAGGCGGAGGATCTTGAACGAAGGATGGGCCATATTCCAGGAGGAGATCGTGAAGGGGGATGTCCTCGCGCAGTCGGGCCTCAGGAAGATGAGGGAGCACAGGCTCGGGCTCTACGCGCTCCTGCTCATCACCGCGGGCACGTTCGTCGCGTTCGTCGCCAGCCACGTGATAGACGCGCCCCTGGCGATCGTGGCGTTCCTCGGAGGAGTCGTGGCGCTGTTCGTCGTGCCCATGGTGTCCAAGGTGAAGGCGAAGGACATGCTGAACGGCGTGGACTGGTCCATCATCCTGTTCTTCATCGGCCTGTTCATAGTCCTGAGGGGCGTGAGGGACTCTGGTCTTCTGGCGGAGATCAAGGACTTCTTCCCTGGTTTCGAGGACGGGGGCGTGCCTACCGTCGGATGGCTCACGGCCCTGTCCGCGATGCTCTCCAACCTCGTGAGCAACGTGCCCTCGGTCATGCTGCTCAGTGAACTGATACCGATCTCCGAGACGGACCTCTGGATCGCTCTGGCATCGAGTTCCACGCTCGCTGGTAACGCGACCATACTGGGAGCGGCGGCGAACGTCATCGTCGCCGAGAAGGCCGAGGGTATGGGGGTCGAGGTGAACTTCTGGAGGTTCACGCTGGTGGGCTTCCCAGTCGCGATGGCCACACTGTTCGTCTCGACGCTCATGCTGCTCGTCCTCTTCTGAGAATGGAGGCGGACAATCGTCCGACATGAAGCCAGCATCGATGTTTGCACCAGCCAGCGAAAATGATTTATATGTCGGACGGGTATTCGATGAACGGTCGGAACGGTCCGACTGACAATATCGGAGGGATGCACAATGCCGATGAAGCCAATATCTCTCGACAGGGCAAAGGAGATCGCCGTTGAGAAGAACTTGAGGCCGGGAAAGGTCCGGGGAACCAGCGAGATAGAGTTCACGAGGGGCAACAGCCCGCGTGTCGACGTCATCGACTGGCCCGAGTTCGAGTCTGTCCTCAAGGACAAGAACCTCGAGATACACGAGGGCGGCGGCTTCATGAAGCTGATGAAGAAGGAGTAAGATCCCTCTTCATCGCTCGCCACAAACCCCTTCCATCAAACAACTTACATGGTTTTCCCAATCATACCTGCTCATGTGCGGGTTCCGGCTCGACCTTCGCGATTGTCCTCAACGTAATCATCGAAAGGATGGCGCAGATCATTCCGTATGCGACCACCGCCGGTGCCGGATTCTCCGCGGGGCCATCACCGTAGAACACGGTGGCGATGACAGTCCAATGGACCAGGTTCATGATGGCCATCCATCCAGCGACCGTCAGTGACGGCACGAGCCTCAACCTCAGGATGGCCGAGGAGATGCCAGCCACGGATACGAACACCAAGACAAGGGCAACCAAGGCCGTCACCCCAATCTCCCTGAACCAGAATGCCTCGAATTCAGCTGACGACATATCGATCAACGCGCCGAGCAAGGTGATGGAGACCGCGGCTCCCGCGACCTTCCTGCACAGCACGCGACCGAAGAATCCGGGCACCACTGCGAAGTGAAGCCTCCTGACCCGGGACAATGCCAGCACACCAATAGAGTACCAGAACACATTGACGGGCAGGTTCATCAGGAACAGGAGTCCGAAGACAGCCAGGATGACCTCGGGGCCCTCATTGATGGGGACAGGGTTGGCCACCGCGGTGTGTGACACGGCCAACAACGCCGCGATAGAGAGCATCGAGAGGACAACGATCGCTCGATAGGAACGACTGGCTCTGAGAGACACATACCCACCTCTGGGTCGATGGGACGCTCTTCCCCAGATATAAACTCCTTGGAGAGGTCAGCGTTTGACTATGATCGTCACGATGTCCTGGTCCGAGACCTTGTGGTCGAGGCCGACTATCTGCCCCGGGAACCTCGCGCTCTTGCCCCAGACCTGCGCGTACCTGAAGGTCCTCCTGAAGTCCCTGTGGATCGTGTCGCATATGATGCCGATGTCCGAGCCGTCCTTGATGACCAGCGGCTCGACCAGGTCCGCATCCTTGCCCTGGGGCTTCAGATAGACGCGAATGAATCTCAGGGCCAGGTATATCTGCTCTTTCAGATCCTCGATCCCGAGGTCCTTCTCAGCGGATATCGGGACGACCTTCCAGCCCTTGAGTTTCCTCTTCAGATGTGTGATGTAGTCCTTGTTGACGAGGTCGGTCTTATTGACCGCCACGACCGCTGGGACGTAGTGTCTGTTCCCCGAGATGTAGTCGATGAGCTGGTCCTCGACCACGTCCTCCCTGATGACGATGTCCGCGTTGATGTGGCCGTACTCGTTCATCATCTCCGTCACGAGGTCCTCGTCGATGGTCGATTGCGGGGTCGTGAAGTTCACCAAGACCCCGCCCCTGTTCTTCTTGGATATGACGATGTCCGGCGGGCGCTGGTTCAGCCTCATGTTCGCGGTCCAGAGCTCGTCCACGAGCACCTGGACGTTCGTCTCGAAGACGTCTATCATGAGCAGTATGAGGTCCGCGGAGCGCACGACGGACAGGACCTCCCTGCCACGCCCCTTGCCCTTGGACGCGTCCTTGATGAGCCCCGGGAGGTCCAGCACCTGAATCTTGGCTCCTCGGTACTCCATTAGTCCGGGGACGCATGTGATGGTCGTGAACTTGTACGCCGCCACCTCGCTCTGGGCGTTCGTGATCTTGTTGAGAAGGGTTGACTTGCCCACGCTCGGGAAACCCACGAGGGCGACCGTGCCGTGGCCGGACTTCCTGACGGCGTACCCAGCGGTCTTGGGGCCCTTGGACCGCCTGACCTCCATCTCGTCCTTGAGCCTGGCCATCTTGGCCTTCAGCTTGCCGATGTGGTGCTGGGTGTTCTTGTTGTACTGGGTCTTGCCGATCTCTTCCTCGATCGACTTGATCTGTTCCTCGATTGTGGCCATCTGCTGCTCTCAGGGACTAACATCGTCCCGGTAGATATGTGTTCCAGCGGTCCCGTCGATAGCCTCGAAGAGCTTATCGATGGAGGTTATGACGACCTCTTCTCCCCCGCCCTTGAGGAACCTTATAGCGGCCTCGACCTTCGGTCCCATGCTGCCGGGCGGGAACTGGCCCGAGTTGTAGAAACCCCGGATCTGGGACTCGGAGACCTTCTTCAGAGGCCTCTGGGTGGGCTTGCCGAAATCTGCGAACACGTGTTCCACGTCAGTCGCAATCACGAACAGTGACTCCTTGATGTTGTTGCCGAGCATCGCGGCCGCGAGGTCCTTGTCCACGACGGCCTCGACGCCCACGTATCTGTCGTCCTTGAACACGACGGGTATGCCGCCTCCGCCGCACGCGATGACGACCTCGGCCTGGTCCCTGCCGCCGAATATGAGTCTTCGGACGGGCTTGCTCTCGACTATGCCGATCGGCTTAGGGGACGGGACGACCTTCCTGTACCCGCCCCTCTTCTTGTCCAGGACCATCTTCCAGCCCTTCTCCTGCTCGAGCTTCTTGGCGTCTTCCTCGTTGTAGTACCGCCCTATGGGCTTGGTGGGGTCCTTGAACGCGGGGTCGTCCTCTGACACGATGACCTGCGTGATGAGCGAGACGGCGACCTTGTTCATGTGCCTGGCCGCGAACTCCGAGTTGAGCGCGTTCTGGAGCATGTACCCGATCTGCCCTTGGCTCTGGGCGACACATACATCGAGTGTCATCGGCTGGACCTTGTCCTTGGCGAGCTCGTTCCTGAGGTACAGGTCGCCCACCTGTGGTCCGTTGCCGTGTGTGATGACAACGTCCCTTCCGGACTGTATGATGTCCGTCAGTGCCTTCGCTGTGGCAGAGACGTTGCGCATCTGGTTCTCAAGGGTAGCCTCCTCGCCTGCGCGCAGGATGGCGTTGCCTCCAATGGCTATGACCGCGGTCTTCAACGCTGAGGCCTCCTCACGAAGGAGTGCGTCCATTGGATATGTCCCTATATAACTGTTCTTGAGGGACACTGGGCGGTCCGCGCGCGGCCTCCCGAACCAAGGTATTTATGGAAAGAGGGAATTGCCTCAAAAGATGGAGCAGGACCAGCAACCCTTGGTGTTCCCCCACAACCTGATCAAGATGGGGAAGGACCTCTTTGCGAGGTTCAAGAAGGTGCCCGCGCTCACGATCCCCGTCGGGGCGGCCATCGTCGGCCTGGCGTTCTACGCCCTGCTCTTGTACATGATGGACTCGTGCCTCGTGACCATCATACCGCCATTCCTTATGCTCGCGGTCTTCTGGATGTTCGACATCAAGAGGGCCAGGATGCTCGTCGTCGCAGGCGTTCTCGCGTGCACCGTGCTGATGCTCGTCGAAGCGTTCTTCTTCGTTGGCGTGTACACCGATGTCGAGCCGGGGAGCGCGTACAGCGATGACTCGGGGATGACGCTCACGGACGGTACCGTGAGCCCTCTGAGGGGCGACGACCAGACGGTGTTCAACTACACGATCAACGTGCACGTGAACGAGTCGACGCCCATACTGAACATGTCGGTCGTCATCATAGGTTTGGACTCGTGGAGGAACGAGTCGATGCTGCCTGGGCCGCGCAACGACACGCTCGCCCAGTTCTATTACACCACGACTCTCGCGAACCCGATCAACCAGTACGTGTTCTGGGCCAACGTAAACGGCACGTGGTACCTCGCGGCCGACTACATTGACGGGGTCGAGGCGGGCGTGATCGGCCCGGTCCACTCGAGCACATGGGAGATCACGAAGCCGATGCTGTACTATTCCGCTGTCCAGGCGTATGTTCAGTTCTTCCTGATCTACGTGCTCCTCGTGGGCATGATCTGGTGGACCCGGAGGGCCCGCAGGATGAGGGAGACGCAGCTGGAGAAGTGGCAGGCCAAGCAGGCAGAAGCTGCGGCGCAGTCTCCGAAGGACGAGGCGAAGGTCCCGAGCCTCTCGAAGGCCATGGGCCTTGAGGCGGACGACTCGTTCGTGTGTTCCGAGTGCGGCACGGACGTCCCCGCGGACGCCAAGGAGTGCCCGAAGTGCGGCGAGAAGTTCGAGTGAACTCGATTGGTATTCTTCGAGCGGCGGCCCCTGACCACTAGGAAGCCCCGCGAAAGCCTAGAGCGATTGAATATATAGCGCAACGGCTTTCAAATAATAAGCGGGGATATCCCGCGAAGGTGGTTGAGATAAGGGGAGTCCGGGGTTTGAGCGCGAGGTCGTTGCTTGTAGCAGGACTCATTCTTGCCGTCTCAGGATACGCATCGGCAAATCCTATCGTGCCCCCGCCAGCAGGGACACCCATCAGCGGACTCAACCATCTGTTCATCGGCAACCTCGCCTTGGACATGCTCCTATTCTCCCTAGTGTTCCTCCTGCTGCTATGGAGGCTCAGGTCCCCCATGTGGTCCCCGCCGAAGACGCAGAACATGCTGGTGGCCCTGGTGCTTCTCGCCGGCATAGCGATTGCGGCGACCGGCGCCGTAGTCGACTTCTACACCCTGTACGAAGAGGCCCCCGGCGGCTACTGGCCCGTCATGTCTACCGAGAACATGATACTGGGGGCGATCGGGGTCTTCGCGACGATCTACGTCATCTCGTTCGCGGTTGCCAGGTTGCGCATCCTCCCTTCGTTGGTGCCGTCGTCCGTGATGGCTGCATTCAGCGTCCTCATCTGGACGACAAGGGATGCAGGGACGATCATCGACACCTATGATAGGGGCACAGTAATCATCGCAGGCATCGCGTTCCTGCTTCTGCCGCCCGTCGTCTTCGGGATCACATACCTGCGAACGAAGAAAGGGGTGCAGGCATGAGGATCACTCTCAGCCTCATGTGCGTCATAGGCATCGCTCTGATGGTCGCGAGCATCTCTCTGCCGTGGCTCGTGAGGGATTACGACGACACGCCACCAGGTGAAGGCCGGTCATCGGAGACCAACCTATTGACGGACTTCGACTACTGGCTGGGCTCCGACCCGTCTGAGTTCCTGAATTTCGCATATTCGACGGCACTCTATCTGATGGTGGTAGGACTGGCGATATCCATCACCTCGATGTTGGGAGGGTTCGTTGCGCTTGCAGGCGTGTGCACATTCACAGTCGGTGGCGCCATGGGTGACAACCCACTCTTGACGTTCGGGACCAGTCCGAGCGGCAGTGTAGCCGTATACCCGGGCATAGGGTTCTACCTCGGTATCGTCGCAGCAGCCATCATAATCGCCTCGATCGTGTTCCCTCTGGAGGTTGGCATCGACAAAGGGGCTCCGAGGCCCAGGTTCCGGACTTGGCATCTGAGCCTTGCTCCGAAGGCGCCGAGGCCTGACCAGGCCGGCCGTGCACAGTAGAGTGTGTGGTCGACCCATCCTGGCCTGCCGAAACGCACGCAACATATTTTTATTCCTGGACACCGTTTGACCGCACGGGATGCACACAGCGCATGTCCGCGAATGCTTCCCGGGCGGAGGCACGGTTGATTGGCATCTATTGCACATGAACTAGCGAAGAACCAGAAGGAGATCTCCGTCTCCGAGTTCTTCGAGAAGAACAAGCAAATACTGGGATTCGACTCGCTCACCCGCGCCCTCATCACCTCGGTCAAGGAGGCCGTCGACAACAGCCTCGACGCGTGTGAGGACGCAAGCATCCTGCCCGAGCTCACGGTCAAGCTCGAGAAGATGGACAACACCGAGTACAAGCTCACGGTCGAGGACAACGGCCCCGGGATAGTGAAGACCCAGGTGCCGAACGTGTTCGCGAGGCTCCTGTACGGTTCCAGGTTCCACACGAGGGCGCAGAGGAGGGGGCAACAGGGGATCGGGGTCTCGGCCGTGGTCATGTACGGCCAGCTCACGACCGGAAAGGCGACAACCGTCAGGTCCAAGATATCAGACGAGGACACAGCCTACGAATGCGACCTCATCCTGGACACGAAGAAGAACAGGCCCGACAGGCTCCGGGAGGACAGGGTCATCTGGGACAGGGAGCACGGGACCAGCGTCCAGGTGTACCTGAAGGGCAAGTACATAGGCGGGAAGCAGTCCGTGTTCGAGTACCTCAAGGGCACGGCGATCGTGAACCCGCACGCCAAGATCACATACGTTCCACCCGATGGCGCGCCCATCGTGTTCGAGCGCGCATCTGACAAGGTCCCACCGCCGACGAGACCTGTGATGCCACACCCCGAGGGGGTCGAACTGGGCGAGCTCCTGAGCATGGCGAAGTACACGGAGTCGCTCAGGATGACCAGCTTCCTCAACTCCGAGTTCTCCAGGATATCCAACAGGGTCGCGAAGGAGATATGCGACCTCGCGGGCGTGCCACCCGAGCAGAGGCCGAGCAAGCTCACGCTCGAGCAGGCCGGAGGGATCCTAGACGCGATCAAGAAGGTCAGGATCATGGCCCCGGAGACGGACTGCCTGTCCCCCATCGGGGACCTCCTGATCCGTAAGGGGCTCAAGAACGTCCTGGGCGAAGTGAAGGCGGACTTCTATGCGCCTCCCGTCACGAGGGAGCCGAAGGTGTTCGGAGGCAACCCGTTCATAGTCGAGGTCGGGATAGTCTACGGCGGGCAACTGAGCAAGGAGGAGCCCGTCCAGATACTGAGGTTCGCGAACCGCGTGCCGCTGATGTACCAGCAGGGCGCTTGCGCGACGACTCAGGCAATCGAGAACGTGGACTGGAGGAGGTACGGGCTCGAGCAGAGGGGCGGCCACGGCATACCCTTCGGCCCCGCGATCATCATGGTCCACCTAGCCTCGACCAAGATACCGTTCACGTCCGAGTCCAAGGAGGCGGTCGCGAACATACCCGAGATCAAGGAGGAGATCGAGCTCGCCCTCAAGGCGTGCGCGAGACGCCTCAAGACCCATCTGAACAAGGCCGAGAAGAAGAGCAAGGCCAGGGTCAAGTTCGAGATCGTCCAGGACATCATACCCATGATCGCCGAGAAGAGCGCGAAGATCGTGGGCAAGCCAGTCCCGAAGCTCGCTGGCACTATCACCAAGATCATGAACGTCGTGTGGATAGACGACGAGGTCACCTTCGACAAGAAGAAGCACCACGTCCTCGTGACGGTCTACAACTACACGCCCAAGTCCCAGGGCTTCCACCTGCACATGGTGGTCCCGTTCGACAAGATAGACCCCAAGAGCCTCGCATTGGAGCCGCTCGAGGTCCGGGAGGGCAACAAGGTCACATGGGACATCAAGAGGATCGCGTCGACCGAGGTCTTCCAGATGAAGTTCACCATCGTGGGGCTGACCCAGGAGGAGTACGACGAGAACGAGGTGTATGTCAGCGGCATAGACCCCGCCTCGGTCATAGGCGTGGACGTCCTCCCAGGGGACTGGGACCTGGAGCACCTGAAGATCACGGGCGAGCTCCCGGTCGAGGAGGAGGCAGCGACACCAGAGGAAGGCGAAGAGGGCGTGGTCGACTACGACGAGGGGACGGAGGTGATCAAGGATGAAGAATAGCGAGAGGCACCAGAACGCCGTCGACAAGCTCACGGACATCGCCCAGGAGGTCTACGACCAGCTGGACGGCGGCAAGATCCCGAAGATGATGATACCCCTAAGGACCAAGAGCAACATCAGGTTCGACAACAAGTCCTCCGTGTGGAAGTACGGCAAGGCCATGGGCGCGAGGTCCGCGAAGAAGCTCACGGGCGCCCAGATGCTCCTGAGGACCATGTACATGCTCGAGTTCATAGAGGACATGATCAAGGACAGCAAGAGCTCGACCCTGAGGGAGATGTACTACATATCAGAGGGCTGGCCCAAGGCGAAGTTCTCCGCCCAGGACGAGTCCAACATGCTCGCGGAGGACCTCGAGATCATCACTGGGTGCATGAGGGAGGATTTCAAGCTCAGGCCCGAGGAGGACGGCGCGAGGGTCATGGGCAACATCACGATCCAGGAGACCGACAGGAAGGGCAAGAAGAAGAAGATCAACTGCAGGGATGATGTCGGCGACTCCGGGTACGGCGTGCCGTACAACGTCGAGAAGGAGAAGATAGAGTTCGTCGACTGCGACGCGGACTTCATCATAGCCATAGAGACTGGCGGTATGTTCGACCGTCTGGTCGAGAACAAGTTCGACGAGGACGCGCACGCGGTCATCGTGCACCTGAAGGGGCAGCCGGCGAGGAGCACGCGCAGGTTCATCAAGCGCCTGAACGAGGAGATGAAGATACCAGTCGTCACATTCACGGATGGGGACCCGTGGAGTTTCAGGATACACGCGTCCATAGCGTACGGGGCGATCAAGACCGCGCACATATCCGAATACCTCGCGACGCCCACGGCTGAGTTCGTGGGCATCACCGCCTCGGACATACTCAACTACGAGCTGCCGACGGATACGCTCAACGACAAGGACATCCAGGCGCTGAACGCGGAGAAGACCGACCCGAGGTTCAAGGACGAGTTCTGGAAGCACGAGATAGACCTGATGCTCGAGATAGGCAAGAAGGCGGAGCAGCAGGCGCTGGCGAAGTACGGCCTGGACTATGTCACGGACACCTATCTGCCTGAGAAGCTGGGGCATCTGGGCATTCTGAAGTGAACTCAGCCCGACCACGAGCAGAGGTTGTACTCCCGCTCGGACATGCCGGACGAACCGAGCCACATCATGCGCTCGTATGTCTGAGCGACCTGGTATCCTCTGGAGAACATCACATCCACTGCGCGTGAGCACACCGACGGCACCGGAATGGATAACTCGGCGGACCTGTCGTCCAGCGCCAAGAGCTCGGACGCGGCTAGGAGCGGCTCGAGGGGCAGGTCCCCGGCGGACGGGGAGACGACGAGTGCCTTGACGACGGCGTTCTGCATGCCCTCCCTGCGAGGGTGAGTGTGCACGATGGAGAACCCTACGAGCCTGTTCCCGCCCGTAGCTATCAGGGTCTCCCCCGAGAGGTACTCCATGGTCGCGACGACCTCTGGAGAATAGTCCAGACCCGGGTGTAACGTGTCCGAGAGCTTCCGTATCTTGGACAGGATGTCATCTTTCGCCCTGCTCTCCGAGAACCTCTCGACCATGACCTCGTCCGTGAGGGACTCGTCTGGCGGGTCCCCCTCGGCCAACCCTCGGCCCATGATGAGGACGAGTCCAGCTGGCGTGAGGCCTATCCTCAGGTACATGCCCATATTGACCTGGCTCTCGGGCATGGTCTCGAGGCCTATGTCCGTACAGCCTCTGACGTCCAGGTACTCCAACGAGTGCTTGACGAGCTCCTTGCCAACGCCCTTCCCCTGGTACATGGGCAGGACGGATATCGGGCCAGTCCAGCCGGTCTTGCCCCAGACATGGGAGAATGACAGACCGATGATCCCAGCGAAGTCGTCTACCGCGACGATCGCGCCGTCCGGGTCCGAACGCATGAAGGACAGTATGTTGTCGTCGGTCCTAGCGGTGATGGTCTTGATGTCAGGGTACCTCGTCTCCACCAAAGCCCCGAACGAGAGCAGGTCGACCTTCTTGACATCGGGGATGTCCTCGACCTTCATCTTGCGGATGACGACGGACATTTCGTCTCCTCTCTGAGACCCATGATATGAACGACTCCGTGCCATATCAATCTGAGGTGCCTGGGGTAGTTCCAGACGTGTTATATCCGTAAAGTGGGATTCACGCCTCACCATGAGGATGAGTCCCGAGTGCGTCCCCTGCCTTATCAGAAGGGTGTTGTTCGAGACCATGGAAGTTGACCCATCCAAGTCGGTCGAGACGGTCAGGTACGCCTCTGCCGCGCTCGGCAGATTGTTCGGTGATGATGTCTGCTCCGCGGTCGTCGCGACCGAGGTCCACAAGGGCGTGTACGACCTGATCGGAGACGACGACCCTTACAAGGATCTCAAGGCGAAGAGCAACGAGGTCGCGCTCGAACTGTACCCGTCAGTGGAGAGGTTCGTGGCGAGGGCCAGGGACAAGTTGAGGGCGTCCTTCCTGTGCGCGGTCGTGGGGAATGTGATGGACTTCGGCATCGGCACGGGGTTCGATCATCCGTCGAGCCTCAAGAAGGAGTTCAAGAACCTCCTGGACGAAGGGCTAGGGCACGACGACACGCCCAAGGTGAGGAAGCTCCTGAAGGAGGGCGCGGATGTCGCGTACCTCGTTGACAACTGCGGGGAGATCGTGTTCGACAGGCTCGCCCTGAAGGAGCTCAAGAAGCTCGATGTACGGGTAACGCTAGTGCTGAAGGGAGAACCCATCCTCACGGATGTGACGAAGAAGGACATCGACGGGCTGGGACTCGAGGGCCTGGTCGATGAGATCGTCGAGGCTCCCGGGTTCGCGGTGGGCATCGACCTTCTGTCCATAGACGGGGACTTCGGGGACATGCTCAGGAAGAAGGACCTCATCATCGCGAAGGGCATGGCCAACTTCGAGTCGCTCTCTGAGACGGACCTTGCACCCATCGTATATCTCCTTAGGACCAAATGCGCCCCCGTGGCACACAACATCGGACTCAAGAAGGACATCAACGCGGTCAAGCTTCTACAGAGGGGGCGGAGAGCACGATAGACTCCGTGGAGACTAGGACCTTCATCAGCAAGCGCAGGTGCAGCTTCAGGATAGCCACAGGGTGCTCCGACACTGCGGAGAACATCATGGTGAAGGTCGTGGCGGGCGACGATTTCGGGATTGGGAGCGCGTCCCCCAGCGACGTGACCCACGAGACCGTCGGGACGGTCGAGGAGTTCCTGGCAAAGGTGCCGAAGAAGATCGTCGGCACGGACGAGGGTGACATATCTGGGTTGCACCGGAGGCTGGATGCGGTCGCACCTGGGAACACGGCCGCGAAGGCGGCTGTGGACATCGCAGTCTACGACCTGTTGAGCAAGAGGGAGAACAAGCCGCTCCACAAGTACCTGGGAGGGACCAGGGGGGACAGTGTGCTCACGGACATGACCATAGGCATCGAGTCGAAGGAGGTCACGGTCAAGCGCGCCCGGAAGCACTACAAAGAGGGGTTCAGGGCACTCAAGGTCAAAGTTGGCCTGGACCTCGAGGACGATATCAGGCGCGTCGCGGCCGTGAGGGACGCGGTCGGGCCCATGGTGCAGCTGAGGGTGGACGCGAACCAGGGTTACTCCGTGGAACAGGCGGTCAGATTCTGCGAGGCGATGCATACCCTGGATGTGGTGCTAGTCGAGCAGCCCGTGAAGGCTGACGACTACGCGGGCCTGAAGAAGGTCAAGGACAGGAGCCCGGTGCCGATCATGGCCGATGAGTGCGTCAAGGATGTCGCGGACGCGAGGCGGGTCATCAGGGACCGGGCGGTCGACCTCATCAACATCAAGCTGATGAAGAGCGCTGGGATACACGACGCCATCACGATAAACAGACTAGCCGAGGGTGCGGGGATCGGCACCATGGTGGGCTGCATGGGCGAGATCCAGCTGTCGATAGCCGCTGGTCTCCACTTCGTGCTGAGCTCGGACAACGTCAAGTACGCTGACCTTGACTCGCACTTCAACATCATAGACGACCCATCGTCGGGGCTCGAGTTCGCGGACGGAAGATTGCGCGCGACCTGCAGTCCAGGACTCGGAATTACAGTTGCGGTCAATCAATGATTCGATGGCTTGAATTGAGGGACTGTCGACAGCCAACACAGCCGCGTCATCTATCGCTTGAGCACTCCATCCAATTCCCGTATCCCAATCACGAAGTACTTATGTTTCTGCCGAAGGTTGTGAGAATACCCACTGTAGACTGAAGCAGAAGCCACGTCCTTGCCCTTGGACTTCACGATATCCAGAGCGGGTATGAAGTCCGCGTCGCCAGATATCAGGATACACATGTCGCACTCATCCCTGATGACGCAGGTGTTCAGCATGTCGGTGGCAATCGCCACATCAATCCCCTTCTCCTTCTTGGTGACAGCACCAATGCACTCGTTACACATCCGCTCAATCAGTGGCAGGCAGCCCAGGCAAAATCCCCGTGCCCGAACATCTCTCATACGCTCGGCCAATGCTCCAGCATTGGACTGTTTCTGGAGTTTCCTCGTCCGAACATTGAACCCTTTGATACTGCGCAGGCGGCTGAGAAACCTCTGATGCTTGTAGTATCTCTCGCTCCCATCGGATATATCTGGAACGGAGTTATAGTAGTAGACCATCTTAGGGCTCGCGCCGAAACGCGAACACACCGCTTGGACCAGCCGTTCGAAATCTATCCTGCTTGGCTGGATCCCCATCGATTTCGCATTGTGATAGAGATTGTTCCCGTCGATGAAGACCGCGGCGTCTAAACTTCCACTCCCCCCACCCAGTCCAACTAGATCATGACTGTGAGAAATTGAGCCCAGCATTCCTCCGCTCCACAGGAGGGAGTCATGCTGGGGAGTTGATGTGTTTGATTACTCGACCAGAGTATTTAGTGTTTTCCACTACTAGCAACGTGCGTGTCTTTGACATACGGCGCCACCTTCGCGGCAATTCACGTCCGGGGAGGAGGAATTCCGTGAGTGTGGGTCCAACCGAGACATACGGCCGAATCAGCTAGGCGGGAGAGCGTTACTACGCTCAAAGAAGAAACCCCGGAGTCAACACAGCATGACCTGGGACGCCTTCTCACAGACGAGGTCTCGGGCGCGATTGAGTTTCCTCGTGCCAAACGCGGGGTCCCAATCGGCACCATAGACGGAATCGGATATGGTGAGGACCGCAGCGAACTCGGCCTTCCTGCGCATCGCGACTGCCATCATGGCCGTGGTCTCCATGTCGACGGCCAGCACACCCCTACCCGCATATTCCTTCGCCTTAGCGACCGTCTCCCTGTACGGAGCGTCCGTGCTCCAAACCCCGCCGAGCCTCGGCTCGAGGTCCGAAAGGCCTGCAACAAGCTCCTTCACGAAGGCGGCCGATGGCTTTGGGCGAACGTTCGAACGTATATAGTGATATGACGTCCCCTCCTCCCTGACACCCCATGTAGGGATGACGATTGAGCATATCTGACACGAAGATACGAGCGAACCAGCGAGGCCTAGCATGAGTATCCGCCGGACGCCCGACGCTATCATGACCTCCATGATCATCGCCACCGCGGGCGCGCCGACCTCCGACTTGTACAGCGCCACATGCTTGCCCAGCCTGCCCCTGTGGCATGCGCTGATGTGTGGCGCGCGCTTGGCATCCGACAGCCCGAGACACTTCACCAGACGCGGATAGAACCCCTCGGTGAAACAAATGATCGCCTTGTCCACTGGGAGGTCGACGGTCGTCATCTCCGGTCGTATGATCTCCCTGCCCTTCGAACACCATTCCACTCGGACCACGCCCCCAGGAACGCACGGCACCATTGGTATGTCTGGAACGAGTCTTGAATCCTTCGCCCGCCAAGTCATAAGTCTTATAACCCGATGCCATTATCCCATGAGAATCATCCGGCCTGGCGAGTCTGAATGACGACGAAGAGAATGTCGACGACTAACAAGAAGAAGAAGATAAGCGAGCTTGAGAGTGCGGAGCTCAAGTTCCGGGCTCTTTTGAACAAGCGTGACGAGATAAACGAACAGGCCACCATAGTGCGGTCCGAGAGGGACTCTCTGCACGACAAGAAGAAGGAGTTGCAGGAGCCGATGAGGGCCGCCCGCGACAAGAGGGACGCGGCCGTCGCAGAGATGAGGGTACACAAGAAGAAGAGGGACGAGCTCCAGGGCAAGGCCAAGGAACTCATCGAGTTCAAGAGGAAGCTCAAGGGAACTCCCATGGGCGACCTCAAGACGGAGATCAGGGTCATAGATGCTGACATCAGGGGCATGGAGATGAGGCAGCAGACCGTGCCGCTGAAACTGACCGAGGAGAGGGAGCTCCTAGAGAAGATCAAGGCGCGGGCGAACGACCTCCAGAGGCTCAAGAAGATCCTTGTGGAGCAGGATAAGGTCCAGAAGGAGGTCAAGGACATCGACTCGAGCATAGACGCCCTTTTCAGACAGGCGGACAAGGAACACGAAGAGGTCGTGCGCCTGTCGGAGGAGCAGCACAAGTTCCACGAGGAAGCCCAGGTGCACGCGAAGGACATAGTCGCGCTCGCATCGACCGCGAACAAGAAGCACGAGGAGTTCCTGAAGCTCAGGGAGGAGGCGGACGCTGTCCATCAGAAGGCGATGGACCTCCGCGGCAAGGTCATCGAGATCAAGGACCAGAAGCGGGCCGAGATCAGGGAGGAGAGGAACGCCATCAGGGACGTCAACCTCGCCACCCGCAAAGCGCTCGACGACAAGGAGAAGAAGGACAAGGTCGCCGATGAAGCGCTCCAGATATTGCTGAAGAAAGGGAAGATAGAGATTTGAAGTGGTTTCACCGGATCAGCCGGATGATCATATCTTCTTCTTCTTGGACTTCCTGCGACCGAACACGAGTACGGATGCGGTCGGCTCCAGCTCCTCCGGCTTCGGCCTCTCCGTCTTATGGTGCAGCTTCCTCTTGAGCGGCTCCTCGGGCGGCGGTATCTCGGGCTTCTCCGGTGCCTTGCCCTTTGACACATAGACATCGTGCGTGCCTGACCTCTTGAAGTGCAGGCGCTCGGTCTTCATCAGTAGCGCCATCGGCAGCACTAGCTGCTCGCTCGTGAGGTTGGTCTCCTTCATGATGCGCTCGAGGGTCGCGCCCTTCTCGGCCGTCACATTGAGGACGGCCTTGATGGCGGCGTTGACATCGAACTTGTCCTGTCCCCCGCCGATGACCAGCTGCGTCCTCTGCTCCACTATGCTCGAGAGGTACTCCTTCGATGTCCTGTCGAAGTCCGACGGGTCCTGCTTCAGGAGGTTCCTCAGATGCGCCGTGTCGAGGCCCATCGCCTCCCAGCCGCGTATCTGGTCGAGGCACATGCCCTTGTAGAACTCCCTCTGCAGACCCTCCTTGGCCAGCTTGCTCTTGGGCTTGATCCCGATGGCTTTCTGGTAGTTCATGACGGCGTCGTCGCTCCTGCCGAGCTTGACGCAGGTCTTCGCGAGGTTCATGTAGGCGTCGAAGTCCCTCGGGTCGAGCGCGACGGCCCTGTTGAAGCATGCGAGCGCCTCCTCGGGCCAGTCGAGGGTGCTGAAGACCGCGCCCTTGTTGTTCCAGGGGATGGCGTTCTTCGGGTCCGCCTGGATCGACCTGTCGTAGGCGCTGAGCGCGAGCGCGCGCTTACCCTCGAACGCGTACATGTTGCCAAGGTGGCACCATGTGGTGCTGTCCTCAGGGTCTATCTCGAGCGCGAGGTCGTAGTTAGTCTTGGCCTTCGAATACTCCTTCATGTGATAGAGAACGTCGCCCTTGACGTTCCAGGGCAGCGAGAACTTGTGGGAGATCCCGGCTGCGGAGCTCTCCTGGACCGCGGCGTCTGCGTGGACGAGCGCTCCCGGGAAGTCGCCAGTCTGCATGAGGTGGTTCGCCCTGCGGAGTTTGGACCACATGGACAGATACTCCTTCTCCTTCCAGAGGTACATGAACAGCGGCAGGAACGAGAACACGATGCCTATGAGCGCGAGGCCGCGGTCGTAGGGTTCGTAGTTGCCAGATGCGACGATGCCCGCCTGCTCGTGGAAAGCAAGAAGGAATAGCGCCATGGCGCCTATGAGCCACGCGCCCAGATAGCCATCCCGGGTCCTCATGAACTGCAGTGACAAGAGGGCCGAGCACATGCCCACGGCAAGCAGGAGGACGTTCAGGCCGGTGAATGGGTAGCCTGTCGGATCGGCGGCGACATCGAATGCCTCGTGCACGGGCATGAGGACCATCATGACCACGCCGAATCCGTATATGACCAGCCAGAAGGCGTCCTTGTTGGCGATGGACTTCATGCCCATCACCATCATTATGAAACCTGTGAGCAGCAACACGCTCAAGAGGACCGTCCAGCCTCCGATCTCGGAACCAAGGCCGGCCAGGCCGATGCTCATGATGACCACCAGGATCATGCCCATGACCCAGAGCAGCGGCTTGGGGAGCGGCAGCTTGAAACCGTCATCCGGGGCCTCCCCCGCGGTGAGGAACAGCATGGCCACGCCCATCAGGATGAAGAAGCCGGAGACGATGAACACATAGGTGTTGTATACCTCCCAGCTGCCGTACCACAGTTCCTGGCTCATGAAGAACTCGACCGATGAGCCGATGACTACCGCAGCATACAGGAGCAGAAGGTAGAGTCTGGGGCCTCCCAGGACGGGCATGAATGGCCTCACGGCCTCGGACTGTGACCCCAGGGGCCTCAGCAGGTGTGTGAGCGAAATGCTCTCGTTCGGTTGTTCCGAGCCGCCGTCGGATGTCTCAGGTGCGTCCATCATGGTTCCCTTCCGAGTCCCCTCGTGCGTTCTCGCGAGCTCCTCGCGCACGCCTTATGACGATGAAGATAATTGGTACTATCGCTAACGGCGCTATGATGTCGCCGAACTCCGGGATAGGTATCTGGCCCTGGTTGATCTCCCCGGGGGTTGGGACCGTCCAGGCCCACGTGTCGTACTCCGAATCGGGGGTGCCAGTACGGCCGTAAGACCTCGCGTTCCAGGTTGGGACGCTGACAGAATCGATCAGTGTGCCCACATCGTCGCGGAGAACGTATGTGGTCCCTTTCGAGAAGCTCAGGTTGGGCGTGACGTAGAACCCGCCAGACGGGATAGTGTAGGTTGGGAACGTGAACCTCAGGACGCCGTCCACGTACAGCGTCCAGCCAGCGATGCTGATGGGATAGCTCGCGGTGTTGTACAGCTCAAGCCAGTCATTAGACAAGCTAGGCTGGGTGGAGTATATTTCGTTGATGATTATGCCCCCGAAGGCCCTGGTTCCCGAGAGCACGCTGACCGGTAGCGCGACCACGGCGTTGTCCTCAGAGCCGCGCCAGTCTTGCGCCATGAATGTGATGCGGTAAACCTCGTCCATGCACATGCCGAGGGACTCGAACGCGGCGCCGACCTCGAGCCTGTAGCCGTCCGAAGCCGCCAGGACTGGCCCGACCAAGAGCCAAGAGCCGTTGATGTACGCATACGCGTTCGCGGCCATGACCGTCCCGTCCTTGCCCGCGACCGTGACCGCGGATTCCGCGCCTCCGATCCTGAACCCGGTCGACTCGTTGCCATCCAGGTCGATGAACGCGTAGGCGAAGTCCGCTCCGAACAGATGCTCCTCATCAGTCATGTTGGGCATTGACCCGCTCGGCTCCGGCGGCTCCTCCCAGCGCACGAGCGTGCCAGGGACGCTGGAGCCTCCCAGCATCCTCCCGTCCACGGACATGTAGAAGTACGCTACGGATCCGGAGGACCACGCGACGACGGATGATATGTCGACGTCGCCGTTGACGAACGGGCCGGTGTCGTTCATGACTACATCGCCCAGCGAGTCCTCGGTCATGACCATGTGTTGCCAGTCAGCGAAGGCGCCGTCGACTGTCACGGCAGCGGGAGCCGCGCTGATGTATGTCATCCTCGCGCCCTCCTGATATGATGTCAACGCAGCCGTGGCGTTCGCGCCGAGAACAAGGCCGTCGGCCGGGTCCAGATGTAGCCCGAAGGACTGGGTCTCCGAGCCGCCCTCGAACGATGCCAGCACCGACAGTCGGACGACCTCGTCCGTGTCGAGCCGCACTGGCTCCGTGAACAAGACATCTGCGCCCTGGCCCGAGCCGATGAGCTCGTAGCCGCGAAGTACCTTGACCTCGGTCGGTGTCGCGGTCCCTTCGAGCTCGAACACGAGCCCTTCCAGATCGACGGGAGAATCCTTGGATATGAGCTCGAGTGTCAGCATATGCTCGTCCGTGTATCCTGTCGTCACTTCGGGGGTCTCGAAGTACTGGAGCACTCGGATCGCGGGGCCGGAGTACGCGAAATTCACCTCGGACCAGTCATCCGACACGTTCGTGTGGCGAGCGCAGACTGCTACCCTGGACATCGGGCCCGTGATGAGGTTTGCGCCGATCTCGACCTCGCCGCCCTTGAACGCGACGAGAGGGTCCGAGGAGCGCTCGAACCCGGCATAGTCGTCCTGAGAAGCCGATGAGTCGAAGACATACGTGGCCGCCAGCACGGTGACGCCGTCCCAGCCGATGACGGCGATCATGTGGTCCGCGCCGAGGCCCCTCACAAGGTACCCAGTGCCGACATCGCCGTCCCTGTCGATGAATATGTAGAAACCGTCCGCGCCTCCGTCGGCACCGCTCATGACCGTCCCGGCAGTCGCGATGTAGAAGTAAGACCCGCGGACGTCGGCCTTGACCGCGTAGGCGGATATGGCAACATCCATGTTCTCCGAGTCCGGGGAATCCTCGTACACGGTCGCCCTCAGCCAGTCCATGAAGTACCCGTCTATCTCGACCTCCGCCGGCGGGAAGGCGTAGACGAGCGCGTACGGTATGACCATGATGATTGCGACGAGGCATGCGACCATCAGCATCTTCTTGCGGACGTCGATTGGCTGCCTCGAGATCCGTCTCGATCCCGCGGATATCCTGAAGCCGTTCACGGCGCCTGCGCCGTTCACGAAACCGTTCGTGAGCCCGTTCGTCATGCCGTTGGTCTTGCCGTTCGTCATGCCGTTCGTGAGGCCCGATCGGCGCGGGGAACGTCCACCATTAGTGAGGCCGTTGGTGAGCCCGTTCGTGAGGCCGTTGACCCGCCCCCTGCCGATGCCGTTCACCTTGCCTGGGAGGTCCCTCGCAGGCGGGCTACCATTACCATTGGTGAAGCCCCTCGAACCGGGTGACGCTGGGGGCGGCGGCGTCTTGCCCTGGTTGCGCTCGCTCTTGCGCATCGCCTCTGCCTCTCTCTCCCTGCGCAAGGGCGTAGCGTTGCTGACATGCAGGCCGCTACGAACCTCCTCTCCCCCAAAAGCACTCTCCGATTCCGGCGGCCCGCCGAAGCATCACTATGCCCTGTGGCGTTTCGGCTCACGCTGTTATAACCGAAGAGCGAGACCTGGTTATAATACCCTTTCGCCTTCTGGCACCCCGTCCAGGACAGTCGGGAGGAGTCGTTCATATAGGCCCTATGTGAGGACCTGGGCAATTGTTGTGTTCAGAATATGTGGATGAAAGGGGTTTCAGATGCTTCACGGTCATCTGCCAGATCATTCACTGGCCAGGGACCAGCTGCCGAATGACAGCTCACCCAAGTTGTCCGTCAAGACAGTATCGAGCTCGATGACGTCGCCTATCGAATAGTCCTCGGACAGGTTCGACGACGAGCTGACGCTCAGGGAGAATCTGCCGTGGTCCACGAGGAGGAAGCCCGAGTGCAGCGTGCTCGTGGGCACGTAGAACGACGTGCCTTGCTCCGCGTCCGTCCACTTGTCGCTTATGCACACGAAGTAGATGACGTGGACATAGATAGTCGTCGAGCCGACGGTCGTCGTGTAGTCGAGATACATGTCGACGATCGTGTCGCTCACGGTCTTCACGTCATTGATGTTCCAGTCTTCTGGCAGCTCCAAGTACTGATGGAACGTCACAGTCGGGTTCGGGTTCTCGAGGTCATCGAACAGCCTCGTGAAGCCTCCGGCGGTCCTCGCGCCTCCGGCCGCGATCATGATGAACGCGACCACGATGGCAGCCACAACCATGAGCGCCACCATTATCGTGAGTATCTTCTTCTCCATTGGTCACACACTCCTTTTCATTCCGCTCGCGCTGAAGGGGTAAACACGTGCGATGACGCTCTCAAGCGACAGCTGGTCCATCCCTTCCGCTTGCTGTCACATATATAGAGATATTTGTTATATAATTATTTGGTCACCCTGTTTCTCAGCGACTGGCCATGGCCATGGCGCGCGCCCCACATGCGCACGTGCGCGCACGAGGCCCAGAAGACGAAAAATGCTCCGAGGGGCGCCCATCACGCCGCCCCGACACTCAGGCTTGGCAACAATCCCACCACACCATCCAACTAGGGCTGCCACCGAATCGTGTCCAACCTTGAACAGCCGCATCGTATATCAGCCTTGCGAAGTCGGTCGCTCAGGTACGAATCTCGTATCGAACGATTTCCAAGAAAAACCTCGGCTGAAGGGGTTTACGAGTTTCTGGCTCAGTCGCACGCGGCCTTCTCAGACGCGTTCCTGTAGCCCATGAAGACCAGCAGGATGCCGAGCACAAGGGCGATAGCGAATCCGCCCGCGACCGCAGCCTGGGAGTCCTGAAGCGCCACGTTGATCGGGTCCCAGAGGACCACGACGATCAGCGCGAGTATCCCGAACAGGAACAGCGAGAGGGATGTGCCGGGCATCATCTCTGGCATCTCCTTCCCGCCCGCGAGCGCCTTCTTCACGAGCATGAACACCAGGAGACCGACCACGAGCAGGACGATGGGTATGGCCACGAACAGGCCCAGGTTGTCCTCGATCGGGGGCACCCAGCTCCAGTACCAGTCAATCATGAGCGCGACCTGCGTGCCCACGATGCCGAGTATGATGAGCGCGAGTCCTATGACCCTGAAGTCCATGATGCTAGCGGGCAGGTCCGCAGTGAGCGAGACGCCCTCCTTGGGCTTGGGCCTCGGCTTCTCCTTCGGCTTGGCCTTCTCAGCCGGCTTCGCCTTGGCCTTCGGCTTCTCGACGGACTTGGCCTTCACGGGCACCGGAGCTGCCTCTTCCTCGAAGACGGTCTTCTCCTCTACCTCGATGACCTCCTCGATCTCCTCTTCCTCGAACTCCGCGCCGCACTTGGGGCAGGCCGCGACATCGAGGCCTACTAGAGAGCCGCAGACCGGGCAGGCGACCTCTTCATCCTCATCCGTCGCGGCGACCTTGGCCACGACCTCTTCCTCTTCGGTGGCATCATGATCTTCGAACTCAGCGCCACAGTAGGGGCAGGAAGACACATCGGCGCCCACGATCTTGCCGCAGACAGGGCACGCAACCTCATCATCTTCATCCTTAGCCAATAGAGTCACCTCACGAGGGGGTATAACAGGGCTGTCAGGAATTATTGGGTTAGTCATTTAAATAGGTTCCTACTCGATGGCATGGCTCGCACGCCGGACATGGCATCGACAAGGCGGTTTTGCATACTGGCGCATCCACTGAACAAACAGATATATGGGCCTACACGTTTCAGCAGGCCGAGGGCTGAGTGACTATGGGAGAAGGTGCGGACGCGCTCAGCAGGGTCGTGGGATTCCTGGAAACCCACAACGGCCAGAGGCTCACGATAGCGTTGTTCTCAATAGTGGCGACCCTTGTCCTCCTCCTTCTGCCGGGGACCGCGGCCGCATTCGCGTTCGGCCTGCCGTACATGTTCTTCGTACCCGGGTTCGCTGTCGTGCGACTGTTCTTCTGGAAAGGCACGAGCCTCGAGGCGAGATTCGTGCTCAGCCTTGGCATATCCGTCTTGGTGATCATCTTCCTGGGCCTGTTCCTCGTGCTCACGCCGATCGGGCTTGACTCGAACACCACACGGGCCTCGCTGATAGTGTTCGCGCTCTCGGCCGTCGCGGCCGAGATGGTCAAGAACAGAAATGCAGAGGATGAGACCGCGAAGAAGACCAGGACCGAGAAGGTCGAGCCGTTCAAGTTCGACAAGGTCGTGGCCGCGATGCTCGGGACCGCGCTCGTGGTGTCCGGGATATGTCTCGCGCTCATCATAACAGCTGAGTACCCATCCAGGACATACTTCGCGATGACCGAGGACGGCAGCGCGAAGATCAACTCCACGCGCGTGCTCGGGTCGAACATCACGCTCACGATAGAGATGCACAACGGCGAGGACGGTCCAAGGGAGTTCTCGATGGCCGCATACTGCTGGAACGACACGCACTGGGGTACCCGGTGGTACAACTACACGATGGCCGAGGGTGACACGCAGTTCGTCAACGTGACCTTCGCGCTCGACCAACCGGGCGTGTGGAGGTTCGACTTCGACCTCTACATCCAGGAGGAGGGGCAGGAACGATACCTGTACGGCAACCTGCACCTGTGGCTGAGTGTCATCGAAGAATGATCAGCCCTCTCCGAGGAGCTCGGACACTTCTGGCTGTGGACCTTCTTCCCCGGGCAGGTCCTTTATGGATGATATCGTCGTCTCACGAGCCGCGAGCTCCGAGGACGCAAGGGCGCTGACGAGGCTGATGGCGACGGCGCCCACGAGCGTGAGGATGACGATGCCGACGCTCACACCGAACTCGAGCACATGGCCGAAGACCACGAATGCATCCGAGCGTACCAACGCCACCGCTATGATGAGGCCGGAGGCGACCCCGACAGCCGAGCCCGCGAGCGCAGCGGAGAGCGCCTGGGGGAACACCATCAGCCGTATGTGCCTCCTGGACGCGCCGATGGCCCTCAATATCCCGAGCCTCTTGCGGCCCTCGTGCACCTCCTTCGAGAACACCGATACGATAGCGAGGACGGCGAGAAGCGCGGCTATCGCGCCCAACGCGAACAGCGCCAGGGCGACGTTCCCCTCTGATATCTTGGCCGCCTGGTAGATGGGGAGCGAGCCTGCGGACGAGAGTGTGCTGGAGCCGCCGTACCTGACGACGAGCTCGACGAGGTCGGGGTTGTCCGCGTACCATGGCGCCACGTCGAGGGATGCCGAGAAGTCGCCCACCTGGACCGTGTGTGAGCCTGGCGATACATCCTCGAGCGACAACGAGACCACCGCGCCCTCCGCCGGGCCCAGCGTCACCTGGAGCGTCGAGTGCACGGACGAATCCACAAGCACATCGACCTCCGCGACGCCTCCGACCGAGCCCCCGTTCTCGACCGTCACGACGGCGGTCGCGGCCTCACCTTCCTTGATGGATGATGGGCTGAGCTCGAAGGATGTCACGGACGGCAGGAACTCCGGCGGGAACGAGGATGGGTCGACGACCTCGACCTCGGCCTCTGAGCCATGGACGGGCATGCCCTCATACTCAGTGCCATCGGCGTCGAACATGAGGGAGAACTCACCGGCCTCATCCGCCTCGAGCTCACACCGGCCAGCCGTGTCAGTCGTGTTGGACGACATGGCCGAGTCCAAGAGAGTGACAACAACTCCAGGAGCGGGGTCCCCGGCGTACGTGACGACTTCCGCAACCAACGGTGACCCCAGCATGACGGTCTTTGGGAACGACGCGAGCAGGTACGGATCCACCACCTCGACCGACGAGCTGAGTGTGACCGGGAAGTCGCCGGATATGCCCACGGTGATATTGTGAAGCCCCATCACCGAGCTGATGTAAGACGCGGACACCGACGACGAGCTGGAGGCGTTGAGCGTCACATCCGCCTCCGCGAACGCGACGAGGCTATCAAAGAACTTCACCGTCGCGGACCCAGAGGACCTCCCCCAGTTCCTGACGCTCGCCATGACCATGCACTCCTCGCCCGGCCCGATCTGGCTCTTCGACACGGAGAGATCATAGATTGTGAACCTCGCGTCCTCCGGCGCCAGCAGGGACTCGAGCCATGCTGGCTCCGACGTCGCCACGCGGATGATCGAAGCATCGTCCGAGCCCATGCCCGTCAGCCTCCTCGCGACATCGGTCTGGACGAGCATCTCGTCGTCGAGGGTGGAGTCCGACGAGAACGTGCCTGCGACAGTGACCAGCTCGACCTTGGCCGAGTAGCTCCCGGACAACGGTATGGTGCTCGGTGTGTCCATGCCCAGCCTGTCTGCGAGCCTCTCGCCCAGGAGGGCATATCCTATGAGACCGCCCTCGAGATCCGCCGACCAATCCGTCCTAAGCTCTGGGCCGACGGATCCCAACCTGTCCAGGTCGACGCCTCTCACTACGAACGAGTGACCGCTCCAGCACGAGAACGCGAACACCTCAGGGCTCACGCCCGTGATGTTCTCCATCTGCTCGAGCGCCGTGGCCATGTCCATGCTGACCCTGCTCGAGAAGATGGTGGGCGCGCCTGATGACGTGATGACGTAACCCTCGCCAGCAGCGAACGCCGCGGGGGCGTCCCTCAGGCCAACGAGCACGGAGGTCGTCGCGGTGAATATCATGACGGACAGGGCGATGACGACCATCACCCTGCGACGGACCATCAGAACGGTACCCCCTCCTTCAGGTCCTGGACGGGAGACGACAACGTCATCCTGGCCGCAGGTATAACAGCTCCCAGGACGCCCGCGGCCACCGAAACGAGATAGGACGTCAGGAGTAGGGCCTCCTCGACATCAATCACGAAGACCGAGGCGAACATATGTGAGGCGACCATGGAGACAGAGTACGACATGACGATTCCAAGGGCCAGGCCGAGAGCGCCCCCGTATGCGCATATCAGGAACGACTCACCCAGCAGGTACGAGAACACGCGTCTCCTTCCGGCCCCGATGGTCTTGATGATGCCGATGTCGTGTCTCTTGTCAGCGACCTCGGCTCCTATGAAACTGTATGCCAGGACGGCGATCACGAACGCCGACGGGACGAGGACCCAGTAGGCGTCTGACTCGAGCTCGTCGACGCCAGAGTCGAGGAACTCCACGATGGACACCATGGGCTGCACTGAGAACCCCGCGGACTCGAGGCCCGCCCTCTCGTCCGATGTGAGGTCCTTGACGACAGCGAGGTTGCATGAACTCGGGTTCTGCGCTGTCAAGGCGAGCAGTAGCTCCTCGCTCCCCAGGACCCATGTGGGCGGGAACATGGACGATGAGAACCCGGACACGACCGTGACTTCCTGGCTCGTCTCTGCCACGAGCGTCACGTCCCCGCTCAGCTGGACGGACGCGCCCACCTTGACCTCGTCCCCCGACGCGGAGAACGCCTCGTCGAGCACGCCACCTGGATCCGACACGCTGAACACGACCACATGGTCCGAGTCCGCGGTGGCCACTACCACAGCGCAGAGCGCGCTCCTGTCCTCAGCGGTTCCGAGCGACGATGTCTGGAAGAAGTCCATGCCCGAGTCACCGGGGTAGGACACCAGCGAGTACTCTGATGTGAAGTTGTCCGCGAGCGTGTCCATGGACGTCCTGAGCCCCGCAGCGATGGAGAAGCTGGCCACTATGAACATCGTGCACAGGGCGATCCCCCAGCTAGTGGACCACGCACGCCTGTTGAACCTGAACAGCGGGAGGGAACGCATCTCGAACGGTGCGAAGATGGCCTAGCCACGATTAAAAGGCTTCCAGGGACGGTCACTGGACGCTGTCCGCGACGAGCGAGACTATCTCCGCCACGGGCATGTCTATACCTGCCTTCTTCGCGCCGCTGGTGAGGTTCGTGACACAGAACGGGCACGCCGACACCAGCATCTCGGCGCCCGTGTCCTTGGCCTCCTGGACCCTCAGCGACGCGATGTACTCCGCGCGGTCGTTGAACTGTATCTTGTACCCTCCACCAGCGCCACAGCACTGCGAGTCGAGCCTGTTCCTGGGCAGCTCAAGGTACTGCGACCCCGGGAAGGCGTTCAGTATCCGCCTCGGCTCCTCGAATATGCCGAAGTGCCTGCCTATGTGGCATGGGTCGTGGTATGCGACCTTCTTCGGGAGCGGCCTCTTCAGCTCGAGCCTCTTGTCCCTGATGAGCTCGTCGATGAACTGGGTCATGTGAAGGAGCTCGAAGTCCAGCTTGCCAGTGTACATGGGGTAGTTGTGGCTCAGGGTCATGAAACATCCCGCGCACGCCGTGACGACCTTCCTCGCGCCGCGCTTCTCGATCTCGTTCAGGTTGTGCTTCACGAGCCCGTCCTTCTCGTCCGTGACGACGTCCGTCTGGCCGGTCCTGATCAGTGGCGAGCCGCAGCACCACTCGTCCTTGCCCAGGACATCGTACTCAATACCCGCGGCCTCGAGCACCCTGAGTGCGTCCTGGGCGATCTTCTGCTGCCTGTAGCTCGCCGTGCACCCGGTGAAGTAGAGGACCTCTGGGTCCCTGGACCTCTTGGCGGTCTTCGGGACCCATGCATCTCTGGCATCGTGAGGCTCGTCGTACGGATTGTGCTTCGCCATGACCCTGGTCCTGAGCGTCTTGTGCCTGTCCAAGGGTCCGACGCCGTTCTTCACGAACCATTCCTTGACCTGTTCCCAGCGGTCGTTGAACTTGATCTCGACATGGCACGCGACCTGGCAGTAGCCGCACGCCGTGCAGTTGTACACCCTTTCGACGAACTCCGGAGATATCTCGGGGGCGTTGCCCACGAGCCGTTGCATGAAGCCAGGATGAGCGTACTTCTTCAGGTGGTACATCTTGCCCCTGACCCTGTACGACTCGAAGCCTCTGTCTGGGTTGAGCTGGATCGGGCACACGAAATTGCAGTAACCGCACTGGAGGCAGGCGTGCAAATCCTTCTCCACTTCTGCTGGAAGAACTGGTCGCACCATCTTTCCGCGGAGGAATCGACTCGGGCCGTACTTTAAATGATGGCTCGACAGAGGTCATTCGAATCAGATTCTGTCAGACGTCGGGTGATGGTCACTCGGACATCCTGTACAATCGATTCGTTCCACTCGACTCCGGCCATGCGCCGCTCACAAGGTCGCAGAATATCAACATCACGTCGTGCTGGAACGCGCCTGGGCGGTACCGCGAGCCCCACTGCCATGCTGACGACGCTGCATGCATTGGACAGGGTTAAATCAGCCAAGCTAGCTGCTTTGACCGTTGCCGAGACTCTACGTTTTCATCGACGAGAGCATGATACCTGGGAATCCGGACTCCCCGTTCTTCGCGGGCGCTGTCTGGTGCGCTCCGAAGCCTACTATCGGGATACCGAAGGCTCTTCGGCCAACGGTCCTCAGCATGAAGAACTTCCTCCGAGGGCTCGTCGGACACCGAGTGGAGGAGATACGGTATTCACATGGGGCGGGAAGACACGCCAGTGACTTGATCAGGGTCGGACTCATGGAAGCGGGCAGGGACGACACGATATCTGGCAGGGACGTCCGGCTCGCCTCCCAGGGGATTGGGTTCACCACAGCAATCATTGACCGGCGGAGCGAGGCGTGCCTCATCCGCGCAAAGATGCAACCAGACAGACAGAATCCCGACCTCGGAAACCTTATCAGGGCCAGGGCCATCAGCTCGCTCCTCGGTCCAGCGCTCCGATACGGACAGGAGATGGAACTCGGCATCGTCCTGGACGGGGCGAACTGGAAACCCGGGGTGGAATCATACTTCGGACGGAGCCTGGAAAGACTCCTCATGCCGCCCCTGACGACATGCCAGGTGGAATACGGGGACAGCAGGAGAGTGCCAGGCCTCCAGTTCGCGGACTTGGTGGCCGGCACCCTGAGGGACTACATCAGTCGCAATGAGAATGGATACGCTCTCGACATCGTCATGAAACGGGTCATTCATCGCCTCGGTGCGAGGAACGTGAGCGGCGTCCAGCCACTCGGAACAGAATAAATATGAGACCTTGGGAACGGTCTCGGAGTCCTCCTAGAGGGGTCATCGCCCGTTCCGCCGTCTCGAACGAATGTATGCCATCCGCGCTTAAGAAACTTGCCAACGGATGTAGTGTGATTCCAATGGACTCATGATCGTTGTTCACCGGAAGCACGTGCCAGACGACGGACACGATATCCGCAGCTGCCAGTAGTGGATGGAGGTGGTCTCGGCGGGCACCATCAATGTGCCCACCGATCCGTCCTGCAAGAACTCTTGCGCAGGCCTCTGCAAGGGTTTGCGGCCTCAGCCGACCATCAACTTCTTCTCGCTCTCCCACAGCCCGTGGATGTTGCACAGCGACACGGCGTGCAGAGTCCCTGGCTTCTGGGTCTTCATGGACACGGTCGCCTTGTGGTGCGTGTATATCGTGCTCGTGTCGACGCCCTGGGCACCCTCGCCGTGGGCGCCGAACTCGACCCTGGCGACCTGGTAGCTGAACTTCTCCCCGTCCGGGTGGAAGTACAGCGATATCCACCTGATGTGGTGAGCGGTCGTGTTCGGGTGCGCGATCTCCTTGCCAATCATGACATTGACATCGAACACCTGGTCGGGCGCCACCTTGTCCGGGCACTCGATCACGGGCACGTGTTTCTCCGTCTTCCAATCTGCCTTTCCGACATGCTCTGAGATGGGCATTTCTCCAATCCTCCTTTCGGGACTCTCAGCGTCCCTGAATGGCTCCTGAACGGACCAAGGAGTTGATATCCTTTCCACCGGAGCCTTCGGGGCCGTCACCGCCCCTTCCTCTTGTCCAGGAGCTTCTCCTTCTCCCGCCTGACCTTCGTCTCGAGGGTCTCCAGCAGGTCGGACATGGCCTTGTAGAGGTCCCAGCCCGCGCCCTTGACGTAGTACATCGTCCCATCGGTGTTCAATCTGGCCCTGAGGCTGAACTTGCTCGCCATGCCCTCTGTGTCGTAAGTCGTCACATGGAGGTAGAACACCCTGGGCCGGTCCATCTTGGCAATCCTCTTCATGGCCTTGCCTATCAGAGAGTAGAGGCCGTCCAACACATCGGGCTCGTGTATCGTCATGCCGGATATCTGGACGAACACCTGGTCCCTTGGCCTCAGGCTCAGGAGCTGCGCCATGAGGTCCGACTGGTCGACCACGCCCACGAGCCGCTCGTCCTCCGTGACGAACAGCGTGGACAGGCCGCGGTCCAGCATCAGGTCGACGACTCGTCCGAGGGTCTCGTCCGGGGACACGCTCACGACGTTCCTTGTCATGATGCCGCCGACCGTTATCTGCGTCCTGGTCCTGCCGTCGAAGACCTTCCGAGGAGGCTTGGGGCTCCGCGGGGGCATGTCGCCCTTAGGGGACCAGATTGCGTCCATGACCTCCGTCATGCCCACGACCCCGACCAACTTGCCGCCGTCGCCGATGACAGGGAGGGCTTTCTCGTTGAGGCCCTCCATGACGACCTGGGCCCTGCTGATGAACTCGTCTGGCGTGACCGACTGCGGCTCGGAGGTCATGATGTCTCTGACGGTCAGGGTCCTCATCTCCGATATACTGGGCATGAGCCTGATGAGGTCGGTGCGCGACACGAACCCGACGAGCCTGTTCCCGCGCATGACTGGGGCGCCCCTGATGCCGGATGCGACCAGTAGCTCGGCGGCGTCCAGGACGCTGTCGTCCTCCTTCAGCTTTGATACTGGCAGCATGATGGACGAGACCTTGGCGTTGATTGGCACGCTCCTGCGCTCGATGAAGGATGTGTAGCTCACGAGCCCGACCGGGACGCCCTTGGACAGCACGGGCAGCTCCTTCACCCTGTGCCTCCTGATCATCGCAATCGCGTCAGAGACCGTGTCGTCCACCTCGACGGTCACGGGCGACGTCGTCATCACGGACTTGACCTTGATATCGTCTGTCCTCGCCATGTTCTCTCCCATCCAATCGCTATTCCTTGCGTGGTATTTGCTTGCTTGCATCGAATCACCCGAGGACTGTGCGTTCGAGATGTGCCGCTCAAACGCATTTCACCATAAAAGTCCATCCGATTCGAGTATAATCCCTACAGTATTCGAAAAAGGGGATGTGTCTTGACGGGGCTCCGAGCCTCCATCTGGAAAGGTTCATAATCCCCTCGTCTATTCACCCGGCCGAGGCATTGTTTCTCCGTTTCCAGCCTCGCAATCCAGGAAACGCGGATGATCCGGAGGCTATCGGATGGTTCGCGTATTGAAGAACAAGTGGTTCTGGGCGGCGGCGTTCTCGCTGCTATTCGTGCTGTCGATCGACGTGTGGGCATGGGACTGGTCCTGGCCGACCCTGTTCGGGCTACCGTACATCGTCACATACATAATCGTGCTCGAGGCGGCCCTGTTCGCGCTGTACCTCCTCTTCGCCAGATACTACTGGACGGACGACGGGGGTGAGGCGTGATGGACATGATCGCCATCTCGTTCTTCGTCATCTACCTCGGTGCGATGCTCGCCATCGCGGTTTACGCCTACGGGAGGTCCAAGAGGACCTCGGAAGACTACTTCGTCGCGTCGAGGAGCATCGGACCTGTCGTGCTGTTCCTGTCCATGGCGGCGACGAACTTCAGCGCGTTCACGTTCTTCGGGTTCGCAGGGGCCGCGTACAAGTTCGGGCTCGCGTACTACGGCATCATGGCCTTCGGGACAGGGCTGATGGCCCTGTCCTTCTTCTTCCTGGGCCGGCAGATCTGGAGGCTGGGGAAGGAGCACGGATACATCACTCCTCCGGAGCTCATAGGCGACAGGTTCAGGTCCGACTCTTTGAGGATGATATTCCTCGCGGTCATGGTCGTGTTCACGCTCCCGTACATCGCGACACAGGCGATCGGGGGCGGCATCGCACTCACACAGCTCACGGACGGCGAGATATCGTACGAGTTCGGGGCGGTGCTCGTCACGGTCGTGGTCGTTGCGTATGTGGCGATCGGCGGCATGAGGGCGGACGCATACACCGACGTGCTCCAGGGGGTCATGATGCTCGTGACGCTCCTGGCGGCCGTGGGCATCGTGTCCGCGGGCCTCGGCGGCTTCACCGAGGCCAACACCAGGCTCGCGGAGGAGTTCCCCGAGCTCGTGTCCAGGCCCGGAGGCCTGGAGTACTTCACGCCACAGATCTGGATGAGTTTCATGCTGCTCTGGCTGTTCTGCGACCCCATGTTCCCGCAGCTGTTCGTGAGGTTCTACGGCGCCAGGGACGAGCGGTCCATCAAGCTCTCGATGGTCATGTACGCGCCCATCACGGCCATCATATTCATCTGCCCGGTCCTGATAGGCGCCTGGGGCAACCTGCAGTTCCCGGGCCTGACGGGCTCGCAACCGGACCAGATACTGCCCATGATGGTGGGGGAGTTCGCCCCCGGCTGGATCCTGGGCATCATGCTCGCGGGGGCGTTCGCCGCGCTGATGTCTACCGCGGACTCGCAACTGCTGGTCCTGAGCTCGATGCTCACAAGGGATGTCTACAAGAAGTGGATCAAGAAGAACGCTAGCCAGACGCACGAGTTCATCGTCGGCAAAATACTCGTGGTCGCTCTCGCGCTCATGAGCCTCGCGATAGCCCTCACCTCGGTCGAGACACTGTTCGAGACCCTGACCAAGACGACCTTCACCGGCCTCGCGGTGCTGTTCCCGACGACCGTGGCAGCGCTGTACTGGAAGCGGGCGAACAAGTGGGGCTGCATGTCGTCCATAGTCGCTGGAGAGGCGGTGTACATGGGATTCTACTTCAATGTGCTCCCGGCATCGCTGGCCGGAGGGTTCCTGCCGGTCGTGCCGGTAATGATCGCCGCGACCGCGACGCTCATCGCAGTGTCGGTGCTGACATCGCCTCGGAGCGCGCCCGGAGGATGACTTCGGCCTCAGGACTACTTCCGGCCCTTGGCCGGCGTTATCTGGAGGCTGATCACGCGGCTGGACTCGGCCTCTCTCCGGAGCCTCATCTCAGAATCTATCGCACGCCTGACGAACTCTGGCACGGACAGGATCCCCCATTCAGGATGGCCATCTATGAGTCTCTGGACGCTCTCCCAGAGAGCCCTGTCCAGCTTCATCGTTACCCTTTCGTCCTTAGGCGTAGTATCCCCGATGATAATCGACTTCCGAGTTATATAGAAAACGACGGGCATGTTAGGCGTCCGAGGAAAAACCCCTTGATTTCGGCAATGTGACGGCCATGGGACTCATCAAATTGATGTACTCGTGTACTCATACAGTACTACAAGGGTCTGTCCGGATGAGGGTCGGGGAAGAGTCCAAGAGATGCAGCATCTGCGGCCTTGAGCTGCGCCAGGACGTGGACAGGTGTCCCAGATGTGGCAACGTCATCCACCAGAAGCACGAGGGCACTTGACCGAGCGACTGACATCGGGACGGACACTGCAAAGGAAAAAGGGTCGGACCACGGAACGGGGACAGCGCACCATCGTCTCCCTTTGACGCCTCTCCTCTTCGAGTGCGGACCTGGGCCGTGGTCACCCATACTATTTTTCGTGAGCCGCTCAGCTCCTCATCATCATGAACACCCTGTAGTCCATGTTGTGTTCGAGGAACTCTGGCCAATCCCATCTCTTGGATGACACGAGCTGCCTGACGGTCTGTGTGAGGTCCGACTGGCCGAGTATGATGAGACCGGCGTTGAGGGCGTGGGTCGAGAACTCCGTGACGGTGATGGCGCCCCCTATGCACTGCTCCCACGAACCGTCCTGGCACCCGACCGATGTCCTGAAGGCGTCCGATATGGCGACCCTCGCCCCTGACTTGGCTATCCTGGATATCTCGCTGAACAAGGCGGCCTTGTCCGGGATGAGGTTGACCGTCGCCTGGCTGATGACGACGTCCGCAGAGCGCCTCGCGATCGGGAGCTTCTCCAGGTCGCCCTTGACCAGCTCGATGTCCATGTCCTTGAACCTCGAATGCTTCGACACGGCCCGCGCGACGCGCAGACCTGGCGTCGAGAAGTCCACGCCTACCATCCTAGCGGGCGTGGAGAGCTCCATGGCCCTGAAGGCGAGGCTGCCCGTGCCCATGCCCAGGTCCACGACGACCTTCCCCGAGAGCGGCGTCACCATGGAGATGAGCGGGTCGGCGATTGGGGCCAGCCGCTTCCTGCGCTCCGACGCGGCCGCGTCGTCGTGGCTGCTCCACTGGGCATCGTACGCGGCCATCGTGTTCCGCTTGATGTCCCTGTCGCCCGAACACGATGGGCACTTGTTGTTCTCCATGGCTTGAGCACCCCGAGAGGCTGTCGCACGTGAATCGCCTCTCAGTCTATAACACTAGCCCTGTCGCAGGACTCGGGTGATCGATGTCACTCGCTCAGAGCGTGTCGGGTGGCGTCGGACCATCGGCGCCTGGTCTCGCAACAGAGCCAACAGTTATACATGTCCGAGCATCTGTACCGTCACAGGCTTCTGACATTCATGACGGGAGAGGATAGCACGGACCACGTGAGGAAGATGGTGACCCCTTCGCTCTATCTGCAGGGCAAGGGAGCAGTCTACTACCTGGGGCAGAAGGCCCAGGCCTACGGGAACCGCGCGTTCGTCATCGGCGGGAGCACCGCGCTCTCGGTCGTCGGCGACAAGATCAGGAAGTCGCTCGAATCCAACGGGATAGATGTCCTGCTCTGGGAGTCCGGAGTGAAGGAGTGCACGATGGATGCCATCGCAAGGCTGGCCGACACCGGTAGGAAGTCCAACCCGCACTTCGTCATAGGCGTCGGAGGAGGAAAGGCCGTGGATACGGCCAAGGCCGTCGCGTGCAGGATCAAGGTCCCATCAGTGATACTCGGGACGCAGTGCGCCACGAACGCGGACACGAGCGCCGAGTCTGTCGTATACACGGAGGACCACAAGTTCGTCGAGGCGCTCACCCTGCCCAGGAACCCTGTGCTGGTGATCGAGGACACGGAGGTGTTGAGCAAAGCCCCTCCGAAGTTCATGGTCTGGGGCATGGGGGACGCGCTGTCGACCAAGTTCGAGAGCGAGGCCTACGCGAGGGCGAGGGCGAAGAAGAAGGACGGCCGCGTCCCGACGACCGCCGCCCTGGCTCTTGCCGACGCGTGCTACAAGAGCCTCATGGAGCACGGGCTCGAGGCGGTGCATGACGCGAAGAACGGCGTCCACTCGCGCGAGGTGGACGATGTCATCGAGGCTGTGAAGCTCTCATCCGCCATGGCGTTCGAGAACACGGGCTGTGCGCTCGCCCACGCGTTGCACAACGGCCTCGCGAGGACGGGAGAGGTCAAGGGCGAGCACGGGGAGATCGTCGCGTACTGCACCATCGTCCAGATGGTCTACGAGAAGAGGCACGCGGACGAGGTAGATGCCGTCAGGACCTGGTGCGAGAAGATCGGTCTGCCGACCACGCTGGACGCGCTGGGGTCGCCGTCCAAGATGGCCGTGCGGAAGGCGGCGGAGTACGCCGCGGACAGGGACCCTGACTCGAGGAACATGCCCGAGAAGGTCAAGGCCCAGGACGTGTTGAGAGCCATCGAGACGTCCGAGAGTGTTCATTGAACCGCGGGACCGCGCACTTGTTTATATCCACGCACGTGGTTTCACTGCCAGCATCTACAATCTGGGAGTGGGAGATTGGAAGAGCACCGCTTGCTGGAGAACCTGACGACCTGCAGCCAATGCATCAAACTCACGCTGGTCGTCCCCAAGGAGTGCAGGATGGACGCCGACATGCTCGCTGGACGGTTGAAGCAGATGTTCGACCGCGAGCTTTTCAAGGACCTGTGTCGCGGTTGTCCGTTGGAGAACCCGCAGGAGTGATCTCCAGCCCCAGGACCTTCTTCTCGGACATCTGGAACCGATACTCCAACTCCCTGTCTATGGCCCTCCTGATGAACTCGGAGATGGAGTTGATGCCCCATTCCGGGTGTGCCACAAGTCTGTTCTCGATCGCGACTCCCAACGCTCTGTCGATCTTGATCGTGACGCGGTCATCGCGTGCCTTCTGCCCCGTCTGCGCCATTTCCCCCAACTCACATCCTATCAAACGTGATAACAAGTGTCGGGAAACGTATCATTGCATTTATTCCTTCGCCGTAACTTCACGCTACACGTGAGGGTCGGCTCTCTGCTACGAACATATTTGTACTCCAAAAGGAGTACGCCTCACAGCCAACCACCTGAGGGGACCGGGTGGGCCACGCGCTCGGCGCGATGGACGGGATGTGAACATGGTCGGGGAATCCAGTGGGCATCGAGAGGCCTCTCCCTCAACGGGCATCAATGGGAAGACCTCTCTCAGAACGAACGTGGGCGATGGAAACGGGAAAGCCCGCGCCGAGAACGGCTCAGGCGACCTGAAAGGAATCGTGAAGAGGGCGGAGGCGCTGGGACGACTGGACAGCGCCCAGACGAAGGCCCTGACAGACCTGCTCTCACGGACGAGTGTTTTGGGATTCGAGAGCAGAAGGCTCATATCGGTCATGGTGAGCAACATCGCCCTCGAGGGTTCAGCGGCGAAAAGGACGGAGCTCGCCCTCCAGCTGAGGGAATACCTCGAGGGGGACGGGCTCGTGAAGGACCTGGTCCCGGCGTTGACAGGAGCGTTCGCGCTCAACTGAGCCTCGGCGATCATGGTGATCCTTGATGCTCCACCGGAAGGACTATCTGGACGACCTCGCGAAGGCGAGACTGGCGAAGGCGGCGTACGAGCTGGGGCTCGAAGTGGGCGAGCACGGGCACCTGGACACCGTCGGATGGGTAGGCGCAGAGCTGAGGCACATCGTCCAGGAGGCGGAGGAGCTCGGCGTGGTTGACATCGTCAGGCGGAGATACGAGTTCGGCAAGGAGAAGGGCCACGTCCGGAGGCAAGGGAAGTACAACCAGACGGTCGCGCACCGGGTGAAGCCTTCTGGAGGCGGTGCCGCCCAGACAGTGGCGGAAGGGCCTCAGCTGGCCAAGCACGACAGGTTCGCGGAGCGCGTCTCGGCCGAGGAGGGCATCTGGTCCACTATATCGGTCATGAAGTACGCCCGCGGCAACGAGGAGTTGCAGTCACACCTGGGCAACCTGATAGCGGGCATGGGGGACCTCCACGACAGGATCATGCAGATGCCGCCTGGGAGGACACCGGACCGGACCTTCGACTCCGCGCTGAGCATGATCGCGGAAGTGGGATGGCTCAGCTCTTACGATGTGAAGTTCTTCGACGAGAGGAGCGCGATGGCGAGCGTGGACACGACCTCGATGTTCGCGCGGTCGTTCGAGAAGTGCGAGGCGCCCGTGTGCCTGCCGCTGGGCAACGTGATGGAGACGGTCGGGCTCAAGACCTTCGGGAAGCAGATGCTCGCGGTCGAGGAGAGGTGCATGGCCCAGGGCCACGACCACTGCACATTCAAGCTGTTCCCGCGCGAAGTGCCCAGGGAAGTCGGCGTCTGAAGTCCCTCATCAGGCGGCCGCGTGTTCCGCGTGCCAGAAAGGCCTCTTGATGGTGCTTACCCTGTGCCGGGAGATCATGACCGCGGCCGCCGTGACACCCGCGATGTCGAATATCAGGTCTCCGAGGGTGTCGACGCCGGGGTGGAAGTTGCCCCACCCGAAGAACATGTCCGTGAGGAACTCGGCGAACTCGAACATGACAGAGACGAGCAGCATCGTGGTCACGGCGAATACGAACTTCCTGCGGCCGTTCTCCCTCGGAGGTCCCGATGGGCTCAGGGTCCAGCAGATGAATGACCACAGGAACAGGGTCATCAGCATCGCTCCCAGGAAGTGTGCCGTGAGGTCGTACCAGGAGAGATGCGACGGGGAATAGCCGAAGTACTGCGGCAGGCCAGCGTCTATGATGACCGTGAACGCGAGCAATATCAACGCGCCGCCGGTTATGACCGCCTTCCTCTTGACCTCTATCGCGACGAGCGGGAAGGCGATCCCCAAGGAGAACGCATACGTCCACGAGGACCAAGTCCAGCCGCCCAAGTACATGGAGAGGGAGAAGAGCGAGAGCAACATGACGAGCACGGACAAGGACGCGAATGGGAACTCAGAGAGTCTGGGGCATCTCCGCTTCCTCGTGAGGTCGATCACGGGCGCACGCTGCGACTCGAGGTGCAGCATGCGCTCCTTGTACCGCACGACGTAGGGAGCCGCACATGGGCCGCGGCCCCGGTCACCCGAGCGACTCCTATCAGTCGTCACAGGAGGAGCAAAGGCCAGGGGAGGGATATAGGATTTGCCCCAATGCGACCCTTGAGCTCACGCCCCGAGCGTCCGCATGTGCGCCGCGACGATCGCATCGCCCTTCTTGACGGTCTCAGGGTCGAGGTCCGGGACCTTGTGTTCCGCGAGCACCTTCTTCGCGATGGCCTTCGCCTCCGGCACCATGGCCGTGGACAGGGTCGCCTGCCAGTTCTTCTTCTCCTGGTCCCTGAATATGATGTCCTTCTTGAAGTTCCTGACCGTGTGCATGTTCCTCAGGAATGTGTTCCCGTGGCCCACGGCCTCGACGACGTCGGTGGCCGCGGCGGTGTCGTTCATCTCGAACTTGGTCATGTACTTCCTGCAGTCCAGCCACAGGTACGAGTCGATGACGACCTGCTCGAGGGCGGCGCCTTTGGCAGCGTCGCAGCTTCCAGCGCCCGCGACCATGTCCGAACCGGACATCGACGCGAGGACAGTCGTGAGCAGCTCTGTGAAGCACGCCTGGATCCCAGGGACCTTGGTCTCGATGCCCCAGTTGCCCGTCTGGGAGGGCAGGCCGTACATCTTCGCCATCTGCGACGCGCCCGATGCGATCATAGGCAGGTTGTGGGACGAGTAGTCCATGACGCCCGTGGTCATGTCGATCGGGGCCGACTCGGAGCTGTACACGAACGGCGCGCCGGGGGCCGCTGTCTGCGATATGACGAGGCTCGCGAGGTTCTCCGCGTTGATGTTCACGAGAGTGCCACATGCCGTCACGGGCGATGACATGCCCGAGAGGGACATGGACATGCACACGACGGGTATGCCGGCCTTCGAGTACTCGACCTGTCCCTCGATGGACGCCTTCTCGAACTCGAGCGGCGCGATGGGGCAGCTGATGACCGAGAACAGCGGCTTCTTCCTCAGCTGCTCGGGCCCGCCGGCGACGAGGGCGCCGATGTCGACGAGCCTCCTGGCCTCCTCCGCGTCCTTCGGTGTGGGTATGACATGTATGTGCTTCGTGCAGTTCCTGAGTGTGGTCCAGAGAGAGTGCAGCGCGAGGGCGTCCTGGGGAGCGTCGCCCGCAGTCACCGTGGTCCAGACGATGTCGACCGCATCCATCGCGTCCGCCACGCGCGAGAAGTTCGCGAGGTCCTTCGTCACCGTGGGCCGCCTCTCGCCCGTGTCTATGTCGTACGTGTATACCGCGAGCCCGGTCGTGGTCATCAGAGGCCAGGTCTCTACCGGTATGACCTTCTCGTTCTTCGGGTCCCTGGCACCGAGGTGGATCGTCTTGGGCGCCTTTGAGACGGCATCCTTCACCATCGACTCCGGTATCTTCGCGATACCCTTGTCGTGGTCCACGGACGCTCCCGCCTGCTCCAGCATCGCCAGCACCTTCTGGCTCTTCACCATCACTCCGATCCTCTCAAGCCACTTCAAGCTCGTAGCGTGCACGAATTCCTCTTCTTCCTTGTTCAAGAATCTGACTCTGGCGACCGCCATAGGTGCCACCTCCAGCCCAACGTTCCTCCGGGCCGGGGGAGCATGCGCCCTTTGGTTCTTTAGGTTTTGCAGAATCGTTTTAAATCCCCTTTTCCTGCGGGCCCCATGAGGCTTAAGTATCATGCGCTCGATATGCCAAAGCAACGCTGCCCTCAGGCATGAGGGGAGTCGAGGGGAGAGCGGACAATGATGACATTCTACAGGCCGGAGGCGCACAGGTCATCGCTCAAGCTTCTTCTCCAGAGAGGGGAGGCGTCCGTCGACCAGGTGCTCATCCGACTATTGCTCCACCTCGGGGCCGGGCTCCAGGTCGGAAAGCCAGCTCAGTGATTTCTCGTCCGCATCCGGCGATTCATAGCCGGGCAATCACGTTTCGCCGCCACACGTGCGGCATGCTGTTCGGGTCCGGGCCCCTTGGCCCGGGACTGAGGTTCCATAGGAGGAATGACATGACAAGTGACAAGGACGCCATCTTGGCGGAGCTGGAGAACGGAGTGAAGGGGTTGCAGCAGGAGATCGCAGTCGAAGCCGCGAGGAAGGCCTTGGCTGCTGGCATGAACCCTGTGGAGGCGATCGAGAACGGACTCGCGAAGGGGATACGCGAGGTCGGCGAGAAGTTCGCGAAGAAGGAGATGTTCGTCGTCGAACTGATCTACGCCGCGGAGATCATGAGCTCCGCGATACAGGTACTGGAGCCCGAGATGAAGAGGCTCTCGTCCCAGAGGAACGTCGTCGGCCGCATGGTCTTGGGGACCGTGGCCGGGGACATACACGACATCGGCAAGAACCTGGTGAGGATCATGCTCGAGGCGAGCGGGTTCGAGGTGCGCGACCTGGGCAAGGACGCGCCCACCGAAGGGTTCGTCTCCGCCGCGAAGGAGATGGGGGCCGACGTCCTCGGCGCATCGTCCCTCATGACCACGACGGTCGACGTGCAGAAGGAGGTCGTGGACGCGCTCAGGAGCGCAGGGATCAAGGCGCCCCTGATGGTCGGGGGAGCAGCCGTCACCGAGGAGTGGGCGAAGGAGATCGGGGCGCACTATTCCTCGGACGCGAACAACGCGACCGTCATGGCGAAGCAGCTCATCGGGAAGGGAGGCTGAATCCATGGATGCGAAGTTCCGGCCAGGCAAGTTCGGCATGAAGCGGTTCGAGGTGATGGAGCGGAAGGACGCCGATGCTGTCCACCTCAAGTCGCTGCAGCTCCTGGAAAGGATGGGTATCAAGGTCGTCAGCGAGGAGGGCCGGAGGCTGCTCAAGGCAGCCGGCGCGGAGGTGGACGAGAAGACGCACGTGTGCAAGATACCCGGGCACCTGGTCGAGGAGTCCATGAGGAAGTGCAAGCGGCCCGTCAAGATGGCCGCGCGCAACCCTGCATACGACTTCGTCCTGGATGGGGAGCACTGCTACGCGTGCACGGACGGCGTCGGGCTAGCGACGATAGACCTCGAGACGGGCGAGAGGAGGCCGTCGGCGCTCAAGGACGTCGCCGACTCCGCGAGGATTGTGGACAGCCTGCCCATGATGCACATGTACAACCCGCTCGTGACGCCCTTGGACGTGCCGAAGCACGCGCACACAGTACACGAGTACCTGGCCGCGTTAGAGAACTGCGAGAAGCACTTCACGACCGGCTCGACATACCAGAAGGAGGAGGCCGTCTACGAGATCAAGATGGCCTCGGCCGTCGTGGGCGGGGAGGAGGAGCTGAGGAAGAGGCCCATCATATCGAGCCTCACGTGCACGACATCACCCATGGTGCTCGGGATGACGACCGACGCGGCCATCGAGTTCTCCCGCGCTGGGTGCCCGCCGCTACTGATGGCGATGCCGCTGATCGGTGCTACGGCGCCCATGACGGTCGCCGGGGCCGTGGTCCTCGGGAACGCGCAGGTGATAGCTCTAGCGACTGTTTTGCAGCTCGCGGCCCCCGGGTCCCCGCTGTGCTACTCGAGCGAGCCGATGGCCATGGACGTCCAGAGCGGTTTGTTCGAGGGGCTGTTCCCAGCGGCGGACATGGTGAGGGCGGCGCACGTGCAGATGGCCAAACGTTACGGGATACCCATCTTCATCGGCGGCTGGGGCACGTGCTCGAAGGCGCCTGACGTGCAGGCGGGGTACGAGAAGGCCTTCTCCGCGTTCATCGCGTACCTGAGCGGCGCGGACATGACATCTGGACCGGGCCTGCTGGAGAACTGGACCGTGCTGTCGTTCGAGCAGCTCCTGATAGACCACGAGATGTTCACGATGATGGCGGACATGCTGAAGGGGTTCCCCGTGGACGACCTCAGCGTTCCCATGGACGTGATCATGGAGGTCGGGCACGAGGGGCACTACATGGGCAAGAAGCACACCCTGGACCACTTCAGGGAGATGTGGCAGCCCGTCGTGACGGACGGACGCACGTACAAGGAGTGGAAGGCCTCCGGTTCGAAGAGCGCCGTCGACCACGCCAGGGACAGGGCCAAGGATATCCTGAAGACGCACGTGCCTGGACCGCTGTCGGAGGACCTCAGGAAGGAGCTCAGGGCGATCGTGTCCGAGGCGGAGGGCGGCATACCGCACAAGTGAGCCTCGAAACCCCTCAAACCCCTACTTTCTCTGGTTCCTGGCGGACGACCTCGAGAGGCGGTACTTCCCTCTCGGGACCATTATCTCGAACCGCGCCCCAGCGCCCGCGGTCCCGGTTTCCTTGATCATGATGCCGGTTATGGCGAGGATGGCCCTGGACAGGTAGAGGCCGTAGCCGACCCTGCCGCTCTCGCCCCTGACGCGGTCGAACAGCTTCTCCTTCATCTCCGCGGGTATGCCGCCACCGTCGTCCTCGACCGTGATGACGAGGCCGTCCTGGAGCTCCTGGTAGTTGTAGGATATCGTCTTCGTGGCCTTCCCGTGCTTCACGGCGTTGTCCGCCAGGTTCCTCAGGACCTTCGGGAACATCGGGTCCGCGTACACGACAAGGCCACGGAGACCGTTGACGACCTTAGCCCCTTTCAGGTCCAGCCCGGGCAGGCTGGAATCGAGCGCAAGCTTGAGGTCGACCCATTCGGGGTTGGTCACGCCTACCTTCTCGTACTCGCCCGTGAACTTGAGCTGTTCCTCGAGGGTCTCGCTGGCCAGGACCACCTTGCGGATGTGCTCGAGCATCTTGGGGTCCTTCGAGTTCTCCTCGACCATGGACAACCAGCCGCGCAGTATCGAGAGCTGGTTGAGCGAATCGTGTCGCGTGATCGAGCCCAGTATGCGCAGCTTCTCGTTGGCCGCGGCCACCTCCTTCGTGCGCCCCGCGACCTTCGCCTCGAGGTCCTCATACATGTCCTGGAGATCGGCTGCCATGTCGTTGAACGCTCTCCCGAGCTCGCCCAACTCGTCCCGGGTGCGGATGTCCACCCGCTCTTCGAGCCTACCCCTGGCCATATTGGCCGTCGCCTTCTTGAGACGCAACACTGGCCTTGTGATGCTCGATGACAGCGAGAATGTGAACGCTAAGAACAGGAAGAGCAGGACGAACGAGACCACCATGATGCGCGAGCCCAGGACCGTCACCGGCATGAGGACCTCCTCAGAGTCGTGACTCATGATGACTAGCCATGCCTGGCCAGGATACTCGAGGTAGCCTGGGAAGGTCGAATACGCATAGAGCCGATTCCTCTCACCCTCGACCGAGGTGAAGTAACCTGAATCACCCTCGAGACTCTGCACGTAGGGCGTCTGGGACACATCATCGAACATGCTATAGGCGATCGACGAGTAGATCATGTGCGAGTCCGCCGAGATGATCTTGACCTCCGTGGACTCGTAGTTCTTGGCCTCGAACTGCGTCTCCATCACGATCTCGACCACTCCGACGAACGCCCTGACGACACCCGCGAATTGCCCGTCGTAATCGAAGACGGAGTGGCACACTGGTAGCCCGTACATGTCGGCGCTGAGGTCGTACTCTATATCCCCCACGTGGTGGACCTGGTCCCTTGCGGTCTGCCACCATGCCTCGTCGCTCTGTCTGTAGTCGGTCGTTCTCCTCGTCATGGCGACGACCGCGCCGTATTTGTTCGTGACGACGATCTCCCCATACATGTCGATCCCGTGCTCCGTGATGTAGTGGGTCTTGAGCCTGGCCATGAGGTCGAGGGACAGGTTGCAGTCTATGATGCCCTCCATGAACGGCGTGACCTCATCCATCGGTACTGATGTCCACTCACTGTCGACCGTGTCTATGTATTCCTCGGGGTCGGCCATCGCGTCGAACACGGTGTTCGACGTGTTCAGATCGTTGATGATGGCCCGGCCCAAGGCGATGACGGCAATCTCGTGCAGTTTGGTGTACACACCCCTGTCGACCGAGAGCGCGAACTGCCCGGCCAAATCGATGGACTCGTTCCCCACGGCATCCTCCAAGGTCCGTCTACTAGCGTCCACGCTGTAGACGGCAAGGGACACGAACAGCACGGACATGGCAAGCGACGCGGCGACGAACTTGGTCGACAGGCGCGCCGGCACGCGGTCGATGAGCCTGCTCAGAGGTACCATAGGCGTCCCTCCGATATCCTTGCCGACAGCACTCCGAAGCCTATGTCATGCGTGCCGGGTTCCACACGCAAGGAGCCGGTCGTCCCCACGAAGACGAAACCTCCCTCGAGTGCATCTTGCACGCTCTCCCTGGTAAGCTCGCGGTCCCGCATCAGCCCGCTCACAAGGTTGAGCAAGTCGTAGCCGTATGTGGCGTAGTGCGTGAGTGCCCGTCCATAACAGGCCTCGAATTCCTCTGATATCCACTTCGCGGGAAGGTAGTTCTCGTTGTACACGGCCGGAGCGGCGACGTAGATACCCTCGGCCTCAGGGAGAGACTTGATCGGGTCAGATGATCCTCCGCTTGTGGTGAGTATGTGGCCTGTGTAGCCGGCCTCACGCAAGGCCAGCAACGCTTGCGGAGCATACACGGATGTCAGGCCCAGGAACACCGCTTCCTTATCCATCATAAGCGAGACTTCATCGCTGTAGTCATCATCATCCGGGGACAGGAGCAGATTCTGGACCGAGCCCCCGGATGCGGTGAACTCCTCGGACAGGATCGCGTCAATCGAGAGGCTGAACTCGTCCTGGCCATGGAGTATGCCCAGGTCGGACACCCGCAGCGCATCGAGTGTGTGCATTGTGGCGTCGGACTCATCCTGGGCCTCGGAGTAGAACCTGAAGGTCCACCGTCTGCCCTCTGTGAGGTTCTGGACGGACGTGACGACGCCCACGAGCACGACCTCGTTCTCCTCGGCCAACGGCGTGAGCGGGACGGTCAGATGGCTCATGACGGATATGTAGAACAACGGCTTTTCGTCCCGCTCAAGTTCCTGGAAGGCCTCGACTGCTTTCGCGGGGTCAGACTCAGAGTCCCTGACCAGGAGCTCTATCTCAGCTCCGTTAATGCCGCCCCACTTGTTGAGCTCCTCCAGCGCGAGCAACATCCCATCCCTGACATCGACGAGGTATGACGCGTTGCCTGTCAGGGGGGCGATCAGGCCGATCTTGACGGTGGGACGCTCGAACAGGGCGGGGGATGCGATCAGTACTAGGAATATGATGACTATGCACACGGCAGCGAGCACGCGGCCCATGCGAGCGCGGGGCAGATGAGGCTTATTCAGTGGTTCACTGCTCGGCCCCTCGGTGCCCGATTCGACGTCACGATTCTCAGCGGCTGAGCCCAACAGCCACGACCACCCGCCCAGCCTCCGCCGGACAGATAACGTATTGTCCCCTAGGGTTATTAACGCCGTCGATTACGGCCTCACGATCGGGAAGGGATGGGTGAGGTTTCGCAGCGGTCTCTCCACCTGAGTGGAGACACTTGCCTTGACTAGAACTTCTTGAAGGACTCCTTCTTCGCGTTGCATATCGGGCACAGGTCCGGGACCTCGTCCTCCATCGTGTAGCCGCACACGGGGCAGATGTAGACCTCCCCTAGCTGCGTGTCCTTGCCCGCCTTGACCGCGTCGATGGCCTTCTGATACATCTTGGAGTGCACCTTTTCCGTCTCAAGGGCCCAGTGCGTGCTCCTTATCGCGCCCTTTTCCTGCTGAAGTTCCGCGACGGCCTTGAATGCAGGGTACATCTCCTCGATCTCGTAGTTCTCGCCGTCGAGGGCGTGCTGCAGGTTCGAGGCCGTGTCCTGTATGTTCCCCAGGACCCTCCAGTGGTTGGTGGCGTGGACCTTCTCGGCAGCGGATATCGCTCGGAACAGCCTCGCGACGTTCTTCTTCCCCTCGGCCTCGGCCTTGTCAGCCCATATGTTGTACTTCATGAACGCCATGCTCTCGCCGGCGTACGCCTCGTTCAGATCGCGCTCTGTCATCTTGTGCATGCGTGTTATCCTCCCTGTCGGACCAGTATCGGAACAATCGAGGAAGGGGCATAAAGAGGTTGTGCCGACCGGTGCTGGCAGGGCATGTCGTGAAGAGCGAGAGGCTCGGCCCAACGGGCAGGGCAAGTTCATTTTGTTGCAGCATGATACAATAAAATAACATATTTTGGTGCATCATTCGAGGTCAAATACGCTCGGGGGTGGAGGAACGTGACCTGAGAGGTTTGAGGGCGTTCCTGGACGAGCAGGACGAGGCGCCCCTTGGCATCGTCGCCTCGAGGGACACATTCGAGATGACAGATGATGCGGCGGTCATGCCCGCGTGGTTCCTCGCGCTGTTGGCCTGAGCCCCGTGGGAATGCTTACATAGTCCGTGCGGCCTCCTCGTCCCAGGACGATGCCATGGACCCGCTGATGCACCTGGTGCTGCCCCTGTTGTTCCTCCTGGCCCTCAGGGTCGACACGAGGAGGGCCGTGCTCCTCGCGCCCCTCGCGGTTCTGCCCGACCTCGACGCGTTGTTCGGCCTTCACAGGGCCCTCGGACACAGCTTCATACCGATCGTGCTGGTCCCGATGGCGGTCCTCGTCTACTCCAAGCTCAAGCGGCCCGAGTGGGTTGCGGCTGCGCTGATAGCGCAGTTCTACCTCGCGTCTCATGTGATCCTTGATTTGGGAGGGGTCGCGTTCCTCTGGCCCTTCGTACAGGAGCAGTTCTACCTCGAGCTGGGCGTGACCTTCGCCGCCTCCGACGGGTTCGACATAGGGTTCACGGCCGACTGGGGGATGAGGGAGCTGCAGGACATGGGCACAACCAGCATCCTGTCGGACTACGGGTTCGCCCTCCTGTTCCTCGGGGCCCTGACCGCGGCCGTGTTCAGGAAGGAGTTCGCGGACGGGGTCAGGAAGTTGTGGTCGACTATCAGGTCCCTGCCCGGGATGTTCAGGCGCTGACCGGTGCGCAGGTCATATAAGAGCCTGTCAGTGGACTTGAGGGAGCTGGCTCCAGGCCCGCTCGATGGGCATACTGGCGCCCTGGAGCCAGGCGCGTTATCAATCCCGATAACTTGCTGTCGACCGTATATATAGGCCGGGCACGAGTTCTTAAGAATCGCCCACCAGAGGCGATGGTGTCCTATCCATGTCATCTCATAATGAGACCGCAGGCCCTTCCGAGTCTCTGCCCGTTCTTGCCAGAGCCGCCACGGCCTACTCGGTCTGCGCGTTCATGCTCATCTCATCCCTCGTGTTCATGAGCGGGGACGCCTCGTCCGACCCGGTTGTCATAGACAACACGGACGACACGCGCTCGGTGGTCTGGGATTTCGACGATCCCGATGGATACACCCTGACCGATGTCGACATCGAAGGAGGAGACGCTCTCCTGCGGCACATGAACATGACCGACGGAGACCACGACGCGGACGACTACTCCGATGGCGCCGTAACGGACATGGACCTCGTCACGATGCCTGGGTCCGTGATCGTGGAGACGTCGACGACCATGGCGACCTACGACAACCAGCCAGGGGCGGTAGGTGTGGATTCGTGCCTCTCAGAGAACAAGATAAACGACAACTTCGGACTCTCGACGGGACTTTACCTAGACTCAGAGATTGACAGGAGGTTCCACGTCGTGATACGGTTCGACCTGTCTACGATTCCAGTGGGGGCATCTGTATCCGATGCGACCCTGTGGCTGCAAGTGGCGTCGGGGTCGAAGGGCGACGATGTCGTGTTCGACATACACAGGCTCACGAACCCATTCGTTGAGAACGAGGTCACCTGGGCCAAGAGCACTGTGTCGGACTTGTGGGTCAACCCCGGGGGCGACTTCGACCCGCTCTCGTACGGCAGGTACACGGTGACGAACGACTGGGTGTTCATCGGCCTGGACGTCTCGAAGCTGGTCGAACAATGGGTGACGGGCGCCGAGGGCAACAATGGGCTCATACTCGTCCCCGTGCCTTCAGAGGGGGATAACCAGAAGGTGTTCCAGAGCTCGGACAGCACGTACGACCCCAGTCGAAACCCGAAGCTGATAGTGAACTACACCATCCCCGGAGGAGCTGGCTTGCTCGAGTCCCGGCCCATCGGCCCCGGCACGAACGCCAGTTTCACGCTCGCATCTTTCTCGACATCCACGGTGTCGCACCTGGATGACGGTTTCTCCAGCACCGCACTGTCGCCCAAATGGTCTTGGGCCAACGACCCGAGCCTGAGCGGCGGTGAGTATGACGTGAGCTTGACGAGGCCGGGATGGCTCCACGTCATGGGCGGAGCGAACACTCAGCTCCAGGACACGGTTGTCACCGCCAACTACCTACACCAGGATGTCTCCGGGGACTTCGTCGCGACGACCCACATCGAGGATAGCTTCACAGTGAACTCGATGGGCGCAGGCCTGCTGCTGTACGAGGGTGCGGGGGAGTGGATGTATGTCGCGAAGATGGAACCAGGCGCCTCTGGCAAGATACAGGTGGTCGTCTGCGAGAATGGCACTAGCGCGGGCGCTGGCATCCTCGCCTGGACGGGTTATTCGTTCGCCCATCTGAAGGTCGAGAGGAACTCGACAGGCGTGTGGTTCTACGCGAGCATTGACGGTTCGTCGTACCAGCTAGCGTACCATCACGTGCCCGCTACCCAGATGATGGAGATGCTCGACCTCGGACTATTCGTCTTCTCCAACTCGGCGACCAAGCCCGTGGTCGACTTCGACCACTTCACCGTAACGCCACCCTCCGATGGCTACACATCCGATGTGCGCGTCAGGGTTGGGAATTCCACATCTTTCTCCGACGCGTCCTGGGAAGACTGGGCGTTCACGGATGTCCTGTCTGGCCCGGCATCGATCGATGAGACGGGAAAGTACCTGCAGTACAGGGTATACATGTCCACGGAGGAGGACTGGTATTCGCCCGTGTTCTCCGACTTCGACTGCTGGTATGAGATGTACGCTCAGTCGGGCATCTTGGAGACCGAGGACTACATGCCGATTGACTTCAGCATGTGGTACACCATGACCACGAACGAGACCAACGGCGCTGGAGAGGCCAAGTACTGGTACTCGACTGACCGCGGCGACACTTGGATCTATGCGGGCACGGGAGGCTCATACTCCGTGACGTCCACTGAGCCGACGCTCAAGATCAGGGTGACGCTCGAGACCTACGATACGCTGGCGACCCCACGCGTACACTCGGTCTCCGCGATGCATGGCACTGCGATCTCGTATCTCCACATTGTCGCCCCCGATGCCGTCGTAGCGGGTGAGGCGTTTGCGGTCACGGTATACGCGAAGGACAGCTCCGAGGCGACGATGGTTCACTGGTCCGGGCCGGTCACGCTCACGGCGATGGAGCTGGATGCCGTCACCCCGATGGACACGGACCTGGCAATCACGTCGGCTACGGTCACGAGCGGGGGGTACGTGACTATCCCGAACGAGCTGTACACGGAATCTGGCACTATCCTCATCAAGGCGGTGGCGCAGGACGCGTACGGGTTCAGCGAACCGATCACGGTCATCACCGGTCCGATATCCACACTCAGCATCACGCCCGCCGTGGGCGTGATCATTGAGCACGACGAGCAGACATACAACGCTGAGGCGCGGGACGTCTTCGAGAACATCATAACAGACATCACATTTGCCTGGTCCCTGGATGAGGACGTCGGCACGTTGGACACCTATTCGGGAGCGACCGTGGTGCTCGAGGCCGGGGAGGCCGGGAACAGCGGTGACCTGGTCGTCTCCGCGGGTGGACTCAGCGCGTCTCTGCCCATCGTCATCACGTATGCGGCCAACGCCCCCACATTCACAGAGGACATACCGGACCAGACCATGTACGAGGATTCTGGTTCGTGGACGGTCGACCTCTCACCCTACGTCCAGGACCTAGTGCATGATGACGACGAGCTGAGATGGTATGTGACGAACGAGAGCGTCGTGGACGTTAGCGGCGAGAACCGCACTGGTAACATGATCATCACATTCAGCACGATCCAGGACCTGGCCGGGACGGACAAGCTGAGCCTGTACGTCGTAGACCCCGATGACCTCTCATCGATGGCCAACCTCACGGTGGATATCCTCCCCGTGAACGACTGGCCCTCGATCGACCAGATAAGCCCGCTGGTGGTCCATCATGATGTCCTCTACGTCTACAACATGAAGTACTATGTGAACGACGTCGACGACAGCGAATCCGAGCTGTCCCTTTCCGTCGATGCCCAGAGCGCCGTATACGTATCCGCCGAGAGACTGGCACTGTACTTCCTATATCCCACTGAGCTCAACGGGACCACGCAGACCGTGGTCGTCACCGTGAGTGACGGAGAGGCCGGCACATCGACCGTCATCCAGGTCACGATTTCAGACGACAATGTACCCGTGGTGGTCGAGTTCCTCCCTGACGTCGAGATGTATCAGGGGGAGACGTTGATCAGCGTGTTCGACCTGGACGACTACTTCCTCGACCCTGACGATGATGTGCTGTACTTCGCGTACGGGTTCAACCATGTGGTCGTCACCATATGCGAGGACAACACGGTCAGCTTCTTCGCGCCCACGGACTGGTACGGGAGCGAGTACGTCATATTCAGCGCCATAGACCCGGATGGCGCGAGGGTCGAGAGCGCGACAACGGTCATCGTCCACAGGGTGAACCAAGCGCCGGTGATCGAAGACGTGCCAGACCTGAAGGTCAAGCACACCACCCCTTACGAGTTCGACCTTACAAGATATGTGTCCGACCCCGACAACGACCTGGACGACCTCCACGTCACGACGAGCGACCCCCACGTGGTCCCCGCGGGGATGGTGCTCATGTTCGAGTACCCGGAGATCATGATGGGGCTGGTCACGACAGTCGTGATAACAGTGAGCGACCAGGAACTATCGGACAGCAACTCCATCCGTGTGACCGTAGGCAACAACACGCCCCCGACCGCGGGAGTCCTGGCCTCGCACTGGTTCCAGGAGGACTTGCCGACACCATATCCGTCATCTGGCAGTCTGGACACGGTCTTCGAGGACGAGGAAGGCGAGGCGTTGTCCTTCGACGTGTTCTCGCTCTCGACCGAGGTCTCCGCAGAGACGGTCGATAGCGGCCTGACTGGATGGACCGTAGTTTTCACGACCGAGGACGACTGGTACGGAAGCGCGTGGTTCGCCGTGAGGGCGACCGACCCCGAAGGCGCCCTGGTCGAGACGATGGCCGAGCTGACGGTGCAGTCGGTTCCCGACGCACCATTGATACACTTCAACGAGACCGTCGAGATATCGACCGGCGTGCAGAGGGTCGTGGACCTGTACGGGTCCGCGAGCGACCCGGACATGCACACCCAGGGGCTGGAGTTCAGCGTCTCGAGCGAGCATGACATATACGCCACCATAATCGAGGGTGTGCTGGTGCTGGAGTTCCCGGACGAGTTCCTGGACGACGGCGAAGACCAGAGGTATCTGGACTTGTCCGTCACGGTCACGGACCCCGATGGGCTGTATGACACGGACACGCTCAGCGTGACCGTCGTCAAGAGGATCGACGAGGGCAGGGAGTCGTGGTTCATGCTGGGCATGATCGCCATGGCCGCGGTCGCCACAGGCTCGATCGTGGTCGCGATGAAGCTCAGGAAGAAGCCCTTCGTGATCAAGGACATCATGATCGTCCACAACGACGGTTTCCTCATAGGGCGCGCGGCCGAGAAGACCGAGGGCGAGATAGACGAGGACGTCCTCAGCGGCATGCTGACGGCCGTGCTCAACTTCGTCGAGGACTCGATGGCGAAGACCCAGGACGGGCTCAGGAGCTTCGGGTTCGACCGGTACAAGGTCCTCGTCACGAGAGGCAAGATGACGTATCTGGCGGTCGTCTACGAAGGGGACGAGCCCGAGGCGATCGGCGATAGGATCAGGGAGTTCCTGGTCAAGGTGGAGAAGATCTACCGCAAGAGGATAGAGAACTGGACCGGGGACATGGACACGGACTTCGCCGGGATAGGCCTGCTCCTGCAGGCGTTCGTGAAGGAGAACAGCAGGCGCCACAGGGGCCTGAACGGCTCCGCGAAGGACGCCAAGAAGAAGGCCGGTAAGGCGGGCGCTGGCAAGGAGAAGAAGTGAGAAAGGATATCATAGGTCTCGGACCGCCCGCGCGGCCCGGACCCGTGTGAGGTTTTTCCTTATCATCTACGCCTGGGGCGGCGGCGGTGGTTCGTATGCCGCGTCCTGCTCGACCACTGGCTGGCCGGGGTACATGTTCTGGGGCTGCTGCGGCCTCCTGCGCATCACCATGAACAGCACCAGCAACACGGCCGCGACGATGGCCGCGATGATGACGACCCAGACCCATGTGTCGACTCCGAGCAGGCCGGCGACCTTGCCCTCGACCTCGACGACCTTGACGGTCTCGTTGTTGCCCGCGACATCGACCGAGTAATACTCGACCGTGTGATTGCCCGCGCCCTGGACCTCGAACTCTCCGTCGTACACGACCCAGTCGCCGCCGTCCACGCGGTACATGGTGGCGGACACCCCTGAACCCTCCTCCAGAACGGTGAGGGTCACGGTGGAGCCGTCGACGGCCGCTGTCGTCACGGGGGCGTTCATGTCCACGGAGAACTCCACGGTCGAAACGGCCTCCTCGAGGCCAGCTACATCGACCGAGTAGAACTCGAGCGTGTGGGCGCCGTCCTCGGAGATGACGAGCGTCGTGCCCGACAGCTCCGTCCAATCGCCCTCGTCGAGGCTGTACATGATCACCGACAGGCCCGAGGACACATCGACGACCGTGAACTCCACGGTCGCGGCGCTCGTGATCCAGTCATCCTCGCCGACAGTGCCGTCGACCGACGCTGATGTGTCGGGGGCCACGGTGTCGACCATGACCATGACGGTCCTGGTGGGCTCCTCGTTGCCAGCCGTGTCCACCGAGTAGTACTGGACCGTGTGCGAGCCCTCGTCGTCGATGACGAACGGATCATCGTATGTCTGCCAGGCAGCGCCGTCGATGCGGTAGAATGTGTCCGCCACTCCGCCCGTGCCACCGGTGGCCGTGAGCGTAGCCTCGACCTCTGACACGAACCAGTCCTCCTCGCCCTCATCGCCCGAGAGCTCGACGGTCGTCAGGGGAGGCTCCTCCGTCAGCAGGAGGTCTCCGTACAAGGCCAGCGACGGGTAATAGGCGAAGTATATCGGCCATGTGCTGTACGCGCCGTCATCCCCGTCGACCACGGCGGGCAGCCCCGCGAACCCGATGTCCTCGCCTGGAGAGACCATCAGGAGGGCCAAGGGTATGCACAGCTCGTACACCCTGTGAGCAGTGGCCGAGTACTCGGACGCGCCGAACCCGGCGGCGCCCGCGAGGCCTTCGTGGTCCGTCAGGAGCGGGTCGAACGGCTCACAGTCGACCGTCCAGTCCCCGTACCATGAATCGAACACCGAGTGGCTCGTGTATGTCCCGGCGCTGGAGGCCTCGAGCGTGAACATGTCCTCGTGCATGTCCGACCACACCTCGTCGTTGCCCGTGTCGAACGCGACGGCCGCGAAGTCGCCATCCGTCTCAGTCAGGTCGCCCGTGGCGTCTATGAGCACGAACAGGTGCGTGCCGTTGTTCAGGATGTATATCGTGCCGGCGACCTCGTTCATGCCGTCCGCGGCCAGCAGGTCCACGGGGTCCGCCCCGAACCACTCTGCCAAGGACACGGTCCCGTCTATGACCGGGGCGTCATATGCCCAGCCCGCCTCTATCATCGGGACGGACGGGTCGAAGTCTGCCGGATCGTATGTGCCGTCCAGGTAGTGCCAGTCGGTGTCCATCTCGTTCCGCTGGTCGTCGTACAGGGCAAGCTCGACGTAGGACGGATAATAATCCGCGTTGGCGACGGCGAACGCGTCGAACCACAGCTGGACATCCTGGACGCCCACAGCGAGGGTCGCCTGGGCGACGGCCAGGTCCACTACGTTGTCCCATTCATCGTACAGTATCCCACGCACGGCGTAGTCGCCATCGGCGTACGCCTCGACCGAGGCGTTGACTATCAGGTAGTCGTACAGGGAGTCATCGTCCTCGTCGACCGCGTAGTCGCTGTGCGGCGACGAGAACTCAGCTGGCGGGTACTCGAAGTCCCAGTAGTAGTAGTAGGATGTCCAGTGGGTGTCGTAGTCCATGACGTTCCCCTCATCGTCCTCCACCACCAGCTCCACTATGAAGTTCCCTGAAGAGTAGGTGTTGTAGAGTATCCAGCCTTCGAACGCGAACTCGACCACCTCGTTCCCGACCGTCATGCTCTCGGTGGACTCCAGGCTCGTGAGGTAGCTCCAACCAGGAGTGTACAGATCCGCATACACGGTGTATGCCCCGGCCTCGCCGCAGTTCAGCTCCACATCCACCATCAGGTAGTCGTAGTAGTAGTCGGAGTCGGTGTCCAGCCCGTAGTCCGCGTGGGGCGGGTCGAACTGCACCGCTGGCGGGTCGAAGTCCGTGTAAGAGTAGCTGTCAGTGGTGTAGTAGTAGTCCCAGTCGTACTCCGTATACGAGTAATGGTCGTATACGGTCATCTCGAAGTACCACCAGCCGTCGTACCCGATGTCCCATATCGCGGACGCCGGTATCTCGACCTCGAGCAGCATCGGTATGCCGTCGTCGAGGTACAGCTCGAACATGTACGTGTCGAAGGAGTAGCCCCAGGGGTCCTCCACATACACCTCGATATCGTAGTATCCAGATGTGGAGGCGTTCACGTAGAACGACATGACCAGATAGTCGTAGTACCCGTCCGAGTCATCGTCCCGGCCGTAGTCGTCATAGGGCATCTCGAGGAACGCGCCGATCGGGTCGAAGTCGCTCATGTAGTAGTACGACGAGTAGTCGTAACCGCTGTCGTAGAGCGTCATGCCCGTCTCGTCGTAGACATACGCGTCTATCTCGAAGTAGCCGCTCGACCCGAACGTCAGAAGGTCGTACGAGCTCAGCACGACCTCCCACTCGTAGGTCACGCCCTCGACCAGGCTCACGACCTCGGACGCATCCATGATCCAGCCGTAGTAGTAATCGTACACGTCCGCCTCCAGGAGGAAGTCCCCTGTGGACAACGGGTCGATGTACACGGTGAACACGAGCTCGTTGTACCATCCGTCGGAGTCCGTGTCCCTGCCGAAGTCGTAGAACGAGTCGATGAACGCGCCCACCTGGTCGAAGACGCTGTCATCGTAGTACGAAGTGATGTCATAGCCATAGTCGTAGTAGAACGTGTACGTCTCGTCGTAGATGTACGCGTCGATCTCGAAGTAGCCGCTGCTGCCGTACGCGAGCACCTCGTCCGCGGTGAGCACTACCTCCCAGGCGTACAGGACGCCTTCTGTCAGGTGCACGACCTCGGACACGTCCATGATCCAGCCGTAGTAGTAGTCGTACAGGTCGGCCATGAGCAGGAAGTCCCCGGTGGACAGCGGGTCGACGTACACGGTGAACACGAGCTCGTTGTACAGTCCGTCTGCGTCCGTGTCCCTGCCGAAGTCATAGAAGGAGTCTATGAGCGCGCCCGCGACGTCGAAGTCCCAGTAGTAGTAGTAGTCCGTGTAGTAATAGTCGTAGTCGAGCTCACTGGTGGCGCCATTCTCGTACAGGTACATGTCGAGGTAGAGGTCGCCCGTGTCGCCGCTCGAGTAGATGTACGCGCCGTCGACGACCACCGTGTACGAGACCGTCATGCCAGCGGTGAGGCTCACGGTCTCGTAGATGACCGCGTACTCGTTCCATGACATGTCGTACACCCACACCTCGAGGTCGTAGAGGCCAGTCTCGAAGCACTCGATGTACAGGGTCACGTTGATCTGGTTGTAGTACCCGTCCGAGTCGGAGTCGTACGCGTTGTCGCTATACGGTGCCAGGAACAGCGCGGGCGGGCCCTCGAAGTCCGAATAGAGGTACGACTCCGTCAGGTGGTTGTCATAGTCCACCCATGTGGAGTTATCGTAGTACAGGTCGAGGTAGAGATAGCACGGCCCGTCCAGGCTCGACTGGCTAATCGGAGGAGACGGATACAGGAGCTGGACTTCGTACACGCCTGCGGCGAACACGCCCGAGTAGTCGTACTCGCCGAGGTAGGTCCAGGACCAGTCATCGTACATGTCCGACGTGACCGTGTAGTACCCTGGGTCGAAGATCTCGATGGTCACGTTCACGACGAGGTAGTCGTACAGGCCGTTCAGGTCGTCGTCCAGGGCGTAGTCGGAGAAGGGCGGGAAGAACATGGCCATGGGCGGATCGAAGTCGGTGTATGCGAGGGCCGCGGCCGTGTGGGAGCTGTAATCTATGTAGTTCCAATAGTTATCGTACAGCTCGAGGGAGATATCGTAAGGGCCGTCGCCCAGAGAAGAGTATATGTCTTCTCCGGAGAACGAGGCGTTCAGGGTCCCGGCGCCTGCAGGCACGGCTGCATCCACCCACGTGTATCCGATGTAGTTGGCGGAGGCGTCGTACATGAACGCATACATGCCCAGGTAACCGCCTGCGACCGCGTCGACCGAGGCGTTGATGTAGAGGTAGTCGAAGTCCCCGTCGAGGTCCGTGTCCTCGACGTAGCTGTTGTGCGTGGTCCCGAAGTGCGCCTGGTACGCCTGCGTCGTGAGGGTGACATCATCATAGACCAGCGCGTCATTGAACGACGTCGCGCGCAGGACCGTGGTTTCGTTCTGCTCCGTGGGCGGGTTCGGCACAGTCACGTACACGAGCATCTCGAACGATTCATCGGGGGCGAGGCCGCCCGTATCGGGGATCATGTTGGCGTTGTTGTCCACCAGCGGGTTCCATGAGGAGTCGTACAGCGTGACCGTCCAGCCCAGGTATGAGTAGTCGACCGTGATGTCGAACGAGTCGGTGAAGGTCTGCGCGTTCGTGACATAGAGACCATACACCGCGCTCGTGCCCCAGTCGACCATGGTGGTCGTGTCCGATCCGAACCCGACCAGCCCGCGCTCGAACTTGACCGCGAGGCCGTCCCAGAGCGTCGCGTACCCGTAGGAGTACTCGCAACCCATGGTGCCGTCGGAGTTCTCGATGCCCGCGGTGGCGCTCGGGCCCGTCTCGGTGCCCATGTCGAGGTACTGGAACCATATCTCGCCCGTCTCGTTCAGGATGACCTCGAAGGTCAGCAGGTTGTAGCTGTAGTCGCGCGAGACCTCGAAGAACTCCACCACGAGCTGCTGGTTCGGGGCTGCCCCTATCGTCTCGTAGAAGACCGCGCCGTAGTTATAGGACGGATAGTAGACGATCAGGTCGTCCCAGAATGGCGCGATGATGTTATCCGGGTCCGATGTGCTCGGGACCGGGTCGTTGTAGGAATCCGAAGAACTCATGTCGAACTGGATATAGCCGTTGCAGGACACGTTGAACGCCGAGTAGGTGCTGCCGTAGAATTCGAAGTCGAAACCTATCGGGTACGGGCCGCCATAGTTGGAGTCGGCATAGTTGAAGCCGACGTCGTCTCCCGAGCCGGATATCTCAATCCAGTTGAACGCCACGGATGGCGTCGGGGCGTTGCTGTCGGTCCAGTAGTATCCGTAGGTGTCCGCGCTCGACTGTTCCGATCGCGCCCCGAAGGATGCGAACGCGAATGCGGAGGCAGTCAACACCATCACAAGCAGGCAGGCTGAGAACTTTCTAGCTATCATGTTCTGACTCCATCCCACTGTCCGGGGGGCGGACAGTATGCTTGGAAGTCATCCAGATAGTTGGTATAAATAGCCTCCTCTTTCCAGCGGAAAGAGGAACGTATGGATGTCGTAACGGCCTTATAGCAGGGCAGATGCGGCTGAGGTCCGGCAAGAACGCGGACACCATGAGGTCGACACCGAGTAGTTCAAATCGACGTGACGTGCCAGGTGAGACTACATCCGCGCGACACGTTTATTAGATGCCACAGCCGTGATAACTGCGCAGGTAAGTCCTGGGGGGTATATGGGTACCGGACGGTGCCCGCCAAAAGAATCCCCCCAGGGGCTGCATTTCTCTACCGCAACCCCCCATGCACGATGTTCCTGCTTATGAGCTCCAGATACGAGCCGTCGGCCCTCTCGATGCTCTTGAACACCGCCCCTGCGACGAAGTCCACTACCTGGAGACCCTCGCACGCCATCGAGTCGAAGTGACATACCTCGATCGATGGCGCAAAGTATCCGCTGTGTCGAGCAAAGACCGCCCTCTCGATGCATGCACTGAATTCCGCCCTCTGCTTCTCCTTGGTCCAGCGCCTGTCGACCATCACGCTCATCGACCTTGCGTGAGTCCTTCTCGCAATCTCGGACACGACGGACCCGGACATGATATGCAATAACCTCTCCCTGTCGGGCTTCGATACATGCGGCATCCCAGACTTCTCGAGACCGCACCAGGCGACACGCGACCTGGTTCCAGCTATGCCCTTGAGGAATCGCATCCTAAGCCCCTCCGAACTCTTGTTGAACTTGAGCTCGACCACACTCTCCCCGCGATATCGCAGACTTCGTCTGATAGCTCTGACTATCCGTTTGAGTTCGTGCGGTTCCTCGGTCGCGAGCGCCGCCACGACAATGTATTTCGAACTGCCAAAGGATGAGCCGAGGTCGCCGCTCTCGTCCAAGTACACGTCCACATGCCTGTGCATCGACGATGCGATGAACGGAATCGGTGTTCTCGGTTGGCACTACATGCAGTCGCTCGGGCATCCTGTGCGACTCAAATCGACGTGACGTGCCAGGTGAGACTACATCCGCGCGACACGTTTATTAGATGCCACAGCCGTGATAACTGCGCAGGTAAGTCCTGGGGGGTATATGAGTACCTGAGTTGTGCTCGCCAAAAGAATCCCCCCAGGGGCTGCACTTCTCTACCACAACTCCCCATGCACGACGTTCCTGCTGACGATCCCAAGATAAGAGCCGTCTGCCCGCTCAAGGCTCTTGAACACAGCCCCCACGACGAAGTCGACGACCTGGAGCCCCTCGCACGCCATGGAGTCGAAGTGGCTGATCTCGACAGCCGGAGGGAAGTAGCCGCCGTGGTGGATGAGCACGTCCCTCTCGATACACCTATTGAATTCCGCCCTCTGCTTCTCCTTGGTCCAGCGCCTGTCGACCATCACGCTCATCGATCTTGCATGAGTCCTTCTCGCGATCTCGGACACGACGGACCCAGACATGACGTGCAATAACCTCTCCCTGTCGAGCTTCGATACATGCCGCATCCCAGACTTCTCGAGACCGCACCAGGCGACCATCGAACTCGTTCCTGCGACATCCGCCAGGAGGAGCCGCCTGAGTCTGTCCGGGCTCTTGTTGAACTTGAGCTCGACCATGCGACGGTCCCGAGCGCGGAGACGCCCTCTGGCTGCTCTGACTATCCGCCTGAGCTCATGGGGTTCGTTGGTCGCGAGCGCCGCCACGACAATGTATTTCGAACTGCCAAAGGATGAGCCGAGGTCGCCACTCTCGTCGAGATAGACCTCGACATGCCTGTGCATCGTCTGGGAGAGGCGCAGAGCGAGTGTTCTCGGTTGGCGCTACATGCAGTCATCCGCGCTCGAGCAGGATGGATTCACAACGGCAGGGTCGCGGTCTTCATCGCGGATGCGTGCTCCGCAACTTCTTCCAGCGCACGGTCCCTGTCCGCGAGGAGAGGGGCATACGCGGACACGAGAGCGGACCCTTCGACCACTCCTCGGGCACCTGCGCGCAGGGCTTCCCTCACGTGTTCCGGCGCCGATATCCCGAAGCCGAGCACGACGGGGATATGGGATGCCAGCGCCACCCGTCTGAGAAGGGATGTCGCAGATTCCGGGAGATTCGTGCGGACCCCGGTCACGCCTGCCGCTGATACGGCATAGATGAACCCAGAACCTCTGGACACGATCTCGCCCAGCCGCATGTCCGTGGTCGATGGCGCGACCAGGCGTATGATGTCGAGTTCATGTGCCTGGGCCTGCGAGTCGAGCTCGCGGGACTCCTCGAGCGGCATGTCGACCATGAGTATGGCGTCAGCTCCGGACCGAGAGGCCTTCGAACAGAAGTCTTGGATGCCAATCCTGAGCACCGGGTTCGCGTACGTCATGAGGACGATGGGCTGGCCGTAGCCTTTCCGCCGGAGAGATTCCACGACCCCGAATGTCTCGTTGACCTTGAACCCCGCCTGGAGCGAGCGGTTCATGGCCCCCTGGATGACGGGCCCGTCGGCCACGGGGTCCGAGAAAGGTATTCCGAGCTCGATGATGTCTGCGCCCGCGTCCAGGAGCTTCGCGGCGAGTGAGAACGTGAATTCCCTGTCGGGGTCACCGGCGCACACATAGGGGATGTACGCTCCCGCGCCGTCCCTCGAGAGCTTCTCGAATACGCCCGATATCCTGCTCATCGTGACGCCTCCAGCTCGGCCACCTGAGCCACGTCCTTGTCCCCTCTGCCGGACAGGTTGACAATCATGGCGGAGTCGGTGGGCATCTCGCCCCCGAGCTTGACTGCGCACGCGATGGCATGGGCGCTCTCGAGCGCCGGGATGATCCCCTCGAGCTCGGACAGGAGGTGGAACGCGGCCAGGGCCTCTGGATCGGTTACGGCGCGGTACTCCGCGCGGCTGGACCTGGCCAGATAAGCGTGTTCTGGCCCGACGGCGGAGTAGTCCAATCCCGCGGCGATGGAATGCGTACCGGATATCTGTCCGTCGCCGTCCTGGAGCACGAGCGTGCGCGCCCCGTGGAGGACGCCCTCCTCGCCCGCGACGACGCTCGCGGAGTGCTCCCCTGTCTGGATACCTTTGCCTCCGGCCTCGGCGCCGAACATCCTCACCCCGGGGTCCTCGATGAACGGATGGAACAGTCCGATGGCGTTGCTCCCGCCTCCGACGCAGGCCACGAGCGCGTCTGGGAGCCTTCCGTGCATCTCCATGATCTGCGTCCTCGCCTCGCGGCCTATGACCGACTGGAGGTCCCTGACGATCGTGGGATACGGGTGTGGGCCGACCACGCTCCCTATGAGATAGTGGGTATGGTCACTGGACGCGGCGTAGTCCCTGAGCGCCTCGTTGATGGCGTCCTTGAGTGTCTTTGAGCCGGACTTGACCACGTTGACCTTCGCGCCCAGCAGCTCCATCCTGAAACAGTTCAGCCTCTGGCGCTCGACATCCACCTCTCCCATGTACACCTCGCACTCGAGGCCCAGGAGGGCGCACGCGGTGGCTGCGGCGACTCCGTGCTGTCCTGCTCCTGTCTCAGCGATGACCCTGGTCCTGCCCATCCTCTTCGCGAGGAGCGCCTGCCCGAGGGCGTTGTTGATCTTGTGGGAGCCTGTGTGCGCGAGGTCCTCCCGCTTGAGGAACATCTTGGCCCCGCCCACGTCCTCCGTGAGCCTCCTCGCGTAGTACAGGGGCGTAGGCCGTCCCGCGTACGTGCTCAGCAGTCCGCCCAGCTCTTTCTGGAAATCCTGGTCGGACGACAGAGTGCGGTACTCGCGCTCCAGCTCCCTGAGCGCGGTCACGAGAATCTCGGGGACATAGAACCCCCCGAACCTGCCGAAGTAGCCGTTCCTGTTCATGTCTTGCATCTCCTGATGAACTCTGATACAAGCTCCCGGTCCTTCCTCCCTGGGGAACTTTCCACGCCCGAGGACACGTCGAGGGCGTACGGCCTCATCCTGAGGGCGGCGTCCATGTTCGCGATGTTGAGTCCGCCCGCGATGATGCACCTCTCGCATGAATCGACTGGGACCACTGAGTAGTCGTAGCTTGAGCCCGTGCCTGGATTCCCGTTCTCGAACAGGAGGATGTCTGAATGATCGGCGTACTCGGACGCCGCGTCGCGGTTCGGGGCGACTGACCGTATCACGGGTATGCCGTCGTGTCTGAGCACGTCCAGTTCCTTCGACTTGAGCGAGTGAAGCTGCAGCATGTCCGCGCCGCTGGTGAAGAACATGCGCTCAGCGTCATAGGGAGTCCTGGGGGTGCAGACCAGGACCTTCGTCGTCATCGGGCCGAGGGATCCGCACATATCGGATATCTCGTCCAGTGGTCTGCCTCTCAGTCTGCCGTCGACGTGGACGAACCCGAGGGCGTCCGCCCCGAGGTCCTCGCACATGACGGCGTCTTCCTGATTCGTTATTCCGCATATCTTGACCTTCATGATGGCACACTCCTTCCCGCGGAGACGAGTTCCTCGGCCTTCCGCAACATGTCCTCGGACTCCATGAGCGCGGACCCTACAAGGACCGCGTCGAAGCCTTTGAGCGACACGAGGTCCTTGGCCGTGCGCACCCCGCTCTCCGCGACGACCAGCTTGTCCGAGGGAATGCGCTGGCGGAGAGAGTTCAACATGGAGATGTCCGTCCCGAGCGTCCTCAGGTCCCTGGAGTTCAAGCCAACCATCCGTACGCGGTCCGCGTTCCGACACGATTCCAGTTTCTCGACATCCTCGAGGTCGTGAAGCTCGACCAGCGGCTCGACACCCGTCTGGACGCACGTTCCTATGAACCGGTCAAGGGTCTCCGTGCGAAGGACCTTGGCTATCAGCAGGACGGCGTCCGCGCCGATAGACTTCGCAAGACCGAGCTGTTCATCGGCCACGACGAAATCCTTGAAGAGCATGGGCAGGGAGGTCTTGCCGCGGATGAGCGAGAACAGCTCGGAGCCTCCTCCGAAGAACTCGTCCTCGACCAACACGGACATGGCGGATATGCCTGCTCGGCCATACGCTTCAGCGGCGATTACGGGATCTGGCGGGACATAGGCGCCGACGGATGATGGCGACCTCGGCTTGTACTCCCCGATGACCGAGAGACCGTGGCCGGATATGGATCCTGAGAATGATGACACGTTCCCTCTCGATACGGACACTTCCGGGACACCTTTGGACAGCACTTTGTGGAGCCTCGCCAGTGATATGACGGACAGCACGTTGGGAGTCGCCAGGAGTCCTGGCTCCAGCGCGTCGAGGCGGTCCTTCCCTCCTTCGATGGAGGTTATCTCGCGTGACAGGTCCGAGGTCAGCTCCGACGCGCGTGCCCTGAGAACGTTCGGCATGATCCTCCTGGAACGGAGCGCGGAGACCTGCGTGGTCGACTGTCTCCGTTCCTCCGCGCCCCTGGCGAAGTCTGCGATATCTCTCAGCTTGTCCAACGCCTTACCTGTCTGGACCGCATGGGCCGCCATCGAGAAGCCCTCGACGAGGTCGTGAGCCGCGCCCGCGACGTACGCCCCGGCAGCCGCGTTCATGACGGCAGCATCGTAGCTCGGCGACTTCTCGCCTCGAAGGATCGACATGGCAGTCCGCGCGCTGTCCATGGGTGAGCCCACCGTGAGTTCCGATGGCTCTACGACATCGAGGCCGAAGTCCGAAGGCGAGAGCGAGTATCTCCTGATCCTTCCGTCCCTGAGCTCGGACACATTGGTCCGGCCCAGGTTCGATATCTCGTCCGTGCCTGAACCGCTCACGACCATGGCCCTCTCGACGCCCAGCCTGGACAACACCCTCGCGACCTTCGGGGCGATGCCAGGGTCGTAGACACCCATCAGCTGGTTCGAGACCCGGGCGGGGTTCGTGAGCGGCCCCAGGACGTTGAACAGCGTGCGTATGCCGACCTCCCTCCTCGGGCCGACCACGTTCCTCATGGACGGGTGGAAGACGGGGGCGAACATGAAGCCGAACCCGGTCGAGTCGATGCTCGCCTGGACCGAGGCGGGGTCGAGGTCGTACGGTATGCCGAGCGCATCCAGGAGATCGGCCGAGCCCGACGCGCTCGATACGGACCGGTTCCCGTGCTTCGCGACCGGGACTCCGCAGGCGGACACGATGAACGACGCGACGGTGCTGATATTGAACGTGCCAGCGCCGTCGCCTCCGGTGCCGCACAGGTCGACCGCGTTGCGAGGGGCGACCAGCTTCGCGGAGCTCTCCCTCATGGCCAGGGCGAAGCCCACGAGCTCGTCCTCGGTCTCCCCCTTCATCCTGGAGGCGGCCAGGAACGCGCCTATCTGGCTCGGGGTGGCCGCGCCCGAGATGAGCTCTGACATGACCGTCTTTGCCTGTGCCACGTCGAGGTCCTTCCCCTCGACGACCATCGAGATCGCTTCGCGTATCATCGGGAGCACATCCTGAGGAAGTTGGACAGGATCGTCCTGCCATGGGAGGTCATGACGGATTCGGGGTGGAACTGGAGACCGTACACAGGCTTGTCCCTGACCTTGAGGGCCATGACCTCGCCATAGTCGGTCTCCGCCAGGATGTCTATCGTCTCCGGGAGGTCTTCGCGGGACACGAGCAGGGAATGATATCTGGTGGCGCGGAAGCTCTCGGGGACGTCCTGGAACAGCGGGTCTTCGACATGGTGTATCGTGCTGAGCTTCCCGTGGACCACCTGGGACGCCCTGACGACGGAGCCCCCGTGGACATGCGCGATGGCCTGGTGGCCCAGGCACACGCCCAGGAGCGGTCGGCCGTAGCCGTCGTTCGAGATGACCTCGAGGCTCCTCTTCGCCTCCCTCGGATGGCCCGGGCCAGGGGAGATGACGTACCCGTCCGCGGAGCCGACGTGCGCGTCCAAAGCCTGTGAGTCGTTCCTCTCCACGACCACATCGGCCCCGAGCTCCCCCAGGTACTGCGCGATGTTGTACACGAACGAGTCGTAGTTGTCGATGATGAGTATCCGGGTCACGCGCGTCCGCCTCCGGCGATGGATCTGACCGCCTCGACCATCGCGCGCATCTTGTGCTCCGTCTCCATGAACTCCTTCTCGGGGACGGAATCGGCGACAATCCCTGCACCGGCCTGGACGCTCGCACGACCGTCTGCGACTGAGATGGATCGGATCGTGATGGCGAAGTCCATGTCGCCAGTGAAGTCGAAGTAGCCCACGGCGCCCGCGTACGGACCTCTAGGCGACTTCTCCAGCTCTGATATGATCTGCATCGCGCGGACCTTGGGGGCACCGGAGACCGTGCCCGCGGGGAAGCAGGCCTTGAGCGCGTCGAACGCGTCCCTGTCCGGGCGGATCTCGCTCTCGACGTTGCTCACGATGTGCTGGACATGGGAGTACTTCTCGACGGCCATGAGCTCGTTCACTTTCACGGACCCGAACTTCGAGACCTTGCCCATGTCGTTCCTGTGGAGGTCCACGAGCATCAGGTGCTCCGCGCGCTCCTTCTCGTCCAGGAGCATCTCGAGCTTGAGCTTCTCGTCCTCCTCTGGGTCGGACGCCCTCGGACGGGTGCCTGCGAGGGGACGGGTAGTGAGCTTGGAGCCTTCGAGCCGGACGAGCATCTCCGGGGAAGAGCCCAGGAGCTGGATCCCGTCGAAGTCCAGGTGGAACAGATAAGGAGATGGGTTCAGTCGACGGAGCGCGCGGTACATCTCGAGCGAGTCGCCCTTGACGGCGAAGTCCATCCTCCTCGACAGGACCGCCTGGAAGATGTCGCCGTCGAGCACGTGCTCCTTGGCGTCGGAGACCATCTTCTCGAACTCGTCCCTGGACGTGTCGGGGACGCCCTCGCCGACTGAGAGCGTGGACGGGGCGCGGGGCCGCGCCTCGGAGAGGGCGGCCCTGAGGTCGGAGATCTTCCCGTGGGAGATGAGCACGACGCGGGAGTTGAGGTGGTCGAAGCAGACCAGGTGTCTGGGGATGACGAAGTAGAGATCCGGGAACCCGCTCTCACCCACGGATGGCCCCTGGACGGGCTCGAAGTACCTGACGGTCCCGTAGCCCACATAGCCCACCATGCCGCCTGAGAACGGCGCTAGCTCGGACGTGCCGCACTCGAACGCCTTGAAGCGATTGCGAAGTGATTCGAAGGGGTTCTCGACCTTGTGGGATTCCCCGTCCGCGAAGACGGTGCCGTTGCGGGATACGAATGTGTGGACAGGGTCGACGCCGATGAACGAGTACCGGGCGGTCTTCTTGGTGCCCTCGACGGACTCCAGGAGGAAGCTCTCGCCCGAGAACTGCTCCCTGAGGGAGGCGTAGGTCGATAGCGGATCCAGGTTGAAGCCGCGCTCTATCGCGACGGCGGTCGTGAGCGACCGCTCTGGAAAGTCTGAGGACATCTCCTCATCCAGGGCGCCAAAATGAATCCCTTCTGGTCATTGTAGCCCGCCATATCAACAATGTACTATAAAGCACTTGTTTGTGCTTTGATGTACATTTAGTGATTGACACCTGGCTCGAACGGACATGCGCCTCGATGAAGAGGACTCACGGGTTCCGACATCCGCTCGGATTGACAGGATGAACCAGACGCTACATCCGCACGACAGTTTTATGGACGACGACATTGATGATTTGTCCGCAGGTAAGTCCCTGGGCGGTATATGGGTACCGTACGGTGCCCGTCAAAACACTCCATCCGGGGCTCTGCCACATCTCAGGAACGTAGCTTGCCATAGACAGTGCAATCCTTGATGATCTCGATGTAGGAGGGGTCACCGCGCTCCAGGCTCTGGAACACGGCACCCGCAACGTGGTCCGCTAGCTGAAGACCAGGTGAGGAAGTCGAATCGACATGCCGGACACGGACCTCAGGTGGGAACGGTCCCGGATGACTCAGCGCCACAGCCAATCTGAGTGAGGCATCCATGGCCTTCCGGTCGGCCTTCTTGGCAGACCGTCTGTCGATGACGATGTCCATCGAGCGAACACACAGCCGCCTCGACACCTCCGATACAGTACGGCCGGCCACCTGCCCCCAGATGACATCCTTGCCCTTCCTCATTGTCGAAGGGAGAGGCGACTTGCGAAATCCACTCCAGGCGGTCATCGAGTCCGAGGAGGAGACGGCTTCGAGCACGAATCTCCGGATGGACGGACTGCACCTGTTGAACTTCAGTTCGTGGTTGCCCTTCAGGACCGACCTGAACCTGCGGCGGCATCTGTTCGTGGCCATGGCGAGTGGCGCGCCCTTCCGGACGACTAGCGCGGCCACTATGAAATGCGCCGAGCTCCCCATCGAGAGCCCGAGGTCTCCGCTCTCGTCGAGGTAGACCTCCACATGACGATGCATTGGCTGGACGATGTCACAGCGGATGTTCCAGATTCGCACTGCATGTAATGGAAATGCTACAACGGCGAGGTAGTTTTATGAATGGCACCCGCCATTGGACGTGTGCAGGTAAGTCCCAGGTGGAAAAAGCGTACCATGCGGTGCGCGCCAAAAAACCTCTCCTGGGGGCTGCATTCAGATGCATCAGACTACGCGGCGCTCAACCACTCTTTCCGAGAGCATCGGCAGATAGATGTCATCGGATGGATCTCCGCACGATTCCGTGCTACAACGGCGAGATAGGTTTATGAACGGCGGTCGCCATGGGAAACAGCGCAGGTAAGTCCCGGGGGGTATATGGGTTCCGGACGGTACCCGCCAAAAGAATCCCCCTGGGGTCTGCAATTTTCTCACAACGACTCACCGTGGAGGATGTTCTCCTCGATGACCCTCAGATATGATTCATCGCCCCCCTCCAGGCTCCGGAAGACTGCCCCTGCGACGTAGTCTACCGCCTGGAGTCCGGCGCAGCTTGCCGAATCGAAGTGGCTGACCTCCAGGGCCGGAACGAAGTGGCCGCCGTGATGAACAGACAACGAGCCCCGGACGCACGCATCGAACTCCGCCCTGCGCTTCTCCTTCGTCCACCTCCGGTCCATGACGACGGCGAACGACTTCGAGAGAGTAGTCCCGAAGATCGCACCCAACGCGTTTGCGGACATGATGCTTATTAGGCGCTCCTTGTCTTCCCTCAGCCAGAGGGGCATCTCCCGCTTATCCAGACCGCACCACGCGATCCGCGGATCCCACCTTGAGAGCTCCTCGAGGAGGCGCATCCTGACTCTGCGGGAGCTGTTACGGAACTTCATCTCGACCAGCGGGTGACCCTCCGATCGGAGAAGCCTGCGCGCTGATTTCACGGCCCGCTCAACGGAGCGGACATCGTCGGTCGCTAGTGCCGCGACGATGACGTATCTGGTGCTGCGGGGGGACAGCCCGAGGTCCCCGCTCTCGTCGAGGTAGATGTCCACATGACGATGCATCGAACTGAGGAATCCCTGGGAGATGTTCCAGGTTTGGATTGCATGTAGGATAACAGCTACAACGGCGAGATAGTTTTATGAATGGCACCCGCCATTGGAAGTGCGCAGGTAAGTCCCGGGGGGTATCTGGGTACCATGCGGTGCCTGTCGCAACACTCCCCCCGGGGGCTGCACTTCTCGTTCAGTAGTATCCCCCGGACACACACTTGTCCTCTGTCCGCCTCAGATACGAAGAATCCCCCCTCTCCAGACTCTGGAACACCGCACCTGCGATGTGATCAGCAATCTGTAGTCCGGCGGATGTCGCAGAATCGATGTGGCTGACCGTGACTCTTGGAGGGAAGTGGCCTCCGTGGTTTCTCTCCACTTCCCACCTCAACCTTTCAGAGAGGCGGTCCCTTACGATCCTCGTCAGGGTCCGCCTGCCCACATGGATGTGCATCACCCTAGTGTGTGTGCTCCGCGACAGTTCGGCAACTGTTCTGGCGGCGACGTGCTGCCACAGCCCCTCCTTGTCGGATCGGCGCCATGGAGGTACGCGGGACTTCGCGATACAGCCCCACGCGAACCACGAATCAGTCTCGACGACTCCGTCCAAGAGGAAGCGTCGCAACGGTTCACGGCCACGGTTGAACTTGAACTCGGGCCCAGCACCGTCCACCAGGCTGAACTTCCGATGTGCCTTGCGGACGGTCCTGACGAGCTTGTGCGGTTCCGCCGTGGCGAGGGCGACGATGACGATGTGTTCCGGGCTGCGGCTCGAGAAACCTAGGTCCCCGCTCTCGTCGAGGTAGATATCCACATGACGATGCATCGTTCGGAGGATGCCCCGATGGTTGTTCCAGGTTTGGACTGCATGTAGGAGAAAGGCTACAACTGCGCGGTAGATTAATCAACGAGTGAGTGAATCGAATGCTCGCGGGTAAATCCCGGAAGGTATATGGTCCACCGGACGGTGCGACCCGGCCAAAACTCCCTCCGGGGGCCGCAATCCTCCACCGATGGACCGCGTCATCGACGACCCCGCGCCCATGTGCCTCGTTGCGGGGGAGGCCGGGGACGCTCAGTCCTTCTTCGGGTCCTTCGGCTCCGCGGGCGCGTCCCCGGGCTTGTCCAGCGGCTTGTCCTTTGCCGCGTCCCGCGGCGGCCCACCGGTGTCGTCTGCGAACTGCGACACGGCCGTCCCGATGTCCTTGATGGCGGCCCTGGCGTCCGATTCCTTGGCAGCCTTGAGTTTCCCTAACAGCTTGGGCACCGCGATCATGATCAGTAGGACGATGATCATCAGGACGAACCAGAAGGTCCAGTCGAACCCGAACAGCGTCGCCCCGTCATCGTCCGTGTCCGCCTCCACGGTCAGGGTGACGTTCCTCGTGTCCTCCTCGTTCCCCGCGACGTCGACGGTGTAGAACTGGACGATGTGGTCACCTTCGCCGGTCACCTCGACCTCGTCCGTATACTCCGCCCAAGTCCCGTCGTCCACACGGTACATGGTCACGTCGACCCCGCTCGCATTGTCCAGGGCGGCGAGGGCGACGGTGCCCCCGGCCACTGTCGCCGTGGTGTACGGCGCAGAGGCGTCTATCCTGACTGTGACCGAACCCGTCGACTCCTGGTTCGACGCGACATCGGTGGAGTTGAACTCGAAGACATGTTCGCCATCGCCAGAGACGGAGATGTCCCCGCCATCATAGACCATCCATGTGCCTGAGTCCAGCCTGAAGATCGTATCAGCTATCCCCGACCCGCTCGCGCCGTCCGAGGCCGATAAGGAGACCGTGACATCCGACGTGTACCATCCGTCGGACCCTTCCGCCCCGGACACATCGGCCGAAGTCGTGGGCGCGGAAGTATCGATCCTGATGACAGCCGAATGGACGGCCTCCTCGTTGCCGACGAGATTGACGGAGTAGTACTCGAGCGTGCGCTCCCCGTCCCCGAAGATCATGAAGGGCGCCGAGTAGCTCTGCCAGGAACCGCCGTCGACCCTCCAGTAGGTCGCGTCGACGCCCTCGTCCAGGTCCTCCGCGTCCAGGGACACCTCGACGTCCGACAGGTACCAGCCCGAGTCGCCCATGACGCCCTCGGCCATCATGGTCGTGACCGGGAAGGAGCCGGAGGACAGGACCAGGCTGCCGTACAGCTTCACATCGGGCATTATGGGCCCGTAGTTCGGCCATGAGCTGAACCACCCTTCCATGTCCGGAGCCTGCACTCCCGGGCCCCCGACCGAATAGGAGACGAGCCCGAGTGAGTCCCCTGGGGACGCGTCCAGAAGGGCAAGTGGTATGCAGAACTCGTATATCCTGTGGGGCGTCGTGAGGTTCTCGCTTGGGCCGAACCCCATGGCCGCGCACAGGCCTTCGTGGTCCGGGAGGCTGGGGTCGAACGGGTAGCAGTCCGCGGGCCAAGAGTCGAGGAGCTCGTCGTAGACGAAATGTGCCTCCCCGCCCAGCGGGGTGTAGTCACCGCCGACCAAGAACTGGTCCTCGCCGCCACCGGTCAGGGTGTCGTCGTCGCCGGTGTCGAAGGAGATCGCGGCGGAGTCCTGGTAGATGTTCTCGTCGGTCTCGCCGACGACGTCGTAGCAGAAGAGCAGATGAGTGCCGTTGTTGACTGCCATCATGAGCGCATCGACGGAGTTGAATGGATCCGCCTCCGTCATGCTGATAGGTGTCGCAAGGTCCCACTCGCCTGGGGAGAAGACGCCGTCCGCGGCCGGGGGCGAGTCGTCCCATGACGAGATGAGAGTGGGTATCTCGTCCTCGAAGGACTCCAGACTGTAGTCGCCGAGCGTGTGCCAGTCCCAGTCCAGGTATTGTTCGTCCCAGATGTTGCCGTACTTGAGGGTCATCGTCATGTCGCGTGGGCCGTCGTAGCCTATCGCCCGGAGTTCCCAGCCGTCGAACTCCAGTTCGATGACGCCGTCGCCCGTGGGGAGCCACGCGTTCACATAGGATGTCGCCGTGACGTTCCATTCGTCGCCGTGCAGCTCCCCTATGACGCAGAACGAACCCTCCATGACCACGGACACGCTCACGTCCACGACCAGCCTGTCGTAGAGCGAGTCGCCGTCGTCGTCGACGACGTGGTCGCTGTGGGGTGAGTTGAACATCGCGGGATAGGGCTCGAACTGGTCGAAGGTGTATGCGCCAGTGGTATGGACGGCGGAACCAAGGGACTCGGACACATGTCTCAGCGTGATGGAGGCCGAGTACGGGCCGTCCATGCCAGAGTCGAATATCCTCCAACCGCTCAGGGGGACCTCGACCGAGTGGACTCCGGCCGTGAGATACGTCATGTTGAAGTCTTCGGTGATGTAGTCCCATCCGGCCGAGTACAGGGCCACTCCCACCAGGTAGTACTCCGGGACTACGACGTCCACCTGCGCCGATATCACCAGGGACTCGCACTCGCCGTCCAGGTCGCTGTCGAGGCCGTGGTCGGAGTACGGTGGGCTCAGGATGGCCAAGTGCTCGAACTCCGAGGCGTCGTAGGCGCCTGTCGTGTACTGGTCTATCCCGAGGTGCTCGTACTCGGGGTCGTAGATGGTCAGGTCGACCTGGTAGGGCCCGTCCGCCAGGGCCGAGCTGATCTCCAGGCCGTCGAACATGATGGAGTAGGGGTGGACGCCCACGGCGAAGGGGGGCGTCTCGACCATGGTGTTGCATATCCATGAGCCGCTCACGTCGTACAGGCCGGCGTAGATGTAGTAGAAACCCTCGACGTATACGTCCAGGGAGAACTCGACCTCGAGGTAGTCGTAGAGCGAGTTGGCGTTCGTGTCGACGCCGTGGTCCGAGTAGGGGCCCGTGAAGTCTGCCAGCGTGGCCGTGACCGTCAGGCATGCCGGGTCGAGGTTGGCCGGGTCGGCGTAGGAGAACGCCGTGAGGTTGGCCGCCATGTACGGGCCTGTGGGGGCCAAGGGTATGGTCACCTCGACCACAATCTGGACCGATGACCACGGCGGTATAGGTCCGGTGTCGGGGACGCCGTTGGCATTGGTGTCCGAGAGCGGGGAGAACGCGCCGTCTAGCAGCTCGATGGGCCACCCCTCATCCGAGCTGAAGACGATGTCCACAGAGTCGGAGAAGTCCTGGTTGTTCACGACGTCCATCGGGAACAGGACCGTGCCTCCCAAAGGTCCCGAGTCCACCTGGTCCGGGCCGAGCACGATGGGAGAGAGGGAGAACATCACGGCGAGGCCGTCGGAGAGCGCGCCCCAGTCCCAGCAGTACATTGTCCCTATCGTCCCGAGGCCGTTCTCGATGCCGACGGTGGCCGACTCCCCAGCGAGGCTGGACAGGGCCTCGTACTGGAGCCATATCTCGCCGGTCTCGTTCAGGATGACCTCGAAGTTCATCGGGCCGTAGACGCCCACGCGCTCGACCTGGAAGAACTCCACCACGAGCTGCCGGTTCGGGGCTAACCCCAGGGTCTCGTAGAGGATGTAGCCGGTCCAGTACGCGCTGTATTCGACTTGAAGGTCGTCCCAGTAGGCCGCGATGAGGTCGTTGGGGGCCTTCAGGCTGGGGATGATGTCGTTCTCGCTCTCTGTGCTACCTGAGCCGAACGTGACGAGCCCGTTCGTGCTCACGTAGAACTCCGTGTACGAGCTGCCGTAGAACTCGAAGCCGAAGCCTATCGGGTACGGGCCGCCGCTGACGTCATCTCCCTTGAGGAGAGTGTCCGTGCCGGTCGACGTTATGTCCTTCCAGTCGTAGGAGACCGTCTCACCGTCAGAGATACTGTCGGTCCACTTGTACCCGTATTCGTCCGGGACGCTCTCCCTGGCCTCCGAGGTGCCTGCCGGCACGAGGAGCGCCGATAGGGCGAGGACGATCACGATGGAACCTGAGAACGCCTTGGCTCTGAGACTATGCGACTCCAACCAAATCCCCGATCACGCAAAAGACCTGGAGAGCTATAATTAGGTTCTCACGCGGGACCGTCCCCGCGACGGTGCGCGGCGTGATCATGCCCTGTCCCTAGGTGAAAAAACAGATGACCTGGTCCTCGGCCGGGCCTCCGACGTAGACCGCGCTGTGATCCGCGAGGACGCTGTCGATGGTCTCCCGCTGTATCACGACCACGCCGAACGGGAACTCCTGGGCTACATCCGCAGGTAACCTTTAAGCCTCAGGCCTTAGAATAGGTCAATCGCAGGTAAATCCTGGGGGGTTGAATGATCGCCGTACGGTGGTCGAAGAAAAAACTCCCCCCAGGGGCTGCAATTCTCGTCGGTACATCCCCCGTGTACAATCTTGCCATCAATCTGCCTCATGTAGGAAGGATCTCGTCTTCTTCAAGCACCACGATCCCGGCATGGACTCACCGATGCGCCCCTCGGCAGGAATGCTACATCCGCGCATAACGTTTAAGTCCCTGGCCCTTGAATAGGTCAGTCGCGGGTAAGTCCCGGGTGGTATATGGTGTACCGGACGGTGCACCCGGCCAAGAATCCACCCGGGGGCCGCATGATTATCACCAGTACAGCTCGCCGTGGACCACCGACCCCCGTATCCTGTCGAGATATGTGGGGTTCGACCGCTCAAGCTCCTGGAACACGGCTCCCGCGACGAAGTCTGCGGCCTGGAGGCCGCCGCATGCCATAGAGTCCGTATGACTAATCACGACCTCCGGGGGGAAGTGACCAGGATGACGGGAGACAACTGCACGCTCGAGGCTCACCTCGAGATTCCTCCTGACCGATCTGTTGCCAGACCGCCTGTCTAGCACTATGCGTATGGACCTGGATCGTATGTTCCTCGTAAGCTCCATCGCGGTTCTGCAGCAGAGGTGTCCATAGAGAGCGTTCTTATCGTCCCTTAGCGCCTTGGGCGTGTTCTCTTTCACGATGCCTCCCCAGGATATCGATGAGACTGTGCTCGCGATGCCGTCCAGGAGGAGACGCCGCGCGCTCTCCGAACTCCTGTTGAACTTGAACTCCATCGATCTCTCGAAGCGGAGGAAATGCCGCCTCCTGATGCGCTTGACCACCCTTGCCATCCCGTCCGGCTCCGGAAGGGCGAGTGCGGCGACCACGAAATACCTCGTGCTTCGCGCGGAGAACCCCAGGTCTCCGCTCTCGTCGATGTAGACTTCGACATGGTCGTACAACGGTCGGACGAGGCGGCGTGGGCGCTTTCACGACGCCGGCTGCATGTAGTCTTCGGATGGACGATGGCCCGCTCAGCCCCGGGTCATCAGAAGGGTGAGCTGGTCGCCGGCCGATCCCCCGACATACAGCACGCTCGCCTCCTCCTCGAAGGCCGATAGCGTCTCATCCGACAGCACCACGGTCCCGAACGGGAACTCCTGGGCGCCGTCGGTGGCCCAGCTCTCCTCGATGACGAAGAACGAGGAGGAGTTGAGGGCTATCCCCTCCCTGAGGTCGTACGGGAGGCCACGGGCGTACTCGATGTCGAACAGTCGCCAGCCGGTCTCCCCTAGCCTCTGGTCGGATGTGTAGGAGTCGACGCCGTTCTCCGAGAACCACTCCACGGCGTCGTACTCGAACTCGAACGTGTGGTTCTGGACGCCGAACAGCTCCTGGGTCTGATAGGCCACGGGGAGCGTGGAGGCGCATATGACGACGAGGGATATGCCCGCGAGGATCCCGAGGCGCTCCCGGCCCTTGACGAGGTAGGCGAAGCCCGCGCCTACGAGGAGCGCGAAGGGTATCATGAGGAAGTCGAACGTGCGGTAGACGATGAGGTGGGAGGTGGCGTCGTTGGCCCTGAGGAAGGCGAAGAGCATCAGGGAGAGGGGGCCCAGGAGCATGGCGAGGAGGAGGTTCTTGGAGGGGCCTGTGAGCCTGAGGAGGACCTGGGCGCCGTACCAGGCGGGTATGACGAGGAGGGTGTAGGCGATGAAGGGGATGGCTATGGTGAGGGACGGGGCGGGTATGCCGGGGAAGATGGGGTCGTGGAAGTTGTAGAGCATGAGGGAGACGCCGAGGACGGGGACGATGACACCGACCGGGATCCGGGACATGGATCTAGACCGGGTCGAGGCGTAGACGCCGAGGAGGAGGACGAGGAAGGCGACGGCCAGGTAGAGGTAGAGGTCGGTCCCGGGGGAGAGGTAGTCGAGGTACGGGAGGGAGACGGAGGAATAGTAGAGGATGGCTACGGTCCAGATGGTCAGGAGCATGAGGAGGTCTGTCTGGAGGAGACGTCTGTGTTCCGGGTTGGTACGGACGTGATAGGCGCTGATTAGGACGGCGAAGGTGACGAGGACGTATGAGACGATGGCCGCGTGATGGTGCGTGAAGACGAGGAGGACGAGGGAGGCGGAGAGGAGGATGCGGTATCGGGGTTCGTTCCTGGACGAGAAGGAGAGGAGGACGAGGCCGAGGAGGAGGATTCCGAGGGTTTCCTTCCACGTGCAGCCGGCGCTGAAGGCGAAGGAGCCGATGAGGGCGAGGGAGAGGGCGGAGGCGGTGAAGGAGCGAGGGCCTGGAAGGAATCTGAGGAGGGCGAGGGAGATGATGGCGACGGTGACGGCGCCGAGGAGGGCGGTTACGGGAAGGGCGGTGTCGACGGCATCGAAACCGATTGATGAGGATACGAAGGCGATTAGGAGGCCCAGAACGGGCATGTCAACGACATAGCTTTCGGAGTGGGAGGTCTCTGGAGAGAACCCCAGGTCGCCGTCAGCCATGATGTCCTCGGCGACCCGCAGCTCGCTCAGGCCGTCGATGTTGTAGGGGAGAGGAGACGATGCGAGCGGAATAGCTCTCACCGCAACGGATACCAGTAATGACATTGAAAGGATAGCCAGTATCAGGAGGGCGGGAGTGCTTCTGGGCAATTGGGGTTTCCTCGGTTGACACCGATGGCGAACGACGGAAATAAGAGCTTGGGCACATCGGCGTTCGACGGACTACAACTGACTGAGGTGTCTGTTCGGGCCCAAGGCTTAGATGATACGCCGTTATGGTTGCCTCGACGCATCCAGAGGCGGCAATCGACCGTCTCGGAAAAGGATTAAGAGAGAGCTTGACGATTAGAAGGCTCCCCCTCCCGTGAGAGACTACAACAGGGGGCAATCCTAATTAGCTCAAGGTTGTTGAGGAGCACCGGTTCGAAATGACAGGAGAAGAGGAGACGGCGTCAAGCATAACAGCCGTCATCCCAGCATACGACGAGGCTGAGCGCATCGGCGACGTCATCAAGGGCGCTCTCCACCACGTGAAGGATGTCCTCGTGGTCGACGATGGCAGCCGTGACTCCACGGCCTTCGTCGCGATGGCGGCTGGCGCGAAGGTGATCCGCTTCCCCATGAACAGAGGGTACGGGGCGGCCCTGTCAACTGGCATCTCGACCGCCGCTCTGAACGGTTCGGAGGTCATCGTCTGGCTCGACGCAGATGGCCAGCATGACCCCGCGGATATCGCAAGAGTGTGCGAACCAGTTCTCAATGGCATGGCGGACTTCGTGATCGGCTCCAGGTTCCTGGACAAGGAGGGCAAGAAGGAGATGCCCGGCTACAGAACCCTGGGACAGAAGGTGTTGACCCGGGCCACGAACTTCCCGAATGGCACGAAGTTCACGGACTCGCAGAGTGGGTTCAGGTGCATGAGCAGGAAGGCGGCCCTCTCCCTCGACCTGAAAGAGGAAGGGATGGGCATCTCATCCAACATGGCCATGGAGGCCAGTAGACTGAATCTTAGGATCGTTGAGGTACCCATCACATGTAGGTATCAGGGTCTTGATACCTCAAGCATGAAGCCGATGAAGCACGGCGCCAGCGTACTATCATCGATACTCAGGGTCGTCAGGGATGAGCACCCGTTGCTTCTGTTCGGGGTCGGAGGCCTCATACTCACCGTGGTCGGGGTCGTGGTGGGATTCTATTCGATCTACCAGTACATCAGCTACAAGGCGCTGCCCTTCATCCCGAGCCTCGTGGCGGTGCTGCTCTTCTTCCTCGGACTGACATCCCTGTTCGCCGGAATCATACTGAACGCTCTTGCAGTAGGTAGAGAGAGGTGACGATGTGCAAACATATAGGATTCTCGTGACAGGTGGTGCCGGATTCATAGGCACCAACCTCGTGAATGAACTCAAGAATAGGGGGCATGAGGTCACTGCTCTAGATCTCTACAACACCGAGAGAGATGATTACGTCAGATCGGATGTCCGCAGCTACAGGCAGCTGGAACGCACCTTCGACCAGAGGAAGTACGACTATGTCTATCATCTCGCCGCGGAATATGGCAGGTGGAACGGTGAGGACTACTACGAGAACCTCTGGGCGACCAACGTCATCGGCACGAAGCACATGCTGAGGCTGCAGGAGAAGCTCAAATTCAGGATGGTGTTCTTCTCCTCAGCCGAGGTCTACGGCGACTACGAGGGCAAGATGGTCGAGGACGTGATGGTCGACAACCCCATCAAGGACACGTACCAGATGAACGACTACGCCATCAGCAAGTGGGCGGGGGAACTGATGTGTCTCAACTCTGCGAAGATGTTCGGGACCGAGACAGTGAGGGTGAGGCCTGTGAATTGCTATGGGCCCGAAGAGCATTACACGCCGTACAGGGGATTCATACCCAAGTTCATCTACCATGCTCTTCACAACAAACCTTATGTCGTCTACAGAGGACACAAGAGAATCATCGATTACGTGGAGGATTCCTGCAGCACCTGGGCGAACATTGTTGACAACTTCAAGCCTGGGGAGGTATACAACGTAGGTGGAAGACCCGAATGGGAGAAAGACATCACTGAATACTCAGACCTGGTTCTCGCCGCTACGGGGAGGACGAACGCACTGGTAAGTTGCAGGGAGTCGGAACCATTCACTACAAAAGTCAAACACATGGATTTCTCCAAGGCTGTGAAAGATCTCAAACACAATCCCAGAGTACCGCCTGAGGAAGGAATAAGGAAGACCGTTGACTGGATGAAGCTGTACTACAGGCTGGGCGGCTGAATGTCGGATGAAGTGAACGAGGCCTTCAGGAAGAAGACTGTGCTTGTGACAGGGGGGGCGGGTGCCATTGGCAGTAACTTAGTTGCCAGGCTCGCCGAGCTGGACACGAAGAAGATCGTGATACTCGACGACCTCTCCTCCTCGTACGAATGGAACATACCAAGAGGGCCGAAGATACAATTCATCAAAGGAAACATTCTGGACGAGGAGAAACTGAAGTGGGCTTTCAAGGGCAGACCAGAAATCGTCTATCATCTGGCGGCGCACTTCGCGAACCAGAACTCAGTGGACAACCCCGAGACTGATTTAATGGTCAACGGCATGGGCACTCTGAAGGTCCTCGAGCATGCGCATCTGGTCGATGTGGAACGGTTCGTGTATGCTTCCTCTGGATGTGGCATCTACGGCGCAGGCTGCCAGGTCCCATTCCGGGAAGAGTGTGTGTCGATGAGGCTCTACACGCCTTATCAAGTCACGAAGATGCTGGGAGAGCTGTACACGAACTACTTCTACAACCTGTACGAAATGCCGATTGTTAATGCGAGGTTCTTCAATTCGTATGGCCCAGGAGAGGTTCCTGGCAAGTACAGGAATGTGATACCGAACTTCATCTACTGGTCCATGCGCAAACAAGCTCTGCCAATTACCGGAACAGGAGAGGAGACTAGGGATTTTACATACGTGGGCGACATCATAAGTGGCCTTACTGCAATGGTGTCTCACGAAGATGCCGTGAGCGAGGCTTTCAACTTGGCTACTGGCAGGGAAATAAAGATTATGGATCTCGCGAAGTGGATTAACGAGATTACAGGCAGTGAAACAGGGATTACATTCAGAGAGAGAAGGAACTGGGATAAGAAGAACAGGCTTCTAGGATCAATCGAGAAGGCAAAGATGACTCTGGGCTATGAGCCAGCGATGGACTTCAAGGAAGGTCTTCAACGGACTCATGAATGGTTCAAGAAGAACTGGGATCACATACAGCACAGCGCTGAATTCTGAGTGAGTGACCATGCGGATTCTTGTTGTCCAAGAATCGGACTGGATTGAGAAGGGACCGCATCAGAGCCATCATCTAATGGAACGGATGTCGGAGAAGGGGCACGAGATTAGAGTGATTGACTTCGAAATACTCTGGAGACTTCATGGAAGACGGGGCATCGTAGCGAAGAGAGAAGTGTTTCAAGGAGTCCACAAAGCAATCTCCAATGGGAACATAACCGTGATAAGACCGCCAATCTTGAGACTACCTCTATTTGACTATCTGTCTATCCTCATCACGCACACAAATGAAATAAAGAGACAAATGAAGGAATTCGAACCTGATGTAGTGGTTGGATTCGGCATCTTGAATGCCGCCATTGCGATCCGACTTACTGGAAGAAAGGGAGTACCATTCATCTACTATACGATTGACGAGCTGCACCGGTTGGTTCCACAAAGAGGATTACGAGGAATTGCGAAGCGGATTGAGAGTGCGAATATCAAGAAATCCAATCTCGTACTTTCAATAAATGAAGCTCTGAGACAGTATACGATGTTCATGGGTGCTCCCGAGGAGAGAACCTCGGTCATCAAAGCCGGCATAGATCTTGAGAGATTCAACTTAGGAATCAATCGAGACACTGAGAGACAGCGACTGCATATTAACGAAAAGGATCTCGTTCTTCTCTTCATTGGCTGGCTCTATGACTTCTCCGGATTGAAGGAGCTGGTACAGCAACTTCGGAGAAACTCGGTGAAGAACGAGAATATCAGGCTTCTTATTGTCGGAAAGGGGGAACTATGGAATTATCTCAGAAACGCAGCTGACGGAGACCTCAGGAAGAGAATAATCCTCCTAGATTGGCAACCCTATGAGACGATACCTAGACTCATAGCAGCCGCCGATATCTGCGTGTTGCCAGCACACAAGAATGAGATCATGCAGAACATTGTACCCATCAAGATGTACGAATACATGGCGATGGGCAAACCTGTATTGGCAACGAATCTCAAAGGCCTGAGAATGGAATTCGGAGATGGAAACGGGGTTCTCTACGTCGACCGACCTGAGGAAACGCTGGACCTCGCAATGAACCTATTCCGCGAAAACAGAATAATGCGGGAGGGTTTGAAGGCCAGAGCGTTTGTGCAATGCAATGACTGGGAGAGAGTCCGAGTCCAATTTGAGAACTCGTTGAATGAACTGGTATCGGAGAATCGGAAACGCGGTCAGAAACTCGAGTGAGTTTCATTAGTCTTCGGTCTAGCCAATACGAGAATCGTCGATCCAAATCCGGAAACGACTCTGCGCCCCTCAAATAACTCATCGATAGCACGTAGATATCTTGATAGGATGGTTTTTCGATTATTCGATTTCAACGGATCTATGCATCTGAAGAGATATGAGAAGGCAAAACCGAGAGGGAACAGAAGTCTGAACTGGACTACTGTCCAGCCCGATTTAGCCATCGATTCGGAAATCGAACTGACATCCAGTGGCCTCTCATCAGCTGTATGCGTCTGCAACACTCGGAATCTATTGCCTATTCTCGTGAAGGGATTGCTAATATTAGGCTCAAGAAAAATGCAGATGGCACCTTCCTTTGCAACCCTTCGACACTCTAAGAGGGCGCGATCGATATCCAGATGATGAAGAATCGCGACACCAACAATGGCATCGAAGGTCTCGTCCCTGAAAGGCAATCTCATGCAGTCACCTGCAAGAAATGAACTCGATGGAGAGGCTATCGTTGCACTGGCACACAGGGATTTTGAGACATCTATGCCGATGCACCTGAATCCTTCATCAGATAACGCTTTGGACAGCCAGCCAGGCCCACAACCATAATCTAGGATAACGCCTCCTGACATCTTCAGTAGTCCACTCACAATGTAGTGCAGCTCAGGAACCCTGACGATTCTGTTGAGTGTATCTTCGTCGAAAACATCGAGTTCTCCCTTAGGGCCATCGACTGAAGCGAAATCATATACACGTTTCTCACGATCAAGCCTGTCCGATTCAACTGGCAACGGAAACCACCTAGGCAACGAACGATAACATGGAAGGCTTGAGGGATATATGTAGCCACGCAGGATTAGGAGCGAAAGAATATAAGCGAGAAAGTTCGTTCAGCGTACCAGTTCAGACGGTCTGGCCGACGAGTTTGAAGAAGAGATGATTCGTCTAATCAATCATATGCTTTGAAGGTCTTTGAGGTGTATCTTGGCGACAAAAGGAACAGTAACGGCATTCAAGCACCATCCGGAGACCCTTGAGACAGACATAAAGAATGCATTTGAGAGGTTGCATTGGAGAGACTACATCAAGACCGATTCGAGAGTCTTCGTGAAACCCAATTTCACACTTCCTTTCTTCAAACCAGGGGTAACGACACACGGGAGCGTAATCGAAGCTACACTCGCATTAATGAAAGATCGAGTTTCTGAGGTCTTGATAGGAGAAGCAGATGGAGGCTACGGAACCTATTCTGCGGAATACGCCCTAAAGAACCACGGCATTCCAGACATATGCAAACGAACTGGAGCCACTATGGCCAATATTTCGCAAATGGAATGGTCCAGGGTAACTGAGAGAATCAATGGGAAATCAGTAACAGTTGTCATAGGAAAGGATCTCCTCAAAGTAGACGAATCCATCTCCCTCCCTGTTCTGAAGGTCCATGCAGTGACGAAGGTTTCTCTGTCAATCAAGAATCTATGGGGATGCCATCCGGACACGCTAAGACTACTAGATCACAAGAATCTCGAAGAGAAGCTTACACTGATTGCGAAATCAATACACCTGAGGTTTGCCCTTGTAGATGGGATATACGGACTCGACGTTCACGGACCTATGGATGGAACCCCTGTGAATGTAGGAGTCATTATGCTAGGAGATAGTCCGGTAGCAACAGATGCGACGGCCTGCAGATTAATGGGATTCGATCCTGCAAGTGTTAAACACATTGCTGTTGCCAACAAGTCAGGATTGGGTCCACTCAAGACCAGTGACATCGAGGTACTAGATAATCTCTCTCCATTCCAGCAGAATTTTCGAATTGAGCCATCATTTGTCGATAGGCTGGGTGCGTTGTCATTCAAGAGTAGTGCTTTGTCTAAAGTAGTGTTTGACTCGCCGCTTACGAAACCAATCTACACAATCATTGGGAGAAAACCCGGAAGAAAGATTCTACAGCCCGGAGACGAGATCTGATTGAGAATACTGCATATGATACTGTCACTCGCTTCAAGAAGGTTGGACTTGACTTTCCGTTTGTTCAATCGTATGAATTTGGCAGATACGATTGCACACTCATCATCATGACTACAGACTTCGAGTTGGGGCAGGGGAATGAAGCACACCTCCGATGAAGTGAGAGAATCAAAGAGCATAGACAGGGGTAGCGCGAGCTTGAGAATACTACAGGTAATCCCATTTTTTGCGCGACGACATGGGGGTACAGTACAAGCAGTGTATAGCCTTTCGACTGAGCTTGTCAGAATGGGTCATCGTGTCACAGTCCTGACTACCGATTTTGAGTTGGATTACGACCTGCTCAAGATGGCGAAGGATAATAGAATTGAGGTTGTGCCCATTCCTTGCCAATTGAGCATAATGGGATTTCTGGTCACAAGATCGGTCAAGTCGTGGTTAAGGTCCAACATCCGTCATTATGATGTTATTCATATGCACGGTTTCCGTTCCTACCAGAACAGCGCCGTTCGCGATGCTGCGAAGAAAGCGAGAGTCCCGTACGTTCTGCAGGCTCGTGGCTCTGTCTTGCCATTCTTTGAGAAAAGGCACCTGAAGATGTTATACGACGTCATATGGGGGAGAAAAATCCTCAGAGACGCCCACGCCGTCATTGCCCTCAACAGAATGGAATTTGGACAGTGCCTTGAAATGGGAGTCAACAAAGAGAGAATTTCAACAATACCGAACGGGATAGACCTGTCGAAATTCGAGAATCTTCCTGACAAGCTGCAATCGAGGACGAGATTTGGTTTGTCGTGCAATGACCGCGTAATACTGTCTCTTGGCAGGATTCACCGAATAAAAGGTCTGGATCTACTGGCTCGCGCATTCTCCCGCCTCTCGCAGGAGATGGATGGCATCAGACTTGTCATAGTTGGTCCAGATGACGGATTCCTGAAGGATCTGAATGCAATAATCGATGCCCTAGATATCAGAGACAAAGTCTTGATTGCTGGGGCATTGTATGGCGGAGAGAAAATTGATGCCTATGTTGCAGCGGACGTTTACGTCTTGCCTTCAGTGTTCGAGGCGTTCCCCAACTCCGTCCTTGAGTCCTGGGCATGCGGCACACCTGTTATCATGACGGACCGATGCGGCATTGCAGATCTCGTCAAAGGATCAGGGTATGTAGTCAGATACGATGAAAATGACTTGAAGGAGGCCTTGAAGGACCTGCTGGTAGACGACGGAAAGAGAGACGAAATGGGGCGGTTGGGAAAGCACTTCGTTGAAACAGAACTTGGGTTGCCTATTATCGCAGAGCAGATTGAATCCCTGTATCTAGGTGTTCTAGACATTGATTGAACATCGAGTAGGCAAGGGAATCACCGAGACTTGACTCGGATTGAATGGAGACTCTAGACAACCATATCGCTGAATCCTCACCTATCAAGAATTCACTTAGTCAAATAGCCACGTCCCAACCTAGATGCTTCAATTGTGACCACCCTCGATGACTCACCGAAGACTGTCATCGAGACGTACCGTGCTAGGGGCGCGGTGGAACGGGGGTTCAGGATCACGAAGGAGACGATCAAGATACGGCCCATCTGGAATCGCACGGAACAGCACATCAAGGCACACCTGTTCGTGTGCTTCTTGGCGTATCTGCTCATCTCGCTTGCGGAGCTGGAAGCGCGGAGACAGATACCTGGCATCACGGGCGTGAAGGCGCTGGAGCGGCTCAAGAGGTTCACGAAGAACGTCTCGAGGACGGCGTTCTCGCCGACCGAGGAGGACGAGGTACTGCTCGCAGGCATGTCCCGCTCGAGATAGTGAACGAGTGACTGGCATCGCGATTCCGAGCGTGAACGCTCGGAGGAGACATCGCCACCCATCTCAGAATCCGTTCTCTCGCCGCGAGTGAGCGCCTTTGAGCGCGACGGAACGATGGCGGCGCAGTTCAACACATCCTACACGGCGTTCTCGCCCTGTTCAAGTGTAAAAGACGGGACAAGGAAGAAGCCTGATTGCAGAAAGGTGCAATCCGTCAATGGTCGCCAACAGAATAATGGATATCTATGATTCGCGCATCCCATCAACAGTCAAATGGCTTCAGTGATTCCACATAAGGAAACGACCCGAGGTTGAGAGGTTGGGTTTCACTCCCCAGAAGAGAGAAACCAACAGGTTCCCAGAGTGTCTTCTCAGTGAGTCCGGAATGTTAACCTAGGACGTGCCAAGTCTGTAGATTGCCGCGCCGCCGTTGTCGAATACCTTCGCCATTCCGCTTGCATTATTGATTGCAGCTAGCTCATCCAGAGAAACGCTCGTCGAAGTCTGAAGATAGGCATCGAATGCAAGGTTCAGATTCTCATATCTGAAGAAGTACCAATCATAGGCTTTGATTCTATCCGGACCTTCGTCAATCGCATCAATATCCATTACGACATCGGCGCTCGTGAAAGCGGTCAACAGGTGCCATGCGCCTTGATCACCCAGGATCGTTCCATCAGTCATGTTGAACCATCTAGCGGCCTCGATCTCCGAATCAAGAAGATACGGCTTGTACTCCGTCTTCTCATAGTTGTATTCGTAATAGCCGTCGAACACTTCTGTGCTGCACACTGTACCATAACACCAGACGACAAATAGCGCAAGAAGAATCTTCCATGATGATCTCTTGACGAGTCCCTTATCGATGTGGGCAATCGCATATACAATCAAGAATAGCCAGGCCCACAGGAAGAACCTCGAGATTTGAACATGGAGGCTCTTGAACAACACCAGGAATTCAGTGGTAACGAATATTGCCAGTGGAAAGAACAGGAAGCTGGATAATCGCCTGTCTGCATCAGTTCCTCTGACGAGAAGAACTACCAAGCCAACCCCAAGAAACGCCACTATCATTAAGTGTTCGCCGATGTCAAGGAAGACGAGAAGTGCAGATTCGCCACCGATTGGATGCAGCTGTCGATCCAAAGGCTGTTGTTCATACAGTTGGAGTATCACGCCGCCAAAACGCTCAAGCATGCTGGAATTTAGGAAAATCCAATACCCTATCACGGCCACGACAATGACAATTGCGACAGGTTTGGGAATCAGGAGAGATGGAAAGCCGAGTCTGCCCTCGAGGGGTCTACTATGCTTGCTGTCTGATTTTGACCATCGATGAAGAGAGGTGTAGAGCAATCCATAGACTGCAAGTAGCAGCAAGACGTACGGTTCCAGAATATGACCTATCAATAGAGACAGCAGTAGAATCGCGGCAACTACTCCACCTCTATTCTTCGTTGAGGATCTGCACCCTAAGACAAGAAGTGAGAAGAGCGCAACAATCATTACTGGAGTGGCAATTGTCTGTAAGAGATAGAGGCCGCCGAAGAGACTGGGATACATCATAATAACGAGAGTGGCAAGCATTGCATTGCGGATTGACAGAATCCCCTTCATGAGAGAAAGAAGGGCAACAACGCCTACGATTGCCAAGAACGTCGGCACAATAGCGTACAATAATCCTGGGGAAAATGAGGATGTCATGCAAGTCGCAGACGTCAGAAGACTGAGTGCGGGGTAGTCATAGGTGGCAAACAACTGAGGATATGCACCCACACCCCTCCATCCTTCACTAGATATTCTCTCGGTGGCGCCGAAATTGAGCACTGCGTCGAATCCCCAGATTCCGTTTCTAGTTGCCGAATGATATGAGAGGCACATTTCCACCACAAAGACCACGAGAGATAGAGTGAGAACTCGATCTGCGGTCTTTCGTTGACCGGCAAATGCAGCGATTCCGATGAACAACAGAACAACGTCGGCCGCCAGAATCGGTCTGAGATCAAGTACCTTGAAGCCGACTTCGGAGAAACGAGACAAAGATCCAATGGCATGAACAGAGAATGCGAATACGACAAGGATGATCCAAATCTTGAACAAAGTGCAATCATGAAGCCGCACTCTGAGTCTTCTCAGATAAGCTGGTCGCATCTCATGTATCCCCACAGGACGTAATCACTAGCGACTCATCTGTCATCCACAAAGTTGATGATGCCCAAGGAAGATAAACCTAACGAATCGGGTATTACAAGTGCCCGGAGGCATCAGGCTGCAATTCCAATGCCGGGGCTGGGATTGATTTGCGAATATGCAGGCAAAAATGAGGTCAGGCACGTCCAAGTATGACGCACCAAAGAGTATTGTTCCTCGCTGGGGGAGACCATAGCATTCCGAGCACGATGCATCGTTGTGTCATGATTGCTGACGAGCTGAACCGCATGGGGGTTGCATCCAAGGTAATGCCGGGGTGGAGTATTGGCCTCGGCAAGACCTGTCTGACTATGCCGTCGCCCATCGGAATGGCAAGGGCAGCCGCCTACGCAAGGTCGTTTGATGTGCTGGTAGTTAATAGGGCGGCGTCGACACCAGTACTTGCGCTCATCAATCACTGGAAGAAGGCAGGTCGAACCGTCATCTATGATTGCGACGACGCTGTTTACTTGATACGAAACCCTTTCTTCTCGAGGTTCGAGGATGTTGCGAAAAAGGCCTCGCTAGTCTTTGCTGGAAGCCATGAACTGCTGAAGACGCTCGGCGGTGTTGCTGATACGGTCCGCTTCGTTCCGACTCCTGTAGACACTCACCTATTCAATCAAGAATGGCGCACAGCATACAATGATAAGACCACTGAGGACGTGGTGACAATCGGTTGGATGGGTACGGCCTCTCTGGCAATCGAAGAACTTAGGATATTGGTACCCGTGCTGACAGAGCTTGGAGAGTCCCAGCATCGAAAACGTCTGAGGTTCTCCATCTTCAGCGCGCTGGAATCGCAAGAAGTGCGGACGATGTTTGCGCGCATTCCCGGGATTGAATTTGACCCTGGCCCCCGAGTTTGGACGAGATTCGAGGAAGTTCCGAGACAGATATCGAGATTCGACATAAGCATAATGCCGTTGAGAGACACCGTGTGGAATCGTTCGAAATGCGCCACGAAGCTTCTTGAGTCCATGGCAATGGGAATCCCCGTCGTCGCCAGTGACGTCGGTGAGAACAAACATGTGGTACATCATGGTCGAAATGGCTTTCTCGCATCATCGTCCAAAGAATGGGTTGAGGCATTGGAGGTGCTCATCGATAACGAATCGCTCAGGAAATCGATGGGAGTGTTTGCTCGAGAGTTTGTGGTCAATCAATATGATGTCTCTCGGATCGCAGAGGCATATGCATCATCACTCAGAGATGCAAATGCCTCACAGACTCGGGATGGCACATTCAGTTAACCTGCATCTATATCCTAGGAACACATGTCTCCTCACAATCGCATTCCCCAGCGAGACTACTTGGATGGAGAATTATGGAGCTGCGACCAGATTCGAGCATGGGAACGATTGCGAAAGCGTTCACGATCACTGGTTTCGCGATGATAGTCACAAGCACCATAGGTCTAATCAAAACGAGAGTCGTCGCCACACTCCAAGGAACAGAGGGTGTGGGACTCCTTGGCCAGTTCATTAGCCTTCAAGCCCTGATAGCAGGCATCGCAGCTCTCGGCCTGGGGACGGGGCTCGTCAAGTACTTGAGTCAGTACTTGGAGTCAAATGAATACGACAGAGTATCTAAGTCGGTCTCCTCTGCGATGATCATCGTGACATGTGCCTCGATAACAGCTGCCATCATTCTCATTGTTCTCTCCAAATGGATATCATCTCTCCTTGTAGGTGACGACTCGGTCTGGCTATACGTCACCATAACCGCAATTTCCATGCCAATCGCATCCTTGACAACAATATTCAACAGCATCATCAATGGGGCGAGAGAAATTAAGTCTCTTGCCCGCATATCAGTGTATTCTTCATTGGGATCTTTTGCCGTCGCAGTCCCAGTCATCTACTTCTTGGGCGAGGTGGGCGTGATTGTCCAAATTACTACAACTGCGGCAGTCATCTTCAGCCTGAATCTCGCAGTCAGCAGTAAGATAAGGAACTCATGGCCAGTCAGTGTGCGTCGTTTCCGATTCGACAAAGAGGAATCGACGCTCCTCCTACATTACGGCGCAGTCTCCATGATTGCCGGACTACTCCTTCCCCTGACTTTGTTGATAACACAGACCGCAATAGTCCGCCAAGAAGGACTGTCGGAGAATGGGTTGTTCACTGCGTCTTGGTCTCTGTTCTGGCTATATATTGGATTCGCAACGACATCAGTCATGATATACTTGTTTCCGACCTTGAGTGCCACGAAAGAACGCCGTGACCTCTCCGCGCAGGTCAACAACGGTGTCCGGTTCCTGGCAGTTGCCACGACTCCGATTTCATGCGTGATAATCTTAATTCCTGACACGATTCTGACCATACTCTACTCGCCTGAGTTCGCGGATGCTTCGTGGTTGCTTCAGATGATGGCTATCGCAGGTGCGTTCAGGATTGTCTCTTTTCCGATCTCCATCACCCTCGTTGCGAAGAAACACCTGAAGGAATACCTCCCGATAGAAGTCAGTTGGTATCTTGTGTTCGCAGGAGTAGTGATTACCCTGCTCCCAACCATGGGCATAGAAGCCATTGGCCTCGCAGTGCTTGCCGCATACATCGTCCATGCTATACTCTCTGTGGTATTTGTGAAGAGGATTCTTGGAATTGTTTATGCAACAAAGAACTGGACAATCCTCGCAGCGTCTACTACATTACTCGTCTCCGCATTCGTCATAAACGTCTTTGACCCGTATGTGTCTTACGCATTCGGGGCACTGACCGTTCCACTCTGGTTATGTTATTCCACGGATGAAGATGAGAGAAGATGGATAAGCTCCAAGCTGCTAAGATAACCAGCGTAATGAAAGCGAATTGACCAAAGCATAGCAATCACAAGGGGGAAAGGGTTATGCGACATAATGATGTTGAAGGACGATGAGGACGAGACATGGCCGCCAAAAGCAAGGATTCGAGAAAGCAGAAGGCACCAATACCAATCATGCAACCATCTATGCCTCCAATAGAAGAATATATGAAAAGAGTTCGGGGGATTTGGGACTCTCGCATGCTCTCCAACTTTGGCGACAACGCAAGAGAATTGGAGACGAGAGCCCGTGAGTATCTTGGAAATACGCATGTGCTCGCAGTCTCCAGCTGCGACACCGCCCTGATTCTCGGTCTCGCAGCCCTTCAGATACCCCCAGGCAGCGAGTGCATTGTAACCCCGTTCACATTCAACTCGACCGTTAATTCCATTATTTGGAACGGGTTCCGTCCCCGATTTGCAGACATAAATCCATTCACATTCAACATATGTCCCAATGAAGTCGAGCAGGCAATCACCGAACGAACTAAGGCAATCGTAGCTACGCATGTCTTTGGAAACCCCTGCGACATCGAGGAGCTCCGGAGAATCGCTGATGAACACAACCTTCACTTGGTGTTCGATGCGGCCCACGCATACGGTTCCATCTATCACGGTAAGAAGGTGGGTACGTTTGGCGACATCGAGGTATTCAGCATGAGTGGAACCAAGCTTGTGACTGCAGGCGAAGGAGGGCTGATTGCGACCACGAAACCTGAAATCATCTCCAGACTAGAGATGCTAAGAAACTACGGGTTCCACGGAGACTACAATTCGCGCTTCGTAGGTATGAACGGGAAAATATCTGAACTGAATGCTGCTCTGGGTTGCCTCACGATTGGCGGAATCGAGAAGGCAGTAATCAGAAGGAACGAAATCGCCTCTCGATACGTCGAATCATTACGCGAATCCGGCGATTTCGAGTTCCAGCACATAGATCCTGATTGTCGGACAGCGTACAAAGATTTCGGAATAAGGTTACCCCGTGGCAGAGACAGACTCGAGAAAAGACTGAACTCAGAATCAATTCAAACCAAGAGATACTTCCTGCCTGCGCACTGGATGAAGGCATTTTCGGAGTTCAAGACGGGCCCCCTTCCGAAAACCGATGAAGTGTATGGCGAGATTCTCTGTATACCCATATATAATGAGATGAGCGATTCCCAGGTCGATAGGGTTTGTCAGGTCATCGGGACCAAGGATGGATGAAAGACTCTTGGTTGGGAGGAGATTATGTCCGCTGAATATCTTCTGGATGAAGCCTACGGCCTTTTCAAATGCATTTTGAGGATTGTCAGACTGCACCTGAGAAACTTGCTGGCAATCCGTCGAAGGAGGAAGAGACTTCGAGCATCCTCCGGCCAACCACTCAGACTCCACGTCGGATGCGGCCCCGTACTGATGAGAGACTGGATCAACATAGACATCGACGGCCACCCGGACATATTCGTTGACCTGACCAAGAAATTGCCTTTCAGGGATGGCTCGGTGGATCTTGTGTTCTCAGAGCATGTGATTGAGCATCTCACCGCGGAAGAGGCATCGTTTTGCATGAAGGAATTCGCAAGAGTCCTGACGAAGAATGGAACGGCCCGAATTGCAACTGTGGATCTAGATTACGTCGTCGGCAAATACCATGATGACTGGAAGGATCAGACGTGGCTTTCGACGGACGGCAAAGACATCCGAACAAGAGCGCAGATGCTGAACGCCTGCTTCCATCGATGGGGGCACAAATACATCTTCAATGAGGAGGAGCTACGACTTCTGCTCCTGTCTGCTGACTTCACCACAGTAACAAGGAAGACGTGGGGCGAAAGCGACTTGCCACACCTCCGCAATCTCGAGCGGCGCGAAGACTCGAAGTTGATAATAGAGGCACGCAAGGGATAGGTCAGGAACAGCAGAATGCATTGCCTATTTTCCGAAGCCACTGGAACCTCTGTAATGAACTCCGACGATACTGTCTAGGAAACCTATCTCCGCTCCAGCCTCACTCATTCGACGCCACATGTTCCAGTCAGCGGGCTCGTCATACCTCCAAGCGCGCAAATCGTACCGAAGGAAAGAAAGGCGCCTGTGATAGAGGACCGAGAGATGGCAGATTTCACCTTCTCTTAAAGGAGTGCTCCCGAGTTCAGCCCAGCTTCCGTCCTTCTTCTCGTGACGAACGACGCCGTACACAAACTCGTATCCTCCACCTTCCGCAAAATCGAGCAGCGATTCGATGTGATTTTCAGAAAACTCATCATCATCATCCAAGGGGGCAATCCATTCACCCTTGGCCAGTTCTATTGCCATGTTACGCGGTGCGACGCCTGCGACCCCCCAGTGCCTGTAAGGATTGGATGGGTATGAACCCCTTACGGGCATATTGTGAAATTTTATCCGCGAATCGCCCTTCGCATCTATCCAGGACTCAATCCTTTGAACATGCTCTTCCGCGCAAGCGTCTCCAACAATCACAATCTCGAAGTTCTCATACGTTTGGCGAAGAACCGACGGAAGAGCGCGTTCCACAAGCAGCTTCGAGTTCGTGTAAGTAGGAATCAACACGCTTACGAGCGGTCTGTCCAGTGGATTCAAGTACTCGACAGATGCCCGAGCCTCTCGAAGCCGCCTCTTGTTGCTCCGGCCCTCCCCGAGCCAATACATCGCTAGGCTGGCCACCCTCCTCGACCTGCGCAGCCCATACCCGATCACCCTGACAAAGAGGCGCCCCTTCCAAGGCTCGCGAGGTTGCGCGGAATCAGAACTCATGAGACTCTCCAGCTCTGAGCATTATCTGCCCTCTCAGAGCATGAATTCCCTATTAATCATTCCTCTAAAGACTTGCACCTTTCTATCTCCCCAACCATTCGAAGTCTGAAAGAAGGACCGTTTCGTGACACCTGATGCGGCGTGCCCGGGCAAATAACCTCCTAGCATACCCAGGATTTATTATTCCATAACAAATTCTGGTGGTGTCTCAGAGAGGCAAACGGAGGGCTCTTCACGAAAGACTCATTCTACTCGACGGAGGAACTGCGAGGCCTCGGCTTCGGGAAAGTCGGGCGAAACGTTAAAATCAGCAGAAAGTGCAGCATCTACTCGGCAGGAAGGATTCGAATGGGCGACAACATACGCATCGATGACTTCTGCATCTTGAGTGGAAGTATAGAGCTTGGCTCGAACATCCATGTGGCCGCATACGTTGCCCTTCACGGAAGGAACGGCATCAGGATTGAGGATTTCGCGAGCCTTTCGGCCAGAGTCACCGTCTATAGTGCCATGGACGACTTCTCTGGGAAGCATATGACCAACCCTACCGTGCCTGAGGAGTACACCCGCGTGACCGGAGGACCCGTCCTGATTGGCAAGCACGTCCTTGTCGGTGCTGGAACAGTGATATTCCCCGGCGTGAACCTTGGAGAGGGGTGCGCCATCGGGGCCTTGAGCCTAGTCAATCAATCTCTAGAGGGGTGGAAGATATACGCTGGTATCCCGTGCAGACAGATAAAGGACAGGAAACGGGACATTTCCAAGCTGGCTGAGAAGCTCAGTAGGACGGAAAGAAGCATGTAAGCACGGTGAAATGGGATTGCGAAGAACAAGCTACGGCTCCCAGCGGTCACCACCATCAGAACAGGAAGTTGTCTGGATTTCCTCGAAGAGATAGACGCAGAATCTCACCCGAATGTCTCAAAGCAAGCATGACGAATCCGACGGCTTGACAGGAGTCGGAGCTCTCATGAGCAGAACTATGCTGGACGATTCCTCTGAATACCAGTCCGTCCTCCCTGTCGCTTCCACCACTTTCAACTATCGAAACAACTGTGGAGCGATATCAGCAGTGATTGACGCCCGCGGTTTTCGAATACGCATCATAGAAATCGGGAAGTGTCCTCAATTCTCGGATTGCATCCTGACCATCGGTACGCACATATGCTTGAGCTCGACTCAACCATCCGCGGCACAAGATCGGGCCGAGTTGGGTTATCACGAACCGTCAAGGTTCACATATCCCAGGTCACGGTGACCCTATTGTCCTGTAAGTGAAACCGAGCCCCACAGCCTTCTTACTGTCGACAGCACGCCGTCCATCCACCAAGATCGGGGTGCGCATTCTCGCTCGTAATCTCGCCAGATTCATCGACTTGAACGCCTTATGTGCTGTGACTATCACGACAGCGTCCGCACCATTAGCAGCTTCGTCAATCTTCAGGAAATGTGTGTCGACACAAAACTCAGTCCTTGCATTCTCCTTGTCGACGTAAGGGTCAACTGACCGCACAATTCCACCCATATCCTTGATATCTCTAATCAATCCAAGAGCAGGCGAGTTTCTCGTGTCTCCGATATCCTCTTTGTACGAAAGCCCGAGCACGACGATTGATGACCCTTTAATTGGCAGGTTTGCTTCGTTCATCGCTTTCAGCAACAATTCAAACACATGATGGGGCATATGATCATTCACCCTCCTCCCCGCGGTGATCACCTGAGCGTGATACCCCAGTCTCTCGGCGGCCTTGACCAAATACCACGGATCTTTGGGCAGACAGTGCCCACCTACACCTGCCCCGGGATAATAGGCATTGAAATTCCATTTTGTCGCGGCAGCATTGATGACGTCCATTATGTCAATTCCAATTCGCTCACAAATGATTGCGATTTCGTTCATGAGTGCGACATTCAGATCGCGTTGAGTGTTCTCGATTATCTTGGCCATTTCCGCAGTCTTGATGTCCCTGACTCTGACAACGTTGGTTACCTGCTCATAGAGCTCTGTTGCCACCTTCGCCCACTTATCGTTCGTTCCACCAACGATACGGGTCACCTTATCGATTGTGTGTTGAGAATCGCCTGGATTGTATCTCTCTGGGCAGTACGCAAGACCGAAATCCTTGTTCACTTTCAGACCGGACGTCTCGAGAATCGGCTTAAGTACTTCTTCAGTCACACCAGGATATACTGTCGACTCGAGAATCACCAATTGACCACGGCTCAAACCCATCCTCACAGACTCTCCAGCTGACACGATGTATTGAAGGTCTGGTTCAAAACCTCGTCCAGTGGGAGTCGGGACGATTATGAGCACTACATCGCTTTTTCTTACTGCCCCTGTAACATCCGTGGATGCACTCAGCTTGCCGTTCCGGACGACCGTGTTCACCCGATCACCGATACCAAGATCCTTCAGAGGGCTCCTGCCGGTGTTCACGAGCCTGACCACGTCTTCTTTGACGTCACAACCGAGGACATCGAACCCCTTCTCAGAAAAGAAGACCGCGGTTGGAAGACCCACGTATCCGAGACCCACAACACACAATCTTGCACGTCTAGTCCTAACCTTCTCTACAAGCGAACGATTCATAGAGCATCATTCCCGAGTTCAGAGGAGCTCTTTGTGAACCAAGTCACGGTTTCACTCAATCCTTCATGAATGGTCAATGTTGGTGCATAGCCAAGATCGTTCTTAGCTTTGGTGATGTCCGCAAGAGAATGCGTTATGTCGCCTGAACGTGACGCCTCGTACCTGATGCGGGACTTGCTCCTGACCATGGCAAGGATATCGGATGCCACGTCCCGTATCGCAATCTGCTTGCCGGATGCGATATTGTAGCTACCAGTCGCGGATGTCTCTGCAGCGAGAATATTCGCCCTGACTGCATCCTGGACATACGTGAAGTCCCTGGTTTGAAGCCCATCTCCATAGATTACCAAGTCCTCACCCATTAAGGCTTTGGAGATGAAGCGGGGTATGACGGCTGCGTACTGAGAACTCGGATCTTGTCGCGGCCCATACACGTTGAAGTACCTCAATGAGACCGTGCTCAAACCGTACAACTCCACGAAGAACCTGCAATAGGTTTCACAAGAGGTTTTTGTTAAAGCATATGGAGATATGGGATTCATAGGCATATGCTCCTGCTTTGGAAGGGAGGGGGTATCGCCATAGACCGATGAAGAGGATGCAAAGACAAACCTCTTCACACCCTCATCCCTCGCGGCCAAGAGTGCGGTAAGAGTCCCAGTCACTCCGGCCTCATTCGTCGAGAGAGGGTCCGATATTGAGCGAGGAACAGAAGGTATTGCCGCCTCGTGGAAGACGATATCCGCACCTGCAAACACCTGCCTCATTAGCTGAAGGTCAGTGACGCTGCCTCTGACAAACTCCATCTTACCGGAATTCACGATTGGAGCGATATTCTCGATTCTGCCTGTCGTAAGATTGTCAACGACCGTAACTTCGTTATCATTGCAGAGAGACCACGCTAGGTTCGAACCTATGAAACCCGCACCGCCCGTGATTACAATCTTCTTGCCATTCATCTTATCCATGTCTTCCAAGCCCATACACATGCAGATTCACGCTTGAAAACGTATCGGCAGTTAATCGGCATTGGCGATCCCTCATCCCGAAAGACCGATAATGATACCATCTCTTGATGGAAGATAAGATTGCACGCATCATAACGGATTTCATCCTACGAACGGTCCGTTGATTCAGGGGTGAATAGTCGTGTTCTTCCCTACCACTAACCTCTCACCTTTCGGAAGGAGTCCGTCTGCATTCAGAATCTTCGACCATTTCCCTATCATACTCCTGACGAATCTCCTCAGGACATCAACAAATGTATCATCCATTACGATTGAACCGTCTACCTCCGCGGAAGCAATGTGGCACCGGTTTCCAATCGCAGTATACGGCCCCACGTAGGCATTCCGTCCAATCTCGCATTCTTCGCCAGTAATCGATGGACCCTTGACAACGGACTTCCCGAGGATGACGGTGCTCCGACGAATCCGCACTCTTCCGATGATAGCTGCCTCGTCCTCGATCTTCCCGTCATTCATCGATTCGATTCCATACGGAATCGGATGGTTCGACTCCAGAATATCCTCCGGCTTCCCGCGTCCTTCCACCAACCATCCATACGGTGTGGGACGACCTTGAACCCTGAATCTATCAACAAGGAGATCGCGTCCGTGATCACCATCTCGTTCCTCCAGGAAGGCTTGAGCTTGGGATACACCTCGAAGAAGGTCTTGTTGAACGCATACACTCCGATCACAGCCAGGTTCGACCTCGGCTCCTTCGGCTTCTCCACCGTCCTGAGCACGTGCTGCCCGTCCTCGGACAGCTCCGCGATCCCGTACCTCTGCGGCTCCTTCACGGGCATGAGCGATATCACGCAGTCCGCCCTCTCCCTGGCCATCAGCTCGGGTATGGCCTTGATCCCGTTCTTGAGCAGGTTGTCTCCAAGATACACGACGAACGAATCATCACCCATGAACCCCTCCGCGCAGTTGGCTGCATGAGCAATCCCCTTTGGCACCCCTTGCACGATGTGGGATATCCTAACGCCGAACTCAGACCCGTCCCCGAGGAACTCCCGAACATTCTCCGGAATCACGCTCTCAAGGATGACTCCCATGTCGGTCATGCCATCATCCCTCAGGTCTTCCATGCAGTAGAGTATGTTCGGCTTATTCGCTATCGGTATCAGCTACCATGCAGTGTCGGCAGACCACACCAGAGGCCCCCACGCATCCCACATATAGACACTACACATCCCTCGCAAGTCCGTCCCCGCCCCTCACCCCCAAGGCAACCTTATATAGCATAATTCCAACTGACCTTACAGCGCCAACGGGGGTTCGAATCCATGGGGAAGACAACGCGTCTAGGGTCAAAGGGAGTACTTCTGAGTGTCTCGTGCGCGGTCCTGCTCACCGCGTCCATGCTGGTCCTGCCGATCATGAACGTCAACGCCGAGGAGGACACGGGCACGCTGAACATCGCCATCCTGCAGGACGTGCCCGACCTGAATATATTCAACCTGGGCACCAACTCCATATGGAAGGAAAAGGTCCTCTCCTGGGCGTTCGAGGGGCTCCTGGGCATGGACAGGGACGGCCTGCCCTACCCGCTCCTCGCCCAGTCATGGACGTTCGACGAAAACACCCTGACAGTGGATGTCGATATCAGAGTGGGTGTGCTGTTCCACGACGGGACCGAGATGACCGTGGACGATGTCATCTACTCCTACAAGATGGTGAGGGAGGGCACGACCTACTCGGACAGGATCGTACAGGCCTTCGACTCCGACGCTGACGGCGTCGTGAGCCTGACCGAGTTCGACGCGGGTGTCATAGCTGTCGACGACAACACCGTGAGGTTCGTGATGGCCAAGCCGTACGGCCAGTTCTTCTCGAATACGCTCACGGTCCCTATCCTGCCCATGCATATCTGGGACGACCCGGCGAACGGGTTCACGGACTCCGAGGACAGGGTGCTCGCCACCGCGAGCAGCGAGCTCATGACCATCGGGACGGGCCCGTTCTACTACGCGGGCGGCGTGCCGAACGACTACAGGATCTTGGAGAAGTCCGACCTCTACTGGGGCGTGGGCTTCGTCACCCCCTCCGGCTACGACCTCTGCCCGCCCAACGTGGACCGCATCGAGTTCCAGATCACATTCAACACGGACGCGGCCCTGATCGCACTCAAGAGGGGCGATGTCGACTACATCGCCTGGGCCGTTCCTGCCACATTGCTGTCCGCGATAGACACGGACCCGACCATATCCATCGACTACATGGCCGACTCCGGCTACTTCTACCTGGCCTTCAACGAGAAGAAGGAGCCCTTCGGCTCGCTCGCCTTCAGGCAGGCGGTGTCACACCTGATCGACAAGGAGCAGATAACGGAAGTCTACTTGGGAGGTCTGGGGGTCGAGGGCAGCGCGGCCGTCTCACCTTACTTCGACGGGTGGCACAACGACGCCGTCGCCGAGTATGTATACGACGACCCGTCCGACCCGACCACCACCATCCCCGAGGACATCCTCGACTCCGCAGGGTTCATGGATGCGGACGGGGACGGCTGGAGGAACCTGCCGGACGGCTCCCCGATGGAGAAGATCACGATACTCGCGCCTCCTGCGGATTACGACCCCGTACGGACGAGGGCCGCGGAGGCGATCGCCAACAACATGGTCGCCGCCGGCATCCAGGCCGAGGCGGTGCCGATCGAATTCAACACACTCGTCAGCCAGCTGAACGCGTTCGACTACCAGATGCTGATCCTCGGCTGGAGCTTCACCGGCTACACGGAGTGCGTGAGCATGGTGTTCGACATATACGGCGCCGCGGCCGCCTCCAACAACTGGGGCTTCTGGTCCGAAGCGAACGAGAACCCGTGGTACTCCGACCTCGGAGAGGTCAGCACCCTGGCCGATGCCCAGACCCAGGCGCTGGTGGACCAGCTCGCCGAGATCGAGGCGATGGCACGGTCCAGCTTCATCACGTCCGAGCAGATCGACCTAGTCAGGGCGGCGCAGGGGATAGTCGCCGAGGCGGTCCCGTGCAACGTGCTGTACTACAGGATCAACGCGGAGGCGCACCGGGACGCGTGGACCGGATGGGTCCCGTACATGGGCAACCTCTTCAACATGTTCTCTCTCTCAGAGCTCGTCGGCGGCGGCGACGCCCCGGCCTACGAGGACGCCTCGGCCGGCGTGAACGTGGGCCTCTCGGGGCAGAGGACCGCCGCGCCGTACCAGTCCATCGAGGGGCATGCGATGGTCATCGACGACCTCGGGGACCCGGTCGATGGGGCGGCGGTGTCCGTCTCCTTCGAGCCGCTCTCCGCGGACCCGATGGTACTGAACATCTTCCCTGCATCAGGGACGACCGGACCCGACGGGGTCTTCCGGTTCGAGATGCACTCCGAGAGCGTCGGCTACGGCGTGCTGAGGGCGGCCGCTTCGTCTGGAGTCTACTCCGACGAGGACGCCTTCACGGTGTCCTTCTCGCGCGTCATACCCACGACCGTATCCCTCTCCGCACAGGTGTCCCCAGCGACCGTCAGGGTCGGGGAACCGGCGACCATATCCCTCACCGTTACGGACGAGACGGGCATGCCGGTCGAGGGGGCCGAGATAGTGGCGGACGAGGGCCTGATATCCCCAGGAGAGGTCTCGCCCTCCGTTGTGCTCACTGACGCTTCGGGCCACGCGACCATGACATACACGGCCCCGTACCTGCTGAGCACCGCTGGGCACGACCTGGAGAGGGTCCTGCTGTCGGCCTCGAAGGACGGCTACACGTTCGACAGCACGGCATACGTCGAGATACTGGTCTACAACGACGCCGCCCCTGACTGGATGCTCGTCAACATCGGGTCCGTGACCACCACGGCCCTGAGCCCCGCGGGCCCGTCTGCGACTATCTCTGTCCTGCTGACGGACGCGGACGGCACGCCACTCGCAGGCGAGACGCTCGACGTCACGTACAGCGACCCCGCGATGGTGAGCGGCCCTGTCGCTTCGGTGACCACGGACGCGAGCGGCCTCGCTGACATCGACGTAACGATGCTGGACGTGGGCGTATCCTGCGCCCTCAGGGTGACGGTGGACATCATCACCGCCCCGAACGCGGTCGCCGACACGGTGACCTTCACCTACGTCGACCCGGACGACATACCGGCCGAGCCGATGTACGGAGGGTACATGCAGTACGACATGAAGTTCGCCGAGGAGCGGGGCACCATGGGCCTGACGGTCTACGTCAACGACCAGGACGGAAACCCCGCTGACTGCAACGCGACGGTCGTCCTGCCTGCGACCTCGTACAGCCAGCTGCTCGAGTTCAACGAATATGAGATGAACTCGCTCTGGGAGTTCGCGGGCATACAGATCGAGACCGAGATGGACGACCAGAACCTCGCGACCGCAGGGTACTTCGCGTCGCCCCTGATCGACAGGGCCGCGGAGTACATGGACTTCTGGTGGGGATTCATCCCGGCCGGAGTGACCGTCACGGGCGGAGTGTACACGACCGACATATACGGTGTGGACCTGGCTAGCCTCGACCTGATAAACCACGTGTACGTGCTGCCAGGCTCGTACGGCACGGGGATATTCGATGGGGACGAAACCATCGGCTCGAGGGATGACTGGGGCCCGTGGATCCTGAACTTCGTGTTCCACGGCCAGACCCTGATATCCAGCGAGTGCGGGTACGGAAGAGGCTACGACGTCGTCTCCGTGAGCCATGTCGTCTCCAAGCCCGTCATGAGCGCGTACAACGCGATCCCGTACGACACATCCAGCGTGACCGTCACGGTCGTGGACCAGGACGGAGCGCCAGTCGAAGGCTGCCCGGTCTACATCAGCCAGAGCAACTCGTACAGGAACGCGGACTACGGCATCCTGGAGTACGGTTACGACTACTGGGTCCCGACCCCGCTGTACACCGGGACGGACGGGACCGTGAGCGCGACGGTGCTCGCGCTGCAGAGCTCGGGCGTCGCCACCCAGTCGACGGACGAGGCGTCCCTGTGGGTCATCCCGGCCATGCCAGGGACTATTTCCCTGACGTCGCAGTCCTGCCTGTTCATACATCCGCGGGCGACGACGACGGTCGGGGTGCCCATCCTGACCCCCGTCATCATAGGCGGGCCCGGCCAGGTCCAGGCGATGGTGGCGACCGATGACGGCCTTCCGCTCACGGAGATTATGGTCGGCATGACCGCGGGCACGGACGGGACCGTCCGGGCGGAGGCGGCCCCAGACGACCTGGGCGTCGCGACATTCGCGATCGACACATCGAGGATATCGTCATCCGAGGGCGGGTTCGTGCCGGTCCTGTTCGCCTCTGGCGGACCGGGCTACGAGTACTCCTCCGCGAGGCTCATGGTGCCCGTGAAGAACCCGAGACCAGAGATAGTCATCACGGAGCCCGCAGAGGGCGAGGAGCTCCCCGATGCCACCGTCACCATACGGGGCTATGTCACTGACACGAACGGCATATCCTCTGTCACGGTAGCCTTGGACGGCTCTGGATACGCCGTCCCCGGGAACCCGGGGGACGCGTACTGGACCTTCGAGCTCACCGTGTCCGGTCTCGCGGACGGGACGCACTATGTCACAGTGGACGCCGCCGACTCGCTCGGCGTGTCCGCATCCGCCATCAGGGGCTTCGAAGTGGCGATGAACTATGTGGTCGTCGTCAAGCTCGACGGCGGCCCGGAGGACAGCATCGTCTCGAAGGAGTTCCGCCCAGCCACGGACGGCGTCTGGACCGCAACAGTCGAGAACAACGGCCTCAAGGGACTCGTGATAGACATATACGATATCACCACGGGCGAGCCGGTCGAGGTGGCCCACATGAAACTGTCGCTCGCAAAGTATCCGGCGGGCTCGGTCGTGACCACGGACCATGCGCTCATGTCCGGAGGGCACGGGTACCTGATCGTGCTCACGCCCATCGGGCCCGAGGGAGGCTCCGCGACGGTGACATGGTACTACTCGGCGACCTACTGGTCCGCGGAGGCCTCGGGGCAGACGGTCTGAGATGACCATTGGGCGGTCGCTCGTCGGCAGATGATGCGGGTAACAGCCACCGTCATCAAGGCCATCGAGAAAACACTACAAGCCAGCGTAGCCTTCCATCGCCTGCAGTGGTCGCATGAGCATCCGAGTGAGCGTCGGTCATTTCGAGGTGGACCAGGACATCAGGGGAGCAGTGCTCAGAGTTCTGGATTCCGGGCGCGTTTCCGAAGGACGGGAAACACGCGCGTTCGAGAAGGCCTTCTTGGCATTCGTGGGCACGAAGCACTGCATCGCGCTCAACTCCGGCACTTCCGCACTGATTGCGGGACTCACAGCCATCAGAAGGGCCAGGGAGAGCGGCGGAGACCGGTTGGACGGGGCCGTGACCTCTCCGCTGACATACGCCGCCACCCCGAACGCGATCGTCCTATCGGGCATGGAACCGCTGTTCGCGGACATAGACGAGGACACGTTCTCCCTAGACCCCGACCGGGTCGAGGAAGTCATCGAGGCGAGGAAGGACTCCTCAGGGATCATCATTCCCGTGCACCTCGTATCCTTTCGACAGCAGGTGCTCCGCGAGATACGATCCGTCCTGGCCCGTGATGCCGGTCATGAGCGCCTTCTTCATGCCGATACACTCCGTCCCTAGTTGCTCGCGACAGAGGCGTGCAGCATCATAGACCTTTTCCAATGGCAGAAAACATAATCTCGCCAGACGCCCTAGCCCGGGACCGCGAACGGAAGGACGGGACATGGTTCTGGGCAAGGTGTCCATCGTATCCACGGACGACACATGACAGAAGGTGGGGCGAACCCGAGCCACACATACCCCCACATGCAGACACCGCGCATCCCCTCCAAGTCCGTCCCCGCCCCACGTCTCCAAGGCAACCTTATATAGCATAATTCCAACTGACCTTACAGCGCCAACGGGGGTTCGAATCCATGGGGAAGACAACGCGTCCATGCTGGTCCTGCCGATCATGAACGTCAACGCCGAGGACGACACCGGCACGTTGCGGATAGCCGTCCTGCAGGACACGCCCGACTTCAACATGTTCAACCTCGGGACGAACAGCGTCTGGAAGACCTAGTTACTCTAGTGGATCTTCGCCTTCACCGCGATAGCCGAGGTGGCGATCGTACTGCTCTTGGCATTGAGACAGGGCATTTCTCGCAGTGGGAAGAAGCGAGGCCAGACATCGGCCGGAATCACCCATGCCAAGTCGCCAGAGCCCTTGATATCTCAGTGTGAGCACGTCCCGAACGACGACACATCCCTGGACCAACTGCATATCTAGTATTTGATCAGTCAATTCGATTGCCGCACTGGCAATCATAATCTAGACAACTAGTCCAGGAGGGATCAGAGGACTTCCTTGTCCTTTCCCCTCGACCTTATTTCGGAATCAATTGCCCTTCTCACGAACTCAGGAACAGAAAGGACACCCCATTCAGGGTGGGCCCTGATCAGGCTGTTGACCTTGTCCCATAGGGCCCTCTCAATCTTGATGGTGGCGCGATTGCGCTCGGCCGGCATCGGTGGTGGCTATAACGCGGTTACATATATCACTTCCGCATAGGCCAGTCATACAAGTGCGTTCTTTCCGCCAAAATCGGCAGGTTGAAGTATTCTCGTACGCATACAGTACGCTGAGGGTAGGTCGGAGTGGGGTCCGGTGGTCGCTGGAGGCCGAAAGAGTCTCCGGCAGGTAGGCAGAGAGGCTCTAGACAGTCTGTGTCAGGTGGTCACGGTGTCTGAGAGCACAACACGACCGCATTCACCAACGTTCTGAAGACGGACGGAATCTGAGCACTCGCGCGAGAGGCGTCGACCGAACCCTTTGGTGACGAAGGCACGCGTCATGTGCATTGGCGACGCGGAAATCGGGGATCTGCTAGACGCAATGAACCGATACGAGAGTGGCAAGGGCCGAGGAAGACGCTACGCGCTCGATGATGCGATCAGAGAGATTTCCGCGAGGAGTGGCGACTGCAAGGAGATGATCGACCATTCGAGGTCCAGCGCCCTCTCCCTCGAGAGGAACGAGGTCTTCTCCCTGACGCTGAAGGACGGCACCATAATCGGACGTGGATTGCTCGGCGACAGTCCCTTGCGGGACCCGCCCGGGGCGACATGCAGCAAGGTCTGGAGGGTCTGGGGAGTCCGGTGGACCGGGAACAAGCTGGTCTGTCTCAGATGCAGGCAAGAATGGGTCCCCGCTCGGAGCCGACCCGAACAATGCCCGAGATGCGTCGGCCTTCTGACCATCTCCGATGACAATAAAGCACACTCCGCACCGAGACGCGAGCGACGCTGCGGCCTGCAGCAATAGGGAGGCGGCATCATGTACGTGTTGTGTGTGGATGACGACCTCAGTTTTCTGGACCTTGAGAAGAGGATGCTCGAGCGGCACGCGGACATCATCGTCGAAGTCGCGACCTCCGTTCCGGAGGCACTCGATAGACTGAAGGTCCGCAACTACGACGCAGTGATCTCGGACTACCACATGAATGGGCCGACCGGGACAGACCTACTGAGATTCCTGAGAAACGCCGGCAACACCGTCCCATTCATCATCCTGACGGGGAAGGGGAACGACCAGGTCGCCCTCGAAGCGATGACCGAAGGGGCCACGTTCTTCATGGAGAAGGGATACGACCTGCATCTCACGTTCGCTGAGATCGCTAGCATGATCCGGGTCTCGGTCGAGGGCGCGCTGGCGAAGAGGAAGGCACTCGAATTCAAGACGATGTGCGACAGCCTGTGCGCCATCGGCTCAAGCGTGGTGTTGGTCCTGGACCGCGATGGAAGGATCTTGGACTGCAGTGCCTCGGCAGAGGCAATCATTGGATACTGCAGGGAAGATATGATTGGAAAGGCGTTCAACGAGCTGATCGCGGGGAGGGAGTCACACGACAGCACGGCCATGATGGAGGCGTTGATGGCGAACGAGGTCGCTCAGGTCGTGAGCCTCGAGGTCCGACGCAAGGACGGGAGCAGGATTCCTGCGATGATGTGCACGTCCGCACTCCAAGGAATCGGAAGAGACCGTGGAAGAGCCATCTGCGTCATCAAGGATGTCTCCGAACAGAAGGTGATGGAGGACAACTTCCGGGCGACGCTCAGGCTCTGTGCGGATCTCGAGGAGGTCCTCGACGAGATGGTCGCCCAGTCCAGCCCCAATCAAGGGCATCCTGACCCCAAGAAGGTGTCCTGAGAACCTCCTCACGCAGTATCTAGTGCCTGTTCACCTGATGACAATCTAACCGGATTCGACACGAGGCAAATGTTCTGAGACGGCCCTAGAATCGGGGCTCAAAAGACGGATTTTGCTGGGAACAGTCAACGGAGCAAGAACCACTAAGAAAAACGCTATAAGCCAGCGTAGCCTTCCATCGCCTGCAGTGGTCGCATGAGCATCCGGGTGAGCGTCGGTCATTTCGAGGTGGACCAGGACATCAGGGGCGCAGTGCTCAGAGTTCTGGATTCCGGGCGCGTTTCCGAAGGACGGGAAACACGCGCGTTCGAGAAGGCCTTCTCGGCGTTCGTGGGCACGAAGCACTGCATCGCACTCAACTCCGGCACTTCCGCACTGATCGCAGGACTCACCGCCATCAGAAGGGCCAGGGAGAGCGGCGGAGACCGGTTGGACTGGGCCATAACCTCTCCGCTGACATACGCCGCCACCCCGAACGCGATCGTCCTATCGGGCATGGAACCGCTGTTCGCGGACATAGACGAAGACACTTACATCCTGGACCCCGACCGGGTCGAGGAAGTCATCGAGGCGAGGAAGGACACCTCAGGGATCGTCACTCCCGTGCACCTGATGGGGTATGTGTGCGACATGGCCCGCTTCGAATCCATGGCCAAGAAGAGGGGCCTCGAACTGTTCGAGGACTCGTCCCAGGCCCACGGATCTCTATACAAGGGCAGGAGGGCTGGTTCGTGGTCCCACGCATCATCCTTCTCGTTCTACATCGCCCACAACATACAGGCGGGGGAGCTAGGTGCCGTCTGCACCGACGACCCCGAGGTCGCCCGGCGAATCCGGAAGATCAAGGCGAACGGACGCGCCTGCGACTGCGCTATCTGCACCAGACCCGAGGGCAAGTGCCCCAAGTTCCGAGAAGGCAAGGGCGACTGGGACCCACGCTTCCTCCATGACGAGATAGGGTACAACTTCAAGACGACCGAGTTCTCGACCGCCATCGCGAACGCGCAGGTGTCCAGGGCGAACGACATAGCCGAGAAGAGGAGGGCGAACGTCAAGGTGCTGAACGATCTCCTCGCCAAGCACTCCTCCATCCTGAGACTCCCGATCTATTCCGACGATGTGAGCTACCTCGGATACCCGCTCGTCATCAGGGACCCGAAGAGGCTCAACAGGGAGAGGTTACAGGTCGCCCTCGAGCGCGAAGGCATCGAGACCAGACCCCTGTTCGGCTGCGTCCCGCTGCACCAGCCCGCGTACGCCCATCTGAAGAAGCAGTACAGGGGGAAGCTGCCGAACGCGGAGTACATCGGCGCGAACGGGTTCTACATCGGATGCCACCAGTACCTCACGCGCGATGACCTGGAACATGCCTCAACGGCGTTCGACAAGGTCCTGAAGAATATCGTCAGATGATGGACCCATCAGGCCTTGCCTTCATTCGTCCTGTGCCAATCTATCGAGGCCTTCAGACCCTGCTCGAACCCTGTCTTGGCCGAGAACCCGAACGACTCCTTCGCCCTCGATACGTCCAGCATCCGCCTGGGCTGTCCGTCCGGCTTGCTCGTGTCCCAGACTATCTCTCCCTTGAAGCCCATCAGTCGTCCGATGAGCCCCACGAGGTCCTTGATGGTGATCTCGAACCCCGCGCCTATGTTGACAGGCTCCGGGCTGTTGTAGCGCTCAGCCGCTAGCAGGACGGCTTCAGCGGCATCATCCACATAGAGGAACTCCCTCGATGCCTTCCCCGTCCCCCAGACGGTGACCTTTCCCGACCCGCTCTTCATCGCCTCGTCGAACTTCCGTATCAAGGCGGGTATCACGTGCGATGTCCTCGGGTCGAAGTCGTCCCTTGGGCCGTACAAATTAACCATCAGGAGATGCACCGAATCGAAACCGTGCTGCTGCCTGTACGCCTGTCCCTGGACCAGGAGCATCTTCTTCGATAATCCGTACGCGGCGTTCGTCTCCTCTGGGTAGCCGTTCCAGAGGTCCTGTTCCCTGAACGGGACCGGCGTGTGCTTCGGGTACGAGCATATCGTGCCCACGGTCACGAACTTGTCCACGCCCTCGAGTCTGGCCGCTTCCATGAGCTGTATCCCCATGGCGGCATTGTCGTAGAACATGTCCGCAGGGGACTCACGGTTCGCACCTATGCCTCCGCCCCTGCCGGCCACGTGAAGCACGATATCGATGTCCTTGACGGCTCTGACGCAGTTCTCTCCCTTCCTGAGGTCGCTCTCTCCGCTCCTGGGCACCCGGATCATCTCGTCCGGGACGCCTGCTCTCCCGAGCCGCTCGACCACGAACGACCCCAGGAACCCTGCGCCCCCTGTGACCAGGACCCTCTTCCCGCTCCAGAACGACATCTCAGTCCGCGCCCCACCATCTCTTCGGGAACACGCGCTTCAGGAGCTTGTCCCCGTCGCCTATTGGTTCCAGCCCAGCGGCCCTCATGTCCGCATCCACCATGACCTTGACCAATCCATCGAACTTGACCCTGAGGTCCAGGCCGAGCCTGTCCTTCGCCTTGGTCGCGTCCGCGATGAGCTCGTCAACCTCGGTCGGCCTGAAGTATCTCCTGTCGATCTTGACATGCTCCTTCGGCTTCAGACCGGCGTACTCGAACGCCTCGTCCACGAACTCCTGGACCGAGTGCGTCTCGCCAGTGCCCAGTACGAAGTCGCCCGGCTTCTTCTGCTGGAGTATCCGCCACATGGCGTCCACGTACTCAGGAGCATAGCCCCAGTCCCTCTTCGCCTTCAGGTTGCCCAGGTAGACGTGCTTCTGCTTCCCCGCCTTCATCGCGGCTATCGCCCTCGTGACCTTCCTTGTCACGAAGGTCTCGCCCCGTCTTGGGCTCTCGTGGTTGAACAGTATGCCGTTCGACGCGAACACGCCGTAGCCTTCCCTGTAGTTGCCAGCCATGAAGTACGAATACACCTTGGCGCAGGCATACGGGCTCCTCGGCCTCAGGGGGGTGTCCTCGTTCTGAGGAGGTGGAGACGACCCGAACATCTCACTCGAGGACGCCTGATAGAACCTGATGGGGAGACAGCTCCGCCTGATGACCTCCAGCAACCTTGTGGTGCCGAGCGCGGTGACATCGCCCGTGTATGTAGGCGTGTCGAAGCTGACCCTCACATGGCTCTGCGCCCCGAGGTGATACACCTCGTTCGGCTCGATGTTGTAGATGATGTTCGATATCTGCTCTGAATCCGAGAGGTCCCCGAAGTGCAGGAACAGTTTCGTCCCAGCCTCGTGGAAGTCCCTGTAGATATGGTCTATCCTCGCCGTGTTGAACGTGCTCGCACGTCTGATGATCCCGTGCACCTCGTATCCTTTCGACAGCAGGTGCTCCGCGAGATACGATCCGTCCTGGCCCGTGATGCCGGTTATGAGCGCCTTCTTCATGCCGATACACTCCGTCCCTAGCCGTCCGCGACAGAGGCGTACAGCATCATAGACCTTTTCAATGGCAGAAAACATAATCTCGCCAGACGTCCTAGCCCGGGACCGCGAACGGAAGGACGGGACATGGTTCTGGGCAAGGTGTCCATCGTATCCACGGACGACCCGTGGAAGAAGGGAGGGGTCGGGGGCAAGGCGACCCACCTCCGACTGCTCATGAGAGGGTTGTCCACGGCAGGGGTCTCATCCGAGCTGGTCTGCGCGAGGGAGACCATGCTCTTCAGGTTCAGAAGGAACCTCTCCGGCGCACTCGTAAGGAACCGCATGAAGGATAGGGAGCAGAGATACGAGCACTACCTGGCCCAATACTCATCTCATCTGAAGAAGAACCTAGGCAGAGCCGGGTTCGGGTCACAGCTCGTGAACCCGCACGACGTGATCGCCGCGAGGGATGCGTGGACTGAACTCGACGCGAGAGGAAAGGACCTCCCGGTCGTGCTCACGCTCCATGGATACTTCACGAGAGAGGCATCCAGCAGCCACGAGCTGCAGGAGGGGTCCCCCGCGTTCGAGAGGTTCCTAGGCCTGGAGAAAGGCGTGTACGAGCGCGCGTCCAGGATCGTCTGCGTCGACTCAAGGATCAAGGACTACGTCCTCGCCATGACCGACCTGCCCAAGGACCGCTTGGCCGTGCTTCCCAACGCGGCTGACACTGACTCGTTCAAGCCCGCCTCGGCCGAGGCTAGAACGGAGGCTAGACGGTCCCTCGGGTTCAGGTCTGCTGAGACAGTCGTGCTCTGCCCAAGGCGGCTGGTCGTAAAGAACGGCGTCGAGTTCGCCGTGCGATCGATGGCGTTGACGTCGAAGGAATCCAATACGTTCAGGCTCTTGCTTGCGGGTGATGGCCCCGAGAGAGATGCGATTGAGAGGCTCATCAGGGAGCTCGGTCTACAGAGCACGGTCACGATGGCCGGGACCGTCCCGCACGACAAGATATCCAGGTTCTACGCCGCGAGCGACATCGTCCTCATCCCCTCGGTATCGTCCGTCGGGGTGCAGGAAGCGACCTCGCTGTCGATGCTCGAGGGGATGGCGACTGCCCTGCCAGTGGTCGTCACGGGCATAGGGGGCCTCAAGGAGACGGTCAGACACGAGGAGACCGGGCTCATCGTGGACGAGGCGGACCCCGCAGCGATCGCGTCCGCCCTGACCTCGCTCGCAACCGATACGGCAGAGGCGGCCAGGCTCGGCGCCAGCGCCAGAGAATACGTCGTCAGGCACCACTCATATCTGACGCACGCCAAAACGATGATATCCGAGTACGAGAAGGTGCTCCGGTAGGACGCGCTCTAGCCCGACTCCTCGTAGACCTTTCTCAGGTGCGCGTTCCTGTTCGATATGGAGAACCTGCCCATCTCTACCGCCTTCCTGCCCCTCTCACCCATCGAACGCCTCAGGGAGGGCTCGGAAACGAGCCGCTCGAGCCGGTCGGCCAAGTCCGACACGACCCTGTCGTCCCTCCGCTTCATGTACGGCAGGAACGGGCCAGAGTCCATGCTCCAGTTGGGCACGAAGCCCGGGAGATAGTACGGTATCCCATGGGACGGTTCGACCAGGAACCCTGTGACCCCGTCCTCGACGATCTCGGGATTGGCCCAGATGCTCTTTCCCACGATTGGCAGCCCGAACCGCATCGCCTCCAGGAACGCCATGCCCGGGGTGTTGTGGGCCGGGAATATGAAGATGTCAGAGCTCCAAAGCAGCCTGTCCAGTTCCTCCCTCGGCAGGATGTCGGTCCTCTGTACGAGCCCCGGGAGCGACGAGTACCCTGACCTCAGCTCCTCCGGCATCCAGCACCTGAAGACCAGCTCCACTCTGTCACCCACGCTCTCCCTGAGGAGCCTGTAGGATTCCAATACCTCGAACCCGCCCTTGGACCAGAACTCCCCTCGGAAGTTCGAGCTGCCTATGAACAGTATGCGGACCTTGTCACCCTTGGCCACGTCCTTCGGCCTCGGAGGCGCGGGGCGCACGGCCAGAGGCAGTACCTCGGTCTTCGCCGAGACCTCCTCGTCCTTGAGGACCTCGTCCACAGTCCTCTTCGCGGCCTCGGTCCAAGGGAGTATCCGTCTGCAGTACCGGGAACGCAGCTGCTTGGTCAGGACCTTCTTGGGGGACGACCTGTACATCCTCGCGCTCCAGTCGCCGTAGTACCCGAACAAAGAGGCCACGTGCTCCATGTCCACGACCCAGTGCACGTCGTTCTCGACGATCCACGGAATGTTCTCGACCATGCCCGCGCCTACGGAATGGAACACGTCGAAGTCCTTGGCCGGCATGTTCTTCCCGCCAGCGAGCGAGACCATGGCCTTCGCCGCCATTGTACCCAGCCTGCTCCTCCTGCCGCCCGAAGGCAGGGCCGAGGCGAAAACCGGGTCCGCGATAGAACGCACGAGGGAGCTCCTCCTGAGCCTATGCGAGAGCGGGACCTTGCCAGGGACGCTTGAGCCAGACATGCTCGCCTGGGCATTCTCTGTAAGGTACACGACTCCCTCAGGAGGCGCCTCGAGCAGCTCCGTATAGAGCGAATGCGACCGCCCGGGGGTCAGCCCGAGCCTCACGCGGATGTCGGCCATGTACGACTCGCATCGGTATCCGACACCAAGTTATTTCAAACCCCCTGGTACCTTACATGCTCGCAATGGGCGCTGACGGAACACACAAGCGCACGACCGTCTCACTGATCGTCCCGACCATGGACAAACTATCGTATATGTCCCGGACGCTTCCCGTGAACGCCTCCCTGGGCTTCGACGAGGTACTGGTCGTGGACTCCTCGAGGAGGGAGAAGGACCAGGTCCAGGCGCTGTGTGAGAAGCACGGGGCCAGGTATGTGTTCGAGTCCCTCGACCGACTCGCAGCCAGGAACAGGGGCGCGGAGCTTGCGTCCACGGACTGGGCCTGCATATGCGACGATGATGTCATCATCCATTCATTTGACCTCGACAAGTTCAGGAGCATCGCAGCCGAGGGCCTGGACTACATGCAGGGCGGGTGGGGGAAGGCGGCGGACACCCACTACGCCTGGATATTCAGGAGGGATTTCTTCCTGAACGTGCTCAAAGGATATGATCCCGAGATAACCGGCGGGGACGACCTCGACATCACCCTCAGGGCGCAGAAGCTCGGAAAGGGGAAGATGGTCTACGGTTCCGGCCTGTACGAGACGGAGACTGTCGGACTGGACATCGCCAAGGACTATCCCGGGAGATGGATCAGGAACAAGGTCCTCTACGCGCTCACATACTATCCGCTGATTCGCAAGCACCCGTCCTTGGCCGTGAACTTCATCAAGAGCGACGTGTGGCGCGTCCAGAGGATGCTGAAGGGCACTTCACCAGGAAGGATCGTATTCGAGAGCTTCATGGAGAGGGCTGGCCTCGTCTACAGCCCGCTGTATTACGTGATCAGGAAGAAACGGAGAGCAAGGTGACGATCACTTCTTGATCTCGACGACCTTGGTTTCCTTGACATCGATGAACTTCAGGATCTCCTGGACGTCCCTGGCGATGTTCGGGTCCTCCTTGGCGGCCTTGTCGACCCACTCGCGCAGCGCCACGGCCGCGTCCCTGACCTTCGGGTCGTTCCTGCCGATGCTCTCGAGCATCGGGAGCCACATCAAGGAGTACATGACGATCTCCTTGGGCGCCATGCGCTCCTTGTTGAACGGGTTCTTCTCCACGAGGACGGTCATCTGCTCGCGCCACATCTTCAGTCTCGTGTCCCACACGATGGACGCGCCCCATATGAGCAGACCGATGATGACGAGCAGCATCGTGGCCCCCGTATAGGGGGTCGCGAAAATGCCCGAGCGCCAGCTGACCTTGTCGTATATCAATAGGGCGTCGGTGATGGCGAGCATCACCAAGGACAGGATCGCGGCTATCTGCTGCACCCTCCACATCTGGAGCATGAACCACTTCTTGATGCTGAACGCCATCTGTCGCACGACTCCTTGTCGGCACGCCATTATGCTGCACACTATATGAGGGTTCTCAGGATATGAGACGCCGAGTCCTGGCCATGGGACTCGATGGTGCGGAATGGACAAGATTAACTACCCCCCGGATTCTCAGGGGCCCGAGATGACCGGGCTCAAGTTGAACCTGGGGTGCGGCCAGGACATACGCTCCAAGGAAGAGGGCTGGGTGAACATCGACCGGCAGCATGGCCGGGGCATAGACATGGTCTGCAACATGCACGACACCCCCCTACCGTTCGCGGACTCCACCGTGGACTACGCCCTCGCATCCCACGTGCTCGAGCACATGCACGACTGGGAGAAGCTGATGCTCGACGTACACAGGATGCTCAAGCCCGGCGGCGTGTTCGAGATACGGGTGCCATATGGACTGAACCCAACGGCGTACCATGTACGGTTCTTCGACGAGCATACCATGGACCTGTTCATAGACGCTGGTCCGAGGGAGCCTGGAGGGGGCCTCGACCCATGCGTCATATTCGACCAGGTATCTGTCAAGATCAACAGGCGGTTCCCGTTCAGGTGGCACATGATACACTACCTGCACGTGAAGCCCCCGTACGCATTCCCCATCGGACCCAAGTCCGAGATCGTGTGGATCCTGAGGAAGAAGGTCGGATAGAAGGTCCTCGACCCAGGCTGAACGACGCCAGGGCACCTCATAACAGCGGCAATCCCCGAAAACATAATCTAGCGCCATCAACGTCACAACAGACGGGGAATGGTTCGTTGATATCCTTCGCCAGAAGCAAGAAAGTCAGGATAGCTATGGCAGTCGCAATCGTTTCGTCGCTCGTCATCTTGACGGCGGCCTCGACCGCGACAGCCAGGGTAGTGAAGTGGCAAGAGCCGGTCGTCGTGAGCGGACCCGGGGACTACATGTGCCTCGACCTCGTGACCGGGACCGACGGCGTGTACATAGTATCGTGGGAATATCCCGCGGGCAGGGTCCTCCTGTTCAAGAGCCTTGACGGAGGCGCCACCTGGGGAACGCCCGTCGACGTCTTCGGGATGTCGATCTGGGCCGCGTACCCGAGCATGTGCCTGTACTCCGACGAGGGCGAGGACACACTACTCATCACATCGGGGCCCAACTACGTCGCCAAGAGCGTCGACTCCGGGGCCACGTTCCAGAGGCTAGCCGATATCCCCATGCCCGACTACGGGGCATGGTACTGCTCGGGAGCGATTGGCACCAACGCGTCGTGGTTCGGTGACGAGGGCGACGATGACATATATTTCGTCAGCGGGTTCTACGTAGGGACCCCGTGGACCGGCAGGTACGTGTTGCACTTCTCCATGTCGGCTGACGGAGGCGTCTCGTGGACCGAGCCGGTCATCGTCAGCACTGAGGACTACGAATCGTTCTGGCCAGAAGTGTTCAGCGACGGAGAGAGGCTCTACGTGCTGCACGCGGTCGCCGGAAGCCTTGAGGTGCACCTCAAGTACTCGGACGACTGGGGCGCGACCTGGACCGACGGAGGCGATATCGCCACATCAGAAGGTGGTAACTGCATCCCCGTGCTCAAGGTCCAGCCCGTCGACGCAAACAGGGCGTTTGTCACGCTGTGGGACGTCTACGAACCGTCTGGGACAGGGTTCGCCAGGTGCGGGTACTTCATGTACGACGACATGACATTCAAGGAGACGTTCAGAGTGGACAACCCTGACTGGCACTTCGCCAAGTTCGGGCTGAACGTGGAGATGGTGAGCATGTCCGAGTTCAGCATCGCAGGGATAGACCGGGCGGCCGACGGCACATACACCATCATGTTCGCGAACTCGCAGACCGCGGATTGAACAGGCGGGCTCCAAGCGGAATCAGAGGTCCTTCTTCAGAGCAGAGGCTATCCTCTCGGCCGCGTCGCCCTTCCCGTACGGGCACGGGGCGAACCTCGTCCTCGGCTCCTTCATGTGCGCGCGCAGGGCGCGCAAGACCGTCCGCGGGTCGGTCCCGACCACGGTGCAGTACCCGGCCCTCACGGCCTCGGGACGCTCCGTCGAGAGCCGCATCACGAACACCCTTTTCTTCAACACAGGCGAGGATGCCTCTTCTTGAATACCACCTGAATCCGTCAAGATGAACGACGCGTGCCTCATCAGGGTCAAGAGGTCGAAATATCCCGCGGGCGGCAGGAGCTTGATGTTCTCCGATGCCTCCACCTCGGCCTTCAGCCCGCCCTCCATGAGCCGCAGGCCGGTCCTAGGATGCAGCGGGAGGACCACGGGGAGAGGCGACTCCTCGAGGATCCTCACCATGCCCTTCAACGTCCTAGGGTCGTCGACGTTCTCCGCCCTGTGCAGGGTCGCGAGGGCGAACTCGTCCCAAGGGACCTCGCCCATGACCTTCGAGCTCTTCAGGGCCTTCGGGAGGTACTGCATGGTCGCGTCTATGACCGTGTTGCCAGTGCGGTACACCCTGCCCCAGACATGCTCCATCCTGAGGATGTCGACGGAGTCCTTCGTGGGCGCGTACAGATAATCCGAGCCGTGGTCCGTGAGCCTCCTGTTGAGTTCCTCAGGCATCCTGAGGTCGTAGCTCCTCAGGCCCGCCTCGACGTGCCCGACCCTGACCTTGAGCTTCATCGCGGCTATCGCGCCCGCGAGCACGGTGTTGGTGTCCCCCTCGACGAGGACGCAGTCGGGCTCGGAGTCCAGGAACTCCTTCTCGAACTTGATGATGGCGTCGCCGGTCTGATGGCCTGGAAGGCCTGAGCCGACGCCCAGGAACGAGTCCGGCTTCGGGAGGCCCAGCTCGTCGAAGAAGACCTGGGACATCTGGTAGTCGTAGTGCTGACCCGAGTGCACGAGCCTCGGCTTCAGCCGCGCGTTCCTCAGCGCGAAGTACACCGGGGCCATCTTGATGATCTCGGGCCTCGTGCCTACGACGACGGAGACGGTCATGCCCGCAGCATCATACTCCGGGATGATAACGGTTTGCGACATGACATCTGAACGACAGGATGGGACTGCCTGCAGCGTACATGTAGGCGAAGGGGTTCTCGACACCGGATGACGAATCCCAAGGCATGGCGCCTGAGAGGATGTGGTCCGCGTACAAGGAGTTCTGCCACATCAGGGAACGAGCTCTGATGACCGGATCGTGCGACCTTACGGGGCTGCACAGGGTGTGTCCGACTATCCTCATGCCGCTTGTGGACTTCCTGAGGAGGACTGAGGTGCCCTGGATACCCCCCAATGACGGAGCATTGTCCGAGTGCATCTCAGCGGCTGTCCAGGAGCGGCCCCGCATCGCGCATGGTGGACCGACATACACTCAGGTCGTAAAGCTGCCCAAAGACTACCAGGGATTAGCGGGTTCACTTGCGGATTTCTCAAGACGACACGACTGGGGGAGCGAGTACGGTGGGAGGAACGCTCTCATGTACCTCATCGGCGAGCTCGTCCACAACGTGTACGACCACTCAGATTCGAGCAACTCGTATCTGATGGCTCATAGGGACGACTGGGGCAAGGATGTAGAACTCGCTGTGTTCGATGACGGCGTGACGATGGCAGGGAGTCTGAGGAAGTCGGGAATCGTCGTCGAGGACGACGTCCTCGCCATCGCAATGGCTATGAACGGACTGTCGTCGAAGGGCGAGGGGCGTCGAGGTTACGGGCTGCGATCCAATGTGCGGATGTGCGTACAAGGTCTTCGTGGAAGCGTCCTCGCTGTGAGCGGAGGAGGCGCGATTGAGTTCTGCGCTTTCGAAGAAGGCCGGGACGATGTCCAGGAGGGGTATGAATTGAATGACAACGTTTATAGGCTGGCGGGCACACTGGCATCCGTGCGCATCCCGTTCCAGAAGAAGGGAGTGAACATCTATGACTTCGCCTGAGAGGGTTCATGTCAAGACCATCCTGTTCGAGGACCTCATCATGAGGTTGTCCGCGGCGGATCTCTTCGAAGTCATCGAGAGAGTTCCTGGCGATGCAGTCGAGGTTGACTTCGAGGGCGTGAAGTCGTGCACCAGGTCGTTCGCCGACGAGTACTACATGCGGAAGCTCAGGTCCGCCAAGGCGGTCAGAGAGGTCAACATGCCCACCTGCGTCCACCAGCTGCTGATGGCCGTGGCCCATCCCGGGAAGAAGGACCAGGTCATCGACATAGAGAAACTCAAGATCACCGTCGTGTGAGCGCGACATTGCGCGCACACGAACCTTTATTCTACCTCATACGCAATCCTCTAACCGAGAGCCGTCAGGGGAGTTGCGTCCATGGACTACTTCGTCACCGGAGGAGCGGGATTCATCGGTAGCTGGGCCGTCGACAGGCTCGCGCCCAGGAACAGGGTCACGGTCTACGACAACCTCAGCACCGGCAAGGAGGAGTTCGTCCAGCACCACATCGGCAAGAAAGGCTTCAGGCTCGTCAAGGCCGACCTGCTCGACGTCGAGAGGCTCGTCAAGGAGATGAAGGGGCACGACTCCGTGTGGCACATGGCGGCCAACCCAGACATAAGGAAGGGGACCGAGTCCACGATGGTCGACCTGGAGCAGAACACGATCGCGACTTTCAACGTGCTCGAGTGCGCCAGGAGGAACGACATCGAGAGCGTCGTGTTCTCGTCCACATCCACGGTCTACGGCAGGGCCAAGACCATCCCCACGCCCGAGGACTACGGCCCGCTCATGCCCATATCGCTCTACGGCGCCTCGAAGCTCGCGTGTGAAGGGCTCGTGTCCGCCTACGCCGAGCTGTACGGCATCAGAGGACACATCTACCGCTTCGCGAACATCATAGGCCACAGGAGCACCCACGGCATCCTCTTCGACCTGGTCCAGAAGCTCAACCGGGACCCTACCACGCTCGAGGTCCTCGGGGACGGGAAGCAGAGGAAGTCGTACCTCCTCGTGGACGAGTGCGTCGACGCGATGGTCTATGGCTTCAAGCACTCCAAGGACAAGGTCAACTACTTCAACCTGGGCGCCGAGGACCAGATCACGGTCAAGAGAATCGTCGAGATACTCGTGGAGGAGACGAAGCTGAAAGGAGTCGACATCCAGTACACGGGCGGCGAGAGCGGCTGGAAGGGCGATGTCCCGAGGTTCCTACTGTCGACGAAGAAGATGGCTAAGCTCGGGTGGAAGGCGAAGCACACGAGCGAGCAGGCCGTCCGCGAGGCCGCCAAGATAGTCGTGAAGGAGCACCTGAGGAAGCACAAGCCGACATGGGTGCCGACCCAGGAGTGAGGGGGGACGGGCCTGAGCGATGTCAGGATAGTCGTGGGCACGAGGCCGCAGGTCATCAAGCTCGCCTCGCTCGTCAAAGCATTCGACGCAGCGGGCATCGACTTCTCAGTCATCCACACAGGCCAGCACTACGACTTCGAGATGGACCAGGTGTTCTTCGACGAGCTCGGGCTGCCGAAGCCGGAGAAGCACCTCGGCGTCGGGAGCGGCTCGCACGCGTACCAGACCGGCACGATGATGATCAAGCTCGAGGAGGCGCTCAAAGGCTCGAAGCTCGTCGTCGTGCCCGGGGACACGAACAGCGCGCTCGCAGGGGCCCTGGCCGCCGTCAAGATGGGCCTCCGAGTCGGGCACGTCGAGGCGGGGCTCAGGAGCCATCTCCCGTTCATGCCCGAGGAGATCAACCGCGTGCTCGTGGATCACATGTCCAGACTGTTGTTCGCGCCAACGAAGGCGGGGATGGACAACCTCCTGAGGGAGGGCGTCGACAAGGACATCGTGCACCTCACGGGCGACGTGATGGCCGACAACATCGTCATGCTCAAAGACAGGATCGAGAGGACCGACACCGGCCTGGGCCTCGGGAAGAAGACCTACGCGTACGTCACGGTCCACAGGGCCGAGAACGTGGACGACCCAGGCAGCCTCAGGACCGTCGCGGACATGCTCATGTCGTTCCCAGACCAGCACGGGCACGAGGTCGTGTTCCCCGTGCACCCGCACACGAAGAAGAGGCTCGAGGACGCGAAGCTGTTCGACAAGCTCCAGGCGACCGCGGGGCTGCACCTCGTGAAGCCCGTCAGCTACCTCACGAGCCTGAAGCTGGCGAAGGACGCGAAGCTCGTCATGACGGACAGCGGAGGCCTGCAGAAGGAGGCTTTCCTGCTAGGCACTCCCGCCGTGACGCTCAGAGGAGTCACGGAATGGGTCGAGACGACCGAGGCGGGATGGAACATCGTCGCCGGCCTGGACCCCATCAAGGTGAAGAGCGCGGTCAAGGTGCTGCTGCACAACGACCCGAGACCTGTCGATCCACTGAAGTTCTATGGCGGAGGGAGAGCGTCAGAGAACATCGCGAAGCTCGTGAAGGAGAGGCTCGGCTAGCCCTTCGCCAAGAGCTGGGCGTAGAGTTCTACCAGTTCTCTCGACACCCACTCGGAGGCATACTGTTTCGAGTGCGCCACGATCTTGTCCGCGTCCCAGCTCATCCCGAGCGCTGTGACGATGTTCCTCGCCAGCGCGGCCGGATCACCGGGCTCGCACACGAGGCCATAGTCATCAGATGCTATCACCCCGGGGATCGACCCGACCCTGGTACCTACGAACGGTCTTCCGCAACCCAGCGCCTCGAACATCACCATCGGACCGCTCTCCGACAGGCTCGAGTGCGCGACCACGTCAGACGCGTTGATCCAGTACGGGAGCTCGCCGTGCGGCTTCGACCCGACGAACTTGACCTTGTCCCCCAGGCCCTTGTCCTGTGCCCTCTTCGTCAGCGCATCGAACAACTCACCGTCGCCGATGACGTAGCATGTGACATCCTTCCTCGCGTTCAGGACCTCAGCCATCGCATCGACGAGGTACTTGTGGCCCTTGACCTCCAGGAGGGCGCCTATGCTGACGACCACCTTGCCGTCCTGTGGCATGCCCAGCCGTTTCCTGCAATCCCCCTGGTCGATCGGTCTGAACTTGGCGTCGTCGAACCCGTTCGGTATGAAGTGCAGCTTCTCCCTGGGCACTCCGGCCGCGGACATGCGGTCGATGTCCCCGTCCATCACTCTTATGACGGCATCTGACGAGAGCCATGTCCCCAGGAACTGCGGGTCCTTCGTCGCAATCGCATTGTTGAACGCGATGGATGTGTGCTCGGTCACCACCACTGGCACCTTGTGTCTCGCCTTGAGCCTGACCGCCGCTCCGCCTGAGGGCCACGTGAAGTGCGCGTGTATCAGATCGAACCTGATGCCCTCGCGCCTGATGAGTCGGTCGATAGCGCCTGCCATGAGATATGTGAAGCCTCGCCTGAACACGCGCAGGAACAGGGGCACGTTGAAGTACGGCAGGAAATGCACATGGACGTTCCCGAAAGAGTAGTCCCGGAAGTCGTCCCGCGGTTTGAAGCTCAGGCCGAACGAGGATGGAAAAACGACATGAATCTCCTCGAGGTGGGGGGCGATGGCCCTCACCTGCTCCTTGACGAATATCCCGCCTGGGTGAGTGTCGGCCTTGTCTGGAAAACTGTTCGCGATGACCAGCAAGCGCCTTCGTTCCATGTTCACCTCTCCGTGATCGCGATGGGACTATGGCCGATTGTATCCGCGAGGGATGCTATGAAGGTATTCATCTGGCTGCCCCCGGAAGGACATCACTTTCCAGATGGGGCACCTGGCACGCGGGGTCCCTCCTCTGGGAGCGCCTTCTTGTTCTTCAGGAGCAGGGCCAGCAACACCCCGATACCCATGAACACCGAGCTCATGAGGAATATGAGGCGGTAGGCGCTGTCATCTGGCACGATGCCCACGCCCGGGATGAGTGACGAGTGGTCGGAGATGATCACGGCCGCGATCGCCGGACCCGCCACACCCCCCGCGGTCCTCACGATCATGGTCATCGCGGTCGAGATGCCGGTCTCCTCCCTGGGGGTCGAAATCACTATCATGTTGATGCTGCCGACCATGGCGAAGGCCGTGCCCGAACCCATGATGGTGATGCCTATCATGACCTCGAGCTCAGTCGCGTGGTTGAAGTAGAGGAACACGAACCCGGCAATCGACATGACCATGCCGAATGTCATCGGCCACTTCGGCCCGTGCTTCCTGACCAGAAGGCCCACTGTGGGGCCGAGGAAAAGCGTCAGGATGGAAGTGGGGAGGTTCAGGAATCCTATGTGCGTCGCGTCCAGGCCGAAGTTGAACCCTGCGAGGGCCGCGATGGTCTGCGACACCGTGAACAGAGCGAACCCGATCATGAACCCGATGGCGTTCGTGAGCGCGATGTTCCTCTCCTTCAGGAGCGACGGCCTCACGAGCGGCTCCTTGGCCTTCGTCTGCCAGTAGGCGAACGCTAACAAGGATGCGACGGACAATACCAGCAATCCGACGATGAGCGGGTCCGTCCAGCCCCGACCCCCCGTCTCCGTGATGCCCACAAGGAACGAGACGAGCGTGAGTGCGAGCAGGCCGGCGCCGATGTAGTCGATCTTGACCCTCAGCCGGACCGGGGACTCCTTAACCTTGAATGCGACCAAGAGTGTGGCGAAGGCGGCGAACGGGACGACCGTGTGGTAGGTCCATTGCCAGCCGAACGTGTCCGTTACGTACCCGCCCAGCAGGAACCCGACCGCGGTGCCCACGCCGAACATGGCGGATATGACGCCCTGGGCGATGGCTATCTTCTCGATCGGGAACTCGTCCCTGATGAGCGAGAAAGCAAGCGGGAACATGGACATCCCGAGGCCTTGGATGGCCCTGAACCCGATCATTACGTATATCGAGTCTGAGACATCCCTCGAGAAGCCTGTGAGCGTGACCGCGACCGTGTATATGGTCATCGCGATGAGCAGCATCTTCTTCTTGCCGTAGATGTCCCCCAGCTTGCCGAAGATCGGTATCGCGACCGCCCCGACGATCAGATATATCGTGATGATCCACGACGCGAGGGAGTAGTCCTCTGACGTGAGTGAGAAGTCCGCCATGACTATGGGGAGCGACGGAAACGCCATCGCTTCGACATACATGATCATGATAGCGATGGACGAGAGCAGCACGAGCAGGAACGTCGAGTTGTTCACCCGGCCATTGGCCGCGCCGCTCGTGCTCATGGGGGAGGCCGAGAACTCATCCTGCTCATAACTCCTTCGCCTAAGGGACCCATGGCACTTAAAGCAAGTATTAGTAAGAGTTCTGCATAGGGTCGGCATGCGCGGACTTCGGCTGCTCGAGACCGGTCGATATGACCGATGCCTTCTGGGAGCCGAGGAGCAATAGGAATCGTATCGAGGGGATTAACATGCAGGGTGTGAAGTGCGGCTACAGGCTCAAGGTTCTGACGGACGACCAGGTCGACGCTATCCACGAGGCCTCTCTCAAGATACTCGAGAAGACCGGCGTGAGGTTCGACAGCGAGAAGGCCCACGCAAGGCTGCTCAAGGCGGGTGCAGTGAAACACCCTACCAGGACCAACGTGCTCACGTTCCCAAGGAGCATGGTCGAGGACGCGATCAAGAGGATACCGCACTACGCCAAGGCGTGTGCTAGGGACCCGAAGAACGACATGGTCTTCGATGGTGAGACCATGTACGCGCACTCCCTGGGCGGCAATCCGCTCATGCGGGACATGGACACCGGAGAGCACAGGATGTCCACGCTGAAGGACGTCCAGGACGCGACGAGACTGATGGACGCCCTGCCATTCTGCCATTCGATATCCAACCTCGTGGTCGCGACGGACGTCCCACCAGACGTCCTCCCTGTCAAGACCATGGAAGGCATGATGAGGAACACGACCAAGTGCGTGTCCGGCTACGCTCTCGATGAAGAGACCGTGGACATCATGGCCAAGATGTGGGCCTGCGTCACTGGGGGCATCGAGGAGCTGAGAAAGAGGCCGCTCTTCTCCGTCTACGGCTCGCCCAGCAGCCCGCTCACATGGGACAAGCACGCGGCTGAGGTCATGATCAGGGGTGCGGAGTACGGCGCTCCTGTGGACCTCGTGCCCTGCCCCATATGCGGTGGGACGGCCCCGGTCACGCTCGCAGGAGGGCTCGCGCAGCAGAACGCTGAGATGCTATCGGGAGTCATGCTCGTCCAGACAGTGGACCCGAAGATACCGAACCAGTACTCCGGCAGGCTCAGCATGATGGACCTCAGGACGGGCAAGAACATCTGGGGCGTCCCCGAGATGGCTCTGGTGTCCGCCGCGACGGTCCAGATCGCTCACAAGTACAACATGGTCGCGGACGTCTATGGCGTCACCGCTGACGGTAACCAGTTCGACATGCAGATGGGCATCGAGAGGGTCCTCGGAGCGATGCTCCCGGCGGCCGCAGGCGCGGACAACCTGTCCGGCATCGGCGGCGCGTGGGACAACGCTGCGAGCTATGAGATGCTCGTGATCGACAACGAGATCTTCGCGAACGTGTTCAGGGCCGTCGAGGGCATCAAGGTAGATGACCAGCACCTCGCCCTGGACATCATCGACAAGGTGGGCCCGATGGGCAACTACCTCGCCCAGATGCACACGATGAAGAACATCAAGGAGATCAGGCAGTCGCCGCTCTTCGACAAGCGTAACCCCGACAAGGCGAAGGCCGAGGGCATCAGGCCCGTCCAGGATGTCGCGCGTGACATGGCCAAGAAGATCCTCAAGGAGCACCAGGTCACCCCGCTCGACAAGGACCAGGACAGACAGCTGGTCGCGGTGGTCAAGGAAGCGGAGAAGAAGCTGATAGGGCGGCACCACTGAACCGGTCACAAACAATAATCGACGGCGGGCGCGGCCCGCCGTTCAAATGGTTTTGTCACATCACGTCTTCGGGGCATTCACTCTCCTGAGCATCATGAAGCCAGCGACCCCGATGACCGCCAACACCGCCGCTAGCATGCCCATGACCACCCACGGGCCGGCAGGGCCGTTCAACGCGAACACGCTCGTCTCCACGTCAAAGGTCACAGACACGGAAGTCTCATGCCCAGCAGCATCGTAGGCTATCACGTGCAGGACATGCTCCCCGTCTTCGACGTCCTCCAGCGTGCGCGTGCTTGACAGGCCGCCATCTGCCTCCAAGCCGTAGTCGAGCAAAGTCGTCACCCAGACCACACCGCTCGACTCGTCCGACCACTCCAGCTCAACGGTGACAGTACTGGACGTGGGCGTTAGGTCCATGACGACGGTCACGTTAGGCGCGACTGAGTCGATCTTGAGTTCGATGCTTGCGGCCGCCTCCACGTTCCCGTTCGTGTCGCTCGACCTGTAGAGGAGCTCGTTCGTCCCCTCGGTGGATACGAATAACGGGTCGTCAAACTCGGTCCACTCGCCTCCGTTCAGCGACGTCTCTGTCACATCGACCGAGCCGCCGACATCCGTCGCGGTGAGTAGGACCTGCACGGGGGATTCGTACCATCCGTCCTCCAATTCTTCCCCGACAAGCTCCACGACAGTGACAGGCGGGGTTCCATCCTCGAGAACGGCCAGAACGATAGGACCGTAGTCGACCGCGTGCCCCGCAATCCCTGTCTGGTCGTCAGCGGTCACTGTGAGTTCGTAGTCGCCTGGTAGCTCGTAGGAGTGCATGAAAGTGGTTTCATAGTGCGTCGACACGTTCGCGAGGAATGTCTGGGCCTCAGCCGTCCCATCGCCGAAATCGAGCTCGATCAGCAGTTCGTCCATATCGGCATCTTCCGCGGAAACGGTGAAGGCCGCGAGACAGTCGACGTACGCATAGAACGATGGCAGGCTGAGCGCCACGTCGGTCGGGGGCGTGTTGGCGGGCGCGATCGGCGCCAGGTCGAACAGGAGCGGGTTGGCGCCCCAGTAGGCGTCGAGGCTCCTGCCCGGGTCGGCCTCCCAATCGCCCCAGCCTGCGAACGTGTCAGTCCTGAAGGCGTACGTCTGGCAGTCGTACGCCAGGATGATGTAAGCCACGTCGTTGTAGTGCGTCCGCTGGCAGTCGTCGACATACCACTTCCTGGCGGACGGGTCCATCGAACTCACGGAGGAGTTGTAGCTCGCGTCGTAAGCCGGGTTGAAGTACAGGTTGTCGCTCCAAGCGTTCCACGCGTACTTGGACTGGCAGAACAGCATGGAGTTGGGGTCGGGGTCCGAGCTCCAGTACCAGAGGGCAAGGTCGTACTCGTACGCATACACCTCCGTCGCCATCGTGGCCTCGTCCACTACGCGGTAGTTGAGGTCGACCCCTATTTCCCACCAGATGGCCGAGAGATACTGCGCGATGTCGTGTTCCTCAGGTAGCTCTCTCCTGACGAGCATGTCGAACGACAGGGGCGTCCCGGAGGTGACCAGTCCCGCCACGACGGCGTAGCTCCAGTCAGCGGCGACCCTCACCACGGGGCTCTCAGTGGTGTACACGTACCCCGACTCCTCGAGCGTCTGAGCTGCCAGGTCGAGGTCGTACGGGAATATCTCCCCTGGGCTGAGCACGCAGTGCCACTCATCGCTGACAGGCGAGATCAAGGTAGACCCTGGCTCGGCGTAGCCGTGGTAGAACGTCTCGGTGATGTATGACTTGTCCGTCGCCATGGCCAGCGCCAGGCGCAGGTTCGGGTCCAGCCTGGCCGGGTTCGGGCCTGCATCGTTCATGTTGAACGTGATCTCGGTCCAGTACTGGTTGACTTTGAGACCGTCGAACGTGGCCATGTCGTCCAGGTCCCCGGACAGGATGTCCTCTTTGATGGCATCGTATTCGTCGGGCGTCAGGTCGGCGATGTCCAGGTTCCCGCCCTTGAGCGCGAACGCCATCGCGGTGGAGTCATCGAAGAAGTGGATCTCGAGCCTGTCGAACTGTACCTCCTGGTCCTTGTCGGCGGCCCAGTGGTAGTCCGGGTTGCGCGTGAGTGTCAAAATGTCACCGTCGATGTACTCGTCGTAGACTGAGCTCGTCGCCATGAACGGACCCGTGCCCACCATCGGCGGGTCGTAGCCGAAGAACGTGCCGTTCCATTCGAACGATATCTCGGCCGGGGTCATCGAGGACAGCATGTGCTGAGGGACCATTGGGATATACAACGACTCGCCGTAGGCCACGGGCATCGGCTCCCCGGTCGTCCGGTTGTAGTAGTGGATCCTGACAGTGTCGTCGTCGACCGCCTCGGCGTAGTCCATGAAGAACGCATACGGCTGGTACGCCCACACGGAGTCGTAGTAGTCCGCGTTCAGGTTGATGTTCCAGACGACTTCGTCCACGGTGAACGGTTCGCCGTCATGCCACACAGCGCTCGCAGTGATGTTGTACTCCCAGACCGACCCGTACGGCTCCCCAGAGGACACGAGTTCAGGGTCGCTCTCGGGCACGACCCACCAGCTCGTGGCGAGGTTCCCGACAGTCTCGAGGTCGTTCCCCACAGAGAACAGGGAGTCGTACACGAGGCTGTAGAAGAAACGTGAGGTGTCGGTCAGGCCCAGGAACGGGTTGAGGCTGTCCACCCCCTCCATCGTCCCGATCCTCAGGACCGATTCCTCCGCTGTGAGGGATACGCCTTCGCTGTACGATCCCGAGATCGGGGATGCAACCGATGTGGCCCCCATGCTCAATGCCATAACCAAGGCTACGATGATCACTGACTTCATCCGAACCCACTCCGACGCTTGGCAGGTCGCCCAGCCATTCCCGAAACGTCAGGAGTCTTTTGGGTATAAAATAAATGTGTCGAGGAGGCGGCTCGCTCTGGCAATCCTGAATTGACACCGACGGCTTCCGAGGAGCTCGTGCGAGGCACAGCCCCCCTCCTGCGAGCAGGACCGATCTTACCCGATCGGTTTCACGGCCGTGACCTTGCTGCTCGCCACGGTCCCCGACAGGTCCATCCGGTCCTTCTTCCCCGAGAAGCTCGTGACGGCCTCCGGCTCCGAGGCGCCGCCGAGGTATGAGCTCAGCTGCTCGTGGTCGTACACGGCCCTCTCCTCGACCTTCACCTGCTCGAAGCCGGCCTTCTTGATCGCACCCAGGTACTCGTCCTCGAGCACCGCGCCCGAGACGCAGCTGGACCACGCAGCCATGTCACCCTTGAGCGACTCCGGGAGCTCCTTCAGGAGCACGATGTCGGAGACCGCGAGCTTCCCGCCTGGCTTCAGTATCCTGAACGCCTCGTCGAACACCTGCTGTTTCTCCGGGGAGAGGTTGATCACGCAGTTCGAGATGACCACGTCCGCGCACCCGTCCGGGAGCGGCATGTGCTCTATCTCGCCCAGCCGGAACTCCACATTGTCGAACCCGCTCTCGCGCGCCGTCTTCCTGGCGCGGTGAATCATCTCCGGGGTCGCGTCTATCCCGTACACCTTCCCCTTCGGGCCCACGTTCTTCGACGACAGGAACGCGTCGATGCCGCCCCCGCTGCCCAGGTCGACAACGGTCATGCCCGCCTTCAGGTCAGCGATCGCGGTCGGGTTTCCGCAGCCAGCGCTGACGGAGACCGATTCGGACGGCAGAGAGGCCACATCGGACTCTGCATAAAGGCCGCAGCCGCACATGGTGGACGGGCCAGAACCGCAGCATGGGACCTCCTTGAGCGCTAGCTCCTTGTAGTGTTCCCTCACAGCGCGCCTAATCTCATCCTCATTCTTCGCCTCTGTGGGTTTCTTGACCTCGTTCGCCATGACTGACCGCTCCTTCCACTGGGACCAGCCACTGCGACATCTTTATCTCTTTCGCCTGTCGCGTCGCAATGAGATAAATACGATGAACGGGATTAGCAGACAGCGACAGTGTGTGGGTTCGAGGAGAGGAGTGGCCAGGCCATGGTTGGCACGGCTGTGAGAACGGACGTTGGAGGCCTGAAACAACCGCCAGAGATGAAGGAGGAGGTGACGATCCTCCTCTTCGTCGAGGAAGGGACGGCTTCATCGAAAGAGCTGCTCCAGGTCGCCCGGTCGATCGCCGCGCTCAGTCCGAAGATCATCCTCAAGGTGGAGGAGGCTGACAGGGGCAGGAACGAGCGGCTCAAGTCCATGCACATAGAGAACTGGCCGTGCCTCGTACTCATGAAGGACGGCTTCGCCAGGATAAGGTACTACGGGGCGCCGGTCGGATACGAGACTCAGGCACTCGTGGATGCGGTGGTCGAACTATCGAACTCGTCGCCCCATCTGTCCTCGAAGGCGAAAGAGTCACTGTCGAAGGTCCGGCGAAAGGCGGACATCAAGGTGTTCGTGCTCACGACCTGCCCGTTCTGCCCGACCGTCGCCCGCCATGCCTACAGGGCGGCAATAGGGTCGCCCAACGTCTCGACGGACGTCATAGACTCATCCGCGTTCCAGGAACTCGCGGCCCGGCACTCCGTCATGGGCGTCCCGAAGATGATCATGAATGGATCCACGGACATCACTGGCGCGGTGGACGAGGTGGCCTTCTTCGAGAAGTTGCACGAGGCGGACATCGCCACGCTGGACAGCATGTTCGGGTGATACTGGCCTGTGGCCATGCATCTCGAGCGACCGAGCCCCACCTACGCAACATTCATGAACGGGCACAGGATTGCAGTAGCTGGTTTCGACCGGCAGACAACTTCAGGCGTGGAATGCCACATGCCGGGCATGTTCATCAGGAAGACGTGACAAGATGAGCGACGGAGAGGGAGTGTCCCCACAGTACGCGGAGGACATACTGGGGAGGATGAAGGGAGAGATAGGCGAGGTCGTCATCGGGTATGAGGAGCAGGTCGAGGACTTCCTCACATGCCTCATAACCGAGGGGCACCTGCTCATGCAGGGGGTACCAGGGGTGGCCAAGACGACCCTGTCGAAGACCTTCACGCAGGTGTCCGGGATATCGTACAGGAGGATACAGTTCACGCAGGACCTGCTGCCGGCTGACATCACCGGCCATTACTTCTACAACCAGAAGACGATGGAGTTCGAGCTCAGGAGGGGGCCGCTGTTCGCGAGCATCGTTCTGGCTGACGAGATAAACAGGGCGCCTCCGAAAACCCAGTCCGCCCTCCTCGAGGCCATGCAGGAGAGGAAGGTCACGATCGAGGGCACGACCTTCGACCTGCCCAACCCGTTCATGGTGGTCGCGACCCTCAACCCTATCGAGACCGAGGGCGTCTACCCGCTTCCAGAAGCGCAGGTGGACAGGTTCATGATCAAGAGCAAGATGGACTACCTCGACTCGGAGGCGGAGCTGGGGCTCCTGAAGCTGAAAGGCATCATCACCGAGGAGCCGAAGGGCGTGCTCACGAGCAAGGACATCGAGCTCATGCAGGACGCGGTCACGGATGTGCACACGCACGAATCCGTCCTCGGATATGTCAGGGACATAATGCGCGCTTCCAGGGAGCTGGACCAGCTGGAGCTCGGCCTCAGCCCCAGGGGCGGCATACACCTGATGCTGGCATCGAAGGCACACGCGTTCCTGTCCGGCAGGGACTACATCATCCCGGACGATGTCAAGGCCATGGTCCACAAGGTAGTCGATCACAGGCTCATACTCTCTCCTGAGGCTGAGCTCGATGGCCAGACACAGGCCAGCGTGACCGACTCGCTGATGTCCCAGATCGCGGTGCCGAAAGGGGATTTCAAGGAAGAGAGATGATGACGGCTCAAGAGTGAGTGCCTTGCAGATATCTCCTCTGGGACTTGTGCTTCTGACTGCCTGCGTCACGTTCGCCCTAGCGGGCTTCCTGCTCATGGCAGTCGCATGGGTGATCGTGTGCGCGGCCGTCATCACGATGCTGGTCTATGCCCACGAGCGGTTCGCATGGGAGTTGTCGAGGTCCAGGCTATTGGTCGACCATGAGGTGCTCGACAAGATGGCTTTCGCCCAGGAGCCCGTGGCGGTGAAGCTCCAGATAACGAACCTTGACGATGTCCCTCTCCGCGCGACCCTCGAGGACCTGCTACCTGAGGACAGCATCTTGGGGACTGGGAACAACAAGATCGACGCGAACATCCCGGCGAAGTCCGTCTCCTCGTTCAGATACTCCTTCATCCCCACCAGACGAGGCGCCCACACCGTCGGGAACCTCCTGGTGCACAGGACCGACGCCTTCGGCCTCTACAATCACACCCAGTCCTTCGAGGACAGGCACTCCCTGGATGTGCACACACACAAGGAGAGCTTCGACGTGGCCAGGAAGATCGCTGGCAGGGAACACTTCGAGTACGCGGGGATGTCGAGGACTCCCGCGGTGGTGCTCAGGGAGTTCGAGTTCGACGGTCTCAGGGAGCATGTCCCCGGAGACAAGACCAGGGACATCTACTGGAAGGGTCTGTCGAAGACTGGCAGGCTCATGACCAAGATGTACAAGAAAGAAGGCACCTTGAAGACGATGATATTCGTCGACTGCAGCAGGAGCATGCGGCTCGTGAGAGGAGGGATGGCCAAGGTCGACCACGCAGTGGACCTCGGGCTGCAGCTGTCGAACGTGCTCCTCAGCAGCTTCCATCCAGCAGGCGTAGCCACCTACGACGAGGTGACCGTGACCGGGCAGGTCCCGCCCGCGCTCGGCAAGCACCAGTTCGAACGCATCTCGAAGGCGCTCAGAGGCATCCCCGGGGCCGTCGTCGAGGCGGAGCCCGAGACGCCCGCGCAGCCAGTGACTGAGCGCGAGAGCTTCTCCCCAGCTGCCAACAACGGAGGGGAGGGGGCCGCGTTCCTGGAGGCAGTGCGCGCCGTCAAACTCACAAATGGGAAACGCGGTGCCGTCCTCGGGCTCGAAGGCGTCGCGAGGAGCATCATCGCCCGCAGCAAGGGGCAGGAGCTGCTGTTCATAGTCGTCTCGGACCTCGTGTCATCGCGCGACTCAGTCCTATCGACCGCCAGGCTATGCCAACGGACGGGCAACAGGCTCCTGGTGATACAGACCTACGAGGACTGGTACGCTTCGCCGGACAAGGTCCTGGACATGACCGAGGGGGAGCGGCTGTACATGAGACTCTCGGAGGGAGTGAAGGTCGAGGCCGCCCTGAGAAGGGCCGGGGCCACTTTCCTACGGATAGGGCCTGCTGACACAACAGCCAGGATCGTCAGGAGCGTCAGGAGGGGCATGGCATGACAACTGTCACTAATGCGACGAAGATATCGGTCGTCGTGGCCTCTGGCAGCGTGATGCTACTGTTCTCCATGGTGACCCTCTCGACCCTGATGCCGATGCTCATAGGCATACTGCTGACGATACTCGGTCTGGCGATAGCCTACAGGCCCTCATCGGTCCTGGGACTGTTGATAGTCCTGACAGCGTCCGCGTTGGCCGCCGACTTCGGCACGCTCACAGACATCGGCGCCGTCCTGGCTGCGGCCGCCACGCTGTACATCCCGTCCCTGTTCATTGCATGGGCGGCTCTGTCATGCGAGCCCGGGGACACGTACGAGCTGAGGGTCCTGACCAGGCCGTTCGTGCGGCTCTCGGCGATGGCGGCCATATGCATGCTCAGCGTCCCCGCGTTCGCGCTCGCCATAGGGATCTTCCTCCCCACCGCGTCGATAGGCATGTCGACCATGGCGGAGATGGCCGTCCTGCTCCTGGCCACGATCACCGCGGCACTGTTGCTCGCGCGCTCGTCCCCATCAGCAGCCAGCAATCGAAGCCTCGAGCCCATGTCCGAAGAGTGACGGCCCGAGCCGACTTGCGCGGGCACTCACTGGCCCAGTGACCGATACGCTGGACCTCGACTCGAAGAAGAGTTTAATATGCTTGAGATTGTCTGACGTCAACGTTGATATTGAAGGGTGAGTGGCTCCTGCTCTTAGGGTCGATGCTCGTCGCGGGGGCGTTGTACAACCACTACATGGGGCATTCCGCCCTTCTGGTCGAACTGATCATGGTGGCCGCGGGATGCGCCCTGGCCATCTATTCCGCCAAGCTGCTGGCCGTCCCGGAGGACGAGAACGCCCATGGGCTCCTCGTGGACATCCTCTCCAGGTTCATGTCGAAGGACCGGTGCAGGATGGTCATCCCGATGCTGGGGTTCCTGCTGCTCTTCTCGTGGTCCACCTGGAAGATCATCGTGAACGGGGAGACGAACCTGCAGATGGAGGACTTCATCGTCACCCTGCTGGGCATGTCGCTCGTCGTATACTACTCCGGCCCCAGCGCATTCGCCGACGTCAAGGACTTCGTCGTGCTGTACCTCATGTTCCTGACGGTCGTGTTCGTGGTCATCTGGCGCACGTACTACATCGTCACGGGGGAGTCGCACTACGAGATCACATCCTATACCGAGCACTACTTCGTGACCTTGCCCGTCGTGACCTTCCTAGACCTCCTGGGGTTCCATGTCACCGCAATCCTGGAGCTGGACGGGATCGGCCTTGCGAACATCATCGAGTACGTCCACGACGACAGGCTCCTGAGGCTAGGGATCGGCGTCGGGTGCAGTGGGCTCTATTCCGCCGGACTGTTCTTCTCCGCGTTCCTGGCGTTCGTACTGACGCGATACCGCAAGCTGGACGCGAACATCGGCATCGGTCTGGGCATCGGCCTCCTGGTCACCTGGGCGTCCAACATCATCAGGATGACCATAACGATCATGATCGGCATCGCCTACGGCCACCCCGCCCTCGCGTTCGTCCACGCGTACATAGGCATACTGATATTCGTCGCGTGCATCACCGTCTTCTGGCTCCTGATAGTCAGGTGGCTGGACAAGAAGGAGAAGACAGGGCCAGGTCAGGAAAGACCTTCCGCGACCGCGGCATAGGCGCACGTGTTGTCAGAAGAGCGTGTCGTCGTCCAGGGCCTCGCCGTCCATGAGCCTCTTCAGCCTCAAGGCGGATATGATCCTCTCCTCTGGAGGGACTGGAGCGACCGTGGACCAGACATGAGTGTCCTTGGCCATGTCCTGGTACGCGGACCTCTTGAACACGCCCTGGATGAGCTCGCGCTCGATCAGCTCGCCGTAGTCCACATCGTCCTCCTCGCGAGGCTGCGGGGCGGGCTCCATGACGGTCCTGCCGATGACGACCGCTCCAGCCACGCCCGCGCTCGAGCTCATGCTCGGCATCTGGTCGAGGATCGCCTGGCGGGCGTATGAGTCTGACCGGACGCGACCTGTTGCGGATGGGCTCGCGGCCTTGCGCTGGGCCTCTGCTGGCACAACGCGGACTACCTGTGCAGGAGCGGAGACGACCCTGGCCTCGGGCACCGAATAGACCGGCCTGCGCGGCCTCTCCGCGGGATGATCGGACACGGTCCCGGACCTGCGCCTTGAGAGCATGAGGACTGCGATCGCAATCACGACGGCGGCCGCACCGATCGATGCCAGGCCGATAGCGGAGGAGTACCATGCGCCCCCGGAGCCATCGGACAACGACGACACCTCGACGGCGACCACGTGGTCGCTCTCGGCCGAGTTGCCCGCCTCGTCCTGGGCCAAGACATAGATCTCCATGCCGTCCCAGAGGAGGGCCGACTGGATCGTGGCCACGAGCTCGGAGCCCGATACTGACATGGCTACGGAACCGTACCCGCCGTCCTCGAGCTCGTAGTACGCGAGCCCGCCCGCGACCGCGAAGTCGTCAGATGCGGCCGTGGTCAGGGTGAGGGGCTCGTCCGCCACGAACTCGACCGGCCCTGTCAGCTGCACTTCCGGCGGAGTCCCGTCCACATATATCGAGAGCTCAGTGACCGTGATGCGTCCCGAGAGGTCGGACGCTGTCAGGACCAGCTCGTGCCACCCGAGCGCGAGCGCGTCCGTGCTGATGGTCATACCAGGGTAGCCCGCCACGGCCCCGCCCCCGTCGAAGGACAGCGACATGTCCATCAGGTGGCTGTCGCTCGCCTCTATCAGGAGGCCTTCGCCCAGAAGGACCGAGTCGCCCGAGGCAACGCCCGCGATCCCTATGAGGGGGTCGTAGAGGTCCATGGTGAACGCTATCGCGTCCTCGGCCGAGTTCCCCGCGAGGTCGTAGGCGTGCACCGTCAAGGAGAACGAGCCGTCGAGTTCGACCGATGAGAGGGATACCGTGAATGTGCCGGATGTGGTCGTTTCAGATATGCCCAAAACGCTCCAAACCGCATAGTCTAGGTAATCATCTGTTACCTGGAACGATACAATATCGTCCGGGGTGACATACGCCCCGGCGAGAGGCCACATGAGGACTATCTCTGGGACGGTGTCGTCGACCGTGACCGTGAACGAGAACGCGACTGATCCCCCGAGGTCGTCGGTGGCCTGCACGGACACATCGTACGCGCCCTCTGCCCAGCCGTCCGTCGGGATGGCGTAGGGGGACGACAACACTGTCCACGAGCCGCCGTTGCTCCACGAGCATGTAGCGGTGCCAGTGCTGTAGACCAGGAGTTGAAGGGGCGTGCCCGAGACTATGTAAGAGCCGTCCTCTGGGTTCGACAGCATCGCGACGATCGTGCTGTTCACGATCTCGAAGTACACTGACTCCGAGCTCTCGTGCCCGACCTCGTCAGCAGCCTCGACCGCGACCACGTGCATCCCCACCGACCACCCGGCCATGTCGACCGTGTACGGGTATAGGATGGGGACGGACGCTGACGAATCGAGAGAGTATGAGACGCCTGACAGGTGCCTGTCGGATACGCTGATGATCATCTCGAACCCGAGCGGGACCTGGCTGGCCAGCGCGGGCTGGACGATCTCCAGCTCAGGGGCTTCCGCGTCGACATCGAATGAATATGATGCTGTCACTGTGAACCCGTCGTCGTCCATGACCGTGACGCCGAGGGCATGCACGCCATCGCTCCACGAGGATGTGGAGATGTCCCACGGCTCCGCGAGCGTGACGAAAGCCCCGCCGTCCAATGAGTACAGCACATCGACTGCGCCATCGTCCGTCACGTCCAGGTCCACGACTGCGCCAGAGGCCATCAGCGAGCCGTCCGCGGGAGATACGAGTTCTATGACCGGTGCCACAGCGTCGCTGGGGACGGATGTGAGAGTGAACGAGACTGAGATGATCTCGTAGACGCCAAGGTCGAACGTGGCCGTGACCTGGACATCCTGACCCGTACCTGTGAACAGGGTCGTCGGGTTGAGCATCCACTGGAACCGTATGTCGCCGTTGTGCGTGTGCGTCGTGCCGAGCACGTACTCGTCCAGGACCATGGCGACCTTCTGGTCGCCCGAGAACAGCTCGATCGGTACTCCGGCGGTCGCGCTCAACGGGTTGCCGGACATGTCCGTCAGCTGGCCTTCGAGGACCACGGACACCGTCGCGTCCCTGTACTCGACCGTGGGACTCTCCGGGGCGATCTCGAACACGACAGGTATCTGCGCGAGCGAGGCAGAGGTCAGCACGGCGGACATGTAGTTGGAGTAGGAGTCCGTGACTGTCACCTCGAGGTCTATCGAGGCCGTAGCCTCAGTCGTGGGTATCGAGACGCTGTACGTGCTGCCAGACGAAGACACGGTAAGGGACTTCCAAGTATCGGCCGGGCCCGCGCGCCATCTGAGCTCGACGGTGATCGATGACATCGAATCGACGACATCGAGAGACACGGGCACGGACGCGCCTGGGACGAACCGCTGGGACATCTCGAGGCCGGTGACCCTGGGCGGGTCGCGGTCCACCGACGGGACTGTGAAGCCGAGTTCCATCGCGACGCTGCTGGTCACCTGGGACGTCGGCATGTAGTTGATGGTTGCCACATAGGTTCCGGAGCCGAACAGGTCGACGACGCGCTTCGCGTCAGGCCTGGCCAGGTACTCGGAGAGTTGGTATATGCCTATGAGGCCTCCGTCCCTGTAAAGGCTCATGGACGGGATGTACGACCCGCCCACGCGCGCGCCCGACTGGTCCCGCAGGAGCGGGTGGTAGAGCACTAGTGAGCCGTCCGTGCTCTCGGTGAATAGGGAGGGGTAGAACGGCCCCGACCCGAGCCTCTGCTCGTCGCTCGACGGCTCGAGCGGCTCCAGGTAGTTCCTGTCTGGCAGGAACACCCCGGCCGCGGTGGACTCGAGGAGGTGGTCGTAGTCGGCCACGAAGAACTGACGCTCCACATAACCTCCCACGACGCTCCTGGGGAAGTACAGCTCGGAGAACGTGCCCGTCACGACGGTCTTCCTGGTCATGCCTGAGAAGAACGGGTTGAGGGATGTGTCGGTGTCCCTGCGGACATAGAAGGTGGCGTCTCCGCCCATGGCCCTGTGAGAGCCCCAGTTGCACCACGGGTCAGTGATCGTGCCGGGTATGTCGTACTCGGTCTCGAACACGGCGGCCGACGACTCGTCCCATGTGAGGACCGAGGGCGCCGAGAAGTCGACACCGTCGAACTCCCACGCGAGCAGGTACTGTAGGTCCGCGCTGGCCTCGACCATGAACGCGGTCGACGAGCCGCTGATGTACTCGTACCAGTGCTGCCAGTTGAGGTTCATGAAGCTCCACATGGCGGGCGTGTACGCGAAGCCAGCGATCGATATGCCGATCTCGGCGGATGTGTCGCTGACATACACATCCATGGAATGGGGTATGGAGAAGACCTCGGCGCCGACGATAGAATAGTCGGAACCTGTGAGGTCGAACGAGATGTTCCTGGCACCCTCGTACCTGCAGTAGACCCTGTAGTCCTTGACATAGATGGGCTGTCCGTCCTCGGTCTCGAGGTCGAGCGTCATCTTGTGCGCATCGGCCATGTAGATGTCCACATCGACCGTCTCGAGCATGCCGACGGTCACGGTGGACGAGAGCACGTATGGATCGGAGTACGTGTACAGCAGCTGGTGCCCCAGCGCGTGGACGGCATATGTGCCTGACGGGAGGAAGAATGTGGCGGGCGGCACGGGGTTCATCTCGCCCCTGAGGCCCATGGCGAAGCTGGCGGCCGGGATGTCGTAGACCCACACGCCGCCGTAGGGGTCGAACACCTCAGCGCCGGATGCGTCGTAGACATGGACGTTGAGCGTGCTGAGTATGACGAACCCGAACGGGATGCTCAGAGTACCCGAACTCGACTCGAGCAAGAGGTTCCCGGCGTAGTATCCCTCATCCGATGATACTGGCGGGGTGGCCACTGTCAGCGTCACTGGCCCTGAGCTCCCGGAGATCAGGTACACTGACGATGGCGATGCGCTCGACATGTCCGTGTGCACGGCCTCCGGGAAGGAACCGTTCGCCGTGAGTGAGTAGAAGTCGGATGATGACACGCTGTATGTAGCTGTCGTGCCGGTGTTGGTCACCGTCATCGACTGCGAGGAAGAGCCAGCGAGGCCGTATGACAGCATGGGCGTCGAGGAGAACAGGGTCTCTTCGGCGGCGCCGGGGATCCATATCTCGCCCGCGCCAGCGGCCCATAGGGACTCGTTGAGGATCGTGGGGTTGCTGACGACAGCGGATTTCACCATCGTCGGTGTCCAGCTGGGGTGCATCTGCAGGAGGAGCGCGACGGCGCCGCTCACGTGGGGTGTAGCCATCGAAGTGCCGCTGAGGCTTGCGTATCCCGTCGGGGAGCTTATCACGGTCCCCGAGTACGGCACGGTCGACAGGATGTCCACGCCAGGAGCGGATATCTCGGGCTTGATCCCCATCTCAGGGGTCGGTCCGCGGGAGCTGAAGCCGGCCAGAACTCCGTCGTTGTCGACGGCTCCGACCGTCAATGCGCTCGGGGCCAGGCCAGGTGTCGCTACGGTCCCGAGGGACGGGCCCGCGTTGCCTGAAGCGACCACGACGACCACGCCCTCAGCGATCGCGGCTTCGACCGCCTGACATACGGGGTCGTCGGTGGAGCCAGCGCCTCCGAGGCTCATGCTGATTATATCCGCATGGTCGTTTGTGAGGCCATCCCCGTTCGGGTCCAGGGCGGCGTCTATCGCAAGTATGACATCGCTCATGCTGCCCGCGCCACCGGCATTCAATGCCTTGTACGCCAGCAGCTCTGCGTCGGGGGCGACGCCCATTATGACACCGTCAGCCGCGATGATGCCCGCGACATGCGTCCCGTGGCCGTTGTCGTCCATCGGGTCAGTGTCGTCATTGACGAAGTCGTATCCGCCGATGACCTTGTACGAGGGGCCGAAGCCGCCTCCTAGGTCAGGGTGGGTGTAGTCGATACCGGTGTCGATGACCGCGACCACTATCCCCAGGCCCGTCACGTACAAGCCCTCGGGGTCTGTCATTACCCACACCTTGTCCGCGCCGATCCGGCGCACATCGTCCGTGTCAGTCGCGTTGAGAATGATGTCAGGGTATATGCTCAGGCCCGGCTCCGAGAGGAGCAGGGACTCGATCGTGTCGAGGTCGAGCCTCGCGGAGAACCCGTTCAAGCTGCTTCCGAAGGCCTTCGGCGACGCTACGGACTTGAGCAGGCCGTCATCGTCCCCGCGCCCGGCAGCAGCGTCAGAGGCCTCGACAAAGGCCTTCTCGATCGGAGAACGGTCCAGCACGCTGGAAGGCATCGAAACGATGACATCGACGAAACCGGCCTCGTCGGCGAGGGCTGCCCAGTCCCACAGGCGGTCCGAGGCGGGGAACTCATAAGCGTCCGATTGCAGAGCACTAGTCTCAAGGTCGGCGCCTGCCGACGAGGCTGACGAAGATGAGATGATTGCGAACGAGGAGAGCGACAGGAGCAGGACCACGGCGAGCGAACAGAGCCGACCGGCTTCCGCACCCCCAAACGGGGAGGTGCTCCGTAGAACGACCCTCTTCCTCCGGGCCTCTGACGGGGACGGGCTCCCTCTATACACTAGAACGCATCTCCGACACCTTATCGGACAAGGAGGCTTATAGAGGGCTATCACTCCGTTATCATTAGCTGTAATGACCCACTGGCGCGACCCACGAAGAGCCCCCTCTTCCCATCCGCAATATGGCGCCATCGGTTAAGAGTGTTTTGCAGGGCGGAGACGCCTCTCAGGTTAACACTCGGGAACCTACTCTTCTGCACGAAACGGGCCTACTTGCGTCTCGGGACAAGCATCGCGACCGCGATAAGGCCGACTGCGCCGCCCGCTACGAGGACCCCTGCGTCAAATCCGAACTCGGGGATCTCATACGAGAAATGAACATCCAGGTCAACGGACATCTCATCAGGCGCGGTCGTGGAGTTGACCGCCTGTCCCGCGGGACCGGTGGCGATGATCTGAACGGTGCATCCGACCTCCCATTCTGCCGCCTCGAAGAGATAGTTGTATTCGCCTCCTCCGTCGGATGTGGTCGAGTGCGTGGAGAGGGTGGTCTCGCCGTCCTTCATATTGATGGTGATCGGGATGCCTTCCACAAGATTCCCTTCGCTGTCATAGACGTGCCCCTCCACGACGATCACATGAGACGCCGCGGCGGAGTCGCCCGGAACCGCGACGGCCAAAACGAAGACTGCGACTATGGGGATCAACGCTAGCGCGACCATCGTACGGACGAGCCTTTTGGACATGTTCCTACCACCCTATCTGCCCGATACGGGCACATACGCGCCATCGACGACTTCTCGTGGCGCGGGAACTAACGCATCGTATGACCTGGATATAGTACTTTCCTCGAACGCCCGGAAAGACAGCCAGTATCCCCAGCGGGGAACAGGCCAGTACTTTGGGTCTACTGAGCGCGCCGTCTCCTCATCGACATCAAGGCCACGGACCCCACGAGGACCGTCGCGATGATGACGCCCGGGAAGCTGCCGAACTCTGGGATGGCGAATGCGAAATTGACATCAATCTGCAAGGTGCCATCTGCATCAGCTATCTCTTCCTCGAACTCCTGTTCCGTGTTGTATGTGGCGGTCGTCCTGACCGTATCGCCGATGTTCCAGTATGACAGGTCGAACTCGACCTGGTAGAATCCGTCCACATCGGTCGTCGAGGCCTCCGAATGGAATACGCCGGCTTGCACCTGCACAACCACATCGGCGCCCTCGATCGGCAGCCCGCCACTATCGTACACCCATCCGTAGACTGTGAGGTTGAGTGGTCCGGCGGCCGCGGGCCCGGACATCGACATCAGCGAAACGAACACGAGCGCGGTGAACACTGCCACTATTGCCAGGGTCCTTCGAATCTTAGAGACGGAACAATCCATATTGTCACTACCGTTGGTCGGGTTTGAGCTGTATCTCATTCTCGGTGGGGTCTAAAAATGTTTGCTGCAGGCGGCTATAAAAGCGCCGCCTGATGTGCAAAGGTTTTCCTTCCGTCACGCAGCGGCCTGCGCGAAGTACACTGACGCGGCCCCGTCCGTGACCACGAAGTACGCCCTTCCCTGGGTCACGGTGAAGTCATAGATCGAGCCTGGCTTGTTCACACCGGGTATGAAGCTCTTGTACTTGCCCGTCTCGGGGTCGTAGTACGATATCTTCACGACCTTGGCGCCCACGATGCTGCTCGCGAGCGCGCTCGCGTTCGTCGGGGCAAGCTCCGTGTAGCCCATGATGTTCACGCCACCGGCCAGCTGGCCCACTGCGTTCGCAGGCAGCTCACCCGTCAGTGTGAACACCGTATCGGCACTCGTCACGACGAAGTATCCGGCTCCGAGCACTATCGGGAAGTCGTAGATGGATCCAGGCTTGTTCACTCCCGGTATGAAGCTCCTGTAGGTCTGCGTGGCCGTGTCGAACATGCTGACCTTGATCAGCGTCGGCCCTATCGCGGCCGCGAGCCCGGACGCCGTCAGCCCACCCTCTATCACGAGCGGGGACGACCACAGGTTCACGCCTGTCTTCAGCACGAACTTGATCTCGGGGTCGGGCGCGGGCAGCAGGTTGCCGAAGTCTATCCTGATCTGGACCGGCCCGATCGGGAACGGATACACCATGATCAGGTTGCTGATCGGTTTGGTCGCGTAGAAGCCCCACTGGAGCGTCTCGTTGACCCAGTACATGCCTGGCAGGAGCTCGCCGAACTCGTAGTACCCGGTATCCCCGTTGCCGTTCTCGGTGTACTCGACGCGGTCCACGTACACGCCGGTGTTGGTCCAGCCCTGGAGGGTTATCTCCCAGTTGCCGATGCCAAACTCGTCCTCGTCGAACAGCCCGTTCGGCCAGTACGGATAGTAGTCCGTGTATGTGTCGAGGAACTTGTAGCCGAACACGGTCGCGTACCTGACATTGCCGATGTTGACCCAGATGTCGAAGTAGACCATCGAGCCTGCGACGCTCACGTGCACCGGTATCAGGGTCGTCGCGGCCCAGTCAGGCCACAGCACCTCGGAGATGTCGTACACTCCGGGCTGCACGTCCTCGAAGACGTACTTGCCCGAGCCGTCCGTGACATCCGTGCGATACACGTACACTCCCTGGTCCGTGTATCCCTCCAGGATGATGGTCCATCCGGACAGGCCCGGCTCGTCGCCGTCCATCCAGCCGTCCAAGTCCTTGTCGTAGAACTTGTACCCTTCGATCACGCCGAACACCGCGTTGCCGAAGCTGACGCCGGCGGCCGTGCCGCTGCGGACGTCCACTGGCACCGTGGGCGATGTCATCGGGACCCAGCCAAAGGGCGCGTACTCCAGCCTCTCGGACACGACATATGTGCCCGCCGGCAGGCCCGCGACGGAATACAATCCGTTCGAGTCCGTCAGGCGCGTGAAGTTGAGGTACCCGCCTCCGACCAGCGTGCCGTTGATCCATATGACCCAGTTGGCCAGCCCTGGCTCCGCGCCGTCCTTGAGGCCGTTCAGGTTCCAGTCGTAGAACTTCTGCCCGGTTATCTGGCCGAGCATGAAGTTCCCGAACTCGAGCTGCTTGAACATGTCCCCGGACCGGATATCTATGGTAGTGGTGCCGTCGATGGGGATGACATGCATCCAGCCGGCCCTGTCCTCCTCGTCCACGACGTACTCGCCCGCGACCGTCAGGGTCACATACGCCTTTCCGTCGGCATCCGTGAGCACCACGAGGGGCACATCGAAGCACGGCCCGGTCACGACGAACTCCCAGCCCTCGATCGGGTGGTCGCCCGCGTTGAACACGCCGTTCCCGTCCACGTCCTCGTACTTGAACACCGTGATGTCCACGTCCTCGAAGTTGCCGAACGAGGGTATCTCGATGCAGTCGCCTGAGTGGACCGATACGAAGGCCCACTCCTGGGTCGTCGGTGTCCAGCCTTCCCTGGACTCCTCCCAGATAAGGTACCACTCGGACGGCATCAGCCCGTCGAACTCCCAGTAGCCGCCGACCCCGGTCGTCGTGATGTACTCCGTCAGGTCGTTGTCCCAGAGCATGTGGATGGTCCAGCCCTCTATCCCGGGCTCGCCGATGTCCCACACGCCGTTCGAGTTCACATCCTCGAACTTGTAGCCCCAGATCTTGCTCAGCTCCACATTCAGGAAGGTGTGTATCCCGATGCTCGCGCCGGAGGTCATGACGACTGTCTCGGACGGGTCGTTGGTCGGTACCCAGCCTGTCCGCGCCTCCTCGGACACGACATATATGCCGGGCCCGAGGCCGCAGAAGCTGTAGTATCCGTTCGCGTCCGTCGTGGTCATCGCGATGAGCATGATCGCGCTCATCGCGCCCTCCGGGGTCTCGATCACGCCTGTCGTGATGGACAGGGATATGGTCCAACCAGCCAGCGGGATGTCTCCGTCGTCCAGGATGCCGTTCCCGTTCACGTCCTCGTACTTGTAGCCCCAGATGCACCCGAGCTGGAAGTTGAAGAAGTCCACGCGCGCCTCGGTGTGGCCTATGATGACCACTTGGACCTCGGGACACGATGTCGGGATCCAGCCTGCGTGGCCTATCTCCCAGACCCAGTATGTCCCGCTCGGCAGCCCGGTGAACTCGTAGTAGCCGTCCTCGTTCGTGACGGTCCACCCGGTCAGGTAGTACGGCGATACGCACTCGAACCATATGGTCCAGCCGCTCAGGGCGGGCTCTCCCTCGTCCCACTCGCCGTTGCCGTTCAGGTCGTTCCACTTGTAGCCGGATATCTTGCCCAGCTTGAAGTTCCCGAACTCGATCACACGCATCTGCTGGCCGCCTTCGACGAGGAAGTCCGTAGAGCCGTCCTCGTGCGTGATGCAGCTCCAGCCGACCTGCAGCTCCTCCTGTATCATGTAGAAGCCGGCGCGGTCGATGAGGAAGCTCGCGTAGCCGAACTCATCTGTGTAGTTCTCCGCGACATACACCCACTCATCGTCGATCTGGATGTACAGTGTGAACTTCCAGCCCTCGAGCGGGATATCGCCATCGCCGGGGCCGTACCAGCCGTTCGCGAGGATGTCGTCGTACTTGAAGACCCAGACCCTCACGAGCTCGAAGTTGCCGAACAACAGCGGCATGGGGATGTCTCCGGACACCACCGTCACGTCCGAGGTCCCGGACAGCGGGTTCACATGGACCCAGCCTTCGCGGTCCTCCTCGGTGACAGTGTACGTCCCCGCCCTGTTGACGAGGAAGTACGCGTATCCGTAGGAATCCGTGTACGCCACCGCGTTCGTCACGCCAGGACCTGATATGGTGAACATCCATCCCCCGATCGGCAGGTCGCTGCCTGGGTAGATGCCCTCGTCGTAGACCCCGTCGCTGTCCCTGTCGTGGTACTTCTGCACCACGATCCAGACATCGCGGAAGTTCCCGAACATCAGTGTCGCCGGGTCAGCGCTCGACGGCGTCTCCACCGTCATGCTGCCACTCGCCGGGCTGATGTGCGTCCAGCCCTCGCGGTCCTCCTCGACGACGGTCCAGACATCGTACTGGCAGACCTGGAAGTACAGGTGCCCGCTCGGGTCCGTGCAGCCGTAATCGTAGACCGCGCCCGAGGATGACAGCAGCCAGAAGAACCAGCCCGGGATAGGCGAGTCGCCGGCGTCGTAGACGCCGTTCGAGTTCGCGTCCTCGTACTTGAACACGTCTATCAGGACGCACCTGAAGTTGCCGAACTCGAACACGTCGGGCGTGTCGCCAGACGATGCGACGTACCAGTACCCGCCCTCGACGGGCGTGATCTGGCACCAACCGGACTGACCGTACTCTTGGATGATCCACGCGCCGCCGGCCTGCAGCACGAAGGTCGCGTAGCCGTCTGGGCCCGTCCCCTCCAACAGGAGGAAGCCGTAGTCCATCGAGTACATCTCTATGGTCCAGCCTTCCAGCGGCCTGTCACCGGCGTCGTAGACGCCGTTGGAGTTCACGTCCTCGTACTTGAACACGCGGACGATGACGTCCTCGAAGTTGCCGAACACCGCCGTGTTCGGCTGGCATCCAGAGTATACCGAGACATCGGCCTGCGTGTCCGTCGTGGGCGTCCAGCCAGGCTGGACGACCTCCTCGACATGGTACATGCCCGCGCGGTCGACCACAATCGACGCGCATCCGTCCAGACCGGTCACGATGACCGTGCCTGAGCCGGACCATGGGCCTGTCACAATGAACGACCAGCCTGCTAGCGGCATGTCCTCATCGTCGTAGTACCCGTCCCCGTCCATGTCCTCGAACTTGAACACGGTTATGGTCACATCGTGGAAGTTGCCGAACTCCTGCACGAGCACCTCTGTGCCGGACACGACGTTGACCAGCCTCATACCGCTCGCCGGGTATATCGGGGTCCAGCCGTCGCGCATCTCCTCGTAGAGGGTGTACATGCCGGACCTGTTCACGATGAGCACCAGCATGCCGTCCTCGTCCGTGTATCCGGAGTAGACGGTGCCGTCGTCCCTGACCAGCTCGAAGTACCAAAGGCCGAGGGGCACATCGCCGTCGTCGTACTCGCCGTTCGAGTTCACGTCCTCGTACTTGAATATCGGGACCTCGACGTCCAGGTAGTTGCCGAACCATGTCTGCATCTGCCTGTCGCCGGACAGCACCTCGACCTCGTAGTACCCGCTCAGAGGCGTTATGTGGGACCAGCCGCACCGGTCCTCCTCTATCACGATGTACGTGCCAGCCGCGCAGACGGTCCAGTTGATGTATCCGTACTCGTCCGTGTAGCCAGATTCGAGGAGCTTACCGTCCGGGCCATACAGCTCCATGTACCAGCCCTCGAGCGGCACATCGCCGAAGGCGGGGTCGTACCAGCCGTTGCTGCACTGGTCCCAGTACTTGAACACGACGATCTCGACGCATCTGAAGTTGCCGAACTCGTAGCGGTACTGCTCCTCCATCGACGGGTATCCGAGCGCGACGCCGGAGTATACCAAGAAGGTATAGTAGCCGTCCTCTGGGGTGATCACGCACCAGCCCTCACGGTCCTCCTCTTGGACCATCCAGAGGTCCGCCTCGCAGAAGGTCACTTGGGCCGTGCCGTCCAGGCCTGTGACGACCTCCATGTACTCGCCCATCATGCTCATGAGGTAGAATGTCCAGCCCGAGAGCGGGATGTCGTCACCGTCGAAGACACCGTTGCTGTCGACGTCCTCGTACTTGAATATCGTTATGGTGACGCATCTGAAGTTGCCGAATTCGACCACTTCAGGGTCGACATACCCGGACAGGACTGAGGCGTACTGGACCAGTGGCGATATGTTGCACCAGCCGGCCTGCATCTGCTCCGTCACGGTGTATGTCCCAGCGGCAGTCACCTCGACCGACGCGTGGCCCGTGTCGTCGGTGATCAGCACGGCCGAGCCTCCGGGGATGCCCGGGCCGGACACGATTATGGACCAGCCCGGCAGCGCGGTATCTCCCTCGTCGAACTCGCCGTTAGAGTTGGCGTCCTCGTACTTGAACACCGTGATGTCCACGTTCTCGAAGTTGCCGAACGAGGGTATCTCGATGCAGTCGCCTGAGTGGACCGATACGACGGCCCAGTCCTGGGTCGTCGGTGTCCAGCCTTCCCTGGACTCCTCCCAGATAAGGTACCACTCGGACGGCATCAGCCCGTCGAACTCCCAGTAGCCACCAGGGCCAGTCATCGTGGAGTATTCGGTCAGGTCGTTGTCCCAGAGCATGTAGATGGTCCAGCCGGATATCCCTGGCTCGCCATCGTCCCACACACCGTTCGAGTTCACATCCTCGAACTTGTAGCCCCAGATCTTGCTCAGCTCCACATTCAGGAACGGATCGAGGCACACGCACGAGCCTGACGATATCTGCACCGTGTATGACGACGGAGTCATGTGCACCCAGTTCTCGCGGTCCTCCTCGGTGACAGTGTATGTCCCGTACGTCAGACCGTCGAACTCGAAGTATCCAGTGTCTTCGGTGGTCGTCGTGCCTGAGACCGGCCCTGACAGTGTGATGACCCAGCCCTCGATGGGCGTGTCGCCATCGTCCAGGATGCCGTTCCCGTTCATGTCCTCGTACTTGTAGCCGCAGATCTCGCCCAGCTCGAAGTTGAGGAACACGAACTCGTATGCCATCGGTTCCAGCGCCATCGGCGGGACCATGCATATCTCGGCCGGGCTCGTGGCGATCCATCCGTCTGGCACGAGCTCATAGACCCAGTATGTCCCTGGCAGGATGTTGTAGCATGTCTCCCAGTAGCCCTTCTCATCCGTCACGTACTCCTGGTAGAACGGCACGCCGTCGTTCCGGACGCCTTCCACGACGATGGTCCAGCCGGGGATGCCCAGCTCGCCATCGTCCCAGCGGCCGTTGCCGTTCATGTCCTCTACCTTGTAACCGTAGAAGCACGTGTACGGCACGTTGCCGAACTTGATGTCATAGATGTAACTCCCGGAGCAGACCATCAGCGTGACGCTCGTCGGAGTGGTGTGATACCATCCATCCACGATAGCCTCGCTCACGGTGTATATGCCGGGCAACAGGTGGTCGAACATCCAGTAGCCGTCCGCGCCTGTCGTGATGGTGGTCGGGCCTATGTGCGTGCACCCGTCCAAGGACAGCGGCAGCGGCATCGTGCCGTCGTTGAGCCAGCCCTCGATGGTGATCTCCCACCCGAGTATGCCCGGCTCATCGCCGTCCTTCGTGGTGTCCATGTCCCAGTCAAGGAACTTCCAGCCGTCGATCTTGCCGTACTCGACATTGCCGAACTTGACGCACGTGATGTCCGATCCTTCGATCACGGTGACGGTCCTGCTGGCAGGAGTCACATTGTACCAACCAGCCTGGAGGACCTCCGCGACCGTGTACACGCCGGGCTTCAGGTTGTCGAACGAGTAGTACCCGCTCGCGTCAGTGACCGCGTACAGCGGACCGATGTGGGTCCCGTCGTCCGCAACGCCCTCGAGCACGATGGTCCAGCCAGGCAGGAGCGGCTCGTTGCCGTCCCTGTAGCCGTTCATGTACTCGTCGAGCCACTTGAACCCGGTTATGCGCCCGTACTCCGCGTTCCCGAAGTTGATGTCGTTCACGTCGAACGGCACCAGCGCGCTCACGTCGATATGCACCGTCGTCAGCGTGGACGCGAACCATCCGTCCTGCATCTCCTCGGACACATCGTATATGCCGGGCAGCAGGCCGGTGAACTCATAGTACCCGCTCGCGTCCGTCGTCGTCTCCAGGTACACGTACAAGTCGTCGACGCCGTAGCCGTACAGGTATATGGTCCAGTCCTCGACGCCCAGCTCTCCAGCGTCCCAGTACCCGTCGATATCGACATCGTGCCACTTGTATCCGGATACGGACCCGGTGGGCAGGTTGCCGAAGTCGCACGAGAACGTGGTCCCGCTGCCGACGGAGAACGCGCCGGACGATATGGGCGCGATGTTGATCCATCCCGTGAGCATGACCTCGCTCACGGTGTACACGCCCGCGTCCACCGTCTTGAACTCGTAGTATCCGTACGAGTCCGTGAGGCGCGTCCTGTAGACGCTCTCGCCGGAGTCGGTCGTGCCGCTCAGTACGATGAGCCACGATGACACGCCTGGCTCGTAGTCGTCCATGAACGCGTCCTGGTTGATGTCGGCGAACTTGTAGCCCGTCACGACGCCGTACTTGAACACCGTCCAATCGGCCGTGTCATCGACCCAGAAGTGCTCCTTGTCCTCGCCATAGGCGATCACGATGTTGTCCAGCGTGCCCGTGCCTGCGGGGACGACATACGTGTATGTGATGTACTTCGTCTCACCCACGGCGATCATCGCGTAGGTCGCGAGGGTGCCCATGAGCGTGTCGTACACAGTGACGTTGAGCAGGGGCGTGTCGCCCGTGTTCGTCACGTTGACGTAGTACGTTATCGTCTGGCCGATATCTGCCTTCTCGGGCCCGATCTTGGTCACGAGTATGTCAGGCTTGAGTATCTCCACCGTCCACGAGTCATCGTCCGTGACGAGGTGGTCCTGGTGGTCGTAGGCATCGACATGCGCGGTGTTGGTGAACGGGTCCGCGGTGTCCTCAGTCACGAGGTACGGGATCGTCCAGCTCACCGAGCCGCCGGGCATGATGTCGAAGAACGACTCGACCCAACCCAGCTCCGGGTCGGATACGGTCCCGTTCATCCAGACATCGCATTCCTTCGGCACCGAGACGGTGATGGTGTACCAGATGGTCTCACCGACATGTTCGCAGGTCACGTCGGCCGTCTTCGTGACCTCGATCATCGGGTGGACCACGTCCACGCTCCACGACGCTCTCGCGCCGACCTCGTGCAGCTGGTGGTCCATCGCCTCGACCACGACCGTGTTCTCGAACGGGTCGACATCGGGCATCGCCATCGTGTACGTGAAGTACAGGGTGACGCCGGGCTCGAGGTTCGTGAATGTCCATGTCTGGCCGAGCACATCGTCCGTGACGCTGCCGTTCAGCCACACATCGGCCGTATCCGGGTTCGTCACGTTGATCCAGTATCTGACCAGCTCACCGACAGCGGCGCATGTCTTGTCCGCCTCCTTGGTCACGAGGACATCTGGGTGGACGACGTCCACGCTCCAGGACGCATCGTCCGAGACGAGGTGTTCCTGGTGGTCATAGGCCACGACCGTCACCGTGTTCTTGAACGGGTCGACGTCACGCATGCCCATCGTGTACGTGTAGGGTATCGTCTGGCCAGGCATCAGGTTCGTGAAGTACCAGGTCTGACCGAGCATGTCGTCAGTGACAGACCCGTTGAGCCATACATCTGCCCAAGAGGGGTTGGTCACGTTGATCCAGTAGGTGACCAGTTCACCGACTGCGGCGCACGTCTTGTCCGCCTCCTTGGTGATCTGCACCTCGGGGTGAACCACATCGACGCTCCATGAGTCGGTCGCGGTCACTTCGTGCAGCTGATGGTCATAGGCCACGACCTCGACCGTGTTCTTGAACGGGTCGACATCGGGCATGCCCATCGTGTATGTGTATTCCAGTGTCTGGCCAGGCTTCAGGTTCGTGAAGTACCAGGTCTGGCCGAGCATGTCGTCAGTGACAGACCCGTTGAGCCATACATCGGCGCTCTGCGGGTTCGTCACGTAGATCGTATATGCGACCAGCTCGCCCACGGCGGCGCAAACCTTGTCGGCCACCTTGTCCACGAGGACATCCGGGTGCACGACATCGATGCTCCAAGACGATGACGCGCGCTCGTCATGCCCCTGTGTGTCCAGGGCGTATACGTACGCCGTGTTCGGGAGCGGGTCCGGGTCGTCGGGCATGACCGTGTACGTCAACAGCGGCATGTCCAACGTGACATGCGCCAACGGCGCCAGGCTGCCTGTCCATATTACGCCTCCGAACATATCATCGGTGACCTGGACGAACGACATGGTGGTGTCGGCGCTCGGGTTCGTCACGGTTATCGTGTAGTGGATATCCTCGCCGACGGCCGCGCAGGTCACGTCCGCGGACTTCACGATCTCGATCGCGGGGTGGAGTATGTCCACTTCCCAGAAGTCCTCAGCATACGCATAGTGGCCCTGTGGGTCCCATGCATCGACCGAGACATAGTTGAACAGGTGGTCGAGGTCGGACTCGGACACCGTGTGCTTGAACGACATGTTCTCGTAGTCGCCAGCAACGATCCAGTCATCGAAGACCAGGCCGCCGAACATCGTGTCATAGACCATGGCGTGCATCGGGGTGTCGATCGTCGGGTTCGACACATTGATCCAGTAAGTTATCGTCTCACCGACTTCGGCGCAGCTCAATTCGGACCACTTGACGACGTCGATATCCGGGTGATAGATGTCGACCCTCCACGACGCCGAGTCTGTGCGCTCGTGGTCCTGCGGGTCCGAGGCGGTGACGGTGACGGTGTTGACCAACGGGTCTGGGTCGCCAATCACTACATCATGTGTCCGCACGAGTGGGAAGGTGGTCCCAGCTGCGACCAGGCCAGTCCAGATCACGCCGCCGAACATGGGGTCGTCGACCACTGCGTACATCGGCGTGTCCGTGCTCGGGTTGGTCACGTTGATCCAGTATGTTATCGTGTCACCCGCGGCCGCGCAGGTCAGGTTGCCCTCCTTGGTGACCTCTATCAACGGGTGATAGATGTCGACAGACCATGAGGCGCTGGCGCGGACCAAGTGCTGCTGCGGGTCCCATGCCTCGACATAGACAGTGTTGTCGAGCGGATCTGCGTCATTCTCCAACACAGTGTACTTGAAGGTCTCGTTGAAGTACTCGCCTGGGGCGAGCTCGACGGTCGTGTCGAGGCCCACCAAGGAGTCCACGATGTGCGCCCACATGACCGTGTCCCAGCTCGGGTTGCTGACATTGATCCAGTAGGTGACGAGCTCGCCGACCTCGGCGCATGACTTGTCCGCGCCCTTGTCGACGGCTATGTCCGGGTGGTATATCTCCACGGTGGCGCTCGCCTGAGCGCACACATCGAGGTTGAGAATGTCCTCGCCCTCCGCGGTCACGATGTTGACCAACGGGTCTGCGGGCGGGTCCAGCACCAGATAGTCGATCGGGTCGAGGTAGTAGGTTTCACCAGCAAGGAGTGTGCCTACCGTCAGGCTGAGGCCGAGGATCGAATCGACGACTGTAACGTTGTACAGATCTGTCTCAATGGAGGGGTTCACTACCCATATTTCGTATGTGACCGTCTCTCCAGCCATGGCGCACGGCATATCGGCCGTCTTGTACACGTCGATGTCGGGGTGGAGTATGTCCACTTTCCAGGAGTCGTCGTCTGTCGCGGTCCTGCCGTACACATCAACGCCCGTGACCGTGGCCGTGTTGGGGAGCGGGTCTATGTCCGTGATGAGGATCTCGTGCGTGGCGTAGAATGTCTCCGTCTCTCCCGCCAAGAGTGTCTCATCGTCCACGAAGAGTCCGATGTCCGGGAGTGAGTCCACGATATCGACATAGAACAGGTCGACATCGCCGGTGTTCGTAACGGTATATTCATACGTGACAACATCGCCCACATGCGCGTACTCCGGCCCGATTTTCTCGATCATGACCGATGGCTCGGATATGATGCAGAACTTGCACCACGCGACCTCGGGTGGGTAGTATCCGCCGTGATTGTCCTGATAAGTCGTGTTAGCCCAGTTGTAGTAGCATCCGGGCTCGTTCGTGTTCACCGTGGCCGTGAAGCTTAGGTGGCCCACGAGGACCGGGCTGCATCCATCGTAACCAGTCCCTGGCCAGTACCCCAACGACCAGTCCCATGTGTCGCCAGACACCACGGGCATCGGGGAGGGGGGCATCGGAGTCGGGTTCGCGGATGTCCAGTAGAGGAACGATGTCGGGTCTATGTCGATCACCCACGGGAGGTCATCGTGGAACACCAGGCAGGAGGCCGCTGCCTGGCCGATGTTGCTCCATGTGAGTTCGAACGTGATCTCGTCATCCTCGACGACGGTGCAGGGGTCGCACACCTTGTCCAGGGTCATCTCCGGGGGCGTCATGACCTCGCCCAGCATGATAGGGACATCCCGGTGGCCCTGATTGTCCTCAGGGTCGATCATGATCATGCGCACGTGGAGTGCGCTGCCGGGGTAGAACGATGCGCCGAGCCCGCTGGGCACATCTGCAGAGACGGCAAGGTGCGCGCCGAACCTGACGATGGCTACGTCATATCCGTCTACCAGATCGACTGTGAACCGCCATACCTGGAGGAACTGGTTGCCGCCTTCGTCAACTGGCTCGTTAGGCATCCGCTCCTGGTACGTGACCATGCCCTCAGAGGGGTCGATCCAGAACGGCTCACTCGAGTTGGTGTAGCCATTGAAGGCCGCTGTGGGCGGGTCCGTCCAGTACTGTGTGAGGAAATCTATTCCGTAAGTCGGGTTCGTCGGGGAGTTGACATCTATGAAATCGAACCCGATTTCAACTGTGATCTCGTCGATGGCTCCCAAGTGCTGGGAGCTCAGGACTACGCTGAATGGAACGCTGTCACCTTCGTTATATCCCTTGATGTCCCCGTGGGTCCACCTCAGGTGAGGAGCCAGGGTCCAGCCTTCGATGAAGGCTCCAGGGTCCCAGAACTGTGTCGTGGCAACGAGGTCTCCCGTCGCCAGCACCTGCGTGACTGTGACATTGACGGCAAGGTCGGGGTTCGCAACCCACTCGGCCTGATATCCGTCGAAAACAAAGCTCCCATCGATCATCGGCGTCTCAACAAAGGTTTGGATCCCAAGATCAGGATGTTCCAGTTCTATCTCGACCGGAACCCACTTGACGAAACCGTCACCGAACAGGTATACGGTCTCCCCAGGGGCGTATTCATCGCTGTCAGTCCAGACCTCCGGCGTCGTCTCCGCGTTGACCATGACCGCCATGAAGGAGGTCGTGATCATCACTAGGACCACAATCGCCGATAGAACGCTCACAAACAGTCTCTTCCCTAGACGTCCTTGATACGCAGTGCTCACACTGCTAGTGCTAACAGACATTGTTTAGGCCTCCCCTCTCTCTCCGTGCCTTGACCCGAACCCCCCTTTAGAGCCGCAGGTCAGACGCCCGCGTCAGCCAAGGCGCAGTGTCGAGCCGACGTATTCTGATGCGGGGTATAAATCTTTTCACTCCGGATGATGTACTGACCGAGCATATCGTAGGATACGGAAACAGACCATCTTTATGACCGGAAGATGACCGGTCCGGGAACACACGGCAATCGAATGATCGCGGCAGCAGAACACGCCCGACCCTCGATGGTCCTTCGATGCGTTCCATCCGTAAGGGTGCCGTGAACGCCGTCCGCAGGCAAGATACATACAAATGCTCGTTCGGCGTTGACGAGAATCCGAGGGAGCTTTCTGAAGGTAAGGCTGTTCGGAAGGGAGGGTGAACTGTCCGTGGCGAGGGCCGCGGGGGTCGCCCTCGCCGTCATAGGTGTCGTCCTTCTCGTGCTGATGCTCAACGCCCAATCGAGGATAGACGAGATCGGCGAGACGACGGACCCCGACCTGCTCATCGAGCTGGACGACCTCCGAGACGCCAGGGACGCGTACATGGTCTCGGCCGTCGGCTTCGTTTTCCTTGGCCTGTTCGGCGTGTTCGTCCTCTCAGAAAGGAGCGTGCCCGTGAAGCTCTCGGAGTCACAGATGCTCGGTTCCGCCCGCATGGCGCACGATTTCCTCGCAGGCCTGTCGCTCTCGGGCAACGCGTCTTACCTGCCAGCGAAGAACGGCCTCACCAAGGAACGGCTGTTCCTGCCCGCACCTATCGATGGTGGCGTTCCGCCGGCCGTCGCATCCGACGACCTCACCGTATCGCCTGGCAAGGACGGCTCGACCCCCGGGATGCTCTCGGAGCCTCTCGGCCTCAACCTACTGGACTCGATCCAGTCGGAGAGCGGCACTGGCCTCGAAGGGGTCGGGTTGGAGGCCACTGAGGGAGTGCTCCAGGTGCTCAAGCACGACCACGGCATCATCAGGGACTTCCATTTCAAAGAGAGGGACGGCAGGACCGTCCTGCGAGTGGAGTACAAGGAGCTGCTCGGGGCGTGCAGGAAGGTCAGGAAGGACATGCCCGACACCTGCAGGCAGATGGCGTGCGCGGGCTGCGCGTGCATCCTCACGGCCGTGGCGAGGGCCACTGGCAAGAGGGTCGAGGTCGAGCAGGTGGACAACTCGAAGGACACGGTAGTCTTCACGCTCCGCCTGTGGGACTGGTGATGCAGCGATCATCCCGGACCCTCAGCGTTCCGTCAGGTTTAATACGGCAGTTGGAGGTTAGAACAAGGATGATCCCGCGCCATGGAGGCGCATCACCCCCGGGACGTAAGCTCGGCATATCGGCGCTCGCCTTGGTCGTCGTGCTGGCCGCGTTGCCCTTCGCGGCGGATGCGGAGATACCGCATGAGAACTACGACCTCGCGAGCTCCGACCTGGACACGGTGATCGCGCTCCTGAACTCATCGATCAGGTCTTCGGAGGAGGCGTTGAGAGGATTCTACAGCGAGGACCTCGGAGACGCGACGCAGTACCTGGACAGGGTCGGCGCCGTGCTCGTCCCCGCGAAGAGCATCCTGTCCGATATCGAGGACGTCGTGGGGAGCTATGAGGAGCTGAACTCGCTCCTTCCGCCGTTCGTCGGCCTGTACGACTCCATGGAGATGTTCCTCGGCCAGGAGACGAGCCTCCTGAGCACCATAGATGGCATCGTGTCGTCTTCCGAGCTCGAGAACCTGACGGGCGAGGCGCTGGTGGAAGCCCTTGACGCGATCGAGATGTTCAACTCGCTCATCGTCCAGATGAACCATACGATCGACGAGATGCTGGCACACGCACACGCGATCGACGGCCTCACACTCGAGGATTCGACGCCGTTCGTGCCGAACGAGCTGGTCGAATTGATAGAGCAGCTCAGGGACAAGATCGACGACGTGCTGACCGAGGTCCAGAAGGTCATAGAAGAGGACATCCCGTGGGACGGCGACATATCGTTCATCATACTCTGGGTCAGCGATGCCAGCATCTATCTAGGCGACAGCATCGTAGGCGGGGGCTATGTGTTCCTCTCCGGGGCTTTCGCCGAAGGGCACGCCGTCGAAGTGGACATGGACGAGGACGCACTCATCGACGCGACGACCGGCTCCGGCGGGAGGTTCGCATTCTCGTACCCCGTGCCGGTCAATGAGACATGGCTCGGCCCGCACACGCTCACGGCGTACGCGGAGGCAACTAACGGCACGATCGCATCGGAGCCCGTGGCCATCACCATATCGCTCATCCCGACCACTCTGACACTCTCGGCCGACAAGACCCTCATCGGACCTGAGGAGCGCGTGCGCGTCATCGCCAGCCTCAAGGATGCGGAAGGCTCGGCGCTCCCATCCTTCGAGTGCTCGTTCGACCTCGACGGCGACGTCACCACCTTCGTCACGGACGACGATGGCGGCGCGGACTGGTCCTGGACGGGCGCCGAGCTCGGCTTCGGCACGCACAGCGCGTCCGCCTCGTTCGCGGGTGTGCTCCCGTACGCGTCCAGCACATCTGGGACCGTCGACATACAGGTCGACATACCTACCAACATCACCCTCACGCTGTTCTCGGACAGGCTCAGACTCGGGTATTACATCGTCGGCGAAGGGCGTCTGGTGTCGAACGACTCCGACCCGATGCCCTCCAGACAAGTGAGCCTGTACGTGGACGATGAGTTCATCCAGTACGCCAGGACCGGGGCCGACGGCACCTTCGCGTTCTCGATAGGCACGGACAACATGACCGAGGGCGCGCACACCCTGAGGGTGTCGTTCGACCTCAGGGAACCGGTCTGGAGATACTCGGAGGCCGAGGTCGGGTTCGTGATACTATCGAAGACCTACATGGACTACCCGTTCTTCCCGTGGATACCAGGGTGGAACATCGGCTTCGGGGACATACCATACCTCTTCTTCGGCGAGAACGCGTACTACACCTGGCTGTTGATCGTCCTCGGGCTGGCCGTCGTCGTCAAGGCCATGCAGGTCAGGAAGGCGAGGAGGAAGGAATCCCCTGAGGAGGGTCCCTCGCCCGAGGAGACCGGCCTGCCGGAGGGCATCCTGGCTGAAGAGCTCGGCAGGGCGGAGCCCGAGCGCGCCCCCGAATGGCTCCCGAGCGCCAACGAGAAGGTCGTGTGGCACTACAACCGCACGATATCGTTCCTCAGGAGGAGGCGGAGGATCGGCATAGAGGACAACATGACCCACTGGGAGGTCGCGAGACTCCTCCAATCGCTGGGGTACCCCGAGAACGCCACGAGGAACGCGACGATCCTCTTCGAGAAGGCGTTCTACTCGAGCGCGGTCATGTCCGAAGCGGATGTCATCCAGATGGGATCCTCGGCCCACATGCTGAAGAGAGTCGGGGGTGCGCGTCCTGCAGGTTAAGGTCAAGAGAGGCTACATCATGGCGACCGCGGTGGTCGCGCTCGTCGGCCTCACGATGCTCACGATGTTCTCCCCGGTCGTGTCGACGACCGAGGACTTCTCCATATTCAACACCAGCTGGAACGGCACGAGCCAGCTGGCAGTGCTGACATACGAGACCGGCAAGTTCGTCCCGAGCTTCAAGACGGAGACATCAGGTACGGACATAACCATCGCGGCGATGGGGTTGTCAGAGCTCGCACTCGACCCGGCCACCGACGCCGTGGCGGTCATCGGACCGTCCGATGACTTCTCCGAGTCCGAGGGGCAGCTCATCGGGGCGTTCCTGAGGGCCGGGGGCGTCGTCCTGGTCGCCGACGATTTCGGCTCTGGCAACTCGCTGCTGGAGTCGGTCGGGGCGGGGTCGAGGTTCTCCGGGAAGCTCGTGATGGACCTGTCCTTCGAGAAGAAGCCGCAGTTCCCGGTGTGCTACGACCTCAGGGCCGACGACCTGACCAGGAACGTGTCCCTCCTGCAGCTGAACTACCCATCGTCCATCACGCTGGGCGCAGGCGCCTCCGGGCTCGCGTTCACGAGCAGCGCCAGCTGGCTAGACAACGACGGCGACGGGCTCCAGGACTACGGCGAGCCCTGGGGGCCGTTCCCTGTCATCGCCAGGGAGCAGATCGGCCAGGGGACCTTGGTCCTCCTGTCGGACCCGAGCGTGCTCATAAACGGCATGAGGGACCTGCTGGACAACTCGCGGTTCGCCGACAACCTCGTATCATACATCTCGTCCTCACGCACGGGCGTGTTCTTCGACGAGAGCCACCGGACCTATTTCGACCCCGTGACGGTGACCACGGTGTTCACCGGCTCCGTCTCGAACCACTGGAAGGCCGCGATCCTGCTCACCGCGACACTCGTGACGCTCTGGGCCGTCACGGACTTCGTTGACAGGGCGTTCGCGTGGACCGTCGGGGCCTTCCGGAGGACTTGGTCCTACGTGTCGCGTCGTCTCGGGTTCGGCCCCAAGGAAGAGCTGGCCAGACAGGAGGTCGACATCGACGCCCTCACGCAGGAGGTCCGAGGGGCCCATCCGGATTGGCGCGAAGGGCTCATCAGGCACGTGCTCAAGGAACGGAGGAGGCACGGCAGGTTCCTGGACAGGACCAGGGAGCGGTCAGGCTAGGATGAGCCATATCCTGCGCACGACGACCACCGCGAAAAGGAACAATCCCGCGTAGATGAAGTAGTCGATCTTGTCCTTGAGCTCACGCCCCAGCAGGCCATCAGTGAGCTCCCGCGCGACCAGCAGCCCGATCAGCTCGAGGGTCAGCAGGACCTCGATTCCTGCAGACAGTGATATCAGGATGGACGCGACGGTCCAGATGGACACGCCGAGGAACACCTTGTGAGACAGCAGCATGATGGACACCGGACCGCGGACGCGATGGCCGCCCGTCCTCGGGACATGAGATGGTTTCTCGATATAATATGCTCACGCAAGCCGACAGCTTTCATATACAGCAACACTCTTCACAATCGATTCAGTGAGTAGCGGAGACGAGACCCCGGCGGAAGGGGCGGACAAGGGCGCGCCCGTGAGGTTCCACTTCGAGGTCAGGGAGCGGCCCTATGACCTGCTCGCATGCATCGCGCTCGCGCTCGTCCTGGTCGCGCTCGTCCTCTTTGTCCCTGACAGTCTCGCGAGGCAGATACTCGGGCTCGTGTTCGTCCTGTTCCTGCCAGGGTATGCGGCCACCGCGGCCCTGTTCCCGGAGAACGACCAGATAGACGGCATCGAGAGGGTCGCACTGTCCTTCGGGCTCAGCATCGCGATCGTGCCGCTCATCGGGCTCGCCCTGAACTTCACCCCGTTCGGCATCAGGCTCGACCCCATACTCGCATCCGTCTCAGGGTTCATCGTCGCCGCGGCACTCATCGGCTGGTACAGGCGCATGAGGATCCCGGTGGACGAGCGGTTCGCCATCGTCGTGGATGTCAAGATGGACTGGAAGGGCATGCCACTCATCGACAGGCTGCTCACGGTCGGCATCGCGGTCATGCTCGTCGCGTCGGTCGTCGTACTCGCGTGGGCCATCACGACACCTAGGGTGGGAGAGACCTTCACCCAGCTCGCGCTCCTGGGCCCTGACGGCATGGCCACCGACTATCCGAGGAACCTCACCGTCGGCGAGGACGGGAGGGTGCTCTTGACCGTCAAGTCGTTCGAGCACGAGCCCATGAACTACACGATCGTCATCGTGCTCACGAACGTGACCGACTACAACTTCACCGTCGACCAGCACACTATAGACTGGAACTCGACGAACGAGCTGGCGCCATATTCCGCCATCGCGCAGAACTTCTCCCTGGAGCACCTGGAATACTACAACCGGACATTCGACTTCAACGTGACAGAAGATGGCACTTGGAAGCTGCAGTTCCTGCTGTTCGTCGAAGGACAGCCAGTCACCCAGGAAGCCTATCGAGAGGTCCACCTGTGGCTGGTCGTGACCCCGTAGGACGAGGGCGGTCTTCCGCCTTCACTCCTGTCCGTTCCGCAGACTCGCTGTTCTGAGCCACCTCGCGAAGAACGGGTCGATTATCCTCCCCTTCTCGGTCAGTCCCTTCTTCTCCAGCTGGCTCCGTATCCTCGAGATATGCGAAGGCGACCTTAGGGCGTGCCGTTCGATGAACGCGACACCTTGAGGGATGCCGGGTTCACGGGCAATCGCGAGGAGATACCTCCTGTGCAGCAGGCTCCTGACCGACTCCCACATGTTCATGAACGCGCTGGACTGATGGTCCACAGTATTCTGGATGGCGACATCCACGTCATCGAGAGTAGGGTGCATCGATATCTGGAACAACTCGTATGCCACGTGCTGGACGTAGTACGGATACCCTCCGCCTGCCTCTACAACTTTCGTCGCGACCTCATCGCTCAGGCTCCCACCGGCCGAGGAGTACTTCCGGACGAGATAGTCCTTGAATTCATCGGCTGGTATTGCGGAGAGGGTCATCGGTCTGGCGAATTTGTAGAACGCCCCCTCGTGTTCTTCGAAGATTGACATGAGCATATGCCGCTTGCTCCCTGAGAAGACATAGACAGCGTTCTTATGCCACTGGAACTTGGATCTCATCGCTTTAATCAGCTGGACGCCACCGACGCCCGCGACGTCCTGGAACTCATCGATGATGACGACCATCTTCTTCCGACTGAGCTTGGCGATCTTCTCGGGGAGTTCGAAAACCTCATCGATCTCGTGTTGCCTTGGCCGGGCACTTGCAAGTTCGATACCTACCTCGCCATCTTCCGTCATAATCACCCTGAGACCTGTCCCCTTGATCGTCTCCAAGAAGGAGGAGGCGAACCGTCTCACCTTGCTGAGAGAGTGCCGTGTGACCTCTTCCGCGAACTTCTCCAGGAACTCGTTGAGCCCGGTGATTCCATACGTGTCGAGATAGACGAAGATGAAATCGTCATCGTGCCGCCTCATGAACTCTGCCAAGAGCGACGACTTTCCCATCTTTCGGTCCGAGTAGATGACGGTGCTCTTGCCGTTGCGAACGCTCATTCTGAGGTCTCTGATTTCGGACTCTCTGCCGACGAAATCGGGTCCTGTGACGACGGAACCGTACACGAATGGATTCTGCATATCGTCCATGCTCCGCGAATTGAACCACGGCGTGTTGATGGAAACGAGTACATGCAGTGATTCCGTTGTATATCACATTTTTGTAGGTCACATATATGTAGGTTACATCGCTGTAGGTGACGCTCTTGTGACCTACAGTTCCATATAGGAACGCCGCGACAGGATTCAGACACCTTACCGCCGAATGTGACGGTGTCCGTGATTTCTAAATGGATGACCGATTCTGTACGATTGTAATTAAATACCAGCGTCAATGTGGATGCATCCAGAAGAGGATCGGCATGAACAACAAGCGTATAGCCATCATCGGAGGCGGGAACATGGGGATCGCCCTCGCGAAGGGCATCCTGCAGACGAACTGGGCGAAGCCAGAGCACATCATGGTCGCCGAGCCGCTCAAGGCCAGGCTCGAGCACATCAAGACCGTCGTTCCGGGCGTCAAGACCTCCCATTCGAACCTGGAAGCCGCAGAGTATGCCGACATCGTGATCCTCTCAGTCAAACCACAGATCATGCTCAAGGTCGTCGAGGAGATCAAGCCGGGCCTCAAGGACTCGAAGCTCGTCCTGTCGGTCGCGGCAGGCGTCACGACCACCAGCATCGAGAAGAAGCTCGGGGGCAAGGTCCCGGTCGTGAGGGCCATGCCGAACATAGCCGCGGTCGTTAGAGAGGCCGCGACGGCCATCTGTCCGGGCAAGTACGCCACCGAGGAGCACATGGCATCCGCCACGCACATATTCGAATCTGTGGGAACGGTCGTCGAGGTCGAGGAGTCCCTGATGGACGCCGTCACTGGCCTCAGCGGGACAGGGCCCATGTACGTGTTCCAGATACTCGAGGGGCTCTCGGACGCCGGCGTCAAGGTGGGGCTGTCCAGGGACATCGCCTCCGCCCTCGCCGTGCAGACGCTCATAGGCTCTTCCAAGCTCATCCAGGAGACGAAGGAGCACCCGGCCAAGCTGAAGGACCTCGTCACATCCCCTGGAGGCACCGCCATAAGCGCCCTTCACTCGCTCGAGAGGAACGGGCTGAAGGCGATGCTCATCGATGCGGTAGAGGTCGCATCGCAGAGGTCGAGCGAGCTCGGCCTCAAGAGGAAGGAACTCGAGTGACCTAGCCGAAGAGCATCTTCGCCTTCTTCGGGTCGCTCGCGACGATCGCCATGGACGCTGGCGTGTTCTGTTTGCCGATAATGAACACAGAATCGATGTTCAGGCCGGCCTTCGCCATGCGTCTCGATGCCTTCGCGATCTCCCCGGGCCGGTCGATGAGGTCCACGAGCACGACCTCGGACTCCTCGAACTCGAACCCCGCCTTCTTCAGTGCCTTCCTTGTCGACGCTTCGTCGTCCGTCACGACCTTCACCGCCGGCCTGAGCCCGTGCCTGTCTGTCGCGAGGCCGCGTATGTTGATCGCGTTCTGTGCCAACCCTTCCGTGACCCTAGCCAACTCTCCTACCCTGTCCTCCACGAACACGTTGAACTGCTTCATCGGACACACCCGACCGTGCTAAGCAATGTCAGGGCAGATATACCTTGTGCCCGCACGTACCCTGTTCCTCCGCACGTGCCTGAGCAGGATGAGAGCGGACACGGAGGCGACTGCGCAGATGACTATTTCTATGGCCGGAGACAATCACTTCAACGGGATGCACTCAGTGAACGAATCCACCACGACCCAGTCGACGTCAGTCATACCCACAGCCCAGGTCCTCTTCCTGGTCCTGACGCTGACCGCGAGCATGTACGTCGTGCCGCCGGCGCTCTTCTAAACCTCAGAGACGGGACATCTCCCTGAGCCGTTCTATCCCCACTCTGAAACCTGCTCCGCCATCCGCGTGGCCGTTCCATATCTCGACCAAGACTGGCACCGAGGCCCTCTTCAAGACGGAGAAGTCCACATCGCCGTCGCCGATCTGCAGCCCCTCCCTGTCGGGCGCGACGGCGTCCGAGGCATGGATGTGCCCGACCTTCTCGCCGAACCTCTCGATGAAAGACGAGTTGTACGACGGGTCGCCTTCTGCCCGCGACAGATAGCCATGGCAGAGGTCGAGCGTGAACCCCTCGACCATGTCCTCGAGCTCGGCCATGTCCTCGATCGTGACGCATATGTTCGAGACCATCCTCTCCTTCTTCCTGAACCAGTAGTACCAGGGCATGTTCTCGAGCAGCAGCCGGTCCGCGCCGAGCTCCGACAGCGATTCGGACAGGTTCGACATGAGGAGGGAGTGGTCCGCGGTCTCGGGCCTGATGCCGCCAGGGTGCATCACGACCATGGCGTCGACCAGCTTCTTCGCGAGCTCCCTCGTCCTCATGACCACCTCGACCGAGGCCTCCCTGACCGCGCGTCTCTCCGACGAGAGGTCGACCATGACATCTTCGCCGTCGACAGTCACGAACTCCTGGCAGTGGACGAACTCGATCGGCCTCGTGACTGACAGAAGGAGGTCCTCGACCGCAGCGTCGTCCAGTCGCACAAGGTCGCCGTCGAACAGGAGCAGCTCTGAGAAATCCGCCCATGGCACGTCCAACGACGGGTAGTCGTCCATCCCGACCATCATCCCCAGCCGCACCGTCAGCACATCCTGATCACGAGCATATGGCATGGCGCTCTGAAAACCCTTGTCCCCCGTCCGTGCCCCACGCAGAGCCGGACTCAGAGGAGCGGCTCCCACCATGCCTTGTTCGCCAAGTACCAGTCCACGGTGCTCTTGAGCCCGTCCTCGAACCTCACCTTCGGCTTCCACCCGAGCTCCTTCAGCCGTCCCCACTCGAGTGAGTACCTGAAGTCGTGCCCGGGCCGGTCCTTGACATATGTGATGAGGCTCTCGGGCTTCTTCATGTGCCTCAGTATGAGCTTCGCGACATCGATGTTCGGCACCTCGTTCCCGGAGCCGATGTTGACGATGTCCCCCGCCTTGGCCTTCCGGAGCACGAGGTCTATCGCCCCGCAGTTGTCCTCCACATGGAGCCAGTCGCGGACGTTCATGCCCTTGCCGTAGATCGGCAGGGGCTGGTCCCTGAGGGCTTTGACCACGAGCACGGGTATCAGTTTCTCGGGGTATTGGAACGGCCCGTAGTTGTTCGAAGAGCGGGTGACGACCACATCCAGCCCGTAGGTCCTGACATACGACCTCGCGAGCAGCTCCCCGCCCGCCTTGCTGGCGGAATAGGGCGACGACGGGTCGAGTATGTCCTTCTCGGAGAACGAGCCCGACACGGTCGAGCCGTACACCTCGTCCGTGGATATCTGCACGAATCTCTTCACGTCCCGTCTCCTGGCCTCCTCGAGGAGCGTGAACACGCCTATGACGTCGGTCGTGACGAAGTCCTCAGGGGATGTGATGCTCCTGTCGACATGGCTCTCGGCGGCGAAGTTGACCACGGCGTCGCACCCGTCCATGGCCTTCTTCACGACGTCCTTGTCGCAGATGTCCCCCTTGACGAACGTGATGCGGTCCATGACTGTCTCGAGGTTCTCCATCCTTCCAGCGTAGGTCAGTTTGTCGAGGACGACGAGCCTGTCCTCAGGATGTTCCTTGAGCATGTGACGTACGAAGTTGCAGCCGATGAAACCTGCTCCGCCCGTGACCAGATACCGCATTCCGCATCCCCCTACCTTATGCCGCGTCAAGGACGCTATCCGATACTGAAAGAAAAAGCTTCTGAGTGCGGAGACAGCCCTCTCCAATCAGGGGAATCTGAAGGCGAACCGCTCTGCCACGCGCTGGGCGTTCCCAGTACCCAGGAGATCATACCGAAAGGTATTATACCATTTAGTGAAACACTAGGCGAGTGACGCATCCGACAAGGTCACGCCTTGCGCCACATGTACCCTATCTCGGGGTCGTCCCACTCCTTCCTGTGCTCATCCGGGTCCTTGTAGTTGTAGAGCTCGGTCGGCGTGTTCACTACCCATATCTCGTTGTCGTCCAGCGGTGTGAAGCCGTGATACACCAGGGGCGGTATCTTGACGAACTTCGGCTCCTTCTCCCAGACCTCGACCTCCTGCACCATCCCCTTCGTCGGAGAGCCCTCCCTCGCGTCGTAGAGGCCCACGAGGGCGTTCCCTTTGATCGGGGCGAAGTGGTCCCACTGGAGCTTGTGGTAGTGCCAGCCCTTGACGATGCCTGGCTTGCACGTGGTCATGTAGGTCTGGCCGAACTTCTGGAACTCCGGCCAGTCACTCCTGAATATCTCCATGAGGAAGCCGCGGTCGTCGTGGATGCGGCGAAGGTTCCTGATCGAGACGTCCTTGATGGTCCCAAGTCTGAGGGTCATGGCGGTTCAAGTAATCGGTCGGCAGGTATTAAGAAGTTGACCGCGACGGCCCAGATGTCGTGGGGAGACGCCATCCGTGCCTCTGCCCGGGCTCGGCTATGTCGATGTACGCAATCCTCCTCGCGAAATCCCAGTGGAGAATGAACCCGTGGTCCTCCATGAACTTCCTTCCGAGCAGGCTGGGGATTCGCAGAGGCAGTCCCCGGCCCGATGTCAGTCCCGAATCGTCCAGGACGTTGACATCGCCTAGACGGAACACGGCATCCTGGATGCCGCTCCCGACGAATGCAATCGACACCCCTTTCATCACGAAGGTGTCTGCGGCCCCTCCGATCCCTGAGACTGGAAACTGAGATGATTCGAGACGGCCTCGTGCCACCTCGAGAGCCTGCACATCCCACATGGAGAGGGTGATATCGAATGCACCGGTGTCCACCACGAGGTTGACTGAAGCGGAGGCTCCGGTCATGTCCCATCTGACCTGTGCTTTGACATACGGGGGGCGTGACCTGTCGTACATGATTGGGATTCTCAGAACGGCCACCCGCCAGTCACACGATCAGGTTGTACTTGACGCGGGAGATGAAGTGAATGTACGATGCATCTATGCCATCCGGACGATCCCGGAGCATATTCAGTATCTTGGCGTGGTCGGCGTCCGCCATGATGACCTTTCCGTTCTCTACGACGACCCACTGGTCCGGATACTTCTTGCGGAGCCTCTCCTCGTGACGGTAACACCAGTCGGTGTTCTCGCCGAAGCGTCTCAGCTTCTCGTGCAGCTGCTCGCGAGTCATCCCCCATTCCTTCTCATCGAAGGGTCGTGCACCGAAGTCCTTCATGGTCCGTCGGGAGGTCTTGCGCGGCATTTCTGGCCTACCGCTACAAGTAGTGTACACGACCGTATTTCAGCCTATCCCGCGGATGTAGCGTCCAGCTCACGGGTGGATGTCCCCCGGCCCCCCGTGCTCGAAAACCTCATAACCTGCGACGCTCTCAGCGGTACCGCAGGAGCGCGTTGCAGTTGGTAGGGTCCGATAAGAAGAGGCTTCTCGTCATAGGCGCGTCCGGTCTGCTCGGGAGCAAGCTCATGGAGCAGACCAGGGGCAGGTACGATGCGATGGGCACGTACAACCCGGTGGTGGACGGCAAGGACCTGTGGAGGCTCGAAGCGCTCGACATCGGCTCCAAGGACGAGGTCGAGGCCCTGTTCAAGAAGGCGTCCCCTGACGTCGTCATACTCACAGCCGCCATGACCAACGTGGACGCGTGCGAGAAGCAGCACGTGGTCGCGAACAGGGTCAACGCGTCCGGGCCGGCACTGGTCGCGCGGGCGTGCAAGACGAACGGCACGAGGCTCGTCCACGTGTCCACGGACTACGTCTTCGACGGAAGGAAGGACCGGAGATACACCGAGAAGGACATGCCCAGGCCGATATCGGTCTACGGCTCGAGCAAGCTCGCGGGCGAGAAGGCGGTCCTGTCCAGTCTCCCGGCTGCGGCCATCGCCAGGACCGCGGTGCTGTACGGCTGGAACCCCATCGAGGGGAAGGAGAACTTCGTGACATGGTCCCTGAAGAAGCTCAGAGCTGGGGAGAAGGTCACCATGTTCAAGGACCAGCGGATATCCCCGACGTTGGCGGACGACCTCGCGTCCGCGCTGCTCGGGATCGCGGACAGCGACGCGTCCGGCATATTCCATGTATCGGGCCCGGACTGCCTCGACAGAGTCGAATGCGGGAAACTCATCGCCCGGGTCTTCGGCCTCGACGAGGGACTGGTCGTCCCTGTCAGGTCGGACTCGCTCTCACTACCGGCGAAGAGGCCCGCGTACTCATGCCTCGACGTCACGAAGGTCGAGAAGCTGCTGGATAGGAAGATGATGCCATTCGAGGCAGGACTCAGGAAGATGAAGGAGCAGGAGGGGAAGAAGAGATGAAGGGACTGGTACTCGCAGGCGGATACGGCACTAGGCTCAGGCCTCTGACGCACACGGGCCCGAAACAGCTCATACCAATCGCGAACAAGCCGAACATACAGTACTGCATCGAGGACCTGAGGGACGCAGGCATCACCGACATAGCGATCATACTCGGCAACGTCATGCAGGAGAAGGTCCAGGAGTTCCTGGGGGACGGCAAGGAGTTCGGCGTCAGATTCACTTACATCACTCAAGGCGAGCCGAAGGGCATCGCCCACGCGATCAACTGCGCCAAGGAGTTCATGGGGGACGATGAGTTCATCGTGTACCTCGGCGACAACCTGCTCAAGAACGGCATCAAGGCCATCCCCGAGCTGATGGTCCAGGAGAAGGCGGACTGCGTCATATCGCTCATGCCGGTGAAGGAACCGCAGAGGTACGGCATCGCGGAGCTGTCCGAGGACGGGGACCACGTGGTCAGGACCGTCGAGAAGCCCAAGGAGCCGAAGTCGGACCTGGCGGTCATAGGCGTCTACGCATTCAACAAGCGATTCTTCGAGGTGTACCCGAAGCTCAAGCCCTCCTGGAGGAACGAGATGGAGGTCACCGACGCGATATCGCTGCTGATAGACTCGAAGTTCAAGGTCGTTCCGCACAGGGTCGACGGCTGGTGGAAGGACACGGGCAAGCCCGAGGACATACTCGAGGCGAACCACCTGATACTGGACGGCATCGAGTCCTCCAACGAGGGCACGGTCGAGGCCAGCGCCACCGTCATGGGCAGGGTCAGGATAGGCAAGGGCGCGGTCATCACGGGCAAGTCCGTCGTCAAGGGGCCGTGCATCATCGGCGAGAACACCAGGATAGGCCCGAACGCGTACATCGGCCCCTACACCGCGGTCGGCGACAGGTGCACGGTCGCGAACGCAGAGGTCGACGATTCCATAGTCATGGACGAGGCCGTCATCGACGTCGAGACGAAGATCATCAGGAGCATGGTCGGCAAGGGGTCCAGGATACTGAGCTCCGCGGGCCTGCTGCCCAAGGGCAAGAGGTTCGTCATCGGCGAGAACACGACGATATACACCTGACGAAGTTCCAGAAACAATTATTACCTCAGGCGGGGGTAGCTGCTCCGATATGGCTCCCCCGACGATAGAGGTCAAGGACCTCGTCAAGAGGTACAACGGCAGGGAAGCGGTCCTCGACAACGTCACCTTCTCGGTCGAGGACAAGGAGTTCGTTACTGTCTACGGCAGATCAGGCTGCGGGAAGACGACCCTTCTGAACATCATCGGCGGGCTAGACCGGCTGTCATCGGGGGATGTCGCGATAGACGGCGAGAGCCTCGTAGGCCTGACCGAGGACGAACTCGCAAGACTCAGGCTCGAGAAGATAGGCTTCGTGTTCCAGGACTACAACCTCCTCATGGACCTCACGGTCAAGGAGAACGTCGAGCTCCCGACGAGGTTCTCCAGACGGAAGGACGGCCCCGGCGTGGGCGAGCTGCTGAGGAAGTTCGACATAGAGGGCATCGCGGGCGAGAAGGCGAACAGGATCAGCGGCGGGGAGGCCCAGAGGACGGCCATCGCGAGGGCCATGACCAACAGGCCGAGGATCATACTGGCGGACGAGCCCACGGGGAACCTCGATGAGGAGAACACCGAGAACGTCATCTCGATGCTCCAGGTCGCGAGGGAGGAGTATGGGACGACCATCGTGCTAGCGACCCACGACGTGGACCTCGCGAAGCACGCAACGAGGAAAGTGCTCATAGAAGGGGGCAAGGCGGTTTCCGAGGACGTCAGGCCTGATGAGCGCAGATATAGCCCCATCAGTGTACGGTTTTAGACAATCACGTTGGAAATCTAATTATACATCAGCCTTATGACAGACCCGGTTCCAGTGGCGGATACGCTAGCGTTCATCGGGGCATTCGCGGCAGCCTTCCTGATGACATTCCTGATCATCCCATGGCTCATCCCCAAACTCAGGGCGAAGGGGATAACAGGCAAGGACCTCAACAAGCCGGACCATCCCGAGATCGCGGAGATGGGGGGCATAGCGGTCGTCATAGGGTTCTTCGCCGGGGTGAGCATACTCCTAGCTCTGGACGGCGTCGAGGACGAGAAGCTGCTGAACGTGTCGCTGTCTGTCGTGCTCGGAGCAGCCTTCATTGGCATGGTCGATGACTTGTTCGATCTCCGGCAGAGTCAAAAAGCCTTCTTCCCGTTTCTGCTGGCACTTCCGTTCGGGGCAGCGCTGGACCCTACAGTGTACATCCCCCTCGTTGGAGAGGTGAATTTCGGGCCGTGGATGATCCTCGCAGCCCCATTTGCCATGACTTGTGCGGCAAATGCAGGGAACATGCTTGAGGGGTTCAACGGACTTGGGGCAGGATTGGGATTGATCATGTCCGTGACACTCGCAGTTCTTGCACTCCATCATGGTCGACTCGACGGACTCTACCTACTCGTGCCACTCATTGCCGGACTTGCTGCATTCCTATGGTTCAACAAGTACCCATCCAGAGTGTTCCCCGGAGACACTCTTATGCTATTCACAGGGGCGACGATCGCAGTGGCGGGAATGCTATCGGAACTCTACGTCCAGACCACAATAGTCCTGCTGCCAATGATCATCGAATTCTTCCTCAAGCTGAGTGGACGATTCAAGGCGGAAAACTACTGTTCCGACGCGTCGAACGGACATCTAGAGTACCATGGGAAGACCCAGTCCATAACACACATGATAATGAAGAACATGAAAGTGACTGAGAAAGGATTAGTGGCCGCAGTGTGGTTGATTGAAACGGCGCTCTGTCTCGTGGTAGTCACGGTCGACCTGATTGCCTGACGTGGACACTCATCACGGGATGACCAGAACTGACTGTCCGGCCTCCGATGACCTGAAGATGATGATATTGTCTTCAGCTGGCCCTCCCACATATAGAACGCTTGATGCATCCAGAGCCCAAGTCGCAACATCCAGGTCCAGGACAATGTAGCCACTGGGGTAGTGATTCAATCCATCGACTGCCCATTCCTCAAGATAGAGATTCAGTGATATGTCACTGGGGAGTCTCTGTTCCATCAGGTAGTCGGGGACGTGCGGGCGCTTCACGAAGTCGTAGAGGGCACGACCGTTATACGATATCCTCTCATCGCTCTGTATGATAGAATCTGGGCCTTCGTTCACGTAGACCCATGTCAATGCATCGATCTCGTATTCCTGGGAGTCGTGCCTGATCCCTTCAAGCGTGTCTGTCATGTAGCCGAATGGAAACGAGATCAAGAGAAGGCTCAGCACCAGTATCACGGAGAGAATCTCGCGCAATGGACGTGAAGTCGCCACGGCGACGGTGAAGGAAATCCCCATCGCAAGAGATATGTATGCGAAATCGAAAGACCGGTAGATTATCTGATGAGAGGCTAACGTGGCGCCTCCAACGACCGCATAGAGTAGAATGGTTACCACAGGGAGGAGCCAGACCATCGGCAGTGTGCGGAATACTGATTTCGACATCAAGGCAGTCTCGATTCCGTACCAGGCAATCCCGAGCAAGATTGACGTAGTCACGCCCAACAACAGAACGTAAGCAGGATAGCCTCCTGAATAAGGGAAGATCGGACTGTAATACTCCCACGCGAAGATGGACATCACCACAAGTGCTGGAATCGGAGCGAATGTCACCTTGTAGTGCCCTTTCTGCCTCACGAGAATGATACTGACGGCCAGTATTGCCATGAATACCATTATCATAATCAGAAGACCGTTCTCAGAAATCAAGGTCGTGAACCTGTCCAGTGATGCGATACCATAGTAGACGAATGCGCAAGCCGATACCACTGAGACCAAGATGATATCCCTCTTGTTCGCGGAGCTTAGACGCCTCCCCAGGACCGAGTTGGTGACTGATACACCTGTAGCATAGGCAACAACCAGATATGCGAGGATTGCGACGAGATGGTGCACGAACACGAGAGTGAAGAGAAGCGTCGCCTCGAGCAGCAGCATTCTACGATCCGATCTGTTCATATGCGCATATGCGAGAAGGACCAGCAACGCAACCCCTAGTGAGGCTTTCCAGGCCGAGCCCGTCAGAAACACGAATGTCCCGGAGAGTGAGAGCACCATGGCCGCCATGAGAGCACCCTTCGGGCTCTTTGTCATGAGAAGCGCGACTGCGTAGATGCCAGCGATGGTCGTCACCGCCACGCAGGCCACGACATACTGGGCAACGGTGTAGGGCGATGAGCCGACCGATGCTGACACGAATGCGAGCAGACAGTCGTACACAGGCGTTATGATGCTGTGCGTGTCCAGATAGTAGCTGCCCTCAGGAAAATCAAGACTTCCAGAAGTGAGAATGTCGGACGCTATTCGAGCCTCGGTCATGCCGTCGTTGTTGAACGGGAGATCGGACACTGCGACGGGGAGAATCCTGGTCGAGAACGCAAGAAGTGCTAGTACGAACAACACAAGTAAAGGTGCGACTGAAAGACCTTCTCTCTTCGACAGCCTTTGTCGCAATATCGCCGCTCTACGACCCAACCAAGACATCTCCCTCAAACGTCACAGCCTATCGAATAGCCCACTCCGAAGCGTCTGCATCCGGAATCAACGAAACCGGACTCGCATGAGGAAGACGGCTTCCTAATGCGTGGTCGCTCCTATCGAGTCTGTTCGGCCACTCCCCCCGATTAGTTAGTGTGTCAAAAAGGTTAGGGTCACTTGGGTTCTTACAGCTCATAAGCTCATATATACTAATCACTCATAATGCCGCTCGGAAGAATCAATGGTGCGTCTGACAAATGACCAAGTTCCTCTTCATCAATACGACGATATCCTGGAACAAGGGCTCCGCCGCCCAGGTTGCTAGCACGAGGGACGCAATCAGAGAACGTGAACGGGATGCAGTGTTCTCGCTATTGTCGTACTGTACTACCCAGGACAGGGTGTTTGAGAAGCACTGTCAGGTGTCCGTCGTAGGGTATGATGACGACGACGGGGTCAGTTTAGGACGCGGACTGAAAGCGTACAGCATCAGAATAGCCGCCGCCATCATTCTATCTTTGGCAATCCGGACGGCCATGATGTTCGGAGTTCCGCCTCACATACTCGCGAAGGAGCGATTCTGCAGGGAGGTGCTGTCCTCGGACGTCATCATTGACCTGAGCGGAGACTCCCTCAGCGACCGAGGCTCCCACGCGACAGTGAACCTGATGGGAATCCTCCTGTGCATGGTTCTAGGCAAGCCCATTGTCTGCCACTCTCAATCCATGGGTCCGTTTTCTAGATGGACTATGCCCCTTGCCAGATTCATTCTGTCCCGGACGGATATCATCACAGTCAGGGAGCAAATAAGTCACGACTACCTCCTCGGTATTGGATTGGACCCTAGCAGGATATGGATATTCGGAGACTGCGCGTTCAATCTATCTCCCGCCGCCGATTCAAGGGTCGATGAGATCATGTCATCTTTGGGGTTGCGCCCGAACGCCGACGGATTAATCATTGGCATTTCTGTCAGCGCATTCATGGCCGAGTTCCAGGCTGGCCGCAGAGAGGATTCGTGCCTGAGCGTGACACCATACATGAATGTCGTCAAGACGATTGCAGAGACTCTTCACGACACGAATCCACAGGCTCAATTCATTCTCGTACCACACGTGATTGCGCCTGGGCACTGGATAAGGGACGATAGGTGGGCGTGTGAGGAACTCGCAAAGAAGATGGGATGCGAACCACACGTCCATATCCTCTCTTCCGACTACACTGCGGAGGAACTGAAGGGGATCATAGGTCGGTGTGACTTCTTCATCGGCTCCAGAATGCACGCCTGCATAGCGGCACTCTCACAGACTGTCCCCACTGTGGCACTCTCGTGGAGCCACAAGTACATAGGAATCATGGACAGGCTCGGAATGAAGCGATATGTGTTTGACACTAGGGGAGAGACTTCTGGCGAGATTGCGAGTAGAACGAAGGAAGCGTTTCTCCAGAGGGACTTGATCTCCGGAATATTGGAGGGCGGTGCAGGAGCCGAGAGAGTGTCCGCGAGCGAAAGCGCACTGATTATCATGCGCACGGTCAAGTGATGGGGCCGCTCTGTTGTTTCGGAGACTCACGTCCATGACTCTTGAGCCTCCGCCGTACACTCGATGTGTATGAATACACGGAGAGTGCCGGCCAAGCGCGCCTACGGTACGATGCGGAATTCAGGAACTTGGCAAGTCTTGCATTGGCGAGACTTGAGGACTCGAACAGTGTCTCGTCCAACCCGTACAATGGAACAACGTGACCACGTCTTCGTGCGACCTCGATCAGCGAGCACCGCAGCCTGAAATGGGACAGGACATCTTGAGAATTCTGGACAGACTCGTAGGCCACTTGATTAGCCACGATTGACCCAGAAGACACGGCAGACTGAAAGATCTGCTCTCCTAACGGAGTCCGCGTGACCGCCAACCCTGTACTCTGGTCTGATAGCCCAGGCGATACTCGCCAGGCGTCCATGAACGCGATATCTGACAAGATAGACATCTTGTCGACACACATCAGGCATCGATCAGGGATGAAGAAGCGCTGCAGCAAACCGCCCCAATATAGCTCCGATGAATAGGGAAGCTCTACGTTAGTTCCATCGCCGAGGGAGAATCGGAGTCCACCTGGCCAACTACCTGCCCTGTATTCGACACGCTTCACACGGTCCTTGGCAAGCTTCAATCTTCCGAGTATGAAGTCCATGGCGAGACACGACGGTGTATGATGACAGACGAGACTCAGGCAAATCGGGATCGACTTCTTCAGCTTCGGCCGGACTTTCTGCGCCAATCTGATTCCATGTACATGACAGGGAAGACCAACAGCGATGACACGATCATCGGATTCGCTGACCTGTGCAAGAAGAGTGTTCAGCGGAACGGGGAGATACTTCGAACCTGCCGCCCCAAGAACGTCTGCAGGAGATCTAGCTATGACTGCTTCTGCTCTGAATGGGTCATCCTTGCTCATTCTAGTGACCATGACACCATCAGCAAGGTTACTCTCCAATGCATGAATGATGAGCGAAGTCGCGAAACCACCAGACGAGCTCGCCGAACGAACAGATGGATCTCCAGACGATCCGCGCCAACATCCGATGACTGACCCATGCGGGAGAAGTGACGATTCCGTCGAAGCACCCTCATCCAGGAGTTCACCGAAAGGGACACCCATGCCAGGACACACCTTGACGCACAGGCCGCAGTCGTTGCATTTCGTCGTGTCAATGGACGGGACGAGAATCCCAGTCTCCGGAACGAGTCGCATATGAAGCGCAGTCTGCGGGCACATACCGACGCAAGTCCCACACCCATTGCAAAGACCGTGATTCACAACATCCGACACGTTGTCCATTTAGGGCATCGCTCCGGCCAGGTAATTGGAAGACAAGATATACAACGATTTGTCTATACCCGACATACATCAGTAGACAAAACCGCACAACCAATGCCCGGGGCATCGATACATGACAACAATCGCGTGCGCCCGCGGTGACCTGAAGTGCTGGGCACGAGTGAGAAGGTGGCATGAAGATGGAGACACTGAGGTTCTTGATGATTACAAGCCACTACCCGCCCAACCACCTCGGGGGAGACGCAGTATTCGTGGAGTACCTCTCGAAGGAACTCATCAGTCGTGGACACGAGGTGCATGTCCTGACCGCTCCAGGAGCATATTCGTTACTGCGGAGTGGACCTAAGCACTCAGGTTCACAGATGCTGAAGAAAGAAAACGTCCATCGGTTCGAGCCCGCATTTCCGAGGGCGAGCGTCCTAAGCGCATTGATTGCCGGAACCCAGGCCAAGGCGACGAAGAAAGCCAAGAAGATAGCCACAGACCTGAACCCAGACGTGGTCCATTGGCATAACACCAAGGGATTTATCGGCCGACCATTAGTGCTTGGACAGGCACGCACTCTATACACAGCGCATGACTACTACGTTGTATGTCCGAGATCGAATCTCCTAAGACCTGACCTCTCGACCTGCACGGGCCCGTTCAACTGCCTCTCTTGCCACCTCAGATGGAGAAAACCTCCGCCACTGTGGCGTGCTGGGTCGGATAGGCTGATTGAATTCGATAGTCGGATTAGCCTGATTTCGCCCAGCGAATCGCTCGCACGAAGATTCCAGGATGACGGGGTGAAGGTCACCAAGGTGATCAGGAATTTCGTGCCAAGGCATTCGAAACGAACTGGAACCCCCCACGACAACAGAAACGTGGTTGTCTACATCGGAATGCTCGAACATCACAAAGGAGTCACGACACTCATCAAAGGATTTGCGAGGTCCAAGAACGGACATGGCTTCAAATTGAAGATCGTCGGGGACGGGAGCATCAAGGGCGATTTGGCTCGACTGATACGAGAGCTGGATGTCAAGGACAGGGTTGAGCTGACAGGATTCATCTCGAGAGATGCTGTCAACAATCTGCGGTCTGAATCGGCGTTTCAGATCGTCCCATCGGAATGGCCCGAGAATTCCCCGCTCACCGCAATTGAAGCACTCTCTTTCGGCCTGCCAATCATCGTATCAGACCAGGGAGGCCTGCCAGAGATTGCCTGCGCAGAGGACCGACAATTCATCTTCGCCGGCGGGGACGAACGGTCCTTGGGAAACTGTCTTGTTAATGCTTGGAAATTCACTGATTCTCTGGGCAACTTGCGAGAGAGGGCGAAAGACAGATATGAGAGATTGTTCACACCTGAGAAACATATCAGTGACTACATGAAACTCATCAACGGCGTCGATTCGGACTAGCCACTGACCCGAAGTTGCTGTGCATCATCTGAACGCATGCTTGAAATTCTCGGACAAATACTCAGCTATCGCATCCTGCCACGAAGGCATGTCATTCATCGACCGCAAGTCGAGCACATAGTTGCGCATCTCTTCAGAACGTGGCCTCGGAGCGAAGAATGTTTCACTGAAGAAACTGGAGTCGACTTGTTCCAGAGTCACTTCATCCCGACCAAGAACCTTAAGCATCTCGGCTGCGACGTCGTATCTACTCGCCCGACCCTTGCACGCTAGATGGTATGTGCCAAAGAGCCGTGTCCCGATGAGCCTCGTCAGCACGACTGAGAACGTCTTCGCGTAGGTTGGTGTGCCGAATTTGTCGCCAACTGCATGTATTGTCCGGGTGCCGGTGTCGAGCTGCTCGACTATCTTGTGCACGAACTTCTTGTCTCTCTCACCACCGCCAACCATCCAACCCGCCCGAACAATGAAATGATCTGGCAAGGTCTCACGAACGATCTTCTCACCCATCCACTTGGATGCCCCATAGACGTTGATTGGGTTGGGCGTGTCGAATTCTGTATACGGCTCAGCCTTAGTGCCGTCGAAGACCCCAGCTGTGCTAATGTACACCAGAGGGACTCCCAGTTTCCGACACACGATGCATGCGTTCTGTGTCCCGATGAAATTCTCACTGTACGCGAAGTCTGGATTGGTTTCACATGTCTCAAGGTTCGTCTCGGCTGCGAGATGAATCAACATGTGTGGATTGTAACTCTCCGAATAGGCAATCATATCCTGGAGACTCCGTACGTCGAGGAGCTTCATCCCACCATCTAGATGGTTGATATCAGTCGCCATGACATCGTGCTCGCCTGCTCTCAGAGCTGGGACGAGGGAGGTTCCTAGCATTCCGGCCGCGCCAGTGACGAGAAGTCTCATGCGGGATCACTCAAGAGTTCAACAAGAAGCAAATATATAACGATAAGTGTCATGCCAGAACATCAATGACTGGCGTGGAAGTCTCCAGAAGACATCGGTGATACACGTGCGAATTGCGTTTCTGGGGACAAGAGGGATACCTGCCGCATATGGAGGATTCGAGACCTGTGTACATGAGCTCAGCCTTCGGTTGAGGGAAAAAGGACACGAAGTCGTGGTGTACTGCAGGAGCGACTGCCCTTCAGAGGCGCCGAAGGAATTCCAGGGCGTGACCCTGATTCAGATGGCGAGACTTCGAAGAAGTTTCCTCGAGAGTCCATTCAATTCATTCATAGCCACGATTGCCGCTGTCACCTCGGACGCCGACATCGTCCACTATCTCGGCTGTGGAAACGTGCCGTTCACCCTTCTGGCCAGACTATCGGGGAAGAGAGTTGTGCTGACAGTGGACGGGATAGAGTGGAGAAGGTCGAGCTACTCGAGAGCTGCTCGGGCATATCTGCGGTCGTTTGCGGAGCTTGCAATGGTCTTCCCGAACAGAACCGTCGCAGATTCGGATTCGAGCAGAAGATGGTACCACGAAAGGACGGGACTAACACCGTTGATGATACCATACGGTACAAAGAGATCGACCGAAGCGGATACCGACATCTTGGCGAAGTACGGATTGCAGAGAGAGAAGTATGTGTTCTTCGCGGGGAGACTCGTCCATGAGAAGGGCATCCACACACTCGTCCGAGCGTTCAAATCGATAACGACGGACAGCAAACTGGTGATTGTTGGGAATTTCCCTGGACGCAGCAAATACGTCGACAATCTCAAACAAGAAGCGGGCGCCAACACCGTGTTCCTTGGCTCAGTGTATGGAAGGGATTTCGAAACACTCCGCAATGCCTCACAGATTCTCGTACATCCCTCGACGCTGGAGGGAACATCGATCTCCCTCCTCGGAGCTCTCGGGGCGGGCTGTTGCGTTGTATCAAGTGACCTCGCCGAGAACATCGAAGTGGCAGGGGATGCGGCACTCTACTTCAAGACAGGAGATCCCGAGGACCTTAAGAGGAGACTTCTCGACCTTCTCCGGAATCCTACATTGGTTGAAGAGAGAAGGAAGAAGGCTGTGGCAAGGGCACTAGAACTGTACGATTGGGACAAGATCGTGCAGCAATACGAAGACATCTATGAAGGACTACTGAGAGAATGACCACGTACTCGGTACGAAGCATGGAAGCGCCGCTCAGTCGACTGTTCAACAGTCCTGAGAGCCGTCGTAGATGGATGAGATGGAGATAACAAATGCAGGCTCCTCGTTGACCGAAATCGGGTCCAAGGTCGCACCCCATAATAACCATAGGTTATTATACCACAGCCAGTAATGCGAATCATCTAGTCTCGTCAGGTCGGGTCAGATGTCTAGGAAGAAGAGTGTTTATGTCGGGATGAGCGCCGATTTGATCCATCCGGGCCATTTGAATATAATCAACAAAGCAGCCGAGTTGGGAGAGGTGACCATCGGGCTCTTGACCGACGAGGCAATAGCAAGCTACAAAAGGCTACCACATATGGCCTATGATCAGCGTAAGATTGTGGTGGAGAGCATCAAAGGAGTATCTAGAGTCGTTCCACAGACGACCCTAGATTATGTACAGAACTTGAAGCAGTTGCGTCCAGATTTCGTGGTTCATGGGGATGACTGGCGAGAAGGGGTGCAGAAGAAGGCGCGCCAGGCAGTAATTGACACTCTAAGTGAATGGGGCGGAGAACTCGTGGAGGTTCCTTACACGAAGGGAGTCTCCTCGACACAGCTGAACAGAGCGATGCAGGAGATTGGCACAACTCCGGACATCAGACGGAATAAGCTGCTTCGACTAATCAAAGCGAAATCGCCAGTGCTGTTGATGGAAGCCCACAACGGAATTACCGGCTTGATTGTAGAGGACATAGCGGTTGACACCGAGACAGGACGGCGCGAGTTTGACGGAGTATGGGCAAGCAGTCTCACCGAGTCACTGGCAAAAGGCAAGCCGGATATTGAGGCAGTCGATGTGACCGCTCGAGTTAACACGCTCAACGACATACTGGAAGTCACTACAAAGCCGATCGTGTACGATGCGGACACAGGTGGCAAACCTGAGCATTTTCAATTCACAGTCAGAACTCTGGAACGTTTGGGCGTCTCGGCTGTCGTGATTGAGGACAAGACCGGATTGAAGAAGAACTCCCTTCTTGGGAATGATGTACTCCAGATACAGGACACCATCGACAATTTCGTGGCAAAGATACGATCAGGGAAGGCCGCTCAGGTGACCGAAGAATTCATGATCGTTGCGCGGATTGAGAGCTTTATACTCGGCAAAGGACTTGAAGACGCAGTGAAACGAGCAAGAGCCTATATCGATGCAGGAGCCGATGGAATCCTCATTCACAGCCGGAAGAAGACGCCCGACGAAATCTTCGCGTTCTGTGACGAATACAGGAAGTTCGAGAATCAGGTGCCATTGTTCGTCGTTCCGACAAGCTACAACGAAGTAAGTGAGAAAGACCTGGTCAGCAAAGGCGTCGATGTGGTCATCTACGCCAATCACCTCATTCGCGCGGCCTACCCTGCCATGGCAGATATTGCTCTTGACATTCTGAAATGTGGCAGGTCATCACAGTCGGAGTCCAAGTTGATGCCGATTAAGGAGCTCCTCAAACTGATACCGGGTGAATGATGGTGATTGACCCCACTCGCCTCCTGACCATCCTAAGGGGACAAGGGATTGGCTACTTCGTAGGAGTTCCCGATTCGTTGCTGAAGGATTTCTGTGAGTGCGTGAGTCAGAACATCGAAGGCGACAAGCATGTGATCTCCGCCAATGAGGGCAATGCAATAGGCCTGGCTGCTGGCTGGTTCCTGGGAACTGGTGAACCAGCTCTAGTGTATATGCAGAATTCGGGCATAGGGAACTCGGTCAACCCTCTGATGTCCCTCGCAGATCCAGAGGTATACGGTCTACCTATGCTGTTGATGGTCGGCTGGCGTGGAGCCCCAGGGTGGAAGGATGAGCCTCAGCACGTGAAACAGGGGCGTATTATGCCGAAACTACTAGAGGCGCTGGAGATTCCCTATTTCATTCTTGACGGCACAGTGGTCGATGTGGACGGCCTGATGGCCAAGGCGTTGGACGTAATGCGTCTCAGAATGACCCCCGTAGTTGTACTTGTCAAGCCTGACACATTCGCCAAGTATGCATCTGTCGCACATCAAACAGAGAACTATCCCCTGTCAAGAGAGGAAGCCTTGAGGATCATAGTCGATTGCCTGGATCCCAGTGACCTCGTTGTGTCCACAACTGGCAAGATATCAAGAGAGCTCTATGAGTACCGCAAGTCCCAGTCGACCTCTGGATGCATGGATTTCTTGACTGTCGGTTCGATGGGGCACGCATCTTCTATCGCCATGGGCCTCTCATCGGCTTTGGCCGAGAGGAGGGTGATATGCCTAGATGGAGACGGGGCTATACTCATGCACATGGGCTCAATGGCAGTCATCGGACAGAAAGCTTCGACGAATCTCATTCACATCGTTCTCAACAACGGTGCACATGATTCGGTCGGTGGGCAGCCTACGGTTGGCTTCGGAGTCAACTTCGTGAGGATTGCAGAAGCGTGCGGTTACAGGATCGCAGTATCTGCGTCTGAGGCAGGGGACGTATTGAAAGCCATGAAGGATATCCGAGAGTCAGATGGCCCGTGCTTTCTGGAAGTCAGGGTGAACAAAGGAGCGAGAGGAGACCTCGGTCGTCCGAAATCGACTGCAGTCGAGAACCGAGAGGCTTTTATGAAAGCTTGCGAATCAAGGAAACGACGGTGATATCATCCCTTCCTGGACATATCACAATCCTACCCGCATCTTGTTCCATGATAATGCCTTGGACGACATCGGTGACACGATTGATGCTGAGAGAGCAGTGTTGGTGACGAGCCCGGGTTTCAGGAGAAGAGGCACTGTCGCGAGGATTGAGCGAATCATGGAGGGCAGGTTGGCCCGCATACTCGATAGTGTGACACCTAACCCGAGTATTGATGATATCCAGGCGCTTCGCACTCTTGAAGGACTGCGCGATGTCGATGCCGTCATTGCGCTCGGTGGCGGAAGCAGCATTGACACCGCGAAGGCATTGTCCCGAGTGATATCGCAGTCCAGAGAGGGCATCATGCCAGATGAGTTCTGGAAAGAATCCTCCGTAAACGTCGGCGCAGCTGTGCCGATCTACGCAGTACCAACAACAGCAGGAACGGGCTCGGAGGTCACTCCCACCGCGACTATTTGGGACTACAAGGCGGGTGTGAAGCATTCTCTGTGTGGAGACGACCTCTACCCCAGAATGGCAATACTCGATCCTGCTCTGACATATGATATGCCCGAGAGCATCACAATGTCATCTGGTCTAGATGCGATATCCCACGCACTTGAGTCAATCTGGAACAGGAATGCTAGCCCGATCACCATTGCGCTGGCGACGCAATCCCTTAGATTGGCACTCAGCGCGTTACCGAGGCTCAAGAAGACTGGCCATGACCGCCAGGCAAGACACTCTATGATGCAAGCGAGCCTGATGGCGGGATTGGCCATAAGCCAGACGAGGACAGCCATGTCTCATTCCATGTCTTATCCACTGACACTTGAGTTCGGAATCCCGCACGGGATCGCATGCAGTTTCGCGTTACCGGAGATTCTTGAATTCAACGCTGGGGCCGACGACGGAAGACTCAATACTCTGGCCACAGAATTAGGATTTGGGACAATAGCACGTCTCAAGAGCGAACTCTGTGAGCTGCTTGAGAGTTCACTGACGTCTGCCACCACCCTGAACAAGGTTCTTGAGGGCGCGCCAATTCCTGACATTCTGAACAGAATGATTGCAAAAGGTAGGATCGAGAATAACATCCGCTCTGTTGGACAGGATGACCTTGACCAGATACTCAGAAGAGCCCTGAATCGTTATGCGAAAGGACAGAATTCCAAGAAGGCGTTGACATGATGAGACGCGTCTGGGAGCGAAGAGGAGTGTCGACGGCACTCCGGCACCTCTTCAGATTCCTGGATTACCTGTGGCCGAAGAGCCGGAATATGATTGTCTTCTCCGGAGGACGCAACTTGGGTTACGCAGACAACTCAAGGTATCTGTTCGAGAAATTCCTCGAGGCGTATCGCGGGGAATTTGAGATCTTGTGGGTCTCGCGAACTGAGGACGTGCTTCACGACACCAATATAGATGGAAAGATGCGCAGTCACATGGCATACCTATATTCACCCAAGGGAATTCTCTCTCTCCTCAGAGCAAGAACCATCTTCTTCAGCTGGGGATCATCGGATTTGCCGGGAACCGATTTCTCAAGACGGACCTGTGTCATCCAGCTGTGGCATGGAATCCCCATAAAACGGTTTGGCGTATGCGCTAAGACATCGGATAAAGATCAGATCGGCTCGGCGGCGAGAGAGTATCGCAAGTTCACATATTGGACCTGCAGCTCCATGATTGAGAGGAACTCCATCGCTTTGTGTACTGGCATTCCCATTGACGATGTCAAGATTACAGGTTATCCGCGGAACGATTACCTGATTGAGCACAAGAACTTGAGGGACTCGGAGAAGTTGACGCGTTATCCGTTCCTGAAGAAACTGGTCATCCTATATGCTCCGACGTATCGTTCGAATTGCGCGGTTGAGTTCTTTCCTTTTGATGACTTCAATAAGGAGCAGTTGGAGACGTTTCTTGTCAGGAATGATGCGTGCCTCCTACTTCGGGCTCACCACGTGGATGACGTGCAGCCTAGGAATGGCGCCGCAGACTTTCGTTCGTTTGACAGCGACAGGGTCATCATTCTAAACCGCGACTCAGTCAGAGATGTACAGGACATACTTCCGTATGTTGACATCCTGATCAGCGACTATTCTGGAATCTGGGTCGACTTCCTTCTTCTAGACCGACCGATGGTTTTTGTGCCCTACGACTTGGCCTCATACGAGAAGAACGATGGACTGTTGTACGACTATGATTACATCACCCCTGGCCCTAAGGTCACTCGCTTCGGTGATATGCTACGCGAACTCGAATACGCCTCCTCTAATCCATCAAGAGAGTTCGAGAGACGAAACCAAATCAAGCGCATGTTTCACCAGTATGAAGATGGAAAGGCGTACGAGAGAATCTATCAGCTAGTCAAGGATGAATGTTATCTGGGCTAGTGACACGACATATCACATCGAATACGCATCTAAATATCAGGGATGTCGATACACGCACCCATCACTCTGGTTTGCTTGTTTGGACGTGGACACGGGAGCCTGAATCATGCGTGAACTAATCCGGGCGGTCTTCAAGACAGGTAGCGGGTCAGCCGCTTCTATGCTTCTGTCCGTGATCTCATCCAAGATAATGGCCATTATAGTCGGTCCGTTCGGTGTAGGACTGTATTCACTGACAAATCAATTGATACAAACTGCTTCCACAACGGGAGTCGTCGGCGGCGGGAATGTAGCATTGACTCAGGGAATCGCATCCAGGAAAGGACGAGACCGGGACGATTTCATTGTAACGGCTTTCTGGATTCTGGCTATCGGAGCCATCACCACGTCACTGGCGCTTGTTCTGTTTGCGCCTTGGATTGCACCATTGGTGTTCGGGGAGACTGACCAGGCGAGCATAGGGCTAGTCCGATGGGTTGCTCTCCCGGTGGTCCTTTCAGTGGCGTTAGTCTATCTGATTGGAGTTCTGAACGGGCATCTGGCTATTGGCAGACTGGTTGTTATCCAAGTGGCAGGAGCAGGCGCGAGTGCGGTGCTCTCATATCCAGTTTCAGTGATGGTCAACACCGGGTATCCTGTAGCCTTCGTTGCGATGATAACACTCTCTTTGTCTGCTCAGATTGTTGTTGGATTCTCAAAGGCTTACCGACATCGATACCTTCACCCAATCATTACGAATGGATTTCGGTTTCGGCTCAGAAAGGATGCGGCCCGCTCATTCTTCGCAGTCGCGGGAACGATGATGATTACGAGCGTCGTCGCTTCCGTCAGCTTGTTGCTTGTCCGGGCACTTGTTGTGCATTACCGAGGCATGGCTGACACAGGGATCTTCAATGTCGCCTGGGTAATATGCATGGCGTATCCTATGGTCATCCTCAATTCGTTCAGCACATACTACCTTCCAAAACTCAGCCAGACAAGGGGCAAGGAAGAACGAAACAAGCTGATGAACGATGTCTTCAGGTTAACAACAATACTGATCGTCCCTCTGGAATTGCTGGTTATAGTGCTCAAGCCTCTGATAATCGATGTCCTATACTCAGAGGAGTTCTATCCGTCACTTGTCATCCTGAGATGGATGCTCATCGGGATTCATCTCAAAGCGGCCAGCTGGGTCTTCGCAATGCCCATGTTCTCCTATGCGGATATGAGGACACACTTCTGGACGGGTAATCTCTGGTATGTCGGATTCGTAGGTTTCTCGCTACTGTCAGTCGTGTACATGGACACTTTGGAGATCATAGGCGTCGGGTTTGTTGTGGCATACGGGGTGTATCTGGTCTATTCGATGCATTACGCCAGCTCTAGGCATGGATTTTCCGTGGATCGACGATCACTGACCGCCTGGATTGTCGGCCTTTCACTGGTGGTAACCGCATCCGTTGCGACCTGGAACGACATCAAGGTAGACTTGATAATCGCATTGGCCATTGCTCTGGTGGGAGTGTCGTATCTAGTGTTCTCGGTGACACAACAAGAGCGAAGAAGAGTGAAAGATGTGGTGATTCAAACGTTGACCAGATCGCGGTGAGTTCTCATCGCCTTCACACTACAGCATCCGACCGCCACTTCCCCAGCTCCGCCACCATTCTTCCTGGGAGTGGGTTCCCGCAGTGGATGCAGAGGGGGGTTGAATCAGGACGTTTTGGACCTGCTGCCGACTCATCGGGCAAGGCGGAGTGCGGAAAGACGTACCGTGAAGGTTCCTCGTGAACACCAGCGCACCACAGTCAAACCACACGGCCACGAACGGATTCGGCTTCGACCGACAGACCACGACATCCGAGGGATCCTGCTACATCTTAGACAGCGCCGACCTGTAGACTGCGACATACTTGTCGGCAGCGATTTGCCAGGTCCTCGTGGACAGAACATACTCTCTTGCGTGTCTGCCCAACGAAGATGCATATGCACGGTCCTCGTGCAGCCGGAGTATAGCTTCAGCGAGTCTGCTTGGGTTGTTCTCAGGAATCAGCATTCCCGTCTCCCCGTCAACAACCGTTTCAGACAGACCACCCAGATCAGAGACCACAACCGGCTTTTCAGAGGCCATCGCCTCCAGCAATAGGATGCTAGATCCTTCCTCAATCCCGCCAATCCGTCTCGAAGGAATGGCAACCACGTCGCTCAGTGACATCAGCCTAGGCATCATGGAATTCGGGACCAAGCCCAGGAAATGCACTCCATCTGAGACATTCATCTCATCTGCAAGTCCACTCAGCCTCTCACGTTCCGGCCCGTCTCCCGCAAGTAGTAGCCTCGCATCTCTCACACTGCCGCGGACCATGGCAAGGGCTCGAATGAGGGTCTCCTGCCCGTTGAACGTGGTGAGGGCCTTGGCATTCAGAATAGTCAAGCCACCTGGCAAGTCTGTGAGGTTCAGTTCTGGAATGTCCTCGCGCGGATTGCTGCCCGAGAAACGAACAACGTCAACCCCATTGAGAACCACGCGGATTTCGGTCAAGGCGTAGGTATCGTATCTGCTCCGCAAATCATCCATGATTCGCGATGCACCTGCGACTACCACCTCGAAGTGACGGGGGATTCTTCGCTCCGTCCAAAGCATGGCCCTATGCTTCATGGAGCCGCGTCTGAGCCAACCGGAAACAAGGCCTTCTTCAATCGGATGGCCATGGACCGTCACGACCTTCGGCACGGAACGCGGCGCCCAAAAGAACGCATATAGGAGCATATAGCCAAGCGATGAACCCTGGACATGTATGACATCCGGTTTCTCACGCGCCACGACCCGTGCCAATCTCAGAATCGGAATCAGCGGAAGATGTCTGTGCCAGGGTCTTGATTTCAGGACAACGTGCAGGAAGGATCCAGAGTCACTGACGGAATCCTCGTCCCCAAATGAGACCAAAGTCACTCTGACATCGCCTGATCTCACCAGCCACTCAGCGAGATTCAGGACATGGTTGGAGATGCCCCCTCGTCTCTGTGGGTCTGGAGATGCCGCCAACATGACAATCTTCATTCAATCATCCTTCCGACAGCAGCTCTGTTGATTCACCCGTGTCCATACAAATACTTTCCTAATCCAGCAGGGAATCCGGCGCACCGATTACTCCAGCAATTCAACGAGAATCATGCTCGATTGTCCTGACGAGTAGACCAAGTAACTGCTGAGGGGGACTGGGGGATCTAATCCGACTGTGTACTCGCAGGCATATAACTCCTTCAGGAACTGCGAAGGTCTTATCGAGTATGTGTCGACGAACTCGAGGTCCCACCTGTTGTCAACAATCACTACAATCGAGGAGTGGCTCTGAAAGTACTCACGCATGCCCAGAGTTCCTTCCTCTTCCGACAATGCGGAGTAGCCATATACCATGAGTATTCGCACATACTGACCCAAGTAAGGGGATCCGTCGTACTGGAACCACTTGTAGAGGTTCACTGGGAAGCGTGCCTCTGACCAAGTCACATTCCTCACGATATCCTGAGGGGTCACGTCGTCATTCAAAGCGAGCATCAAATCCGATCCTAAGAACATGACACCACTATCTGCAGCCAATAGCAGGGAGGCAGACCCCACATTAGAAACGGCGCACCCAGTCCCGTCCAGGTATCTCAGATACGTGGCGTCGTTGTACACGCCTGGTTGAACCTCCACCGTATCACCACTCAGGTATTCGACGGAATTCCATCTTGACGTAGACCACATCGGCATGATTATGGAGGAAGATATCAGGAGGACGACACCCACCGTAACCAAGAACTTCCTAATCCTTCCCCGGTACAACGCACTAACGACGAGTGCGCCGACGACCGCAACGAATGGAGTCAGCAACATCGAAACGTAGAAGTGATTTCCCAGAAGGGGGACAAACATCAATAGAACCATTATTGGGAAGACCGTCTTCAGATTCAAAGTCCTCGTCTTGATGACGACTGGCAGCCCCAGGACTGCGAATGGGAGGACGAAACCGATTTGGTTTGTGTATGCGGAAGCGGTGTTAAGAAACACGGAAAGGGACGGGGGTTGGACGTCGAATAACGAAGTTGTCTGGAGGTTTACGAGCAAGAGATCCCCAAAGAAGTCGAAATATAGAAACGCTATAGACGCCAAACCCACTAGAATGGCTATATTGAACACCACGGCAGACTCTTTCTTGTGCCTCTTAAGCCTGGGAAACAGATACTGGGACTGGATTACGGCCAGGACATATGCAGCGGCAAACGGGATGAGCAGGACTGCCATGTGGTGGGAGACGAAACAACCTGGAAGAATCGCGACTGCAACAATGTACATCTTCTGATTCGAATTCGGCCTGATCTGCAACAGGACCGCGAGGAGCAGAGTGATCAGCACGATGGCCAAACCCCGCGCGCTCGCATTCCAATAGGTCGTGTCGACGAATCGCGAAGCCAGCACCGCAAGAAGAACTGCGAGGATGACATACTGGGGCGCGGAAACGAAAACACGGGCCAGCATGAACATGGCCAGACAGAAGAGGAGCCCGAGCACCATGTTGATAAGGAGTATCGACAACTCCAGATTCAGACCGGTAGTCGTGGAGACCTCCGACAACAGGAATGGGACGCCCGACGGATATGAGAATGGATAGTACCCGAGATAGGACAGCCAACTGAAAGTCCATTTCGCGTAGCCATTCTGGACGATTGACTCGGAAAGGAGGTGGATGAAATAGGAATCTGTCTGCTGTCTCTCGTGCTCCACCAGCGGATAACGCACCACTAATGAGAGGAGAATGATTGCCAACAAAAGTATGATGACACTCCTCTTTCTAAGCACGGGCAGACAGATCACCACAGCAGGGATTGAGGATTATCCTCCATGCACTATAATTACGTTGTCAATCAGATGAGGGGCCCGAAGACTTCGACGTTACTCGTCCGCCACTCCGCACGACATACTTGAAAATCAGATACCAGAAGACCGTAGACCAGAGGAGGAATATCATCCATCCAATGTTCTTATGGGCCCACAAGAGAGCATCCATTCCCTCGTAGTATCCTACCACACCGATGAGTATCATCCTGAGCAGATTCCCAAGATACGCCGCCAACAACCCGAGAGCGACTACAATAGCAAGTATCCGAGTTGGGAGCTTCTCAAACACCAGGACGAAAGATATGAACGCGGAAAGGAATATCGAAAATGAGTAGAGGCCCGCGCAATAAGTCGAGATTGTCAGAGAATGAAAGGTCCCATCCTGAAACTGAATCGTCACTAGGTTCCCAATAGAGGATGCTTGTATCCCCAGCAAATTGAGGGCTTCCGCAAATGGTGCCGCCAGCATGTACTTCACGTACCAGCTGCTGACGCCAGAAGAATCTGCGCTTCCAGTCACCGCAGCGATAGCCTGTGGAGCGGCGAGGAATAGAAACACGAGACCGATGAACCACAAAGCGAAAGATGTCTCCACCAATGCAATCTTGGACAGCATCGGGTAAGCGGCAATCAAGACGCCCAGAAGTATCGTAATCATGTCGACGTCTCCATAGTCTGGCCTGGACGAGACGAATGTGTTGAAAACAACAACCAGGGCAATGATCAGGACCCCGAGAAACATCACAACATACTCCCCGCCTAGAACGGAGAAGATGCGCGGCAAGAGTCTCAGACCAAGTGGTTCAGACGAGTCTTCACGCAATGGGACACGCCCGTGAAGAAGCAGCATCAGAATGAGACCGAGCGCTATCGAAACGGCACCGAGTGTCAAGCCGAAATACGAATACAACGCGACAACAGAAAGCCCTTCAAAAAGCAGCACAACGGAGATGACCTGGACGACCTTCCGCCTCGGAGACTCCTCCGGTAGGAGGGTATCAACGCTCAGCCTGAGGGAACGCAACAACTCAGCCATACGACGTCAGTACATCATCGGGTTGATTAATAAGACTGCGCAGGGGTTCTGTTAAGGGAACCATGTTTATTACTGCGCAGGCATTCTGCCCTGCGGGGGCAACTATTGGGCTCAAGGCGGAGAGCGGGGGCAAGAGGTCTCGCCGATAAGTCGTGGGGCGGCGCTCTTGAGACATTCAAGTACTTCTCTTCGAGTGGCAAGGACGAGCGCCGAATCATCAACGCCTCCTTCTTCATGGGCATCCTGGCAGGAGTCAGCTGGTATGTCATCGCCCTGTACTGGGACGCCCTCGGATTCACCTCCGAGGAGATCGGACTCATAGGCGGGATAGGTTCCGCCGTCGGCGTCGTCTCCCTTCTCTTCAGCGGCTTCCTGGCCGACGTCTTCGGCCGCAAGAAGCTGATGCTGATGGGGCTCGCGGGGAACGCCTTGGGCGCAGCCCTCTTCCTATCCTCCCCGAACTTCGTGGTCTTCGTGATAGCCGAGAGCCTGCTAAGCCTCGGATGGTCCTTGGTCCAGCCTTCAGTCATGGCCCTCATGGCCAGCAAGACCTCCCCGACCAGGCTGAAGTTCTTCTACGGCCTACAGGGGTTCTCGAACCAGATAGCCATCACCTTGGCCAGCGCCACGGGCATATTCTTCCCCGGCTTCCTGAGGGACCACTTCGACCTCGAGCTCACGTCCGGATACTGGTTAGTCGTGCTCGTGGCTGTCATCAGCACGGTCGTGCCCATGTTCTACATCCACAGGGTCTCGGAGACGAAGAAGTCGGGTGAGAAACTCCGGCTGAGCTTCGACCGGACCGCCCGGATGAGGCTGTTCATGTATTCGCTCCAGAACGCGCTGATCGGTGCGGGCGCGGGCCTCGTGATACCGTGGCTCCCACTGGTCTTCCAGGACGGCATGGGCGCCTCGTCCCTGGAGCTCACGGCCATGGTCACCGCGTCGAACATCGCGATCGCCATCAGCTGGTTCATCATACCCAAGTTCGCCGAAGCGCGTGGCTCGGTCCTGCTCATAGCCGCATGCCAGATCGCCTCGGTCGCGTTCCTGCTCGCGATCCCGTACTCGGCCTTCTCCCTCCTCCTGGTAGGGTTCCTCTTCACCGCGAGGAGCGTCCTGATGCTCGTCCCGACACCCGTGCTGAACGCGTTCGTCATGAACATCGTGACCGAGGAGATCAGGGCCTCGTTCTGGGCCGTCAGCCAGCTCACATGGACCGTCGCGTATGCAGCTGCGTTCGCGGTCAGCGGCTACATCTGGGCGAACGACTACTCGAGACCGGAGCCGTTCATCTACTGCTCCGTCTTCTACATCATCGCGTCGCTCATCTTCTACTTCTACTTCAAGCATGTAGCGGAGCCGAAGGACGAGCCGGCCGGCCAGCCAGTGATCGGCACGCGGTGAGAAGAACGTTCGACGACTGTGACTGCTCACGAGAGGTCGTGGCCCTTCGCGGAGGCGGCCGCCTCGGCCTCTTCCTCGGGCGTCAGCTTCTTGAGTCGGAGGGCCTCGGACAGCAGCTCTGACAACCATTCCTCTTCCCAGTACTTCAGCCTCGCATCAGAACAAATGGCATCTCCCGGCATCCTTGACGACCTCCTACATATACTGTATGTGTTCGGCCATATATCAACATTGTTCGCCAAAAACAGGGCGATTGACCACAAATAGCCCTCCAAAACCGCATTTTGACCATCGGATGAGCGTAAACGTGCAAGTTATTTATGAGTAGAAGCCATTGAGCAGACCGATGGCAGCTGAGAAGAAGGATGCTGGCACGGTCGAGCTGGACGAGCTTGACATTGACATCCTCAGGAGCCTGAACGACAACGCCCGAAAGAGCTTCAGGGACATCGCGAAGGAGCTCCAGGTCTCGCTGACGACCATATCGAACAGGGTGAAGAACCTCGAGCGGTCGGGCGTCATCCAGGGGTACATACCCATCGTGGACGCGACCAAGCTCGGGTACGACATCATGGCCGTCATAGGAATCAAGGTCATGCACGGCAAGATCATCGACACGGAGAAGGACCTCGCGAAGGAGGCGGGTGTGTTCGCCGTGTACGACTCGACGGGCGAGTGGGACGCCATCGTCGAGGCGAGGTTCAAGTCCAGAGCAGAGCTCAACACGTTCGTCAAGAAGGTCTTGGACCATCCGAACGTGGACAGGACCTACACGCAGGTCGTCCTGAACATCACGAAAGAGGAGAGGCGCGTCCTCGTATGATGCCGTGCCATACCTCGGATACGATTATGTAGCGAGTCCGTGATGAGGGTACTGACGCGTATACTGACCGCGTCGGGGAAGGGAGATGGGCGCAGGTTCGAAGCCCGTCCTTGCAGGGCTTATGTTCGCATGCGTGTTCTTAGCGATGTCTAGCAGCGGGTCGCGCGCCCAGTCCGATGTGATATCGGTCGACTTCGGGTTCGTCCCCGCCCAGAGCTCATACTGCGCCGGGGACAACTTCTCGATCGAGGTCTCGGTCGTGAACCAGATGCCCTCCGGGGACTACATCTACGATTCCTTGGCTTACATGGTCAAGGTCAAGAACGTCAGCGTGCACTTCTACTGGATGGCGCCGAACGAGTGGGCCTGGAACGATGTCTCGAACGAGTCGTCTTGGCTCGCGCCGGACGGCGCCGGCATCGAGACATATCCTCTGAACCTCACCGTGCCAGCGGACGCGTGCGCCCAGACCTACAGTTACTACTTCAGGATCGAGTACATGGTGCACACGGCGTGGGGCGACCTTGACTACACCTGGGGCACGGACATCACCTACCGGGACTTCGTCGTGGAGGCGGAGGAGCTGCCAGTCGACGACGAAGGCGTGGCCGTGGACTTCTTTCCGTACTTCGCCGCTGTCGCGCTGGTGCTATCCATAGGCGCTCTCGGAGCGGTCCTGTACCACCGCAGGGGGACGGGGGCCAAGGCTTCACTGGCCAGGATCTCCGGCGCGCCGATGACCAACGGCGAGGGATATCCCGTCCTCAGACCGTTGCCTGGAGAGCATTTCCCGATCGAGAAGGGTTTCATCTACCTCGTGAAGGAGAAGCGGCCGAACGTGGCCTTCGCGATGTACAACGAAGCGGTCGCGCACGGGGCGGAGGGGATGCTCATATCGAGGGAGCATCCGAACAGGCTCAGGGAGGTGCACGAGTTCGACGCTAAGAGCATCATGTGGCTCACTCGCAGGGCAGGGGAGAACCACGTGGACCCCACGGAGCTCAGCCTCGTGAGCCTCAAGATATCCAGGTTCGTCGAGGAACGCGACAGGACCGTCGTGCTGATCGAAGGCGCGGAGTACCTCATCACGCAGAACGACTTCGAGACCGTCCTGAGGTTCGTGAACCACCTGCACGACTTCGTCCTCGCCCATGACTGCGCGATCGTCATAGTCATCGACCCGAGGGTCCTGAGCACGCGAGAGGTCGCGCTGCTCGAGCGCTCCGCCAAGGTCGTCGAGCCCTTGGAGACGGGGCCCGATGAGCCTCCGCGGGAGCCTGAACCGACCGAGGCGTGAGATGGAGTCAGTACACCAAAAACTGCATGAGCATGTTCTGCGCTTCGGAACGTAGCGAAGGGCTGAAGCGAGGGTCGGGGGACCCGAGGGACAGACCGTACCGGGGGAGGGAGCGGAGTGGATGCACTCACTTCAAGAGGGAGACCTAGAGGCTCAGCGGCGGCCATATTCTCGGTCATCCTCGTCATGGGTATCGGCGGGGCCGCGCCGTTCGCCTACATGACCGTCCCGATCGACAGGACGGCGGATGTGTCACCGTCATGTTCCCTGCTCTGGTTCGACGCGTCGCCGATGGCGTTCCCGCGCTCGTCTCCCGCGGTGGTCGAGCTGACGGACGGGGACATCCTCGTCATAGGAGGACTATCCACGAACGGCCCGACCAGGACAACGGAGGTCTACGACCCCGAAGACGACAGGTGGAGCCCTGGCCCGAACATGAACGTCGCCCGCGTGGGACACACCGCGACCCTGCTGAAGGACGGGACAGTGCTCATCACCGGAGGCGAGACGGGTACTGGAGCGGCGTCGTCCGCCGAGCTGCTGGACATCTCCAAGGGCGCGAGCCTGTATGTCGGGGACATGAGCTTCGCAAGGTCTGGGCACGCCGCCGCGCTGCTCGACAGCGGCAAGGTCCTCATCACGGGTGGGACTGACTGGATGACCGGGGTATGGAAGCAGGCGGAGGTCTATGACCCTTCCACCCACGCGTTCCTTCCAGCGGGCAACATGGCGTACGCGAGGGTGTTCCTGACCTTGCAGCCGCTCGAGGACGGGAAGGTGCTGGCGATAGGCGGGGACGCCGATGGGACGAGCGAGGCGTACGACCCCGTCGGCAACTCGTGGGGCTCACTCTCTCACATGAACTCGAAGAGATACAGCGCGTCGTCGGTCGCGCTCGACGGAGGCGATGTCATGGTCGCAGGAGGGGTCTCCGATGAGGTGGTCCTCTCATCGGTCGAGGTCTACTCCCCGGAGCTGGACATGTGGGTCACATCGGATGGCATGTCCGTCCCGAGGGCGAGCTTCGGCCTGGCGACCATGTCGAGCGGCCGAGTGGTCGCGACAGGGTCCTGGAGCACGCTCGGGGCGTCGAGCGAGAGCGAGAGCGTGTGCCCGTGCGACTTCCTGTGGCGGGCCGAGGAGCCGATGGCCAAGGCGAGGGGGATGCACGGCACGGCGGTCACGTCCAACGGGACCGTGCTTGCGATCGGCGGCTGGGACGGCTCGAAGCCGCTCTCGTCCGTCGAGATGCTCGTCGAGGTCCAGGACGAGCCGCCCCCGGTACCGGACAAGTGCGAGCCCATGGACCTGCTCCCGCTTGTGAAGGCGGTTGCGGACGAGCTCAGGGGGTTCTCGGAGAACGGCCTCATAGCGAAACTGTTCGTCGCGCAGGCGGCGTATGACATCGGGCAGATGGACCTGTGCCTGGATGTACTCGATGCGTTCTGCCGTCAGGTGGACGCGTTCCACCGGAGCGGCCACCTGAGCGATGCGAGCACGGACATGTTGTACGGCGGGTACGCTGAGGTCGTGACGTGCCTCGGGGGCGAGCCTCTTCCCCCGATAACGTAAGCGCGCGCGCGGCCGTGACGGTGTTGCGCTGCTCATCATACCGGAGGGAGCCGCCGCATGTGGTGTCTGACGCGGTTTCGGACCGCCAGGGAGCGCTGTCTGACGCATAGGACATAAATATCAGATAGGACATTGCACTCCTCAAGCTCCATGGGATGCGGGGCGCGGAGGTGAGTAGATCAGAATAAGCAAGAGGTTGCTCACTTCAGTGGTGGTCGGCGCCATACTAATCATTGGTACGGTGCTAGTCGTGTCGTTGATAGGCGGCGATGACAAGCCGGACATCAACACCGAGATACCCCCTGTCGATGACCAGCCATCCGAGGACGACCAGGACGACACCGCAGACGACGATTCATCAACGGACGATACCGACGACTCCTCCGATGATACGTCAGATGTTGACGACACTACGGACGGAGACGAGGACGCCGCCGATGACGATACCAGCGACGACGACCTTGACGGGGACACTGATGAGGGATCGGACGACGGTGACGACCAGACCGACGAAGATGACGGTTCGAACGATGACGAAGACTCCAGTGACGGCGATGACGGAACCGACGATGACGACCAGGACGAAGATGAGGACGACGAGGACCAGGACGATCACGAAGGCAACGGCGAGCAGAACGGCAACTGCTACCGGCACAGGGAGATGAACCAGGGCTCCGAGCAGCAGAACTGCGAACAGAACTACGAGGAGCACCAGTCATCGTGCGACGCTGAGGTCGAGCCCAACGAGTGCGACGAGCCCGTCGAGGACGCGCCCGAGCAGGGCGGGCCCGAGGGTGAGCCGCAGGGCGAGTGCCACAGCGACGAGGACGACAACGGTCAGTCCGGGAAATGAACACAGAAAACAATGAGGTGAGCCCGCATCCCAGTGAAAGAGGCATGTAAGGCGCCGAGGCGGCCCTGACGGGGCCAGTCACGGGCGACCGCGAACGTTCGCTTGCGCGGCCGTCAAGGCGTCTGAGAGCCTCCGGACCTGGGCCGGGCTCACTTCCCACAATCTTCTTCCATACTTCTCAAGAAAACGATGCGGCCCAGCCTCACGTCTCGAGCTTCGGAGGTGCCTGGTCCGACTTGTAGGACTCGACCACGATCGTGCCCATCCTCCACACGTTGGTCAGATAGTACCTGTACTCGCCGGCCTTGTGGAATGTGCAGCTCCAGTAGTCCCCGGGGGCGATCAGGAGCCCGCTCTGGAACAGGCCGTCGTGGTGCTCTCCGCTCGCGTCCAGTGTCCCGCTCTTGACGCTGGTGCCCGGCGGGGCGGCCCATGTGCGGTTGACCCACACGACCTTGGTCCCCTCGATGACCTTCACCACCGGCGGCACGACGTTCGAGCCGACGATGTCGACGTACGCCTCGTACCTCGGCGGGGGCGGAGGGGGTGGCGGTATCTGACGGGCCCCTGGGACCGGCTGATACGTGTCGAGGCTCGAGTGCGTCCCGACCGTCGGAGGCACGTATGCGGCTGCCGCCCTCCTGCTCCTCGACCGCGCGGCCGCGACGACGACAGGTATCGCGACCAATACGCACATCATGAGCAGGAACGGTATGAGGCCCATCTCGTTGAATATGAAGTCCTGGACGTCCTTGAGGAAGTCAAGGAACAGGTTGTCCTCGGGGACGTCCGTGACCGGCACCTGCACTTCCTCGGACTCGTACATCGAGCCGTCCACCTCGGCGTATGCGACGAGGTATATCGTGCCGTTCGTCGGCAGCGACGGGAGGTCGGACACGCTGAACTCGGCCCACGTGGTCCCCGAGAACGACCCCGATGTGCCCGCGACCTCCCCCGGAGCGAAGCCCCACTGGAGGTATGTCTCTGAGATCGTGCCCGGGTCCCCTCCGCTCACGAGCCATGAGATGGAATAGGTGCTGTTCAGAGAGACGTATTCTGGATAATCGGTGATCGTCACGGTCGGCTCTGCCACGGCCTCGATGGCCCCGAAGGCGTTGACGACGCCCCAGCCGGTGCCGGTGTCGTATCCGGATATGCTGATGTCACGGGCGGTCTCGTTGATGACCTCGCCCACATCCTCCGGCGTGAGTGCCGGATTGACCGAGAGCATGAGCGCCGCGACCCCCGCGACATGCGGCGCGGCCGCCGACGTGCCTGAGAGGTACTGGTAGCTCCCTCCTCCCTGGGTGGAGTATATGTTCACACCTGGCCCCATGACATCGAGCTCTGAGCCGAAGTTGCTGAAGTCCGCCCTGCGGTCCATGTTGTCCGTCGCGCCGACCGCGATGACGTTCGGGAACGCAGCCGGATAGCTGAGCGTGCTCGTGCCGGCATTGCCCGCGGCCGCCACCAACACCACGCCCCTGCTTGCGGCGTAGTCGACGGCGTTCATGAGCGGCAGGGAGGTGCCATCGACCCCGAGGCTCATGACTATGACATTCGCCCCGTTGTCCGTGGCCCATCTGATCCCGCTGGAGACGATGGAGTCCGTGCCCTCGCCGGAGTCGTTCATGACCTTCACGGCCATGAGCCGCACCTGCGCCAGGCCCGCCATGCCCACTCCGTTGTCTGTCGCGGCTCCCACTATGCCAGCGACATGGGTGCCGTGATATGTGTACAAGTTCGCGACCCAATCCCCGTCGTCGTCGTAGCCGTTGACATTGTCGTCCATCGGGAACCAGTTGTCTTCGATGAAGTTGTATCCATGATAGCCCTGTTCGTTGGACCATATGTTGGCCGCGATGTCCGGGTGGTTCCAGTCTATCCCCGTGTCCAGCACCCCCACCACGACTTCGTGCGTGCCGAGGGCTATGTCCCACGCCTCATACGCGTCGACCTTGTCCAGGGCCCACTGGTTGATGATACCGGGGTCGTCTGGCGTCAGGAGCGCGCGCACCTTCTTCTCGGATGAGACGCTCACAACCCCAGGCACGGATGAGAGTACTTCGACCAGGCCTGCGGACGCGTCTGCCATAGAGACGCTCATCAGGCCGGTGTCCCTGGACGAGAATGTGATATCAGCGCCGTAAGAACCGACGAGCCCCGAGATCTGATCATACACGATCGGGTCGCTCGTCTCAATGACGATATCGGTGACGGACCCGGACAAGTCCGAGGATATCTGGGCGAGCGCGCTCTGGCCGTAGGAATCGGGGACTGTCTGCTGGACCTGCCCGGCGAGCAACATGGCCGTGGCCAACAGTACGCTGAGCATCAACGCGAGCCGCATCAATACACCTTTCACCCGACAGGGACGCACGATCTGCTTGCGGATATGCCATGCCTCCGCTGGCCATGCGTGAGGTCATGCTACCAATTCATGCAGATAAATACATTTTCCCTTCAGTCTCGATTCTGATTCCTGTCGGGAGGCGTCATCTGGCGGGGTTCGGAAGGTTGAATAGGTGCCTTGTCACTCAGCCACGCATATGGATGCGTTCCAGGCGCTGCTCCTCGGGATAGTCCAGGGCATCACCGAATGGCTGCCGATATCCTCCTCGGGGCACCTCGCGATAACGCAGGAACTCCTCGGCATGGATGCGAGCGAAAACCTCGTGTTCGACCTCGCCGTGCACATGGGCACGCTGCTGGCGGTGTGCGCGTTCTTCAGGAAGGAGCTTGGGAGGATCGTCCTGGCGATGCTGAGGCTGGGGGACAAGGGCGAGGAGGCGAAGGGTCTCAGGACCCTCGGAGGGCTGATACTGCTCGGAACCATCCCCGTGGCCATCGTAGGGTTCACGCTGTCCGACCGCGCCGAGGACCTGTTCTCGCTCCCGCTAGTTGGCGCAGCGCTGCTTGTGAACGCGGCCATCCTCCTCACGGCCGAGAGGATGGCGAAGCCACAACAGAGGAAGACCGTGCACGTGAAGGATGCGATCATCGCCGGCGCCCTGCAGGCGGTGTCCATCATCCCGGGCATATCCAGGAGCGGCTCGACGATATCCGGTGGCATGTTCTCCGGCCTCGAGAAGGAGGCCGCGGCCACATTCGCGTTCCTGCTGTCCGTGCCCGCGCTCCTGGGAGCGTTCTCCTACGGCCTCCTGACACTCGACAGATACGACGTGGAGATGAGCACGCTCGTGCTCGGCGCGGCCGCGGCGTTCGTCACAGGGTTCGTGTCCATAGGCTATCTCCTGAAGGCGGTCCGCGCGAGGAAGCTCTGGGTGTTCAGCGCCTACTGTGCGGTCGTCGGAACTGCCGTGCTCGCCCTCACGCTATGAGAATGATCATTCCTCGTCGAGAGACTTCTCGAGCTCTATCGCGATCTCGATCTTCTTCGTCTCGAGGTCCTTCCGCTTCCTCTTGATCCGCGGGTACATGGCGACGAGCACACCGGCCGTTACCGCGGCCGCAGCCGCGAAGTACATCCAGTTCTCCTCGAGGATCCCCGGCTCGGGGGGCGGAGGGTCGGCCACGTCAGGAAGCGTCCCACCAGCCCACTCCTGCAGGTTGGTGTACCCGTCGGAATCGAAGTCATCGGCCGCACCCGGGTCCATGGTGTCGAAGTACAACAGCTCCCACCAGTCAGGCAGGTCGTCGAAGTCGGCGTCATCGACGGAGATGACCGCGGTGAAGTTGACGCCCGTGTTGCCCCAGGAGTCCCTCACAGTCAGCTTGATCTTGTACAAGCCCACATCCTCGAACCTGTACCAATCCTGGGTCCCGTACGCGTACACGGTCACGTTCTCGTGGGTTATCTCCCAGATGTAGTCGACTATCGTCTCGGACTCGTTCAAGTAGTCGTTGGTGGGGTCGTAGGACAATGTCCCGTTGAGGTAGTACCGCGTGCCGTTGGATGTGATCTCAGGGAGAGGCACGATGACGGCGACAGGGTCTGTTTCCGAACCCATCGAACGGACGGCCAACGGCTCGTCTTCGCCACCGGAGTCTGGGAGGACCATGACCTGGCCCAGCGCCAACACGGTCAAGAAAGCCGCGCAGATGAGGTATCCAAACGGTCTCAACTCGAGCACCCCGACGGACCTCGGTGTTCGTGCGTCCCGACCTTCCCTCGAGAGACGCGCGGGTCCGTGCCGGCGTGTATGATGCGATGCGTCGATATATCATTTTTCGTCCCCGCGCCCCTGACATCGAACTAGACGGGGGATGAATCCAAATAGCGGAAGTGTTTAAATCGGCCAAGACGATTGGACGGCTGGGCATGTTGAGATGAGTTCCAAGAAGAATCTCTTCGGTTGCCCCGTGTGCGGTTTCAGGGTCACGGGATCCGAGGATGTGTGCCCCAGGTGTGGCACGAAGTACGGCAAGGGCACTAAGTTCGAGTGCCCGTTCTGCGGCGAGCACATCGACCCTTCCTCGCCCGTCTGCCCGGCCTGCCACGTGTCGTACGACGAGTTCCACCAGAGGACGGACAAGAAGGACTCCGATGAGAGCATCGATTCACTTCTCACCGAGATCATCAGCCTCGAGTCAGAGCAGGTCAAGCAGGAAGACAAGAGACTGAGCTGTCCCAGATGCTCCTGGATGCTCGACGGCACCGAGGAGAAGTGCCCCAAGTGCGGTGCAGGGTTCCTCGAGGATGTCAGCTATCAGTGCCCGATATGCGCCGCTATGGTCAAGGCGGACGCGCCCAAGTGTGAGGAGTGTGGCACGTTGTTCTCCGAGCCCGAGGAACAGCCGGTCGCTAAACCCGTGGAGCAGGCCCCTGCCGAGGCGCCCGTCGTGGAGGAGGCCGCTCAGGTCCCTGAAGAGCCCGCCGCCACCGTGGCGCCTGAGCCAGAGGCGCCTGCGGCCGTGGAGACGCCACCAGAGGAGCAGGTGCAGGAGCCCGCCGCCGAGGTGGTGCCTGAGCAGGCTGCCCCGGTCCAGGAGACGATTGTCGAACAGGAGCCCCCCAAGGAAGATGTCGCGGTCGAGACCCCGAAGCCGGCCGAAGAGCCTCCCGCGGAGGAGCAGCCAGAGGCGAAGCCGAAGCAGAGGAAGCTGAAGATCAGGAAGGTCAAGGTCAAGCAGTGAGGGCTGGTTCGACGAGCCCTCTGCAAAACAGTTATCTCCCGCACGCTTGTTCTGGAGAACGTGATATACATAGACGCCCGCGAAGGGCTGTCCGCCGACATGGTCCTCGCAGCCTCCATCGGTCTCTTGCCGCCCAGCGACGCCCATGAGGTCCTTGGCAGGATGTCTCGGGCCGCCAGATCGTTCGACACCGATTTCAGCTGGATGGACATCGAAGAGGACGGCGAGAAGGGGCTCGCACTCTCCTACATCACCAGGCAGCAGTCACTCGGCACGACATCCCACGATGAGGCGTTCTCCTCACTGTCGAGGATGAGCTCGGAGCTCGGCTCGCGCGGGGACATCGCGCGGAGGATACTGGACAAGATATTCGATGCGGAATCCGCCGCCCACAACCTGCCTCCCGAGCAGGTGCACCTGCACGAGATAGGCAGACCCCAGGCCCTCCTCAACATCGCGGGGGTCGGGCTCGTGGCGCCGATGATCTCCGTCCCCGGCGAGGTCTTCAAGTGCTCGACCATTACAACTGGAAGGGGCGTGACCGTGACGTCCCACGGGACGATGCGGATACCGGCGCCCGCGGCCGCATTCCTGCTCAATGGCCTCGTGCATGTCCCTGGAGACCACCCCGGCGAACGCGCGACCCCGACGGGCGTGGCCGCCGTGAGCGTCCTGGCGACGGAGCACTCTGACACTCGGCCAGACCGGCCGTCCGCAAGGAGCGTCGGCTTCGGTACGAAGAGGTTCGCGGGCAGGCTCGGAAGGGTCGTGATGATGCGTGCGTGAGCCCGTTGTACTACACCATGCACCCTGAAGAACAAGGGATAACTTTTATCAAAGCAAAGGGTTATGAGTAACGGTGTTATTAGTAGTAAGGTCGTCTGTCAGAGCGGCCAGGAGTAGTCATGCCTGATAGAGGCGAAGGATTCCCCCGACCCACCAAGACCCTCGACTGCATCGGTCTCTACTGTCCGGAACCGGTGTTCAGGACCAGAGAGGAAATCTCGATGGTCCAGGTTGGACAGGTCCTGGAAGTCCTGGCAGACGACCCAGCCTCCGAATCGGACATACGCAGCTGGGCGAAGCATTCGGGGCACGAGCTCTTGTCCGTCGAGAAGGTGGGCGATGGGTTCAGGTTCCTGATCAGACGGATCTTGTGAGCCACGATATGGGAGGAGATGGAATTGTCTAAGAAAATACTCTATGTCCAGACATCTGGGCCGGACACGCCTGAGAGACTGTACGCGCCGCTAGTACTCGCATCGACCGCGAAGGCCATGGGCATCGACGCGGCCGTGTATTTCCTTGGGAAAGGCATCCTGGGCGCGAAGAAGGGAGAGCCTGAGAAGATCAAGATGGGCAACTTCCCCAGCCTCAAGGAGGTCATGGACCAGGCGGCCAAGGCGGGCGTCGAGATGTTCGTGTGCGCCCAGAGCGCGCAGCTGTGGGGCACGAAGGCGTCCCAGGATGAGTTCGAGTCACCAGCGAAGGTCGTGGGCGCTGCCACCTTGAACGACCTCGTCCTCGAGTATGATGCGGTGCTAACCTTTTAGGGTCGCCTGACATTCGTGAGGTATCAGGAGGATACGATGGCCGAAGCACCGAACGGACCCAAGCGGAGGGTCTACATGGACCACGCGGCGGCTTGTCCAGTGGACCCGCGAGTCATTGAGAGGATGATGCCATATTTCTCGGAGCGGTTCGGGAACCCCTCGTCGATCCACAGCGCTGGCCGGGAGCCGAAGAAGGTTCTCGAAGACGCTAGGGCGAACGTGGCGAGGTTAGTCAACGCCAAGCGAAAGGAGGAGATCATATTCACCGGTGGCGCGACCGAGGCGAACAACCTCGGCATCAAGGGCGTCGCGATGCGCTTGAAGGGCGAGGGCAACCACGTCGTCACGTCAGCGATAGAGCACATCTCAGTCCTCAACATCATGAAGCATCTGCAGAAGCAGGGGTTTGATGTCACGTTCGTCCCGCCCGATGAGGACGGACTCGTGGACATCGCCGAGCTGGAGAAGGCCATCAGGAAGGACACGGTCCTCGCATCCATCATGTTCGCGAACAACGAGATAGGGACACTGCAACCGGTCGCCGAGATCGGGAAGCTGCTGGAGGAGAAGGACGTCTATTTCCACGTGGACGCCGCCCCCGCAGCGGGCATGGTCCCCATAGACGTGCAGGCGCTCGGCATAGACGTCATGTCCCTGTCATCCAACGACATGTACGGGCCCAAGGGCGTCGGGGCGCTCTATGTGAAGGACGGAACCCGCTTGGAGGCCGTCGAACAGGGCGGAGGACAGGAGCGCGGGCTCAGGTCCGGCTCCGAGAACATCCCGGGCATCGTGGGCTTCGGTGTGGCTGCCGATATCGCCAGGTCGACGATGTCGGCCGAGGCAGAGAGGCTGACGGGGTTCAGGGACAGGCTAGTGAAGGGCATGCTCGAGCGCGTCGAGGACTCGCACCTGAACGGCCACCCGACCAAGAGGCTCCCGAACAACGCCAACTTCAGGTTCAAGTTCGTCGAGGGCGAGGCCATGCTGCTCAACCTCGACATGATGGGGATCTCGGTGTCCTCGAGTTCTCCATGCACATCGAAGAGCCTCCTGCCGTCGCATGTGCTGCTCGCGTGCGGCATCCCTACCGAGGAGGCGCAGAGCGCCGTGCAGTTCACCCTCGGCAGGTGGAACACGGAGGACGAGATCGACGAGGTCCTCGATGTGATGCCCGGAGTCATCAAGAAGCTCAGGGCGATGTCGCCGTTCAGCGAGGCGAACATCGAGGAGATGCGGTCGACCGCGGGACACAGGGACGAGCACGATCACTGCGACCACTGAGCGCGGAGATTGCCCGTCACGAGCGTGCGCAGACGCGCCCATATAGCCGCGCATGCACCATAGCAATCGCCTTACGGCCCGTACGGCGATTTGCGGGTGTTTATATAGTCAGTACAGATTTCAGCAAACTTATATATATAGACCAACAAATAATGACCGAGGATGGGATAGCCCATGAAAAGCAAGATTTTGAGCATAGCGCTTGCTCTGTGCATGATTGCCATCGTGTTCACCGCCCTTCCGACGAAGGCAGCGGTATACTACACGGGCACTGTGCAGACGACGGATGACGCGGGCACACCGATGGACGTGTACTTCCGCGGAGACGATATCTATGTGAACGTGACGCTGTACTACGAGGACATACTCGTGGACGCGGACATCATAGTGTCGCTCGTGGACCAGAACGGGGTCACGAGGGACTACATCTACGCGGCGACCGACGACCCGGCTGTCGGCTACTACAACAGCTCCTCGGCGATTCCCGTGGATTGGCTCAACACCAACGGTATCCCGATCACCGGAGACATGACGATCTGTGACATCGTAGTCACGATGGATGTCTGGCCATGGAGCGAGGTCGTGAGGGAGCAGATCATACTCAGAGAGCCTGGTCTGACCCTGGACCCGCCATCGGACTGGTACTACTACCCTGGCCAGGAGGTCACGGTGACCCTGATGACGGGCAACACCGAGGCGTTCTACGTGCAGATATGGAACGAGACGGACGACGACCTCGTGCCGCCATGGACATACCAGACGGTAGACGAGACCGGTGTCTGGACCGAGACCTTCACCATACCCGATGATGCCAAGGACGGGGAATACGTCATCGAGGTGCGGGCCGAGGCGTCCGACGTGCTGTGGTACTACGAGTACTTCGAGGTCGCCAAGTACGCACTCATGCTGGACACTGACAGATACTATGTACTGCCTGGCGAGACCGTCATGGTGGAGTACATGGTGGTTGACATGGCCACGCTCGCGCTCTACTCCGATGTCACAGTCGAGTGGAACGCGATATGGTACAACGATTCGGGCGTCGCGCAGCTCGAGACCGGGGAACTGGTCCCAGGCTACTTCGGCATCGAGGAGTTCACCATACCGGCCGAGATCAACCTCACATCTGACTACGAGCTCTACTTCTGGGCGAACGACACAGACGGCAGGAGCATGGAGACCGGCTTCACCGTCTACATCGGACAGCTCGGCGGAACAGTCTCGACCTATGAGACATGGTATCTCGCGGGCGAGGTAGTCGTCGTGAGCGTCGATGCTTGGGTCGATTGGGACGATCTGCCTGGAGCGGACGTCGACATCGTGGTCGAGAAGGACGGGTCAGTCCTCGCTGACTACGGCGTCAGCGGCCTCGTTACAGGCGACTACGGCCTGGTCGAGCACGAGTTCACGCTCGATGTGGATGCCGATGCAGGCACATATGTCGTCACCGCGACCATATCCAAGGTCGGGTACAGCGTCGTCAGGATGACGACCTTCAACATCGAGCTCGAGTACAGTCTGGAGGTCCAGCTGGACAGGGACCAGTACTTCGGCGGCCAGACCGCGTCGGTGTCCTTCACGATCATGTGGGGCTCCGAGGAGGTCGCGAACAACTCCGTGTTCTACATCGTCTACACGAGCGCCGGCAACCTGACCGTGGGCAACACGTCCTCCGGCGAGGCTACCTTCGAGGTGCCTCTCGAGTTCGTCGGCTGGCTGGATATCGAGGCCGTGACCATAGTGAACGGCTACTTCCTCAATGGATGGGACGACGCATGGGTGCAGAAGGCGTACATCGCCCTCGTACCGGCTGTCGAGGTCTACTCCGGTGGGGACGCCGTCCAGTGGGACTTCGAGATCCTGACCATGATGGTTGACGGCCTGCTGTCCTACGAGATAGAGGATGGTTCCGGCAACTCGGTCGCTGCGACATCGATGACGTTCGCCACCTCGGGCACGATAAGCTACACCGTGCCCTTGGACGACCCGTCGAGCTCGTACACGATCACCGTGACCTTGAAGGACGGCCTGGGCAACAACGTCGACGCCTCGTCGACAGTATGGCTCCAGGAAGAGTACACGATCACGGTCTGGCTCGAGAGCGACTCCGGGTTCGTGACCAGGGCGTTCGAGCCGGGTGACGAGATCGATTTCGGCTACGAGATCACGACCAACGGCGCCACACACCTGTCGGTGTATGAGGTCAGGTTCTACACGAGCGTGGACTACATCGAGATGTCCGTGCTCACGACCTCTACGAGCGGCACCCTGACCGTAACGGTCCCTGACGACACGACGGACGGCGCGTACGGCATATCCGTGGCGCTGAGGGACGGCGTGGGCGGCTCGTGGCTGTCAGATGACTGGGTGCAGTTCGACGTGGTCACTGACCAGAGCGGCTGGAGCAAGGAGATCGCAGGCATGAGCGCGATAGACTTCACGATACTCGTGCTCATCATCGTCATGATAGTCCTGCTGATCGTCGTGCCGTTCCTGAAGGGCAGGAGCGGACCGATACTGAAGCCGAAGGAGAAGCACGAGCCGGCACCGATGCCGACAATCGAGCAGCCTCCGGCCCCGCCGCAGTAGGACCCTAAGGCCTAACGGCAAACCCTTTCCCCAAATCCTATTTTTCATTCCTCTACGCAAGAGCGGCCGTGCTGGCCCGGTCCATGTCGGGCCTAGGAAAACCTTATACCCCGGCCATCTTATGGGCTCGCGATGCCACTCTGCAAGGTGGCCGTCGTCGGCCTCGGCTACGTCGGCATACCGCTCTCTGCACTGCTCGCGGACAGCGGCTGCGACGTCGTGGGAGTCGATGTCGTCGCCGAGCGGGCGCTCAAGATCAACGAGGGTGTCCTGCCCCTGACGGGGGACGAGCCCGAACTCGCGGACATGCTCGAGAGGGTCGTGGGCAAGGGAAGGCTCAGGGCATCGACCGACTTCGCCGCGTGCGCGGACAGGGACATCGTCTTCGTGTGCGTCGACACGCCCATAGACGACGAACACAAACCGAACAACTCAAGGCTCGTGGCCGCGGCCACGGGCATCGGCGAGCACATGCGCAGGGGCGCACTCGTCATCGTCGAGTCGACCGTCGCCCCGGGAACCATGCTCGGGGTGTTCGCGCCCGCGCTCGAGCGGGCATCCAAGATGACGCTGGGAAAGGACTTCAAGCTCGCGCACTGCCCCGAGAGGGTCATGCCCGGGAAGCTCCTGCACAACCTCAGGAACTATGACAGGGTCCTCGGAGGTTATGACAGACAGAGCGTCTCGCGCGCGACCGCCGTCTACTCGCGGTTCATGAAGGGCAAGCTCCACACGACGGACCTGACCACGGCCGAGATCGTCAAGACGGCCGAGAACGCGTATAGGGACGTCCAGATCGCCTTCGCGAACGAGGTCGCGCTCATATGCGAGAAACTGGGTGCCGACGCGTTCGAGGTCAGGAGGCTCGTCAACACGTGCCCGTTCAGGGACATGCACGTCCCGGGCGCCGGCGTCGGTGGGCACTGTCTGCCCAAGGACCCGTGGCTGCTGGTCCACGGGGGCAAGGGCGCGAAGCCCAGGCTCATCCCTACCGCGAGGGAAGTGAACGACTCGATGCCCGTGCACATCCTCGACCTCGCGAACGGCATGCTCGAGAGGGCCAAGATAGAACGCAAGAAGGCCAACGTCGCGGTCATGGGAGCGTCGTTCCTGCAGGACAGCGGGGACATCAGGAACTCGCCCTCCCTGCCAGTCATACACGCGTTCACCAGATGCGCGAGGCTCTCCGTGCACGACCCATATGTGGTCCATCTGGACGGGGTCGATGCCACGAAAGACCTCAAGGCCGCGCTCGAGGACGCGGACATCGCGATATTCATGGTGGCGCACAAGGAGTACTCCCGCATCACGCCCGCGACGCTCAAGAAGCTCATGCGCACCCCGATGGTCGTGGACGGCAGGGACCTGTTCTCAGCGGACAAGATGCGCAGGGCGGGCGTCCAGTACGTGGGCATCGGCAAGAAGCTCATCTGAGCAGTTCTGATACGCCTTCGCTCAGGGACACTCTCGGCGAGAACCTCAGCGCGCCCCTCGCCCTCGACATGTCCGCGACGCTGTGCCTGATGTCGCCCTTCCTCGGGGCAGTGAACACCGGTCTCAGATCCCTGCCCGAGGCCGAGACGGTCGTCCTCGCGAGCTCGAGTATGCTGGTGGACTGGCCAGAGCCGCAGTTGAACACCTTGCCGGACACTCCCTCCGCGCCAAGCAGCAGGACGGCCATGGACGCCACGTCCCTTGCGTGTATGAAGTCCCTGGTCTGCTGACCGTCGCCCTCGATGATGGGCGGCTCGCCCACCCTCACGCGCTCCACGAACTTCGTGATCACGCCGGAGTACGGGCTCTTCGGGTCCGCCCTCGGAGAGTAGAAATTGAACGGCCTCATGACGACGACCTCCATCGGGGTCGTGTGGCCGAACGCGAGCGTGAACTTCTCGCCTGCGAGTTTGCTCGCGCCGTAGTTGCTCATGGGCTCGGTCGGATGGTCCTCCGATATCGGGACCGAGCGAGGATTGCCGTACACTGCGGCGCTGCTGATGTATACGAACCTCTTGACGCCTGAGCGCGCGGACGCATGTAGCATGTTCACGGTCCCGAGCACGTTCGTCTGGGCGTCGGTGACCGGGTCCTCGGTGGACCGCTCGACGCTGACCTGCGCCGCGCAGTGCACCACCGCATCAATGCCTCTTACGGCACGCTCGGCGTCGGCTGCGACCCTGATGTCGCCAAGGACAGTTAGGTCCTTCGTGGACGCGTGCATGGACGGCGCGATATCAAGTCCGGAGACCTCGTGCTCCCCCGCCATCGATTCGCATATGTACGAGCCGAGCTGCCCCGAGGAACCCGTGACGAGGACCTTCATCGCTCCATCCCCCCGAGGCTCACTTGACCGGCTCCTTGTTGCCTGACCTGACGGACCTGAGGGCCGCCTCGGCGATCTTCAGGGTCTTGACGCCGCTCTCGCCTGGCACCAGGGGCTGCCGCCCCTTCTCCACTGCGGAGATGAAGTCGGTGAGCTCCCGCCTGAGGGGCTCCTCCTTCCTGAGGGCGATGCGCCTCAGATCGAACTCCAGCGGCACGTTGAACAAGTTGCCGGACTCGAAGGGTTTGAAAGACGATGAGCAGACCTGGGCGCTCTGCTCCATGTAGTCCACCTCGACGAAGTTCTTGCTGCACGTGAGGGCTAGCTTCCTCACCTTCATGGGCGTGAGCCAGTTGACCTCCACGAACCCAGTCGCGCCCTTGTCGAAGTCGATGAGTATGTTCGCGTGGTCCTCGAACTCGATTCCTTTGCCGCGCCCGCCCAGGGCGTACACCGACCGAGCGTCCTGGTCCACCACGTGTTGTATGACATCTATGTCGTGTATGCCGAGGTCCATCACGACCCCGACGTCCTTTATCCTGGACGGCAGGGACGACACGCGCCTGCTAGCTGCAGTGATGAGCTCCCCGTACTCACCGCTCTGGATGGCCTTCTTGGCGAAGTCCACGACAGGGTTGTGCCTCTCCACGAAGCCTCCTGCAAGGACCACGCTCTGCTTCGCTGCGAGCCTGACCAGCTCGACCAGGTCCGATGAGTCGCCCGTCATGGGCTTCTCGAGCAGCACGTGCTTCCCGGCATTCATGGCGTCCGTGGCGACCTTCTTGTGGGTCGTCGTCGGCGTGACGATGACTACCGCGTCCAAGTCCTGTCTCAGGAGCTCTCTGTAGTCCGTGGAGCTGCTGACGGAATACTTGTTCGCGACTTTCTTCGCGGCCTCCGATGATATGTCGGAGACGCCTGCGAGCATACCCATGTCCGCCAGTATCCTCGCATGGTTCTGGCCCATCGAGCCCACGCCGATCACGCCGACACGCATGGGTGCGGAATCCCTGTCGTCGGTAAATAACCCTTGGGTGTGGCGGCCGTCAAAACCTTATTACCGCCAGACGATACCTGCCCTGGTCGAACGCATGAAGAAGAAACTCATGGACATACTGGCCTGCCCCGTCTGCAAGTACCATCCCCTCGAACTCACGGTCACGAAGGAGGACGACAAGGAGGTCCTGTCGGGGACCATCAGATGCCCGAAGTGCGCCGTCGACTACCCGATCGAGGACGGCATACCGAACATGCTCCCGCCAGGGACTTGATCAATCCGCGCTCGGGGGCCTCGACTCCAGTATCCACTTGAGCATCTCAAGGCTCTTGCCCCAGGCCTCCTCTATCGATCTTGCCAGCGCCAGTTTCTCGTCCTCGCGGATGTTCATCGTCGCGGGCATCTCGAACTCGAAGTCCAGCGTGATGAGCACCTTCCCGCCTATGTCCTTGAAGCCCCAGGTCGTCTTCGTCCTGATGCCGCGACTGGACTTGAACACGATCCTCTGGTTCTTCAGGAAGTCTACGATGTCAAGTGTGGTATTCATCTGGACCTTGTTCGTGAGGAGCATCGTCAGGTCCAGGGAAGTCCCCGGACCATATTGGACGAGACTGGTCGCCTCTATGTTAACGAACATGGGGATGTAGTTCGAGAAGTTCCTCCACTCGGCGACGTATTCGAACGCATCCTCTACACGGGAGGATACGGAGGCCCTTCTCTTTATCGCGGGCATCGGTTCGGATTAGGAACATCCGCAGGGTATTTAGCGGTTCTGCATTTGCGGCGAGAGAGCGGCTGTGCACAGGCCTGGACACCCGGACCGGGGCAGAGTACAGAAAGGAACGTTTCGGTGCTGGCTGGATGCAACACATTGATATCGGGGAGGCCCTGTTCCCGTTAAGTCGCGCATCGAACGCGCGGACAGGTGAGCTAAGATGAAGGTGCTCGTCGCGGACGAGATTTCGAAGAGCGGCGTGGAGATGCTGAAGGCCCAGGGATACAAGGTCGACGTCAAGCTCGGGCTCAAGGAGGACGAGCTGGTCAAGGTCATCAAGGACTACGATGTCCTCCTGGTCAGGAGCGCGACCAAGGCAACGAAGAAGGTCATCCAGGCGTCGAAGCTGAAGGTCATAGGCAGGGCCGGTATCGGAGTGGACAACATCGACGTGGCAGCCGCCACGGAGAAGGGCATACTCGTCATGAACGCCCCGTCCGGGAACGTCATCTCCACCGCGGAGCTCACGATCGGACTCCTGTTCTCGCTCGCGAGGAAGATACCGCAGGCAGATGCATCGACCAAGAAGGGCGAGTGGAAGAGGAAGGAACTGAAGGGCGTCCAGATATCAGGCAAGACCCTGGGCATAGTGGGCCTGGGCAGGGTCGGGGCCGAGGTGTCGAGGCGCGCGTCTGCGCTCGGCATGAAGGTCATCGCGTACGACCCGCTCGTGTCACCCGAGGTAGGCGTGAGGCTCCATGTGAGGCTCGTCACACTCGACCGGCTCCTCGAGGAGGCGGACTTCGTCACCGTGCACACGCCCCTGACGCCACAGACCAAGGACATGCTCGGCAAGTCGGAGATCTCCAGGATGAAGAAGAGCGCCATGATCGTCAACTGCGCCAGAGGAGGCGTGGTGAACGAGGACGCGCTCTATGAAGCGCTGTCTGAGGGAAGGATCGCGGGCGCGGCGGTCGATGTGTTCAACGAGGAGCCGCCGAAGGGCTCGAAGCTCCTGACGCTGGACAGCGTCGTGCTCACGCCGCACCTGGGCGCGACCACGAAGGAGGCCCAGGAGGATGTCGGCTCCGAGATAGCCGAGCAGGTCATCGCGTACCTCAAGGACAACATCATCAGGAACGCAGTCAACCTACCGGCGAAGCTCGACCCGGAGATAGTGCCCTATATGCCGCTCGCGGAGAAGCTGGGGACTTTCATATGCCAGCTCGGGCAGTGCGGCACTGGCAAGGTCGAGGTCTCGTGCAGGGGCGACCTTGCGCAGAAGGACGTCAGGATCATAGCCGCATCCGTCGTCACCGGCCTCCTGAAGCCAATCTCGGAGGAGTTCACGGTCAACTACATCAACGCCCTCTCGTTTGCGAAGGCCAGGGGGATAGAGATAGTCTCATCCACGTCCGAGGACGCTGGCCCGTACAAGAACCTCATCAGGGTCACGATGCACACGGACGGGATAACTGTCTCCGTCGCCGGCTCCCTCATGCCCGACAAGGGCCCGAGGTTCGTCGAGATAGACGGCAACATGGTCGACATCGTCCCCGAGGGCGACCTGCTCCTGATATCGCACATGGATAAGCCCGGGATGATCGGGAAGGTCGGCACGGTCCTCGGTGACAACGACGTCAACATCGCCAGCATGGAGGTCGCGAGGAGCCAGACACGCGGCCCTGCGGTCATGATACTCGAGATAGACGACCAGATACCTCCCGAGGTCATGGACAAGGTCAGGGCCATCCCGGACCTGAAGTCCGCGACGTACGTGAGATTATAAGGGCGCTAAGACCATCGCAAGCCGCGCCCAACAGGGGACGGGGTGAGACTGTAGCCACGCTCAGGATTGAGATACGCGAGGCGCGCATAGGGGACCTCGGAGATGTCATCGACCTCTGGGAGATGATGATAGAGCACCACACCAGGCTGTCCCCTCACTTCACGTTGTCCGAGGACGGCAAGGAGAAGTACTCCAAGTATCTCGCGAGGAAGTTCTCAGAGAAGAGCACCAAGCTACTCGTGGCCGTCCAGAGCGAGAAGATGGTCGGGTTCATGCTGTGTCTCCTTACACCGAACGCCCCCGTGTTCAAGGAGAAGACCATCGGCGTCGTCTCCGATGTGTACGTGCGTCCGGAGTACCGTAAGCGGGGCGTGACCAAGGAGATGCTCAAGGTCGCCCTCAGATGGTTCCACAGGAACAAGGTCACGACCGTCCAGCTCAACGTCGCCGCGGCGAACCTCGAGGCGAGGTCCGCCTGGGGCCAGCTGGGCTTCAAACCTCACATGATGATGAAGCGGCTGGACCTCGAGAAGTACCCGGCGACCAGCATGCTGTCCGAGGAGCCAAGGATCATCAGGAAGAAGGTCGTGAAGAGAGTCCAGAAATTGAGGAAGAGGAAGTAGTTTGGGAGGGGCGGCTCACATGCCCTCGAAGGCCTTCTTTAGCCTGGTCATGCCATCCTCGATGTTCTTCTTGTTCGTGGCGTAGGATATGCGCAAGTGCTGCGCGCCAGCGCCGCCGAACGAGGCGCCGCCCGTGAGCGCCACCTCGGCCTTGTCCATAAGATAGAGGGCCATCGCCTCGGAGTCCATCTTGCCCTCGTACCTCGGGAACACGTAGAACGCGCCCTTGGGCTTGTCGCAGTGCAGCTGGGGTATCTCCTTCATCAGCCTCATCACGAGGTCCCTGCGCTCGCTGAACTCCTTGACCATCTGACTGACGCATTCCTGCGGACCGGTCAGAGCCGCGAGCCCGCCGTACTGGGCGAATGTCGTCGCGTGCGTGATCGAGTGCTGCTGAACCTTGTTGACCGCCTTGAACAACGGCTTCGGCGCGACGAGCCAGCCGAGCCTCCAGCCGGTCATGGCATAGGTCTTCGAGAATCCGTTCACCGTAATCGTCCTGTCGAACATCCCTGGCTCGGCAGCGATGGAGTAGTGCTTCAGCCCGTCGAACATGATCTTCTCGTACACCTCGTCAGAGAGCACCACGAGGTCGTGGTCCTTCGCGAGGTCCGCGAGCCCCTTGATATCCTCCTTGGTCGCGACGGAACCACACGGGTTAGAGGGCGAGTTGATCAGTATCATCTTTGTCTTTGGCGTGATCAGCTCGGCGACGGTCTCAGGCAGCAGTCTGAACTCAGACTCTTCCCTGGTGGTCGCCGGCACAGCCTTGCCTCCAGCCAGCGCGACGCACGGCTCGTAAGTGACCCATGCGGGGTCCGGCATGATGACCTCCTCGCCTGGGTTCACGGTCGCCATGATGGTCTCGAATATCGCCTGCTTTGTGGGCGTCACCAGGACGTTGGACGCGTCGCAAGGTATCCCGCTGCCGTCCTTGCTCCTCTTCGCGATGGCCTCCCTGAGCGCGGGCAGGCCTGGTGCGTCCAGGTACCTCGTCTTGCCCTCGTCCAACGCCTTCTTCGCCGCCTCCACTATGTGCTTCGGCGTGTCGAAGTCCGGCTCCCCGACGGTGAAGGAGATGATCTTCTTCCCCTCGGCCTTCTTCTGGCCGGCGATCTCCTTCATCTTCATCGTCCCGGAGTCTTTCACGTTCTTGATGCGGTCTGCGATCATGGTTCTCGCCAAGAAGGGGTCAGGAATACCCACAATATAAAGCGTTGTTGTCCTAGTTTCGTCATCGTGCCGATTCTCCGTCCAGAATACGCAAACGCTATTATCCGGCTAACGCGTTCGAATAGACCGTGAGGCTCAGGACCGGAAAGCTGCCCCCGGAGCTCCTGAAGAGGATGCTCAAGCACAAGGGAGCGCCCGACCAAAGGGTGCTCCTCGGACCGAAGGTCGGCGAGGACGCCGCCCTGGTCAAGCTCGGGCCCTACACGCTCGTCCTCAAGACGGACCCGGTCACCTACGCATCGGACATGATCGGGTGGTACGCGGTCAACGTGAACGCGAACGACGTGGCGACCAGGGGAGCGGAACCCGCTTGGTTCCAGGCCGCTATTCTCCTTCCGGAAGGATCGGACGAGGCGCTCGTAGAGGACATATTCAAACAGATATCCGAGGCCGCGAAGACATTGGACATCGCAGTCACAGGAGGGCACACGGAGGTCACGCCAGGCATAGACCGGCCCATCGTGGTCGGCGACATGCACGGCGTGCTCGTCGGAAGCACCCCCGTGCTCACATCAGCGGCAGAGGCGGGAGATGCCCTGGTATTGACGAAGGGCGCGGGGATAGAAGGCACCGCGCTCATCGCGAGAGAGAAGAGGAAGGAGCTGCTGGAAGTGTTCGACAAGCGGTTCGTGGACCGGGCGGCGAAGTATCTCACGGACCCAGGGCTGTCGGTCGTACCAGAGGCCAGGACCGCGCTCCAGTTCGGCGTCCACTCGATGCACGACCCGACCGAGGGCGGCGTGAGCATGGGCGTCCGCGAGATGGCAGAAGCGTCTGGCAAGTCGTTCGAGCTCTGGGCGGACGAGATATCCATAGGGCCGGAGACGAACCGCATATGCGCCCACTACAGCATCGACCCGCTTGGCCTCCTGGGCTCGGGCGCGCTCCTCGCGACATTCAAGCAAGGGGACGCTGAGGCGTATGTATCGGCCCTGAAGAAGGACGGCATCAGGGCGAGCGTAGTGGGGAAGGTCGCTGCAAAGAAGGGTGTGTCCAGGCTCGTCCGCGGAGGAAGGTCTACTCCGCTTTCTTCTTCCGAGCGGGACGAGGTTTTGAAGGTGCTTTAGCCTTCGCAGGCTTCGGAGATGCCTGGGGACTCGGCCCCGCTACTTCGCCGGAATGTGCTTTATCCTTCGAGGGCTTCGGCTTCTTCGATGCCAGCATGTCCCCGTACTTCTCAGAGACGTCCACAGAGCACAGGACCTTAGCCGTCACCGTCCAGACCTTCATCATGCGGTCTCCGAGTGAGTAACGCTTGGGCTTCAGCTTGGTCATGTCGGACCTGAACGTGCCCTTCGAGAAGCCGCCCACGATGATGGCTATCCTGTCGCCCTTGAGCTCGGCTACCTTCTCCGCGAAGGAGTCCGTCTTCTCGCCGTTCGTGTCCAGGACGACGACCTCGTCCGGCTTCAGCGCCGACACGAGCGTCTCCAGGGTCACGCCATGCCTCAGCTCCAGGAGGGCGTTCTCGGCGGAGGGCACGACCTGCTTCTCGTACAACGTCTCTATGAGGCCGACGAAGCGCGGATAGTTCGGCGGGAGCCTCGTCTCGGGGTTCACCGCTATGACATCGTTGTTGCGCGTGTGCACGAACGCCCTCAGCCGTCCCTGGACCGAGAGGTCGGAATCGAGACAGAGCATGAGGAAGAAATGCGGGATATCTGGCCGGCCACGCCTGTCCGATTCCCTGATCTTCCCGAACGCGGGGTGGTGGTGCGACGCGTCGAGGAGTATCTTCTCTGGCGCCTTGCCGCGGGCGCGGGCGTTGTTGAGCACGCACCTCTCGTTGACGATCTCGGGCGGGATCAGTTCCAGCTCAGAGTCGGCAAGTATGAAGTAGTACTGTCTCACGAGAGCACCTCCGGGAGCACATCGTTGTCCTTGGCGAACTTGATCTCCTGGGCGATCCTCCGGCCGGTCGACACATCCAGCTCCAGCAGATCTGAGTACGGCGAGCCGGATATGAACGGGTTGGTGCCTGCGACTATCCTGGAAGATATCTCGAACACCTTGATCCTGAGGTCGTCCGTGACGATGCTCTCGAGGCAGAATGGACCTATCATACCGCCGAACAGCTCGATCGAGCGCTCGACGACCTTCTCGCCCAGTTCGAGCAGCTTGGGCAGGAGCGACTCCCTGACGACAACTGGTATGTTGCCAGTGACGACGAACGACGGGAACAGGCCGAGCTTCTTCAGCTCCTCCTGCGCACCCAGCTTGTACATCTCATCGACATTGGACTCGTCCCTCCTGTCCATGCTCAGGAGCTCGAGCACGCCCTTCTTGAGCTTGTACCCCTCGGTCCTCACGGGCGAGTAGAAGAAGTGTATGTAGTACCTGGTGCCGAGCACGTACTCCTGGATGGTGAACCTCTGCGAGCTGTCTATCCCCAGCTTGAAGTCAGGGTAGTCCTTCGCGATGAAGAAACCGCGCCCACCCTTCGCGCCATCGTATTTGACGAGCACGGGCCGGTCTATCATCTTCGGGTCCTCGATGATGTTCGGCATCTCTGCGCCCGCAGACGCGAGCCACTGGCGCTCCATGTGCCTGTTGCTCTCCCACTCGAGCACGCGCCTGTTGCCGAATGTGGGGACCTCGAGCTCCTCGAACTTCTTCGGGGTCATGTACTCCACGAAGGACCCGTGGGGCACGAGTATGACGTTCCTGGCAGCGAGTTCGTCCGCCATGTCAAGCAGGTCGAGGTATGAACCGACCTTCAGGAACTCGTCGGGCTTGCCCTTCGGAAAAGCATCGTAGAACTTGATGTTCTGACCGACGGTTATGCCCAGGGTCTTGAAGCCCTCCTTGCGGGCGCCGTCGAATATCTGCAGGGAAGTGTGGGAACAAACGGTCGCTACGGTTATCTTGTCCTTGTCGTAGCCCTCCACTATCTTCTCTATGCGTTCCTTTGGAACCATTACCGCGCATATCCGGTTACCCCATTTAAAACTTCCTCTGTCGAAAATGGGGGTGTGGCAGGGGGGGTCAGTGCATCTTCACGCGCCCGTCTCCAGGTCCCTCTCCTGGCGCCTCATGACCTCGCTTCCGAGCAGCAGTATCTCGAAGCCGTTCAGCTCCCCTATGAGAACGCCGTTCTCGTCCACAACGGGCAGGTCCTCCTGCCCGTGCTCGATCATCTTCTCGAGGGCGTCGATGATCCTGTCATCCTCCATCACAGTCACGGGTTTGAACATGTGCGCCTCGACAGAGAACGGCGTCAACTTGCGCCTCTGCCTCAGCCTTGCGGGCGGCCGGACATTCTCGAACAGCGACAGTGAACCCTCTATCGCTTCGAGCATCTCCTTCAGGGCGATCATGCCGACGACCCTGTGCTTCGAGTCGACGACATACGCGCTACGAGTCCTCGGGTCCTCGAGGACCTTCTCGACAACGTCCCTGAGCCCCATCCCCTTCGTGACGATGATAGGCTCGGTGACGATCAGACGGAAGGCATCTCGGACGTACCGGAACGAGAACTCGTCCGCGAGCCTCTCGAACATGCCCGTGCTCAGTTCACGCTCCACATACTCCAGCACCACCTTACCAGTGTCCGTGAGGCGGTACTTCTTCCACGTGCGTCTGCCGGGCTCGAGCTGTTCCGCCACGCGCACCTTCTCAAGCTCGGAGAGCGCTGTGCTGGAGTTCTGGATCGAACGGCCAGTGCTCTGGGAGATATCGGACGCTCCGAGGAACTGCGCGTGCTTGAAGCATCTCAAGGTGACCAGGCGCCTGTCAGACTGGATGACCCACTTCACAAGATTCTTGGTTGTCGAACCGACCATCCTATCAGACTCTCTCCACGTTTGTTTCCGCGCCATGAGAAAGACGGGCAACAAATTAATAGTTACTCATCATTATTCACATTTACTCACAGGATGCCTCGACCCACCTCCATGGTTCACAAAGAGACATCCTATTGATTTATGACGGAACCGGCGACAGCCTATGTCCGCAAAGAAGAGGAGAGAACGAAAACCAGTGTTCGCCGTCCTCGGCGCAGGCCATGGAGGCCTGGCCATGGCAGGGCACCTCGCCATCATGGGGTTCCGTACGAGGCTATGGAACCGCACCCGCGAGAGAGTGGACAATGTCATTGACAGGGGTGGCATCGACGTCGAGGGGGAGGTCGAGGGCTTCGGGGAGCTGGAGTTGGCCACGGACGACATCGCGGCAGCCATCGATGGGGCGGACCTCATCATGGTCGTTGTGCCGTCCTCGGGCCATCGGCAAGTTGCGCAACTGGTCGCGCCGCACGTCAAGCCAGATCAGATCGTGGTCCTGCACCCCGGAAGGACCTTCGGCGCACTCGAGTTCACCCAGGTGATGAAAGAGACTGGAGCAAGGCGTCCACCGACGGTCTCGGAAGCGCAGACTTTCATCTATGTGTCGAGGCACGCGGAGTTCGCCAGGGCGCGTATCCTGCAGGTCAAGAACTCAGTCCCCGTGGCAGCCATCCCCGCCCACAAGACACCTGACGTCCTCCATGACCTCAGGAAGGCTTTCCCCGAGTTCGTCGCCGCGAGCAATGTGCTCGAGACGAGCCTCGACAATATCGGGGCGATATTCCATCCATCACTGACGATCCTGAACGCCGCGAGGATAGAGTCTACGCACGGCGACTTCGAGTACTACCTCGAGGGCATATCACCATCCACGGCGAAGGTTCTCGAGGCGGCAGACTCTGAGCGGGTCGCCCTGGGAACCGCCCTCGGCGTGCACCTCCACACGGCCAGGGAGTGGCTGTACTTAGCCTATGGCTCGCCAGGCAGGACCCTCTACGATGCGATCCAGGCGACCCCTGGATACAAAGGCGTGAGAGCACCTGCGACACTCACTCACCGATACATACTCGAGGATGTGCCGATGAGCCTCGTGCCAATGGTGTCCGCTGGCATGCAGCTGGGCGTGAAGACGCCCACTCTATCCGCGCTCATACACATGGCATCCTGCATCCACGGGATCAACTTCTGGGCAGAGGGAAGGACCATGAAGAGGGTCGGGCTCGCGGGCAAGTCCGTGGAGCAGATCAGGATGCTCGCGCTCAGGGGGGTGCAGAAGTGAGGATACTTGGCGCCGCCGTAGGGAACTGCGTCCACGTTGCAGGCATCCAGGCATTCCTGTCAGCCGCAAGGACTCATGGGCACACTACCGTCTTCCTGGGCCCGGCCGTCCCGATAAGGACCCTTCTGGAGAGCGTCAGGAAGGAGGTTCCGGACATCGTCGCCGTGAGCTACAGACTCAGCCCCGGGTCCGCCCAAGCGATCCTGGACGAGCTCAAATGCGCGCTGGAGGCCGACCCCGAACTCCGGAAGCCCAGATACTTCTTCGGCGGAACACCCCCTGTGGCCGCGATAGCGCGAGAGACGGGCGTCTTCCAAGCTGTGTTCGACGGCAGCGAGCCACAGGACGCGATAGTCGCCGCCCTAAAGGGAGGCATCTCCAGCAGAGGTTCCAGCGTGCCCAGCTCTGACCTTGTCACCCGTGTCGAGGCGTCGTTCCCATTACCGCTCATACGACATCACTTCGGCCTACCAGACATGAAGGAGACTGTGCTGGGAGCAAGGAGGATCGCGGAGAGCCGGGCGCTCGACATCCTGTCCATAGCGCCGGATCAGAACGCCCAGGAATCCTTCTTCAGAAGGCACGAGATGGACCCGAAGCTCGACGGCGCTGGCGGCGCCCCCATCAGGACCCGGGAGGACCTCATGGCCATCAGGGATGCGACGAGGGTGGGGAGCCACCCACTCCTCAGGTGCTACAGCGGCACCAGGGACCTCGTCAAATGGGCGGACATGCTCAAGGATACCATCGACATCGCATGGGGGGCGGTCCCTCTCATGTGGTACAGCGAACTCGACGGGAGATCCAAGAGACCGCTGAAAGAGGCCGTCGCGGAGAACCAGGCAGCCATCCGACACTACGTCAAGATGGGCGTCCCAGTCGAAGTGAACGAGTCGCACCAGTGGGCCCTAAGAAAGTGCGGGGACACCGTCGAACTCGCGACTGCATACATCGCCGCGTACAACGCACGAGCACTCGGCGTGAGGACCTACGTCTGTCAGTTCATGTTCGACACGCCCAACGGGATCTCGCCCTCGATGGACATTGCGAAGATGGCCGCGAAGCAGGAGATGGTCGAATCCCTGGCCAACGATACATTCAAGGTGCTGAGGATGGTGCGCTCAGGGCTCGCGTCCCTGTCATCCTCACCACAGGTGGCCAAGGGGCAGATGGCCGCTTCGGTCTTCTCTGCCATGTTCCTGAGACCGCACATAGTCCATGTGGTGGGGTTCAGCGAGGCCGACCATGTGGCGACCGCCGATGACGTCATCGAGAGCTGCATGATCGCCCGAGGGGCGGTCCAGAAGGCGCTGCTCGGTCTGCCTGATCCTCTCGCCGACCCTGCGGTGGCCGCGCGTAAGGTTCAGTTGATCAAGGACGCGAAGTTCCTCGTGGACGCGGTCAAGCGGGCTGGCCATAAGAGGCCAGAGGACCCGCTCACGGACCCCGAGACCCTATACTGGGCGGTCAAGGACGGGCTCCTGGACGCACCCGACCTCACCGGCAGTGCCGTGGCCAAGGGCAGGATAACCACCGCAATACTAGATGGCGCGTGTGTGGCCGTGGACCGCACCACCGGAAGGCCTGTCCCCGAGAGCGAGAGGATCGGGGCGCTCGGGATGACCGAGAAGGACCTGGACATGGTCGAGATGTGATAAGAACGGTGTTGCGTTATGGAAGGCATAGCGGGAACATATGGATGGAACGACGGACCTCTGGTCAAGAAGATGCTGAGGAAGATAGCCCACAGGGGACCAGATGCGACCAAGGTGGTCGAAGACGACCGGCAGGTCCTTGGGGCGAGGCAACTGAGGATAGGGAACGAGAGGAGGCTCCGGCCGATAGCGGAACACGACGGCATCTCGGTCGCCAGCGATTCGAGCATATTCAACAGGGACTGGCTCTACGAGAGGTTCGTGGGCCCGGTGGAGCGACCATACAGCGACCAGGAACTGATGTTAGGGATGTACAGGAAGCTCGGGACGAGCATGTTCGGTCACCTGGACGGGGCATTCGCCGTGGCGATATCCGACCGGGGCAAGACCGTGTTGGCCAGGGACAGGTACGGACTGAAGCCCCTCTACCTATCAGGCGGCGCGAGACGCGGCACATACTCTTCGGAGATGAAGTCGCAGCTCTTGGTAGGGGAGGATTTTGCCCCTTTCCCTCCTGGGAGGTTCCTCGTCCGTGGAAAGGGGTTCTTCTCGATCAGGCCGAGGAGCTCGGGGCCGACCAAGAGACCTTCGAGGAGCAATGCGGACACTCTCAGACCGTTGATAGTCGAAGGTGTCAAGGGGTCGATGGACGGCACCGATGGACTCAACATACTGCTCAGTGGCGGCATCGACAGCAGCGTCGTGGCATGCGCGGCATCCCTCGTGACGGACGACATCAAGAGCGTGTGCGTCGGTTCCGAGGGTGGGACTGACATCGGCATGGCCAGGGCTGTGGCAGACCAGCTCGGAACCGACCATCACGAGGTCATGTACGACGTCGACCAGATGCTCGAGGTCCTCGACGACGTCACCTATGCAGCGGAGACTTTCGACTACCCGCTAATCAGGAGCTGCATTCCGAACTTCATGGCCACGCACGCGTTCGAGGACAGGACCAGGGTCACTCTTTGCGGCGAGGGCGGGGACGAGATATTCGCGGGGTACGACTACATGCGGGACATCAGGGGCGAGGACCGGCTCAGGGCGGAGCGGATGAGACTCCTCAGGACGGGGCACATGACCGGGTTCCAGCGGGTGGACCGCATGACAGCCTCCGCATCCCTGGACGGACGCATGCCGCTCATGGCAAGGGGCGTCATAGACTTCGGCCTGAACGCGGGAAGGCGCTGGCTCCTCGGGCCGCGGCTGGAGCAGAGCAAGCTCCTGCTCAGGGAGTCGTTCGCGGACTTGCTGCCCAGGGAGGTCATGGAGCGCAAGAAACAGAGGTTCAGCGACGGCGCTGGCTCGATACACTCACTGGTCCGGATCTCCGAGGACATCATTACGGACAGGGAATTCGAGACGGAGCGGAAGCGCCTCCCGAAGAACCGGGTCAGGACGAAGGAGGAGTTGCTGTACTTCCGCTCGTTCGCGAAGCACTTCGGCGACTCCGAGAACGTCCTGAAGTCGGTCGGGTTCACACTCAGACCCTAGGCCCGCCGGGGGCGCACTCCGGACTTCCTCTTCACATCATGCTCGAGAGAGAACACCATGCGTTTCCGCTCGGTCGGCGTGTAGGGGCATGCCATTTGACACTCGGTGCACATGACGCGCGTCCGCGGGGTCAGCTTCGGCTCGTGCTTCGAGAGCAGGGGCGCCAGCGCCTTCGGAGGATTCTCCAACTCGCCAGCGCCGACGAGGCACCTGTCAGGATCCACTGCGTACGGCTTCAGGGCGCCGGCGGGGCACGCCCTGATGCATCTCGTGCACTTCCCGCACAGGTCCTCCGTGAACGGCGTGTCCGGCTGCAGAGGAGCGTCCGTGACGACGACCCCGAACCTGAGCCATGGGCCGTGCTTCGGCGATATGATCAGTGAGTTCTTGCCGTAGTTGCCTATGCCCGCGAGGACCGCAAGGCTCTTGTTGTGCACGAGCTCGGAGGGATAGGCCGCCCTCCAGCCCTCGTTCTTCAGGATTGCGATCAGGTCCCGCGCGATGATGCTCAACGGGAGGTATCCAGGGTATGATATGTATCCGGATGACCTCTTGACCTCGAGCTCGTCGGCATCATCGGCGGAGGGGATCCCGAACACTATCGCGCTCTTGGCCTCGGGCATGCTCTTCCTGATGGGCTCGGTCCACCTGTTGACGTTGAACCCTATCTTGACTCTCGGCAACGCGTCCGCGGCGTCGACAGAGGCCACCCCGAACGCAGCAGCGCGCCTCCTAGTCGCGGCATCCCTCAATCTTGAGCGCAGGTCCAGGACCATCGGATTCTTCGTCATCGCAGTCACCCAATCGAGTTCGTCCCCCATAAGCCTCTCGGGATCAGTAGTAGGTCAATGAGAAGACCGACATGCCAAGGATGAGGGATGTGTACCAAGAGATAATGAACATGGCGCCAGACACCCTGTGCATCATACCTCTGGCAGGGAGGAACATCCCCTTCGCATTCCGCACGCGGTGCCTGAAACCGAGGTATATCGTCAGCACGCCAAGGACATCGGAGGCGGTGGCAGCGAGGACATGCGGGAGCATGGTGTCGAAGTAGGTCCATGGGAACTCGCCCCAGGCACCGTCCATCAACCTCGCAACCATGATCATCTTCAGCAGCAAGGCATCGACAAGGAATGCCGTCAGCATGACATAGTGGTGCATGAGACCTTTGTGCCTGGCCGCGAACACGATAGCCACAGGAAATAAGACCGCGAGCAGCGTCTCACCGACGATGACCATCGCAACAATCGGCTCCAGCTCTGCGCCAAGCAGTCTCGTGTTTGCACACCCGCTAGCAGAAAGGACGTGCGAGACATAAGGAGGTTCCCGTTCAAGAGATTCAGCCGCGATGCAAGAGTTATATCCTGACAATGGCTGAGGACGGTCACATGCCTTCGAAGATGGGTAATCGGGACTCGGAGAAGATGTCGAAGACGAAGAGGAGACTGATCTCCGGTGTCAGCACGAACGTGCTAGTCCTGGGCGTAGTTAGCTTGCTCACAGACATGAGCAGTGAGATGATCTATCCTATACTGCCGCTCTTCCTCACGGCCATAGGTGCCACAGGACTGGTCATTGGGCTCATTGAGGGAGCCGCGGAAACCACCGCATCGCTCCTCAAGGTCGCCTCCGGATGGTATTCGGACAAGTTCGACAGGAGGAAGCCGTTCGTGTTGGGCGGATATGGTGCAAGCGCCGCGGTCAAGCCCGCGCTCATAGTCGCTGCGATGCCATGGCAGGTCCTTGGCATCAGGATAACCGAGCGGATAGGCAAAGGCATCAGGAGCGCTCCCAGAGATGCATTGATTGCGGACTCCACGGCACCAGATAGAATGGGAAAGGCGTTCGGGTTCCACAAAGCCATGGATTCGACGGGCGCGGTGATAGGGCCAATAATCGCCCTCATCATATTGGCCTACGCCGCCAGCATGGAGCAGCTTGCCGCGTACAGACTCATCTTCATCTTCGCCACTCTCCCGGCGTTCGCCGGTGTCCTCGTCGTCCTCGCGGTGAAGGACAAAGAAGCCACTGGGAGAGTCAGAAGAGGCAGGTTCGCAGCCGAGTTCAGAAGCCTCGGGAGGGATTTCTGGCTCGTCATCCTAGTCGTTATGACGTTCTACGTCGGTGAGATAAGCTATGCGTTCTTCATACTCCAGTCGCAGGAATCTGGAATGTCCGACGTCACGACGATCCTACTGTACGTCCTATTCAACATCGTCTTCGTGGTCGTATCGATGCCCTTCGGAAGCCTCTCGGACAGAATCGGCAGGAAGCCGGTCATAGCCGCGTCGTTCCTCCTGTTCGCCCTGACATCGGTGGTCATGGCGATGGCGGATTCCCTTCTCCTGCTGGCCATCGGGTTCTCCCTGTTCGGAGTCTACAAAGGGTCGTCGGAGGGCGTCCTGAAGGCGCATGTGGTCGATATCGCCCCGGCAAACCTGAGGGGGTCCGCACTGGGCGCGTTCCATGCCGCCGTTGGCCTCGTCATGCTTCCAGGAGGGATTGTCGCGGGCCTGCTGTGGGATTCCTCAGGGGCGTGGGCCACCTTCGCATACGGCGCCGTCATGGCCCTCGCAGCTGTTGTCATGTTGATGGCGCTCGGGCGACCCATGAAGTCTACTTCCGTCTCGACCTGAGCACCGCAATGAGTGATACCGTCAACAAGAGAATCCCGAAGAGCGCGAAAGGGCTCGATAGTTCGGGGATGGGGGTGCCGACTGTTATCGTCCCGGTCATGAACGCGTGGAACTCGCAGTGGTAAGAGTATGTCGCACCCTCCGTGAACGTGATGCTCGCGGAGTTTCCCGGGGACACAGAACCTGTGTCCCACAGCCCGCCATCATCTGTCGCGGAGTGCAGGACCAGGTCGTTGTTGGTCCATGTGACCGTGTCGCCGACGTCGATGGTGATGTCCCCCGGAAAGAACTCATTGCCATCCATCGAGACATTGATGGTCGCCGCCCTGGCGGACGGCGCCAACGTGATCGCGACCGACGACGCGAGGATGACCATGATGGACATCGACACGACCACCCTCATCATCACTCTGGAAATACCACCCGAGGTGTTCGCCATGCCTCTCCTCCCTGCGCGAATCCCTCAACATTTAGCGCCGTTATATACCTTCCCCCACCTTTGCTCCGTCGCCTCCCCCACCCCGGAACGTGGCATAGCTTCATCAGAGGCATCGGCATACCCTCGGCCGGGAGGGCATCATCCATGAAGATATCCAAGAACCTGGCGTACGGCATGATGGCGTTCGCGGCCGTCATGTGGGGCACGTCCGGCACGCTGACGGTTCTCGCCATAGATGCTGGGACCACAGCGAACCAGATCGCCCTCTTCGGCACGCTCGCGTCTGCGGTCATACTCGTCTCGATCCTGATGGTGCTCGACAGGAGAGCGTTCAAGATAAGGGTCAGGGACCTGCCCGTGCTCACTGTGTTCGCCGTCATCACGGGGACGCTCTTCTCGCTCGCGTGGTACAACGCCATCAACCTCACATCCGTCTCGACTGCGCTGGTCCTCCTGTACTCGTATCCGAGCATGGTCACGGTCGCATCCGTGTTCCTGCTCGGGGAGAAGATGACCACATCGAAGATGGTCGCCCTGCCCTTGACATTCCTGGGGTGCGTGCTCGTCGCCGAGGCATACGACCTCGAGGCGATACGGCTGAACATATGGGGGGTCGCCCTGGGCCTCTTCACCGCGTTCGCGGCCACCGTGTACTATGTGTGGGCCAAGAAGCTCCTGCTCGTGTACTCATCGAACACCCTCGCGCTGTACATGACCCTGCTCATGATCCCCGGACTCCTTCTGGTGGTGAACCCGTTCTCCATCATAGACAACCCGCTGTCCTTGGACGCGTGGCTGTACATATTCCTGATCGGGCTCCTGCCTGGCACGTTCGGGTTCGTCGTCGCGATGATCGCACTGAGGCACATAGAGGCGAGCAGGGCGAGCATGATCGCGGGCATAGAGCCCGTATCAGGCGTCATCCTCGCAGTGATATTCATAGCGGAGTCCGTGGACGCGCTCCAGAGCCTCGGTGTCGTGCTGGTCATAGCAGCCGTGTTCATCCTGAGGTTCACGCAGAAGGAGGAGGAGCCCATAATCGAGGCCCCTCCCACCAGGTGACCCTCATCTGGGGCGCTTCTGGGAGCAAAGCGGAAATACGCAGCTAACCGATGCCTCACCGGGAACCGATGATAATCGCACGGATACCTTGTGGGATAATGGGCCTCGACAGCATCCTCCAGGGAGGCATCCCGACCAACTCCACGATAGCCCTCAGGGCGGAGCCGACCAATTACACCGAGTGCATCCTGCAGCAGTTCGTGGCCGAGGGGCTCAACCATGGCTTCCCCGCGATATACTGCTGCCTCTCGAGACCGGTCGCGAGCCTCGTGAGGAGCATGAGTCAGCAGGGGTTCGACATCCTCGAGCCCGTGGCGAACGACCAGCTCATCATACTGGACTGCTACTCCATGCAGAAGCGCACGTCCGGCATGGGCGTCGAGCAGGAGATCCAGAAGAAGATCATAGCCGTGCCCGAGGTCGACGACGAGCGGATGCTCCAGGACGGCCTCGCCACCGCGGTCGAGCGCATGTCCAACCTCAAAGGCCTCAGGGCCGTGTGCGAGAGCGTCCCCGGGACGCTCACGAAGAAGACCCCGACCGAGATCATGCGCTGGGGCAGGCGCGCGTTCTCTGACCTGAGGGCGTTCGAGACCGTCGTGTTCCACACTTTCCCGATAGGTGTCCGCGAGGAACTGTTCAGCATGATGGCCCATGACTTCGATGGCATCATGGAGCTCAGGACCGAGCGCGCGGGCGACAGGACGAGGCACTACCTCGGGATCCCCAAGATGAGGATGACGACCGTGCCTCACAAGATGTTCGAGCTCGACATGGAGAACAACCTCGTGATCCTGAACACCGTCCAGAAGATCACATGAGCTCAGTCCGAGAGCCAGTGCCGGACCATGTCCTCATAATCGGGGATCGAGAGCGGCACGAGGTCCTCGTCCACGTACTTGTCGATGTCCACTGAGTAGTTGAGCTGTCCCGCCCCCCTGGTGACCTTGAACAACATCGACCTGCCCTGGAGCTTGCAGTGCACTTTGAGGGTCGAGCCGTCGACGAGATCGTACTCCATCTCGAAGTGACCGTCTATACCTCTCGCCCTCTGGGAATCGAGGACGAACCTCAACCTGATGGGCCTTGCCCCGTGGCGCCTGACAATCACTTGGTGCAGTCCTATGACCATGATCATGTCGCGCTCGATCGGCAGCCCCGCCTCGGGTGCGTTCACTTCCATCCAGAGGTGCCTCCTGGGTCCAGCCCCACTATCATTCTGCCGGGGATAAATGCTTGCGCACGGCTATCAGCCGAACATCTCTATCCCGAACACGAAGAACAGCGTGTATATCAGCATCGCCCTGTTGATCCCTGCGAGCACGTTCGCAATCACGAAGTCCCTCAGGGTCATGAAGTGTCCTTCCTTGTTCAGTATCGAGAACAGATAGAGAGGGATGGTGTCGATCATCCCCGGGATGGACATGATGATGTACAGCCCAAGAGAGCCGAACCTGCGTACCAGCTTCTCGCACATGTCCAGGAGCCACTTGAACCAGCGCCATTTCGAGAACCTCCTGATTGCGGGCTCGATCGCCGGCCCTATGTAGAACACCGCTATTGCGCCCGTGCCCTTCCCCAGACCCATGACGAGAGCCTTGAGTGCGAACGGCACGGTCGGGTCTATCACGAGGAATATCTCGATCGGGATAGGGAGTATGATCGCCGCGAGGATGCAGAAGACGAAGAAGAGCAGGAGGTAGACCACGGGGTCGGCCTCGTGCTGCGACAGGAGGTCTATCAACTGATCCCAGAAGCCCATCGGATCCTCGTCCTCGGTAACCTTTGTCCGTACTTCTAGGTTGCCGTGGAGGCCCCCTCGGACGGACCGTGCCCCGACCCACTGAAATAGGGGTAGCCAGAAAAATAATCGATGGTACGAATAAATACCAAAGCCTTATATTCATGTAATCTCATGCCCATTAGAAAGGGATGCGCATGGCCAAGGCCGAAGAGAAGGATGCCGACTGGTTCGCACAGCTGGACGAAGAACTCGAGAAGAAGACGCTCCAGATTACAGACAACCTCGTCGAGCAGAGCACTCAGAAGACAGATGTCAACAGGAACCTGCTCAACGACTTCTTCAGGATCTGGGCTAGGTTCAACAAGATCAACGTGCACTTCACGATGGTGCCCGACCCGCAGACATTCGCGCACTTCGTCGTGTACCCTGACCAGTGGGACTTGAAGCCCGACTTCAACTTCGCTGGCGTAGACAACGTCTCCCTCACGGACAGGAGCCAGGGGCGCGTGGGCGACTCCCTCAAGGCGTGGTTCTACAGCGTCGACAGCCAGACGCACTTCAGGATCGCATTCGAGTTCTGCGAGGGCGAGCACTACTACAAGTACGCCGGCTGGAAGAGGATATTCAGCAACTACACACTCATCGACACGCCGGTCACGAAGTTCGAGGAGAAGAAGTATCACGAGGTCCTCGCCGACGTGATCAAGGTCTGGTACGAGAGCCACCTCAGGCGCGACAGGGAGATCGTCCTGAAGCACCTGAGGGAGAAGTACGAGAAGGGCGAGACCTTCACCCAGTGACCAGCTGCGTCACCTGGTTCGGACGGTTCTGCAACCCATCCGCTGAGAAGTAGTACTCCATCAGGCACTGACACCAGCGTGACTCATCGACCAGGTCCAGGCCTATGTCGTGGTACACGAACTGCTTCGCCCACTCCCACGCCGCTGAGTTGTAATTCGCGAGGCAGGGCGGGAAGTAGATGTTCAGCCCTGTCGGCGCGTCACCCAACCTCGTGCTGCTGCCCTCGTTCACAAGAGCCGCGTCGAAGGCGCCCACGAACGAATCTATCGCGCCGTCAAGGCCGCTGTCGAGCCCCTTCAGGTCGGCGAAGAGCGTATACGCGGACGGTACGAACTCCCAGCCCCCCATGCTCTGCCGGACGGTCACGAAGGCGTGGTTCCAGGCGGCCTGGACAGCGTCCGTGTTGTCGGCCACGAGTGGTTCCAGCACCTTGGTCATCTCAATGAACGTCGCACCCACCTCGTCGACGAGCGACAGGTCGAACGCCGAGAAGGTCATGAAGTCCTGGTCATACGGGTGCATGTGCTCATAGAGCGTCTTCGAGCTGTAGTACTCCATATACATGTCGACCATGTCGTGGACGAACTCGCCTGGGGTCATCTCTGGATAGGCCACGAGCGCCCTCAGCATCATGTCGTATGGCAGACCGTCGTCTGGCACGAACAGCTCCGAGGCGGCGAGCCAGCCGACCGTGTCCCTGAGCTCGTATGCTATCTCGATGGTCGCGACAGCGCACGCGTCGAGCGCGAGAATGTCGATTCTTGCGCCGCTTGCGGCCGTCGCGTTCCTTATGGCACTCGCCATGCTGTCGATGAGCATGATCCCGTTGCCATCGGTCTCGTCCCTGCACAGGCCGCGCCACGCGTACCCGTGGTCCTGCATGACGAGCATCGTCTTCTTCGCGGGGTAGTTCGCGAGGCCGTAGTCGAGGAATCGCTCGAGTGTCGCGGGGTCGGATGAGTTGAGCTCCTCCCACGTCTCCACGGTGTGGCACTCGCCCTCATGTATGTCGTATATCCAAGTGCCGTTCACCGACAAGAGGTCCATGTAGACGATGAGGTTGATCTCGTCGTCGCACGTCAGCGCGGGTTTCCATGTCTCGATGGCGAACTCGGCGCACGGCTCGAGGTTGTTGTCCGAGTCCCAGTAGACGAGCAGCGTCCACTCCTTGCCATCGTCGACCGCCATATCCTCCTGGAGGACCGGCGCCGCGGCCGACGCGCCCGGGAGTGCGAAGGCAGCCACTACGGCCACGCACAACATGAGCTTCATCTCACGGAACCTCATCGCATCCGCTCCGAGGTCGGTCCGTCATCCGATGACATGGTTCACGCACTGCTGGTTCCCCGGAGCGGAGAAGTAGTACTCCATCAGGCACTGGTACCAGCGTGACTCATCGACCAGGTCCAGGCCTATGTCGTGGTACACGAACTGCATCGCCCACTTCCATGATTCTGAGTCGTACGTCGCGAGGCTGGGCGGGAAGTTGATGTTGAGCCCGTTGGGCACCTCCTCGAACCTCCAGCTGTTCCCCTCGTTCACGAGCGCCGCGTCGAACGCCGCCTGGAACTCGAGTATGGCGTCATCCAGGTCCTCGTCTATGCCCATCATGCCCCCGAAGAGCGAGTACGCGTCCGGGAGGTACTCCCATCCGCCGATGTTCGCCCACTTGCCCACGAGTGAGTAGTCCCATGCGGCCTTGATCACATCAGCGTTGTCGGCGATGAGCGGCTCGAGGAGCTCAGTCATCTCGATGAACGCGGCACCGAGCTCGTCCATGAACGACATATCGAACGCGGATAGCGCGACGAAGTCCTGGTCGTATGGGTAGATGTGCTCGTACAGGGTCGTGGAGCTGTAGTACTCCATGTACATGTCCACCATGTCGTATGCGAGGTCGCCCGGGGAAGTCTCTGGCTCCGCCACGAGCGCATCGATGATCATCTCGTATGGCAGGCCGTCGTACGGCACCACTAGCTGGGAGGCCGCGAACCATGGAACAGTCTCCCGAAGCTCGTATGCTATCTCCATGGTCGCGACGCTGCACGCATCGAGAGCGAGCACATCGACTCCCTTCCCATAGTTGGAGTCCCTGGCGTCCCTGATTGCCTGGGCCATGCCGTCGATGAGCATGATGCCACCGCCGTCTGTCTCGTCCAGGCAGACACCGCGCCATGAGTAGCCGTGGTCCTGTATCACGAGCAGGGTCTTCTCGGCGGGGTAGTTCTCGAGGCCGTAGGTGATGAACCTCTCCAGAGTCGCGGGGTCGGACGAGTTCAGCTCGTCCCACTCCTCGACCGTCTCGCACTCGCCGTCGTGGACGTCGTATATCCACGTCCCGTTCACGGACAGTATGTCTACGTACGCCACGAGGTTGACCTCCTCGTTCGAGGCGAGCGCCGCCGTCCATGTCTCGATGGCGAACTCGGTGCAGAACTCGAGGTTGTTGTCCGCGTCCCAATACATGAGCAAGGTCCATTCCTTGCCGTCGTCGGTCGTCGGCACATCATCTGCCTCGGGCACAGCGACGGATGCGCTCGGGACGGCGAATGCGATCACTACGGCGATGCAGAACAAGAGTTTTCCATGCTTGAGGCTCATTTCCCCTACCCCCGGCTAAGACCTGACCCTGATTGCCACGCTACTCTATAACACTTGCCGGCCGAGGGGGAGTCAGTACTTAAAAGATTGAGGGTGCGGAGCGACCGGCCCGGCTACTTCGACAGCGCGACCACCCTGTAGCAGAGGGTGCCCGCCACGACCGTGATGTCCTCAGTCGACAGCATCCGCGAGGCGCACGAATCGAACAGGATGTTCGCGGAAGAGGGGACCTCGTCGTCCCCGACCCACATCAGGAGGTCGACATCGAGCTTCGGGAAGAACTTCGACCTGAACGAGACGGTCGCCTTGCCCAACGGGACGGCGCCGAGCAGCTCTCCTGCGTGCCTCAGCCCCTCGGGGTCCGCGCCGAACCTGGAGACTATGATATCGAGTGTCCGCTTCTTGTACGCAGGGAAGTACAAATCGCCTCCCTGAAACTCTCTGAACGTGACCATCTCGCCCGTGGGCTCGGACCTGCCCGCGCCCAGAAGATAGTGAAGCACCAGGACCTGGACGTGAGGTTTGACCGTGGAACTGTCGTCTGAATATGTCATGGCGCGGGACTGCGGGCTGACCATGCATTCGCGGCCCATCAGCTTGACGCGCAGCGACACGCCGTCCCAGCTCGATCCCGACTCTAGAGCGAGCTTCGCCAAGTCCCGGCGCGCGGCCTCGTCCCAAGCGAGCCTGAGGGCCTCCTGGTCTCCTGCCAGTTGCTCGGGCATGGTCCGGCCTACCTCAGGCGTGCAGGAACGAGTTGGCATACAACTTCTTGTTCAGGAGCACGTCCGAGGCCTTCACGCACCTCATGAGCTGCTCGTCGAGCGGGTCCACAATGGCCGCGTCCAGACCGCGCCCAAGGAGCATCGTGAGGTATGTGCTGTTCAGAAGACTCCTCTCGTCGGCGCCGCTGGACACGTTGCTCAGGCCCACCAGGGTCTTGGGCGAAGGAGTGTTCAGGCATCTGAAGGCCGATACGGCCTCGCACACGACCGGACACTGGTCCTGAGCCGCCCCTATCGGCAGCACCACAGGATCCAGATACAGTTTCGTGGGGTCGAGCCCCTTGTCCATGGCGGTCGCCATCAGGACCATCGCGACCTCTGTCCTGCCATCGACCGAGTTCGGGATGCCCTTCTCGTTTATCGTGAGGCACACGATGTCCGCGTCGTGCTGGAGTGCCAATGGGAAGAACTTCTCCATCCTCTTCTCCTCGGCCGTGGTCGAGTTGATGAGCGGGACATGCTTGCACGCACTCAGGCCAGCCTCCTGGGTCTTCAGACCAGGGGAGTCTATCGCGAGGCGCACGTCGTGCGAGTCCTGTATGGACCTTACGAGCCATGCCATCGCCTCGGGACCGTCATCCCTCCCGGGGCCGGTGTTCACATCGAGCATGTTCGCACCCGCGTTCAACTGCTGCGCAGCGAGATCCTGTATGAACTTCGCGTCCCTGGCATCGATCGCTTTCGACACCAGCGGGAACTGCCCGTTGATCCTCTCTCCCACAACTATCAAACGTCAACCCCCCATTGCGGGCGAATAGAACGTATGCGCATATCAAACATTCGCATGGGAAGGGCTGACACGCCTTGCGCGACCCAACGTTAATACCCGCGCATGCGGTTCAACCCCATACCAGGCCAGATGCTCATGGAGGAACAGGCGAAGGTCAGGGTCGTCTTCAGACCGGACGGCAGGTCTGCGGAGGTCGTCGCAGGCACGACGGTGCTCGAGGCCGCCAGGCAGGCAGGCGTGCAGATAGACGCCGTGTGTGGGGGAGAGGGCAAGTGCGGCAGGTGCAAGGTGCGCCCATCAGGCAAGTCCGCACACCAGGACTCTCCAGTGCTGACCGATGAGGACAGGCGCACCGGAGTCGTGCTGGCCTGCACGACTGTCGTCCAAGGGGACCTCCTGGTCGAGGTCCTGCCCAGATCCAGACTGGGAAAGCACCAGATAGTCACCGAATCCGTCGAGCGGCCCCCGAAGAAGGCTAGGCCGTGGGTCAGGAAGAGATACGCCGAGCTCAACCCACCGACGCTGACGGACAACACCGCGGACCTGGAGCGTGTCCTGAAGGGTGTGGGCTGGAAGGGGTATGAGGTTCCGCTCGAGACACTCAGGGAACTCCCCGAGGCCGTACGTGCGGACGGCTGGAAGGTCACGGCCACGATATCCAACCTGGACGACGTGTCGGGGCTCATCAGGGTCGAGCCGGGGGACACCTCCAAGACCATCCTCGGTGTGGCGGTAGACATCGGCACCACGACCATCGTGGTCAATCTCATGGACCTCCTCACTGGCGAGGTGCTCGGGACCGCTTCTGACTACAACAAGCAGGTCGCGCTCGGGGAGGACGTCATTGCGCGCATGATGCATGCCGAGGAGCATGGCATGGATGAGCTCACGCGGCTCGCCAGGGATACTGTGAACGCGTGCATAGACACGCTCCTGAGGAGGGCTAGCGCGGACAGGGGCCGCATTACGGAATGGGATATATCAGCAGCCTCGGTCGCGGGGAACACCGTCATGACGCAGCTGTTCCTGGGCGTCAAGACGGACCATGTGAGGATCGAGCCTTACGTGCCCGTGGCGCACGACTTCCCGACCGTCAGGGGCAGAGAGGTCGGGCTGCTGATGAACCCGAACGGGTCCGTACTCATGTTCCCCTCACGGGCAGGGTATGTCGGAGGCGACGTGGTCGCGGACGTGCTCGCGAGCGGGATGCACAGGTCCAAGGGGCCGAGCCTCCTGATCGATGTCGGCACCAACGGCGAGATGGTCCTCGGAGGGAAGGACTGGATGGTCACGTGCTCGTGCTCCGCTGGCCCTGCATTCGAAGGAGGCGAGGTCTCGTGCGGCATGCGTGCGATGGACGGGGCGATTGACAGGCTCAGGGTGAACGACGACCTGTCGACCACATATCATGTGCTCGGCGGTGGAAGGCCGGTCGGCGTCTGCGGTTCCGGGCTCATCGACCTGCTCGCGGAACTGTATTCGAAGGGCGTCATCGACCGAAAGGCCAGGATACAGGACTCGGGCTCTGCGAGGACGCGTTCCTCTGACGAGGGCATGGAGTATATCATAGAGATGCGTGACAGGCTTGCAAGCGGCACGGGCTCCGACCTCGTCGTGGCGGACGCTGACCTGCAGAACATACTGCGCACGAAGGCGGCGATCTACGGCGCGTGCTCGGTCCTCCTCCGGAAGACTGATCACGAGGCGGAGGACCTGTCCAGCATCATCATCGCGGGGGGTTTCGGATACCACCTCGACATCGACAGGGCCATCACTCTCGGGATGTTCCCCGACGTCCCGAGGCAGAGATACCGGTTCATAGGCAACGGCTCGGTCGGAGGCGCGAGGCTCGCGCTGCTCTCCCAGAGGTCGAGGAGGGAGATGCGCTCGGTCGTGCGGAAGATGACCTATCTCGAGCTGAGCGTTGACAACGAGTTCTACGAGGAGTTCTCGTCCTCGCTGTTCATCCCGCACACTGACACTTCGAGGTTCCCGACTGCGGAGGCGAACGGCCCCCACGGAGGTGCCGGATGACATTCACAGTCGCCGTCGCTGGCAAGGGAGGGGTGGGCAAGACCACCTTCGCCGCGCTCACGGTCCGGCACCTGCACGACAGGACTGGCGAGGTCGTCCTCGCGGTCGACGCCGACCCGAACTCCAACCTCGGAGCGAAGCTCGGCACCGAACCTGGACGCACGCTAGGGAGCATCAGGGAGGAGCTGATGACGCTCGGCGAGGAGCCAGCGCCAGGCATGTCGAAGCCCGAGCACATAGACTACCAGGTGAAGCTGGCGCTGAAGGAGGGTGACGGGTTCGACATCGTGACCATGGGCCGGCAGGAAGGGCCCGGGTGCTACTGCTTCGTCAACAACGTGCTCAGGAACGTGGTGGACTCGATCTCGGCCAAGTACGCGTATGTCGTGGTCGACAACGAAGCGGGCATGGAGCACCTGAGCAGGAGGACGACCAGGGCCACGGACGTCCTGTTCGTCGTGGCTGACGGCTCGAAGGCATCCGTCGAGGCAGCGAAGAGGATATCCACGCTCGCGGACGAGATGAAGATCAAGGTGGGGCACAAGGCGCTCGTGCGCAACATGTCCGACCCGTCCTCGGCCGATGCTGGCACCGAACCGGTCGAGGGGTTCGACTCAGTCCACACGGTCAGGAGGTCGTCCAGGGTGAGGACGGACTCGGAGCGCTCAGAGTCGCTCATGGACCTGCCACGCACGGACCCCGCGTTCTCCGATGTGGCCCGCGCGGTCGACTCCGTGAGGCGCGTCCCCTGATCATTGCGAAAGGGTCCGCATCATCTTCGGTATGCCCGACGACTCCCTCGAGCCGACGGTGACCTTCATCTCAGTGAGCTCGTTCAGCTTCCCGCTCATCCTGCTGACCATGCCAGGGATGACGATCTCGTTCCTCTTGCTCTTCTCCTTGACCTTCTCGGTCTCGAGGGCCTTGGCCACGGATTCCGGCGTGAGCTTCCCGGCCGCGAAGGCCGTCATGACCGACTGGCCCTCCGTGTCCACCACCAGGAGCCACGCAGGCATCTTGCTCTTCTCGATGTCTGCGCGGACGGTGAAGTACGTCAGGGAGAAGTTCGTCGTGAACATCACGGGGGACTTCTCCGTCGGCTCGCCCACGGTGTACAGCCCAGGCTTGACCTGGATCGGCACCTGCGGGTCCGTGAATATGTTCTGTCTCAGCGCCATGAGCGGGTACACGAACTCCCTGGGCAGGTCGTCCATGAGCACGATCGACGAGTACTTCATCACGCCGAGCGCGGCCCTGAGCCTGTCCGACTCGGAGCTCCCGAGGACCGCGATGGTCGGGTACCCGAGCGGCCTGTGCTTCTTCCTGATCGCCGCGCGCCTGATGGTCGTCATGTTCTGGAGCAGCTCCGCTGCGGACGCCACCGACGGCTCGAGCACGATGTCCTGGACGCCCGCCTTCTTCGCCTTCTCCGCGAGCTGTCCCAGCTCGTCCAAGTTCGGCGCCCCGCCGATCACGAGAGGGCACCCGGACGACTTCGCGACCTCGACCATCACGTCGATGTTCGCTGGCGTCGCCTTGTATAGGAGCGGCCTGGTCTTGCACTTCGCCGCCGCCCCTGCCATCGCCTTCGCGTCCTCCGACATCAGCACTACCGGGAGCGCCTGCGAGCACGCGGCCTCGGCAGCCTCCGCGAAGACATCGGCCGTGGCCCCGGACTGCCTCACAGCGACTGAGTCCACCCTGACCTGCTGGCCGACCCGCTCGAACGCAAGGCCCTTGACATCGTCCAGGCCAGCCTTGACCTTCTCAAGGCCCTGAGCGCAGTCCAGGACCAGGCCCAGGACTGTCGGGTGGTAGAACGTCTTGTCGTGCCTGAACAGCTGGGTCTCGTCCCCGGTCTTGGCCGCGGACTCCCCAGCACCGAACGTCACGAGCCTGATAGGGGGAGCGCCGCTCTCCTCGAGCGTCGCCTTCGCCTCCGGGCTCACATATGGGCAGGCCTCGAGCGCGACCTTGAGGTTCGCGAGCTGCATCGCGAACGCGAGGCACGTCGGGAACTTGCACTCGCCGCAGTTCTTCTTCGGCAGGAGCTTGTATATCTCCATCGCCGTCGGCATCTCACGCACCTCCCGCCAGCTCTGCCGCCGCCGCCTTGACCCTGGCGACCGTCTCCGGATGGCGCAGTATGACCACGTCCGCGCCGGCGACGATGGCCGCCTCCGCTGTGATGGACTCCCAGTGCACGCCCCTCGGGAGCTGCGGGCCCTTCTGAGGGGCCTCCTCCAGCACCTCGGGCACGGTCCATGCGCACGAGCAGTCGCATATGATCGGAACCTGGAGCACAGGGTCCCCCACGAGCGCTCCGGTCCTGAGCCGCTCGATGACGGAATAGGAGTACTCCAACCCCATGCCCAGCGGGGCCATCAACGGGTCCATGAGTATGTTCTCCGGCTTCATGCCGAAGTCCAGTAGCAATATGTTGATCTGCTTCGCGAGGTTGATGTCCAGGTTGGAGAACGCGACCACGCCGTGCCCGTTCGCCATGGCAGCGGCCGTGATGGACTTGTACGCCTTCTCCTCCGCGAGCCCCAGGAACAGCCTCTCGCCCTTGCCGGCGTTCGACACCGCCTCCATCAACTTCGCGTCCTTCTCCTCCGAGCCGCAGCCGTACACCAGCAACGGGAGCTGGACCGACTTCAGGACCTCCTTCACCAGCGCCTCGCACGCCTCCACCGGCCTGTTCTCCTCCTCGGGGTTGGCCGACGCCAGCTTGAGCACGAGCATGTCCGCGCCCCATTCTTGGCACTTCCTCGCCCACTCGACCGGCTCCTTGGCCAGCGCGCCGAGCGTCCCGAGCAGGACATCCGGCACCATACGCTCGGTGTCAACGACATCCATGGCCACGGCGGGCATGTGAGGCATCTCCGACTCCCATTTGTGGAACGGCAGGCCGTTCGAGCCGCCGACCACCACCCTCTTGCCCCTGGTGCCGCCCTGCTCAGACATCGCGCCTATCGCGACCTCCTTGATTCTGCCCGGAAAGGTCTCCTTCGCTCCATCGAACCCCATATCCCCACTCCCTCGATTCACTTGATCATCGATTCCATGTTCATGGCGGGATGGTTCACTTCGACCATCCAGCTGGACAGCTCCTCAGGCGTCCGCGCGACCGTCTCGTCCGCGATCTTGTCGACGAAGTCCGGGACTCCGACCTCCTTCGCGCGCTTCGTCAGCTCCTCCCTCATGGCCTCCTTGAGATCCTTGGGCATCCACACGATCCTCAGGAACCCTCCGTCGGCCGAGATGAACTTCTTGCTCGACAGGTACTTCCTGCCGACGCCGATGAACCCGGGCGTCTGGACGCCGCCTCCGACGGAGCCCGCGAGCGTCGAGAACGTCATGCCCAGGGGCGTCATGCCCGAGTGCTCCCTATTGACCACGACCACGCCCTGGAGGTCCGGGGACACGGCCACGATGCACTCGAAGCATCCGCACGAAGTCATCGGGTCCTCGACCATCGTGTACGCGCTGAACTTCTGGAGCCTGCCCTGGGTCTTGGCCTTCACGGCCTCGTTCACGCCGGTCCACTGCCCCTTGACCTCGTCTATCGTGTCACCTTTCAGGACGGGGTTGTTCGGGCCCGTGGGGGCGATCTGGAACGACGCCTTCGCGTCGAGCCAGTTGATCGCCCCGCACAGCCCGAGCCGCTCGGGCGTGACTATGCACACATGTCCAGGGGCGAAGGTCTGGCACAGCGTGCATGTGTAGAACGTGTCCACCTTCTCGTCCACCAGGTCCGCTATCCTGGCGTCCCTCTCGGCGTAGGCCAGCTTCGCGTCGTCCATGTACTTCCTCAGCTCGGCCTCGTCCGTGATGACCGTGACCTCTATCTTGCTGACGATCGCCCCGAACTCCTGCTTCATCTTCGTGACCAGGATGTCCCCTATGTGCCTCAGTCGGAGGCCCGCCTTCACCGCGGTCTTGCTCAGCCTGACCCAGAGCAGGTTCCTCTGGCCCGTGTGCCAGAAGCCCTCCGCGAAGTTGGCGAACTGGTGTATCCTGCGCTCCAGGACCGACTCGAAGTCCTTCTGCATGTTCTTGCCATACACCTTGACCAGGATGCCCAGGTGCGTGGACGAGCCTTCGGGCAACTCGTCGACGTCCTTGCCTATGAAGTTGATGCGCCCGTCCGTGACCTCCTCGGCCGGCTTCATCCGCAGGAGCTCGAACGCGATGGTCTTGGACGGCCCTCCGGCCTCGACGTGCATGTCGGGCCTGCGTATGGTCTCCCCCTCGAACGCGGGTCCGTACGCGACGGGCAGGTCCACGGCCCCCAGCTTGATCCTGCAGCCCCTGACCTCGATCGCGGTCGAGATCATCTCCTCCATGTTCTTCTGGACCACGTACTTGTCCGGTATCGGCTCGACGTCCTGGTCCGTGATGGTCGGAGAGCCGTTGAACATGACCGCGAACTCCGCGGCGACCTTGATGTGGTCCAGGGGCCCGAGCTGGAGCACGAACACTTTCGGCCGTTTGGACAGGTAGTTGATGAGCCCTTGTCTATCGCCCTTCTGGACGCCGCCGAACGACAGGGCCGCCCTGATGGCGAAGTTGAGGCCGTGTATGGCCTGCGTGAACTCGCCCACGGGGTACAGCATCCGCTCGAGCCCCATGGCCACGTTCTCGTCCTTGAGTTGCTTGATGATATCGTATGTGGCGATGATGAGCATGCCCTTGTTCTGGCAGTCGCGTATCATGGCCGCGAGCTTCTTCGTGTCGCTGGCCCTGCCGACGAACACCGCCGCCCCGGGGATCGTGTCGTCCACGAAGGCGATGCCGAGTTGCCGCAGCACCCTGTCAGGGACGAACCCGCAGTACATGGTGCCCTCGTACGGCGTCGGGTTGTCGATGTACTTGAGCGCCTCGACTATCTCCGCGGCGATCATGGTCGCCTCGCCCGAGGCGACGGCCGCCTCGAAAGTCGTCGCCTCCACGATCTTGGACCTCGCCTCACCCATGAGTGCCGGGAGGTCGCCCAGGCGCGTGCAGTCCTTGCCGAGCCAGGCGAACAGGCTCGGGAGCTGGTAGCCCGTCTCCGGGAACTCGACCTTCTTGTCCGGCCCGTGCTTCCTCAGCGCGTGGCTCAGGAGCACGTCGGCGTACCCTGTGGCGATGATCGAGCCCTCGACGGCCATCTTGAAGAGCCGCTCCTTCGAGATCGGCCCGACCTGCGCGTCGTGATGCGATGCGCGTTCCATCTCAGGGTCCGTCAGGTCTATGCGCCAGCGCCGATACTCGATCGCAGAGTAGAGCCTCTTGGCCGCCTCGAGCGGGTCCGTCTCGAATATGAAGTACCCTCCGTAGACGTCCCTGGCCGTGTTCTCCAGCACCTCGGTCACGAGCGAGCTGCCGTACAGGTAGTTGATGGTGCCCACGTGCACCGGGAAGCCCATGGTGACGCACCAGGTGCCTATGGACACCGCCTTCTCGTGCATCGCCTCGGGCGCAGCAGCGACGAAAGGCATCTTGTCGATGTCCGCCCCGAGCCGGTTGGCCACCTCGGTCGCGAGGTTCGCGTACCTGGGGTTGTCCACGCACGAGCCTATGTGCCACACGCACGGCAGGCCGTCCTTCACGCTCGCGGCCTTCGCCAGGTCCGACAGGAACGATTGGAGCCCCTCGCCCGCGAGCTCCTTGACCATCGCGGGGTCCATGTATCCCGCCCTGGCCAGCTCGATGGCGTTGCACCCGGTCGTGAGCACGAGCACGTCCTTCTTGAGGAGCTCGCGCGCGATGATCAGGACGTCCTCGTTGTCCTTCGTGCGCATGCTCTTGCAGCCCGCGAACAGCGCGAGCCCGCGGACGTTGCCGCTCTGGATGTTGTCCACGAGATGCTGGAACGGGTCATCCGGGTTCTTCGCGGCGAACAGGTGTTTCATCTGCTCGACGCTGAAGCCCGCGACCGTCCTCCTCGGCTTCACATCAGGGAGCTTGGTGACCTTCCCGCGCCGCTTGTACGCGTCCGCGGCCATGGTCAGGATCTCCCTCGCGGCCTCCTTGGCCCTCTCGGGCACGACCTCGATGTGCGTGTCGCCCACCAGCCTCGCGACATCCTCGGTCGAGATCATCCTCGTGTGGACGCACTTGGACAGGGTGACCAGCGAGGGCAGGAAGCACTGGTAGTCCAGGACCATCGCGTCCACGAGCCCGCTCATGAGGACCAGCTCCTGCGCGAGCACGTTCGACGCGATGGGTATCCCCTTGCGCATCAGTATCTCGTTGCCCGTGCAGCACACGCCGATGATGTTGAACCTCTCGGCCCCTGCCTTCTTCGCCACATCGGTCATCTCCCGGGCGACATCGACCATCAGGTCGCTCAGGAGCGGGTTGTGCCCGTGGACCGCGACGTTGACGCTCTTCTCATCCAAGACGCCCAGGTTCACCTCGCTCAGCACGAGCTTGGGCGTCCCGAAAAGCACATCGCTCAGGTCGGATGATATCTGCGCGCCCGTGTAATCTGACAAGGCGCACTGGATGCCGCCGAATAGGATCGGGACCGGGTCGGCGTCCACGCCCATGGCGGTCCGGTGGATGACATTCGTGATCGCAGTCTCGATGTTGGACGGGACGACGCCGTTGAAGTCCCAGGTCTTCATCCTACCCTTGGTCACGGTCGACCGCAGGAAGCTCAGGGGCTGGCCATCGTACCTGGAATAGTCCTCCATCGCCGCCCGGGCGACATCCCCGGCCAGCGCTCCCACGGCCTTCCCTTGGGATTGGATCCCGAGCTTCTTGGCGATCGACTCCAGCTTCGCCACATCTGTGACTTTGTAGTCCTTGATCTTGCCCTCGGCGACGCCCAGCAGCACATGGGCGATCTCCTTCCCGTGCGCGGAATGGGAAGCCGTCCCGCCAGCGATCATGCGGTCGATGTACCTCGCGACGATGGTGTAGTCCCGCGCTCCGCAGATGCCAGTCGTGGGCTCCTTCCCCATGGGGTTGATCCTGCACGGCCCCTGGAGACATATCCTGCAGCATAGGCCAAGAGAGCCGAACTTGCACTGCGCGCCCTGCGCCGCCGACCTGTCCATGATGGTCGTGACGCCTTCGCCATGGAGGTCAGAGAACATGCTCTGGCAGCTCTGGTCCCAGCACTCGCACACCCACTTGTCGCCAGCCTTGGCGGCCTCGCCTGGCTTGGCCGCCTTCTCCTCCGTCGCTTCCCCCACCGGGGCCTCCCTCCATGTGCTCTCGGCCGCTCCGAGGGATCGAGTGCAAGGAACCTGGCGTCACGTGGTCAGAAACTCATGGACGTTCGCACGGAATTCGAGCACTTGTCGCACTACAGTTCCCTCGAACCGAGTCGCCCGTGGCGCCGCCTCTCCCCGGCAACGGCCGGCCGTGGCGCCTCCCTGTTCCTCCCGTCTCAATCCACCCCAAGCATGCCTATGTCTGGCTCGCTGTTTCCTTCCGCTTTCCGGTCGGCATCTGACGAATGCAGATGATGCTACTAATACGTTTTCTTTGCCGGGCGCATACGGCTCCTGCCGATTTGGGCGGAGGGGCGTCACGGTCCCTTATCCTCCGCCAACCTTGAAACCACGTTCGAAAGCTGTCTGACGCTCGCGACCCACTCATCCCTGCCAATCGTATCGAAGGGCGACCGGCCCTCGAGGTCTGCGGCCGCGATCGACTCCGAGTAGGGGAAGGACCACGTCAACCCGAGCGACCGGCCATCCAGGAGGCACGCCAGCGTCCGTTCCTGGTCGCCCTTCCTGACCTTGTTCGCGACGACCGCCAGCCTCGGGACCCCCATGTCCCGCGCCAGCTCAGCCATGCGCGCGGCCGTGTCGACGGACCTGCTCCCGGGCTCGACCACCAACAGCAGGAGGTCCACGCCTCTGCACGTGGAGCGGCCGAACTGCTCCAGCCCAGCCTCCATGTCCACGACGACGGTGTCGTCCCTCTCCAGCACCACATGCTCGAGCAGGCCCCTCAGGAGCGCGTTCTCCGGGCAGAAGCAGCCGGAGCCAGCGGCCCTGATGGTCCCGAGGACCATGAGGCGTACGCCGTCGGGGCCGACCACAGAGTACCTGTCCGGGATGTCTTCCACCCTCGGGTTGAGCCTGAAGAACGGGCCGAGGGCCGCTCCAGGTTTCGCGCCCGTCCTCTCCTCTATGAGGTCCAGCTCCGAGGATATGGGCCGGGGCATCTCCGACCGGGGGATGCCTAGAACAGAGTGCAGGTGGGCCGCTGGGTCCGCGTCCACTGCGAGCACCCTCCGGCCGTCCATGGCCCACACGCGGGCGAGGGAGCCAGCGATGGTCGTCTTGCCCACGCCGCCCTTGCCAGCGACCGCCACCTTCAGGGCCAACCCCTCACGCACCCCTTGGCCTCAGGACTATCTCGTGCTTGATCAGGTTCGCGTCCGCGATCTCGACATCGGCCAGTTCGAGCCGATCGCCCAGCGCGCTGACGCATACCACGCCCCCCTCGAAGATCTGGAGCCTGGCAGCCTCCTGCATGACCAGGGTCTTCTCGTTCCCTTTGACCAAGTAGACAGACGACTCGCACACGAGCCAACGCCCCCAGACCGCTTCAGTCGACGGAACAATCTGTGATCTGCCCGACGATCTTCTTCGCCTTCGGGTAGTCGCTCACGCCGAACACGAACCTGAGCCTGTCGTTCTTCTGGCTCAGGAGGTAGCTCCCCTCTAGCTCCACGCCTCCGTCGGTGAGGCACCTCGCAGCCTTGAGCCACTGGCCAGGCTTGTTGTAGACGTCCAGGACGAGGACCTTTCGCTCCTTGAACGGCAGGTTCGCCTTCATGAACGCCGCCCTGCACTCATCGTCGTTGCCAGTGATGAATCGCACGACGAACTGGTCGGCGACCTTGGCCGTGGCGACCGTCTCCAGGTTGACCAGTTGGTTCGACAGCACGCTGATGGCATCCAGCAGATTCCTCGTAGGTCCTGCGACAGATATCTCGAACTCCGTAGCCATGAAAACCCCCCAGGTTCCTCCTCTGGCCCATATTGCGCTGATATGTATTTATCGTGTGTGGTTTCGTCATTGTTAATCGTCGGGCGACGTCATCCTGAGTTCCATAACTCGTCCGATGGGCCGTGAACATCCATAGCATGTCAGTCAGATGCAATCGAAAGTGGTTCAATTCGGCGGACGGCGCCTGAGGCGTCTCCGCCCGGTACGGGCGATTCCTTGAACTACCCTGGATGCGGATGACGTACACGAGCGGACGGACCATGGTCAAGTCATTCGACAGGATAGCGGACAGGTTCGACGAGACGCGCTCGCTCCCAGACGAGCTCATGTCCAGAGTCGTCGACGCCCTCGAGAAGATAATGTTGCCCGGCGCGAGCGTCCTCGACGCTGGCGTGGGCACTGGCAGGTTCGCGCTCCCGCTCCAGAACAAGGGATTCGATGTCGTTGGCGCCGACGTGTCGATGAAGATGATGCAGAAGGCCGCCTCCAAAGGCGCCCGAAACCTCGTCAGGTCGGACGTGTGCTCCCTCCCCTTCAAGGACCTGGCGTTCGACTACGCCCTGAGCGTGCACCTGATACATCTGATCCCGCAGTGGCGCACCGCACTCAAGGAGATAGGGAGAGTGACGAAGAAGGACCTCATCTCCGTGATCTCGGAGAAGGATCCCTCCGGCGCCGAGGAGATGAGGAAGATGTACAGCGAATCCTGCAGGCGGCTGGGCTTCGAGGTGCGACACGCGGGCCCTCCTGAGCGCGACCTGCCCGAGCTGCTGCTGCCAGATTCCACTGTCAGGCTCGCAGTGAACGAGCAGACATTCGACGTCCAGAAGATGCTGGACGACTACGAGTCTCGCACGCTCTCCGAACAGTGGGAGGTCCCGGAGGAGGTCCACAGGGGCGCGCTGAAAGCGCTGAGGGAAACTTATGGGAAAGTGGACGCGTTCGTCGGCAGGGAGGAGATATTCCTCGTGAGATGGAGCGCGGGCAGGATCAGGGCGATCGGGCGCAGACCGGATTGAGTGTACTTTCGCATGCCCGCAGTGCATCCCTTTATATCGCCGACGCCCAGTCAAGAGACGAGCAGCACAGGTATGAACGGCTGTTCCTGAACATTGGGGGACTTATCATGGAGATAGAGAATCTAGCGCCCCACGTACAAGAAGTTGCCAGGGCGCTCGGGGACAAGTTGTCTGAGGAAGAGATCGCAGAGGAGCTGAGGAAGTACGTCGACGTGTACAGACTCAGCATACCCATGGCCAAGAAGACCATCGTGAAGAAGTACGGCGGGGACTCCGCGTCCTTCTCCGTCGGGTTCCAGAGGAAGCTCGCGGAGCTCAGGCCGAACGAGCCGAACGTGGACTTCGTCGCCAAGGTACTGTCCGCGAACGACAAGGAGATCACCTCCAAGGGCGAGAAGAAGAGGATCATCTACGGCTTCGTGGGAGACGACTCGACCACGTTGCCCTACACCGCGTGGGAGACCGAGGGGCTGGCGCTGTCCAAGGGAGAGGTCATATCCGTCAAGGGCGCGTACACGCGCGAATACCAGGGCAGGGTCCAGGTCAATTTCGGCAACAGGGTCTCCATCAGGAAGGAGGACCCCGCGACGATACCGGACGTCAAGGTCGCCGACGGACCGCCAAAGGTCGTCACGATCGGTGACCTCAGGGAGGGCATGGGATATGTCCAGGTCAAGGGCAGGGTGCTCTCGATAGACCCCAAGGACGTCACGGTCAAGGGCGAGGCGAAGAGGATATTCTCAGGCGTGGTCGCGGACGAGACCGGCAAGGTCCAGTTCACCTCGTGGTCCGACTTCAAGGTCAAGCAGGGCGACATACTCAAGATATCCAAGGCCACGGTCAAGGGCTGGAGGGGCATACCCCAGCTCAACTTCGACGACCGTGCGGAGGTCACCAAGGTCAAGGAGAAGTTCCCATCGGCCGAGGAACTCCAGAAGAGCACCGTGTCGATGATATCCGAGATATCGTCCAGAGGTGGCGCCGCCGACGCGACCGTCAGGGGTGCAATCATAGAGATCAGGGACGGTTCCGGGCTCATCATGAGATGCCCGGAGTGCAAGCGCGCGCTCCAGAAGGGCACGTGCAAGGTCCACGGGAGGGTCGATGGCCACCCCGACCTCAGGATCAAGGCGATAGTGGATGACGGCAGCGGCGCCGTGAGCGCGGTCATAGGACGCGATCTCACAGAGAAGCTCACCGAGAGCACGCTGGACGAGTGCATGGAGAGGGCGAAGAAGTCCATGAACCTCGACGTCGTCAAGGACTCCTTCGAGGAGAAGCTCCTGCTCAAGGTCGTCACCATCACGGGCAATGTCACATCCGACGAGTACGGCCTATCCATGATCGTGAACGGCGCGGGCATGGGCGTGGAGGATGTCAAGCCCGAGGTCGAACGCCTCCTGGTCGAGCTGGAGGAGAGCCGATGAACGTACGCGAGGTCGCGTGGCGGGTCTTCTCGGAGGAGTTCAACTCATCCACGCTCGAGTACACTGGCGAGGGCGAGAAGCCCGTGTCGTACATCATCACGCCCCTCGGGGCGAAGGTCAACCGCATGCTCGTAGTCGGAGTCGCGACGGACATCGAGAGCCTGGGAGAAGAGGGCAAGCCTAGGTACAGGGCGCGCATCGCCGACCCGACTGGCACGTTCTACGTGTCCGCCGGAGAGTATCAGCCCTCGGCCGCGGCGTCATTGTCCAAGATGTCACCGCCCGCGTTCGCAGCGATCGTGGGCAAGAGCAGGGCGTACACACCCGAAGAGGGCGTCAAGTACCTCAGCATCAGGCCCGAGAGGGTCGTGGAGGTCGACGCGCAGACCAGGGACCACTGGATACTCGAGACGGCCAAGAGCACGCTCCTGAGGATAGACGCGATGAAGGACGCGATGCAGATGGCCCAGCCGAGCGTGGGCGAGCTCATGAAGCTCGGATACCCCGAGAACCTCGCGGACGGGGTCGTGCGCGCGCTCGAGTACTACAAGGACATCGACCTGGACAGGTTCAGGAACTCCGTCAAGGACGCGCTCTCGTCCGTGCTGCCTGGGAAGTGGTCAGGCGAGCAGAGGGAGGACCGGCCCGCGAAGCGGGTCCCGGCCAAGGAGGCGGAGCCCGCGCCCGCTCCGAAGGCGAAGGACGGCGAGGAGGAGATGACCGAGGTCGGGGTCGGGGCGGACGAGGAGGGGACCGTACTCGCGATCATAGACAAGCTCGACTCGGCCGGCAAGGGCGCACCCTGGGACAAGGTCGTCGAGGCCGCGAAGGCGAAGAAGATGGACAAGGTCCGGCTCGAGGAGATCATCGCGAGCCTCCTGGACAAGGGGGACGTGTACGAGCCCGAGCTAGGGATGATGAAGAGGATATGACCTGAACGCCTGGATGATGTGAAAAACAGGCTGTGGAAAGGGTTTCAGGTCAACGGAACTCGTCCTTGGACACGACCACGAGTATCAACCCGATCAGTCCGAGGATGAACGCCCCGCCGAGAGACAGTATCCCGCCTACAACGGCGAACCCGAAGTTCTTACGTTGCACTGCGAATATGCCTCCGAGCAACGCGATGATGGCCACCAAGACCAATACCGCTCCGCAGACGACGAATATACTCGATGTCCCCAGGCTCATCCCGAGGAAGGCGGTCCCACCCGCAGCGAGAGCTGCTCCCGCGGCGAGTTCGATGATGGCCCCTATGATTATCAGTATACCTCCAATCAAGGGCATCGCAGACTCCTTCTTCTGGGCGGCAGGCCCGGCCATGGCCACTCTGTAGTCGTGCCCGCAGTACGGGCACACGTTCGCGTCCCACGATATCGCTCTCCCGCAGGAGACGCAGTTCCTTGTCGGGGCTGCCCCCGGTGCAGATGTCATCTTCCACCTCCGCAACTTCGGAGCGGTGAGCGCGGCCCACCGCTCCGCATCGAGAGGGGATTTAAAATTATAAAATGTTTGCCATGATTATGTCCATGGCCCATCTCTGACAGCCCTGGCTGGCGGGCTCAGAACTCGGACCGGGATATCGCGATGAGTACGAGGCCGATGAGGCCCAGGAGCCCGCCGACGAGGAAGCCCACGCCGATCATGCCGACCACGGCACCCGCGATGGCCAGCCCGAAGTTCCTACGCATGAGCGCGAACGCGCCGCCCGCGATGGCAACCAGGCCTATCACGATCTCGATGATGCCACACATCCCCAGTATGTCCGCGACCTCGGAGAGCGACATGTCCGCCTCGGAGACCGGGGAGTAGCCCCACGTCTCGAGGTCGCTCGGTTCCAGCACGATGTAGAGCACGCCCATGGAGAGTGCCAGTATGCCAGCGAGGATCACAAGCGCCCCACCGATCACCGGCTTTGAGGTCCTGGGCTTCATCGGCGGTCCCGCGACCACCCTGTAGTCATGCCCACAGTACGGACAAACGTTCATGTGCCACTCGATGGCCCTGCCGCACGTCACGCACCGGCGGTCCGGCGACGTTGCGGACGGCACACCTTGCGGGGTCTGCTCCACACCTGATGTAGAACCCATCATCTGCTCCACCCCCCAGCCGATGTCGCGGCCGGGATGATATGACATCTCGATTGCATGGAAGGGTATTTCATGGTTGCCCGGGACGTCCCTGGACCTCTTCCACAGATGCTGGTTCCGAATGTGGCTTCTCCTCCTGGAGCGCGAACATGAAGTGCGCCAGAAGGAGGGCGAGGACCGCGCCCGCGAGGAGGCCTGTCGCGACCCTTAGCAGGTTGTTGGACTCGTAGTCCGTGACCAGCTGGACTCCCCCGTCCACGCCTATCGGGACCAGGCCAGCCAGCACGAAGAACGGGTTGATCTTGTATCTGACGAAGGTCGCGACCCCGGATGCAGCGGCGAGCCCGACGAACAGACCGACATCGCGCGCGCAGAACGGCATCTGGTTGTCGTTGATGAAAAGGCTCCTGTTAGCCAGCTGGTGGCACTCCGCATCGCCTATCCAGTAGACCGCATGCGGCACCGGAGACAGCTCGTCGAACAGGACGTCGTTGTCATGGACGCCTACACGGCCCGACAGGTCGGTCAACGTGCCCGCGGGCACGAGCATGGGCGCAACGACCACGAGCGTGGCCCAGACCAATGTGATCGCGAACATCAGCAGCACCGCGGCGGATGTCACCTTCGGGATGCGCATCGCCACCACGATGGACAGACCCCCTAATCTCACTTCTCTATCACGACGGACGCATACCCCACGACGTCCCTCATCGGACGCACGTCTCCGGATGTGGCATACTTCAGCACCCTGGCCTTGCCGCCCCCGCACGCGACCATGGTCGCCATCACGGGGCCGTAGCCGCACATGGAGATGTTCTCGTCCCGGACCGTCTCGAACAGTCCCTCGGGGTCCATCGCCTCTATCATTTTGAGGGCCTTGCCGTCCTTGGTCTTGGCCGTGCCCGGTGTGACATAGTGCGACATATCGGTCGATGCGATGACAACCGCGTCCCGCCCCTTGACGGCGTCCCGGATTATCTCGCCGACCCTGCGGGAGGCCTCGTAGTCCTGGAAGCCCATGCACAGAGGGACGAACTTGAAGTCCTTCGATATGTGTTGCAGAAAAGGTAGTTGTACTTCGATAGAATGTTCGAAGTAGTGCGCTTCGGGGTCCAGGTCAATGAGATCCTTCCTGATGGATCTCGCCAGTTCCTCGTCGACCTTGGCGACCCCGAACGGGGTCTCGAAGTCGTCGATTGCGATGGCCATGCCCGAGCCCCTGCCCGTGTGGTTCGGACCGATGATGACGAAGGTCTTCGCGAAGCCGTCCTCCGCGAGCCTCGAGTACAGGTGCGCAGCGACCATCCCCGAGAACATGTAGCCCGCATGAGGCGCCACGCCCCCGAGGACCTTCCTCGGGCCTGCCCTGAGTTCGGGGAGTCTTCCGGGTCCCAGAGGACCGAGGTAGCATGCATCGATCTGCTTCTTCAGGGCGCGCTCATCGCCCTCGTAGAACTGCCCAGCAACGGCAGGGTGCCTCATGTCAACAACATCCCCACGGGAATCAATGCCCCCGCGGGATAATAGCCTTTTCCGGGCTCTTGGGACGGACCGGACGACTCTTAGAGCGTCGCCTCGAAGTCCTCGACCGTCATCTTGAACTCTTCGTCGGTCTTGACCATTCCCCTGGCCTTCTGGATCTCCCTCGTCAGGAGCCAGTAGACCGTCGCGAGCGCGCGCCTGCCCTTGTTGTTCGAGGGCACGACCAGGTCCACATGCCGCGTCTCGTTGTTTGCGTCGCATATGCCCACGATGGGTATGCCGACGCTGAGGGCCTCCCTAAGGGCCTGTTCGTCCGCCGCGGGGTCCGTGACCAGAATGACCTCGGGCTCGATGAAGTTCGGTAGAATGGGGTTGGTGAGCGAGCCCGGGACGAACCTGCCAGCGACGACGCTGGAGCCCATGGTCTTCGCGAAGACCTTGGCGGGTTTCTGCCCGTACTGCCTCGCGGACACGACCAGGATCTTGGACGGGTCATACCTGGCGAGGAAGCTGGCCGCGACCCTGATCCTGTCATCGGTCTTCTTGACGTCGAGCACATACAGCCCGTCCGTCCTGACCTTGAAAATGAACTCCTTCATGTCGGCGCTCTTCTGCTGAGTGCCGATATGCACGCCAGATGTGAGGTAGACCTCCTCCGGTATGAGAAGCTGTGCGACCTGTTCTTCCTGTGGCTGTGCCTCTACGACCTCATCCATCGTGATACCTCATGTCTCGCGCTTGACCGTCATAGGGATGACCCCCATGTCATACTCGCGTATCGCGATCTCGATGGGGTCTATGATAGACTCATCCTTCAGGTCCACCAACACTGGCGAGCCCATGCTTATCTGGAGCGCACGGGCGCCGACAATCCTTGCTCTCTCGAATCTGGTGTACCTCAAGGACGCATCCTCAGCGGGGTTATCCCCTAAAATGTGACCCCTTTATATACGTTTGGTGTCAGCTACGACATTTGGGCTCGCGGCACCGTGCCGGCCCCCGCGCTGCTTCGGCTCAGCCAACCCGATATTCCTTCTTGAAAGCGCGCACCCGTCGGTGGCCCTCGGAGGCGAAAAACATACGGTATTCGTATCCAGATGTTCGGATTCGGATGATTTTCCACGAGGAAATCCGTGTATTACCATAATCGATTTATCAGGCGTACGCTTACGGCAGATACAAGGAGCGTTTTCTGATGGACAAAGTGCCAGATATCAAAGTGGAGCCCCCGGGACCGGAGGCGAAGAAGGCAGTCGCCAAGGATGACGAGTGGATCGTGAAGGCCACGAAGTCCTGGCCGCTGGTGTTCAAGAAGGCCGAGGGATCGGTCATCGAGGACATCGATGGCAACAAGTACATCGACTTCTACGCTGGCGTGGGCGTCCTGAACGTCGGCGCGAGGCACCCGAAGGTCGTCGCCGCGATCAAGGACCAGGTGGACAAGTACACGCACGTCGCGGGCACGGACTTCTACTGCAGGCTACAGAACGAGATGGCCGAGAGACTGGCGAAGACCGCGCCTGGAAAGAACAAGAAGATGGTCTTCTTCTCCAACACGGGTGCGGAATCGTACGAGTCCGCCATCAAGATCGCGAAGCGCGCGACCGGGAAGCAGGTGCTCATGGACTTCATGGGCGCGTTCCACGGCAGGACCACGGGCGCGATGTCCATGACGGCCAGCAAGTGGGTCCAGAGGGAAGGATACACCGCGACCCTGATGCCCGGCGTCTTCCACGTGCCCTACGCATACTGCTACAGGTGCCTGTACAACCTCGAGTACCCGAACTGCGGGATGCGCTGCGTCAGCGCGATCGAGGACGTGTACTTCGAGAACCAGATTCCACCGAACGACCTCGCGGCCATCAGCATGGAGGTCGTCCAGGGCGAGGGCGGATACGTCGTGCCCCCGAAGGAGTTCGTGCAGGGCGTGTTCAACCTCACCAGGAAGCACAAGTGTCTGTTCATAGATGACGAGGTCCAGTCCGGCATGGGCAGGACCGGCAAGATGTGGGCGTGCGAGCACTTCGATGTCGCACCTGACATCATCTGCAGCGCGAAGTCGCTCGGCGGCGGCCTGCCGCTCGGCGCGACGATCGTCGACGCGAAGCTGAACTTCGACAGGTACGGAAGGCACTCGAACACCTTCGGTGGCGCTTCCCTGTCGCACGCGGCCGGCATCGCGACCCTGAAGGTCATCGAGGAGGAGAAGCTCCTGGCCCGCGGCACCAAGCTCGGTGCCGAGGCGAAGAAGAGGCTCGTCGAGATGCAGCAGAAGTACGAGATCATCGGCGACACGAGAGGCCTCGGCATGATGCTCGCGCACGAGTTCGTCCAGGACAGGAAGACGAAGAAGCACGCGGCCGCGAGCAGGGACAGGATCACCGAGCTCGCGTTCAAGAAGGGCCTGATGCTTCTCCCGTGCGGCAAGTCCGTCGTGAGATACATACCTCCTCTGAACGTGCCCGAGGAGCTGCTCACGAAGGGCCTCGACATACTCGAGGAGTGCATCAAGAAGGTCGACAAGGACCGCGCAGAGTGAGCGCGGCGCCTTTCCAAACCCCAAAGGACCCCGCCTATGCGGCGGGGTCCGAGAAATCATTTATTCTTTCTGGAATGTCATACACTGTTCAGGTGACACCATGTCCGAAGGGAGGAAGGATAAGGACACTTTCATCGCGGCGATGTACGGGCTCGACCCTGACAAGCTCAGACAGCTCAGGAGGATAGCGTCTGGAGTGGCCAGGTGTCCCGAGTGCGATGCCGTGAACCCGGCGAGCGAGCGTTTCTGCGCGAAGTGCCACGCGAAGCTCTACCCGGTCGAGGAGGCAGGGGAGACGCGCCTCAAGAACAAGAGGAAGGCGCCTCGGCGGAAGGGAGATTAGGAACCCCTGGCCCTGACTCTAGCACGACGTGCCGAGCGTCGAAGACGCCACACTGCGTCCAGATGATGTTGATGCGCATACTGGCCCAATGCCAGTTAAACTTTAAGTATGACAGAACTGTATGGATGCGCATCCGGAGAGATACTGTTGGCGGGCCAGAGCAGGGGATACAGGGGCAAGAGAAGGACCGAACCGAGGAGGCACTCCCCTCGCGAGAGCGAAAGGACCACGATGCTGAATTTGGGCAGATTGAACTCCATCAAGTATGGTCTCAGGGAGATAATGGCCCACTACGAGGTCGACGAGGGCATCGCGCACACCATGATCGCCAGCGTGATAGCCAAAGGGTCCCGCATCTCGATCGCCGCCGCCAGGGCCTACGTCAGGGAGCAGGAGAAGGCCGGCCAGGTCACCCACGATGTCTCGGACGAGATATGCGCCCTCCTGGATCAGAACTCAAAGTTCCGATGATATTCTGAGAAATCCATGGGAATGGGTTTGGAGAAGGGGTTTCCCTCGACCTGCGCCCTCATTACGGTTTCCCGTTGACGAGGATCGTGTCGTATTCGCAGCTCGTCACAAGGTCGTACGCGATGATCATGCCCAGAGCATACGACATCGATCCATCGATGGATGCGGTGACCGACGAGGACACACCCGGTGCCAGCCAGATAGAGTATGTGCTCAGACTCAGGCTGGACCATGGCTCGTAAGCCGTTGTGATCACCGTCAGGACGAAGTCGACGTGCTTCGCACTGTTCTTGAGCGCCACCGCGGCCTCCCACTCGCCAGGCACTGGGTCCTCGATGACCACGGATGTGCCATTCTCCCATAGTATGCCGCCGTTGCTCCAGTCGGCGGAGTACAGCACCACATCGAGGTCCGCCGCCTCGTCATACCACTCGATGACCACGGTCAGCGACTGCGTCAGAGGGGCGATGTCGAACAATATCTCGACCGCTCCGTCCCCGTTCTGGTCTATCGAGGACACCCAGTCGGCATACGCGACGGTCGTGCTCATGAGGGTGTTCCTCACGGGTACGAGTCCGACTCCCACGATCTGGTCGAGGTTGTTGACCAGCGTGGTCGTCGCGGGCTTCGAGGGCTTGACGATGATACGGTCGTTCCCGAACTCAGCTGCGGTGAACGGATACACCACTAGTGTGTACGGCTCATCGAGCACGCGGTCCATCATGACCACATGCAGCGCGAGCATCCACATCCCTGGTTCAGGGCCCAGGACCGTCAGCACATCCGCCGTATCCATAGACGATGTCTCCCACGGGCCGAACATGCCGGCGCCGAGGTATTGCGTCAGCGATGCCTTGACCACCGTCCTCGCAGGGTTGATCCAGTAGCTGTCGATGTCCGTGTTCCAGCTCGCCCAATCGACCACGGCTGTCAGCGCGTCCGGGGCATCCTCCTCGGGCACCTCGACGAAGTAGTATCTCCAGTCGCCCTCGTTGTAGCCCCACACCTCATGCCCGACGTCCATGACGTCCTCGACGACCTGCTCAAGCTCTATCGGGACGGACACTGCGACCGGCACAAGCGAGCTGAACCCGTTGTACTCGGTCTCGATGAACCCCGCATGGATTCCGGCCATGGCATCCGACGGGACCGTGATTGTCGCGATGGAGCCCTCAGAGCTGAACCAGCTCCAGTCGACCGTCTTGAAGAACTCTATCCCGACATCGAACGGGACGACCTGGGTGCTGTAGATGACCGGCGACACTCGCAGCTCGTACGTACCAGGGGTCACCCTCGCGTTGAGCTCCTGGGTGTTCGTATGAGCGTACGCGTAGTTGATCATCGTTCTCTCCCCGGTCTCGTCGAGCCTGTACAGGATCACGTTCAGATGCGTGTCCGTGTACCCACCCGTGCTCGTCAGGCTGTGCACGTCCCTCTTGAAGACGTACTTCTGGTCGAACGCGAGGTCGATAGTGACGTAGTCCTCGCCGTCTGCCACCTCGAACTCATAGAACAGGTCCGTGGCTATCAGGCAGTCATCCGAGAATGTCATCCCCTCGCGGCCGCTGGGCACAATCGCCTTCGAACTCAGCACGGCGCCGTCCGCGAACTCCGCGCTGGCCGACCCACCCATGGGGATCGTCAATGCGAGCGAGGTCTGTCCAGGGCCTGTCCAACCCGCATTCACGGCCTCGTAGGCTTTCACAGCGTCGACCCTGCCCGGACCCTGCTCGTTCGGGGCGTAGCCCATGTCGAGCGCGGTACCCATCATGATCTCCTTGACCTCTGCAGGAGTCGGCTTCTCACCGTTCACCTGGAAGTATGCGTCGATGATCAGCGCGCCGATCCCGGCAGCCACCGGGGCGGCCATGCTGGTCCCGCCGAACTGCATCTCCAAGGTGTTGCCTGGCTGTGTCGACGGGCCCCACGCACCGGCGGCGGATATATCTGGGTCGATCCTGCCATCGGCTGTTGGACCCCGGCTGCTGAACCAAATCATGTGGTCGTTCTCGTAACCCTCCTCGCCTTCCTTGACGATGAGGTACTGCTCATAGTAGTCTGAGAGCGGCCAGTACTTTAGCAGCTGGCATTCCGCGTTGAGGGTCGATGCGCCTACCGTGACCGTCGTCCTCGACACTCCTGAGGAACCGATCGTGCTCTGGCCCGTGCCCTCGTTGCCTGCAGACAGGAAGCTCACGATGCCGAAATCCTCGGCCGCGACGTCGAGAGCGTGGGATGTCGGATCGTTCCCGTCGTTCGGGACCTCCATCCCGCCTAGGCTCATGCTGATGATGTCGGCCTCGTCGCCTGTACCGAGCACTCCGTCATCACCGGTGATCGCCCATTCGATGCCGCCGATGATCCACGAGTCCCAGCCGTAACCAGTGTCGTCGAGCACCTTCCCAGTCATGACGTTCGCCTCGGGCGCCATGCCCTTCATCTTGACGACGCCGTCCCACTGTGGGACCACATAATCGTTAACGCCTCTCGATGCGACGAGACCGGCAGTCGCCGTGCCGTGGCCGTCGACATCGTGGAACTCCTCGCTGGTGAATGACCTGTACGCGACGACCGCATCCATCAGATCCGCCTGGTAGATGTCGCAGCCCGTGTCCAGGACAGCGACGAGGACTCCCGAGCCTTCGACCCCTTCGCTCCAGACATCCTCCGCGCCCATCTCCTTGGACGTGGACGCCCACCAGATGGCCTCGGACTCGAGGTCGGTCGACTCGGCCGCAGAGAGCGATTCGGTGCCCGCGCCCAGCTCGTATTTCACGGCCGGGAGGCGATAATTGTTCTCATCCAGGAAGACTCGTGTGACCTGGTCCAGCGAAGCGACCTTAAGCGCCGCCTCCCCGCTCATGTCGACGGAGAACGCCCCGAGCGCGTCGAACTGCGACGTCACAATTGCGCCTGCGCGGACCATTGCTTTCCCGGATTCCCCGACGTCAGCGCCATCTCCGACGAACACGATTGTGTTGAACGTCGCTTCGGATGCGCCACTCAGGGATCCCATCACCTGCATCCTCAATTCCGGCTCCAACTTCTCGATGGCCTTCGAAGAAGGCGACCCAGCCGTCGCCACCGACATGGCGACGACGGACATGCTGGTCACCAAGACTACAGCCATCAAGAAACACGCTAACCTAGTGCTTGTCCTCATGTGACTTTCCCCCGTTAGATACTCTCTTGTCAGTCGAGGGCGTCACACGCTCAGCAGGGCGAGGGACTTGGCTCTCCGAACACCTGTCGAACAGGGCCCTTTTAATGCCCCATCGAAGGACTCCTCGCTAAGACGCCCCCAGATGATGAACAATTCTGTGCTATACGAACTTTGCGGGTGTCCGAACACCCTCTGGCCATGCTCGGGCCGGCCGATGATGCCGACCGTCACATCGCGCAGCCGTGCATCGGCAAAAGCTAATTAGGGAACCGTCGTACGCCATGACCGAATGACCAACCTGACAGTCGCTGTCGTGGGTTCCCCCGACTACGCCAAGAACCTGGGGAAGAAGTCGACCGCCTCCGACATGACATTCTTCGACATCAAGAGAGGAGACACCACGGTAACGTTCGTCGAGCCGACGAAGTACCCAGAGAGGCTCTCGACCCTGTTCCACGCAGCGGCCATGGCCGACGCCGCGTTCGTGGTCGTCGATGAGATCAGCCCCACCCTGGGGGAGACGATCGTCATGCTCGACTGCGCAGGTGTCCGCAAGGGGTGGATGCTTCTCAGGAACTACATCACCCCGGACCAGGTCGCGCCGTTCCTCAAGGGCTCGGCCCTCGAGAAGTACGAATTCGTCCAGGAGGACCCGGTCGCTCTGAGGGAACTGTTTCTCGGAGAAGCGGAAGGAATCGACGCGCACGAACCAGAAGCGGGCTCCTGCGGTTCGGTCCCGATCGACCATCACTTCGACGTCAAGGGCGTGGGGACCGTCATCCTGGGGAGGGTCGCGGACGGACATATCCGGAAGCACGACCGCATGAAGGTCATGCCGGGCGACAAGGAAGCGGAGATACGCTCCATACAGAAGCACGATGACGATTATGATTGGGCCGTGAAGGGTGAAAGGGTCGGCCTCGCGCTCAAGGGCATCACCGCCGAAGAACTGGACCGAGGCATGGTCCTCACGAACGACCGAACGATGGTCGTCAGGACCGCGCTCACCTGTAGAGCGGACATCGTGAAGTACTGGCCCAGCCCCGTGGCCAAGGGAGCGGTCATGCATGTTGGCCACTGGATGCAGTTCGTGCCCGCCAAGGTGGAGGATGTGTCTGTGGGACCCGATTGGAGGAGGCCCACGCTCTCTCTCCAACTGCAGAAAGGGCTCGCGTTCAAGCCTGGCTCGAAGGCGGTGCTCGCACAGCTCGAGGGCGGGAAGCTGAGGGTAGTGGGCACGGTCCTCCTTGAATAGGCAGACGCACCCGACCGGGTCTGGAATTCTGCCCCAAACGATAAGAAAGCCAAGGCGCATGCCACACTGATGCGAGGAGCAGAGGAACACTCCGCCCTGGACCCACCCAAGGACGATTCCATCCTCCTAACCGCGAGAGATGTCACCGTTAGATTCGGCTCGGTCATCGCGCTCAACGGGTTCACGGCCGACATACCGCGTGGCGTCATCGGCCTCCTCGGGCCGAACGGGGCGGGCAAGAGCACGTTCATCAAGGCTTCGCTGGGGCTCATCCCCCGTGACGGAGGGACCATATCGGTCGGCGGCCTAGACCCACAGACCCAGAGCCTGCGCATAAGAGATGACATCGGCTACATGCCCGAGCATGATTGCCTCATACCCAACGTGAGCGCTGTAGAGCTCGTCTCGTACCTCGGACAGATATCAGGCATGGGAAAGCGCGACGCGATGCAGAGGAGCCACGAGGTGCTAGACTTCGTGGGGATCGGGGAGGAGAGGTACCGGCTCGTAAAGTCATATTCCACAGGCATGAAGCAGAAGGCCAAGATCGCGCAGGCGATCGTCCATGATCCCTCGCTGCTCTTCCTCGACGAGCCCACGAGTGGCATGGACCCCAACGGCCGCGAGGAGATGCTGGACCTCGTGCGGAGGATTGGCGCCACTGGAAAGACCATCATCGTGTCCTCGCACATACTCCAGGAGGTGGAGAGGGTGTGCGAGCATGCCATCATCATCAGCGACGGCAGGCTCGTCAGGGACGGCAAGATGGGCGCTCTGATGGCCGGCGAGGAGGGGTTGTTCAGCATCACTGTCAGAGGCGACGCGAAGGCCTTGGAGCTGTTCGTGCGCGCGCTCGGGGAAGCATGCGAGATCGTCAAGAAGGTCGACGAGGGCATCAAGCAGATCGTGCTGTCCGCAAGAGGTTGCGGGAACGGGAAGCGGATCTTCGCGCTCGCCATGGAACACGGCGTCCAGGTCCGGAGCTACACCCCCGACAAGATGAGCCTCGAGGACGTCTTCCTGCAGGCGTTCCAGGGAGGTGGATCCGATGGGCATTAACCCGATCGAATACCGCGCCTGGAAAGGTGTCAGGAGCGCGCAGAAATCCAGACTGTACGTCATCGCGAGGAGCGTGTTCAGGCACAAGATCAGGTCGATCGGCGTGATAGCCCTACTCGCTCTCGGGTTCCTCCTGCTGCACGCGTTCCAGATCATATTCACTGTCATCGCCCCCCATGAATCGCTCGACGCGCAGACCATGTACGACTACATGGGTACCGGAGGGACATTCGCGATATTCGCGATCCTCTTGGCGGCCGTGGTGACATCCGACCTCATCGCCGACGACAGGGCCAATAGCTCGTTCGTGCTGTACTTCTCGAGAGCAATCAAGGTGAGGGACTATCTTGCAGGCAAGACATCCGCAGCTCTCCTGATCATGAGCCTTCTGTGCGCGATCCCACCCGTGATGGTAGCGGTCGCCTCGATGGTGACCCAGACCGGCGATGACTATGCGGGCAGCGCAGAGGTTCTAGGCAGGACGATGGTCGCAGGCGCCCTTGCGACCGTCTTCTTCGTGCCATATGGACTGATGATGTCGTCATTGACCAAGAGGAAGAGCTACGCGGCTGTGGGCACGTTCATGTCGTTCTTCGTGATGATCATCGTGGCGGAGATATTCGCGGAGTTCGACCCAGCGTGGAGGATCATCAGCCCTGCGGACTCGATCTCGTTCTCTCTCAGCTGGATATTCGGAGTCGATATGCCTCCATACGTGGATGGATGGGCGCTCGCAGGATTCATGACGGCTTTCATCACGGTCCCTGCGGCCGTGGTGTATCTGAGAATCAAGAAACAGGTGGTGGGAGGATAGAAGGCACCGCTGACGCTCACACCACCGTAATGGAAGCGACCGCCCTCAGCAAGTGGTACGGCGAGGTCATCGGCCTCAACAACTTCAACCTCGATATAAGACACGGGATAACCGGCATAGTGGGACCGAACGGCGCCGGGAAGAGCACTCTCTTCAAGCTCGCCCTGGGCCTCATCAAGCCGAGCACTGGGACCATGTCCGTACTGGGCCAGACACCATGGGGGAATCCTGGCCTGCACTCGTCGATCGGATTCTGCCCGGACTACGAGTCCCTGCCGTCCGAATCGACCGGGCGGGAGTACCTGTCGCTCGTCGGAGGATTGCACGCGATGAAGGGTGCGGCACTCTCCGGACGGATAGCTGAGGTGTCCCATCTGGTCGAGATGAATCGCGCGCTCGACCGGAAGATCGGCGGCTACAGCAAGGGCATGAAGCAGAGGATGAAGATCGCCGGCGCGTTGCTGCACGACCCCGACATGCTCATACTGGACGAGCCTCTGAGCGGCACAGACCCTCTCGTCCGCAAGGACATCATCGACCTCATCAAGAGGTTGAACAAGGAGAACGGACACGACGTGATAGTCTCGTCCCACGTGCTCTTCGAGATAGAGCGGATGACGCACGATGTCGTCCTGATATACAAGGGGAGGGCGGTAGCGACAGGAGACATCTCGGAGATCAGGGACCTCATAGACAAGCACCCGCACAACATCGTCATCGACGGAGAGGATATCGGCGCCCTGGCAAAGGCGCTCCTGGACGAACAGTTTACCGTATCGGTTTCCTACAACGATGGCAGGAAGGGCATCACCGTCCAGGTCTCCAGACCTGACGACTTCTTCAACCGGCTCCCGGAACTGATAGAACGGTCCGGGGCATCCGTGACCAAGATGTACAGTCTGGACGAGAACCTGGAAGCCATATTCAGATACCTAGTGGGGCGGTGACCGATGGATCTCGAAACGGCGTTCACCGGGATAATCGCAATCACGCGGCACTCATTCAAGAAGCTCGTGTTCAGCAGGAAGGCGATCATCACGCTGCTCGTGGCCGTCTTCGTGGCGGCCGTCATGGGTTACGCTGGTACGCAGGATGTGGACCCGCTCCCTGATGGGACGGACATGCTTGACACTCTCATCCTGTTCTTCTTCATGCCCGTGATGGCGATGATCTACGGGGCGTCCCTGATACGGGACGAAATAGACGACAAGAGCATCACTCACGTGGCGACCGCGCCGTTGGACCGCGCATTCTCGTATGCGGGGTATTACATCCCCCTTGCATCCGCGGTCGCCGTCTCGATGTTCGTCGTGAACACCGCGGGTTTCCTCGCGTTCTTCGCCCAGAACGACCTCGGCGGCGAGGCGCTCGAAGTGTACCTCGAATTTACCGTGCTCGTCACGGTCGGGGCGTTCGTCTACTCCGCCCTCTTCCTCGCGGTCGGGGTGCTGTTCAAGAAACCCGTGTTCTTCGGCCTATTCTACGCATTCATATGGGAAGGGTTCATCGGGTCGCTGCCTGGAGCGATTCAGAAATTCTCCGTCAAGTACTACCTCAGGAGCGTCGGTGCCGACTGGGTGGACTACGGGAGGATGAGCACCTTCGAGGAGGCATCTGATCCGCTCGCCTCCGGGCTGGTGCTGCTTGGACTCCTTGTCTTCTTCGTCATCTTCGGAGCGTATGTCTTCAGAGAGACCGAACTGACATGAGACGATCACTATTCGTCCTGAGGCCTGCCTCCAATGCGAGTGCGGGCACACCATGAAATAATCCCGATCCCGATTACGCATAGGTTGGGGAGATCCGGGAGGTCGTAGCATCCGGCATCATCCATTGGATAGGGGACAGAGATTCCTCATCCTGACGGCGGCATTTGCAACGCTAGTGTTTGTAGCAGTGTCTCTCCTCGTGCCTGGTGGGACCGTCATCGAAGACCCGCAGATGAGCTCCACTCTTCGATTCACCGCACAGACGATCGTCATGTTTGTTTCATTCGGCGTGTTCTTCATCCAATGGCTACCACCGAAGCAACTCAAGTCCCTACAGGCAATATTCATCGCGACAGGCTTCCTCTCGACGGGCCTCCTGACATTCGCCCACATGATGACCTGTTCCGAGTTGATGGACATCACCGATTCGGACGAGGCTCCAGTCGGCTCGTTCTTCCAAATGATGAGCGGCGTCACGATGGCGGGCACCATGCTGGCTGCCGCATACATACCGAACCATCGCAGGGTCGTCAAGGGCGAACCGCGTCTGCTGCTTCTAGGGTTCCTAGCCTACACGGCGATGGTAGCAGCGACGGCCTGGCTCTTTGGTTCATCGTTCCCCTCGCTATGCCCTCATGATGCTAACGCCGATGCGACACGGATCATTGTCGAGTTCGTCATGATCGGCACTCTGCTGGTGGCCACCGCGAAGTACTATGCCATTGGACGACCAGCGCACGACATGACTTACGCGTATCTCTCGTGCGCTGCGCTCATCGGCGCGTACAATCACGCCGCGTTCAGCCTTCACCAGGAACCGAACGATGGACACAGCATCCTCTCCGTGTTGTTCACAATCGCCAGCTTCACCCTCGTCTTCATCGCATTGTTCAGCACCTCGGTCACTCAACCCTACGACAGGTTGAGAAGGGCGCAGAAACAGGCCGAGAAACGCAGGAAGGAGGCTGAGGCCGCGACCATGAAGGCCCAGACATATCTAGACTTCCTCAGCCACGACATCGCGAACATGATCACCCCAATCATGAACCGAGCTGAAATCATACTGCAGTCGCCGAACGCCTCGGACAAGCAGAAAGACGAAGCGGGGAAAATTGTGGAACAGACCCAGAAGGTCGCATCCCTGATAGCCAACCTCAGGCGCTTATCGAGAGCGGAGCGAATCGATGTGAACAGCTTCGGGGCTCTGGACCTCCGGGTGCTGCTGCCCGAGCTTGTTAGGACACGTAAGGATGCTCACCCTGAAAAGAGGCTGCGGGTTGTCGTCGAGATTCCAGATGAGTCTGAAGTCGCGGTCATCGGGGGCAGCGTCGCGGAGGGGATCATCGAAGAAGTGTTCGACAACGCGATCAAGCATTCAGAGAAGGAAACCAATAGGATAACGATCAACGTCACTCCCGTTGGTGTCGGTGCCGGCAGACCCGCATGGAACATCGAGGTCGTGGACGATGGGTCAGGGATACCAGACCATACGAAATCCGCCCTGAACGTGACTTCGTCTGACCCCTCGAAGAGATACTCGCGAGGCGTGGCATCCACCCTAACCATAATGTCCCTCGTGGCGGAACAACTCGGGGGGAGGATCAGGGTCGAGGATAGGGTCGTGGGTGACTACACCCAAGGGGCTAGAGTGATAATCACACTTCCTCGAGCCCCGTCGCACAATCAAGGTAACTCGTGACCTCGTAGCCCGGAGCGGGAAGAGGGAATCGCCGTCACAACTGGAAGATAAAGGTTGCTATTCGCTCGGCGTTCGTGGACGCCGTGGATGGGAGAAGATTGATAACCAGACATCCGAGTCTATGTCTACCAGTCTTACCGAGCCCTCCCCCGTGACCACATGACACCACCACATTCAGGAGACAGGTTGCCCACGTCCCCGGATGCAATATGCATACTCTCTATCGGCAGTGACCCTGAGTTCAAGAAGGCACTCAGGTCTGCGATGCAGGGAAACCCTGGTCTCGGGCTCATCCAAGTAGACTCCTTGGGCGAAGCCGTACCCGACAATGCATTCATGGAATGCGACCTTGTGATTCTCGACGCCCGGGATGGGCCAGATATCGCCATCCAGTATCACCGACAATCCGGGGCGCTGAGATTCGCCAAACCGACCGTGTTCGTGGCTCATGAAGACACTTCCGCATTCCACTCAGAGATCGAGATAGTGAACGATCTGACCCGCCTCGCCGATGCAATCACGAGATTCGTGGAGAGGAGCAAACGCGAGCACACGCTTGCGGAGTCGGAAAGCATGTACCGAGACCTTTTCGACAAGTCCGGGGATGCCATATTCATACACGAGCCCGGCGGCAAGTTCATCGCCGTCAACAAGGAGGCTTGCTCGAGCCTTGGCTATTCCAGAGATGAGCTCCTGCAGCTTCGTCCGGAGGACATCGACGGTCCTGAATCCGTTGACAAGGTCGAAGACAGGACCGCGCAGCTCCTCTTGGCGGGAGAGGTGGAATTCGAAGGAGCCCACAAGAGGAAGGATGGCTCGATCTTTCCTGTTGAGATCAAACTGCGCAAGTTCAACTACGTCGGAAGGCTGGCCATAGTGGCGGACGTGCGGGATATCTCCGAGAGGAAGGCCGCGCAAGAGAGCCTCAGAAAGGCCAACGAGAAGCTCACCATACTGGGCGCGATGACCAGACATGATATCTCAAACAGGCTCGCCTCAATGAAGGGTTACATCGGCCTTTCGGAACATGGCGACGTAACTGGTCCACTCAAGGATCGATACATGCAGAAGGTCAAGGAGTCTCTTGAGGCGATAGAAGAGCAATTGAGGTTCGCAGGTGACTACCAGAGAGCTGGCACCAACGACCCGGTATGGACCAACGTGAGTGAGACAATCGAGGCCGTCACGAAGTCCTTCGATTTCCAGAGTGTGATCATCTCACCGGACCTGCGCCAACTGGAGCTGTACGCGGACCCGATGATAGAAAGGGTGTTCTGGAACCTCCTTGACAATGCCAAGAGGCATGGGGATGGAGTGACGACTGTGAAGCTTCGCACAGAACAGAGAGATGGGGCCCTCGTGCTCATCGTCGAGGACGATGGACATGGGATTCCCGAGAACGAGAAGGGGCGCATATTCGAGCAGGGATATGGTCGGCACACGGGCATGGGCCTCTTCCTGATCAAGGAGGTGCTTGCCATAACGGGCATCTCAGTCTCGGAGACGGGGATTCACGGAGAGGGTGCGCGTTTCGAGATGGTCTTATCGGCCGGAAACCACAGGTTCCATCCTTCTTGACTATTCGGAACACACGGAACCATAAAGAGAAGACTGCCCGAATCCAAATACTTGGACGACCATTCACCCCAAAGGGGCCGGTTTGAAGATCGGCACCTTTGGTGGGGAACACATGAGAGAGAGACTCAGTGGGGCATCACTTAGTGTGATTGTTGCCGTCTGTCTCGCGCTGCCAGCAGTATTTGCCATGAGCGCGACCCAGACGCGGGCGGAAGAGACGACTGCTTCGTGGACTATCTCGTTGTACATAGACGCGGACAACAACTTCGACACATACTGGGAGGGACTCAGCCTTCTGTACTTGCAGAACATCCCTGCGAGCGCGGATGTGAACATAGTCGCCTTCGTGGACCGATTGGCATACCCGGGGACCGAGCTGTGGGAGATCGAAGGCAGCACGGCCCAGATCGTCGAGACATTCCCCGAGATGAACTTCGGGGACGGGGCGACGCTCAGCTGGGTGATCGACCAGACGGCGACACGATATCCGTCCGAACACCTGCTGGTCAACCTGTGGGACCACGGGAGCGCGTGGAACGGCTTCTGCGGAGACGACACATCTGGCGATTGGATGTACCTCGATGAGCTCAGGGCGGCCATAGTCGACGCCGGAGTGTACATCGACATCCTCTCGTGCGACGCGTGCTCGATGGCGAGCGTGGAGACCGTATATGCTGTCTCGCTGACTGGCCTCGTCGACATAGTGGTCGCCTCCCTCGAGACTGTCGCGGGAGATGGTTTCCCGTACGACTTCATGTTCACGCCCGTGGCACTGGACCCGGCAAGGACGCCGGACCAGGTCGCGAGCGACATGATAGACGGATGGGCCCAGTACTACGACCCCCGGAGCGAGTACTATTACGCAACGCTCAGCGCGGTGAGGGCCAGCACCATATACCAGTCGATGGCGACCATCGACGCGTGGTGTGATGAGATCTACGCGAACCTCAACGCGTACTACAGGACCTACAAGACCGTCGTCAGGGACACATACTCGGTATTCTACACGAAGTACCAGGTAGACATGGTGGACCTCGGGAACACGCTCCTGGCGAACTCCAAGATCACCGACCCAGAACTCAGGGCCCTCACGACGCAGTTGATTGCTGTCGTTGAGGACGCGGTGCTCTATATGGACAACTCCGAGAGCACGACGATGTGCGGAGGCTTGACCATCTGGTGGGGGACGTCGACCGAGTGGGCGTCGTACTCCAGCGTCTACGCCGGGCTTGACTTCGCCCTTGACACCGGCTGGTACGACTTCCTCGTGGACTACAACAACTGAGGACGAAACACCCGGCAGGGGATGGGAGAGCCCTCCCCTGCCTCGTATTTTTGCACTAGGTCCGGACGACGGGCTCCCATTGGGAGCCGAGAGGCCCAGTAGAGCTGCCTAGATCAGACCGACTACCCTCCAGCCGTGGCCCCCTCGCGGCCCTCATCCTGCAGGAACAGCAAGGGGATGCCGACCAACACCGTCCCTGCGAGGAACAGGAACCCGGAGGCATGGAAGACCGGCATTGTAATGTCGGAGAGCGCGACTGCGGACATCAGCATGAAGATGGAGAAGAGCACCGACGTTGCCGTCATGACGCCTCTCGGAAGACGCGGCTCAATGGCCCTGCGATGCGCCATGAAAGCGGCCGGGAGGGCGATGGCGAGCACCCCAACGCCCTTCAGGAGCGCCGTCGTCCTCTCCTCCCCGGAGTAGCCAGACGAGCCGAACGAGGCGGCCGCGACGACTATCACGACGACCATGGCCACGAACGACGCGCCCACGAACAGAACCCATGCCATGCTGGACCTGCCCGATGCACTAGGCATCCTGGATGCCGACGGCGAGAGCGAGACAACCTCCTTCCGTGCCTGCCCGCCCGTCTTCCTCCACTTGCCGGTCATAGGGTGCACCTTGAGGAGATACAGCACGAACACGAGGGCGACGAGCATCAGCAACGGCGCTTCGATATCGCCCCTGAGGACAAGGGAGGCCGCAGCTGCGAAGACGAGGATCACCGAGAGCACGGCGGCCAAGGCTTGGTTGTCGGGCATCCACGGGCCGGAGGGGCGCCTGGCCGTGAGGGTCAGCAACCTGTCGCTCAAGCCGGGCCTGATTTGCCCCCCCGAAAAGCCCGACGGCCATGCCATCCCCGCGAACATGAGCGCTGCGGAGGCCCATGCTAGCAGGTACCCAGGCCACGGCGTGATGCTGGCGTCATGCTGCTGCGCGAATCCGAGCACCCAAACCAGGATCCCTATCTGCCCGAGGCCCGCGAGAGGGGTTATGAGCGCAACGGGATAGGTGAACAGCAGGAAGAAGGACATGTCGCTGGATGCCGACCAGTCCAGACCAGACTCGACCACGCACCATCCGGTGGCGAAGGACGCCAACGCCATGAACGCACCGATGATGGCGAACGAGTTGATATGAACCTTCAGCCCGCCTCCCCTGGACCGCGCGGAACAGAAGGCGTACAGCGCAATCCACAACAGCATGGGCACGGACGCGACGACTATCCATTCGATTGGGTACAACGGATCCACCCGCCACTCCAGGGCTGACTAGCAGCCCCGCGCTTGATAAACCTTGCGACACGAGTCCACTGTTGGCGAAGGCCTTGATCCACCTGACAAAAGAGGGAACGGGGCCAGCGGGAACCGCACCTTCGCTGAGCCGGCAAGCCTCACACTTCGCCCAACCAGGGCCGAACCGCGCACGAATCCAGACCTCTTCCAGCGAACCGCCCGTCGCTCCATTGCCGGATCCCATGCCTTCCGACTCCGCTCATGACTGAGTAGAACCGGCCGGGACCATCTTCTCGTATAGGCGCTGGTGCCAGATTGATCGCATTCCGAAGTCGCGATAGAGCTCCAAACCGTGGGTCATGTTAGCAGAATCGACATGTAGCTCCACGGTATGGCCACCACGCCGCTGCAGCTCCTGAAACTCGGTGCGAAGCAGCGCAGTGGCAATCTTGCGGTTACGCCATTCCCGACGCACGAACACATGGTACATGTAACAGCGCCCGTTCACGTTCCCGTAGTTCAGGAAGCCTCCGACGCTCCCCACGATGGTGTCGCCTTCGAGGGCGACGAACCATAGCCCGGGCACGTACATGTCCCCCCACGTCTCGAACTCCGCCGTCTTCCTTCGCACGCGCTCATCTGGAGCGACATCCGCATGACCCCAGTGATCACGAAACGCCTCTCCGTAAGCGAGCGCGTAGCTCTGCAGGTCTCTTGCCAAGTCTAGCTCGCGTATCCTTACGCCATCGGGCTCCCCGACGTCTCGCCTCAAGGCCTCCGCGAGCTCAACCCGCATGAGCGTCTCATCGCGGACATGTCGGAACCTCCTGGATTCGTACTGCCGGCGCTTGTCTGCATCGTTCTCAAGAACGCGCGCACCGCAACACAGACTACCTGCGGTGCCGATGAGGCGTTTTGCTGCTTTCCACTGGTATTGTTCGCACCATGCGAAAATATCGCCCCACAGCTTGTCGTCACTGGCGTCGTCCGGGTGAACGGTCACGTCATGGAGCACGTCCCATGCAGATGGGAACTCGGGCCAGTAGACCTGCGCGTATGCCGCCAGCACGCCGTCAGGCCTCCACCATAACCGCGTATCGTCTTGCTGCACACCAGGGGTCGAGAACCATGTCCGGGCCTCGTCTTCACCCATGCGGTCCTCGCCATAATGATGACGTGCGTGAGCGTTGATCAGAGCCACTATGGCCCCAATGTCGTCCGATGACGCCCCGCGCACACGCCAATTACCACGGATGCTCCTTGACATCAGTTGTCTCTACCCCGTTTCCCGAGCGCCAGCACTTTGGAGACGCGAGGAAGTTAATATACTCACCTCTGGTAGGGAGCGCAGTGAATCCTCTCCATCACCCTGATTTCGGCCTCTCTCTCCCCTCCCCTTGGTCTTTCGCTGAATCTAGAAGGCAGCACTGCCCCGTACGATTCTGCGAAAGCTAGGGAATGTGACGGACCCGGTGGGAATCACATACCGTGTTCACACGTACGCGTCCTCGCCGTGCTCTGTCTGATCCAGACCGGCCATCTCGTCCGCATCGGTCACTCTCACCCGCGTGATCCTGTCGATCACGTGCAACATCAGATAGGTGAACACGAATGCATACACTGATGCGATGGTCACCGCGACGACCTCGACGACAAAGAAGCCCGCGTCACCATAGAGAAGGCCGTTCGAGCCAGCACTGTTCACCTCCAGCGAAGCGAACAATCCCAGACTCACCACGCCGACAGTGCCGCCGACGCCATGAACGCCCCACACGTCGAGAGCGTCGTCCCAGTGTCTCTTGTTCTTGAGCGCCACTGCGAAGTAGCATATCACGCCTGCTGACAACCCAATGACCATAGCGGCCTGAGGGGTCACGAAACCAGCGGCAGGGGTTATCGTCGCCAATCCGGCAACCGCGCCGGTGAGTAAGCCCACGAACTTCGGTTTCTTCTCAAGTGTCCAGGCCACAACGAGCCAGGATATGGCAGCGAATGACGCTGCGATGTCCGTGTTCAGGAATGCCGTGACAGTCACTTCATCCACCCTCAGCTCGCTGCCGGCATTGAACCCGTACCAGCCGAACCATAGAAGGCCGGTGCCAAGAGCGACCAGGGGAATGCTGTGAGGGCCGGACAGCCTATCCTTCCTCGCACCTATGAAGAAGACGGACGCAAGGGCGGCCATCCCTGCTATGGCGTGGACAGCTATGCCGCCAGCGAAGTCGAGGACTCCCCACTGGGCCAGGATTCCACCACCCCATATCATATGGACCATCGGGAAGTACACCATCAGCAACCAAGTCACCAGGAATATCAGATAGGCGGAGAATCTGACCCTGTTTGCGAACGCACCGGTGATGAGAGCAGGTGTAATCACGGCGAACATCATCTGGTATGCGATGAATACGAACACTGGGATATCGGCAGTGAACTCAGAGTTCAGGTCGATCCCCATCAAGAATGCGTGATCAAGATTCCCAATTATCCCGCCGACGTCACCGCTGAAACACAGCGAGAATCCGACTGTGACCCAGAGTATTGTGGTAATCCCCATTGACACGAAACTCTGCATCATGATGGTGAGCACGTTCTTCCGACCGACGAGGCCTCCATAGAAGAAGGCAAGGCCAGGTGTCATCAACATGACAAGACTCGTTGCGATTAGCATGAATCCGGTGCTTCCAGGTTCCATACGACATCACCGCACTGATTGCCGACGCAAAGCCAAGGACCGATATAAACACTCGCAGATACTCCGAGGCGACTTCGACGTGATTCTAAGACGTGTCTCGCCAGGGCATGAATTGAAGACGCCCGGCCGCTGCTCGAGTTCACGCGAACCGAAGGCTCACATGTCAGCACCGCCTGCGACTCGCCACATTGATGGGGAAGCGCGGTGAGCCCGCAGGCGTGTGGCCAATGGTACCTCCGGAGGAACAGGATTCCGACCAGGAACTCCCGACGGGTTTATTAACACCTCTCAATATGCTTTCGCGGACATAACGGTGGAATCATGAAGAAGACTACCATGATGATAGCAGCGATCGTGGCCGTGGCGCTGATTGTCGGCGCGGCGGTCGGGTACCTGCTGCTGAAGGAAGATGAGCCTCAGACGCTGAAACTCGCGACGACGACGAGCACGTACGACTCCGGACTCCTGGACTACATACTGCCCGTCTTCGAGGAAGAGAACGACTGCACGATCGACGTCATCGCGGTCGGCTCCGGCGCGGCCATGGAGCTCGGGAAGAACGGCGATGTGGACGTCCTGCTCGTGCACTCCCCCGCAGCGGAGATCGCGTTCGTGGCGGACGGGTACGGCGAGAGCAGGGACCTCGTCATGTACAACAACTTCGTCATCGTCGGCCCCAGCGAGGACCCAATCGGCACGGCCTCTGCGTCGAACACCTCCAACGCGTTCAAGATGATCTACGACAACGGCACGGCCGGCGACGCCGTCTTCATATCGAGGGCGGACAACTCCGGGACGCACACGAAGGAACTCAGCATCTGGGCCACCCTCGGGTTCAACAAGACCGAAGTAGCAGCGTTCCCAGAATCGTGGTACATCCAGTCCGGCGCGGCCATGGGCGCGGTCCTGGACATGGCCGAGGAGATGAACGCATACACCCTCTCCGACGATGCGACCTACTACCAGAGGGTCTCCGAGGACCTCGTGCCGCACCTGAACATCACCTACTCGGGTGACAGCGCGCTCTTCAACCAGTACAGCGTCATCCCCGTCAACTCCACGCTGTGGACGCACGTGAACCACACGCTCGCCCTGGCCTTCGCCGGCTGGCTCGTGTCTCAGGACGGACAGGACCTGATCGCCAGCTACGAGAAGTACGGGATGCAGCTGTTCTTCCCGAACGCTGAGGGATACGTCCCCAGCACAGAGTCGCTGGCGGGTGTCCAGGTCTTCAGCGAGGTGTGCGTATCGGCACCCACGACGAGATCAGGGACATGAACGCCCGAGAACGGGACCTGGGGTGAAAGATGGTCGGGACAGCTGCAGAGCTCATCGAAGTGACCGTCCTCTCCCTTTATGTCTCAGGGATGGCGACCATCCTAGGCTCCGCCATAGGGATACCCCTTGGCGCGCTAATAGGCCTGAAGGAGTTCGGCGGGAAGGGAGCGATCAAGACCATAACCTACACCCTCTACGGGTTCCCGCCCGTCCTCTCTGGCCTCTTCATCTATTTCATATTCTCGCGGGCCGGCCCATTGGGTGACCTGGGGATACTGTTCACGCCGACGGCCATGATCCTCGCGGAGACTCTGCTGGTGATACCCCTCGTCACCGGCATAACGATCACGTCGGTCGTCGAGGTGGACAAGGCCATCAAGGACACGGTCAAAGCCCTGGGGGCGACCCCGAAGCAGTCCGTTCTCACGGTCATGAGGGAGGCATGGGTAGGCCTCGTGATGGCGTGCATGGTCGGGTTCGGCAGGGTCATCGCAGAGGTAGGGGCGGCGTACCTGGTGGGAGGGAACATCGACGGGAGGACCCGCGTGCTCACGACGTCGATAATGCTAGAGACCAGGATGGGGAACTTCGAATGGGCCATAGCCCTCGGGATCGTCCTGCTCACGGTCGCGCTCGTGGTGTTCTTCTTCATGAGGCTGCTCCAGGAGAGAGAGATGCTATGACCGATGCTGTGTGCCTCAAAGGGGTGTCGAAGAAGTACAACGACGTCGACGCCCTGAGGAACGTTTCCGTCGAGGTGGCGGAGGGGGAGGTATTCGGCATAGTCGGGCCCAGCGGCGCTGGCAAGAGCACCATGCTCAGGATCATGGACCTCATCGAGCCGCCGACCACCGGTGACCTCTACATACGCGGGGACAAGATGTCGTTCGCCGGGAGGAAGGCAGACGTCGCGAGGAGGGCGATCGGCATGGTCCTCCAGAAGCCGGTCGTCCTCAACAGGAGCGTCGCGAACAACCTCGCGTACTCACTCATGATACGAGGCTGGGACGAGGACGATATCGCCGAGAAGGTCGACGCGGAGCTCAAGAGGCTCGGGCTCCACGAGAGGCGGAAGAAGAATGCCAGGACCCTCTCCGGTGGGGAGATGCAGAGGCTGTGCTTCGCGCGCGCGACCATACACAATCCAGGGATACTGCTCCTGGACGAGTTCGCGGCGAACCTGGACCCCACGAACGTCGTCCGCCTCGAGAGACAGGTCACGGAGTACATGGCGCAGGACAAGACCAGGACGGCCATCGTAGTGACGCACAACATGTTCCAGGCCAAGCGCATGTGCGACCGCATCGCGCTCATGTGGGACGGGGACATCGTCGAGGTGGCCTGCAGAAATGATTTCTTCGACAGGCCGAAGGACGAGAGGACCGTTGCCTTCGTGAACGGCGAGGCCGTGTACTGAACGGGGCAACCCTTATCGCAGACCATCAGGATGTCCTTGCTGGAGGATGCTGAATGAAGACCAGTGCCAGGAACCAGTTCGAAGGCGAGGTCGTCTCGGTCGAGAAGGGAGCGGTCGGGGCCGTGGTCAAGGTGAGGGTGAAAGGCCCGGTGGTCGTCACCGCGTTCATCACCAAGGAGTCCGTCGAGGACCTGGACATCAAGAAGGGGGACCGCGCGGCCGCCATCATCAAGTCGACCGAGGTCATGATAGCGAAGGACGTCTGAGCCTGGGCAGCCCTCAGAGGAGGAACACGCGGACCTGCTCGTCCTTCTCTACGATGTCCACGTCCGCCGGTATCATCACGTAGCCGTCGGCATGGGCCATGCTGGTTATCGCACCAGACTCCTTGAACGCCGGGTGCGCGACTTCACCCTCGAGCCGGACCGTCAGGAACTGGGTCCGCCCTGTGGTGGACACCACGCGTTTCGACATGCGCGCGAGGACGGATGTCGGAGCCTTCTCCGGCAGCCTGGCCATCATCTTGACCGTCGGGCCCAGGATCATATAGGCGTTGGAAAGGCATGACGTCGGATACCCGGGCATGCCGAACAGGAGCTGCTTCCCGATGGTGCCGAAGAGCGTCGGCTTCCCGGGCTTCACTGCGATGCCGTGGAAGAGCACCTCTCCCCTCCGTTCCAGCAGGTCCAGCATGATGTCCCTCTCGCCCACGGAACTCCCGCCTGAGAAGACCAGGATGTCGCAGTCGCGGTTCCCGTCCACGACCGATTCGAGGTCCTCCATGGTGTCTGGCACGATGGGGAGCTGGCGCGGCTCACCGCCGCTGGCCCTCACGGCCGCCGACAATGTGTAGGAGTTGATGTCGTAGACCTGGCCCGGCTTGAGCTTCGAGCCTGGCCCGGCAATCTCGTCGCCCGTGGTGACGATTGCGACGCGCGGCCTCCTGTAGACCTTCACCGACGTGGCGCCCACGGCGGCCAGGGCCCCTATCTTGCTCGGGTTCAGGAGCTCCCCGCGGGACACTATCTTCGTCCCGGGCGAGATGTCCTCCCCCTTCTTCGAGACGTGCTTCCCTGGGTGGACCGACTCGCTGATGGATATCGTGGCGCCGTCCGACTCCGTGTCCTCGACCATGATGACAGAGTCGGCGCCCTTCGGGAGCATCGCGCCCGTGGCTATCTCCGCGCACTCCCCCTTGCCGACCGCCTCCTTCGGGACTGAGCCCGCGTACAGCCTCTCGCGCAGCCTCAACTTGACCGGGCGGGTCCTGGACGCCCCGAACGTGTCGCGCGCCCTGACGGCGTAGCCGTCCATCGCGGCGCGCGAGAACGGCGGGACGCTGGTCCTTGAGACGACATCCTCGGCGCAGACGCGGTCCGACGCGTCCACCAAAGCCGACGCCTCGGCCTCTCTCACGGGCACGACCTTCGAACTTATGATGCGCTGAGCCTCGTCCAGCTGTATCAGTTTCCTGATCGGCCTCATCTCCCGACCTCCCAGACGAGGTGCCCCAGCTCCGGGGCGATCAGCTTCCCGACGGCGAGCGCGACGGCCTTCCTCGAGCCGGGGAGGCAGAACACGGGCCTGCCCTCCGACACGAACGCCGTCGCCCTGGACAGCATGGCTGCGCCCCCTATCTCCTGGTAGCTCAGCGCCCTGAACAGCTCGCCGAACCCCGGGAGCTCCTTCTCCTGGTAGTCTTCGAGCGCCTCGAACGTGACGTCCCGCTTCGACACACCTGTCCCCCCGTTGATGATGACCGCCCTCACGGAAGGGTCGCTCAGCATCTCCCGCATGACCTGCTGGATCGCGTGGACGTCGTCCTTCACGATGGCCTTCCGGAGGCACCTGTGGCCGGACGACTCCATCATCTCGACTATCGTCTTGCCCGAGAGGTCGTCCTCCTCGGTGCGCGTGTCGCTCACAGTGATGACTGCGAAGTCGACGCTCTTCGGGGCCTCCCGCCTGTGCTCATCGACGCCCATATTCCCGTCACCCCTTCCTCTTGCTGATGACCCTGACATCCACTATCTTCGCGTCCGGGTACTGTCCGGCCGCGTCCTTCTCCAGGTACTTGACCATGTCCCATGCGTTGAGCAGGGCGACCGTGACCCCGACGAGGGCCTCCATCTCGACCCCGGTCCTGTACTCCGCCCTCACGGTGCAGGTGCACCTGAGCGCCTCGCCCTCGGGGAACACCTCGACCTCGGCCGACGTGAGCGGTATCTGGTGGCAGAGCGGGAGGATCGACGAGGTGGACTTCGCGGCCTGGATGCCGGCCAGCTTCGAGGCCGTGACCACATCGCCCTTCTTGACCGTCCCAGACTGGACCGCCTGCACGGTCGACCGTTTGAGGGCCAGCCGCCCCTCCGCCGTGGCCTCGCGCTTCACGACGTCCTTGCCGCCGACATCCACCATCTTGGCCATGCGCTTCACCTCTCCGCTTCCGACCACCGGCTGTCCACGGGCCCGATCTCCTTCTTCCATATGGGCGTCGTCTTCTTCAGCTCATCGATTATGAACCTGCACCCATCGAAGGCCTCCGACCTGTGGACGGCGCTCACGGCGATCGCGACTATGACTTCCCCGACCTTCACGGTGCCCGTCCGGTGGGCCACAGAGACCCCGACCAGCGGGTACCTCTCCGCGGCGGAGGCGCATATGCGCTCAAGGTCTGCCGCGGCCAGCTCCTCGGACGACTCGACCTCGACGCTGTCCACGGCGAAGCCATCGGACGACGACCTGACGGTGCCGACGAAGCAGACCGCGCCCCCGGCGGCCTCGGACGACACGGCCCTGAGGACCTCGTCCACGGATATCGGGGCTGCTGTGATCTTGATTGTTGGCCTCATCCCTCTGTCACCTCCAGTACGGGCGCCTCTTCGAGACCGCCTCCAAGAAGAGGGCCCTGAGCTCCTCGTCCGCCGCGCCGGCCCGCATCGGGGTGAGGACGTCGACCTCTCCCGAAGGGTCCAGCAGGCACGGCTTGAGCCGCCCGTCGCTCGTCATCCTCAGGCGGGTGCAGTGCGCGCAGAACTCCGTGTTGTGCATCGGGCGGACCACCTCGACGACGACCTTCCGCCCGTCGGGCTGGATCGTGTAGCGCCTGCGCCTGTGCAGCTCGTTCAACTGGACTTCGAAGGCCTGCTCCGCGAGCCGCTTCTCCACGTCGGCGAGGGGGAAGTGGCGCTCCTGGAACTCGCGGGTCCCGGCCCCCTCCCTGGTCGCCTCGTACTCGATGAGCTGAAGTATCGTGCCGGTCCCGGCGCAGAACTGGATCATGTCGTCTATCGCGTCGTCGTTGACGCCCTTGAAGATGACCATGTTGACCTTGACGGGGTTCAGCCCTGCGGCCACCGCCTTGGTGACGCCGTCGACAACGGACCCCACGGAGGTCGACCCGCACAGCCTCCTGTAGACCTCCCGGTCGCGGCTGTGCAGGCTTATGTTGACCCTCGCGAGGCCGGCGCCCTTGAGCCCGTCGACGAAGCCAGCGAGCTTCTGCCCGTTCGTGGTGAGCGAGACCTCGGAGACTGCCCCGGAGACCAGGCGGACGATTTCCGAGATGTCGGGCCTCATGAGCGGCTCGCCGCCCGTGAGCTTGACCCTCCGTATCCCGATGCTGGCAGAGACCCTCGCGATCCTCCCGATCTCCTCCGGGGTCATCTCCTCGGCCGAAGGCCTCTGTCCCTCCTTGTGGCAGTGGCTGCAGTTGAGGTCGCACCTCTGGGTGACGGAGAGCCGCAGTCCCCCCACAGACCTACCGTAGGGGTCCACCGCGGGGTGCACGCCGCTGCCTTCCTGCCGGGCCGCATCTGTCATGTCGGGAAGGGATGCCGGAGGTCCACTATAAGCGTTGCCGGGGGCTGGCACGGGTGCGGCTGCGCATTCGTCCAGAGGATCAGTGGCTGCGGTGCGTGAGCACCCCGATCAGGAAGTACACTATCAGGAACAGGAGGATTGCGAGCCCCAGGTACCCGAGGGCGTCGTCGACATAGAAGGCGGCCCTCAAGTACAAGAAGCGATCCACCCTAGATGGAGCCTTCGAGTTGGCCGCGTTGAAGATATCCTCCAGAGATATCGCTGACCAGCTCAATCAGGACTTCATTGCGCAGGGAGATGCGGATGAGTCGTCTCGCCCTATCCCAACCAGGCGGGTTACGAGAGCACTTCAGGTCCTGGGATTCAACATCAAGCGAGGGTCGCGCAACTTATCGTACATCGCTCCATCCGGGTTCGCTTTTGCATACAATTCGAACCTCAGGAAGTACGGCGCTCGGTCGGAAGAGGAGGCGTCTGAATGAACACTCCTAACCACGAGCTAACCCTCGTTAACAGCCTACGTATGCGCTGGAGCCAGACATCTCTTTTCATGCACCTAGTGTTAAGACGGGTAACAGTAGCGCATGCACGCTGGAGGACTCTTCCGTATTCCCGCATCATGTGGTGGTTTGGAAGTGGTGCGAAAGTACGGCAAGAGTTCAGAAGAAATTGCGCGAAGTTGCACATGCGCAGGACCTTCGGCCGCAACCTGTGGCTCCTCGGGGTGCAGGTAGAGGTGATCTCGGAGATCCTCGGGCACTCGAGCACGGACATGACGAGGAAGTACCTCGACCTCAACCTCACGGACATGAGGAAGGCTTTATCGTGCTACACAGTAGCACTGACTCGTACGTTCTTGGAAAAGCCAGAGCGTTGAGCGGGCCCGGTGGGATTTGAACCCACGTCGTCGGCTTCGAAGGCCAAAAGGATATCCTAGCTACCCCACGGGCCCGTTGGCGTCGTCATTGGCCTGGCATATAATAGCCTTTGGTGAGTCCGGGCAGAGGGATCATGGGTCAGTGCTGACGATGACTCAGGACCCGGATGAGGAAGTATACGATGAGGAACAGCAGGATCGCGAGGCCGAGGTAGCCTAGCGTGTCCTCCATTACGAACCCTGACATCGAAGCATGAATGGCTGTGTTGCGCCAATAACCTTGCCACGGGCGAATGCGTGCGGCGCTCACTTGTCCTGCTTCTCCCCGAACCTTTCCTTCAGGTGGGGCACGAGCCCGCCGCTGTCCAGTATCTTCCTCGCATGGTGCGGTATCTCCTTCAACTGTGCCGTCTTCGCCCCATCCAACGATATAAGAGCGTGCCCGATTGGATCTAGTGACACCCTAGCACCATCGGGAAACGCATCGTAGGCGTCATCCGACTCGAACACATGCAGGCCAAGGTTTATCGAATTCCTGTAGAAGATCCTGGCATATGATCTTGCGACGATAGCGGCGATGCCCGCGCGCTTCAGCGCCATCACTGCCTGTTCCCTGCTGGATCCGCAGCCGAAGTTCCTGCCGGCGACGATGATGTCCCCCGAAGTGACCTCCTTCGCGAACGACTCGCTGAGACCCTCCATCGCATGCTCTGCCAGGTGAGCTTCGTCATATCTGCTGAGATACCTTCCTGGGATGATGAGGTCCGTATTCACGTCGTCTCCGAACCTCCAAACCCTCCCGCTAGAGGTCAACCGTGAGCCACCCCCTTGGATCAGTGACCTTACCCACGATAGCGCTCGCCGCAACCGTCGCGGGACTCGCGATGTAAATCTCAGAATCAGGAGAGCCCATCCTGCCCTTGAAATTCCTGTTCCCCGATGAGATGCAGACCTCCCCGGGTCCGAGGACCCCACCATGGGCGCCCAGGCACGGCCCACATCCAGGCGGTAGTATCGTCCCGCCCGCCGCCACGATGGTCTGTATGACACCCATATCCATCGCGGTCGAGAGCACGCTCCTCGATGCGGGTGCCACGAGGAGTCTCACCCCCGGGGCCACCTTGTTGCCCTTCAGCACCCACGAGGCTGCTATCAGGTCCTCGAGGCGTCCGTTCGTGCACGTGCCTATGAACGCCTGGTCTATCCTGATGCCCTCGAACTTCTCTGCAGGTTTGGCCGCTTCGACCTTGTCAGGCCCTGAGACCATAGGTGGGATTCTTTCAACTTCCAGTTCCATGGATTCGCAGTATCGCGCATCGGGGTCGGATTTGCACGTGTGACCCATCTGGCCGCAATGTTCCGGAGACCATGTGGAGAATGTGGAATCTGCCGGCGCTATCGCAGCCTTCGCACCCAGCTCGGTCGCCATGTTGCAGAGCACCATCCTGCCAGATATGGACACGTCGAACAGGAATATCCCGTCGAACTCGATACACTTGTACTCAGCCCGAGAAGGACCCATCTTGGCCGCGAGGTGCAGAGAGATGTCTTTCGGGAACACGGCCTTCTCCAGATGCCCTCTCATGTGTATGCGAATCGTTTCCGGGACCTTGAGCCACAGAAAGCCCGTGGCCCATATCCCCGCCATCTCCGTCGCGCCGATCCCGGTGGCGAACGCACCCACAGCACCCGCGGTGCTCGTATGGGAGTCGGTGCCGACCACCAGCTGTCCGGGTTTCGCAAGGTGTTCTTCGACGAGTATCTGGTGACAGATGCCCTCCCCGACATCGTAGAAGCGCCTGATGCCTGAGTCGTGGACTAGCTTCCTGATATGCGAATGAGCGGTAGCGGTCTCGACCGTGTTGGCCGGAGTCCTGTGATCCAGAACGATAGCTATACGGTCCGAGTCGTACAGCTTCTTCACGCCGAGTTCACGGAACGCCTTGCTGACGAGATATGTGTTCTCATGGGACATCAGGAGATCAGGATACGCCTCCACGACCTCCCCCGCACGGACCTCGGACGTGCCCGCTGCCCTTCCAATGATCTTCTCAGCAACCGTCCTTCCAGTCAACGGTACGCGAACGGCGCTTGGATATTTAATCATGATTTTCAGGCAGTCGGTGGGGCTCCGCAGGCGCCCCGATGAATCCGTTGGTAGGTCGGATTGGCGCATGTAGTTTGCCGCTAGGTCGGAAAGGTATTTCCTCTCTGGACCAGTTTCAGGCCCGATGAGCAGGATACTGGAGGCAGAACCCGGGAGCACGATGCTCCTCATGGGCAACGAAGCCATTGTCAGAGGGGCTCTCGAAGCGCGTCTGTCAGTCGCCACCACTTATCCTGGCACCCCGGCATCCGAGATCGGGGACACTTTCGCGAAGGTCGCCGAACAGGCGGGCATATACTTCGAGTATTCCACGAACGAGAAGGTCGCGACGGAGGTAGCGATAGGTGCGGCGGCGTCGGGCCTCCGAGCCATGGTGAGCATGAAGCATGTCGGAGTCAACGTGGCGTCCGACCCTCTCATGACCTTCGCCTATACTGGTACAAGGGGTGGATTCGTCCTAGTGACGGCAGACGACCCTTCCTGCCACTCGAGCCAGAACGAGCAGGACAACCGGTTCTATGCGCTCTTCGGAGGATTCCCCCTATTCGAGCCATCATCGCCGCAGGAATGCTACGACATGGTCAAGAAGGCCTTCGAGGTCTCAGAGGAATTAGGCCAGCCGGTCATCCTGCGCACGACCACGCGCGTGGCGCATGTCCGTGGCCCCGTTACCGTTGGAAGAATCTCCGTCGGGCCGAAGAAGAAGGAGTTCGTCAAGGACCCGACCAGGTTCGTGACGGTCCCGGCGGTCGCCAGGGCGAGACACCTGGTGCTCCTGGAACAGCTGTCGAAAGCCGAGCGTATGGCTGACGAGTCGGCGTTCAACACTATCATCAGGATCGGGGACGGGGGAAGACAGGGGATAGTCACCTCTTCGGCACCCGCCAACTACACGATCGACGCAGCGAAGGACATGAGACTGCATGTGGACATCCTCAAGCTCGGCTTCTCCAACCCGGTACCATCCAAGAAGCTGCTCGACTTCCTGAGCACTCATGACATTGTGGTCATCGTCGAGGAGCTCGAACCAGTCCTTGAGATGCAGGTCAGGAGCCTTGCCCAGCGGGAAGGCCTTGGGACCAAGGTGTTCGGGAAGATGGACGGGTACATGCCGAGGGCGTACGAATTCGACCAGGCGATAGTCACACGGGGATTGGCAAGGGTGTTCTCCAGCGACCAGAAGGAGGCCGCCAAGTGCGAACTCCCGCAGAACCTGCCCACCCGTCCGCCGGTCCTATGCGCTGGTTGCCCGCACAGCGCGACATACTACGCCGTCAACAAAGCCACGAACAAGAAGGCCCTGTTCGCATCTGACATCGGGTGCTACACACTAGGCGTCGCGCCACCCTACAGCACCGCAGACCTGCTCGTCTGCATGGGCTCCAGCGTGGGCACTGCGGGAGGGCTCGCCAAGGTCAACGACCTGCCCGTTATAGCGTTCATCGGGGACTCCACATTCTTCCACTCAGGGATACCAGGACTGGTCAACGCAGTCCACCAGGGACACAGGTTCCTCGTGATGATACTCGACAACCGGACGACCGCGATGACGGGACACCAGCCGCACCCAGGCAGCACAAGGGACCCGTGCAACCCCGGGGCCATATCCGTGTCTATCGAGGGTGTCCTGAAGGGCTGCGGTGTCAAGTGGCTCAGAGTCGTGGACCCGTATGACACCTCCGCGATGATCGAGGCGGTCAAGGAAGCGCTCACCCAGGAGAGCGTGAGCGTCATCATCGCCCGCAGAGAGTGCGCCCTCATAGCCAAGAGGGACGAGAAGGGCGCGATAGTGAAGAAGCACTATATCGACCAGGACGCCTGCAAGAAGTGCAGGACCTGCGTCACCAAGTTCCAGTGCCCAGCGATATCCAGCATAGATAAGGTCCAGACCATCGACGAGACACTGTGCGCAGGCTGCGGTGTCTGCGCCCAGGTCTGTCCGTACAAGGCCATCAAGGAGGCGCCGTGATGGTCGACATATACCTTGTCGGAGTCGGCGGTCAGGGGATAATCACGGCATCCAAGATCATAGGCGACGCCGCGCTGCTGGCGGGCGAGAAGGTCATACTCAGCGAGACTCACGGGATGGCACAGAGGGGCGGCTCCGTCGTGTGCACCGCCCGTATCGGGGACAGGGCCGGACCTCTGATACCCGACATGGCGGCGGATGTCATACTGTCGCTCGAGCTGCTCGAGACGCTCAGGGCGGAGTGCAAAGCATCGAAGGAGACCGTCGTGCTCAGCTCGACGGAGAGAATCGTGCCCCTGAGCGTGTCCACGCAGAAGATGATGTACCCGTCTCAGCAAGCTGTCGTCGACAGGATGTCCCGGGTCGCCAGGAGCGTCGTGATGGTGGATGCTGTGGGCATCGCGGGCCAGGCCGGCGCACGGATGTCCTCGAACATCGTCATGGTCGGTGCTCTCGCTGGTTCCGGGACGACGGGTCTGGACAGGGGCCACTTCGAGGAGGCGGTCAAGGCCAACATACGGCGTAACGTGGACGAGAACCTCAGGGCGTTCGCGCTCGGATTCGACCAGGGGAAGATGTCCAAGGCCTGAGAATGTTTTATGTCGGGGTAGCACGTTCGTCGCACGGCCACATGGGCCCATGGTCTAGCGGTTATGACAACGCCCTTACACGGCGTAGATCACCGGTTCAAATCCGGTTGGGCCCACTCAACGTCCTCTATCTTCACTCGCAGAGCTTCCGCTACTGCACTCGCACCAGTGCCGTCCGCGGCCGACTCTCACCTCATGACTCCGAACCTGTCCATCGAGTCCACCAAGCCTCGGATGAACTCCTCGCACTCGACCTCGACCCCGTACTTCCTGAAGTATTTCCCAACCGCGGACACGCCGCTGTTCAACGCTTCGGTGGCGCGCGTGAGCGTGACCCACGGGGCACCGCCCGTGCGGTCCACGCGCAACGCCTCGGAGAGGTCTATGAACCACGGGTCGCCTGAGTGGACCAGTATGTTGTACGGACTGAGGTCTGTGTGGACCACGCCCGACTTGGCCAATGCGGCGATCCCGGACATGACCATCTTCAGGAACTCCTCGGGATCCTCCAGGCTGACATCGCTGAGCCTTGGGGCCGGGCCCGTCTCGTCCCCGAGATAGCGCATGCTGAACATGTTCTCCACCCTGCGCGCGGGAGCGGGGACCTTCGCCCCGCCCTTCCACGCCTGGAAGGTCATCTCGTACTCCTTGGCCGCCTTCCACCCCATAGAGTCGAGCTTTATCGGCCCTCCTCCCTTGTGGGAGGTCCTGTAGAGCCTGTAGCACTTGACAGCTATCGGGGAGCCATTGTAGCTCGCGAGGTACACGTCGGCTTCCTTGCCCGCACTGATCAGGCCCACCACCTCGGTGGCGAGCCCTGACGAGAGTATTGCGTCTGCTGTCGACCGGTAGCCCGCCTCGTGGAGGTCGAGCGTCCCGGACCTGATGCGCCAGTGCACGCTGGCGTCTAGATATGCATCGTTTGGCATTCTCGGATTCCATTCCTCTGGATGTATGGCGTTCGCAGAACAAGCCCACGACAGCCCGAGAACCCGACACGACGCTACTGGGTTCCCGGCACAACTGCTAGAACTCTGTCAGACATCATAACCGGGAACCTCCTGATCTACTCGACCAGTCAAGGAAAAGCACTGGACATACATCAATCCATCGGACGTCCCAGGCACAAGAACGGAGCACGGGCGAAGGGTTAAATAGTTATGAATTATAATCCGTTATTGTGCCCCGACCGAAGAGGTGCCGGAGGGTCTGCTTCGACCCGAACTACAAGGTCTTCAAGCCGCAGGGCATCCCCATGAGCGAACTGTCCAGCATAGAGATGGAGCTGGACGAGCTCGAGGCCATGAGGCTCTCGGACGTAGAGAACCTCTCGCAGGCGGATGCGGCGAAGAAGATGGATGTTTCGCAACCCACGTTCAACCGTATCCTTTCAGGCGCCAGGTCCAAGGTCGCCAAGGCCCTCACAGAGGGCGTGGCGCTCAAGATAGCTCATCATTCCCCTCACGCCCAAGGACCTTCCGCAGTCGCGGCAGCATGCAAGGCAGGTGGTCCCAAGTGAGGTTCGCATCGCTCCTTGTAAGGATACCTGGGAACTGGATCGGCTGCCTGGCGAGCAGCTGCGACCTGTCTGTCAAGATACTCAAGTGCGTGCCCAAGAACGGCAACGGCGGGCAGAGCCTCCTGCAGATAGACACGGACCCGGGCCTGTCGCAGGAGGAGCTGGTCGACAGGATACGAGAGGTGGAGCCGAACTGCACGGTCCAGCTCACGGCCGCGGGGCCCGGCAGACACATAGGCACGGTCGAGCTGCAGCAGTGCGCTGCCTGCAGGCTCATGGCGGATTCGGGATGCTTCATGGACTCCGCGTCAAACCGTGACGGCGGCATGATGCAATGGAACGTCATCGCCCCGAACGCGGCCTCCCTCAGGAACCTCGTCGAGAAGGTCAAGGAGCTCGGGTGCACGGTCGAGGTGGAGAAGATATCCGTCCTGAGGACCGCCTCAGAACTCACGTTGGCCCAGGAGAAGGTGCTCCAGATGGCTTACGAACTCGGTTACTTCGAGATACCGAGGAAGGTCACGCTTGACAAACTGGCCAAGAGGCTGGAGATATCGAAGGCCACCCTCGACGTCATGTTGAGGAGGGCCCAGAGGAAGTTGGTGGCGAGCCACATAGGCGAGATATGCTGACGCTGCGCCATCAGGGCGACAAGGATATTCGAAGCGATGGTGGAACTCGATGAAGGCGGATTGCGCACACTGTGCGAACAAGGAATGCTATGAGGGCAAGGACTGTTTCGGCCTCGCAGACAGCGCGAGGAAGGCGTACGAAGGGTACGAGCTCAAGTCGATGAGGGTCTCGGGGAAGATCGAGGCCGAGCACTACATGAAGAAGACCAGGCTGGAGGAGCTCATCCTGTACGCGAAGGAGATGGGCATGAAGAGGCTCGGAGTCGCCTTCTGTGTCGGCCTGTCCTCCGAAGCCAGGACCGTGGCGGACATACTCACCAAGCAGGGATTCGAAGTGCATTCCGTGTGCTGCAAGATCTGCGGAATAGACAAGAAGGAGCTGGGGGTCGTCAAACTGCACGGGGACGACGGTGACGAAGCGGTGTGCGATCCGATCGGCCAGGCCATGTGCCTCGCCGAGTGCGAGACCGAGATGAACATCCTGGTCGGCCTGTGCGTAGGCCACGACATGTTGTTCACGAAGCACTCGAAGGCGCCCGTGACGACGTTCATCGTGAAGGATAGGGTGTTGTCGCACAACCCTGCAGGGGCGATTTACAGCGGGTACTATTTGAAGAACCGGTTCGGCCTTCCACCGGAGGGAAAGGCCACGCACGGCTAACGTGTTCGCCGTACCGGACTTCAACCCGGAAGGCCAAGGGAGTGTAGAGAGGTATCAGTATGGTCAAGAAGAAGGATTACTCGAAGAAGTCGTTCCTCGTGATAGGCACACATGGGGACGAAGACTTGGAAAGGGCAACAATGGTATTCGCGTGCGCAGGAGCTTCAACGGCGCTGGGCATCAGGACCAAGGTGTTCCTGACCATGAACGGAGTCAAGCTCGCACAGAAGGGTTACGCTGAGAAACTCAAACCCGTCGTGGGCATGGCGCCCGTGAAGCAGATGATGGATGCGTTCGTCCAGAGCGGTGGCAAGATACAGGTCTGCATACCGTGTCTCGAATCCAGAGGGATCGATAAGAGCCAGTTCATAGACGGCGTCGAGTTCGTCAACCTCATGGACTTCGCGGCGGAGGCCGTGGACGCGGACAGAGTCTTCACCTGCTGATCCGAGGGATGGTGTCAATAGCATGAGTGCATTCACTGGAAAGCAGAACGCGCCCTCCAAGGCGCCGGCCACTACATCGACAGCGGCCGAGAATCTGAAGGACGTCAAGCACAAGGTCATCATCATGAGCGGCAAGGGCGGGGTCGGCAAGTCCACTGTGGCCGTGAACCTCGCCGCGGCCCTCGCCAAGAAGGGGAGGAAGGTCGGGCTCCTGGACGCGGACATGCACGGGCCGAGCGTCCCGAAGCTGTTGGGTATCCCGAACCTCCCGCTGACCGTGAACGACAAGGGCAAGATCGTGCCGTTCTTCGTCCCTCCGTCGATAAAGGTCGTGTCAATAGCGTTCCTGTTGAGTGACCGGGACTCCCCAGTCATCTGGAGAGGGCCGGTCAAGATGGGAGCGATCAAGCAGTTCCTTGAGGAGGTCGAGTGGGGAGAGCTGGACTACCTGTTGGTGGATCTCCCACCGGGCACTGGGGATGAACCACTCAGCACCGCCCAGCTCGTACCATCGCCCGACGGCGCCATCATCGTTACGACGCCACAGGATGTCGCGCTCCTGAGCGTCAGGAAGTCGATCAACTTCGCGAAGGCCGTCGGGCTCAAACCCATAGGCCTCGTGGAGAACATGTACGGGCTCGAGTGCCCGCATTGTGGAAAGATGATCCAGCTGTTCCAGGACGGCGGCGTTGCGAAGGCGACGAAGGACCTCTCGGTCCCGCTCCTCGGGCAATTACCGCTCAGTCCGGAGATAGCCAAGAGCGGGGACGCGGGCAAGCCGTTCGCCTCGGGGTCGGACAAGGCCGCGAAGGCATTCGACGAGATCACGATGAAGATCATCGAGGCGGTCGAGGGCAAAGGCAGTTGATGAGATGATGTCCGGGACTAGAAAGTTCGAGTGCTTCGAGTGCGGGCGGAAATGGGACGAGCCGTTCGGTACTGGACGGCCCACCTCATGCCCGTCCTGTGGCAGCAAGAACATCCGCAGGTCATCGGACGACAGGGGTATGAGAGGCGCCGGAGCAGGGTGCATGCGGACCCCCGGGAGAGGACAAGGAGGAGGCCGAAATGGCTGAGAAGGAAGTCACCCAGGCAGAGAGCGAGCTCGAGTTCGGCTCGAAGAAGTGCGTGTGTCCCAAATGCGGGGCCGAAGTGCCCCATGCGCTCAGAGGTGTGCCGTGCAGCAAGATGAAGTGCCCGAAGTGCGGCTCGCAGATGAAGGGCACACAGTGCGGTGAGTGATCATATGACTACAAATGCAGAGAACACGGAAGGTATGGTAAAGCGCGTGGCAGTAAGTTCGACGGGCGATTCGCTCAGTTCGCCGGTCGACCCCAGGTTTGGCAGGTGCTCGTATTTCGTCATCTTCGAAGGGAGTGAAGGGCACCGAGCGGTCAGGAACGTCGGCCAGGCGCTGGGCAACGGCGCGGGCATCCAGGCGGCGCAACAGATCCTCGACCTACACGTCGACGCCGTCGTCACCGGCGATCTGGGGCCCAACGCGTTCAGGGTCCTGGCAGCTGGAGGCGTCAGGATGTTCGTCGGGTGCACTGGAACGGTCGGTTCCGCCATGGAGGCCTACAAGCACGGCCAGCTGAGGGAGACGGCTTCCTCGACCTCGCCCGGACACCATGGACAAGGACCTCATGGCCAGGGCCCGACGGGAAGGTAGACGGAACGATGAGCGACAAGGACAGCCCCTCGGAGCTCGACAGGCTGGTCGAGAACATCGTGACAGCCATGGAGGCGGAGGACTCGAAGATCTACACCAAGGAGGTGATCTCCGAGTTCCGGGATCCCGCGAACGTCGGCCCGTTGGACGATGCGGACGGCTCCGGGGTCGCAGACGGGCTATGCATGGACACGATGCACATGTGGGTCAAGATCGACGGGGGGAAGGTGACGCAGTGCACGTTCTACACGGACGGCTGCGGAGCCACGATCGCCTGCGGAAGCCGGCTCACGAAGCTCGTGACCGGACAGACGACCGAGGAGGCGATGGCCATCAGCCCTGAGGACCTGATCGCGTCCCTGGGCGGGCTGCCAGAGGAGCACATACACTGTGCGAGCCTATCGGTCATCGCCTTCAGGAATGCCATCAGGGACGCGAAGGGCAGGACCGGGGCGGATGCGGGGGGACAACCTTGAAGCTGCTCAGGTTCAAGTGCGAAGGGTGCGGGCTGGAGATGGCCCTGCCGGAGAAGCCGGACAAGTGCTTCAGCTGCGGTTCCGACAAGATTGTCAGAATCGGCTGGAGGCTGCGGTTCAAGGACAAGGAATGAGAACAGTCAGGATCGAAAGATGAAGGAGTGAAGACAGGATGAAGATCTGTGTACCGACGATGGAGAAGGGAGGGTTCGACGACCTCGTGTGTGAGCACTTCGGCCGCGCGCCGACGTTCACCGTGATCGATATGGACAACAACCAGGTCCAGGTCGTGCCGAACACGAGCGAACACATGGGAGGACGGGGCTTGCCGCCAGAACACATCGCGAAGACCGGGGCGAAGATATTGATATGCTCTGGGCTGGGACCGAAGGCGATAGACATGCTGCAGTCATTCGGCCTCGAAGTGTTCGTTGGCGCCAATGGAACGGTCAAGGATGCAGTGCAGATGTGGCGCGACGGAAAGCTGTTGTCGGCATCGCACGACGTCGCCTGCAAGCAACATCAGCACTGAACCATACCACATGAGGGCGGTCGTACGAAGATAGCGATAGCGAGCGGCAAAGGTGGGACAGGCAAGACCCTTGTCGCAACGAACCTGGCCTCGGTCACAAAGGATGCGACCCTGGTCGACCTTGATGTCGAGGAGCCGAACTGCTACATATTCGCCAAGGCGAAGTCGGAGCGCGCGGAGAAGGTCTTCAGGCTGGTTCCACAGGTGGACGCATCGAAGTGCACCCTGTGCGGCACTTGCAGGAAGGTCTGCGAATTCCACGCGATAGCCGTGCTGCCCAAGGAAGTGATGGTCTTCAAGGAGCTGTGTCACGGTTGTGGCGCGTGTTCGATGCTCTGTCCTGAGGATGCCATCACGGAAGTGAACCACTTCATGGGCGAGGTCATAAGGACCGAAGGAGGATTGCTCAAGTTGATGTATGGCAGGCTGATAGTCGGGGAGGCGGCGGCCACGCCGCTCATAAGGAATGTGAAGGCAGCCATACCCGACGGCGAAATCACCATCATGGACTGCCCGCCCGGGACAGCTTGCACCGCGGTGGAGAGCATCAAGGGTGCGGATGCCTGCGTGCTTGTCACCGAGCCCACACCTTTCGGGTTACACGACCTCAAGCTCGCCCTGGAAGTCACCAGGAAACTGAAGGTCCCGGCGGCGGTCTTCATCAACAAGCATGGGCTGCCCGGCCCCGACATCCAACAGTTCTGCGACGCCCACAAGATACCTGTCGTCGGGAAACTGCCGATAGGCAGGTCGATCGCGGAGGCATACTCCAGAGGAGACTTGATCGCCGAAGACGCGAGGTTCATCACCACGTTCAAGAAGCTCAGGGACTGGGCGCTCTCGGAGGCGGGGAGATGAAAGAGATAGTGATAGTCAGCGGCAAGGGTGGCACGGGCAAGACCACTCTGCTCGGATACCTCGCATCCGTCGTGGAGAATGCCGTCACCGCAGACTGCGACGTCGACGCCCCGAACCTGCACCTGCTCCTGAAGCCCAAGATACTGCATCGGGAGGACTTCGCAGGCATGAAGGTGGCGACTATAATCAGCTCGAAATGCACCAACTGCGGGAAGTGCGTCCCAGTCTGCAGGTTCAACGCGATCAAGAGCGTCGGCAACCCCGGCCTCATGAAGGTCGCGATAGACCAGGGATCGTGTGAAGGGTGCGCGTTGTGCAGCCGCATATGCCCGAGCAAGGCGATCAAGATGGTCGACAAGAAGGTCGGCGAGTGGTTCATATCGAAGACGGTCTTCGGCACGATGGTCCACGCGCTGCTCGAACCCGGGGAGGACAACTCGGGGAAGCTCGTCGCGATGGTCAAGCAGAGGGCCAGGATGGCCGCCAAGGAGGAGGGCGCCGAGACGATATTGGTGGACGGACCGCCAGGGATCGGGTGCCCGGTGATATCATCCCTCTCGGGATGCTCGCTCGCAATAATAGTCACCGAGCCCACGGAGTCCGGCTTCAGCGACGCGAAGAGGATCATGGACCTTGCGAAGGGATTCAACCTTCCCATCGGGCTCGTCACGAACAAGGCCGACCTGAACGAGGAACTCGCGAGGCGCATCGAGGAACATGCCGCCGCGGAAGGGGCGCACATACTGGGCAGCATCCCGTACGACGAGGTGCTGGCCAACACTATGGCGCAGGGCAGGACCGCGGGCAAGAACGTCGCCAGTCCAGCGACCCACGCCATGTCCAGAATACACAAGAAGATGATGGACCTGGTCGGGCAGGCCTGACGGGTTCAGGGGACAGGCTTATTCCCTCGGTCCACCCTCCTGGGAGATGGTGAGACCGTGAGGTGGGATTTCGAGACGTGGCTAGTCCAGAACTATGGCGTCAAGGCGGATGCGCTCACGAAGAAGGCGCTGTCGATTGCCCGGAAGGAGTACGAGGAGGAGTATCCCCCTGTGGGAGAGAGAGATATCAAGCTGAAGACCTACCCCTTCAAGAAATACCTGGATTCCAAGAGGTGAAGAGGCCTTTCCTTGTCGAGTGGCCGACGCCCAGTGGAGGCAAAGTATATAATTTAGGTTGACCTAACTCCTCTCCGATGGTAACCGAGATCGCCGAGCAGTATCTCAAGATCATATACAACCTCACCGAGGAGGGCGGGGTCGCCAAGACCTCCGACATCGCGAAGGCCATGGATGTCGCGCCCGCCTCCGCGACGGAGATGATGCAGAAGCTCGCGAAGCAGGGGTATGTGAACCATGAGAAATACCATGGAGCGACCCTGACCCCCAAAGGGCTCAAAATCGCACGGCAGGTGACCAGGAAGCACCGGCTCCTGGAACGCTTCCTCAACGACCTGTGCGGCATCAGGGGAAAGGCGAGGCACATGCAGGCATGCAAGATGGAGCATGTCCTGACCGACGAGGCAGAGCGACAACTGTGTCGTATGCTGAACCGCCCGTCCGAATGCCCGCACGGGAAGTCCATACCCAAGTGCGACCGCGGCATCGCGTGCGAGAAGTGCACGAACGAGACGGTCCGCCTGGTCGACCTGGGGGAAGGCGATACCGGCACGGTGTCACACCTGGCGTCCAATGACAAGGATGAGCTCTGCCGCATATTGGCGATGGGGTTCGTCCCAGGAAGCGAGGTCAAGGTCGAGAAGAAGGTGCCCATGGGTGGCCCGATCATCGTCTCCCTCAAAGGGACGAAGATCGCGCTCGCGAGGGAGATTGGCGGCGTCCTGCACATGGTGAGGGCCTGAGGGAGGGTTTGCATGGAGATTGCCCTGGCGGGAAATCCGAACGTGGGGAAGAGCGTCGTTTTCAGCAAGCTCACAGGCGTGGGCGTCATCAGCTCCAACTACCCTGGAACAACAGTCGAGTTCTTCGAGGGGAAGGCCAAGTTCATGGGCTCCACCATCACGGTCATCGACATCCCCGGGACATACTCGCTCGCGGGTAACACAGACGATGAGAGGGTCGCGACGAATCTGCTGTTCGAGAGGCGGCCGAACACGGTCATCGCGGTGCTGGACTCGACGAGGCTCGAACGCAATCTCGTCCTCTTGTTCGAGCTGATAGAGTCCGGATACAACGTCGTCGCTGCGCTCAACATGTACGATGCGATGAGGAAGACCGGACGCGACGTGGACGTCGCACGCCTGGAACGGATACTGATGATCCCGGTCATTCCTACCGTGGCCACCAAGGGAGAGGGGATTGACTCGCTCCTGTTCACTTCCGTTCAGCTCAGAGGCAGGAGCAAGTTCAAGGTCAGATACGACTCGCACATCGAGGACATGGTCCGAGAGCTCAGCGGGATGCTCAAGGAGGAGGACTGGCCAATGCCCCTCCGTGCAGTGGCCCTCCGCCTCCTCACGGGCGACCCGAGAGTCGTGGAGCGGGCTACTCCTGACGCTGTCAAGGCATCAGAGGCAATGCGAGAGCAGTTCATGACACAACACGGCGAGGACATCGTCGTGCACATAGAGCGAGACCGGTTCGGCGAGGCTGGACGCATCGCGTCCGATGTGGTGAAGGAATCCGCTGGTGGGAAGATAGATGAAGGGTTGCTCTCCGACCTCACCCTCAGGCCATTGACAGGCATCCCCATCCTCGTCGCGGTGCTCGCCACTGTGTTCCTGGTTCTCGTCTTCGTCGGGGGTTGGATAGAAGGGGCACTCGTGGGGGCCTACACGGACGCCCTCCGAGAGCCGTTCGAGGACTTCAAGGACGGCCTGTCGAGCGGGCTCGCCAAAGGCGCGGCCGAAGGGATCTACCTCAGCGTCGAGGCGATGCTCGCGCTCGTCATACCATACATACTGGTATTCTACCTCATGCTCGCCGTGCTGGAGGACACAGGGTACCTGGTCAGGGTCGTGTCGCTCTTGGACGGGGTGATGCACAGACTCGGGCTGCACGGAAGGGCGGTCATCCCCATGGTCGTGGGGTTCGGGTGTAACGTCCCCGCAATCCTGGCGACCAGGGCGATGGGGTCGAAGAGGGAACGGCTCATACTCGCCACGCTCATCACCATAGCGGTGCCGTGCTCCGCCCAGACGGCAATCATAATCGGCACCGTGGGCAACTACGCTGGCGTCACCTGGGCGTTGTCGATATATCTCATACTCGGCGCGACGCTCGTGCTCCTGGGGTTCGTGATGCACAGGACCATCAAGTTCGAGCCTACGGGCCTGTTCGTCGAGATCCCGGACCTTCGGGTGCCATCGGCGTCGGAGACCCTGAGGAAGACATCCATCAGAATCAAGGAGTTCCTCACAATCGCGTTCCCGCTCCTCCTTGTGGGCAGCATCGTGCTCGAGATGCTCATGGCGGAGGGGGTCCTTCAGAGACTGATAGAACCCTCCGAGGGGTTCATGATAGTCGTCCTCGGCCTCCCCGGCGTCACAGTGATCGCACTGGTGTTCGGCATCCTCAGAAAGGAGATGGCGCTCCAGATGCTCATGGTCCTGTTCGGGACGAGCAACCTCGCGCTACACCTCACTCCCGAGCAGATGTTCACCTTCGCGCTCGTCATGGCCGTGTTCATGCCCTGTCTCGCGGCGTGGGCGGTCATGTTGAAGGAGTTCGGGCTGAAGCGCACACTGCTCGTGACTGCGGGCTCCATCTCACTGGCCATCGTCATGGGCGCCGCGGCCCACCTGTTCTTCAGTCTATGAGGTCATCTGACGAAGTAAGACGTGTCCTCATCGGCGTGTATGCGCGACGGCACGTTGACCGATCCTCGGTAGTCCTCACCGGTCCTGTGCATTACGGGTTCCGTACCGTCGCGGAGGAGGACGTATTGAGATCTCGCGCCAGTCACGATAAGCAGTATCTTGACCTTGCCCTGCATGCCGCTCTCAAGGGAGCAGCCCCATATCAGGCGACCGTCGGGTCTGAGCTTGCTCGAGATGATCTCCGCCGCCTTCGCGGCCTCTTCGATGGTCATATCCGGTCCGCCCACGACCCTCACAAGCGCGCCCTTCGCATCCCTGAGGTCTACTCTGCCGAGCAACGGGGATGTCAATGCCTCATCCACAGCGTCGTCCATCCTCTTCATCGGGGCGCCCTCAGACTCACCGACACCAATGAGGGACACGCCGCCCTCGTCGAGAATCGTCCGGAGGTCAGCGTAGTCCACGTTGACCAGGCCAGCCCGGGTGAGCATCTCGGTGAGCCCACCTATTGTCTGGAGAAGGAGCTCGTCGGCGACCTTGAAGGCTGCCTGAACTGGCAGGTTCGGCACGAGCTCTAGCAGAGTGTCGTTGGGGATCACTATCGTGGTATCGCACACCTTAGCGAGGCGTGACAGGCCCTCCATGGCGTTCTCCATCCGCATCTCCCCTTCGGACTTGAACGGGAGCGTGACAACACCGACAGTGAGTGCCCTCGCCTCTCTGGCAAGGCGGGACACTACGAATGAGCTGCTAGTGCCTGTTCCCCCGCCCATGCCTGCTGTCACGAAGACGATCTGAGAGCCCTTCACGAAGTCCTGCAGGTCGGGTTCGTTCTCCATGGCAGCGCGCTCGCCGATCTCGGGTTTCGCACCCGCGCCCAACCCCCTCGTGAGTGTCTTGCCGATCAGAATCTTCCTGCTGGCCTTCACAGACAGGAGATGCTTCGCATCCGTGTTGATGGCGAGTGTCTGCACGCCGGAGACTCCCTGCTCGAAGAACCTGTTGACCGTGTTGGACCCTGCGCCTCCGCACCCGACGAGCTTGATGCACACGTTGAGGCCCTCGGCTATCTTCTCTATCTCCAACTCCTCAGCGGACTTCTCCGGCTGTCCCTTGTCAATTCTCACATCGTCGACGGGCGCTCTCGAACCCAAGGCGTCTTCTATGATACTCCGCGGCACAGTGCATCCCCTTGAGTATCTACGTGTTGCCCACGACTATATAACACTGTAGATGAGGAACTAGCGCCACGCACGCGCACACGCTCGCACACACGCAAGGGGACGCGCGCCAGCCGCGTTCTCAGACCAGAAGGTTCGAGAACAACGGACCGAGGGCTATGAGAGCGCCCAGTCTGATCATGTCAGAGATGATCCCGACCTTGAACATGCTCCAGATCTTGACATAGCCCGAGCTGTAGACTATAGCCATCGGAGGCGTGGTCGATGGTATCGCACTCGATATGGAGCAGGCCAGCCCGGCGCCCACGATGGGCGCTAGCACCTCCGCACCAGTGAACCCGGCGCCAATCGCGAGCGTCGCCGCGATGGGGCAAGATATCAGGGCCGCGGCGGTGTTGGACGCGGCATATGTCAGGACGAAGCCGAGTACGCAAGATATAGCGTATATCCCCCACGCGCTCGGGTTGTCACCCATGGCGTCAGCCACCCCGTTCGCGAGCCAAGTGGCGAACCCGCTGTCCGCCAATCCGATCCCGAGCGCGATGCCTCCACCGAACAGGAAGACCACGTTCCAGTCGATGCCTCTGGCGATCTCTTCCCATTTCAGGACGGGTTCATCCCTGACCCTTATGAGCCCCGCTAGCAGTATCACGAGAACCGCGGGCATCGCCTCGGGCATGATTACGGACAAATCGCTGGACAGGCCTTGCAGACTTGGGTTATACCCAGCGGCGACCTTGACCATCGAAGGGAATATCCAGAGGCTCACGGCCAGCACGAGAAGGCCGGCCACGACCTTCTCGCCCCTGCTCATCCTGCCAAGTTGCTTGGCGACTGCTATCATCTTGGACTTATCAGCCGCCACGGTCTTCTCCTCGGGCTTCAGGACCTTGAAGACGACTATCCAGGTGACGAACAGGCCGATTATCGCATGGGGCGTGCCTACTATGAGCCAGTCTAGGAACGTGAGGTCCACCGCCGCGAACTCCAATGCTGTGCTCTTAGCGATGAGGTTCGGGGGGGTGCTGATGAGCAACAGCATAGCCCCAGCTGTGGCCGCTTGAGCGAGCACGAGCATGCACGCTTCGCTGTAACGGCCACCGGACTTGACTCCTGCCATCGACAGATAGGCGATAAGGAACGGAAACACCACCGCCGTCGAAGCCGTGATGGAACCCGTCAGAGTAAGGATGAAGACTGGGAGTGCGGCGACGAAGAATGCTGCTATCATGGGGTTGCTCCCCTTGTAGAGCAGCCCGAGCCTGAGGGCTATCCTCCGGTCGAGGTCCCACTTCCTGAACGCGGCTGCGAGGACGAAACCCGCCATGAATATCCATATGATAGGGTCTGTGAATGCCGTGAGTGCGGTCTTCCAGGTGACGATCCTGGACATAGAGAAGATGATAGGGGGGAGCAGGGCGGCGATGCCGAGCGGGACACATTCGGTGACCCACCACACGAGCACCCACAGCAGCGTGCCGAGCGCGATCTGGGGCGCGCGTTCATGGGCGTCTATGTCAGCCGCGACATCCGCCATCGACTGCGGCACTGACATGAGCGCAAGGATGAGGAAGATGAGTGGCCCGACCACCAGGCCAATCCTCCGCTTGTTTATCAGCTTGCCCCATTCGTGGACCTTGGAGTGCTTGCTCTTGGGATCCCCTTTGTGTACTATCCAATGGTCCATCGTCGTTCCGCTCATCCAACGACACCTCGTGTACGGTCGCGTCCTATATTCGGAAACACCAAGTGATACTTGAAAGTTGACGACCGAAACGATTCCTGCGATTCGAGTTCGGGCGATTCACGAGCCCCTCGAAGACGATAAGACGCTCGTCACTCGGGAGCCATGCCCGCATGGCATCGGCACGAAATCGCATTGGAGTCTCTGCATCTCCTGCCAAATGTTAACACCGAAGAAACTCTATGCCAGTATGTCAGACCCAGATATGGTTAAATACGCTGTATCCCGGTATCATCTTGCTTCATGAGAGCACTGCCCCCGAGGAGCTCTCAGTGGGGAGGAATGTGGAGGAGATGGTTGTGACCAGTGAGTATAGACGCTCGAGTCTGAGCTTCTTGTTGATGGCCCTGATGGTGACGGCTTCGTTCGTCGTTCTGGCGTCTTCGCCAGCGACGGCCGAGGCAGCGGTTGTGAACGATGATGTCGTTGACTATGGCACGGTAGACGGCGTCAAGGTCGCGGATCCGCTCGAGAAACTGGATTCCGAGCTGGCCGAGAAGGTCGCGAAGTCGGACGGACCTTTCCTTGTTACGGTCTTCATCACAGACAGAGGTGTCCTGAACCCAGTCCTCGATGAACTAGGACTTCCTCTGATTGGTGGGCTTGAGACTCCAGGCATTCCCTCCGCAAGGGAGATGACCCTCGAATCAGACCAGATACTGGAACTGGCTGAGAGCCCAGGAACCTACAAGATCTTGACATACTACCCGCCAGAATACGACGTGGCGGCTGATGACCCTGAGCTCGAATTGCCTGAGTTCGATGTCGCGCCCCCTGAGCCGGAGGACTACGATGTGGACATAGTCCACGGAGCCGAGGAGGCGTGGATGATGGGTTATGACGGCACGGATGTGATGATTGCCGTCATCGACACCGGCTTCGACATGGCGCACCCGGACCTGCTCGGACAGCAGGCGAGGTACACGAGCGGACTGTACACCGGCTGGCCCATATCATATGACGATGCTGCCGCATCGGCATGGGGTGAGGGAGAGGTTGGCGGATGGGTTGCCGACACCAGTGAGCTGACCACCGATGACGGATTCGGCTATGCCTACTTCGATGGCATGTATTACTACATCGACGGTTTGACCGACATAGTCGGCAACCCAGTGACGAGCCAGAGCGGCTGGTACCACATCGGCTATCACACAGATGCCAACCTCGCGGCTCTCTGGGGCACCTATGTTGGCGTCCTCGTAGTCGACACACTGGTTTCGGGAGCGTACGATACCGTATACGTCGACGTCGACTGCAATTTCGACTTCACGAATGACAAGCCCTGCACCATGGGCGACGAGACGTCATACTTCGACTTCTATGACACGAACCTCGGCGTCGATGATTGGTCTGCATGGGACGCCGGAGACGGGTACCCTGACCTATCCGGCGGCATGGCCTATTGGATCAGCGACGGCCTGAATGCGCTGCCTGGCAGCATCTACTATGGCGACTGGTGGGCGCCCGGGAGCGGAGAGGCTGTCGCATTCGTGGGGGAGTTCTTCGAGGGCGAGAGCCACGGGACAATGACCTCCTCCGCCGCGTTGGGCACGGGGAGTTCGATGTGGGGGATGCTCACGGGGATGGCCCCTGGAGCCAAGCTGATCACCATCCCGATGACCGGCGGATACATCTACCCGTGGCTCTTCGCGGAACTGGGTGCGGATGGGGCATCCGGTACTGGCGATGAGGCGAACATCGTGTCCAACAGCTACGGTTTCTCCGACACCGCGATATGGGCCGGATACGACATCTACGACATGTATGCCGGCTACATCTCGAGGTTCTACGGTAATGCGCTCTGGATGTGGTCGAGCGGGAACGGCGGGCCTGGTTACGGCACCGTCCATGCGATCACGGACTTCTCGTCGGTGCATGTCGGTGCGGGAACCACGATGCAGTACAGGTACTGGCTGGGATACGAGCAGGACTATGGGAACACGAAGTGGGGCGATGTGGTACCGTTCTCCAATTCCGGCCCTGGCAGGAACGGCAAGCTGAACGCGGAGATCATCGCCTCTGGGGCATACTCGTTGGAGCCGATGCCACTCAACCAGTGGGACAACTTCGGGTCGATAGGCGATGGCTACGTGCACTTCCAAATAGGGAGTGGCACGAGCCACGCGACCCCGACGGTTGCCGGTGGAGCGGCGCTCGGATACAGCGCGTACTACTGGTGGCATGGATCGTGGCCTGACTTCGACTATGCCAAGGCGGTGCTCATGGCCACAGCCGACGACATGCACTTCGACCCGTTCAAGCAGGGCGCAGGCTGGTTGAATGCAGCCACCTTCACGAAGGCGATGGGCGCCATATATGACGGATACGGCGTCACCGAATCGCTCCTGTTCTCTGGCTGGAACGAGCCAGCGATTACCAAAGCCGCCCTCTATCCAGGATACGTGTATGGCGCACGTTACGAGACTTTCCCGAACTTCATGCTGCCGGGCGAGGTGGACGACACGCACATCGTGGAGACGATCAACTACGATTCCGTGAACCCGGTGGATGTCAACGTGACGAGCATGATACTGCTCAAGACCGGTTCCGACCTGATTGAACTCACGACAGTGGATGAGGGAGATGTGTACCTGGACGTGACCGCGTACGTGCCAGCCTCCACGGACCTCCTGAAGGTGACGATGTTCATGCCATTCGACCAGTTCGATCCCGAGATGGATTACGAGTCGAATGTGGAGTATTGGCTCGAGCTGCACGATTGGGTGGACTGGGACATGGACGGTGTGATGAACACCAGCTCCGGCAATTGGGAGCTTTCCAGATACACCGTTGACGGCGAGAACTGCAACTACAACCAGGCGATGATAAAGGACCCGATAGACAGGACGAACGACGGGCTCATAGTCAGGGTCCGACCGTACATCGGAGCAGCCGACATAGACGTGTCCCTACAGCTGGACTATTACGAGTTGCAGACGTTCCCGTGGATAACCTTCATGCCATTTGGCGGCTCGGTATGGACGACTGGGCTCGACTTCAACCTGCCGACTTGGAGCAGCTATGACTGGATAGTCAGGGTGGAAGTGCCATTAGATGCCCCGGTAGGAACCTACGGCGCGGCGATCTATGTGGACGACGGGATCAGGGTGCAGAACATACCAGTCGTGATCAACGTGCCCGCAGATGACTACGAGTTCGAGTTCGGTGGGCCGTCGTACTTCGACACACCCTACAACAACGACTTCAGTGGACTCGCGGACAAGGGCTGGAGGTTCGAGGTCGGCGACTGGAGGATGTTCTGGTCCATGCCATCGGATTGGATATCATACAATGCGCAGCTCGTGACGACCGTGGAGTGGGCAGAGTTGCCGACTGACGTGAACGTGCACGTGCTGGCTTCCGAATGGGCAGGCTGGGACCAGTTCTGGTACCCGTACGGGCCCGACCTCAGCATGGTCGCCGTCGCGTCGAGCGACGAGAACTACATGGGTGCCGGCACGTTCGGGACAGGCACCAACACCGGGGAAGCGAAGGAAGTCCTCTCCGCGCCGCTGGGTGAGTACATCGACATGACCGGGCCAGCGCCGTTCGCCATCCTCACAAGGTGTCCAGTCATGGCAGGCACCTCCGCTCAGGACACCCTGTACGGATACACGACCCTGATAGAGCTCAACGGCTACTCGCCAACGAGCGTGGACCTGTATGCCCCGCAGCCTGGGGACATACCTCTGACAGGGATTGTCGAGGGAGGAGGATGGTATGACATCACTGTCACGGACCCGGTCGAGGTTATAGGAGGAGGCGACGGTCCGTACGAGCTGTTCGATTACGGCAGTATGGAGATCTACCAGGATACCCTGACAGGGTCGTTCGTGTCAGACCTGGCGAACGCATGGTTCACCATGCCTATCTGGGTGGAGGACAGCCACAACCTGATCGTCAGCGTCTATGAGGACTGGGGATGTCCTGACATCGACCTTGGGCTCTGGTACGACGAGGACATGGACTATGTGGCGGACTTGACCGAACCGTACTGGTATGTGGGAGCGTCTGGGTCTTCAGAGACTCTGGAGCTGGCGTCGCCGGATGATGGACAGTATCTAGTCAAGGTCCTGGGCTATGAAGTCTGGGGAGATCCTGGCTACTTCTACCTGACGGTGCTCGTCGGAGTGCCTGGATACATCGAGGTCATCGACCTCGAACCCCTCGCCGACTCAGGAACACACTACTTCAACATATCGTATAGTGTGCCTGAGAGAGTGGGGGTGTTCGTCGGATGGGCAACGTTCGGGTTCATGGGAGCAGACGACTCCGTGAGCATCCCGTTCACCATCGTGGTCACCGATGTCGGAGAGCCCTCGATAGACGATATGTACCCCGCGGACGGCTCGTCCATACCATCCACGGATCTGGAGGTGTCGTTCTATGTGAACGATCACACGAACTTCTACTCCGGATGGAATCCATGGGACTTCGACGTGACCTTGGACGGCATGTGGGACCTGACTTGGTACGCCAGCATATATGACGACAACGTGACCATAGAGTGGATTTATCCACTCATCCAGGGAGATCACTACCTCGACATATGGGCCTGGGACATATACGGGAACGTGGTGTACGAATACATTGAGTTCTCTGTCAACTCCGTGTTCGAGGAGTTCTGGGCAGAGTTCGCCGACCCAGTGACCGCGGACCCGATACCTGACAGCGCGACCGTGGCACTGACGGAGGTCGTCGTGAGAGGGTATACTGACCCATACTCGGACGTGTCGATCATGACAGAGATGGACACCTACGATGTCGTAGCTGACATGGACGGCTACTTCGAGCAGGACACAGTGGCGCTCTACGAAGGGCTGAACATCGTGACGATCGGGACAATCAACGATGCAGGGGTCCACGTCTCGACCGTCAAGATGATCGAATCCGACACGTACTGCAAGCTGTGGGTTCAGGAGGTAGACTCGCCAACCGTGACCGACTCCGTGGATGTCATGGGCTGGACGGATGATGATGCGACCCTGCTCGTGGACGGCGTCAGTGTCGCAGTGATGCCTGACGGGACATTCTCCGACGCGGTAGCGCTCGTCGAGGGGGACAACGTGATCGCAATCGAGGCCACCGACGGCGTTGGCAACTATGCGTACACCGAACTCACGGTGGTGCTCGACACGACCGCGCCCGTGATAGACATATCCTCACCCGCCGACGCTGCCACGGTAGCCGAGGCTGGGGTCACCGTCACAGGCACGGTGGACGACCCGACGGCGAGCATCTGGGTGAACGGCGTGTCGGCCGAGGACGGACTCGGAGGGTTCAGCGCAGTCGTGACCCTCTCCGAAGGCGACAACACCATAACGGTCGTAGCCGAGGACGAGCTTGGGAACTCCGCGAGCGAGAGCATCGCTGTGACCTACGAACCGCCTGTCTATGTGACCCCTGACGAGCTGCAGGACATGATAGACGACCTCCAGGGGCAGATAGACGGCCTCGTCACAGACGACGAGACGCTGCAGGGTTTGATAGATGGCCTGCAGAGCCAGCTGGACGAGCTGCAGACCGACCTCGAAGGACAGATAGGCGATGTGGACGAGTCGTTGCTGCAGGAGATCGCCGATCTCCAGGAGCAGATAGACGCACTCGAGGAACAGACCACCCAGGATGTCGATGATGTGAACACGAGGGTCGACGACACGAACGCCTACGCGGACATGCTGATGTATTTGTCGATCGGGCTGTTCATCGTCGCGATCATCCTGCTGGCGGTCGTCTGGTTCATGCTGAGTGGCCGGAAGAAGGGTGGCAGCAACCCCGGGCATTCAGCCGATGAGGGACGCGAACCCGGCCCGCCGTCCGACGTCGAGCGGGAGTTCGAGGAGCTCGGCAGGGAAACCAAGAAGAAGTAGGGCGCCGCAACCTGTCCCGAAAACCCTTTCCCCAAACCCCAACTGCCTTTCTCACACGCAAAGAATGTGTGGAGCCACTGGAGGGAATCGAACCCTCGACCTACGCCTTACCAAGGCGTCGCTATACCTCTAAGCCACAGTGGCGCTCTGACTAGGCCGCAAGTCATCTTGCCTTGCGTATTAAAAGGTTGTTGATGGCTTGAGCGCGCCAGCAGCCCCGAGCAAGTGGCCGTAGCATCATTTATTACCGTACCTGGACATCAGTCAGACATCATGAAGGAGGCGCTGAGCAGCTTCGATGTGATGGCCGTGGTCGCGGAACTCCAGCCACGGGTAGGCTGGCACCTCGACAAGGTGTACCATCCCCATTGGAACCACCTCATCCTGTCCATCAGAGGGGCTGGGGAGGGCAAGGAATACCTGCACTTCCATGTCGGGAAGTGGCTCTATGCGTCGAAGAAGTCACGCGACATGCCCCAGCAACCCTCGGACTTCGCGATGATGCTCAGGAAGAGGGTCACGAACGCCCGCATCGCGGGTGTGAGGCAGCAGGGGTTCGACAGGATAGTCGTGCTCACGCTCGAGAAGGAAGAGACCTTCGAGCTAGTCCTGGAGCTCTTCGGGGACGGGAACGTCATCCTGGTCAAGGACGGCGAGATCGTGCAGCCTCTGACGAGCCACACGTGGAAGCACAGGGACGTCAAGGCGAAGAGGGAATTCTCGTTCCCGCCGCCGGTGCCTGACCCCAGTGCCATCGACGCGCCAGCGCTCCTCGAGATCCTGCGGTCCTCGGACGCGGACCTCGTGCGGACCGTCGCCACGAAGCTCAACCTGGGCGGAAGGTACAGCGAGGAGCTGTGCGCGAGGACAGGGATTCCGCCGGCCATCAAGGCCGCGGAGGTGGGAGAGGCCCAGGCGGCGACTCTCCTGGAGGCGATCAGAGGCCTGATGGCGGAGGCCGCAGCGTCCGGCAAGGGATATCTCGTGAGCAGGGACGGAGCGCCTGAGGACGTGGTGCCGATCAGGATGAATACATACCAGGGCCTCGATACGCAGGAGTTCGGATCGTTCTCAGAGGCACTCGAGGAGTACATATCCCGCAAGCCAGCGACCAAGAAGGATAAGCCCAAAGAGGACACGAAGGAGTTCGACAAGCTCAAGAGGCGGATCATGCAGCAGGAGGCCGCTGTAATCAAGCTCCAGGACGAGGCCAGGGAAGCGCAGGCGACTGGGGACGCACTATTCGCCAGGTACTCCGAGACCGACAGGACCATCTCCGACGCGCGGAAGAAGGTGGAAGGGCACCTGAGCCTGGAGGACACGCCGGGGTTCGTTGGATACGACCCGAGGAGGTCTCTTCTGACCATCCGCGCAGGAGGCTCGACCATCACCCTCGATGTCAAGGGCACTGTCGAATCGAACGCCCAAAGGTACTACGAGGAGTCGAAGAAGGCCAGGAGGAAGTTGGAGGGAGTGCTGAGGGTCCTCCATGAAACCCGGGACGACGTCGACGGTATGGCGCGCAAGGATGCCGAGAAACGGGACAGGAAGGTCCTCAAGCCGTCCAAGAGGTTCTGGTTCGAACGATACAGATGGTTCATCTCCAGCGAGGGTGTGATCGTGATCGGCGGCAAGGACGCAAAGAGCAACGACACCCTCGTGAAGAAGCATCTCGACGCAGGGGACAGGTACGCGCACGCGGATATGCACGGCGCGCCGAGCGTGGTCGTCAAGATGCGGGAGGGCGTGACTGACATAACGCTTCACGAGGCGTGCGAGTTCGCGGTCGCCACATCGAAGGCCTGGAACGCCAAGATAGGGTCCGCGAGCGGGTACTGGGTGCTCCCAGAACAGGTCAGCAAGACACCACAGAGCGGGGAGTATCTGGCAAAGGGCGCGTTCGTCATCAGGGGCAAGAGGAACTACTCGGACAAGCTCAGCATAAAGCTCGCCGTCGGCGAAGTTGAGCATGAAAGAGAACGGAAGGTCATGTGCGGCCCCGAATCGGCCGTCAAGGCCCGGTCCAAGAAGTACGTGGTCATGAGACCTGGCGGCAAGGACAAAGACTCACTAGCGAAACTCCTGGCAGATGAGCTGCAGGTCCCGATCGAGGAGATACAGAGCGTCATGCCCCCGGGGGATGTGGACGTAGTCGAGATCGTCGGCCTTGAGCTGAAAGGCCTCACTCAACGACAAGCGACCTGAGCGTCTTCAGCTCCTGCTTGTACCCCTTCTCACCCTCAGGGGTCTCGAGGACCATCGGGATGCCCTCCCAACGATCATCGTTCATGAAATGCTTGAAGCATTCGAGCCCGAGGAAGCCTTTGCCGATCTGTTCGTGCCTATCCAGATGAGAACCCTGCTTCCCCTTGGAATCGTTGATGTGCATTGCACTCATCATCTCGACGCCCAAGACTTCGTCGAAGATCTCGAATGTCTTCTCATAACCATCGTTCGACCGGACATCATAGCCCGCGACATAGCCGTGACAGGTGTCGAAGCAGACGCCCACGTTCCTCTGGTCATCGAGCATGTCGATCACCTTCGCAATCTGCTCGAACGAGTGGCCTAGCACCGTGCCCTGGCCCGCGGTGTTCTCGAGGACGAAACGGACATCCCCGGAACCGGACTCCTTCCTGACCCAGTTGAGCGAGTCCGCGATCCGCTTCAAACCGACCTGCTCCCCGGCCCCCATGTGCGCACCCGGGTGGAATATCAGATTCCTCACGCCGAGGTGCTTAGCCCGCACTACCTCATCTAGGAAGGCCTCCCGGGACCGCTTGAGCAACGCCTTGTCCGGGCTGCCTAGGTTTATCAGGTATGAGTCGTGGATCACGGTCTCCCTGATCCCATGCGCGCCCATGTTCACCTTGTACTGCTCCGCGTCCTCGAGGTCAAGCGGTTTGGATGCCCACTGCATCTGGTTCTTGGAGAATATCTGCATGCAGTCGCAGGTCACGGCGCGCGCACGCTCCGGCGCGTTCCTGACGCCGCCAGTGACCGACACATGACCGCCGAGGACCTTCATGCCCAGACCTAGGAGGTAATCCCGCTACGGCTAGATAATCAATCCTGGAGGTCCATCGTGAACAGGTAGCTGCCATTCACTATGGACGACCGGGGCGTCACGCCGGCCTTGTGCATTAGCGCAATCATCGCGACGTTGTCCCTGAGCACTTCGGCCGTCAGGCCGCGTATTCGCTTCGCCCTCGCGATCTTGACCAGCTCCTTCATCATGTAGGTGCCAATCCCTCGGCCCTGCCAATCGTCAGCCACGAGGAACGCGATCTCGGCCCTCTTCGTCGACGGGTTCATGTGGTAGCTCCCGACGCCGACCATCTTCTGCTTCGGGCGCTTCCCGTGAAGGACCACGAGAGACATCTCGTCCTCGTAATCGATGACACAGAACTCCTGGAGCCTCCTGTGCGGCATCGACTTGAGCATGCTGAAGAACCTGTTGATGATCGTCTGGTCGCTCAGGTCGTAGAACATGTCGCTGAGCATCTCCTCGTCCGTCGGCTCGATTGGTCTGACCAGGAGTTTCGTTCCGTCCTTCTCGACCATCGTGCTCTCGTACTCCTCTGGATACACCGTGGTCTCCGGTGTAGGCTTCTGGTCGGCGTACACGTAGTTGAGCTTCTTGGCATCCTTGAGGAGCCCGGGCCGGAACTTGGGATGAGCTATGTTGATGAGCGCCATGGCCCTCTCGCGTATGTTCTTCCCATGCAGATAGGCCGCGCCGTACTCCGTCACTACGTAGTGCACATCACCCCTGGTCGTGACCACGCCAGCTCCTTCCTGCAACATGACCGATATCCGGGATATGGTGTCTTCCTTCGCAGTCGAGGGCATAGCGATGATAGGTTTGCCACCCTTCGACCTCGCCGAGCCTCTGACGAAATCCACCTGTCCGCCTATTCCGGAGTAGAACATGGATCCGAGGGAGTCTGCGCACACCTGTCCAGTCAGGTCAACCTCGATGGCCGAGTTGATGGCGACCATCTTGTCGTTCTGCGCCACTATGAACGGGTCGTTGGTGTACTCAGTCGGATGGAACTCTATCGAGGGGTTGTCATCAACGAATTCATACAATTCCTTGCTGCCCATGCAGAATGAGGCGACCGTCTTCCCCTGGTGGATGCTCTTCTTCGCGTTGTTGACGATGCCCTTCTGGGCGAGTTCCATCAATCCGTCTGAGAACATCTCAGTGTGGACGCCCAGGTCCTTCTTGTCCATGAGGTTGTACAGGACAGAGTCTGGAATCGTACCAATGCCCATCTGCATCGTCGAGCCGTCCTCGATGAGGTCGGCTATGTTCTTGCCTATCCTCCTCGCCACCTCATCTGCTCGGTCCCTCTTCGCATACAGAAGCGGCTCGTTGACGGGGACCGCGATATCGATGTCCTCCATGTTGATGAAGCAGTCTCCGAGAGCTCTTGGCATCTGCGGGTTTATCTCCGCGATGACCTTGACCGCAGACTCTGACGCAGACTTGACCACATCAGTCGACACCCCGTAACTGCAGAACCCATGTCGGTCTGGCAGCGAGACTTGGATGAGTGCGACGTCAATCGGAGCCTGACCTGTCCTGAACAGAGCCGGTATCTCGGAGAGGAATACTGGCGTGTAGTCGGCCCTGCCTTCAGCCACGGCCTTCCTGGTGTTCGCGCCAATGAAGAAGGCGTTGTGCCTGAATTGGTCGGTGAACTTCTCCTCGGTGTACGGTGCCACACCCAGGGTCATGATGTGCATGATCCTCGTGTCGGCGAGCCTGCCAGCGGAGTCTATCAGTGATTTGACGAGTGTCTGGGGCTCGGCAGCGCCTGAACCGATGAAGACCTTGTCCCCCCGCCTGATGGTCGAGACCGCCTGAGAAGGCGTCTTGATCTTCTCCTTGTACCTCTGCAGCCAATCTGGCATTGCATAGGGCTTGTTGATGAATGCAGCCTCAGCACCCTTCCCGACTTTGGGGTCAGCGTCCTTCTCAGCCATACGGTTCAGCCTAAAAATCGCTTCCCGAATAATAACGCTTCCGTACGTACAGGAGCCAACTTGGGATTATCTGGACGTATTGCGTAACCCGAGCGTGCAGATAGACCCCCAGAACGAGGGATGGGCCGGGAGATGGCGCAGAACCGCGCTCATAGAGACTCGACGATATCCTTCATGACCTGCAGTTCTTTCCCTATCCGGACAATCGCCAATGTCTTGTCCCCCACATCCACCCCAGGGTGCCTCTCCATGAACCTGTCCAAGACCTCTGCGGGGAACATCTGGTACAGCTCCCTGATGAAGGTGTCCCTCTGACGAGACACGGACTCGAACACGGGTCTGAACAAAGGAGCGACCTCGATATCGCCTTCGACCCATGCATCGAACTCTCCCCTCTCCAGCAACTGGTCCATGCTGCTCAGGACCAGGTGGTACAGCGCCTCACGCGCCTTGGACTCCATGAGATCACATCTGGACTGAGCTGAGAACGCAGAAGTTGCCATTAACGTTGCGCCGGGTCGATGGCACGCGCGCCATGCCCGTTCACACGACTATTTGATGGTTCCGAAACGATGTTCGAACAGCGTTCAGGCATTTTCATGATGATGGCATAAAGTAGATGAAAACAGACGGCTTCTCCGGACGCGTTCTGGGAGAGTTGAGCATATGGCAAGGGGACGGATGGAATTCTTGGACAGTTCGGAGATAGAACGCATCCACGACACGACAATGAGGATTCTAGGGGAGGTCGGTGTGGTCATCCACAGTCCTCTCGTGCGTGATCTTGTCGAAGGGGTGGGCGCGAAGAAATCCAAGAACGGCAAGAGGACCCTTCTGCCCGAGGAGCTCGTCAAGTCCGCCCTTGCGGATGCTAGAAGACCCGTCACACTCGCCTCCAGGGATGGCAAACACGACATATCGATTCCATCCGGGAAGCTGCACGTCACGAACGGAGGCGAAGGTGTTTTCGTCAAGGACCTCGTCACAGGCGAGTCCCGATCCGCGAGTTCGGATGATTTGAGGGATTTCGCCATACTGGTCAATGAACTCCCTGAGCTGGACTTCTTCTGGCCCATGGTCGGAGCGCTCGAGCAGCCCGTGCACCTCAAAGGGATCGTCGAGCTGAAGACCTCATTCATGTTCACGACGAAGCACATCCAGGCGATGGCTACAGACATCGAGGAGGCGAGGTGGATGGTCGAGCTCGCGTCCATCTTCACTGGTGGAGAGGACGGACTCGCGAAGAAGCCGATATTCTCGGCTGTCGAGTGCCCCATATCGCCTCTCACGTTCGAGAAGGGGCTTGTCGAGGCCCAGGTGGAGCTTGCGAGAGCGGGAATTCCAGTCGTTGCCATGGCAGCGTCCGTCGCCGGACTTACCTCGCCTGTGACCGTTTCGGGGACTTTGGCCCAGGTCAATGCTGAGAACCTGGCGAGTCTCGTCATATCACAGGCGGCAAGAAAAGGCGCCCCGTTCATCTACAGCATCGACTCCTCGCCCGGGGACCTCAAGACTGGGTCGATTGATTACGGTGCCCTCGAGGTCCCAATGATCAGGACCGGGGCGGGCCAGCTCAGCAGGTCCTATGGGCTCCCGACGATGGTCGCAGGTGTCGGTCTCGAGAACATGTCGCACACGATGGTGAACGAGTGGGAGGGTGTTCCCCACATGTCGATCCAATCCATGATACCCTCGGACTTGGGTTCCGGCTTTGGCGGCATAGACATGGCCACAGGGGCGTCGTTCGAGCAGCTGGTCGCTGACGCGTGGGTATGGCGCGTCGCGAGGGAGTTCGCAAGGGACTTCGACACGAGCCCAGAGGCGATATCGTTCGAGACCATCAGAGACGCTGGGATGGACGGCAATTTCCTTGGAAAGAGGCACACTATCTCAAGGTTCAGGAAGGAGATCATCGGCTCTGCGATCCCCCAGGCATCTCTCGAGATGAGGATGAGGCCAGGGAAGCAGGGAGACCTCATCCGGAGAGCGCATGCCGAGGTGAAGAAGATCCTCTCCAGGCCGAAGACCCCGCTGATGACAAAGGAGGAGATGACGAAGGTCGAGCAGTGCATGAAGAAGAGTCATTGAGGTTCCTGGGCCAGCTTCGGGTGGGCTTTCGCGCCCCAGACAGCACGCTGGGCATCCTCAGATGACTGACGGCCCCTCTCGGAGAATATCGCACTCACGTGTTCGAACGGCACATGCTCGAAATAGCGGTTCTCAGCCGATACTCCGGGCGTGCCCGATTCCAACAACTCTGATGGATCCCTCGGGTCTTTCGACAGGCCGATGGGCGCAAACTTGGACGAATCTGCGAGGACTAGCAACGGGATGTTCCGTGAGTCGCAAGCCATGGCAAGGTGCGCAAGGCCTATCTTCCCGATGATGCCACTCTTGTTTACCGCGTCCGCTCCCGCGATGGCGACCGATGCATCCGATGAGAAGAGCGCCAGAGCGGCGTCGGCGATGACGGTCACACTCACACCCATGCGCCCGAGCTCCCTGGCCATCAGAACGCCCTCGCGCATCGGTCTCGACTCGCATATGATGACCGATGTCCCGCGCTCGCCTGAAGACTTCACGAGCGTGTGAAACACCGCGCTGCTAGAGCTCGTCGTGATAATCCTCCTGCCCGCGACCTCCGAGGCCACAACCTCAGCAATCCTGACTGGGGCGCTCGCGCAGTGGAACGACATCGACCCGCAGAAGGACGCCACAGATGAGACGTCCGCTGACCGGTGCAGGATGCCGTTCGCAAGGTTCCATATGCCCCCCATGTTGGGCTGCGCTCTTACGAGAGCCAGGGCGAACTCTTCCAGGTCCCCCTGGGTAGACATGCCTTGGAGACGCTCACACAATCCCCTCAGCGGGTCACAAACACCGATTGCCAGGGCGCTCGCACCCGAGAGCCTGTCTGCCCTCACACGATGCAGGATCGCCTCGAGTTCGGGGAGCATCGAGACTGAATACACATCCCGGATAGAAGTGCCTTGTCAGAGAATGGGGATGCGCCCGAGCTGGGATTCGAACCCAGGTCTGAAACTCCGCAGGCTTCTAGGATATCCAAGCTACCCCACTCGGGCAATCCGTCTGAGTGGCACCCCATGAGGGCATCGGTAGAAATACCTAACCATCCCCCCAGGGGTTAGTACGATGTGGTCCAGTCGATCTTGCCCTTCCTGCGAGCGACACCATCGGCGAACCTGAACACGGCCAAGGACAGCACGAAGAATATCGCGGCTGAGATCGCGAGGTAGATCATGATGTACAGATTGCTGAAACCACCGAGACCGGTTATATCGAGTGCGGCCGCCGAACTGAGCTCGGCCATCGCATCGGGCATCAGGGCGCGCCTCATCGAATCCATCCAATATGTCACTGGGAGGACCTTCGAGATGGACTGGGCCCATGTCGGCAGCGCGGTAATCGGGAATATGATGCCGCTCATGACGTAGAATATGCCTGCGACGCCCTCGTTTATCCCGATCGAGTGCCGGGCGGTCAGGAAAGTGATACCTCCCAGAGCCAACCCTAACACGCATATGCAGCCCATGCCGAGCGCAGCGGATACCGCGAGCAACAGCCAGTCTACGTCCCCGAGGAATATGTCGACGCCGAGAACCAGGACCCCGAATGTCAGAGTGATGATCACACCCGCGGTCGTGATGATTATCTTGATTGCCGACCGGCCCAGGATGTAGGCGTAGAAGTTGATCGGGGCGATGTACACCTGCTTCAGGGTCATGTAGTGCTCCCTATCGTCGTGTATGACCCATGTCACCCCGAACAGCACCTCTGCGACGTACATGTACAACGCGTTTCCGATGAACATGTACGAGAAGTATGCGTTATCCGTGTCCCCTCCCGTGACGACCATGAACATGAAGACGAGGATGAGCGTCGCGCTGATGGGTTTCACTACCGAGTAGGTCGCGAACAGGAACGGGTCAGCCCAGTTCGCCTCCATCTGCCAGCCGAGCCACGCGGCGTTCTTCATCGTGCGCAGGTCGTTCATCACTGCCATCTGAGTGTCAACCTCCCCGTGGCCTTCCCGAGATACTCCATGTATCTGAGCGAGTAGTGGGCGAGGATCAGGAACACGACGCACAGTCCCAGCAGGATCAGCAGTTCCGCCTCCAACGATAGGAACGCATCCTCAGCCGCGCCCGTGAAGAACATCTGCCTGAGCGCGTCCAGGCCGAGTGTGATCGGTATGAATGATGCGCCCGCCGCGACCCACGCACCCAGATACTTCACAGGGAAGAAGAAACCTGACGCAAGGTATACTGGGTCCGTCATGAGATTCGACAGATGGTGTGCCTCCCTGCCGAAGAGCATGTAGAGCGACGCGAACATCATGCCCATACCATACAGGGCGACCATAGTCGCCAGGAATATCGCGACCAGCATGAACGGGCTCGATATGTGGAATGCGACGTTGAATATCAGCGCGCCTATGACTAGCGTCGAGGCTGCGTTGACAGTGGTGGAGAACATCCCCCCGAGGGCCATGCCTGCCAGGATGGACATCCTCGATATCGGCGCGATCATGTACAGCTGCAGGTTGCCGATCTCCTTCTCCCAGTAGAACTGGGCTGCCATGGCCCACAGCACGTTGAGCCAGAATGCGGTCATCGCGCCTCCCAGGACAACATAGCCTATGAGTTCGGCCCTGGCGTCCATGAACTGGTACACGTAGGCGTACGCAGCCACGGTGAAGAGCGGCAGCACGATCTCGAAGAAGAGCCAGCTGGGCTCCCTCTTCGCGCCGATGATGCGAGGGTATGCACGCCCCTTTACCGCCCTGAGGTTCCTGATGACCCAGCCGTCGCTCATTCCAATCCCTTGCCGACCATCTTGATGAACACGTCCTCCAGTGTCGGTTCGGTCTTCTGCAACGACTCTATCCTCGACCCTTGGCCGAGAACAGCGGATATGATATCGGAAACGCCGGACTCATCCCTCATCACGAACCTGAGCTTCGTGAGACCCTTCTCCCCGTCCTCGGTGAATGTGAAACTCTCGACCCCCTCGAAGGTCCTGAACACTGTCGTGTCCTTCAACAGGGTCACGTCCATGCTCAGCGTAGTGTTCATCTGGACCCTCTTCTTGAGCCGTTCCGGAGTGTCACACGCGAGTATCTTGCCATTGTCGATGATGGCAATCCTGTCGCACAGCTCGTCCGCCTCGACCATGTAGTGTGTCGTGAGCACGACGGTCTTGGTCGGGTGGTCTTTGAGCCATTGGAGGATGAAGTCCCTGATGATCCTCGAGGCGTTCACATCCAGTCCGAGCGTCGGCTCGTCGAGGAATATGATGTCCGGGTCGGTGATGAAGCCCCTGATGATGTTCATCTTCTGCCTCTGACCCGTGGAGAGCGTCCTCACCTTCGCGTCCTTCTTGTCGCTGAGACCGAAGTCCTTGAGCATGTCGTCTATGCGCTGAAGCGCGACCTTGCTCTTGATGCCGTAGAACTGGGAGAACATCCAAAGGTTCTCCTTCACCGTGAGGAGCCCGTAGCCGGAGACCTCGCCCCCAGAGACCATGTTGATCTTCTGCCTCACATCGTTGAACTGGTTCTCGACATCGAAACCGGCGATGTACGCCTTCCCTGATGTGGGCAGGAGGAGCGTGCTGAGTATCTTGAGCAGGGTCGTCTTGCCCGCACCGTTTGGACCCAGTATGCCGAACAGTTCCCCCTGTTCGATCTGCAGGTCTACGGAGTCGAGGGCTCTGATGGACTTGCCCTCTTTCTTCTTCTTGGGCTCGAACACCCTTGTAAGCGCTTCTGTCCTCACGGCTGGCTTTTTGTCCATTCTTGCACTCTTCTTGCGTGTTGGCATCGTTGGCCTTGTATATATCTGTTCGTTATGATTTTAATATCGCGCGAGGCGGCAACGGATAGGACGCATGAGAGGATGCACAGCATGCAAATGCGGCATCACAGAAAAGCCCCAGCGTGTGGGGCGCGCGACAACAGGCCCGTCTCTCAGGCCTCGTAGTGCGTGCGGTACCTCGTCACGTACCCGGCGATCTTATTCCTCATTGAGATGTAACGCACATCGGTGAGCTTGGCAACCATCATCTTGTTGTGCTGGTAGTCACCCGTGAACTGTTCAGGGTACTTCTGGACCAATTCGATGGCTACCCGCTTGATGTACGTCGGTCTAATGTTGCCCATAGGACTCACCGTGGAACTCTCGGAACGGTCAGGGTATATATATGGTTTGCGTAGAGTGCTGTGGCCCCTGTCGAGCAATCCAGAGGGGTCATCCCACGGGTTTGACGCTCTCTACCATGAGTTCCTCGTCCGAGGGCATCGCGCCCTTCCTATACGGCTTGCCACAAGAATACTCGCCCTCAGGGCACGGGCCGCGGAAACACGGCGGCCCCGCGTCCTCGAACAGTATCGGCGCCGCCTCCTTGGCCTCTGAGAGCATCTTCCAGGCCATCATGCGTATCTCCCACTGGGCCCTCCGGCAACACCTGAGGCTGAAGAAGTGCCAGAGCTCCCTAGCGTTCATGGTCACCGTGATGTTCGTCTGGCATGCGTTGGGCAGGACGTACCTCGCGTCCTCCTTCGGGACGGCCTTGGCGAGCTGTCTGTACGCCTTCCACGCGTTGTCCATCGCCTCGGTGAACGCCTTCCGGGCCTCTGGGTCCCCGGATATCGACGGGGGGAGAACGTATTCCGACTTTGACATCCCGACGTATCTCTGGCTCTGCTGTGAATAGGATGCTATCCTGTGCCGGACCAGTTGGTGGGTCAGGGACCTGGAGACCCCCTCGACCGAGAATGTGAAATGGGCATGCTCGACCACTGACAGGTGTCCCATCCCGACGACCTTCTTGATCATCTTCTTCGCTCGCTCATCGGTCGTGCTGTCGAACAGCTCACCTGCGCCCTGCTCGGAGTAGCACGACTGCGCCGCTGCAGCGCATATCCTGTCGGGGTTCTTGGTGTGGTTGAGGAGCCTTACCTTCAAGTCAATCACGCACGGCCTGGTCGTAACGGCCTCTTCCGAATAAATGCTTTCCGAGCACGGTCTAGCCCTTCAGGTAGTAGCTGAACCCATACTGGCCGCCGCTCGGAGATGGCCCTGGCTCAGCACCGCGCAGCTCCTTGAGCCTCACCGTCTCGACCTTGCGGTCGCCCAGGGCCTCGACGAGGCCCTGCATGTGCCCGTCGCCGACGACCGCCAGGACATTCTCGTGCTGCGCAGCGATGGAGACGATCCTGGCCGCCATGTATCTGTTGCGGTCGTCGATGAGTATCCTCTTGATGGTCGGGAACTCCTCTCCCAGCTTCTCGATGTACTCAGTCTCCCCGTCCTCGTACCTCTCTACCTCCATCTCGACCGTCTCCTTGGAGGAGACGAGACCGACGAGGGCCCCGAAGAACAACTCGAGCTTCTCGCGGAGGGACATCGCCCTCCAGAGATTGGCGAAGACAGAAGTGGCGTCCATGTCGATCAGCGCCAGCTTTGCCCCGACCTCCCTCGCGGCGGAGGCGGCTGCCAACATCTCGGCCCCAGCCTCAGTGCCGAACTTGCCCGCGATGCGCTTCTGGATCTGCGCGAGGAGCATGTACTGCACTGGGACACGCCCGTTCCTGCCGCTGCCCCTGTTCATCAGGGCGCTGTACCGGGCAGGGTCGAGCTCGAGGCACACGACTTCCGGCTGTCGGGACAGTATCATGGCCCTGACCTGCTCGGATATGACGAACACGTGGCCGACGCCTATGACGGTGATCATCGCGGCCAGCCATCGTGGGATGCGTTTAATAACCCTTCGTGCCATGGTCCAGCCGTGCCCAAGCTAGTAGCCTTCGACATGGACGGCGTGCTCGTGGATACCGTCAGCTCGTGGGTCCATGTCCACCGGCAGTTCGGGGTCAACAACGACCATTCCCTGCATGCCTACCTCAGAGGCGAGATCGACGACCAGGAGTTCATCAGGCGGGACATCGAGCTCTGGAGGAGGATCGACCCCGAGGTGACCTCGAAGAAGATACGCGGCATGCTGGCGAGCGCGCCGCTCATGAGGGGCGCGGCCGAGACGATGGCCGAGCTCAAATCCAGGGGCTTCAAGACCGTGATCGTCTCCGCGGGCATAGACCTCCTGTCGGAGAGGGTCGCGGATGAACTGAGCATGGACCTGCAGTTCGCAAACGGTCTGGGCACCGACGATGCGGGCAGGCTCTCGGGCGAAGGCATCTTCAGGGTCAGGCTGATGGAGAAGGGCAAGACCGTGACCGAGGCAGCGAGGAGGCTCGGAGTGGGACCCGACCAGATTGTCAGCGTCGGCAACTCGCGGTACGATGTCTCGATGTTCGAACATTCCGCGCTCGGGATCGCATTCTGTCCGGAGGACGACCATGTGAGAGAGAAGGCGGATGTCGTCGTCGACGAGAAGGACCTCAGGAAGGTCTTGGACCACCTAGACGGGTTCTAGTAGCCGTGTTCGCCCACCAGGGGGACGAACACGCAACCGCCCAAGTCTTGACTGATATACCTGTCGCCCCTGCGCTCGATCTTGACCAAGTTCTGATACATCCTGCCGCCTACTGGCACGAGCATGAGTCCGCCATCCTTGAGCTGAGATTTCAGTGGCTCTGGGACTGCAGGCGCACCGCACGCGACGAATATCCTGTCGAACGGCGCTTCACTGGGGAGGCCGACGGATCCGTCGCTTAGAATCACGGTCACGGAGTCCGAGTAACCCGTCCTCGCGATGTTGTCTCGCGCGAACTCAACGAGCGCCGGGAGCCTCTCGACCGTGAAGACGTGCCCGCCTGGAGACACCAGCTCCGCGGTGACGGCGGCGTGGTACCCTGACCCTCCGCCGACCTCGAGCACCTTCTGGCCCGGCCTCAGGTCCAGCGCCTCCGCCATCATGGCGACCATGTGAGGCGCGGATATCGTCTGTCCAGACCCTATGGGCAGCGGGGTGTCGATGTATGCCTCGTCCATCAGAGACCTGGGCACGAACTCCTCCCTGGGGACCTTCCTGAGCGCTTCGGCCACCTCACACTTGGTGATATAACCACGCCGCACCAGGCCATCCACGAGCTCGGACCGCTGCTCAGAGAAGTCGGTCACGATACTGCGAAACGCAATGAAAGGGGGATTAATCTTTCGAGTCCCCGCCGCCTTGGATGGTCTTCCGGACCACTGCGCCGTACACGCGCACGATGTCCCTTGCAAGGGCGGAGCCCTTCCTGATGGTCCTTTCCTGGATCCTGATCGAATGGACGACGACTTGCTTCTTCTGGAACTCGAGGATGTCACCGATGAAAAACTCCTCGTCAGGGACGGCCATCATGAAATCGGAGAAGGTCTTGCCGTGGTTGTTGACCGAGAACAACACCTTGAGCTTGTCGAACCTCTTGGCCCACACGGTGTCTATCCTGCTGGCCTTGGTCGACTTGACCCTCGCGCCTTTGGACTCTATCGATGTGACGAGCGTGGGCATGTCCCCGCACATGACCTCGTCCCCGACCGACAGCACCTCGTCCGGCCCCAGGAGCACCTTTCCCCTGGAGGACGTCTCCAGCCAGCTGATCACGAACGGCACCTCGACGGGTTTCGCGCTCTTTATCGTCACGTGGTGCACGTGCTCGCACTCCTTGCACTTGACCGTGGATTCGAGCACGGATACTGACTTGCCCCCCATCCTACCTGAGAGGACCTCGTGGAGTGTCTCGCACTTGCACTGCGGACATTCGACCAGGACGGACGCCGGAACGGTCATCGGCCCTCGCAATATCAGTACTCTCACTTACTTCTTTCCTATGATGTTGAAAAGTCTGTCGTGCCCCGGAACGATGGTCTGGGCCCATCCCAGGAGGATTTCCATGCTCTTCAAAGCCAATGCGCGGTCGAAGTGTACAGCCGGGGGCGCACGGGACTCGTAGTTCGCCCTTGTCGGGATGGCGTCCCCGCATATAGCGTACCTTCGGTCCGATTCCACCAGCACGGACATGCTGCCCCTTGTATGCCCAGGGGTGTGCACGAGCCTCACGCCACGGACTATCTCCGTTTCTCCGGAGATCCTGCGGGTCCCCACAGGCGGGTCCTCGAGCTCATGTGCGATGAAGACCGCGTCCGGGAACAGGTCATTGGCCCCGCAATGGTCCATGTGGAGGTGTGTATTGATGACGAACTTCACATCCTCAGGTGCAACGCCGTTCTGCGACAGAGCGGATGACAGGTCGGTCACGCGGGCCGACGAACCCGTATCGACTAGGACCGCGCCGATGTCCGTCCCGATCATCGTCACGGTCGACGAGGCGTCGACCACGGTCCCGCCCTCCCTCACGAGCCAGCCCTCGCACAGGACCCTCACGGCCGGCAACATGGTCACAGCATGTGCCCCCGCTCGCACATGACGCCTTCATTGCGGACCTTGAGCCTCGCCCCGCACTGAGGGCACTTCGCCTGCGACAGGAAGTGCTCTATCCATGCGCTCCTAACGTCAGGTATGGACTCCTCCTCCTCGATCCTCCTCATTATCGACTTCAACTCAGGGGTCGTCGCAAGCTTCCTAAGGACTGACTGGGAGACCATCTTCTTGACCCTCTTATGGAGCGGAAGCCTGGCCACGTAAGGTGCGAGAACATACCCAGCGACCAGACCGCCCAGGTGCGCCTCGACGGCTATGTTTGTCTGGCCCGATAAGAGCACAATCTGGAGGAACAGGTAACCCGCGATGAAGACCCACAGTGGCATGGGCGGGAAGAATCCGATTAGCAGGGACATGCGCTCGTGAGGGAACATCCTCACGTAGGCGCCCAAGACTCCGCTGATCGCCCCTGAGGCGCCGACCACAGCGATGAACGAGTTGCCCCAGTTCAGTCCGGCGAACGCAAGCGTGCCACACAGGCCCGCTACAAAGTACATGAGTATGTACGGTCTCGTGCCAATCCTCTGCTCGAACCCCGTCCCGATGAACGCGACTACCAGGATGTTCATCAGGAGGTGTCCAACCCCCCCGTGCGTGTACATCGATGTCAGCACGGTGTACAGCCGCCCAGGATCTGTCAGATCCTGAGGGATGAACTCCAGCTGATACATCGTCTCAGAGTTCCCGTAGTATGCAGACCCAACCGATAGCAGGAGCAAGGCGAACGATGCGACACACACGACGCTGACAACTATGGAGAAACTCAGCTGCCGGTAGTACGAATACGCCGTGCTCGCGATGATCATCACGATGATGGCTGCTACCCAGACATTCATCCTCGGTCCTCAAGGCAGGTGAACGACCTCGCCTAGTAAAGCCTTAATGATGGTCATGGACATATACACGGTTGTGAAAGTGGACACAGATATCGACATAGACATCGCGCCCGAGGTGTACAACCCCAGCGACGATTCGTTCCTTCTGGTCAACGTTCTCGAGGTATCCCCTGACGAGAGGGTCCTCGATGTAGGGACCGGGACGGGCATAGCCGCGCTGCATGCCGCGAAGGCCGGGGCACGGGTCACGGCTGTAGACATCAACCCACACGCGGTAGCATGCGCGCGCTCCAACGCGCTCAAGAACGACCTCAAGGTCGAGGTGCTTCAGAGCGACCTGTTCGAGAAGGTCGTGGGGCTGTACGATGTCATCACGTTCAACCCACCGTACCTGCCCGATGAGAATACCCCGTCGAGCTGGGCCGAGAGGGCGTGGGCCGGAGGCGCAGACGGCGCCGAGGTCGTCGTACGCTTCCTGGAGGACGCCTGGAGGTTCCTGGCGCCCAACGGCAGGATATTCATCATACTCTCCTCGTTCGGCAGCATCAGGACGGTGCTCAGGACGGCGAAGGAGAGGTACGATGTCGAGATGGTCGAGGAGAAGCACATGTTCTTCGAGTCGATCCTGGCCTACAAGATGTCCGTGAAGAAATCCAATCCCTGAGAATGTAAGCGGATAGTATTATTAGGCATATGGCAGATTCGATAGTCCCTCTGGAAGGTATGCCGTGACAGCTAAGAAGAGGAAGTACAACAACCCGGACGATCTTGACGAGCTCTGCAGGAGTTTCCTCCAGTGCCAGGAAGATGACAAGGGCGCTGCCTTGGAGTACTGCAAGAACTTCCTCACGGTCCTGTCCAAGAAGGATGTCACGAGAGGAGCCGTCTTATCCTCTCGTTCAAGACCTCGCTGATGACCTTCCCGTCGACCTTCCCGCGCAGCTCCTTCATGACGATGCCCATGAGCGGCCCGAGGGCGCCTTCGCCACGCTGCCTTATGAATGTCTCGCGCTCCTTCACGACCCTGTCACAGACCGCCCTGACATCGTCGACCTCGACCGACTCGACGCCCAGGGAGTCGGATGCGCGGACGACATCCCACACATCGTTCTTGAGCATCCAGGACAGCAGCTCCGGTATGGCCTCCTTCGCGAAGGCGCCTTTAGACATCGACAAGAGCATCTCCTTGACGCACTCGACGTCGATCCTCGATGTGTCGTGCCCCGCCTTCTCAAGCTCGGGGAACACGTTCAGGTAGATCCTCGCGACGACCTGGGGCGAACCGATGCTGCCAGCGAGGAGCTCGAACTCGTCCTCGTGCGCGCCACTGAGTATGGCCTCTGCCTGGTCCTTGTTCACGCAGTAGTCCTTCACGAACCTGGACACCTTCGCCTCTGGGAGCTCCGGCAGGTTGAGCTTGACGCCTTCGAGCATGCGCGCGTCTATCAGGATGGGTTTCACATCCGTCTCCGGGTACATCCTGTCCTTGCCGGGCAGCGGCCTGCTGTAGACCGACTGTCCGTCCGGGAGCGGGTCCCTGGTCTCCTCTGAGACACCGTCGATGCCTGCGTTAGCCCTGTCAATGGCCCTCGTAAGGCCGGCTCTCGCGCGGCCTTCCTCCTCCGCGACGAGCACGAACGCGTCCTCAGGGCCGACGGCGAGCTCCGTGGCGATGTCCTCGACCTCGGCCCTAGTGACGCCATAACCTGGAAGCTCGTCCGAGTGGAACAGGCCCTTCACCCCGGCCACGCGCGCGTGCGCGGCCATCTCGGCGCCCAGGCGTTTCACGCCCCCTTCGGTCCTCCCGAGGGTGCCCGCGAACTTCGGTAACTTGGCCGCCAGTATCTTGCCGTCCGCATCGACAGCGGACCTGAGCACCCGGCATGATGTCCCCCTCAGGAGCGGCGTGATGTCCTTGATGTCCGAGGGGACCTTCCTAGCACCCCTCTTCCTGAGGACGTCCTTGACTTCGAGCAGCGCCAGCTGACGCTTGACCTCCTCCTCGATATAGACAGGCACGAGCCTGAGGTCCTGAGCACCCTTGATCTCGACCCTGGCCCCTCCAGACACGGAGATGTTGAGGTCCTCCCTGATGGTTCCGATGCCCCGTCGGACCTTCTTCGTGGCCCTCAGGAGCGCCCCCAGCCTGGCAGCGACTGCGCGCGCCTCCTCGGGCGTGGACATGTCCGGATCCGTCGCTATCTCCACGAGCGGTATGCCGAGCCTGTCGAGCCTGTACGTGACCTCTGTCGCGTGCTCGGTCAGCTTCCTCGCCGCATCCTCCTCGAGGCACACAGTCCCGATGCCGAACCTCTTGCCGTTCAGCTCCAGGTGGCCCTTCGTAGCCACGAGCGCCGTCCTCTGGAATCCTCCAGTGTTAGACCCGTCTATGACGATCTTGCGCATGAAATGTATCTCGTCCGCGGGGGTCATGTGTAGCAACGAGGCCATCTCGAGGGACGCTTCGATCGCGAGTCTGTTCGCGTCGTGGGGCGGCTCCTCGTCGGCCTCGACCAGGCACGAGCACGGCACGGTCTGGTACCTGAACTGCAGCTTCCTCTCGGCCTCCTCGAGCGCGGCCTTGTCTATCTCCCCCATCTCGCTCTGGGTCGGCCGGAGACGCCTGACGATCTCCCTGTGGTGATCGTCCACAAGCTCCGACGGGCAGCTGCAGAACAACTTCCCAGTGGACAGCTGCTGATGGATCTCTATGCCCACCTTAAGGCCGAGGGTGCCGTAGTCCAAGTCAGAGTTCCCTCCTGTCCGTCAGCTCTCCCGCGATGTTGGTCAGCATGAGCTTGTTCACCTCGGCGTAGTCGTCCGTCTGGCCCATGGCCCACATGAGTTTGACATAGGCCGTCTCCGGAAGCATGTCCCCGACGGGGAGGGCGCCCGCGGAGACCATGTCCCTGCCCGTCGAGTACACGTTGAGATTGACGGTGCCCTGGAGGCACTGGGTCGTGACCACGACATGGACCCCGCGCTTCACAGCCTTGCGGATCGAGTTGATGATCGGTTCCGACACATGGCCGAGGCCCGTGCCGGCGACGACCACGCCCTTCACATGGTTCGCGATGAGGTCGAAGTGCTCCTCCTCGAACCCTGGATAGAAATGCAGGAGGCTCGCACGGCCGTCTATCTTGTCCCTGACCTCGACCGGTCCCTCAGACCGCTTGAGGTGGGGGCCGCTGAACCTCACTTCGCTCCCCTCGACTCGGGCGATCGGCTGGATGTTCATGCTCGCGAACGCGTCCCGCCTCGACGAATGCATCTTCCTGACCTTCGTCCCCCTGTGGGCCAGACAGTATGAGTCCGACGGCTCCCCGTGCATGATGACGACGACCTCGCCCAGGTCAGCGTCTACGCACAGCCTCGTGGCCGCGAGCAGGTTCATGGTCGCGTCTGATGAGGGGCGGTCGGATGACCGCTGCGAGCCCACACACACGACGGGGCCACTCAGGTTCTTGAGCATGAATGACAGGGCCGCGGCAGTGAAACCCATGGTATCGGTCCCGTGCGGCACGATCGCCCCGACCGCGCCGGAGTTGAGCTCCTCCGCCACCGCCCTGGCCAGACCCTGCCAGTGGGCGACGGTCATGTTCTCGCTGAGTATCGAGTAGAGCACCTTCGCGCGCACGTTGCACAAGTCCATGAGCTCTGGGACCGAGAACACGAGCTCATCGGCTGACTTGGCCGGATGCACGGCGCCAGTCCTGTAATCGACGTAGGATGCGATCGTGCCTCCCGTGCTGATGACAGCTACGTCCTTCCTGCCTTGGCCACGTGGGAGCTTCTTCCGCACATCGCTCTTCGCTTCCTTCTTGGACACAAGGGTCACGGTCGACCCCTGGGCCACACGCAAGCCGATGTTGTATCCGCTTGGCAGCTTGAGCGTGATGATCGCCTCGTCGCTGAACTCGTGCCGGGGCATCAGCACGCCCGTGTGCTTCTCTTGTCCTTTCTGGATGCACACGATGTCGCCGACCGTCGCGCCCGCGGCCTTGAGCAGCTGCTCCGCGAGGCCAGTGTGAGTCATCGGGCGGTAGAAGGTGTTAGCCGTCTTAAATGGTTTGCTGGAACCGCTGGCACTCGTCCCGCGAACGACCACGGGCCAGAAGGGTGAAAATGTTCATATGAGCCGAACCTGATGCCCTCGCAGGTAGCATAAGATGAGAGTGCTGGCCGTAGGGGGAGGAGCGCGTGAGCACGCGATCGTGCACGCTCTCGCAAGATCCGGAGCGGACGTCTTCGTCTGCATGAAGAACAGCAACCCAGGGATAGCGAGGCTCGCCAAGGGCGTCGCCCTGGTCGATGAGACGGACGTCCAGAAGGTAGTCGAGTTCGCGAAGGCGAAGGGGGCAGGCCTGGCAGTGGTCGGGCCCGAGGCCCCCCTCGAGGCGGGGCTCGTGGACGCGCTGGAGGTTGCGGGCATCCCCACGGCGAGCCCGAGAAAGGGCGCTGCGAGGATAGAGACCTCGAAGAGTTTCATGAGGAACCTGATGAGGAAGCACGGAGTGAAGGGTTCGCTCAAGTTCGCCGAGGCTGACACGATCGACGATGTCAGGAGGGCGCTCGACGAGCTCGGCACTGAGATAGTGGTCAAGCCAGTGGGCCTCACGGGCGGCAAGGGCGTCAAGGTTTTCGGCGAGCACATGATGACCCGGGATGACATCTTCGCATACGCCGAGGAGATCATCTCCAGGCGCATAGGCGGAGGCACCAGCATGGTCGTCGAGGAGAAGCTCGTCGGGGAGGAGTTCACCCTCCAGGCTTTCTGCGACGGGTCCAGGGTCGTCCCGATGCCCGCGGTCCAGGACCACAAGCGGGCATACGAGGGGGACAAGGGACCCAACACGGGCGGCATGGGCTCTTACTCGCAGAGCGACGGTCTGCTACCCTTCCTGAAGAGGAGGGACTATGACGAAGCCGTATCGATCATGTCCGATACCGTGCGTGCGCTCAGGAAGGAGGGGGCCGAGTACAGGGGCCCGCTCTATGGCCAGTTCATGATCACCAAGCACGGGCCGAAGGTCATCGAGTTCAATGCGAGGTTCGGGGACCCGGAGGCCATGAACGTCCTCTCGCTCCTCAAGAGCGATTTCGCAACGATATGCGATGGCATGGCCAAGGGGGACCTTTCTGGCAGGGACGTCGAGTTCGATGCCAAGGCATCTGTGTGCAAGTATGTGGTCCCCCAGGGGTACGGCTCGAAACCCCTCGCTGGAGAGGAGATTGAGGTCGACGAGAAGGCCATCGAGGCGGCGGGGGCGGTCCTGTACTACGCCAACGTCAACGAGAAGGATGGAAGGATATTCACCACGACCTCGCGTTCTGTGGGCGTCGTAGGGATCGCCGAGGACCTGGAGGAGGCCGAGCGCATATCGGAGGAAGGCATCCGCCATGTCAGCGGAAAGGTCTTCGTGAGACACGACATAGGCAAGAAGGCGATGCTCGACGCTAAGGTCGTCCGCATGAACAAGATCAGGGGGCTCAGCTCGTGATGAACCTGGAGAAGGTCGTTTCAAAGATAGAGGAAGAGTTGGACGAGAAGGATCAGATAAGGGAGGTCGCGCTGAAGTCCTCGAGGGCCGTCGTCCGGCTCTCAGGGACCATACTGAAGTGCCTCCACAGAGAGGATGAGTTCGACGAGCAGCTGGAGGACCTGAAGGACGAGGCGTCACGCCTGTCGAGCCTCCTCGCGGACCACCCAGACCTCACATACGCGGGCTACGTCGAGAGCGCTTTCCAGGAGTACTCAGAAGTCGGCATCGTCCTCTCGATACTCGAGAAGGACGATGTGCCTTCGCCGGACGACCTGGGCGTCGAGAGCGTGCCGTACCTGCTCGCCCTGGGCGACACCATCGGAGAGCTGCGGAGATTCGCTCTGGACGAGCTGAAGCGGAGCAACGTCATGCGGGCGAACTACTTCCTCGACCGCATGGAGGACCTGTACACCGCCCTGATGCGGTTCGACTACCCGGACGCCATCGTGGCCGTCAGGCGGAAGCAGGACGTCGCAAGGAGCCTGCTCGAGAAGACGCGCGGAGAGGTCGCTGTGGCCGCGAGCGCGAGGAATCTCCAGGAGAAGATCGACGAGCTCCTGAAGAAGATGTGAGCATCACCGGAAATGCTTCTTGATGGTGTTCTCGATCTCGTCCCTGGGACGGACTCCCGACACCCGCTCGACCTGCTCCCCGGACTTGAAGAATATCAGTGTCGGTATGCTGCGGATGCCCAGGGCCATCGCCGTCTTCGGGCTCTGGTCCGTGTCGAGCTTGGCGAAGGTCACCTTGCCCTTGTAGTCCTTCGCGAGCGCCTCGAATGTCGGCGCGAGCATCCTGCACGGGCCGCACCACGGCGCCCAACAATCTATCACAAGCTTGCCCGAACCCTTGACTGTGGGCTCGAAGTTCGCGTCCGAGAGCTCAACGATGTCCTCTGACACTAAAGTCACTCCTATGAGTAGGCGGGTAAGAGCCTCTTGGATATTTCAGCCTATCCCAGGGCCTGGCGCGGAGCTCACTTCTTCCGCTTCGCGGGCTTCGCCATGTACATGAGGGCCACGAGCACGCTCATTATGATGACGCCCACGGTCAGCACGGCGCCTATGGGGTTGCCCTGGGAGCCCACGTATATGGTCTGGGAGAACACGTTGTTCCCATCACTGAACTCCACGATGCCGTCATCGTCGTCGATGAGCACGCTGACCACGTGCTCCCCCTCCGCGATGTTGGCCCATGTCCAATTGTGCACGAGTACCTTGTTGGCACCCGCAGTCAGCGAGAACACCTGCTCCCCGAGCAGGATGCCGTCCGCATAGAATGTGGCCGTCACGTTCTCAGCGTCGACGGAGCCCGTGTTGTATACTGTCGCCTTGATGACGATCGGTTCGACCACGTCTATCTCGAAGTCTCTCAGTTTCGAGACATAGTCCGTCGAGTCCTTGCTCTTCGATGTGGCGTTGATCCGGACCTTGATCGTCTGGGCCTCGCCTGGCATCGTGACGTTCAGGTGGAACACACCTGACCCGGACGAGCCTGTCGAAGGCGTGACTGAGGATCCGGTCATGTTATCAGCGACGATCTCCGCCTTGAATGTGTAATTGGTCCCGTACTCAGCGGCCGGCCCGCCTGAGATCCTGAGTGTACACGGGACCTTCTCCAGAGTGCCCGCGAAGGTCGGCGTGTCCAGTGAGACCTCGACAGGGGAATACGCCGACGCGTTCCCAGACAGGCCGATGACGGTCACGCCTGAGAGCACGACCACGAGGGCGGCGATAACCACCATTGCCCCGCACGCTGTCGACCTCATTTCTTGCCACCTCCTCCGAGCCCCTTGCGCTTCCTGAGGATGAAGAACATCACGACCAAGAACGCGAGCGAAACCACGAGCCCTATGTCGAGGTATATCCGGCTCACATCGTACTCGAATGTCACATCGTCCCTGACGACGTCGAGGTCTCCGGACCCTATCACAAGGTCAGGCAGCATCACCGGCACGGCGCCATACCCGTTCGAGACCGAGTCAAGAGACGAGTAGGCTAGCACGACTGCCTCCGCCTTGGGGTCGGGCGTCGCGCGCTTCGCGGTGAACTCGACCGCCAGCTCCTTCGACTCGAACGCTCCGAGGGTCACGTTGGTGACGGCGTCCCCGGTCTCAGGGTCTATGATCCGCGCGGACCAACCAGACGCGTTCAGCGTGTCAATGTTCGAGACCAACACGATGAAGTCGTCCTCGATGTTGCCCGTATTGTTGAGCAGGAAGGTCGTCGTCGTGACGTTGGATGATATCGGAGATGATGTGTTCAGGCTCTCTACCGCCACTGTCCTGACAGGCAGGACGCGCACCACGAGGTTCACCGTGTCCCTGGCTGAACTCTGCGCGTTGGACTTGACAGTGACCGCGACAGTGTTGTTTCCCGCGACTGGGGTGTCTTCGACCGTAACCTCGACGACCGCGTAGGCGGTGGCGCCGTTAGACCCGAAGTCCACCAAGACCTCGTCTGGGGCGAACGATACGTCGAAGTCGGTGCCCACGTAGCTGAGAGAGTATGTGTCTGCTATGTTGCCAGTGTTCTCGATCTCAATGACGTAGCTCACGGTCTGCCCGGGAGCGAGCGCCACGGTCCTGTTCGAGTCCCAAGAACCCTCGACCGAACGCTTGGTGTCCCTGATCAACGCAAAGTCGACATACACGCTGCTCTCCGCGAGCGAGACGCTCTCGCTCCGGCCATATGTGACATTCATGCCGGCCTCGGTCCTGGCCACGCTCGAACTCAGCGTGTAGTTCCCGGACGGAAGAAGGAACTGGAAGTATCCGTCGGCAGATGGGAGAGTGGTCAGCTTCGCGTCGTCCGATGCCACCACGACCTCCTCGCTGTTCGGGGCCTCTGCCACCGTCAGTCTGCCTTCAAGGTACTGGCCGATGGAGAGCTGGACGTCCAAAGACGCCCCGACGTTCCTCGGCACCGACAGGTGTGAGACCGAGACCCTCCGGTCGACCGCTCTGGTCACGTGGACGGTGTAATCGCCTGGCTGGACCTGGGCGGTGAACGCTCCCGACGAGTCGGTCACGAATGACGCGTACATCCCGTACCTGCTGTTCGGCAGCAGCTCGACGATGGCCGTGATGGGGTCGCCATCCTCGTCGACGACCGTGCCGCTCACGGTGGCGTTATCGAACCGCGTGGCGAGCTCCGAATCCAGGACCACGTCCTCGGACCCGATCGTGACGATAGACTCGCTCCAGCGCTCGACGTATATACCGACATCATCCACTGTCTCGACGTCCTCGAGCAGGAATGAGACGGCATATGTGCCCTTTGGCAGCATGAGTGAATAGTATCCGTACCGGGCCGTCTCGTTGGACGCCTGGATGCCCTCAACGGATGTAGCGGTGACAGTAGCGGCGGCCGCGGCGCCTCCGTCGATTGTCGCCAGGCCCGCGAGCTCATATGCGCGTTCGAGCGTTATGTCGTGTTCAGCATCCGTGGACGATACGACAACAGACTCCATGGCCGCGTACGCGACCTCCCCTGTCCTGCCCGTCGCATAGACGGAGTATGTGCCCGGCATGAGGAAGACGGAGTATGTGAGTGAGACAAGGTCCAACGACACGTCCTCTGGCCCGGAGAACTCCAACGCGATGTCCTGAGCTGCGCCGAGAACGACGCCTTGCACGAGCACCCTCAGCGTGGCCTCTATGTCCAGGGCCTGCACGTCTCCGCTCGGAGCCACCACGAGCGACGACTCATGCTGGTACCAAGTGCCTGGCGTGTTGTCGAGCTCGTAGTCAACCGAGATAGTGTATGAGCACGGGACCAGGAACGCGGAATAATGACCGTATGCGCCAGATACGACCTCGACCGTCGCCAGGCCGCTGTTGTCCGGTATGAACGATATGGTGACGCCGCGGATGCCGACGCCATCTGAGCTCAGCACACCCGAGACCTCGGTCTCGTCGGCCGCTGCAAGCAGCATTACGTCGGTGACGGCGGAGCCGTACAGCATCTCCCGCGACCACGAGCTGTAGCCTGGGTCGGACAGGGACACTGTGACTGACTCGCCCTTCGGGAAGACCACATCGAACGACCCATCTGACCCGGACTTGTATGTGGACATGTATCCGTCTGAGTCGGTCACGCATATGTTCGCGAACGAGGCGATCTCGTACTCCGATGGCTCCAAGTTGCCGTCGGCGTCCTGATAGAGCGTCCCGGAGACCTTGACCCCTTCGGAGAGCTTGATCAAGAGACCGATCCTATCGTCTGTGACGCTCAACGGGGCGCCGTAGACGCCCGAGCTCGTCGTCGACGCGACTATGACATCATACTCTCCCTGAGGCAGGAGCACATCGTAGCTGCCCAAGGAGTCGGTCAGAGCGCACACACGCGCGCCAGACTCCGAGACGAACGTGATGTACTGTGACTTGAGGACCTGGCTGCTCGGACCCTGAAGACCGCCCGTTATCCTGAACGCCTCATAGACCGGGAGCGTGCCGGAAATGGTCGTCGAATCCATCAGGTCTATGGACATCTGGCCAGAATACGAGCCGCTGCCCGTGGTGTAGATCGCATGGAGCGTGTACTCGCCCTGCGGCAACTCGGCCCTGACCCATCCGTACTTGTCCGTGATCCCCGATATGGCTTCGTCCGGATCGTAGTCGTCCGTGATCGAGTATGCGGAGTACGCCGCCGGGGAACCATCGATTGTGACCCTGATATCGACCGTGCACTTGTCCCAGAGAGTGATGTTCCTCTGCTGAGTGTACAAGGAATCGACTGAGAACCTCTCGTCGAACAGCGTCTTCCCATCCTCGGTCGTCGTCATGATGTACTTGGAGCCGAGCACCTGTTCGAAGATGTAAGAGCCATCTGCGGACGTCTCCATGGAGAACTCCGCATCGGAGAGCAGGTCGTCAATGACCAGCTCGACACCCGCCGCCGGCGACCCATCGGGGTTCAGCAGGTATCCGCGCAGAGACGCTGGCTCGACCGCCAGGTTCAGGATGGAACTCCCTCCCGCCGTGATGTTCTCGCCCGTGGCTATGGTCAGGTTCGCGCCGATCGCGAGCACATACAGGTCGTACTGGCCTGGGGGCACGTATCCCTCATAGGACCCCTCGGACGCGTCAAACTCGTATGTGACGCCCGAAGTGGTGTCCATCGCGTACACCGTCGCGCCCGTGATCATGTCGTCCGATTCCGCGGTGTAATTGCCCTCCTTGTCGTTGTCCCAGAAGATGTCGCCGCTGACAGTGGAACTCCTCATCACGTAGTCCTTCGTGATGATGTAGTCCATCATGCCGTCGCCGTCGAGGTCCTGCGGGACTCTCATCGACTGATCGTCGGTGACGTTGAACTTCATCCTCGTGACGACATTGCTGCCTGTGAGCCCCGGGTTCTCCGCGGCACCCTCAGATATGATCACAGTGACGTTCCCGAAGGGCGCTAGAACGGAGTACCTGCCCTCCGAATCAGTCTTCACCTGCTGATGTGGTATGCCGTACTCGTCCTGGACGGTGACCCAGATGCCTTCGACAGGGTAACCTTCCTCGGTCGTGATGGTGCCGTTCACGTACGCACCGTGGTAGTACTTGAGGAACACAGTACCGCTCTGATACAGCGAACTGGCGCTGTAATCGACCACGCCGGTGATCTCCCCTGCGGATATCTGCTTGTTCAGTTCGAGCGCCTCATCGTAGCTGACCGCACGCCAGGCGTCTGAGTGCAGCGATACCTCACTCGAAGGGTACGGGTTGAAGTAGGCGGTCCTGTAGACCACCTTGAAATGGGTCATGTTCCAGCCGGGCATAGGGGTATTCTTCTGCACAGTGCCCGAGATCCCGGGCAGGCCGTCGTTGCTGCCGCCGATGTCCGTCCCGCTCAGGCCGCACATGGCCCTGTAGAACATGCTGTCGTAGAACATGTCACCGTAGGTTATCTCGTACGATGTGATGACCATGTCCGAAGTCAGGTCCTCAAAGGCATGCGAGATGCCGTTGCTATCGACGGCCTGGATAGTGTAGAAATCATAAGGAGTGGATCCGTCAAGGCGCCTGTCGGAGAGCTTCGCCGGGGCGTAGAATATGCCCGTCTCGTAGGCTGACACGGGGAACATCCTCGAATCGACGTTGAAGTACCTGATCTCCCAGCCAGTGACCTCGCAGAGGTCATCGTAGAGACCGACGAGCGAGTCGGTGCCCACCTTCGCGAGCTCGACCCTGCCGGCAACGATCCTCGCGTTCGTCTCCGTGAGGTCGGATGACATCGGCCCATATATGTCTGGGTCGGAAAGCACCTCATCTATGATAGGCTGCTCGGGAGTCGAGAAATCGACTATCTCGCGCATGCGCTCGACATCGACGCCGTACATTTCCAGGGCGGAAATGATGCCTGCTTCCACGTCGCCGCCCATCGGGATACCTGCCTGGACCAGCCGGTATGCGAACAGGGCAATGGCATCCGATTCTGATTGGGCCATTATCACGTTACCTGTCAACTGGTATCCGTTCTGGAAGTTGTCGGCCACCGTCGGGTGCTCGCCCTCTTCGACCGCCTCGAACCCATAGTCCCACCAGGCCACGTACGCAGGTCTGGTGCTGACGGGATAGACGTCCGAGTCCTGCTCTGCGAACCAATCCCATGCGGCAGGATAGTAATACGATGGCAGCGGAAGCGAGTAGCCAAATGCACCCAGGTACCAGCTCGAACCATTGTACTCATCGTAGCCTCCAGGCCTCATGAAACTGGGCATGCTGAAGTAGATGTCCTTGTCGTAGTCCCTCTTGGTCTCAGCCGGTATGCCCGCGTCGACGCTGTACCATATGTTGGGCAGGAGGATCATGAATCCGAGGAAGAGGACGCCGACGACATGGCGTATCTTGATGCTCTTGCGCATGATCGTGAACACGGATCCGCTCGCGCCGATCATGGACTTGCGCACGCTGTTGAAATCCAGGGCATCGACGATGATGACGAACACCCACGCCGATGCGACCGCGAACGCCGGGGCAGCGTTGAACATGAACCTGCCGGCGGAGATCGCCATGAATATCGAGATCGCCATCCACGCGACCATGTATATGTACTCGGGGCCTGTGCGCTTGGGGATCCGTATCATTGCGTATATGAGCCCAACCAGGGATAGGAAGAACGTGACCATCCCGAAAGACATGGCCAGTTCCGAGAACTGCGGCGCCCTTGCCTCCGAAATCGTCGAGTACAGCTTGCTCTGGCTGAAGTACCCCTGACCGCTCATGATCGCATCGGCCAGCCATGGATAGAAGATGACCAACGCAGCGATGATAGCCGCGGAGATGCCCATGATCACAGGCAGTGAGACGGTCCATGGGGAGTCTCTCGAGACCACGAACATGATGCCGAAGAACAGGCCTCCAGCAGTGAGCAGCACGGGTACGAGGAACCTGTCGTCGAAGAACGAATCGATTCCTCCAAAGGTGAGGCTGTAGTTGGCGTAGTACGGGAACGCCAGCAGGTAGCCGAAACCCATCGAGATCAGGAGGATCAGAGTTATGCTCGTCGAGTCCTGGTACCTGAACATGTTGACGAACAGCTGGATGAGGTAGTATGCCAGTACGATGACCGTGACATAGGCGAACCCGACCCAGGTCATCATCAGTGTGGCGTAGGCGACCCCGGCCATGAGTGCATAGAGCACCGCTGTCCGGCTGTCTTTGAAGTAGTTCTTGAGCCCGGCCACGATGCTGGTCCTGCTCGTCCAGCTCTCAACCCACTTCCTGTGCTCCTGGGCCTTGATAGACTTCAGGAGGAAGTAGAACATCACGACGATGATGAACAGGATGAGTGCGTCATGGTCGGCGTTGGAGAGCACGCTGCGCTGAACATGCGCAGGCATGATCGCGAAGAACAGCGCGGCAGCCATGCCGACCCGTCGGCCGAATATCTCCTTGCCCAGGAAGTACACTGGCACGATCGTCAGAGCGCCCCAGAACGCAGTAGACCAGACGAGGAAGAATCCGACGGAATCGTCGACCGAGTCGAACAGCCCTTCCATCAGCACGGCCGGGATGGCCACAGACATGCTGAAGAACGGAGGCCTCGGGTTGACTAGGTTGTCAGGGTAGCTGAGCAGCGGGTCCCTGAACAGGCTCTGACCCGTCTCGACGTGGTAATCGATGATCCTGCGCCAATAATACGAGTCAGACCCGCCCGAGACGAGGTAGTCGTTCTCAGCTGACGTCTCGTAGGCAAAGTATGACCGTATGAAGAGCGCAAGCAGGAATATGAAGGTCAGCATGAGCAATGCCGGCCCGTTTGTTCTCATCCACTTGCCCAACTCGCTCGGCCCCCCGCCCCCCCTCGAAAGCTTGGGCATAAAGGACCTAGCAGGACTATCCCTTGCTTCGGCCAACGATAACTCCACCTAGTCGCGATAGTAGCCCACCGATGCCTGGGGTGCTATATATACGTTAGGGGCCACGTCCTACGGACGTGGTACCCCAAAAAGAGACCGGCTGGCATACCACGGTTCGGCATTGCGCGGACGACCTCTCGGACAGGTCAGTGCCCTCAGCGCACGGAGGCCGTCTCGTCTGCCAACTTGCGGGCCGCGGCCCCGGGGTCCGGGGCGTCGTAGATAGCCCTCCCGACTATGACGAAGTCCGCTCCTGCCCTCAGCGCATCCGAGGCCTTCCCACCCTGGGCGCCCACGCCCGGACTGATGATCTCGAGGTCGCCTATGATCCTCCTGAGGTCCGAGATCCTCTCGGGCCTAGTCGCCGGGGCCACTATGCCTCTTGCGCCGGCGGCCTTTGCGAGGGCTGCGAACTTGTCCGCGAGGGGAGCGGTGAACTGCCTGCCGCCAGGGTGGCTCATCTCCGTCACGACGAACACCTGCCCCTTGGCAGCATCGACACACGCCTTGACCGAGTCGTCGCCTGTGAACCCGTGGCAGATGACCGCGGACGCGCCCCTGGCCATCGCCTGTTCCACGATCAGCCGGTTCGTGTTCGGTATGTCCGCGACCTTGAAGTCGCATATCACATGCTTGATTCTCGAGAGCTCGGTGATCATGCCCGGCCCCGCTCCGAGGACCAGGGGCCAGTTTATCTTGATTGCGTCCACGTGGTCCTTGACCGCGTCGACTACCCGGCGCGCGTCCTCCTGGGTCGTGACATCGAGGGCGAGGATCACCCTCGTGTTCTTCTCGATCTTCATGGCTGGTGAATCGGCAGGCGTTCAATTAATCCTTCGCCACCACGTCCATTCAATAACCCCGACGACATACGAGTGGGCGTGGGCAAGATACGGCGGCTGAAGAATGGATCCGCATATACTGGCGCCCTGCCACAGGGCTGCGTGCTGTGCGAACAGGGGGCGAAGCTCGTCCTCTTGGTCACCGGCAGATGCGCGAGGAGATGCGGGTACTGTCCGCTGTCCGCACAGAAGAAGGGGAAGGACGTCTTCTTCGCGAACGAGAGGAGGATACAGGCTGTCGACGAGGCGCTCGAAGAGGCTGGACTCATGGACGCCCTCGGGACGGGCATCACCGGCGGGGACCCGCTGATCGCGGTCCAGCGGACCGTGGACTCCATCAGAGCACTCAAGAAGCGGTTCGGGAAGGACCATCATATCCATCTCTACACATCGACGACCGACAAGACCAGGATAGACAGAGTCGCGAGGGCGGGCCTGGACGAGATCCGGTTCCATCCCCCGGTCAGCCTCTGGAAGAGGCTTGAGAGGTCCGAGTTCGCCGACGCGCTCAAGCTCTCGAAGAAGAGGGGGATGACCGCTGGGCTCGAAGTGCCCGTCATCCCTGGACGGGGCGAGGACATCGTCGCCTTGGTCCGGTCGGCGGACGCGCTCGGCCTCGACTTCGTCAACCTGAACGAACTCGAGTTCTCAGAGACCAACTGGAGGGCGCTCAGGGCCATGGGCTTCGACGTCAAGGACGATATCTCCTCGGCGGCCGCCGGGAGCCAGGAGCTGGCGCTCAGCGTTCTCAGGACGGACATCGCTATGCCGCTCCACTACTGTTCTTCATCGTTCAAGGACGGCGTCCAGCTCAGAGAGAGGATCGCCAGGCGCGCCCGGAACGTGCGCAGACCGCATGAGATACTCACGAACGACGGCACTCTGCTCAAAGGGGTCGTCGAGACGGCGGACCCTGCTGGGACCGCGCGCGCGCTCGCCCGGGACTTCAGTGTGCCCGCGAGGTTGATGTGGATAGACGAGGAGAAGGCTCGGCTCGAGGTGGCGGCATGGGTCCTCGAGGAGGTCGCGCCCGAGCTGAAGCTGCGGTCGTTCATCGTCGAAGAATATCCCACGGCGGACAGGCTCGAGGTGGAGCGCTCGCCGCTCAGGCGACGCTGATGCTCTGGATGTTGTGGTGCCTGCTGACGATCTCCCTCGCTATCCTGAGGTTCCGGCCGTTCTTGCCTATGGCTTTCCCCTTCACCTTAGGGTCCACGGTCACGGTCGCGTGCCTGATGGTCCCCCTGTCCTCGAGGGCCACGGACTGTACGCTGTAGGTGTGGAACACGTTCTTGACGAAGGTCTCAGGGTCCTCGGAGTACTCTATCACGTGGATGTTCTTGCCCGTGAGGTTCTTGAGGCGGATGACGTTCTCGCCCTTCTTGCCCACGGCTCTCGAGCCCTGGCCCTTCTCGACCACGAACACGAGCTTCTCCTCGGTCTCCAGGCAGTCCTTGACCTGCGTGCCCGTGACCTTCTCGAACAAAGAGATGTACCGGAGGGTATCCTCCGTAAAGGTGATTTCGCCCATTGGCATCAGTCCCTCACGCAGAGAGGATGTTGGACTCCCCAGGACTCACGATCGCCAGCGCGGATATCGGGAACGGCTTCCCGCACGCGGCCCCGAGCTCGACGTTCGTCCCTGGATATGCGAGCAGCTTCACTCCGCTCATGCCCTCGAAGCCGTCCTTATCGGGACAGTTGCTCGCCAGGACGACCATCTTCGCCTCGCCCTTGCCCACGCACTTCCTCGTCTCAGCGAGGCCGAACCTGACGTCTCCCGATGAGGCCGCTGCCTTTAGCGCTCTCACGATATCCATGTTCACGCACCTTCCTTCTTCGCCGGGGACCATACCAGGTTGACTGCGCCGGTACCGACTGTAACTGGCTGGCCAACTATAATGTTTTCTACAACGCCCTCGAGCAGGTCCACCTCGCCGGTGATGGCTGCGCGCAACAGGTGGGTCGATGTTATCTCGAACGCCGCCCTCGCGAGCACGCTCGACTTCCGGCCGGATATGCCGTGCCTGCCGATCGCCTTCACGTCGCCGTCGTTAGTCATCAGGTCCGCGACGAGCATGATGTGCCTTATGTCGACCGTCAGGCCCTGCTCGTCCAGCGTCTTCGACGCTTCGACGATGAGAGAGTTCCTGGCCGCCTCGATCCCGAGCACCTCGAATATCTCGAGTATGCTGTTGGTCGTGGTGTTGGCCCTGTCGACGAGGTCTATCTCGAGGACCTTCTCGAGGTTGGAGCCCTCGGTGTACACCACGTATCTGCCGTTGACCTTGCGTATCACGGCCCTCGTGATGCCGTCGATGCCCTTGATGGGGGTGTGCTTCGTGTCCTCGGATATCCTCTGGAGCTTCTTGTACGAGGGCTCGTCGCACTTGATCACGACGTTGCCCTCGCGCATCTCCGCGAGGCCTTTGAGGCCCTTCGCCTTGTTCAGCTTCCTCAGGACCTCCTCAGGCGTGATGGACTTCCGCTCGATCTTGCGCTTGTCGAGCCTGACCATGACCTCCATGTTGTTGATGTCCGTCTCGACATCTGCGATGTCGATGATCTTCGTCAACTCGATGTTCGACGCGATCTGACGGACCTTCTCGAGGTCGTCCTGGGCGGCTTTCTCGAGGTGTATCTCCATGATCGGGGTGCTGGGCACGCGCCTCGCGTCCACGATCTCGATGAGCCTCGGAAGGCCGAGTGTGACGTTCATCTCGGCGACACCCGCGTAGTGGAAAGTCCTCATGGTCATCTGCGTACCAGGCTCGCCTATGCTCTGAGCGGCTAGGATGCCCACGGACTCGCTCGGGTCGATCCTGTGCATCTCGTGCCTGTCGCACGTGAGTTCCAGTATCCTCTTCAGGTGCTTGTCCGGGATATCGGCGCCGTCCAAGCGGGCAGCGATCTCGTGCAGGACCTCCCACGGGAGTTTCCTGCCCATGTCGTCGACCATCTTCTTGAGCTTCACCTCGAACGGGGTCGACCTCTGGACCTTGGCCGGGACCTCCTTCTTCTCGATCTTGAGGACCTTGAGGGGCTTCTCCTTCTTCTTCTTGGGAGCCCTCTCCTTGGCCTTGACCGCGGCAATGACCTGCTTGAGCTTCCTCTCGCCTATGAGCTTCTCGATCTCCCTGAGGGTCTTCTCATGGGCCCTCGCGACCTTCGTGAACGTGTAGCCGGCCTTGACCAGCATCTCAGCGGTCTTGGCATCGACGCCTTTGTTCAGGAAGACCTCTGCTGGATCCTTACCCATTGCTCATCCCTCCTCTCCGCCGCCAGGTTCGAAGTCTGGCTCCTCTTCAGTCTCCGGCTCCTCCGGGGTCTCCAGCAGGTCCCTGTCCTGGATACCATAGCTGACGACGCCCTTCTCCTGGACCTTCGCGATGAGCTCGCCCTTGTCCCCGAGGACGCTCAGTATGATGTCGTCGACGTCGACGGCCTCGCCCTGGACACTCCTCGTCGGGTCGATGCCGTCCTCGCCGTACTCGAGCTGTATGATCGTGCCGGCCGTGTTCCTCACGGAACCGTCCTGCATGACCTTCAGGTCCTCGAGCGCGTTAATCAATCTCCTCTGCATGTATCCTGACCTCGATGTCCTCACGGCCGTATCGACCAGGCCTTCCCTGCCACCCATCGAGTGGAAGAAGTATTCAGTCGGTGTGAGGCCGCTCTTGTATGAGTTCTTGATGAACCCTCTCGCCTCGGACCCGAGGTCGCCCTTCTTGAAGTGCGGCAGCGTGCGGTTCCAGTAACCCCTGGACAGACGCTCGCCCCTGACGGCCTGCTGACCGATGGCACCGGCCATCTGCGACAGGTTCAGCATCGAGCCCCTCGCGCCGCACCTGGCCATTATGACGGCCGAGTTCTCCATGCCGAGGTGCCTGCCCGCGATCTGACCGGCTGTGTCCCTGGCCTTGCCCAGGACCTTCATGATCTCGACCTCGAGGGTCTCCTCGAGGGACCTGCCGGGCATCTGTTCGAGCTCGCCGCGCCTGTACGCGCCCACGTGCTCCTCGACCTTGAGCCTCGCCTGTGTCATCGCGTCGTCTATCTCCCTCTTGGCCTGGTCGGGGATGTCCTCGTCATCTATGCCCGTGGTGAAGCCGCGGACCATGATGGCTCCGATGGCCATCTTGGTCGATTGGTCGATGAACCGCCTCGCGGTGTCGGGGCCGTAGTCCCTGGATAGCTTGTCCAGTATGCGGCCCTTGAACGCCCCGATGGCCTTCTCGTCGATCGTGCCAGTCACGAGAATGCCGTCGCGTATGACCACGAACGAGTCGTGCTCGCACGCCTCCTTCTTGCACTCGTCGCACCTCTGGCATATGGACGACTTGAAGGTCATGTGGAGGTCCTTGGGCAATATGAGGCTGAACAGCTGCTTGCCGCCCCAGTACTCGATCCCGCCGTCCTTGACCAGCGGCTTGGGCATATCGAGTCCGGGTATCTTCTCCATGATCCTGAGGGTCTCCTCCCTCGTGAACTTCGAGTCCTCGTGCGTCAGGAGGAACGCGCCCGTGATGTGGTCGTGTATGCCCCCTATGACCGGGCCTCCGAACCTCGGGCTCAGGATGTGCTCCTGGACCCTCATGAGGACCTTGGCCTCAGCCCGCGCCTCCTCACTCTGGAGCACGTGCAGGTTCATCTCGTCGCCGTCGAAGTCCGCGTTGTACGGCGGGCACACGCACAGGTTGAACCTGAACGTCTTGTGCGGCATGACCCTGACCTCGTGCGCCATGATGGACATCCTGTGCAGGGACGGCTGCCTGTTGAACAGCACGATGTCGCCGTCCATCAGGTGCCTCTCGACGATGTACCCAGCCTCGATGCCTTCCGCGACGGTCGCGGCGTTCTTGTCCGTGATCTTGATCCTGCGCCCGTCCGAGCGGATGATGTAGTTCACGCCAGCCTTGTACACGTCGCCGGGCGGGGCCGGCCCGCGCGAGGCCATCTCCTTCGCGACGGCCAGGTTTCTATCTGTGACCCTTATCGGCACCGTCAGCTCTCTGGCGGCAGCAATCGGCACGCCGACCTCGTTCACAGAGAGCATCGGGTCCGGGGATATCACTGTCCTCGCGGAGAAGTTGACCCTCTTACCTGACAGGTTCGACCTGAACCTGCCTTCCTTGCCCTTCAACCTCTGCACGAGGGTCTTCAGTGGCCTGCCGGACCTGTGCCTCGCGGGCGGTATGCCCGATGTCTGGTTGTCGAAGTAGGTCGTGACATGGTACTGCAACAGCTCCCAGAGGTCCTCTACGATGAGCTGGGGCGCGCCCGCGTCCCTGTTCTCCCTCAGCCTCTGGTTGATCCTGAGCACGTCCACGAGCTTGTGCGTCACATCGTCCTCGGACCTGTCCCCGGACTCCAGCGTGATCGATGGCCTCACTGTGACCGGCGGCACCGGCAGCGAGGTCAGGATCATCCACTCCGGCCTGGACACGGTCGGGTCCATGCCGAGCGAGATCATGTCCCCCTCCGGTATGCGCTCGAGCCTCTCCCTGACCTCCTTCGGAGTGAGCTTGTGCCCCTCCTCCCTGAAGGTCGTGGGCTTGTCGAGCGTTATCTTGAGCTGGACCGTCCCGCAGTGCGGGCACGTGGTCCTGGACGCGGCGTCCTTCGCGGCCTCCTTGGTGACCGTGGCGGTGTCCAGGGTGTCTCCACCTAGTTCCTCCATCCGGTCCCTCTGCCTCAGGTACTCGGCCGCCTGCTCACCCGTGAGCAGAAGCCTGCCGCACGAGCGGCAGGTGGACTGCAGGAGCTTCTTGATCTCCTTCACGTATCCTACGTGTATAACGGGCATCGCGAGGTCGATGTGCCCGAAGTGTCCAGGACACTCATCGACCTTCTTCCCGCAGGTCTTGCACCTGAGCCCGGGCTCGATGACACCGAGATGCGGGTCCATGAGCCCCATGTCGATCGGGAAGCCGTCGTCGTCGTAAGTGTCGGCCGTGATGATCTTCGTCGCACTCATCTTGCGTATCTCGTCCGGCGACAGCTGCGCGAACTTGATCGCAGATATCCTCTTTGTTACGCCAGAGACCATCATTTCAAATCCTCCAGCTGAAGACGCATGACCACACCAAGGGACAGCAACTCGTCCAAGAGCAACTTGAACGCATATGATGTCTGCACCTGGTATACCTTCGAGTTGTTGCCGCAGACCGGGCACCTGAGCGTGCCGCGCCTGTCGAGTATCGCGATGTGGCCGCAGCTCGGGTTGCCGCACACGTACTGGAGCGTCCCGTCGGACTCGTCCAGGAGCCTGTCCTTGATGACCATGGCCGCGCCGTGGCCTATGAGACAGTCCCTCTCCATCTCGCCGAACCTCAGGCCGCCCTGCCTCGAGCGCCCCTCCGTCGGCTGTCTCGTGAGTATCTGGACCGGGCCTCTGCTCCTGACATGGAGCTTTCCGGAGACCATGTGGTGCAGCTTCTGGTAGTAGATCACGCCGACGAACACCTCTGCCTCTATCTTTCGGCCGGTGATGCCATCGTACATGACCTCGTTGCCGTTCTGCTTGAAGCCGTTCTTGACGAGTGCGTCTCTGAGGGCCTCTTCCCTCTCGCCGCTGAAGCCCGTGCCGTCAATGAACCTGCCCTCCATCGAACCGACCTTGCCCCCGACCATCTCCAGCACGTGAGCCACGGTCATACGCGACGGGATGGCGTGCGGGTTGATGATGAGGTCTGGCACAAGGCCGTCCTCCGTGAACGGCATGTCCTCCTGGGGCACCAGCAGGCCTACGACGCCCTTCTGGCCGTGCCTAGATGCGAACTTGTCTCCGAGTTCAGGGGTCCTCTCGTCCCTGACCTTGACCTTGACCAGCCTGGAGCCGTTCTCCGACTCCGTCAACATGACGGAGTCCACCCAGCCCTTCTCGCCGGGCCTGACGGTGACCGATGTCTCACGCCTCTTCTGCGGCGTCAGGAAATCCGCCTCCTCCTCGAGGAACCTCGGGGGAGAGGTCTTGCCTATGAGCACGTCGCCGCCCTCGACCCTGGTCTCGGGGCTGATGAGCCCGTCCTCACCCAGGTTGCTGTATGAGAGGTCGGCCCTCGCGCCCCTGACATCGGGGCTCGGTATCTCGAAATGGTCCTCCTGGCCGCCGGGGTACCTGCGCTCCTCCGCCCTGTACGTCCTCATGAACGCAGAGCGGCCCAGGCCGCGCTCCACGGAGGACTTGTTCATGACTATGGCATCCTCCATGTTGTATCCCTGGTACGACATGATAGCTACGACGAAATTCTGTCCCGCGGGCCTCTGGGCGAACGACACGAACTCCATCGGCTTCGTGGTCGTCAGGGGCTTCTGCGGGTAGTGCATCACATGACTCCTAGTGTCCGGCCTGGTCCTGTAGTTGGAGGAGCTGAGGCCGAGCGACTGCTTCGCCATGCCTGAACCCATCGTGACCCTCGGACTGGAGTTGTGCTCTGGATACGGCACGAGCGCCGAGCACACGCCGAGGATGACCATCGGGTCTATCTCGACATGGGTGTGCTCATCTTCGAGAAGCGACTCGACCTGCATCGTGCCGCCGCAACTCTTACACTCCAGGACGATCTTGCCCTCCTCGCCCGGGTTGCGCCAGTCGACGTCCGTTTCAGACAGCAGCTTGCCGCAGTGGTCGCACTTCTGAGGGGCTCTGAACGCCGACACGGCGGTGTACGAGTCCTCTTCCTCCTCAGCGTCGATCCACTCGACCACGCCCTCCCGGATGAGGTCTGCCCACTTCGCCTTGTGCGAGCGCATGTCCTCGACATGCCTGTGGTTCAGCAGGGTCTTCCCGTGACGAACGACGAGCAGCGGCCTCCTCAGCCTCCCCTCGTCGCAGTTGATTATGATCTCGTTCATGTTGTCGTCGAAGCGCACATTCACCTCTGGCGACAGCAGCCCAGAACGCCTCCTCTGCCTGATCTCCTCGACGAGCTCCTTGGGCTTGTCGTGCAGGCCGATGAGGTCTCCGTTCACGTACACACGCGTCTCGGTGGTCTGCTGCTCGCTCACTTCCTTCACGCCGAGGTCGCGGAGCAGCCAGATGACATCCTTGTCATCCGTGCCCTCGCTCACATCCACGATGAGCGCGCAGTTCTTGACAAGGCCGCAGTTCTGGCCCTCAGGGGTCTCGTTGGGACAGAGCCTGCCCCACTGTGTCGGGTGCAGGTCACGGGCCTCGAAGTGCGGCTGGCTCCTCGTGAGCGGAGACGTCACGCGCCTAAGGTGTGACAACGCGCTCATGTTGGACGTCCGGTCCAGCAGCTGTGACACTCCGGCCCTGCCGCCGACCCAGTTGCCCGTCGCGAACGCGTGCAACAGCCTGTGGGTCAGCAGGTCCGGCCTTATGGCCGAAGATATCCTGAGACCTTTCTTCCTCGTGTAACCCCGCTCGAGCTGGTACTTCAAATCCTTGATCAGGTTCGTGAACGCGACCCTGAAGAGATCCTCCATGAGGTCGCCCGCGAGCTTCAGCCTCTTGTTCGCGTAGTGGTCCTTGTCGTCCTCCTTACGCTTGCCGAGCTCCAGCTCCAGAATCGTGCGCGCCACACGCCCGAGGAATATGGACTTCTTCATCCTCGCGTCCGCGGTGTCGCCCAGGTGCGGCAGGAGCGAGCGGTCGATTATGCTCTCGACCTTCTTCGCCCTGTACTCCTTAGCCTGGCCCGTGGCGAACTTGCGCTCGAGGAACAGTATCGCGTCCTCAGTCGTGTATATGCCATTCGGAGGGTACAGCTTCTTGTTCTGACACTCCTCGATGTTGGCGTACACGATGTTGGCCATCTGCGGGTCGGAGACTATGGACTTGTAGATCTCCTCGTCGCTCTCCATCCCGAGGGCCTTCATGAGCACTATGAGAGGTATCTGGCCCGATGCGGCCGGAACCGAGACGACCAGTATGCCGTCCTTCTTCTTCTCCATCAGGGTAAGGGCCCTGTAACCCTCCTTCTGTGAGAACACCTTGGCCACATGCAGGCTGGTGCCGTAGCGCTCGTTCGTCTCGACCATCACCCTGTTGGGAGCGAGGTCCTCGAGCGATATGAGCGCCCTCTCCGTGCCGCCTATGATGAAGTAGCCGCCTGGGTCGCACAGGTCCTCGCCCATGTCGACCAGGTACTTGTCGACGTCTTCGGCGGTGGGCTCGCGGTCCATGTCGATGTTGTCCTTGTGCAGGTTGCACTTCTTGGACTTCGCCATCACCGGAAGGTCGCCGATATGGACCTTCTCCGGCTCTCTCTCGATGCCGTCCTCCAGGATCGTGAACTCGAGCATGATGGGGGCGGAGTAGTTGAGGTTCCTCAGCCTGGCCTCCATCGGGTAAAGGTCGTGGGTCGCGCCGTTGGCCTCCTTGATTACGGGCCTGCCCACCGTGATCGTCGGCCTGGCCGACGCGTCGATGAGGCCGGTCTTCTCGTCCCGCCTGCGCCCAATCCTGATCTCGATGATCTTGCCCTCGGTCCTGTCTGGGTCGAGCCTGATGACCCCCCTGTCACTCTCATCAGGAGATGCGCGGACGTTGTCCACGATCTTCTGCATCCGGCTGTTCGGATGGTCTATCGTTGGCAAGAAGTCGTTATACGATGCTATGTGGTGGTTGACGATGCTGCGCTCTCGGAAATAGGTTTCTACAAGTTCCCTCAAGGGTTCACCCCCGCACGACCAGCCGGTAGCTGGTTGAGACGCCGCTGGTCCGGCTGCGCCTCACGATCTTGACTACCATTCCCTCTTCGACTGGGCCCGAGATCGCGTCGAGTGCGCGAATGCACGGGTCCGAGATCCTGATCTTCGGAAGCTGGTCCTTGGTCAGCTTCAGGTCCTTCAGAATCTTCTCGGCCTCCTTCTCCGACAGGAGATGATGCTCGGGCACGAGCTCATGCTCCAGAACGTTAAATTCTCCGGCCATCTAGATCACCGCACGAGCCCAAGGATGTTCCACTGGTCGCCGCTCCCCCGTTTCTCCCACAGACCGATTCCGTCGCCCGGCGGGCCCGCGGGGATTTCCGAGACTAGTCTGTTAGGCATAGTCATTCGAACCCCGGGCCACCTGCTTAAAAGGCAGATGCTCTTTCTAGGGAAACCGACACATCGAGAATGCATGAGATTTCCTACCTAGCTGAGCTACGGGCCCTGGGCGGCGTGGATACCCTAGGCTGCGTTAGCAGGCCGTGTAGTCTCTTCAAGTATTTAATGACTCCTTTGAACCAACGAGTTTCCCGGTCCAAGCACGGGTATTGCCCTTTGTTATACCCGTATTAAATATAAATAACTGTATAAAACGCCCTGCTTGGACAACAGTTATGTACCCACCCCGTGACACGACATATCATGCCGCCGCCTGTTCCGCACACCAGTTGGGAGGACCAGTATGTCGACCACTTAGTCTGTGATCGATGACATGAACTCGCTCACATAGGCCCCTATGCCCGCTTCCGAGCCGGGGGACAGGGGCCCTCTGACCGCGACCACCCCAACCTTGAGCACAGGCGTGTGCACCTTCGCACCCTTGGACCGCGCCAGGTCGTGCATCTTCGCCGCAGCACTCGCGCCGTCCTTCGCGATCACCTCGTCCATCTCGGTGTCGAACGCAGCGACCGGTCTCTTCCCCCATGAATCCCAGTCGATACCTTTTATGAACCTCCTCATCCTACCCGTCATGCTGCCGAGCCTTGTGGGCGAACCCATGAACATGAAGTCCCCTTCGAGTCGGCCCTTGAGTGCGTCTCTCACCCGCAAGAGCTGGGCCGAGTGACCCTCAGCCTCGAGCCGCGCCGCAATCATCTTGGCGACGAGCTCAGTGTTGCCGTAGACGCTATCGTAGACGATGACTCCCTTCATCTCGATCCCGCTCGCAGGGAGTGCTATAGCATTATATACAGATAGGATATTCCTCAGCCCCGAGGTAGAAGAACTTGGAAAGCCAGGAGAAGGTCTGCTCCTCTTGTGGAATCCGCCTTGTGAAGAAAACAGAGACTACGTTCCTCTGTCCAAAGTGCGGGCAGGCCGAGATCGGACGGTGCATGAACTGCAGGGACCAGAGCGTGCACTACAAGTGCCCCGCGTGCGGGTTCACAGGTCCGTGAGGTGTTTTGAGTGGGTGAAGTCGGCCTCCAATACAGGGTCCTGCCAGAGGACATCGACGTGGACCTTGACAAGCTCGAGAACGGCATCAAGGCGGCCCTGCCTGAAGGCGCAGCGCTGAAGATGGCCGAGAAGAGGCCTGTCGCGTTCGGACTCAAGGCGCTCCACGTGCTCATCGTTCTTGACGACAAGAAGGGCGGCGCAGAGCAGGTCGAGACGGCCATATCCGGCGTGCCCGGCGTTCAGAGTGTCGAGATAGTCGAGATGGGACTGCTCTGACTACTGGATGATGAGAGAACTCACTTCTTCTTAGGCTTGGCCTTCGCGGGCCGAGTGGCGCACGACCGCAGGACGTCTCTCAGCTCCCTTTGGAGCCTGATGTTCTGTTCGAACTGCTCGTCGTCCTCTGACAGCAGGGCAGCATATTCCATCATGCTCTGCTTGACGAAGAAGGCGACATCGCCCATCTCCCCGATCTTGTCGGACCATTCATTCGTCTTACAGCAGGACTCCATTTCCTTGACGACCTTTGCGACCTTCGAAACGGTCTCAGAATCCACGGAGGCCAAGAGACCCAGCTTTGTCAGCCCCTCAAGGGCGCCCTTCGAGAGTTCGCTGTATGTCTGCTTATGGGCAGCCTCGCCGTGAGAGAGCATGAACATCTCCGCGGCGGACCGATAATATGTCTCTATAAAGTGGCCAATGCGCTCCTCGCGCGAGACCTCGACCATGGCCGCAGCCTTCAACTTCCTGATGTGATGATATATCGCCTGAACGGTGAGTCCCATCTCGGCGGCGATCTGGCTTACCGTCATCTCCTTGACTCTCAAGAGGTAGATGATCTTCCTCCGGGTCTCATCAGCCAGCAGCTCGAAGGCCTTTGGGTCCTTGATGGTCTTGATCGACTTCAAGCGTTATCACCGTTAAAACATATGGTATCACAGTAATATAATGCTTTTCGCACTACAATGTCGTTTTTCGTATTCTCACGCAGGTATTACTCATTAAAACGATGGTTTTATTAGGACAAAGCACCATTGGTGTCCAACAAGGAGCTGATTGAACTTGCTCGGAAGGACCGCCAAGGCATTCCCCGGGGCTCTGATAGTCAGGGCGCGAAGAACCGCGCTCTTCGAGATCTGGATGAACACAGAGATAGCGTCCAGGGGGCGCACGATATGAACTTGGGACACCATGTGCTCCCCTCAGCCGGGAGACCCAACGATGAGGTGGTCCGCTACGTCCGCACCGAGTACGGCGAGAGCGACGCGAGCTGGCTCTCATCGACGGCAGTCAGGGACTCGTGCCTGAGACTCCCGGGCGAGACTGGCTCCCCAACAGGGACTCGCCTGGTCAGATCACACGCGATGCCCCGCGAGCAGTCGGCTCATTGCTGCCCTGTGATCAGCACTCTCTCCGACGAGCGGCGGCTCAACGGACTCTCCCCGAGAGGTGAGCTTGCTGGCGAGCGATGAGCGGACCTGTTCCTATTGCGGACGGTTGTGTGAATGCGACTCGGCGAGATGTCCGAGGTGCGGCAACGTCTTCAGGAAGGAGCGAGAGGGACACGCTCCCTCGGACGACATCATGATCAACGTCCCCGACGCCCCTGGAGTCACTCTCTCCAGATGAACGAACGCCCCCCTATGACCGACACGGGGACGTCTGGGACAAACACCTTCGCCTTCTGCAGAGCGGATAGAATACGATCAAATGGTTTGCTGGAAAAGGTTTGACCACGTTCGCCGCGTCTGGCTTCAGGCCTTCGGCGGCGGCAGGATGTACCCGCCCTTCATGAGGTACTTCGTCTGGTCCCTGGCCCTCTTGATGATGGCCGACGCGGTGTCGTAGAGCTCCTTCCTGCTCTTCTTCTCCCTCGCGAGCCCCTCGTTGATGGCGGCCATGCCGACTGCCGCGGCCTCTCTCGGGAAGACATCCCACTCGTCCATCGTCGGGACGATGTAATCCTCCCTCAGGCCGTTGTCCTCGGCCGTCTTCGCGATCTCCAGGACCGCGGCCAGGCACATCGTGTCCGAGATGGTCTTCGCCTTCACGTCCAACGTGCCTCTGAATATGCCGGGGAACCCTAGCGAGTTGTTGACCTGGTTCGGGAAGTCGGACCGGCCCGTCGCGACGACCTTAGCGCCGGCCTCCTTGGCTTCCCATGGCCATATCTCGGGTATCGGGTTCGCGGTCGCGAACAAGATTGAATCGTCCGCCATGCCCCTGATCCATTCAGGCTTGACAGTGCCAGGGCCTGGCTTGGAGGCCGCGACAACGATGTCGGCGCCCTTCATGGCGTCGGCGGGGGTGCCCACGATGCCCTCCTTGTTCGAGTGTTCGCACATGAACCACTTCTCCTTGTACTCGGCCTTCGTGTCCTCTCTGCCGAGGTGGAGCGTGCCTTTGGAGTCGCACATGATCATGTTGCCCCACTTGAAGCCAGAGACCTGCATGATCCTCGATATGGCGATGTTCGCAGCGCCCGCGCCGATGAACACGGCCTTCATCTCTGAGGGCTTCTTCCCGACGATCTTCGCGGCGTTTATCGCGCCCGCGGCGACGATCGTGCCCGTGCCCTGTTGGTCGTCGTGCCAGACAGGTATCTCGCACTCGGCCCTCAGGCGCTCGAGTATGTAGAAACACTTCGGCTGCGAGATATCCTCCAGGTTCACTCCTCCAAGGGAGGGCTGGAGCACCTTGACGGTCTCGATGATCTTCTCAGGGTCCTTCGTGCCCAGGCATATCGGGTATGCGTCCACGCCTCCCAGGTACTTGAACAGGAGCGACTTGCCCTCCATGACCGGCATGCCCGCCTCGGGACCGATGTCTCCGAGACCCAGGACCCTCGTGCCATCCGATATGACAGCGACGGTGTTCCACCGGTTGGTGTGGATGTATGACAGGTCCTTGTTCTTGTTGATCGCCTTGCACGGCTCGGCCACGCCAGGCGTGTACCAGATCGCGAAGTCGCTGAAGTCCCTGACCGCGCATTTCGAGACGATCTCGATCTTGCCCGCATAGAACGGGTGGTAAATCATGGCGAGCCTAGCGGGCTCGTACGCCTTCTTCAGGAGCTGGTCCACCGTGACCTGCTTGGGAGCAGGTGCCGCCTTCGGCTTGGTCTTCTTGACAGGTGCCTTCTTGACGGCCTTCTTCTTCGCAGCCTTTGATTTCTTCGCCATTCGATTCTACCCCTTTGTATCCGTATCGACGTCGAAACTCGTTGGTCGCGTTCGCCAATTCTGACGACCGCGACGGTCGTTTGTTACGCTTCTTGCTACCAGCAGGTGATAATTTCGACGGATTAATACGTTGTCATCGTACGGTTCCGCTTCCCGCGTCGGGCTCCCGGGGCCCGCTCCGAGAACTGTACATATTATCAGGGTAAATCGATTCGGAACGGACATGAAGGTAGTCCTCCTCGACGGATACACGGATGAGCCTGCGTGCCTCGGCGTGCCGCCCTACGTATCGCCATACATACGGCTCTGCTACGGGGCCGCGATGGCGACTGGCGCAGATGTCAGGTACCTGACGATAGACCAGTGGAGAGCAGACCACAGTTCGCTGCCGGAAGGAGACCTCCTTGCCGTCGTGAGGAACGTCGCCGTTCCTGGGAAGTATCTCAGGGGCATGCCTGCGAGCGACCGGGAACTCACCGCGATATGCGCTGGATTCAATGGACCCAAGGTTGCGAGCCTCGGTACTGGCCCGGGGATGGTCAGGAAGGAACTGCGGGACTCATTCGACCTCGTCGCGTCGGGGGACCTCGACGCCGTGATCTTCGACGCTGTCGCGGCCAGGTCCCTTGGAGACAGGCGGAGGTCGGATGAGGAATGGAACACATGGCTCGTTCGCGGGGCTGATGTCTGTGCCCTGCACCCCGACATATGGGGGCCTTTGATCGCGGAGGTGCAGATGTACAGAGGCTGCGTCAGATACGTGTCTGGTGGGTGCAGATTCTGCATAGAGCCGCTCTACGGGAAAGTGTCGTTCAGGGACCCTGGCGCGATACTCGATGAGGTGCGCGCACTTAGCCGCGCGGGCGTGCGCAACTATAGGTTGGGCGCGCAGTCGTGCGTGTACTGCTACCAGTCGAAAGAGGTGGGAAGGTCAGAGACTCCGAGACCTAACCCGGAAGCTGTGGAATCGCTCCTTAGAGCGATATCCGAGGAGGCAAGACCGGATGTGTTCCATCTGGACAACGCAAACCCGGCAATCGTGGCGGAGCATCCAGAGGAGGCCCGGAGGATCACGAAAGCAATCGCGCAGCATTGCACCAGCGGCAACGTTCTCGCGTTCGGGCTCGAGTCCGCGGACCCTGCTGTGACCAAGGCGAACAACCTGAATGCGACAGCGGAGCAGACCCTCGAAGCGGTCAGGCTCGTGAACGAAGTCGGGAAGGACATCGGCCCGACTGGCCTTCCCAAGGTGCTTCCGGGCATCAACCTGCTCTGCGGGCTGCTCGGGGAGACCAAAGGAACCTACGAGCTAGACCTCGAGTTCCTGAGACAGGTCATGGTCGAAGGTTTGTTGCTCAGGAGGATCAACATCAGGCAGGTCATCCCGTCCAGGGAGGAGTTCCCGGGCGTGAGGTCGAAGGAGTCCTTCGCCAAGTTCAAGAGGACGGTGAGGGAGCGGATCGACGCGCCCATGCTGGAGCGCATGGTCCCATATGGGACGGTCCTCACAGGGGTGTATACCGAGCTGCGTGAAGGAGGCAGGACATTCGGCCGGCAGACTGGGAGCTACCCGATACTGGTTGGCCTACCATACCCGTTCGATATCGGGAAGAGGATCGATGTGGCGGTCACCGGATGGGGGCCGAGGAGCGTCGGGGGCGTCTTGCATCCGACGGATGCGAACACCGCGACCCTGTCCATGCTCGGCGCAATACCTGGCATCGGCAAGAAGAGGTCGATGACCATCGTCCGCAGGAGGCCGTTCGGGAATGCCGACGAGCTATGGTCGCTGTTCGACGAGCCCATAGCGCTCGAATCGGCGAAACGCCACCTCACCATAGGAAGCGTAGCAAGATAGTAACAGTCACTTTATTGTAATGAGCACCTGATTCGAGTCGAGGAGGAACGGAGCTGTGGATGTCAGACTCGCTGCGAAGTACCCCTTCCTGAAGGAAGCGTCGAACTACCTCAGGGACTCAGGGGTCACCCTCGACAGCCTCACGAAGAGCGTCGCGTATCAGCGCGCGCGTTACATGGGCAAGGAGAGGGTGATGGAAGCAGTCGAGAACGGGATCGTCGACGACCATCCGACAGCCTCCGAAGTCGATGCCAACAACGAGTTGCTGAGTTACCCCGTCGCGAGGATGATCGTGTCCGCCGTGGCCGACCCGATGCTGGTGAACAGGTACGCCATCGCCGAGGCGAAGAAGGCAGATGAGCGGCTGAGGGGCGAGGACCTGTCATTCATCAAGCGGGTCGCGGAGGAACTCGGCCTCGACGTCGTCATTGAGGACAAGACCATCTCGGTCGATTTCACCGCGTTCCTGCGCTTCTCCGCGACGATGAGGAGCAAGGACTGGAAGCTGGTGAACCAGCAGGTCGTGGCGGGCAGGGTGCTCGTGACGAAACACCGACTCGTGAGACTCATCCAGCAGATGCTCACAGACAAGATCACTTCCGAGCTCCCTCTGCCGGTCAACGACGACATCATGCAGGCATTCTCCGCCGACATCGCCGAGATCGGAGGGATCATGGCCGAAAAGAGGGCGGAGTTCAAGGCCAGGAACATGGGCAGGGTATCCATCATCAGGTTCCCGCCGTGCATGAAGAAGATGTTGAAGATGATCCAGGGAGGGGAGAACCTGCCTCACTCCGGCAGATTCGCGCTCGTGTCGTTCCTGCACAAGTTGGGGATGAATTCGGACGAGGTCCTGGAGACCTTCTCATCCGCCCCGGACTTCGACGAGAGCAAGTCGCGATACCAGATCCAGCACATCACCGGAGAGATATCCGGGACTGAGTACACCCCGCCGGAGTGCTCGACCATGAAGAGCTACGGAATTTGCTTCGACCCCGACTCCCTCTGCAAGAAGGAGTGGATGACACACCCCCTCACATACTACAAGGCCAAGGGGAAGCGGTTCAAGAAGCCCTCAGGGAAGTGACTTCCAGATCATGTGCGCCCGCTGGATGGCCGTCGCGTTACCAGCGAGCCCGAAGTATATCATCATCCATCCGATGAGCGTGAAACCGAATATGTCGGCCGCGAGGCCCGCGTCCGCCACGGTCAGAGCATACTGCACGATGGGCACGATGATCAGAAGGGCCAACCTGTCGGCGCGCCCGAGTATGCCCCGGTACTCGCGCCTCAGGCCGAGCGCCTGGGCCTGAGTCCCCATGTAGCTGGCCAGCATCACGCCGATCACAGCGAACAAGCCTGTGAACACGGAACAATACGGGCTCAACGCGATGCCCGCGAGCATGAACACATCCGCATACCTGTCGATGACATGGTCGACGAAATCGCCCCGCTTCGACTCCTTCGCCATGAGTCTTGCGACCTTGCCGTCGAGCGCATCCAGGAGGCCGTTCATGGAGACCATCGCAGCCGCGAGCAACAGGAAATGCTCCGGCTTAAGCGTGAAGAACATGCCTGCTAGGAACGCGAACCCGAGAGACGCTATTGACAGGTGGTTCGGATTGATCTTCGCGAGTCGTTTGGCTGCCGGAGAGAGTATCTTGTCCGCCTCGCCCCTGTAGCTTTCTAGAACCAGTCCAGAACCTCCCTGCTCCAGTCAACATTGCCAATTGGATATTTCTCGGTTTCTCCAGCGATAATCTCCTCGATCGCAGCGGCGACCTCGGCCGGGCTCTTCCCGGTCGTGTCCACCTCGCATACATCGGAGGTGGTCTCGACCGTTTCTATGAGGATGACGTCGACAGCCTCAGCCTCCACATTCTCCCGGACCTTCGCCTCGGGCCAACCCTTCGCCGAGAGACGCTCCTTCAGGACCTTGGGGGAGCAACGGAGCACTATGGCGACATCCGCTCCCAGCAGATGTGAGAAATGCCCTTCGAGGAGCACGTCGCCCTCGATCTTGGAAACGACCTTCCCGAGCTTCCTCACATCGACCTCCTTGGTCTTCCTACGCTCGTCGAACCCGACCACCGCGTTACACTCGTCCACTATGTCATTGACGTGAACGACCTTGATTGAATGGACCAGCTCCGACGCGGAGGTCTTGCCGACGCCCGGGGTACCTGTAACGGCGACCTTCATGTCAACCATCCATACGAGCGTGCGGAGATATCAAGGCTCACACAACCCGCTCTCCCAGCAACTCCGCGAACGCGAGCGCCATGGCGTTGCGTCTAAGCCTTCTATCGACCGCGCGCCTGATGCCCACGAGGGCGCGCGCATCTACGGGGAACTCTATCCCGCAGTCGATGTCCATGAGCACGAGGTACTCGGGAGGGGCGAGCCCCACTCTGAGGGGTTTCTTCTCGGGCTCGGGGCCTATCGAACCTAGGTCCATGCGCCCTGAGCTTCCTTCGTTCATCATCCAGACAATCCGCCTGACCATGTTCCAGAGGAAGCTCTCGGCCCTGAAGTCCACCACATGGAACATGCCCGCGTCCCCGACAGTGATCGAATCGATCCTCCTCACGGGATTCCTATCATCCTTCCTCGCGTACCCAGAGAAGTCGTGCACGCCCACGAACCTGTCCGCGATATCCCGCAGCAGGCGAGGGTCCTGACCCGATTTCGGAAGATGATACCTGTACCAGCGCTGTATCGCACCCCGTGGGTTGAAGTCGTCATGTACCTTGACGGCGGAGTAGGCCCAGACATCCTCCATCTCCGAGTTGACGGCGGAGCACAGCGAGCCGAGGGGGAACGAAGTCCTGAACGAGATGATGTTGCCGAGAGCGCTCACGCCCCTGTCCGTCCGGCTCGAACTCCTGTACCCGCACTCGCGCGATGAGGTTATGGCACCGACCTTCGCAAGCGCGTGCACGAGCGAGCCCTCGACTGTGGCGCCTACGGGCTGCCTCTGGAAGCCCAGGAAGCTTCCTCCGTCGTATGCGAACTTGAGCGCTATCCTGTCGTCTGACTCCACGGCCAGGTTATCTGCTACAGAGTTATATACGTGCGGCATCCGTGCCGATGGCGTGCCCCGTTTCAGGGTAGTGTTGATTGAACCGCTGCACGACGGAAATGTCGGTGCAATCGCGAGAGCCATGAAGAACTTCGGGCTCGACGAGCTCGTGCTCGTCAGACCCTGCGCCATAGGAGAGGAGGCGACCAAGAGGTCGATGCACGCGATAGACGTCCTCAAGAACGCCAAGCGCGTCTTCACCGATGACGAGGCCCTCAAAGGTGTGGACTTCGTCGTAGCCACATCCGGCGTATCCACATCCAACGAGAAGCGCTTCTCAAGGATCGCGATGTCGCCCAAGGAATTCGCTGACAAGGTGAAGGATGTCGAGGGCACCATCGCAATCCTGTTCGGCCGCGAGGATTTCGGACTCGACAAGGAGCTGCTCAGACGCTGTGATTTCCTGGTCACGGTCCCCGCGAACCCAGAGTACACCATCATGAACATCAGCCATGCGGCAGCGGTCGTGTTCTACGAACTCTTCGCATCGAACGTGACCAAGTGGGAACCAAGGAAGGCCACCGAGCTCGAGACGGAGAAACTCCACGAGTACTTCGCCATGCTGCTGGACCAGATCGACTACCCCAAGCACAAGAAGACGAAGACGAAGGTGATGTTCAGAAGGTTGGTGGCCAGGTCAGCGCCGTCCACATGGGAGTTCCACACGCTCATGGGCGTCCTGAACGACACCATAAGGATCCTATCGAAAGACGAGCTTCCCAAGAGACAGAAGAAAAAGGGGGGTCGCCCCTCCAAGTTACGGTGAGGGGCATGTTCTTGGTTGTTTGCTTCTTGTGGGGGGAGGAATCAGTTCATCCTAAAGCTCCGGCGAGGCCGTACGACGGAGTCCTGTAACCTACCTCGTCGATGCCTCCTGACGATACGCACTGGTGGGCGATTGCTCCAGGCGTCCTTACTCCTGTGACGATCGCCATGAGTTTGATGCTGTTGCCGATGTTGGGGTCTATCCGCGCGCCCAACTTGATGTGCGCGCTGTCCCCCAGCTCCTTCGTGATGCCGTTGAAGACCTCGTAGGCCCTCTTCAGCGATAACGAGGGGCCGCCCGTGACATGTATCATGGCGCCCGTGGCCCCCTCGAAGTCGATGTCTAGCAATGGGTTGCTGATGGCTTCGCGCACGACCTTCTCCGCGTCCTCGCTCTCGCCGTAGAGGACCGTGGACGCGCCGCCCTTGAGCATCATGGCCCTGAAGTCCGCGAAGTCCAGGTTGATCATGCTCGTCTCGCAGATTGTCTCTGTCACGCCCTTGACGACCTCGACGATGAGCTGGTCCATCACCATGAACGCCTGCTCCACAGGCAGTTTCGGGACGATTTTGAGGAGCCTGTTGTTGTCGAGTATGATTGTACTGTGAGCGCGCTCGCGCAACTTAGCTATGCCCTCCACTGCGACCCTCGACCTGCCCTTCTCGATGTCGAATGGAATGGTCACGAGCGCGACTGATATCGCGCCGTGCTTGCGCGCGGCCTCGGCGACGACTGGGGCGGTGCCGGTGCCCGTGCCTCCGCCCATGCCCGCGGTGACGAACACTATGTCATAGTCCCTCACGAGCGCTTCGATCTTGTCCATGGAGTCGTAGGCGACCTTCTCGCCGATGGTGGCGTCTCCACCAGTGCCATATCCGTTCGTGGTGTGGTCTCCGATCAACAGTTTCTTCTGGGAGTTCACCCGCGACATGTGGAACTTGTCAGTGTTGATGACGATGGTATCTGCGCCTGCGAGGCCGACCCTGTTCATCCTGTGAACGCTGTTGGAGCCGCCGCCGCCGCAACCGACCACGCATATCTTCGGGGTGAGGTGCGCCTCGAAGTCGCGCTCGCTCTCGAGCGCTTCCTGGATGAGCTTGTTGAGCATGAGCTAACCATGCCTCCCAGAAGAGGGCTGGCGCTCAAGCGTACATGCGTGCGTGGCCACCTCTGTTCCCATCCCTTGAATCCGATCTAGACCGTCACCGCTCCAGTTCTTCCATCGCCTTGGACAGTCTCTTGCGTATGTATTCGCGCACGGCGTTCCTTATCGCGTCGTCCACGGACACGGAGTCGCCGTCCTGTACCAGCTGCTTCAGGTTGACCACATTTCCCTTCGGCAGCTCGACCGTGACCTTCTCTATGTACTCCGGCGTGAACTCGCCCTCGACGAACTTGTCTATGGCCGCCCTGATCGCGTCTGAGATGGTCGAGAAACGCCCCTGGTCCACTAGGGCCTGGAGAGCATTGATGCGCTCCTCGGGGAGCCGTATCGTGACTCGTTCTGACTCTACCATCTGGCAGCCTCCTGTCGTCGGACGATATTGCCGTGTTCGTCAGACAAATGTCAGTATCAACTCCGTGATATTTATACCTTTTTAGACCCGGGTTCTGTCTAGCCATCGGGTGTTTTGCGTCTGACATTTCGGGCTGTATATTTTCGGGTGCTGGCTAGCTTCAAAAGCTCGTGCCATTTGAAGCCCGTCAAAGGGGGTATGTCGGCGGCCTCCGCAGGCGTTTTCCCGAGCGTCTGATGCGTCCGCACCATGTCGTAGTGCACTCTCCACCCGTCCATGAGAGCGGCTGCGCCGGTTTCTCCGTCGAAGGCCTTCATGACCTTCGTGCGGGACTTCTCGCTTCCGTGGAGCCTCTCGATCTTGTTGTTGTTCGTCTCCGCCCTGATGCTCTCAACGACACTGTGGGGACTCATCCTGCCCTTCCCCAGCTCTCGCCTGATGGCCTTAGGGTATGACAGCATCCCGTCGCTGTAGACCTCAGTAGGGCGGCTTTCTGTGACATTCTTGGCCTTCCTGAAGGGTGCACGGGTCTCAGCTAGGCTCCGGCCCCTGCTTATGTGCGTGGCGAGAAGCATCCGCGTCTCGGAGTCCATGACATTCCAGAGGTATCGGTTCTCCCCGTTGACATTGATTACGGTCCCATCGACATGCCACGTCTCTCCAACGAGTGCGTCTTGCGAATCAAGTGAATTGAATCAGCTGATGTCTGCACGAACCTGTCATGGACACGGGGTCACACAGCCGTTCCGTGCGACGACTTGCTCGCGTTTCGATACGAGTTACTTAATGAGGCGCACGCCAATTACGGATTGAGTCGTCCTGCCGTCCACAGACAAAAGGCCAGGCTATCTACGGCTCAGGAGCTCTCAGAGCATGGCAACGGAGAACTGCTGGGAATTCATGAGATGTGGAAGAGAGCCCAGCGGAATGCGAGTGTCGGAACTGGGCATCTGTCCAGCCGCGATGAGAAAGGAGTGCGACGGACTCAACAGGGGCGTGAACGCAGGGCGGATATGTTGGGCCGTTGCGGGGACTCTTTGCGACGGAAGAGCTGCGGGCAAGTTCGCGACAAAGATTCGAACTTGCATGAATTGCGAGTTCTACATCAGGGTCGTGAAGGAGGAAGGTCCCGCGATCGTCACATACCCGAAATCACCCTCGAAGCGGAGTTGAGCGGTCTCGTCCGCGTCCATCTAACACGCGGCTCGGACCCTTGCAGCGCGACAGACGAAGAGAAGGATTAAGGTCATCGAAAGGAGTTCTCCGAACGAATCCGAGTCATACCGCGGAGGCGATGAACATGGGTGGCACCGACAACAGACTGAACTGCTGGGAGTTCAAGAAGTGCGGAAAAGAGCCAGGAGGACAAAATGCGAGTGCGTCGGGAATCTGCCCAGCGGCGACATCACTGGCGGCCGACGGGACGAACGGCGGAGTGAACGGTGGACGGGTTTGCTGGGCCGTCGTCGGCACCTTGTGCGGTGGAAAGCCAGTCGGGGTGTTCGCACAGAAGATAGTCAATTGCATGAACTGCGAGTTCTATATGAAGGTGAAGGAGGAAGAGGGCCGTGGTCTCAAGTTCACGAAGTGAGGCGGCCGCGACTCTCACCTCTTCGACGGATTCGTTCAAACCACTCAATCGATTCCACCAACCCTATCGGACCGTCCGAGTGAACAAACGCTGAATCGCTTGGGCCATTCAGCATCTACACGTCGAGGATGCTCATCTTCCCCCAGATGAGGATGACCACGTCGCCGAAGCTCATCCCTTAGACACTCCGAGCTGCTAGAAGAATAAGAGATTCGGAGAGGGGCCGGCGACCCCTCTCGTCATCTGAAAGGTTTGACTCAGTTGTAGTCGGCCAAGAACGCATGCCATCCCATGTCCATCGCGAACGCGACCTCGGTGTATGCGTCTGCATACATATCCCAGTCCCCGCCGACGCCCCACCAGAGGGTGAGCCCGTGGCACGGTGTCGCGCCCGGTCCGTTGTCGAACGCGAGAACGGACGAGTCGATTGCGACGATCATGGCCGAGGTCGCCGCCCTCAGGACGGTGTCCTTGATCTTCGTGTCCGCGAGTAGCCACTCGCCGAGATCCGCCATGTCGACATGTTCTGACGTCGCCCATGCACAGTATGCGTTCTTCAGCGCGGTCTTGTAGTTCCTCACGTAGATGCTTAGGTCAGCGTGCATCGCGGCGCACCAGTCCTCGAAGACCTGGGCCTGCTGTCCGATGCTGGCCACATCCACCGCCGAGAGCGCGACTGTCTGCGCCCAGAAGAGCGGGTCGTAATATGCGGCCCATCCGTCGACCATGTCGACCGCGACCTGGTCAGCGGACCTGTACGGGTCGTTCGCCAAGGTCGTGAACATCAGGTCGTACGGGAAACCGTTCATCGGGATGGTCTCCTCCGACGCGACCATGTTGTCCACCATGCCGGTCAGCGAAACCTGGTAGACTACCTCTATTGCCGCCATGTTGCAGCAGTCGAACGACAGGACGTCGACGTATACGCCGGCGTTGACAAGAGCCGCCTGAAGTTCGGGCATCGTGATCTTGTCGACAGAGGTCTGGTCGTTGCTGAAGTACCTCCATGCGTATCCATGGTCCGACGCCGTGACGACCAGGTTATCGGACGGATACAGGGTCGACACTTCTGTCAGGAACCACGCGAACGTCGCGCCGTCCCCGAAGTTCATCTCGGGATACGTGTTCACGACCTGCGCCGTCCCGCCCTCGATCTCGATGAGCTCAATCCCCTGCGTGCTCATCCTGTCGAGCAGGACCACGATCTCCAGGCCGTCGCTTGCGGGTATCTGAAGCAGCGCGGGTAGGCTGTACTCATCCCAGTACCGCTCGAGGTCGTTGTCGCCATTATAGAATATGGCGAGCGTCCATGGCACGGGTTCCCCCTCCGCTCTCGCTTGGTTGACGAGCATGACGCTCGGAGCCACGAGAACGGAGGCAATCAAAACACCTAGGCACAACTTCGCTATGTGTCCCCTCATTTTTGCACCCCATTCAGAGAACCATCTGCTCTGATAGACTCGCAGGTTCCCCACTGACCGGGGTATCGGTGAAAGGATATTTCAGGACTACTGACCAATTTTGGATGTTGGCTTCACGAGGAGACGACGTCCGGGCGGGCACCCGAGATGTACTCTCGCGAGGGAGTGCGGCGAGATGGAAGCAGCCACCCGTGGCATGCAGGCAGTCCTCGCCGCTCAATACTCGAGCATGAAAAGGTCGTCCACGGTGGTCCTCAACGCCTTCGCGATGGCGTGGGCCAGATTCAACGATGGATTGTAGTCGCCCTTCTCGATGAACAGGACCGTCTCCCTCCTGACCCCGACCATCCTCGCAAGGTCTTCCTGCGTGAGGCCGTCCCTGGCCCGCAGTTCCTTGATCCTCGTCTTCATGCTGACGACCTTCTGCCCCTGCGGTTCAGGTATGTTCTGAAGGCTATGTGCATCGAGCCCATGATCGCCACCACGATGAAGAGCAGTTCTGAGTTGGGCAGAGTGATGTCGCGGTCCTCGAGAAGGATGAATATCACTCCGAGTGCGAGCGTTGTGTAGGCGCTCGTGTAGAGGGCGTAGTAGCCGGCTTTCGTGTTGAGCGCCCTGGACCGCTCGTCCTTGAGCGGCAGGCCGCTCCTCATGTCACGAAGCGCCCTGATCACCAAGACCAAAGCGACCAAGGCGAGCGCCACGACCGTAACGAACATCATCACCGGCCAAATCGTCTCATCCAAGTCCTTACCTCCGCATTAGTTATTTCTAACAATATGTGAGGTACATCTAATATTTCAACTCTCGGCCCGTACCATCAGTCTGCTTGGATGACACCCTCGTCGCCACGCCGGGGATCGCTGGCCCCTGGCGGCCCCGATGACGGTCGAGCGTGTTCGGCATCCGACGACATGGATGCCAGGCACCGCCGTCTGCGGCCCGTCCCCGGCCAAGAATGCGCACACTCCGAAAAAAAGTACGGCGGACACAGAATCCAGACAACCCAAGAATGCGCATCGGAGGGCGCTCTGGACCGAGAAACCTATTTAAATACCCATTTAAATACCGGGAACGCCGGTGAGATTCTATGGCAGTCATCAGAATTGAAAACGTCGTCGCCTCGACGTCTCTGGGGGGGGAGCTGGATCTCCAGGCGATCGCATTGGCGCTTGATGGCGCCGAATATGAACCTGAGCAGTTCCCGGGGCTGATATACAGGCTGAAGGAGCCGAAGACCGCGACGCTGCTCTTCAGGAGCGGCAAGGTCGTGTGCACGGGCGCAAAGAGCCTCGAGCAGGTCAAGACTGCGATCAGCAAGGTCGCCAAGCAGATAGAGGCGGCCGGCATCGTGATCAAGGGCGAGCCGAAGATCGAGGTACAGAACATCGTCGCCTCGAGCGACCTCGGCGCCAAGATCAACCTGAACGCCATCGCGATCAGCCTCGGCCTGGAGAAGGTCGAGTACGAGCCTGAGCAGTTCCCTGGCCTCGTGTACAGGCTCGATGTGCCAAAGGTCGTGGTGCTCCTGTTCGGCAGCGGCAAGCTCGTCTGCACGGGCGCGAGGAAGCCCGAGGACGTAGGAGCGGCTGTGGATAAGATCACCGAGGAACTCAAGGCCGCTGGCCTGCTGAAGTGAAGTCTGGAATCATGGCAGTACCGATACTGGACAACCACGCCCACCTCGAGCCACTTGTAGGAAGACATGTAGAGGCAGTCAGGGACTTCGAGAGGGCTGGCGGCACACACATCATCATATCACATCTACCATACGATCATCTGAGAGTCTCGACGGCGGAGGACTTCAGGAAGGGGTTCGAGGAGACCGTCCGGATCAAGGACCGCGTCAACGCCGAGACTGGGGTGAAGGCATACGCGACGGTCGGTCCATACCCTGTCGAGCTGCTGCGGCTCGAGGAGGCGCTTGGACTGGAACGCGCTAAGGAAACGATGGTCCATGGCATGGACATCGCCGCTGAGTTCGTCCGGGAGGGGAAGGCTATCGCCATCGGCGAGGTCGGCAGGCCGCACTTTCCCGTGTCCCAGGTACTGCTGGACGCATCGAACGAGATAATGTCATACGCGATGGGGCTGGGCAAGGAACTCGGGTGCGCGGTCGTATTGCACACTGAGAGCGCCACCCCCGGGTCCATGCTCGAGCTGGCGGAGATGGCGGACAGAGTGGGCCTGCCGAGGTGGAGGCTCGTGAAGCATTACTGCCCCCCGCTCGTGCTCGAGGAGGAGAACCATGGCCTCATGCCATCGGTCCTCGCGAGCAAGGACGCCGTCAAGGAGGCCCTGCGGAAGGGTACCAGGTTCATGATGGAGACGGATTTCCTGGACGACCCGAGGAGGCCGGGCGCGGTGCTGGACATCAGGACCGTGCCGAAGCGCACGAGAGCGATGATGGAACAGGGCCTCATGACGGATGAGCAGGCGCACATAATACACCACGACAACCCTGGGCGGACATACGGCGACGCTTTCTCCTGATTCTTCATGGGCCGTGCGAAAAGCTGATTGCGGACGATGCCGTTAGTGCGGACTAGACCCGGGAGAGGCGGAGACCCTGTCCGTACCAGGCGGCAACTTCACGCACTACGTCATCGAGATGTCCCACAGGCACTTCACGCTGGTGGTGACCCAGACCCTCGTGGCGCTGTCGAACACATTGGCGAACACGTTCGCCCTGATATACCTATACAAGTCCGGCGCCGACTACCTCCAGTGTTCTCTATTCGTCCTCATCTCCGTGCTGGTTCCGACCGTGCTGGTCGCGTTCGCGTCGAGACCGCTCGTGCGTAATTTCGGCGAGGCGATCGAGACCGCGCTCGTGTTCCTGGCCGCGTACTATATCGCCCTCATGTTCCTCGACGGATGGTACCTCGTGCTGTTGCCCCCCATCCTGTTCGGCGTCTACATGGCCGCGTTCTGGGTGCCTTACAACGCACTCGTGATGCACGTGACTTCCAGGAAGAAGAGAGGCGCCATAGTCGGGGTCTACTTCCTGATATTCCCGCTCGTGTCGACGATTGCGCCTCTGCTCGGAGGGATTGTGATAGGGGCGTCGTCGTATCGGGTCCTTTTCGGCATCGCAGCCGTGATCTCGATAGCGAACCTTGTGTTCGTGGCCGGGCTGAAGATCTTCACCACGTTCAGGGAGAGGATCATCGTGCCCGAGCTGCTCCAGTCGCTCAAGATACACCTCGTCGGCAGGCTGAACATCGACCTGGACCTCAAAGGTGTGGACTGGAGGATCAAGTCCGCGCTACTCGCCGAGGGTATCCAGGACGGTATCTTCTGGATCGTGGTGCCCCTCGTGAGCTTCGAATTCGCGAAGGACGAGGTGACCCTGAGCGGGTACCTGGCACTGTTCGCGTTCTGGGGGGCGGCCATGACAGTCGCGCTCGGCTACCTGTCTGATCGGCTCAAGGACCGGGCGTACATCGTCAGGGTGGGTGCGGCCTTTGGCACGGTGAGCGTCATGTTCGCCGCATACGCACAATCGGCGGAGGAGTACCTGTCGGCGATGAGCATGGCATTCTTCTGGATCGCGATGATCCCTTCATTCCTGTTCACGATGCTCGTCGACAAGCTCGAGCGGTTCAAGAGGAAGGGCGTCCTGATAAGAGAGTTCTTCCTTGACGCTGGCAGGTGCATCGGTGTGCTCGTGGTGATCATCACCCTCCTTTCCGGCGCCGGGCTGGGGCTCACTCTGACGATCGCGGCCATCGCCCTCGCGTCGATCATCGTCGTGAAGTGATTCATGGCACGATGGAGAACGTCTCGAACTCGCCCGTCGCGTTGTCGAACTCGACATCTTTCCTCTCCACGCTGGCATGGGGCTGCTTGGTCGCGCACCAATCGACCGCCATCTTGACCGCCGCCTCCTCACCCTCGAACACGGCCTCGACACTCCCGTCCGCCCTGTTCCTCACCCATCCAGTAAGCCCCAAGGAGAGAGCGCACTTCTGCGTGTTCGCCCTGAAGAACACCCCCTGGACAAGGCCTTCGAAGAGCACACGGGCGCGGACCTTCACGCATCGGGGATGGCTTTCCCGTGCGATGAAATCTGCCCTCGGAACGGAGTCGGATGGGCGAGAAGCCAGGCGGACCGTCAGTACGAAGATATTTATACTCACATGCCGATTTTATAACAAGCGCACGCATGCGCGCGGGATGCACCGTCAGCAGAGCCGTATGTGAGGATCACTTCGGCCTCGGGATGAGGTGAAACAACATGATGAGATCGCTCGTCGAGGACGCACTTGCCAGGGAGCCAACACCAGGGTCCGGGATCGCTGAAGCAGCGATGCTGGGTCAGGACCAGAGAGTGGATGCAGAGCTCGAGCAGATACTGCGGAGCTTGAAGACCAACATCAAGATCATCGGTGTGGGCGGCGGGGGTACGAACACCGTCGCGAGGATCTACGACGAGGGCATCGTCGGCGCGGAACTGTACGCGGCCAACACTGATGCTCAGCACCTCCTGACGCTGAAGGCGCCCCACAAGATACTTCTGGGCCGGAGGGTCACCCGTGGCCTGGGCGCAGGTGCGCTCCCGCAGGTCGGCGAGGAGGCCGCCAGGGAAGTCGAGGACGAGCTGAAGAAGATCCTCGCAGATACTCACATATGCTTCGTCACGTGCGGCCTCGGGGGCGGCACGGGAACTGGCGGGTCCGCGGTGATCGCGCGCATCGCGAAGGAGATGGGCGCACTCACGATCGCCGTGGCCACGATGCCGTTCAGGGGCGAGGGCAAGATGAGGATGGAGAACGCCGAGTGGGGCCTCGACAGGCTCAGGGACGCGGCGGACACCGTCATAGTCATCCCGAACGACAAGCTCCTGGAAGTGGTTCCGAGACTCTCCCTTAACGCGGCGTTCAAGGTCGCTGACGAGGTACTCATGAGGTCCATCAAGGGCCTCACCGAGGTCATCACCAGGCCTGGCCTGGTCAACCTGGACTTCAACGATGTCAAGACCATCATGAAGGGCGCGGGCGTCGCGATGATGGGCATGGGAGAATCTGACGCTCCGGGCGACGAGAGGATACTCGAGGCTATAGATCAGGCCGTCAACTCGCCGCTGCTCGAGGTAGACATCAGCGAGGCGAACGCCGTGCTGATAGATGTCATCGGCGGGACCGACATGACCATATCCGAGGCCGAGAAGGCGGCTGAGGAGATCCAGAGCAGGGTCAGTCCGAACGCGCGCATCATATGGGGCGCGGCCGTGGACCCCGCCATGGACAAGACCGTCCGGGTCATGCTCGTAGTGACGGGGGTCAAGTCGAAACAGATCCTCGGGAAGCCGACTGAGAGACGTTTCAAGGGCGTCGGAGAGGTCGACCTGGTACGCTGACCACCCTCCGGCTCCTCCGAAACGTTTAAGAGACCCAATCAGCTACGGTGGTTTCGACCGGCGAGCATGTCTCGCCGTTGCCATTTGTCACGTTACGTTCACGTGACAAAAGCCATGGAGGCCCCTAGATGAAGTCCCTCGTCGACAGTGCCCTTAGCGCAGTCGAAGCAGAGCAGACCAATCGACCGGAAGGTTTCACTACGTTCACCGCCGAGGATGAGGAGCTGCAGAAGATACTGCAGGGACTCAAGACCAGCATCAAGATCATCGGGTGCGGTGGCGGCGGCTCGAACACCATCAACAGGCTCGCGCAGGCAGGCATCGTCGGCGCGGAACTGTACGCGGCCAACACGGATGCTCAGCACCTACTCATGACGCACGCGCCTCACAAGCTCCTGATGGGCAGGAGGGTCACGCGTGGCCTCGGCGCAGGCGCGCTCCCGCAGGTAGGCGAGGAGGCAGCCAGGGAGGCGGAGGACGAGCTGAAGAAGGCCGTGGCGAATGCGGACATCGTGTTCATCACATGCGGCCTCGGAGGCGGCACTGGCACGGGCTCAGCGCCCTTCGTCGCCCAGCTGGCCAAGGAGGGCGGCGCGCTCACGATTGCCATTTGCACATATCCGTTCCAGGCCGAGGGCTCCATCAGGGCGGAGAACGCCGAGTGGGGCCTCGAGAGGCTCAGGAGCGTCGCCGACACGGTCATAGTGATACCGAACGACAAGCTCCTGGAGATCGTGCCCAAGCTGGCCCTGAACGCAGCGTTCAAAGTCGCTGACGAGGTCCTGATGAGGTCCATCAAGGGCATCACGGAGATCGTCACCAAGCCAGGGCTGGTGAACCTGGACTTCAACGATATCAAGACCGTCATGAAGGCAGGCGGCGTCGCGATGATCGGCCTGGGCGAGTCGGACGATGACGACAGGGCAGTGACCGCGGTCATGGAGGCCATCAACTCTCCGCTCATAGAACTGGACATATCCGAAGCGACCGCGGCGCTCGTGAACGTCACGGGCGGACCGAACATGACCGTCACCGAGGCAGAGAAGGTCGCGGAGATCATACAGTCCAAGATCAGTCCGGGCGCGAGGATCATCTGGGGTGCGGCCGTGGACGAGACCTTGGAGGATACCGTCCGGGTCATGGTGGTCATCACAGGCGTAAAGTCGAGGCACATACTGGGCCCGAAGAAGGACAAGAAGGGCAACGCGATGGGCCTGGACTTCATCAAGTAGGGGTTTACAGGATAGGGAAGAGATGACAGACATAGTGGACAAGTCCTGGGATCTTCAGAGGAAGATCGAGGAGAAGACCAAGCACGTCGGCAAGGGCAAGTACGGCAGAGTGCTCAAGATGGCCAGGAAGCCGACGGGCGAGGAATACATCAAGGTCACGCAGACGGTCGCGATCGGCCTGATCCTCCTTGGAGGCCTGGGCTTCTTGATCTACTGGCTGTTCGAATACGGCTCTGACATGATCATCAGGGCCTTCAGCTGATATCCGGGATATGCTCATTGAGGGATCGTTTTGGGACTGTTCGAAGTAGAGCCAAAGAAACCGGAACCGAAGAAGGATGCGCCGCATCACGCGCCGACAGGAGCGAAGGCGCTCCAGTTCGTCGTCCAGGGTGACACGAAGAGGTCCGTCGCGTCCGGCGACTCGACGGAGTTCGAAGCGACGCTGAAGATCGCAGATGACGGGCAAGCGCACTCGGTGGCCGTCAAGGTCGATACGGTGTTCTCCGCGACCGAGGAAGGGTCCCCTGAATGGTTCGTGAAGCTATTCGACCCGGTCGGGGTCGTTTGGGAGAACACGCCGTCCGCGGACCCGGCCAATGAGAAGGTCTTCGAGATCATGCCGGGCGAGGAGAAGAGTCTCACGCTCAAGATCACATCCCCCACGGGCGCCCGGTTCGGGGACAAGATAACGGTACTGATTAGCGCGAACCTCACGGACGACCCGAGCGTGAACGACACTCTGACGCTCCAGGCGACCGCGAGGCAGTCCATAATGGCGATCAAGACATCGATAGGGCACGAGAAGACCGTGGCGGACTCGGTCGCGAGCAGGGCGAAGCCGAAACCGATCGGCGTGTTCGCGATATTGTCACCGGCGACCATCAGGGGCTATGTGTTCGTCGAGGCGATGAACACGGACGCGCTGAGGGATGTCGTGAAGGGCGTGCGCAGGACCAGAGGCATGGTTAAGGGCGAGACGACCTTCGCGGAGATAGAGCACTTCCTCACGCCGAAGCCCATCGTGTCCGGAATAGTCGAGGGCGACATCGTGGAGCTCATCGCTGGCCCGTTCAAGGGTGAGAAGGCGAGGGTGCAGCAGATCGACGAGAGCAAGGAGCAGATCACGGTCGAGCTGTTCGAGGCGATGGTGCCGATACCTGTGACGATCAGAGGGGACCATGTGCGTGTCCTAGAGAAGGAGAAGTGAAGCAATGGCTGAGAAACTCGAAGTGCTGGTGGACGGGGGCAAGGCGACGCCTGGACCGCCGTTGGGTCCGACCCTGGGTCCGCTGGGCGTGAACGTGATCCAAGTTGTGAACGCGATAAACGAGAAGACGAAGGCGTTCGCTGGCATGAAGGTGCCAGTCACCCTAACTGTCGACTCGAAGACGAAGGCCTTCGAGATCAAGGTCGGGACGCCGCCCACTAGCGCCCTGATACTCAAGGAGATCAGAGTCGAGAAGGGGAGCGGCAACCCGAAGACGACGAAGGTCGGGAACCTCACCGTCCAGCAGGCCATCAAGATATCCGAGATGAAGAAGGACTCGATGCTGGGCAAGACCAAGAAGGAGAGGTTCAAGGAAGTCGTGGGCACCTGCGTCTCCATGGGAGTGACCGTGGACAACAAGGAGCCCAAGCAGGTCATCAAGGAGATCGAGGCCGGCGGATACGCCGGCGTGTTCTGACCTCGCCCATGGATGGTTGTAGAAGTCTCATCCAGGCCTGGCCTTGGACAGTTTCAGCCTGGCGGCCTCGCACGCGATCGTGATGACATCCATCGTAGGCGCCGCGGGCGGGCAGTAGGCCGTCTCCAGCCTCGCGAACTCGTGGACCGTCATGCTGGCCATGATGGCCACGGCGAATGCGTTCACTCTCATGTGCACCCTGCCCTCGCCCACGATTTGCGCACCGAGTATCTTGCCTGTCTCCGGGTGCGCGAGCACCTTCACGTAGATCTCCTTCCTCCCTGGGAAGTAGTCCGGAAGGGTGAACCCTCTGACCTTCCCGACCAGAGGCTTGATGCCCGCAGCCTCCAGCTGTGGCGTGGTGGGCCCTACCGCGGCCACCTGGCACCCGAAAGGCTCGGTCGCCCTCGTCTGCAGGAACCCCTTCGGCAGACGCTCGTCTCCGCCCGCGGCGTTGACCCCCGCGACCATCGCCATCTTGACCGCGATCGTCCCGAGGCCGCTCACGGTCGGCTTCCCAGTGATGAGTTCAGGGTACTCGGTGCAGTCCCCGACGGCGTACACGTCCTTCACGCAGGTCTCGCACCTGTCATTCACGACGATCTGTCTCGTGCGACCGACCTCGCACCCGACCTGCTTCGCTAGCTCGGTCTCGCCCCTTTGGCCTGTGGCGACGACTATGACATCCGCGTAGAAGGTCCGCTCCTCCTTCGTCTTCCTGTCGACGGCGACGACGCAGTTAGCCCGCTCATCCCCGAGTATCTCCGTCACCTCGTATTCGGTGAACATCCTGACATCGTGCTTCCTGATCGCATCGGCCATCATCTGACCCATATCCTCGTCGACCATGGCGAGTATGCAGTTGTGGAGGTACTCGATGATGGTGACCTTGCATCCTCTGACCATGAGCGCCTCAGCGACCTCGAGCCCGACGAGCCCCGCGCCGACGACGACCGCGCGCTTGCCCTTGGTCGCGAGCCGCTGAATGCCCCTCGCATCCTCGATGGTCCTGAGGACGAACACGCCCTCCTTGAGCTCCCCTTCTGTGCCCGCCTTGAACGCACCCTTGATCTGCGGAACCCATGCTCTGGCGCCGGTCGCGAGCACTAGGGAATCATAAGGCAGTCCCTCTTTGGACCCGTCCGACTTGGCGACTTGGACGACCTTGGCGACTTGGTCCACGGAAGTGACGGATGCGCCGAGCATCAGGCCGATCCTGTTCTTCTTCAGCCTCTCCTCGGGCGCCTCGATCAGGTTAGTCAGCTCGGGGACGACGCCGGATATGCCGTAAGGAAGACCACACCTCGAATACTGAGGGTACATCTCTCGCTCGACCATGACGATCTCAGCCTGTCGGTCGGTCTTCCTGGCGAACTGGGCAGCTGTGCCCCCGCCGCAACCCGCTCCAATGATGACTATCCGTCGAACCATCAGACAAACCTCCAGAGCGGCTCACGAATCACCTCAGCGCCGTTAAATCATTTCCGTGCCGGCGGGGTCCCAAAAGGGGCAGAACGCACTTCCAGGCGCGCCAGTGTGCTCTCAGAGCCACCCAAAAGCATTATAAACCCTTTCTGCATTCGCTCACATCCCACGGCATGTAGGAGAGCCTAACCGGCTCGCTGTACTACATCGGAGGGATTGCATTGGTAGACCAGCATCTCATAGAAGTCATGAAGAAACTGCAGGCCGAGTCCAAGAAGAGGAATTTTGTGGAGTCGGTCGAGCTGGCCGTCAACCTCAAGGACATCGACCTGAGCAACCCCAAGAACAGGATACAAGAGGAAATCATGCTCCCCAAGGGTAGGGGCAGGCCGATCAGGGTCGGCGTATTCGGCAGCTCAGAGATGGCGATGAAGGCCAAGGGAGTGGCCGATGTCGTCATCCAGCCCGAGGAGATCGAGGAGATCGCCAAGAACAAGGCGAAGGCAAAGAAGTTCGCGAGGGCGAACGACTTCTTCGTCGCCGAGGCGCCCCTGATGCCCACGATCGGTAAGAGACTGGGTATCATCCTGGCACCGAGGGGCAAGATGCCAAAGCCGATACCACCTGGCTCGGATCCGAAGGCCGCCATAGACAAGCTCAAGGTCAGCGTGTCCGTGAGGACGAGGGACAAGAAGACCTTCCACCTCGCGATAGGCACGAACAGCATGTCCCCTGAGGACCTCGCGGAGAACCTCGACGCGGTGATCAAGAGGCTCACCACCAGGCTCGAGAGGGGCAAGATGAACATCCGCTCGGCCTATGTCAAAACGACCATGGGCCCTTCGTTCAAGGTGATCTGAGATGACGGCGCACGTCGCATCCTGGAAGAAGGACGCGGTAGCCGGCCTCGTGACCCGGATAAACAAGGGCGATATCATCGGCATAGTCGATGTCAGAGGCGTCCCCGCCCAGGCGTTCCAGACCATCAGGGCGAACCTGAGGGACAAGGCCGAGATCACCATGCTCAAGAACTCGCTCATCAAGATCGCGCTCCAGGAGGCCGCCAAGGACAGGAAGGGCCTCGAGCAGCTCATCGACGCGGTCGATGGACAGTGCGCAATCGTGACCACGTCCCTGAACCCGTTCAGACTGTACAAGCAGCTCGACGCGACCAAGACCAAGATGGCCGCGAAGGGGGGCGAGATCAGCCCTGAGGATATCGAGGTCAAGGCCGGCGAGACGGCCTTCAAGCCCGGCCCGATCGTGGGAGAGCTGCAGAAGGCCGGCGTGCCCGCGGCCATAGAGCAGGGCAAGGTCGTCATCAAGAAGGACAAGGTCCTCGTCAAGAAGGGCGACAAGATCACGCGCGACATCGCGCTCGTGCTCTCGAAGCTGGAAGTGTTCCCCATGACGGTCGGCCTGGACCTCCACGCCGCCTTCGATGACGGCATGGTGTTCAAGAAGGACGTCCTGGCGGTCGATGACAAGGAGTACCTGGACAGGGTCTTGAGTGCCGCGTCCGGCGCCCTGAACCTGGCGGTGTTCGTGTCGTTCCCGACCTCGGTGTCGATAAGGCCGATGCTCGCCAACGCCCACATGAAGGCGCTCAACCTCGCGGTTAACGCGAAGGTGGCGAACGAGGAGACTATCAAAATCATGCTCGCGAAGGCGAACGCGCAGATGCTCTCGCTCGCGTCCCAGATGCCCGTCGAAGGGCTGGACGATGAGCTCAAGGGAGCATTGAGCGCGGCCCCGAAGGCCCCGGAGCAGAAGAAGGGCGGCGAGGGCAAGAAGGAAGACAAGAAAGAGGAGAAGAAGGAAGAGAAGGTCTCCGAGGATGAGGCTGCGGCCGGCCTCGGAGCACTGTTCGGATAATCGATTGTGAGGAGGCAGAAAAATGGAGTATGTATACAGCGCGATGGTCCTGCACGCGGCGAAGAAGCCGGTGACGGAAGAGGGCATTACGAAGGTACTGAAGGCCGCCGGAGTCGAGGCGGACGCGGCCAGGGTCAAGGCCCTCACGGCAGCCCTGGATGGCGTCAACATAGACGAGGCGATCGCGACTGCGATCGCAGCGCCTGTCGCGGCGGCACCTGCAGCAACCGGACCCGCTGACAAGAAGGATGAGAAGAAGGAAGAGAAGAAAGAGGAGAAGGGCGTCTCCGAGGCAGAGGCTGCGGCCGGTCTCAGTGCGCTCTTCGGCTGAGATTCTTCGCCCTTCGGCTCAAACCTCTTATTCAGAAACCCGTCCTCGGACGCCGGGACCTCGTGGTCCCGCCCAACCGGGAGCGCACTTTGAGCATCAGCTCTGTTCGAGCATCCTGCTCACTTCTTTCTCGAATATGCTCGCCAGCTCGTGCCCTATCTCCTTGCGCATGTTCTCCGGGACGAGAGCGATGCCGAGCTTCGCGCCGCACTTGCCGATCTTGAGCAGGGCATAGGCCTCCCTAGCCTTTGCATCTATCAGCGATTCGACCGCGCGCTTGAGCTCCTCCCTCAGTTCCGGGTCCGACTCCAGCTTCTGGCGTATGTGTCTCTTGACCTCGTCCCTGACGAGGTCCTGGACCGCCTCGACTATGAGCGTCTCGGACTGGAGCATGGACTTGGTGCTCTTGAGGACCGCGCTGACAATATCCTCCTCTGAAGCCGTGTTTTCACCCGACCTTCGACGGGGTTGTCCCCATAAAATCGTTTGCCCTGACGGCGGTCCGTGCCCCCTTTCCTTAAAATAGACTGAAGTTGATTGCGAACCGACTTCTCAGGATGAGCGAGATGTGGGACACCATCGGAAAGAGCGTCTTCAAGGACCAGCGCACACTGTCGTTCGACTACGTGCCGCCCAAGCTGGTACACCGGGAGAACCAGATGAAGCGCCTGATCATGCTCTTCAGGCCGGTCGTGGATGAGGACGGTGCCCAGAACGCAGTCCTCACGGGCAGCGTGGGCACGGGCAAGACCGCCACAGCCAAGCGGTTCTGCACAGACCTCAAGGACCATGCCGAGAAGAAGCAGAAGGCGATTGACTGGACCATCGTCAACTGCAGGCAGAGAAACAGCGAGTCGGCGGTCGTGCTGCAGATCGTGAACCACTTCCAGCCCAACTTCCCCGACAGGGGATTCTCCATCACCGAGATGCTCCGGATACTCAGGAAGGACCTGGAGAAGCGCAAGCTCCACATGGTGGTCGTCCTGGACGAGGCGGACGTGCTGCTCAAGAAGGCCGGCCCCGACATCATATACAAGCTCACGAGGTTCGGCGAGGAGAGGCTGGATGCGAAACCGCTCGTGTCCCTCATACTGGTCTCGCAGAAGAACATATTCGACATGCTGGACGCGGCGTCCACGAGCACCTTCAAACGGACGAACCTGATAGAGTTCGGCAAGTACACGACCGAGGAACTCAGGGACATCGTGGCCCAGAGGGCAGAGCTGGCCCTCCACGAAGGCGGAATCGAGGACGGCGCTCTCGACATCATAGCCGAGGTCTCCTCGGAATGGGGTGACGCGCGGTTCGCGATAGAGATACTCGAGAAGTCCGGCATGCTCGCGGACGAGGAGGGCGCCGGCAGGGTCGGGGTCGAGCACGTGAGGGGGGCGAAGGCGGAGGCGTACAGCTCCGTGACGGAGTCGAAGCTGTCGGGCCTCGACATGCATCAGAGGCTCGCCCTCCTGGGAATCGCGAGGGCGTCCAAGGGGAAGGCCTACATCACCACGAAGGACGCGGAGTCGGCGTACGCGGTCGCGTGCGAGGAGCACGACGAGAAGCCGAGGGCGCACACGGCCTTCTGGGGACTCATGAAGGACCTGGACACGCTCGGAGTGGTCAGCGCGAAGAAGAGCGGCCCTGGGATATCTGGCAAGACCACGGTGATAACGCTCCTGGACATCCCGGCGAAGGTCTTGGAGCTGAAGGTCCTCCAACTGCTACATGAACGTAAGTGAGCGTCGAACCGCCAGCGGACTGCCAGCAGGAACAAGATATTTATATTACGGGCCCTGTCCAAGGGATTGTGGAGGAGAAGGACATCAGCTCCGAAGACAAGAGCGCCGTAGAACTGATCCGTCCCGAAGAAGGGATGTGCTACGTGGTCAGGGAGCGGAAGCCTTTCCTCTCGTACAAGCTTTTCGAGAACGCGATAACCGACGGGGCACCCGCACTCTGCGTCACGAGGCAGTACCCCGACAAGATACGCCAGTCGTTCGACATCGGGGAGACCCGGATCATGTGGCTCAGCCACACGCCGGGCAAGGACCACCACAACCCGACGAGCATCGGAACCCTCGCGACGGTCATATCCTCTTTCATCGAGCGCTACGAGAAGTGCGTCGTCATCATAGACGGGCTGGAGTACCTCGTCATCAACAACGGCTTCCAGCAGGTCCTGAGGTTCGTGGAGCACATCAACGAGCAGGTCATGCAGAGCAGATCCACGGTCCTCGTGCCCATCAGCCCCAGCGCCTTCAGCGAGAAGGAACTGGCGCTGCTGGAGAGGAATGTCGAGGTCATCGAGGCCCCGGCAGTGAGCTTGGGACTCGAGAGGGACATGATGAACCTCATCGACCAGTACAGATGAGCCGCGGTAGAACCGATTATGTCCCCAAGGCTTTTGGGCAACTTGATTGATTAGCCCTGCATGAACACGACCCCTCTCAATGACGAGCACAAGAAGCTCGGTGCCAAGATGGTCTGGTTCGCCGGGTGGGAGATGCCCATCCAGTACACTTCTATCATCGACGAACACATGACGGTCAGGAACGCCTGCGGCGCCTTCGACGTGTCGCACATGGGAGACTTCATCATAAGAGGGCCCGGGGCCGGCGAGATGATGGACCTGCTCATGACCAACGACGTCCGCAGAGCCCCCATTGGCAGATGCGTATACTCGCATCTGCTGGATGAGCAGGGCAGGATCCTCGACGACACGATCGCATCGCCTCTGGGCAGGGACGAGTATTTCATGGTGCCCAACGCGGCCACGACCTCGAAGATGAGGAAGTGGGTCGAGAGCCACCTCAACGGGCCAGAGCTCGTGGATATGTCCTTGGGCCTCGCGGCCATCGCCGTGCAGGGCCCCAAGGCCAAGGACGTCGTCGGGAGGCTCACATCGGCCGACCTGAGCCCTGTCAAATCGTTCTGGGCGACCTTCGCGAGGCTGGACGGCGTCAAGGCGAAGGGCTCGACCCCGACGACGGACCTCCTCAAGGGCAGGAGGCTTGCGAACGGCACCGGCGACGGCATAGTCGCGTATCTGTCCCGCACTGGATACACCGGCGAGGACGGGTTCGAGATCGTGTGTGAGAACGCCGACGCGCCCGACGTGTGGAGGGCCGTGCTCGAGAAGGGCAGGGGCCTGGGCCTGAGGCCCATCGGCCTTGGCGCGAGGGACACCTTGAGGCTCGAGAAGGCACTCCTGCTGTCAGGGACCGACTTCGACGGCTCCCAGACGAGCATCCAGACCGGCCCGTCCTGGGTCGTCGACTGGGAGCATGGGTTCATGGGCAAGAAGACGCTCGAGGAGCAGCGCGCGTCGAAGGCGTACGACAAGCTCGTGTGCATCGCCGCGAAGGACAAGGGGATACCCAGGCATGGGTACGACATCGTCAAGGACGGGCAGAAGGCGGGCGCGGTCACGAGCGGCACGCTCTCACCGGTGCTCAAGAAAGGTATAGCCATGGGGTATGTCCCACTGGACATGTCCGCCGTGGGCACAGGATTGCAGATCAAGGTCAGAGACACGCTGGTCGCTGCCGAGATAGTGAAACCGCCATTCGTCAAGAGGGGATGAACATGAAGCAGATGCTGGAGGAGCTGATCCGGGTACCGGGCGTTTCCGGGTTCGAGGAGGACATCAGGGACCACATCAGGGCGAAGGTCGAGGTCATGGGCATCGAGCCCGAGGAGGACAACATCGGGAACCTGATCGTGACGCTCGGCGACAAAGGCCCGAAGGTGGTCTTCATAGCGCACATGGACGAGCTTGGCCTGATAGTGAGTAAGATGGAGGCCGACGGCTCGCTCAGGATACGCAAGGTCGGAGGCATAGACGACCGCACGCTCGTAGGGAGGGTCGTCGAGATCAAGACACAGAAGGGGACCGTCACGGGCGTGATCGGCCTGAAGCCGCCACACCTGATGACCGAGAGCGACGACAGGAAGAAGGTCGTGAGTTGGGAGGAGGTCAGGGTCGATGTGGGCACGAGGACCAGGGCGCAGACCGAAAAACTGGGCGTGCGCGTGCTCGACCCGATGGTCTTCAAGAAGGACGTGACATTCATAGGGGACATGGTCTGCGCCAGGGGTGTGGACGACCGTGCCGGGTGCGCGGTCCTGTTGGACGCGCTCGAGCGGCTGCGGAAGAAGAAGCTCCCCCTCAGGCTCGTGTTCGTGTGGAGCGTGCAGGAGGAGACTGGCTTGAAGGGGGCGAAGGTCGCCGGCTTCAGGATGACGCCGGACTACGTGTTCGCGATCGACACCATGACCACGACTGACGGGCCCGCCCAGGGCGAGACCTACGAGAAGATCCTGCTAGGGTCAGGGCCCGCCCTGCGCATGTTCGACCACGCGGCGGTCGCCTCGCCGAAGCTGAGGAAGCTCATCGAGGAGGTCGCGAAGGCGGGGAAGCTCCCACTCCAATACGGCACTGGGGGCGGCTCGACGGACGGGGCAGCCATGCAGGACTTCGGGTCGCTGATGATGCCATTGGGCATACCGATGAGGTACACGCACTCGCCGACTGAGTGCGCGAGCATGAAGGACCTCGAGACCCTCACGAAGCTCGTCGTCCTGATCTCTGAGAGGTTGGCGAAGGACACCAAGGTGCGATGACCATGGAATCCAAGGCGGAGAAGGTGCTGACAGAGCTGGTGCTCATGAGGTCCCAGGACACAGACCCCATGGGGCCCGTCGCAGACTATGTCTCGAAGCACATGAAGAGGCTCGGAATGGACGTCCGAAGATATGGCAAGGACGACAAGCCCTCGTTCGTGGGCGAGCACGGCAAGGGAGGGGTCATCCTGTCCGGGCACCTGGACACGGTGCCTATAGGCACCGGCTGGACCAGGGAGCAGGGGGAGATGGTCGACGGCATCATGTACGGTCGGGGCACGAACGACATGAAGGGCGGATGCGCGGCCATGCTGCTCGCGGCGGAGAAGCTTGTGGCCGCGGGGGTGCCCTTCGCCCTGTGCTTCACGACCGACGAGGAGACCTCGATGGACGGCGCGGGGGCGGCGTCCAAGGACCCCGCGTTCCTGAAGGCGCCAGCGGTGGTCGTCACAGAAGCGACCGAGTTCGACATCGTGGTCAGGGAGAAGGGGTTGGTGCAGTTCTCCGTCACGACCAAGGGGAAGCCCGCGCACGCGAGCATGCCCCACCTGGGCGAGAACGCCATCGCGAAGATGGTCTCAGTGCTGTCGAAGCTCGAGGACGTCTACAGGCCGCCCGAGGACCCGCAGGAGCAGATGACCCTGTGCGTAGACACGATTAGGGGCGGGACCGCGATGAACGTCATCCCGGACGAGTGTGTCGCCGAGGTCGATGTGAGGTATCCGCCGCACATGAGCACGCAGGCGGTCCTCGAGCTGGTCAGACGCAAGATCGGGGACAAGGGGTACGAGGTCAAGATACTCCACGAGCTGGACCCGGTCGGGACAGACCAGGACATAGACGCGGTCAGGGTGATGAAGGAGGTCGTCGGGCCGGAGGCCAAGGTGCTGTCGGTCCCCTACGCGACGGAGATGGTCATGTTCAAGGGCGTCAACAAGAAGCTGATGGTCTGCGGTCCTGGCGAATCCGCCGGATGTCACATACCGGATGAGAAGATACGTGTCGCGGACGTGGCCAAGGCCGCTGAGATATACACCGAGTACTGTTCGCGCATGGCTGGCGCCTAGGGGAACACCCTGGACACGGTCCTCGGGTACGGTATCGCGTCCCTTATGTGGTCCATCTTGCAGACCCAGGTCAGGAACCTCTCGACGCCCAGGCCGAAGCCTGAGTGCGGGACCGAACCATACCTCCTGAGGTCGAGGTACCACGAGTACTTGTCCAGGCTCTCGCCCTTGTCCCTTATCCGCTCGATCAGGAGGGCGTTGTCCGTCTCCCTCTCGCTGCCGCCTATAATCTCGCCGAAGCCCTCTGGCGCCAGGAGGTCGGTGTTCTTGTATGTCCTCGGGTCGTCCGAGTTCTCCTTCATGTAGAACGGCTTCAGCTCCTTCGGATAGTTCATGATGAACATGGGCAAGCCGCTGTCCTTGGTGAGCTCGCGCTCCTCGACCGCCCCGAAGTCGGAGCCCCAGCTGACGTCGAGGCCTTTCGCCTGGAGTCTCTCGATGGCCTCCCCGTACTGGATCCTGTCGAAGGGCGGGACGACACGCCTCAGGTCCGCTGGGTCCCGCTTGAACAGCTCGAGCTCTGGCCTGCAATCGTCCGCGGCCCTGTGCAGCATCGCGGTCACGAGCTCCTCCTGGACCTTCATGTTCTCGTCGTTGTCGACCCAGGCGGCCTCCATCTCGAGGTGCCAGAACTCCGCCAGGTGCCTCGGCGTCCTCGACTTCTCGGCCCTGAACGAAGGGGTGAGGGAGAACACCTTGTCGCACGAATATATGAGCGACTCGAGGTAGAACTGAGCGCTCTGGGACAGATATGCCATCCTGTCGAAGTACTTGATCTGGAAGAGCTGGGTGCTGTCCTCCGCAGCGACGCCTGTGATGATGGGGGGGTTGACCTCGACATAGTCGTTCTCGTGGAACCACGCCCTCGCGCCCATCAGGAGGGAGTCCTTGATACGCATGGCCGCGGTCTGCTCCCTGGATCGTATCCAGAGGTGCCGCAGGTCCAGGAGCAACTCGGTGCTCTGGTACTCCGTGATCGGAAAGGGTTCCGCCGGGCCAACAAGGGTGAATCTGGACGCTCTGACCTCGTACCCTCCAGGGGCGCGCTTGTCCTCCGCCACCGTCCCCTCGATGATGACCGAGGATTCGATACCGGTGTTCGTCGCGGCGATGAAGTCGGGCTCGGCCACGACGCCCTTCTTCACAGTGACCTGGACAATGCCAGTCGAGTCCCTGAGCACGGCGAACACTATGCCCCCGCTGCTCCGGGTCCGGTATATCCAGCCCCTAACCTGCACGGTCTTGCCGACCATGTCCTTGGAGAGGGCGCCCCTTATCGCGACCATCCAGATGCTGAAGCCCCAATCCGAATATAAGCCCTTCGGACGCCGGCGTAACGGACTTATCGCAGCTGGGTCGTACCGTCTGTCCGTGAAGGTCAGGAAGGCCGGTCCACGGGACCTCCCGAGTCTGATGCGGCTCGAGGAGGAGTGCTTCGGGGTGGAGAGGTTCTCAGAGAACACCCTGATGGCGTTCCTCATGAGGGATGATGCGTTCGCGCTCGTGGCCGAAGAGATGGGGGATGTCCTGGGAGCCGCCCTGTGCCTATGCTCCGACAGTCGGGGCGAGGGCAGGATCGCTTCGATGGCCGTCCTCGAACAGCGGAGGAGGAACGGTGTCGCCACGCTCCTGCTGCGCGAAGCCGAGGGGGCTTTCGAGAAGAGAGGTGCCAGGACCTTCGGCCTGGAGGCCGATGTCGCCAACGAGCCTGCGATAGCGCTCTACCTCAAGCACGGCTACTCCTTGAGAGCGATCATAAGGGACTATTACGGCGCTGGCAGGCACGCGTACGTGATGGAGAAGGTATTGCCGTCGAAGAAGCGCAAGGTCAGCGTGCGACCCTCTTGACCGTCAGATCCAGTGGCATCTTGTCCACTGTCCACTTCCTGGCGTCCACCATGGATGGGTTCCTGTCGACCGAGTGGGCGTGGGTCTCTTGGGATATGTGGGACTTGTACGAGATTATGGCCTCCTCGATGTCCCGATGGGCGCTGTACTCCACCGAGATCTCGTCCTCGAACCGCAGTCCCTGCTCCTTGCGCATGTGCTGCACACGCCGAACGACCTCCCTGGCCAACCCCTCGACCCTGAGCTTCTTGTCGACCCCCAGCGATATGTAGACATGCATCTCCCCGGCATTGGCGTGGGCGAACCCGCTCTTCTGCCTCTCCGATACGACCACGTCCTCCTCGTACAGGTCGAAACCCCCGAGCCTGACCCTGCCTTTCGCCCTGAGGTGTGTCACGAGCTCGTTCCCGTCCATCTGCTCCAGCATGCGAGAGACCTCGGATGCGGATTCCTTGTACCTCGGCCCGAGGGTCCTCAGGTTGGGGGAGACCACGAACTCCACCATGCTCCCCCTGGACTCGACGCACTTGACCCTCTTGACATTGAGTTCCTCTGAGAGCATCTTCTCGTACCTGCGCAGGACCCACGCGTTGTCCCTGCCAGCCGCGATGACGGCCTCGTCGAGCGGTTGCCTCAACTTCACGTTCGCACCCCGTCTCGCGGTCCTCCCGACCTCGACTGCCTGCCTGACCAGCGCCATCTGGGACTCGAGGGACGGGTCGACCTGGGCGCAGTCGGCGACAGGGAAGGCCTCGAGGTGCACGGACCCCTTCTGACCCATGAGGCATCTGTACAGCCAATCCGAGAAGAACGGCGCCGCTGGAGCCATCATCAGTGAGAGGGACGTCAAGCATTCGTGGAGTGTCGCGTGGGCGGAGAACCGGTCCTCAGGGTCGCTCTCGACCCAGAAGCGTCTTCTGGACCTGCGGACGTACCAGCCGCTGAGGTCGTCGATGAACTGGACGATTGCGTGCACTGCGGACTGTATCTCGAGGGCGTCGAAGCCTGCCCTCACGTCCTTCATCGTCGAGTTGAGCCTGGAGATGATCCATCTGTCAAGGTCATGGGTCCGCTCCTTCGCCCTCTGACCGGTGTAACCATAGGCGTTCGCGTTCGACGAGTAGAAAGCGTACAGGTTCAGGACCGTTGTGAACGTGCCGAACATGGCCTTCCTCACGTCCTCCATGGAGAACCGGACCGGCTGCCAGACAGGGGAACCGAGCAGGTACAGCCTCGCAGCGTCCGCGCCCACGGACGAGAACACCTCGCCCGGGAGCACGGTGTTCCCAGATGAGGGTTTCATGACCCTTCCCTTGTCATCCATCAGATGCCCGAGCACGAGCACGGACCTGAACGCGGGAGCGTCGAACAGAAGCGTGCTGACCACGTGCTGCGTGTAGAACCAGCCCCTCGTCTGGTCCGCGGATTCCGTGATGAAATCGACCGACCTGTGGGTCTCGAACTCGGCCATGTTCTCGAACGGGTAGTGGTACTGCGCGAACGGGGCGCACCCAGAGTCGTACCAGCAGTCCAGCACATGATGCTCCCTGGACATCTGGCCCCCACACTCAGGGCAGCGGAGCTTCACAGCGTCGATGTGCGGCCGGTGCAGATCCATGGAGGCCGGGAACGGGGCCACGGAGAGTCCTGACAGCTCCTGGATGCTCCCGACACATACCTGATGACCTTTGTCGCACGTCCAGATTGGCAGTGGGGTTCCCCAGTACCTGCTCCTGCTGACCGACCAGTCCTTCGCGTCCTCGATGAAGTTCCCGAACCTGCCGTCCCTGTAGGCCTCCGGCACCCACCTGATGCCTGCATTGAGCTGGACCATCCGCGATTTCGCCTCCGAGGCGCGCACGGACCAGACTTTCCTCAGCTTGTGCATCAGCGAGCTGTGGCACCGCCAGCAGAAAGGGCTCGATCGCTTAACCAGACCCCATCTGAACAGGAGGCCTCTGGCTTCCACCATGCGGACGACCTCCGACGAGGCATCATGGACGCTCCTGCCTGAGAGCTCCGGTACGGCGTCGGTGAACCTGCCAGTATCATCCACGGGGTCGAAGAGGGGCAAACCCTCGGCCACGCCTATCTCGTGATCGGCCGACGCGTACGGGGGGGACACGTGCATGATGCCTGTGCCTTCCTCCTTGGCGACTTCCTGCGAGTCAACGATCCTGAAGCCGCGGCCGTCGAAGTTGTGAAACTCGAATATGGGTTCGTAGGACAGGCCGACGAGCTCAGAGCCCTGCATTGTCTTCACTGCCTTGGCCGACGGCCCCAGGAGCTGGGCCTTCTCCTCGGCCACGAGCAACTGCTCGCCCGCAAGGTCGAACATCGTGTACCGCTTCGACCCGTCTACTGCCAAGAGGGCGTTCGCGACCAGGGTCCAAGGCGATTCGGTGTAAACGAGCGCGGATGCGTCGAGGGATGGGATCCTGAACCTGACCATGACCCATCTGACCTCGGTCTCCTCGAAGCCGAGGGCCACCTCGTGAGTGCTGAGGGATGTGCCGCACCTGGGGCAATAAGGGACGACCTGAGAGGCCTTCTTCAGGAGGCCTTTCGAATGCAGCTGCTTGAGAGACCACCAGACGCTCTCGATGTACTCGTTCGACATCGTCAGATAGGCATCCTCGTAATCGATCCCGTAGCCCATCCGGCGGCTCATCTCCTCCCAGTCGGCCTTGTAACGCATGACGCTCTCGCGGCACAGCGCATTGAACCTTTCCACGCCGTAGGACTCTATCGCCGCCTTTCCGTCGACGCCTAGGCTCCTCTCCACCTCGAGCTCGACCGGGAGTCCGTGGCAGTCCCAACCTGCGATGTACGGGACGACCATGCGGCCGTTCATGATATGATACCTGAGGAAGGCGTCTTTCACCGCGCGCGTGAGCGCGTCTCCCATGTGCGGCGGCCGGTTCGCCGTCGGGGGGCCTTCGCAGAAGACAAGAGGTTCCCCGCCCCGCATCCGCTCCTTGACCTTGGAGAGGATGTTCTCCTCTCCCCAGAGCGCCAAGACCTCTGCCTCGATCTGGGGCAGGGTCTCCCCGGCGGGTTCTCGGTAGCACCTCTTCATGCAACAGACGCCTCCAAAAGGGTTCTATCACAAACTCGGCAATGGTGGCACGAATCAGCCTATGATTATAATCAGGAGCTGGCCAGCCGAGTTCATCGGATTGTTTGGAACGACGGGAACGATATATAATACCTAGTCGCGGCCGATGGACGCTATTGGGCATTAGCCGGGTTCGGAGACCCAGCGGCCATGACTAGCCTTGTCATGCCAGGCGTCGGGATTGCTGGCTCGCGTACGGGGACCAAAAGGCATTTAAGAAAGTACTAAATAATAGAGGGTGTATAGCGCGCCAGCGTGCAATCCATGGTCTCGGGTGGTGCCCAGGGCCAGATGGGGTGAACACGGATGGAAGAGCCCTTGTGCAACGTAGAGTTTCTGAAGAGCAATGCATCGTACGTGGCTAGAGTACAGAGTGACCTGGGCGGCGTCAGGGAGTACCGGAGCGCCTCTTTGGAGGAGATACTAGAGCAGGTCATCATAGATCTCCAAGAGGAGTTCGAGGGAGCGCGTCTATAGGGTCACGCACACGCGAGCGTTGGACGGGTAGCTGATCGCGAAGAAGGGTTCGCCGGAGCCGAGTTCATCCTCGACAGCGTCGGGCGTGGGCACCACAGGTCGAGGCGGGCCGACAGGGGGCGCTTGAATGGAAGAGAAGGACAAGAAGGAGTACGAGGAGATCATATCGTCGTACTACGGCGAGGACCAGGTCGCGGCTCTGGTGAACTTCAAGATAGACACCAAGGGCTCGGACATGGTGGCGCAGAAGATAGCGGAATTCAGCTACGTCGAGGATGTGTTCCTCGTCACTGGTGACACGGACATCATCGCCAAGGCCAGGTTCCCGAACTACGCGGCCCTCAAGAAGTTCATAGTCGACGACGTCGCGAGCATCGAAGGTGTGAAGGAGACAAAGACCTTCATGGTCGTGACGACATTCAAGGAGCGCGGGAAGATCAAGGAGCCGGAAGAGGAGCAGAAGGAGTAGGCCTCTCCCGGTCGTCATTCGAACGATGTTTCGGCAAGGTGGTCTCTAATGGATATGGAAACGAGGCTCAGACAGATAATGGAGGTGCTGGACCAGCTGGCGGACGATAACTCCGTGCCGAGGAACATCAGGCGCGGGGCGACCCAGGCCAAGGAGCGCCTCTCCCAGAAGCAGGAGGCGCTCGACATCAGGAGCGCCAGCGCGATCATGATACTCGATGAGCTAGCTAACGACCCGAACATACCGTTGCACGGGCGGACGCTGATCTGGAACATCATCAGCCAGCTCGAGACCGTGAAGTGAGCCCTGGGGGCTGAGACGCGTGTCCTCCCTCTCGGGACGGCGATTTTTCTGTTCCTGGAGCGGAGGCAAGGACTGTTGCCTCGCGTTCCACAAGGCAGTAGAGCTGGGGGCTGTGCCCCACTCGCTCGTGACGATGCTAAGGGAAGATGGAGAGAGATCACGTTCCCACGGACTGCCCGTAAGCGTCCTCGAGGCGCAGGCGGAGGCACTAGGTGTACGGCTCATAACACGCGCGACCTCGTGGGATGGCTACAGGGCAGCGTTCCTCGACGCGTTGACAGAGGTGCGCTCCGACGGTGTCGATCTGGGCGTCTTCGGAGACATCGACATGGAGGATCACCGCAAGTGGGTCTCAGACACATGCTCTGAGGTGGACATCGAGCCACTGCTGCCCTTGTGGATGCATGAGCGCGAGACACTCCTGGAAGAGTTGCTAAGCTCAGGATACAGAGCGATGATCATCGCTGTCAAGGAGCAGGCTTTGGACCCCCGGTATCTCGGCAGGAGCCTTTCACAAGACACGATTCGGGACCTTGGATCCGAGGGCATCGACCTCTCCGGGGAGGCTGGGGAGTACCACACGGCGGTTACCGACGGACCAATGTTCAAACGACCGTTGCGCATCGAGAAGGGGGCTGTGGCCTCGAAGGATGGATACTCCTTCCTTGAGGTGGACGTGCTCCGCGACAGCAACAGCAGGAACGGGATACATTTAAGTGCATCCAGCGATAATCCGCCGGGCGAGCGGCTGTAGTCTAGTGGTTAGGACTGAAGCTTCCCAAGCTTCAAGCCCGGGTTCGAATCCCGGCAGCCGCACTCAACCTTCATGATGATTGAACTCAGGAAAGATTCAGCATCGCCACTTTCTTCTCTGGGTCGATCTCCCGAGTCGACCGGACACCGTCCAATCTCAGGATCCCGATCTCGTTGGCCATCCAGACCTTTCCCCTAAGGAGATGGCCACCGAACATCCTGTGCTCTCTATCCGCGACTGAGACATGGATATGGACCCTGTGCTCACCGTATCCGGAGATTACACCCTGGATCGACAAGAGTTCGTGCGGCTCGGAATATGACTTGCTGATGTATTCCCCCTTTTCGAAATATCCGAGTTCGAAGTCGGTGATCATCCCAAGGCCGGTGCATATCAGCATGGTGGACCTCGAGTCTCTGGCCGACTTCAGTATGGAATCTATGATATCCTCGCCATCATCGAGCCTGAGTATGTGCACCGGACCGCTCCTTCCCTGCTGCATTGACCCTACCTCTAACCAGTATGCACATTCGACCCAAAGTAGTTGCGCAGAACGAGCTGCGGCTGATTACTAACATCCGAATCGGTCCCTGGCCCGGAGGCATATGGCATTCCATCAGCCACCAGTAATAGGCGACAAATCGGTGGCTCGGGAGCTGTTGACGGTACTTCGTGTTCACGATCGCGATCAGCATCATCCTGAGGGTGTTCTGGAGATGGTGTGGCCGCATCGGAGGGCTGATGCTTCGGTGCGACCTCGGATCGGGCTACGCAGCCTCGAAGACCTTCTTGATCCGCTCCATGGCCCAGTCTATCTCGGCCTTGGTTATGACCAGGGGCGGGGCGAACCTGACGGTCTTCTCGTGAGTGTCCTTCGCGAGCACGCCATCCTCCATCAGCTTCTCGCAGATGGGCCTGACGGTTTCGCCTGGACCCAGATGGAACTCGACTCCGATCAGTAGGCCTTTGTACCGGATGGCTTTGATCTTCGTGGTCTTGATCTCCCTCAGCTTCTTCACGAAGTACTCCCCCATCTCCTTCGACTTCACGTCCAGCTTCTCGTCCACGAGCACATCCAGGGAGGTCTCCGCGATAGCACAAGCAAGCGGGTTCCCGCCGAACGTGCTCCCGTGGGAGCCTGGGTTGAACACACTCATGAGCTCCTTCGTGGACACGGCTGCTGAGACCGGGTACAGGCCGCCGCCGAGCGCCTTTCCTACGCATAGGATGTCGGGTTTGATGCCATCGTGCTGGAACGCGAACATCTTGCCCGTCCGCGCGAAGCCGGTCTGTATCTCGTCGATGATGAGAAGTATCTTCTTCTCGTCACAGACCCGCCTCAGTTCCTTGAGATAGCCAGGAGAGGGCACGTTGATGCCGGCCTCGCCCTGGATCGGCTCGACGAGGATGCCGATAGTGTCCTTGTTGATTGCCTTCTCGAATGCCTTGATGTCATTGTAGGGTATGGTGACGAAACCAGGAGCGAACGGGCCGAACCCCTTCTTCGAATCCGGGTCGGACGAGAAGCTGATGATGGTGGTCGTGCGGCCATGGAAGTTGTTCTCGCAGACGATGATCTCCCCCTTGTCCTCAGGGATGCCCCTCTTCATGTGGGCCCATCTCCTGGCCAGCTTGATGGACGTCTCTACCGCTTCGGCCCCTGTGTTCATCGGAAGGGCCATTTCCAGCCCCGAAAGCTCGCAGAGTTTCTTCAGGAACGGGCCCATCCTGTCGTTCGAGAACGCCCTGGACGTGAGCGAGACCCTGCCCAGCTGGTCGACGGCCGCCTTCACTATCTTCGGGTGGAGGTGGCCCTGGTTGATCGCTGAGTATGAGCTGAGCATGTCCATGTACTTCTTTCCCTCGACGTCCCACACCCACACACCCTTCGCCTTCGAAATCACGACTGGCAGGGGGTGGTAGTTGTGAGCGCCGTAGTTCTTCTCCAGCTCGATGTAATCATTTGCCTTCATACTCTCATCCTCTCATGCGCACCCGAAGGGGCGCGCTCGGCGTATCCGCTGATTGCATACCCGCCTTAATATGATTCCAAGGCACACCGAGCGAAGTAGGTCGAACGCGACGTCACGGGATCCGCATCCCCGTGGTCTTGAGGAACATGAGGGCCCCCAAAACGCCCCCCCATGCAATGGCAGTCAATACGGCCAATGTCTCGACCAATGGACCGACGCCCATGGCCAGGAGGAACAGCCCGAAGACGAACGCGGATACGGAAGCTGCCGTACCTGCTGGACCGAGGGCCTTCGTCACATGCATGGCGTACGCGAAGGCCCCCAGGGCCACGAGCAGCGTGAGGAAGAAGGCCAGAGAGAACGCCAGATGGAGGTCGCCGTAATCCTCCGTGAAGACGCCTATGTTCATCAGGAGCACTCCTGCCACGGCGAGGATGACCGACCCCACCTTCGAGACGAGGACGTCGCCAAGGAGGGGATACGAACCGACGTAGGCGAACACGAGGATGAGTGCGCCGGTCAGTATAAGCGCGGAATTGAACACCCATGCCGCGGGGCCCACGCCGAGGTCGCTCAGGTAGTCCTCGAGGAACTCATAACCTGGGTCCTGCAACGCAGCGACGAGATACAGAATCAAGAACACTGCGACTGCCAGAAGGATGCAGGCTGCGCCGACTCTTGGAGATATAGGCCCATCGCGCACGACCATGGATGGGTCTACTCGGGTATAACCACATCACCGCAGCGGAACGCCACGCACGTGCAGAAAGAAGACTGGTCAAAGCCGGGCATTCCTCGGGGCGCTCCTGACGACCCCGTATACTGGCTTGGGAAGCTCCTTCTCTCCCGCGTCCTCAATCATGACGGGCTTGGGGAAGTTGTAGACTCTCGGGACCGTCTCCTGCACATCGACGTGTATCCTCCCGTAGGTCCTGAACATGAGATACACCAGTGACAACACATAGGCAACGACAACCACCAGCGACAACTGCCACAGATACGTCCAAATCGACACGATCACCAGTGTGGACAGGGCGGCGCCGGAGACGACCCATGAAACGAGCGCGACGATGGTATCCCTTGACTCGGACCGCACGCCTATGTTCGAGTAGTTCACGTGCCTCACGACCTCGGAAACCTCGAACCGCACCACGAAATACACTGCCGCGGACATCACAAGACCGCAGAGGACGAACACCAAGTGCAGTGACGAATCGACCAAGATGATTGCCGTCGAGAGTGCCACGAATGATATCAGCAGCGCACCCGTCATCCTCGCCCCCTTGAATATCTTGAGCGAGGAGGGCAGGATCACCTTGCCTAACGTGCGGGATATGATCGATGAGGAGAACCTCACGGGCTTAGGAACGAGCTTGCTAGCCGCATCCGCCAGAGCCGCGGAGTGCTTCACAAGCGCTGGTGATATCGCGCTCATGGCGAAACAGAACGCGCCTGCGAACGGGTTCAGGAGGCTGCCCATGGTAGCCCCCTTCACGTTACTACCCACACTCGCATAGAGTATGGACTCGACGCCTCTTCCGGACGCGCTGGTCCCAATCGTCATGGACGCCTTCGCGGAGAAGCCTAGGAAGTACGTGATGGACGACAACACGAACACTTCGTAGAGTATCACGATAGGTATCGCGAGGGCGACCATCCATATCACGTCGGGGAACATCGCTGGGTCGATCATCATGCCGAATGATGTGAAGAAGATGGCCACGAACGCATCCTTGAACGACTCCAGCTTCGACCTGATTCTCACGGACACGTTTGTCTCAGCCAGTATCATGCCGATGAAGAATGCGCCAATGATCGGCGGGACGTTCATGACGGCAGCGAATCCAGCTGTCAGGAACACAATGCCGAGCGCGAAGAGTATGAACATCTCGTCGTTCTCGATGCTGTTGAAGAACGAAACGACCCTGGGGACCGCCCACATCGCGACCCACACGAAGAACGCGTAGAACGCGCCCATCCCCAACAACAACTGGCCGTACTCGGATGCGTCCGCCTCTGGCCTGACCACCATGCCGCTTGCGACCGTGAGTATGAGCATGGCTATGAAAGTCTCGACGACGACGAGTCCGATGAGGAACTCGACCTCCGGGCTGGACATGCGCTTGAGGTCGAACAGTACTTTCATCGCGATGCTCGTACTGCTCATCGCGATCACGCCCGCGAGGAATATGGAGTCTATCAGAGGCCATCCGAGGAACGAAGCGAAGATGAACCCGACGAACAGGCCTACGCTGGTGTCGATGACCGCGAGGATTATCGCAGGGGTCCGGGTCTTCTTGAGCTTCGAGAACGAGAACTCGAGGCCCACGAAGAACATGAGCATGACCAAACCCACGAAGGAGAGCATGCTGATCAGACTGGTGTCTGTTATCAGTCCATGATACTCATAGCCCAGGACTTCGACGCTGATCTTAGGGCCGATGAAGATGCCGATGGCGATGTAACCGATCATGACCGACTGGTTCATCTTCCTCGCCAGAGTCGCAGCTATGAAAGCGAGGAGCATGATAGCGCCCATCTGGAAGAGCAACTGTGCCTCGGTGTCCATCTGGCCTGCACGTCCTTATCGTGGCTTACGCTCACGTGATGCCAACTAATTCACGAAGAATCGTTCTGCATCCCATCTGAGCGGACATTGCCCTGGTTCGTACTTATAACTTGTCCGGAGCGCGTGTGAGCCAGTCATCCAAACGTCTAGTAGCTATGCTACTAGTCGACCGCCACAGGGAACATGATGAGCAGGATTATGTAAAGGACGTAAAGCGACCCGGATGCCAAGAGCGTCTTGTACTCCACGCGCTTCTTCACCTTCACGGAATAGTATATCCAGAACGCGGCGACAAGCGCAATGACCATGCTCGCGATGTTGATCGGGTCCAAGGCCCACTCGGTGAACAGGAGTCCGATGCTGACAGGGAAGCTGCTCTGGAACACCATTGCGCCGGTTATGTTGCCCAGTGCTAATGTGTCCTTGCCCCTGAGGTACCAGATGACGCTGTTGAACTTCTCTGGGAGCTCGGTCGCTATCGGGGCGATCAGGAATGCGAGTATCATCGGGGCTATCCCGACTGCCGCGGATACCATCTCCACCTCCTCGACGAAGAACCGTGCGCCGACTATGATGCCGATGAGCGCCCCAACCACCTGGAGGAGGATCATGGCCATGCCGAACGTATTCTTGGCGGGGGATATCCCCATCGCCTTTCCCAAATACAGTGCGGGACAGGCGCCCTCGTTCATGTCGGATTTGTCCTTGAGGAGCTGCCTTATGTAGACCACGTACAGCGACATCAGGAGGAGTGCGGCGCCGAGGTTGAACAACGAGTGGTCGAAAACATCCTGAAAGCTCATGAGTCCGCAGACCAGCGCGACCATGTACATGCCCATGAAGAACTTCAGGTCGCGCTCGGCGTGACCGGCCTTCAGAACCAGGCACTCCTTCCGCTTCCCTTTCCGGCAACCGTACCATATCGCTACGCCGCCGACGAACATCGCGAGGGTGCCGAGCATGAATGGGGCACCCAGTATGGCGCCCTCCCCAATCTTCTCGCCCTCCTCAGCGCTGCCGAGGAAGATGGCGATCAGCGGGATGATCGTCTCGGGCATGGCGGTGCCGACCGCTGCGAGTATGCTGCCCGTGGCGGTCTCCGCGAGGCCGAGCCTGCAGCCGAGCCATTCGATACCGTTCACGAACACTTCGCAGCTAATGAGAATCAGCAATAGGGCCGCTATGAGGATCCCGACGCCCAATATCTCGACTGCCAATGGGACACCTGGGCCGGGCTATAGTTGTGCGATACTTAAACCATTCTCATGGACACCCGCAGGGAGTTAGCCCGGGTCGCGACGCCAGTGCCCATAAGTGTTAAGTAATGACATGAGCTGAAGGAGCCACTGATGTTCAGCGCACTCAAGTCACGAGGCATCCACACTCCCTGGCACCTGAGAGTCCTCTACCTGTCGACTTTTCTATTGAGGACCGCCTTCGGAGCCCTGCTCCTGCTGATAGCGAGCTACGTGCCCTACGAGACCGATTACGAAGCTCTCCTAAACGTCGCAATCATCGCCGTCCCCTATCCCCTCGCTGAGATGCTCACCGCCAACTACTTCGGCCTGTTGAGTGACCGGACTGGGAGGAAGGTCATCATAGTCGCGGGGACGAGCGTCGCTGCCGTGGTCGTCACACTCTACACCCTCTCGAACAACGTGTGGTACCTCGCGGCCATGCATGGGATACACGGCATAGGCGCTGCGGCAACGGTGGCTCCGGCGATCGCCATGATTGCGGACCATGCGGACAAGTGCGACCGGGGCAGGCAGATGGGGTGGTTCGACTATTCCACGTTCCTGGGATACATCATCGGTGCAGTCGTCGGCGGATTCATGATCGACTTCACTGGCCCGATAGCCGGATTCGTCATGGTCGCAGTCCTGCTTGGGTCCTCGGCGGTCATGTTGCAGCTTCTTGTCAGAAAGGAGAAGCCTGTCGTCAAGGCATCGAACATGGAGGGGTTCCAGGCCCTGAAGAAGGTCTTCAAGATCAAGGAGATCCGGCTGATGTTCCCGATCTGGCTGATCATAGCGACCCTCCTCGGGCTCGCAATCACATACCTGCCCAGGATCATGCTGAGCGAGGACATGTCCGGCACCACGATAGGCATCATGTTCGGCGCTGCTGGCGTCGCACTTGGCCTCCTGCAACCGTTCTGGGGGAAGGTCTCGGACATCGTCGGCAGGATCCCCGTCATGGCTTACGGCGTTTTCAGCATATTCGGCATTGTGCTCATGGTGCTGTTCTTCTCAGACTACGCCTTCGTGATGACAGACGATGGCATCGAGTTCAAACTCCTCGGCATGATACCTCTCGGCATCCTCGGCCTCGGCGCCGGTGCGTTCGTACCGGCCGCACTCGCGATGATGGCCGACTCGTCCGACGAGGAATGCTACGGGGCCACGATGGGGTTATACTCCTTCGCGCTCGGATTCGGTGCATTCATCGCTGAAGCCCTTGGACTGGGGATCATACTCGCGAGCGGAGACGATAGAGCTCCAGTCTGGCTTCTCTACCTCGCCGCCGCACTGATATTCCTCGCAGTCATCATGATGATCCGATTCTTCCTCGTGAGCGTGATAGCCAAGAAGCTCGCTTCGAGACGGAACGTGTCGAAATGATAGAGATAGATGGCTCGCACGGAGAGGGCGGTGGGCAGGTCCTCAGGACCGCTGTTTCGCTCTCTGCTGTGCTCCGAGAGCCCATAGACGTGAAGCGCATAAGGGAGGGCAGGCCGAACCCTGGCCTGGCTGCCCAACACGTCTCTGCCGTCGAGGCTGTTGCAGAGCTCTGTGATGCCCAGGCCGACGGGCTACACGTCGGTTCGAAGGAGATCTCATTCAGGCCCGGGCCACTGACCGGAGGGGATTTTGAGTTCGATATCGGCACGGCTGGTAGCACATCGCTCGTCCTCCAGGCATGCATCCTGCCCGCTACGATGTCAAAGGCTCCTGTCAGGTTGACGCTCAAGGGTGGCACCGACACCAAATGGTCACCGCCAATCGACTTCATGAGACTGGTACACCTTCCAATCGTCAGGCGCATGGGCATCTCCTGCGACATGGACATCGTCCAGAGGGGGTTCTATCCTGAAGGAGGAGGTGAGATTGTGGCGCACATAGATCCGTGCCCCATGCTCAGGGGCATCGACCTGAGTCAGAGAGGGGAATTCGTCAGGTTATCTGGCGTGGCGTACGCGCAGAACCTGCCAGACCATGTCGTCTCGAGGATGAAGCATGCCGCCCTTAAACACCTCGTCGACTACAGAAACGTGAAGGTCGATTCTGACCTCCACTCGGGGAGGAGCACCGGGGCAGGGATCGTGCTGGCATCCGAGTACGAGAACACGGCCCTGGGAGAATCCTCCCTTGGCCAGAGAGGCGTGAGGGCAGAAACACTAGGAGAGACCTGCGCTGCAGACCTCGTCGAGACCATGCGCTCGGGTGCGACTTCGGACAGTCATATGCTCGACCAACTCGTGCCATACATGGCGCTCGCCAGGGGAGAATCCGTCGTCATCGGAGAAGAGCTGACAGGGCACACCGAGACGAACATCTGGGTCGTTGAGAGGTTCCTCGGTGAGAAGTTCAAGACACTCCGGAGAGATGGCGTGGTCGAGATACGCACCATCTAGCCGTACATCTCTGGCCTGGGTGCCGCCTTGTCCCCTTTCTTCACGACCGCCTGCTTCTGAATCTCCCTGATGTGCTCCTCGATCCGCTTAGCCTCCTCGAACAGTGGCTTCGCGTCGAAATCGATGCCCAACAGGAGTTTGTCGATCGCCTCTAGCACCAGCGCGGCGGCCTTCGCATCCGGGAAGTCGGGGTGAGCCTCGGCCAACAGGGTGACGACATCGAAATCTCGCTTCCTACCCTCGTTCAGCAGGACCCCGGCCATTCCGGATATCACGCCCTCCTCGAACTGCCGTATCCCGTGCTCCTTGAGAAGTTCCCTGGCCCGAGGGGTGCTCGCGATGCCGAAGACGACGTCTGATATGTCAGCGCTGTCCCTGATCTCGGGGTCCAGGACGAGGCCCTCGGGAGACACGATCATCCTGCATCTCTGCTCGACCGCCCAGTCTACCAAGACCCGTGACATGGGGCGGATCAGGTTTGCGGGAGCCTGGAACTCGGATATGAACGCAACCAGCTGGTCCCCGCGTGGGCCTTTGTCCCCGGCGTATATCCTCACAGGGCTCAACGGGGTCGCGTCCCGAATCAATGAGACCGTTGGAAACTGTGACGAGTCCATGATCCCTATGTTCTCCATCTTCAGGACCTTGATGAGATAGTTCGCCGATATCGAGCTGACCAGACCTACGCTGGGGAATCCGTCTATGATGGTAGCCCCTCGAAGGTCCTTCTTCTTAAGCTCGAATATGCGGATGTCGTTTCCGTCCATCGTCCTGGGAATATGGTAGACCACTCATAAACTTTGGTAATCTCGATAATGTCCCAAGACGGCCTATCCAGAAGACATCCGGATTGGCTAGGCGATCGTGCGTGCACATCGTTCGTCCGCTGACAGGTATGTCTAGCGCAGCTGACCAGTGCCTGCCGGTTTCACCTCCATCTTCTCTTGCCGATTCTGGCAATCGCGTGCGAAGGGTTATTACACAGCCGGACCGTTCTCGAATCGGTTGCATTTGAAGACCATAATCAACTGCGCAATGTCCGCAGACGGCAAGATCGCCCTCAAATCGAGGAGACAGACGAGGATCTCGAATGAGGACGACAAGAAACGAGTCCACAAACTGAGGAATTCGGTCCAAGCGATACTCGTCGGTGTCGAGACCGTCATATCGGACGACCCGAAACTCACTGTCAACGAGAAATATGTCAAACGACCGAGGCAGCCTGCCAGGATCATCCTGGACACCGATGGGCGGACCCCTTCGGGGGCACTGGTCCTGAACGGGGCCGTGAGGACCATCATAGTGACGAACGAACGCTGTCGCAAGACGTTCCCGAACGCTGAGGTCGTCAGGTGTGGCAAGGACGAGGTCGACCTCGAGAAGCTGCTGTCGATTCTGGAGAAGAAGGGAATCAAGAAGATACTGGTCGAAGGCGGCTCGAAGGTGATCTGGTCGTTTCTTAAGGCGCGCCTCGCGGACGAGGTATGCATATTCATCGGCAGCATGGTGATAGGCGGAGACACCGCACCCACACCGGCCGGCGGCCAGGGAGCAGAGGACGAGAACGGCATCATTCCGCTGAAGCTCAAGGACGCTAAGGTGTTAGGGAGCGGCGTCCTCGTCAGGTACGAGGTGGTCAAGTGACGAGCGCACAGGACCGCCCAAAGTTCATCGCCGACCACATGCTCGGTTCGCTCGCCAAGTGGCTCAGGATGATGGGCTACGACACCGTCTACGACAAGAGGATGGATGACAAGGCGATATCGGCTGCCGCCAGGGCGGAGGGGCGGTCCGTCCTGACAAGGGATAAGGAACTGGCGAAGGAGTCAGGAGCGTTCCTGGTCGAGGACGACCAGCTGGACCTGCAACTCGCAGCCGTCAAGACCAAGTTCGGCCTGATGTTCGACGAGGCAGCCATCCGATGCACCGCCTGCAACGGCGAGCTGATAGAGCTGCCAAAGGAGCAGGCGAAAGGCGCCGTCCCTGAAGGGGCATTCGCGGGCAACGACAAGTTCTGGAAATGCGCTGGGTGCGGCAAGGTGTATTGGAGAGGCTCGCACTGGCTGGGCATAATGGAGCGGCTGAAGAAGCTCAACCTCGCCTAGCTTCGGGGCCGTGCAACTGCTCGCTGATGATCTTCCCACTCGACGAGTTGACGATCATCGCACCGCCCTTGCCTTCGACGCACCAGACCGGCAGGTACACCAGGCCCTTCGGCTCGATGACCATCGGGTCCTTCTGTGGCTTCTTCCGTTCTATGATCTCCGAGTGACCGAAGTCCTTGACCTGTTCGGTGAAAGACCTGTATTCCTTCAGGATGGATTCGTGGGCCAGCTCACTAGCCTTCTCCTCATCGATCTTCGGTTCCCGCTTCGTATGCTGTGCGTCGATTGTGTCGACCAGCTCGAATCCCCAGTGCCAGGTCTCTATCTGACTTGTGAGGGCGTTCACGGCGACTATTCCCGCCCTCTGCTTGCCGTCCTCGATGTTCAGCACGTAGTGGAACAGATAGTGTGGGACCAGCTCGAGGTCGTACCTGTAGCCTTGGACCTCGTGCCTTGCGAGATACTTGACTTCCTCGAGGGAGAAGTTCGGCTTGACGATCCTCTCAGTCCTCTCGACTGTGCTTTCCACTATGATGGGGATGGACTGCTCCGATGGCTCAGTGGGCCTCTGGGGCATCTCGTCTGATATGACCTCATCCAGGATGCTCTTCGCCGCCTCGTCGCCCATGGACCTGAGTTGCAGGCTGCCAATCTCGTGCTCCACGTCCTCCCGGTCCCAGTAATAGATGCCGCGCTTCTGCAAGAGCGCCTGGATGTTCTCGTCGACCTTGCCGATGGATGCGACCACCTTGCGTCCGTGGAAGTCCGCGACGTTCCTGACGAAGTCCTCCACATCGTCCGTGAGCATGTCGCTCGCCGCAAGTACCACGACCGAGACGTCCTCCCTTGAACCATACAGGTATCCGTCCTTCTCGGCGACCTCGAAATCCCGCGAACGCAGGATCTCCGTCAGATGGTCCTTGAGAGTGTTCAACTGCTTCCCGAGACCTTGAATGCTCAAACCCGATAAAAGGCTTCTGAATGCCTGGCCCCCAGGAAAGATAGTTACGCTCCTTAGGCAGTTACATGTTGAAGATGGCCTCGACTTGGCCGCAGTGGAGAGGGTCTGCCTGCATTACAGAACGATGGCCCCGATAGGGTTGTTCGCCGCAGGAGTTGCGTGCATCGCCGCGTCAGTGTTCACAGGCGAGGCGGAGGTCTCGTTGTTCCTGATCTTTCCCGTGTTCAGCGGTTCTAGTGGGTTGTTCCTCCTCGGCACTCTCCTAATCATCCTCAGCTTCATCGCCGGATTCATGATCCTGACGATTGGACAGATCGAGATCGCAGGTGGCGACTTTGGCGTTCATGGCAGGAATGCGGACCAGGAGGACGGGACGAGCGAGAGGAGATATGGCGGCGTGGTCCTGGTCGGGCCTGTGCCGATAGCGTTCGGATCTGACAGGAAGATGGCCCTGGCCATGTTCGTCATCGGGATAGTGCTGGCAATCGCCACCCTAGTCGCTCTGGCCCTTCTCCTTGGCTAGGGCCTCAGCTGCCTCATCGGGGGTGACCTTGCGTTCCTTTGCGAGGTCCCTGAGATCGCTAATGACCTGGACATACCTGGAGAAATCGAGGCTGCGTCTCCTGACGGTCCTGCCGATGGCGCGCTCGACCGTCTCGTTGCGCAGTCTCGAGCGGACCGCCTCCTGCACTATGGAGACAGCCTCGGGGTCCATCGCTCAGCCCTTCTTCTGCGCCTCGCACACGTCCACGAACGCCTGGAAGATCTCGTAGCCGTTGTCAGTATGCTCGACCTCGGGATGGAACTGCACTCCGAAGAGCGGTTTCGTCTTGTGCCTCATGGCCTGAACCGTGCAGTTGTCAGAATGGGCCAGTGATATGAATTCCGGAGGCATCTCGAGGACCTCGTCGTTGTGCGACTCCCACGCCACGATGGTCGGGGGGAGTCCTTTGAACAGGTCGTCCTCGTCGTCGATGCTCACGAGCGTCTTGCCGAACTCTGGGACCTTCGATGGCCCAGCCTTGCCGCCCAGGTGAGCCGCCATGAATTGGTGGCCAGCGCATATGCCCATGACGGGCACACCGGACCTGTCGATGTACTCGCCGCACTTGCCCATGGCGTCAGCATTGAGTCCGACCCTTGGTGAGCCACCTGACAACACCAGCCCGTCCGCCTTGAGGTTCTCAAGGGGTGTGGTGTTGGGGACGATCTCCGACTCGACGCCGAGGTCCCTGAGGACCCTCCACTCCCTGTGAGTCCATTGACCGCCGTTGTCGATGACCAATATGCGCATGCTCTAGGGAACACCGGGTCGATATTTAGCCTCTGCTAGGGCTTCAGGGAACGCTGTCGGAAGAACGTCGAATCAAGGGAGGCCAGGCACGCCCGCCGCGGCTACACGACTATATAAGGGGCGTTAAATGCCCGGAACAGGGCGGTGAAGGTCGTTCTCCAGAAGGTTCATTCCCACTCGATCGTGGCCGGTGGCTTGTCCGTGATGTCGTACACGACCCTGTTGACCTTCTCCTTCATCGTGTTCGTGATCCTAGTGGATATGCACTCGAGCACTTCGTGCGGTATCTTCGCATAGACGGCTGACATCGCGTCGACCGAATCGACGGCCCTGACTGCGATCGTGTACCCGTAGGCTCTGATGTCTCCCTGGACGCCCACGCTCCTGACTGGCAGGAGCACTGCGAAGTACTGCCATGGGAGTTTCATCTTGCCCGCCGCGGCCGCCTTCTCGATCTCCTCCTCGGCGATGGCGCAAGCCTCGCGCACGATGGCCACTGATTCTCTGGTCGGCTCACCCATGACCCTTATCGCGAGTGCTGGCCCGGGGAATGGCTGCTTCTCAGCGACCTCCATCTTGAGCGCGCGCGCGACCTTGCGCACTTCGTCCTTGTAGAGGTCTCTGAGCGGCTCCACGAGCTTCAGGTTCATGTCGGCCGGCAGGCCGCCGACGTTGTGGTGCGACTTGATGGTGTCCCTGAGACCTCCGCCGCTCTCGATCCAGTCCGGGGCTATCGTCCCTTGGACCAGATACGACGCGTCGAATTTCTTCGCCTCGCGCTCGAACACGCGTATGAACTTCTCACCGATGATCTTCCTCTTCCTCTCAGGGTCAGTGACTCCCTTGAGCGCGTCGAAGTACTCGTCGCTCGCGTCCACGACCCTGTGGTTCACGCCCAGGCGGGAGAGCATCTTGTCCACGCTCGCCGTCTCCCCCTTCCTCATGAAACCCGTGTCGACATATATCGCCAGAAGCCTGTCGCCAATGGCCTTGCCCACTAGCGCCGCGCACACGGTGCTGTCGACACCTCCGGAGGCTGCGATTATCGCCTTCCCCTTGACGTCCTCACCGATCTTCTTGACCTGCTGGTCGATGAACTTCTGCGCGTCGAACATCTAAATCTCAACTTCCTTCGAATCCTGCACGACCTTGTCCCTGAGCCTCTTCCGATATGCCTTGAGGGCGTCCCTGACCTTGTGGTCCTTGAGCGCGAGCATCTGAGCGGCCAAAATCGCGGCGTTCTCTCCCCTGTCCAACCCGACGCCCGCCACTGGTATGCCCGGTGGCATCTGGACGACTGAGAGGATGGCGTCTAGGTTCAGGGCTCCGCTCACCGGCACGCCTATGACGGGTTTGATGGTCCTGGAGGCAATCACTCCCGGGAGCGCAGCGGAGAGGCCGGCGATGGCGATGAAGATCTCAGCGTCTGCCTCGCTTACCAGTTTCTCCACCAGCTCAGGCGTCCTGTGGGCGCTGGCGACGCTGAGCTTGTATGGAATCCCTAGCTCCTTCAGCACGGCGACCGCCTTCTCGGCCACCTTCATGTCGCTCTTGCTGCCCAAAACAATCTGGACGCTCATATGAAAAGGTAGAAGAACGGTTTGTAGAAAAAGGTTTGCGTCCCGTACCCACGCTCAGGACTTCATGATGGCGACGAGGAATACTCCGACCGCCGCAAGGGCCCCTATCAGGCCAGCGACGATGTACAGGAAGGCGTCCCATATGACCTTGCCAAGGTCCACGTCGATCACTGCGACCGAATCGAGGCACATGATGCCCCAAAGTACTCCCACGACGAGTCCGATGACCAGCAGGACAACGCCTATCATGCGGCTCTTTCCGCTACCGAAGTAGGCGGTGAATACGCCCGCTAGCAGCATGAATAGGCCGAATACCATCATCAGCACTGTTAGGAACTCAAGTAGCTCCATTGTAGTTCACCCATTTCTCTATCCTGCGTTCAGCCTCAGAACTTTATTCCGGTCAGGGTCTTGGTGTCGATGACGCCTGGAATCGAGCGAACCTTGTCGACAACGACCTGTCCGAGCAGGTTGAAGTCCTCCGCCTCGATCTTGGCGATCAGGTCGTACTCTCCGAAGAGAGGGTGCAGCTCCACCACTTCCTTGACCTTCAGGAGCTCGTTGTAGACCTCGTGCTCTTTGGCTGGCGCGGTACTTATCAGTATAAATCCCACGGCCATCTGGTGCTCACCGGTGCCGTATAATGGGATGTCCTTTCATAAACCTTTCGGATTCATCGACTCTAAGCCAGATTTCTGGCACGTGCCCGGTAATCGGTCCCTTTGTGGACTCACACTTGCTTCCTGCGCGCGGCTCGCCTCTGGACCATGTCCCAGCTGGGCAGCGTGCTCTGAGCGCCCACGCCCTCGACGACGAAGGACGCGGTCGACGCACCGATCCATGCGCACTCCTCAATCGGCAACGATTTCGAGAGGCCCGCATAGAATCCCGCTCTGAAACCGTCGCCCGCGCCTGTGGTGTCGACGACCTTGTCTGGCTGTATGCTCCCGACAAGAACATCGTCGTCCGATGTGAGTATCCTGCTGCCCTCGCCACCCATCGTCACCACGAGCATCTTCACGTACGAGAGGACCTCCACGTCCTCCTTCAGGTTCAGGTATGATTTGGCTCTTTGGAGTTCGGATGTGTTAACGAACAGACCGTCACAGAATTCCAGCACGGCCTTGAACGACTGCGGGTCGTACACATAGTGCATCTCCTGCGCTGGGTCGAAGCACACCATCTTCTTCTTCGCCCTGGCCCGCTTCGCGACCTTGAGCATGTACGAGGGGCGACCAGTGCCTATGTGGACGAACTTCGACGAATCCGAGGTGTGGGTCCTGATGGGGAGTCTGTCCTGCTCCAGGACGGCCCCCTGCTCCACGAAGCCTATCTGGTTGTGCGCGCTGTCTGAGACCATGATGACGAAGGGGGTCCTCTTCCCCCTGACCTTGACCACGTCAGTCGTATCGACGCCGCTCGCCCTAAGGGCGTCCATGAAGTCCTTCGGGAAGTCGTCCCCGACATGGCTTGCCAGGGCTGTCGGCACGCTGAGCGTGGATGCTATCCTCGCGAGGTTCGCACCAGTGCCACCGTAGAGCTCTGTCCGTCCCTTCAGCTCCACGCAGGTGTTCGGTTCGGGGAACCGTTCAGATGAATAGATCAGGTCCACGCAGGTGTGGCCGTAGACCCCCAGGAAGTTGTTCTTGCGCAAGTCCTGCTCCCCTGTGCCCATCCCGTATCGGCCCCGTCATACTTGAAAAGTCGGATAGCAGCGGCTCCGAGGTTGTTCCCCGACACGGACTTGCGCATCAGGACGAGCGCGTCTACGTGCCTTCGCGCCAGCTCCTGACATATGCCCGCTGGTCCTTCGAGAGCTTGTCGATCTTGACGCCCATGGTCTGCAGCTTCAGACGCGCCACTTGGTCGTCGAGGTGGTCCGGGACGTCGTAGACCTCTGCCTCGAGGGTCTGCGCGCTGAAGTCGAGGTACTCGAGGCACAGGGCCTGTATCGCGAAGCTCATGTCCATGATCTCCACTGGATGCCCCTGTCCCGCAGCCAGGTTGACGAGCCTGCCCTCCGCGAGGAGGTACACCTTCCGCCCGTCACTGAGCTCGAACTCCTCGACGGAGTCGCGGACCTGCGCATGCCGTTTCGAGAGCTTCAGCAGGGCCGATTTAGATATCTCGTTGTCGAAATGTCCGGAGTTGGCCAGGACGCAACCGTCCTTCATGGCGTTGATGTCCTTTGCGGTGACGACATCCTTGCATCCAGTCGCGGAGACGATGATGTCCGCACCCCTCACGGCCTGGGACATCGGCATGACCGCGTATCCGTCCAGCTTCGCCTCGATGGCCCTTATCGGGTCCACCTCACAGACCGTCACATCGGCGCCCATGCCCTTCGCGCGCATGGCGATCCCACGGCCGCACCAGCCGTATCCGGCAACGACGAAGTCCTTGCCCGCGATGACGAGATTGGTCGCGGCCATGAACCCGTCCATCGTGGACTGGCCCGTCCCGTATCTGTTGTCGAAGAGGTACTTCATGTAGGCGTCGTTGACGGACATGACCGGGAACTTGAGCGCTCCCTGCTGTGCCATCGACCTGAGACGCATCACGCCAGTCGTGGTCTCCTCGTTTGCCCCCTTGATCTTCGGCAACAGCTCCTTCCGCTTCGTGTGGAGCAGGAAAATGAGGTCCGCACCGTCGTCGATGACATAGTCCGGCTTCATGTCCAGGACCTTGTTCAGTGACTGGTAGTAGTCCTTTGTGTTCTGGCCCTTCTTGGCGTACGTCGTGAGCCCGTACTTCTCGTTCAGAGCTACGGCGACGGAGTCGTCCGTGGACAGCGGGTTGCAGCTCGTCAGCCTCACCTCGGCCCCCGCCTCCTGGATCGTGAGCGCCAGCACGGCGGTCTTCGCCTCCGTGTGCAGGGCCATTCCGACCTTGAGGCCTTCGAAGGTCTGCTCCTTGACCATCCGCTCTCTGATGTTCTCGAGGACCTTCATGTGGGTCCTCGCCCACTCGATACGTCTAACGCCTTTCTCGACCAGTTCTTTCTTGGCCATGCTACCTGCGAAACGCATCGGTGGCCAGCCTAATACATTTGTTGGTAGAACAACACGCATGGATTCGGCCTGGCTAGCGGGTTGCTGCGGCCGCTGGACAAAACACGTCCCGCCGCTGCTCGCTCCTTCATGAGATGACCGAACGCGCGTCGTCAGCTCTTCCGGTCAAGGTTGCGCATCATCCAGGCCATCACCTGAACGAGGTTCTCGTCACGGTCGTACTTCGACAGAGCTAGCCTTCTCGCATCGGGGTCGTCTCTGAGGTCCTCGACATGCCTCGAGATCTCTGGCAGGGCCTTCGTCACTTCGTCGACGATTGTGACGGTCGCGGCCTTGGATGTCCTGGACAACGGGTTGAGGTCGACAGCTATGGTCCTCTTGCCCATTCTGGCAAGGGCCTCCGCCCGGTCCCCATCCTCGAGCGGGACGAGGACGACATCTGCCCGGAATATCCCCTCGGTCGAGCAGAGCCCACGCATGCTGTCGAGCCCGGGTATCTTCGCGTCAGGGAGGAAACCGAGCACGTCCTTCGCGCCGTGCCTCTCGAGCGCGGCAACAATCCTCGACACACGTTGGTCGCTCCTGTGGAACAGCCCCACCTCTATCCTCGCGCCGGACACCTCGGCGAGTTCGACGACCGCCTTCGGACACAGCGCGGCGACGTTGCCGTTGACGGATATCACAGACCTCTTCGCCTCGAGCAGGAGGGCCGCGGCAGCCTTCGCAGCGGCCCTCGCGTCCTTGGTCGTTCTCTCGCCTAGGAGGTAGTAGAACATCTCTCCCCGACCGTGGGCGATCAGGCCCTGCGGGACGACCAAGCCCTCGTTGAATCCTTCGACCAAACGCTCCCTCAGCATCAGGGACGCATAGCGAGGATGTGTCTTGGGAATGTCAGACATGATATTCCTTCTCACGCGCCCGCGCCCTATTAGTGGTGCGGTCCGCATCGACCCGGAAGGATGCTCAAACCTTATATACATTGAGAAAAACATTATATATAACATTACACATAGGGCGCACAACATAACTTATAAAAATGTTTGGTGAGACGTTGCAGCTCCTCGGCGTGGTTCAGGACATATCGCACGACGGGAGGCTCATCGTCAAAGCGCGGTTCGCACCGAACATTAGGACGCTAGTGAGGGACAACGTGAAGGGGGAGGTTGGGAGAGTCGTGAAGGTGTTCGGACCAGCCCGAGCGCCCTACGTTGCCATCGAACCGAGGAAAGAGATGCGGACACTTGCTGTGCTCGGCAAGGAGGTCTACATCGAACAGGAGAGGTACCATGGCAAAGGTAAGAGAGGAGACTGAGCAGATTGAGAGATGCCCCGAGTGCAACAGCGCTCACCTAGTGAGAGACTATGAGCGCGGAGAACTCGTCTGCGAGGACTGCGGCATTGTCCTCGACGACCAGCTGATAGACCAGGGCCCTGAATGGAGGGCCTTCGACGTGGAGCAGGGGGAGAAGCGCGCCAGGACCGGTGCGCCCATGACCTACACCATCCACGACAAGGGTCTGTCTACGGAGATCTCCTGGAAGAACAAGGACTCGTACGGGAAGAGCATCCCGACGAGGAACAGGGCGCAACTGTACCGTCTTAGGAAATGGCAGCGCAGGATCAGGGTCTCGAACGCGACCGAGAGGAACCTCGCATTCGCGTTGAGCGAACTGGACAGGATGGCTTCATCCATGGGCCTGCCCAGGAACGTGAGGGAGACCGCGGCCATGACATACAGGAAGGCCGTGAACAAGAACCTCATCAGGGGCAGGAGCATAGAGGGCGTCGTGGCAGCGTCCCTGTACGCAGCGTGCAGGCAGTGCAACGTGCCCAGGACTCTCGACGAGGTCGCGAACTCATCCAGGGTCGGCAGGAAGGAGATCGGCAGGACCTACAGGTTCATGACCCGTGAGCTCAAGCTCAAGCTGATGCCCACGAAGCCCCAGGACTACGTGTCCAGGTTCTGCTCCGAGCTGAAGCTGTCGGGAGAGGTCCAGTCCAAGGCGACGGAGATATTGAAGGACGCCGCGAAGAAGGAGCTCACGTCTGGCAGAGGCCCGACGGGGGTCGCCGCGGCCGCCATCTACATCTCCAGCATACTGTGCAACGAGCGCAGGACCCAGAGAGAGGTCGCGGACATAGCGGGCGTGACAGAGGTCACCATCAGGAACCGCTACAAGGAGCTCACGGAGAAGCTCGGCATAGAGGTCCAGCTCTAACTGAAACTCGCAAAACCCCTTGAGCCATCATATTCTTGCGGGACCGCCCCAGCATCTCACAGAGCTTCGACCTTGTCCACTTCGATGAGGTTCGGACGATTGCGTCTGGCGTTGATGAACACTGAAAGCATAACCAACAGGAATACCATCGCCACATCCGCGTACAACATATGCATGATGCCGATGGCGTAATCCTTAGTGATTACGCCGGCCGCATATGGAATCAGCGCGACCGCGGCTATGATGGCCACAGCTGCCAGCCATGCCCACCCATGTTCGATTGGCTGCTCCTCGTCCCCACACATGGCTGCGAGGATCAGTCCCTCGGCCACGCAGGTCGCTACGAACGTGATGCTGAGCCAATAGGAGGAAACGAAGTCGCTGTCGACGTCAAGGATGCCGAACAGCACGAAGTACACCGACCCTATGACCGGCAAAGACAGGAAGGGGGCCAACACCATTGCGACAAGGAAATCCCCCCAGCTCACATCCTTCACTCTCGCGTCGCCTCCGACTTCAACATCACCCTACTGGATATATGTCGATTACGTCAGTCTCCCGTGTCACATCCCAGTAGAGGGGTGGACGCGGCCCGCCCCGTGTAGAATGAACACTTTTTTATGGACTGCCCACCTTCCTGAGGAACGGGGAGAAGACTTGATCAGGATCGGAATCAACGGATTCGGAAGGATCGGAAGGAATGTCTACAGGGCCGCCCTCGGCAGCAAGCGGATGGGCAAGGATTTTGAAATCGTGGCCGTCAACGACATCGTCCCTGTGGACACGCTCACGTACCTGCTCAAGTACGATTCCGTCTATGGCAAGCTAGACATGGAGTGCACAGCCGACGGAACCGGCGTCAAGGTGGGACGACACAGGTTCGAGGCAACGCAGTGCAAGGACCTGGCCGAGATTCCGTGGAGGAAGCTCGGCGTGGACGTCGTCATAGAGTCTACAGGCCTGTTCACCGAGAGGGACTTGGCGGCGAAACACCTGGCCGCGGGCGCTCGCAAAGTCGTGATATCCGCGCCGGCCAAGGGAGCCGACGTCACCGTTGTGCTCGGCGTCAACTTCAACATGTACGACAAGGCGAAGCACAGCGTCATCTCCATGGCCTCGTGCACGACGGGCAGCCTCGCGCCCCCGGCCAAGATCATCAACGACACCTTCGGCATCGAGAAGGGCATGATGACCACCATACACGCCTACACCGGAGACCAGAAGCTGATCGACACGCCGCACAAGGACCCGAGGCGCGCCAGGGCGGCGGCGCTGTCCATCATACCGACATCCACAGGCGCAGCCAAGGCCATAGGCGAGGTCGTGCCCGCGCTCAAGGGGAAGATGAACGGGCTCGCGCTCAGGGTGCCGACCCCCGTCGGGTCGATCACGGACCTGAGCTTCACCACCAGGAGCGAGGTCACCTCGGAGGAGATCAACGCAGTCCTGAAGAAGGCCGCGGACGGCCCGATGAAGGGCATCATGGAGTACAGCGTCGACCCGATCGTCTCATCGGACATCGTGGGGAACACCCACTCGAGCATCATCGACTCGCCCTTGACCATGGTCATCGGAGGGAAGGGGAACTTCGCGAAGATCCTCTCGTGGTATGACAACGAATGGGGCTACGCGAACAGGCTCGTCGAGCTCGCCCCGAAGCTGCTCTGACGCGGGCATCCCAGGCATAGCGTTAACTAGATTGGCGGGACTAGTAGTCACGCCATGGTTTCCTGCTACGACTGCGACCGCTTCGGCACCGAGTGCAGGGGCATCGTCCCCCCGATCGAGTACAGGGACTGCATCCACGAATACTGCAGACTCTTCAAAGCTCACTCCTGGGCGGACGAACTATACAAGCCAAGCATGAGTTCCAGGATATGATCATGGCCTGAACCGGCTCAGGCTCACGTATTCCACTTCCGTCTTAGAGATGCGTCCCAGGAGTATCTCTTTCTTGACCCCGTGGGCGAGCCTGACTGCGCGGCTCACCTCGGGCCACATCGTCCTGTACACCTCAGGCACCGCGTGGATCAGATAACGTGCGTGCGACTTGTCCGGGTCGCCCTCGTACGCCCTGAAGTGGGAACCGTACTTGAAACCCGTCTTGACGACCATGCCCTTGCCCTTCAGGTCCTTGAAGGCGCTGAGTCGTAGGTCGAAGTCCGGCTGGATAGCTTTCGCGCGCCTCCTGAGCGCGGGCAGCCCGACCGGCTTGTCGGTCTTCGCATCCCTGAGTTTCAGCGCGCCCAGCTCCATCAGGAACGATGCCTCGATGAGGGACAGCTGCAGGACAGGCCCGATCATCTTGCCGAAGTAGTGCCCCCCGTGCAAAGCGGCCGCGGACACTCCGTCGTTCACCAAGACCCTGTCCGCCATCACGAGCGCCTCGTGCGACGCGCTCAGGTCGACGGCACCCAGCCGACCCTTGGGAACGACACGCTTGACCTCGTAGTATGTGACATCGCTCTCCTCGTCCACAACAGCTAGGAGCAGGTTCTTCCTGACGTCCGATGTCCTGTCCAGATGCCCGAGGAGCGCGCCCAGGTCGAACGTGGACCGCTCGGATATCGCCGCGACCCACCACTTGCTGGGAGTCTTGTTCGGGGACCCTCCCCTGGGGAAGACTCTGAAGTCGAGAGGCGGGGCGCTCGCCTTGACGATGTACCCCCGCTGCCTCATCTCACGATAGACCAGATATCTGACCTCGAACCCTTCGGAGGCCTTGTGCCCTGTCCTGAGCAGATCGCCTGCGGACAGCTCCGCGCCCTCCGACACGACCGCGAGCCTGCCCGATTCGACCAGATAGATGGCCTCCATGAGCTCCAGTTTCAGGCCGCCGCCTGACTGTGGGACGCCGTACGAGCCCTTGTTGTGTATCTGGCTCGCCTCCGTCGGGTCCTCCACTATGATATGCTCTCTGGTCAGTCTTCCGCTCATCCAGCGAGCATATCGCCGTTTCGTATAATTAGTGTTCGACAGCCCGGGGACCGAGCATCGCCGCGGCGTGCCATGTGCCAGGGTCCGCCGGGACCCCCTAACAGCATGTAGCAAACATTATATAGAAGCACAAACATAGTTGAAACTCGCGCTCAGAGAGCGGCTCGATATGGAGGCGAGAGAAGCATGATCCGAAGGAGAGACAGGAAGGAGGGCATGGTGCCAAGGGACTATCTGGGCTCCACGTGGGCCAGCCCGTTGACCATGCTGAGCGACATGGACAGGGTCTTCGACGACTTCCGGTCCGAGTGGGAGAACCTGGTATTTGCCCCTCGGTCGCTGGCGACCGAGATGGTGAGACAGCCACTCGTGGATCTGGCCGACAACGGCAAGGAGTACCTCGTCAAGGCCGAGATACCTGGAATCAAGAAGGAAGACCTCAAGATCGAGGTCACCCAGGACAACCTCGAGATATCCGGCGAGACGGACGTCGAGGAGAAGGAGGAGGACAAGGAGTCCGGCTACATCCGCAGGGAGAGACGGTACTCGAGGTTCTACAGGACCCTCCCGCTCCCGGAGAATGTCCTCACGGACAAGGTGGAGGCGGAGTTGAAGGACGGTGTCCTGACCGTCAAGCTGCCGAAGGCGGCCCCTCCTGAGAAGAAGACCAAGAAGGTCCCTGTCAAGTGAGGCTGGAGCCACCTTTGGCGACGCCTCAAACCCATTCCAATTTCGACATCATCCGCGTCTGATTCAAGATCATCGGTGTTGCACATGTCTAGCAAAGAGAAGATACTCAGGGTCGTGCAGGCCAAGACAGCCGACGACGGCAAGGGGATAGCCAGGGTGGACCCCGCCCTCATGAAGATAATGAAGCTCAACCAGGGCGACACGGTCATGATAGAGGGCACCAGGAGCACGGCCGTCACTGTCTACACCGGGTACCCCGAGGACGAGAACAGGGGCACGATCAGGATCGACGGGGTCACTAGGAAGAACGCCGGAGTCGGCCTGGACGAGAAGCTCGCAATCAAGAAGATCGTGCCCAAACCAGCGACGAAGGTGACCCTCGCCCCGACGCAACCACTGAAGCTGCTTGGAGGGGAGGAATACCTCGCGCAGAACCTCGAGGGCAGACCCATGGTCAAAGGGGACCTCATCGAGGTCAACGTGATGGGTCGCAAGTTCACGCTCGTGGTCCAGGGCTTCCAACCGTCAGGCGAGGCCGCGATCATACAGAACTTCACGCAGGTGAAGCTCAGCGAGAAGCCGGCCAAGGAGGAGGTTGCGAAGGGTCCGAAGGTCGCATACGAGGACATAGGCGGCCTCAAGGACGAGGTGCACAAGGTCAGGGAGATGATCGAGCTGCCCCTGAGACATCCTGAGCTTTTCGAGAAGCTCGGCGTTGAGGCCCCGAAGGGCGTGCTCCTTCACGGACCTCCCGGAACTGGCAAGACGCTCCTGGCAAAGGCCGTCGCCTCGGAGACGAGCGCCACATTCACATCAATAGGCGGCCCCGAGATAATGAGCAAGTTCTACGGCGAGAGCGAGGAGCGGCTCAGGGACATCTTCAAGGAGGCGGCCGAGAACGCCCCCAGCATCATATTCATCGACGAGATAGACTCCATCGCGCCCAAGAGGGACGAGGTCACAGCGGAGACCGAGAGGAGAATCGTCGCCCAGCTCCTGGCCCTCATGGACGGGCTCGAGGGGAGGGGCAAGGTCGTTGTCATAGGCGCGACCAACAGGCCCAACGCCCTCGACCCAGCGATACGCAGGCCGGGCAGGTTCGACAGGGAGATAGAGATAGGCATCCCGGACAGGGGCGGAAGGTTCGAAATCCTCCAGATACACACGAAGGGCATGCCCTTGGCCGAGGACGTCGACATGGACAAGCTGGCATCGATGACCCACGGATACGTCGGCGCGGACCTGGCGGCGCTCGCGAGGGAGGCCGCCATGCGCGCGCTAAGGAAGATACTTCCATCCATAGACCTCGAGGCCGAATCGATACCAGCGGATGTGCTCAACAGCCTCAGGGTGCAGATGGATGACTTCATGAGCGCGTACAGGGAGATGCAGCCCTCGACCCTGAGAGAGGTCCTGATCGAGTCCCCGAACGTCAAGTGGGAGGAGATCGGGGGACTCGAGGAGCCGAAGCAGGAGCTCATGGAGTCTGTCGAGTGGCCCCTGAAATACGCGTCGCTGTTCAGACATATGGGAGCCACCCCACCCAAGGGAATTCTGCTGTACGGGCCTCCTGGCACTGGCAAGACCCTGCTCGCGAAGGCGGTGGCCACCGAGAGCGAGGCGAACTTCATCAGCGTCAAGGGGCCCGAGTTCCTGTCCAAGTGGGTGGGCGAGAGCGAGAAGGCCGTTCGCGAGACCTTCAGGAAGGCCAGGCAGGCCGCCCCGTGCGTGATATTCCTAGACGAGATAGACGCGATCGCCCCCGTCAGAGGCACATCATCCGATTCCGGAGTCACCGAACGTGTGATCAGCCAGATACTCACAGAGATGGATGGGCTCGAATCGTTGCACAACGTCGTTGTGATTGCGGCGACGAACAGACCGGACATCATGGACCCGGCACTGATGCGCCCGGGCAGGTTCGACAGGCTCGTATACGTGCCCCCGCCCGGGCTCGAGGCCAGGAAGGAGATACTCAGGATACACACAAAGGGTAAACCGTTGGACGACGATGTGGACCTTGATAAGCTGGCCTCCAAGATGGACAAGTACACGGGCGCGGAGATATCCGCCGTCTGCAACGAGGCCGTGATGCTGGCGATCAGGGACTATGTCCTCGAGGGCGGGGACCTGGACGAGGACGCCGTCAAGGGACGGAAGGTCGGCATGAAGTACTTCGAGAAGGCCATGGAGAATGTCGAACCGATGAGCGAGAGCGATCTGAGGAAGTACGAGAAGCTCTCGCCCAATGCGATGTACAGATGATCATGGAGATGATGCGCGGTTGCAGGAACAGATGACCAGACCCCCCAGGCACGCGCGCGCGGTCGCGGGGGACAGGGACAAGCTCGTCGGCAGGACGAGGGAGACCCTCGCGAAGTGCGGCTTCTACGTCTCCAACCCGCACAACCTGAGGAGCATCAGCTTCGACCTCGTCGCGCGCAGGGACAGGCAGCTCCTGATAGTCAAGGCGCTCTGCAACATCGATTCCTTGTCCTCGGACGACGCCGATGAGATGAAGGTCATGGCCTCGATGCTTGGCGCCAGCCCGATGGTCATCGGTATGCACTCCAGCTGCGCGGACCTCGAGGACGGCATCCTCTACACCCGCTTCGGCATCCCGATCGTGTCCGAGGGTACATTCACCAACTTCATGCTCGAGGGCGTCCCGCCGCTAGTCTACGCCGCACCAGGCGGGCTATATGTCCGCCTTGATGGAGACATGCTCAAGGAGATCAGGCAGGCGAGGGTGATATCCCTCGGCGCGCTCGCTGAGGCTATAGGCGTCTCGAGAAAGGCCATACAGATGTACGAGACCGGCATGGGCGCGATGGTCGACATCGCCAGCAGGATCGAGGAGTTCCTGGATGCGCCGCTCGTGCTGCCCCTGGACCCGTTCGCATACGCGTCCGAGGTCGCGGACCAGTTCAAGGAGTTGGAGAGGTTCAAGGGACAGAACAAGGACATCTTCGACATGCTCAGGGAAATAGGCTACTCCGTGGTCCCGACAAAGAAGGCCCCGTTCGACGCCTTCGCGAAGGAGGAGGAACTCCTGCTACTGACGGGCATAGGGGACGACCCCGTGATGACCGAGAGGAAGGCCAGAGTCGTTGGGAACCTGTCCAGGGTCACGGAGAGGAAGAGCGTCATAATCGTGCATAAGAGGACATCGGCGGAGGAGATCGAGGGCACCCCGCTCGTCACCAAGGACGAGCTCAGGAAGGCCGACCACGCCGACGATCTCATGGAGCTCGTGCTCAGAAGGGAGAAGAGGCGGTGCCCATGACGGGCCTGGAGACGATCAGCGTCAACGGCGGCACCGTCCATCTGTTACCCGTCATAAAGGGGCTCAAGTCCGAGGCGGACAAGGTCAGGGAAGCGTTCGAGAAGGTCAGCCCGACCAAGGTGGCGGTCTCGCTCTCGAAGGAGGAGGTAGAGGGTCTCAGGAACATCCCTGACGACTTCGAGCCCGACCTGTCCAGGTATGACGAGATATTCGTCAAGGGCCTGGAACGGTTCGGCGAGGTCGCAGCGCCGCCCCCATGCTATGTCGCCACGGTGGAACTCGCGGATCACCTCGGCATCCCGCTCGTGCCCGTCGACCTTGACGAGGACTCATTCTCAGAGCTGTATTGCGCGGCCGTGACCGGTCCCACGCTGTTCAGGCATTCGACCAGGACCTGGCTGCTCAAGCGCAGACGGTTCGAAGCGCCCTCGGCCGAGGAGTACGTCATGAAGTGGGACCACGCGGTCAACAACATGGAAGGCATGAAGCTCATCGAGCACAAGCGGGCGGAGACGATGGCGAGCGGGATCGCAGGCCTGTGCGATGTCGGGCGCCACGTGCTGGCCGTCGTCGAACTCGAAAGAGCGTCAGAGGTAGCGGCCATCCTCGGATCTTCCGACAAGTCTTGATGAAGACAAAAGACAAGGGGAATGGGTTTTCAGGGGTTTCTGCCGATAGACGGCGCTTAGCTCCTGTTGTATATGTCCCCCGCGGCTATGGAGACTATACAACCAGTCTCGGTCCCTGGCAGCATGCCACTGAAGAGATCCTTCACATCGACCGGCCACGGGAATGTCAGATCGACATTGATGTAGACCTTCAGGAGAGATGCCTCCGCTGCGGCACCTACACTGACCCATACGGTCAACACGTCGTCCAAGCCGTCACCGTTGATATCAGCCACCTCGAACAGGGTCGGGGAGATAGCCACTGATGTCGCCAAGCCACCGGGATACACGTAGAAGTTCGTCTGATTCTGGATCATCCAGCCCGTCTTCGGCGTCCTGTGGTCGTACACTATCCACTTGCCGTTCTTGGCCACGATGACCTCCAGCCTGTCGTCGTCAAGGCCGTCGTAGTTGAACGCACGGGCAGTGGTGTATATCTGATACGAGCTGTTCACGCCGGTTACCTGGTATCTGTTCGGCGGGGATGACATCGGGATGGGCCAATAGGATCCGAACCTGTGGGAGAGGACCGCGATGTAGTCTATATCGATCTGCTCAGTGGACAGGCCCAGCAGGGTCGACGAATCCGTCACCTTGATGTAGAGACGGGTAGCGCCCGCCATCGCCGGCGGGAGGTTGAAGGTGTAATTCACGTAGCTGCCGCCTGTCACTACCATCACGGGTGTGTACCTTGTGCTCAGCGGATCCGTGTCGGTGGAGTACCAGACGTAGAACACTTCCTGAGCGTCATCCCCAGCATAGGACGACACCTTCGCCCACACGACGAGCTGTTGGTCCGTATAGGACGACAATGGAGTGTCTATCGTGTAGATGAACGACAGCACACCCTCATCGTCTTCGCCAGTGGTGTTCTCCCTCAGGCTCATTGGGATGCCGTCAGCCGCCTCTGTACTTGTGGATGTGCCCGATAGGAGTGTACCAGCTGGCTGAAGGACTGCCTCGCCGGCGTCGACCTTTGCCACGGTGGGGGTCGGGTTCGCTGTGTAGTTATTCACCCAAACGCCCTCGATCAAGTCGTGTGTGCCTGTCCCTGCAGTCGGGTCCACCGTGATGATGTCCAGCATGCCATCGTTGTTCATGTCTGCGATGTCGAAGTCCTCGATGTTGCTGGTTATGGTGGTCGGGTTTGGCATGGTCGCGAAGAGTCCGCGGGTCCACTTGGTCAGGTCATACATCTTGATCTGCCCTTCAGCAAGGACGATGAGGTCCGCACGCCCGTCGCCTGTCATGTCCTCGAGGGCCACCTTCCTGACACCATCATTGGTCGCATTATACGTCGCGAAGACCGTACCGCCTGCACCGTAGGTGTTGTTGTATATGATCACCTTGTGAGCGTTCGTGGAATACGCAAAGTCCGTGTCGCCATCGGAATTGATGTCACCCATGTCGATCCATTCTATCTTGGCCGTGACAGCGTCACCTGTCGGCCTGGTAATCACCGATGGTGACTGCCAGATACCCCAGGTGTTCATCGTGTTCTCGAAGTACAAGAGCTGGCCGAAATCGGTGTAGCTGGAGCCTGACGCCTCCATGTTCGAGCCTACTATCAGGTCCTGGTCCCCGTCGTTGTCGAGGTCGCCCAGTGCCATCGCATTGTGATAGAACAGTGGTGATGTGCTGGGCGCATTCTCCTGCTGGTACAGGATCCTTGAGGTGAAGAAGTTGTTGTTCTCAGTATAGTACACGTACTCCGGGCTGATGAAGTTCGTGCTGCCGCCCTTAGATGAATACACGCCACTGGTGCCCATGAAGAAGTCCGAGCGAGATGTGGACGCCTTGACGAAAATCTGCCGGGAATATGAGTACACGCCCTCGTTGCTGTCGCTGAACTGCGCTATCTCCAGAGTGTACGAGTTCGTGCCGGTCTTCCACTTGTCACCGTTGTTCAGCCTGAGATCTATGTAGAACACATATGCAGTACTATTCGCCACGGACTTGGTCACCGCGCTGATCATGGTGCCAGAACCGGGTGGCCCGTACAGCTGCGTCCCGCCGACCATGTCCACGATGCGCACCTCGCCAACTGAGGGTGACGGGGGATATACTGCGTCCTGGACGTATATGGCCACATAGATCACGTAATTGGAGCCTGTGGCGTTGAACGCGGTCGTCGTGCTGTATCCCCATTCGGTCAAGTATCCCGAGTCCTTGAATGACCAGGCGACGGGATAGTATGACATGGGCGAGTCCTCATCAGTTATGTACAACGTCTGGCTAGCGTCGAACACGTAGTTAGATGCCCCCGTCGTCTTGAGCAACATGTCCATCGAGTACACTCCGGGCAACATCCCAGACGTGTTGAATACTGCCTGATAGACCGCGACATTCCCACCGTAGGCATAGTTGTAGAACGGGTCCACTGCAGTACTCAGCGGTACGAATACCACGAGATACGTGAAGTCGATGTTGGTCCTCGAATCTGTGAATGTGAGGTCGTTTCCACCGAAGACGTTGGAGATGTACATGCTTGCGACCCTGACGAACACTTTCTCGCCGCGAGCGAAGGTTATCCTGGCATCGGACACATTGGCAGTCCCGCTTGTGAGGTTCTCGCCAAACACGCCGAAGCCCTGGCCCTCATTGATGTTCTTGATGTACGAGGGCATGCCGCCTTCCTGGGGCGTAGCGTCGGCCGGGTAGTAGTCTATGTCCGTAGGAAGGACTATCACTGACAGCTCGTAGCCCACCGTGGTCGTGTGACCCGCCGAATCCGTGGCATGTATGACCAGAGTCTTGCCGTCGATCTGGGCGGCGTCGTCAGCGACGTCGTTGAAGCTCCACTCGAACCATCCGCCATCGGCAGGCACCAATCCATCGGACGGTTCATCGAACGAGTCGTTCGAAGCGCCACCCACTATGGCAGAAGAATCGACCCATACAGACTTGAGGTCCTTGTCCAGGTCAGTTATCTTCACGAACAAAGTGAAGTCGTCGTATTCCTTCACAGGGTCGACACTGATTGTATCGACATCGGAGTCGACATACCTCTGCAGTATTGTCGGCGGGGTGCCCCCCATGCCGCCTGAGACCTGGCTGGTCCACACGGCGTTGTGGCTGACATCGTCGACAATCGTAACGGATATCGAACTGGCGGGGCTCAGCGCAGAGTATCCAGGACTCGCTGAGTTGTACGACATGATCCATTCCGCGCCCATGGTCCATTCATCAAGCGTGAAGTCATCCTCATCCTCGGAGAGTCTGTAGCCCTCGGTCATCTCATCAATAGACACCAGGATGAGAGCCTCGGACGAATCCATCACTGCGCCACCGATGTGGGTAATAGTCAGCGTCGCGGTCAGCGTCAAATCGGTCTCATATTCGAATTCCACGCTAGCCGCGAAGTCCGTCTTGGTCGTCAGCTCGGGAACAGGCATCTGGTTCACAAACATCATGATGCCGCTGAAGAGGACGACTGTGATCATCAGGATCAGGATGTTGCCTATGATTTCGGATACGCCGCCCTCATCAGCCCATGACTTCCGCTTGAGCAGTTTCATTTTCATTCGATCATTCCTCCGGGGAGAAGGATAGCTCTGCCAGCTCTGGTTTTCAACGTACAAGTGCGTATTTAAACGTGTTGAGGTCATTACCAACTACCTTACGGATGGTTCGGACCATAGAATGGGACTCCGGCGAAACCATCACCGTTATATAAGCACAGGGGGATTTCGCGGGACGATGGCGGAGCCTGGCCAGTTGAGCGTGAACGAACGCGTGCTTCTGCATTTGTCCAGGTTCGCCGCTGACGTCCCTCCAGAAGAGCACCCACAGGAGTGCTCGCAGGCGGGTATCGCATCCTCGATAGGCATATCGCGCACGCACGTGCCGCGCGCGGTGAAGTCGCTCGTCAAGGAAGGGCTCGTCGAAGAGCTCAGGGCTAGGGTGTCCGGGCATGACAGGCGCATGAGCGTGTATTCCATAACCGCCGAAGGGGTCAGGAGAGCCTCGAAGCTGTGGGGGGCGTTGTCCGGCGTCATGTTCACGATGCGATCCCCGGACAAGACCGAAGAGGCAAAGGTCGAGGAGATCGAGAAGATGGTCGGCAGGAAGCGGGCCATCGCCTTAGTAGCGCGCGCGCGAGCGGGGGTCATCGAGATGAGCGACCGGCGCCGTCCGACGGTCAAGGACCTCGACGACGCACCCGACATCCGGGATTTCCTAGGCAGGAAAGACGAACTTGAGGCCATGGGCGCATTCATGGAATCCGATTCCGACCTGCTCGTCGTGCTCGGGAACCGCGGATACGGTGCGAGCTCGCTCGCGAGGAGGTTCGTCGAGGCTCTTGACGATCACAACGTGCTTTGGGTCCCGTTGCCCGCATGCAGCGGGCCCGATGATATCGTCGGCCGGCTGCTTCAGTTCGTCAGGAGGTTCGCGCCTGAAGCAGGGGACCCCTTCGACGCACTCGGCATAGCCGACACCGTCATCGTGTTCGACGGATACCACGCGGTGTCCGAGGTCACTGTCGAGTTCTTCGCGGACATGGTCGATCGGCTCGACGAGGCGAAGGTTGTAATCACAGCGAGAGAGGACACGCCTGCGTACAATTGGTTCTACCACAAGAAAGAGGTGGAATGCGGGAAGGTCCAGGAGCTCCGTCTCAAAGGGCTCGATCACGACAGCGCGAAATCGCTCCTCGGGAATCCGAGGATAGAACAAGATGCGTTCAGGCGAGTCTACATGATGACGCGCGGTTCTCCTAACATCCTCAGGATGCTCAGGGGGAAGGACTTCGAGGGGTTGAAGAAGAACACCGTGTTCACGGCAGAGGAGATCAGGTACCTGCTGTTCCTCATGGACAAGACGGCCTGAGTCACCACTCGATTCCCTTCCGGGCACCAGTACCGTTGTTGTACGGATGCTTCGTGTTCTCTATGACTGAGACATAATCCGCGTACTCGACAAATTCTTCCGGGGCATTCCGCCCCGTCAGGACTATCTCAGTGCCAGAGGGCCTGGACTTCAGGACGTCGAGGACCTCGTCAACCTTGATGAGTCCCATCCACACAGCCACGTTCACCTCGTCGAGGATCATCATCTGGCACGAGCCACCCATCAGCCGGACCCTGACTGCATTCATGGCCTCCCTCGCGGCTTCGATGTCGGCCTCGACCGGCCTCCCTTGTACGACGAAACGCCCTGAGCCGAACTGAACCACCTCGATGTTCTCGATGTGCTTGGCGGTCGTGAACTCCCCCGTGGTCTCGCCCGTCTTCATGAACTGTACCACACACACCCGGTAGCCGTGGCCCGCGGCCCTCATCGCAAGCCCGAAGGCGGCCGTGGTCTTCCCCTTGCCCGGGCCAGTTATCACATGGACCTTCCCGAAAGCCTCGCCAGAGGTCATCGAGACCCGGAGCGTGGTGCCACTAGAAAAAAGGGACGATTGGCTCAGTATCTCCTGACCTCGTCATCGGGCAGTGAGAACTCCCTCTCGAGGAAGCCTAGTTGCTGCGTCTCCATGGTCCTGGGATCAATAGGTACCAGCAGGAGCGCCCCGGACATCGCGACCTCCTCGTTCGTCAGCTGGACCGCCTTCATGACGCTCGAGAAGCCGTTCTCCGTGATGAGGTACTCGAGCCCGTCCAGGAGCACGACCGCTCCCGGATTCGCCTTGATGAAGTCGGATATCGTGCCGTGGATCTTCATCAGCCTAGTGGGCTCGAGGTTGATCACGCCGACGCCCGTCGTCGTCTTGATGTTCTTCGCGATCCACATGATTGGGCAGTCGAAGCCGTACTGCTGCTGCACCCTGACCGGATGGGTGCGAGTGATCACGAGCCCTCTCCTGCCCTCGGCCAGCAACCTCTTGAGGGCATCATAGGCCCTCGGCACGCCCCTGTCGGCGAACAGGTAAGAGTTACCTGGAGCGAGGGCGGGTGCGCTTCCGTCGCTCATGGATTGGGTTACCTCAAGCCTGCCTGCACTGCAAGGCCTTCGTCCGTGATATCGATCAGCTGTCTCCCCGTGGTGTGTTTCGTCCCACGCAGCTTCAGGACCTCGAGGAACTTGCGCCTGACCTTCTCCTCCTCAGGATACGACAGCATGACGACACCGTCGACCATATACGATTCCTGGCTGTGGGATATGTCCTCGTATGACAGTTCGGCCGTGATGATGGCGAGACACTCAAAGGCCTTGAGATATGCGAAGAGTTCGTGCATGAACTCCCTGGTCTCGCCCCTCCACTGGAGCATGTCAGTCATCGGCGTGATGGGGTCGATGACGATCCTGACTGGGTGGTACTGTTCTATCTGCTTCTTGATTGTGCTCAGTATGTCACTCGGATTCTTAGCCAGGGTCGGGCCGATGTCGATGAAGTTGACGACCCCTTTCTCGACCAGCTGCTGGTCGTAGAACGAGAATGACGACAGGAACCTCTGCACGAGCCACTGAGGTTCGGAGATTGCGGTTATGTAAAGCCCTTTCTCCCCCTCGCTCGCGCCGTGGAACAAGCTCTGAACCGCCAGGGTCGTCTTCCCGGTACCGGGCTCGCCCGCGACGAGTATAGCAGATGGGTACGGGAAACCGCCCTGAATCATGCCATCGAGGCCGGGTATGCCAGTCGTCTTCCTGGACATTCAGAGCACCTCCGAGTCTATGATGAATACGCACTTGTCGTCACCCTTCGAGACGCACTTGCGCTCGTGGCAGTACACGTCCTTGCCCGTGCGCTCCTCGAAGACCTTGGCCAGAACGCCTCTGAGCATGTGGCACGTTGGGGAGTCGGAACTGGACACTTCAATCGAGCCCATCACGTTGATCGTGTCCCCCTCGAAGACTATGTCACTCACCCAGCCCTCCTTCACCAGGGCGTCTCTGACCCTTGACAGGTCAGTGCCCGTGGCTTTGACAAGGCGATTGCCCACGATCCGCCCGCTCCTGTAGAACATTCCGTGCGAGGCAAAGGTCATGACGGTCTCATACAGCCTCTTTATCTCGACGAGCTCGTCCCTACGCAATTTTATGGCGCGCTCAGATGACTCCATAATATCCACCTACATCGGGGGAGCCTTCTATCAATAAGTCGGGACTTATACCTTTTGGTCTCGCAGTATCTGGCAGAGGTGGATATCTGGCTAGTCGCCGAGACAGATTAATCTATCAGGTCAGACTAATGGGGGCCGTGATGGAAGTAGAGTCCAAATTCCGCTCTCCAGGGAACGACAAGGTGGAGAAGGCGCTGAGCAAGCTCGGGGCGGAACTCATCTGCGAAGAGGAGACCGAGGATGTGTATTTCCAGCACCCCAACCGCGACTTCGGGAAGACGGACGAGGCCCTCAGGCTCAGGAAGAAGGACGGTGTCTCAGAACTGACGTACAAAGGGCCACGTATGAGGATGGAGCATACGAAGGCGAGGGAGGAGGTCACGCTCAGGACCGAGGACCCGCTGACGGTCCAGAGGATAGTCGAACGGCTGGGCTTCAAGGAGTTCATGTCCGTACACAAGAGACGGAAGAACTTCAAATACGACAAGATTAGGATCGCCGTCGACGCGGTAGATGGTCTCGGGGAGTACGTGGAGCTGGAACTCATCACGGAGGAGCCCAAGAGAGCCGAGGCGCTGATCGAGCAGGTGAGAGAGGAGCTAGCGCTTACAGACTTCGAGCCAAAGACATACCTGGAGCTCATCCTGGACATGAACGACAAGAAATGAGATAGCAGGCGTCGCTGGATTGCCCCAAGCGCGCCGGTTTCCCCGGATGATGTCTGAGCCCTGTGCTCAGAGTTTGCTTATCTTGTCCGTCACGAACGACTTTATTGCAGGGTCGTCCGGGATCGTGATGGACTTCTTGTACTTCTCGCTGCCATCTGGCAGGAAGTAGCCTCTGGACACCGATATGAACTCGCTGTCGCCCTCATCGGTGATCGCCTTCTTCCGCGCGACTTCCAGGAAGTTGTTCTTACCGAAAGGTATCTTCTCAGCACTCAGAGTCTCGAACCGCACCTTCGTTTGCTGTTCATCGTCCATTTGGTGGCCTCCGTGAAGCAGGGCGATGGCAAAACACTATTCCGCCGATATAAAGGTTGGCGGGGAGTTCGGCCGTTGATCCCATTCCGCCGACATGACGCAGGACATGTCCAGCCCGCCGCAGTCGCACAAATCATAATATATCGCGAACAATCTCATTTCGCGCGTGTCGGTCGCGGATGGCGGCCCGATGCCGCAGCCACTGGATGAATATTGCAGATACTGCGGCGCCAGGATACCGCCTTTGGGTAGTTACTGTCCTAGATGTGGTGCCCCGAGAGCGCCGATCGGGCACGCTGAGCCTGCCCCGGCGCCGTTCAACGCGTCAATTGGAGCGGGTCCGGCCGCTGTGAGGGGACCGCCGTCTTGGCGCCTCATCATCAAAACGGTCTTCGCGTTCGGCATGATCACTTTCATCGTCCAACTCTTGGCCGGTCTCGCCGCCCTCGTCTATGGCACGACCATCGTCCTGCCGGTGATCGCCCATCACAGCTACACGATGTACGTGATCGCACCAGTCCTGCTCGCAATCGGTGAGATTTCCGGTGATGCCCTAGCCGCATACTACATCCTCATAGTCGCCGCGATAGTGGCGAGCGCCGTGTGGCTGTTTCTCAGCAGCGCGAAGGAGTATCACAAGGAGCTTACGATGAAGGCCGAGTCGAGGAGACACAGTGCGATATTCGACCTGTGTGGCCTTATGTTCGGCGTCCTATTCCTGAACGTACTCGTCGTGCTCATATCGGGCATCCTGTGGGAGGAACCCACATCCCCAACCGAGGATTCGGCGCTCTGGGAACTGCTGTTCCTTCTCGCGAACGCATCGGTATGGGAGGAACTCATCGTCAGGGTGCTCCTCATAGGTGTCCCGCTCCTACTCATCGACCTCCTCCGACATTCGTTTCAGGCGAAGAAGTATCGGTACATCCTGGGCGGCGGATTCACCTTGGGGACGGCCGAGGTCGTCCTAATCCTGGTTTCCTCGGCGCTGTTCGGGTTCGGGCACTACGAGGGCTGGGGCGCGTGGAAGGTGTTCCCATCCGCGGTCGCGGGGGCCGCTTTCGGATACATGTTCATGCGGCACGGGCTCGCCTCCGCAATCATGCTTCACTTCGGATTCGATTACCTGTCGATGCCTACTGAGGTGTTCAGCGACGGGTCTGGCATGGGGGCCCTTGTGCTGCTGGGCGTCGCAATCCTACTCTGGATGGCAATGGGAGCCGTCTTCTTCGGCTATTACATCATCCGAATAATCGAGTTCGTGACGAATAAGAAGTATTTCGAGGAACGGTCCCCTGCGCCGATTCCATATCCGTATTACTATGGTCACAGGTACGTTCCGCCAGAACCGCAGTGGCCACCGCCCCAAGCGCCGACTCAACCAGGACCGTGGTCGGGCGGCCCGGCAGAAGGCCCAGTGGTGACCCCCGCACCTCCTGGACTCGGAGGCTTCTTCGTGTGCCCTGTCTGCGGCCATACGGAGGCGCACTGGAAGGACGGAAAATTCAGGTGCCTAAGGTGTGGGACTATCGTGTAGGAGTCGCTCCAAGATCGCTTTGCTGAGCTTGCCTGGGGCGAGGTCGGTCGATTCTATCACGATGTTTCCTGAATATGACGCCTTCAGCGTCGAGACCACCTTGTCGAGGTCGGCCGTGCCATCGTCGATGATGTTGTGCTGATCCCACTGACCCTCGTTGTTGTGCATATGGACGTTTCTGAACCTAGACACATGCTGGAGCATGCTGTCGACCTCTCCCGCAGTGTTCGCATGGCCCATGTCGAAGCATATCGACGCGCTCGTGCCCTCTAGGACCTCGATTAACTCGTGGGCCTTCGTGCATGTCGCATTGATGTTCGCCGGGAGGTTCTCGACAGCCATCACGATGCCGTGCTCCTCAGCGAACGGGGCAAGCTCATGGATCGATTTGCGAGTCATGTCCAACGCTTTCGACCTTTCGAGGAAGGCGATTCCGTTCACGAACCCTGGATGCACCGTGAGCACGGTTATGTCCAATGCGCGGCACAATGTGATGACCTGCTTGATCTCGTTGACTGCGGCGAGCCTCATGGGCTCATACACGCTCCCGACGTTGACATCACTCATGGGAGCGTGGACCTGGAACCGGAGGCCGAGCGAGTCTCTGGCACGCACCAGGTCCTCGCGCACGAGATCCAGGCGGTGCTGGCCTTCTGACAGCACCTCCCAGAGCTCGAAATGCTCCGCAATCGCTTCGGCCATACGCGGAAAAGGGATGTTGCAGAAGATCGGGGACGCGACGCCTATCAACGTCCCTCACCCCCCCTTACTCTCCGGCCGGGGTGCGACCTCGTCGATGAATTGCTCGATGTCGTTTGACGTGATTGTGACGTCCAGGTCTCCGAGTGGGTGTTTTTCCTCAGAGAACGAGACCTTTCCCGCGGTCGCGACCTGTTTGTTCAGCGTGAAACTGACAGTGTTATCTGAAATCCCACGCCTCATGACCGCCCGCGCGGCGGACCTTATCCTATGCTTCTTGAGGAGCTCGGCGAAGACCTCGGTCGAGTGCGCTGTGCCGACTATGGGGTCGTCCCCCTCCGGGACGAAATCGGGGAACAGCTTGACGATGGCGTCCACGACCTTGGATCTGTCCTCAGTCGGGAAACATCTGGCAGTGACCTTCACCTCAGCCACGAACGCACCATGTTCGAAAAGCTATTTAACCCTGTGTTTCCGCGCGGGAAAACAATAGAGTTAAGGCGTTCTTCTGTCCAACCTCGTCCGTCCCCCAAACCCTTTCTCGTCCACCCATTGTTCTTCCCTCAACAACGGAGTGGGCCAAACCGGATTCGAAGTCCGAACACTGGCTGGAATCTAATCTGCATTCTGGGGTTTTGACGGAGAGCGTGCCAAACCACTTTCAACATTATTTCTTGCGTCTTTGATGCGCATATCGCCACTCTTACTGACCACTTGTTCGAAATGTATATATACCATGGGCAACCATAGTATACGGTGGTATACAGGATACGTGAACCAGTATGGGCGGCAGGTCCAAGCTTATCAAGGTCAGCGAAGAGGAATACGAGCTGATACAGAAGGCCCAGAAAATGCTGCAGAGAAAGGGATTCGAGAGCGCGGGTATCTCTGAGGATGAAGAGAGCAAACTGAATTGGGAGGACTTCGCCTTAGGGGCAATTGCCGGTATCGGTGCGTATCTTCTATACAAATCGCTAACGAAGAAGTAGCAGGGGGTGAGTGGTGTGGCAAAGAAGCTATGGTGGGAATCTCTTCTCGAACTCGCTGCTGGCGGAATTCTTGGATATGGCCTTGGGCAAATTCCGAATGAGGCTTATGCGTCATGCAGTCCGGAACAGAGAATGAGATGGGACCAAACCCGGATTCTTCATCATGGGGAGTTAGGATTAATGGCGATAGCAGGAGGCGCTGCTGCCAAGAGTCCTTTTACCTTGGGTATTGGAGTTGGTCTAGCGATGAGTGATTCAAGAGACGCAGAAGAATGGTTCAGACGCTCAGAGTAGGTTTGGCGTGAGCCAATATACTCCGCGAGGATAATGATTGAGCGATAGTACCACTGCTGAAAACCCTTTCGCACTACTTTCCGCTACCTCTTGATAGAAGTATTATCTAACCTTCGTCTGCTATCCTCCTCTCGTGGATTCGAAATTGCGTGATGATAGGCAAGAGACCGTCCGACTGATGTTGTCTCAAGGGTCTGACCTCCTCGATAGAATGAATAGTCGCATTGATAGCATTATCTCAAAAAGCCAAGCACTGCTCAGTACAATGCTGGCTATTCTGGCTCTTTCGATTGCAGTAATTATCGTTCTTGATGAGCATGGTCTTTATCTTACCGTTGCAGGCTGGTCTATGCTTATCCTGACCTTCTACTTGCCTATGGCATACGCCGTCTACGGCTCTTCAAGACTAGTGCATGTCCGCAAGTATCATGAAATTGCCGCTTTCAAGAAGAACGACTTCGAGCTACTTGTGAACGCTCGGAGTGATGATGTGGCTATCCATCTTCTGAATGAAACCAGAAAGACATTGGATTCGCTTGAGAGCGATGTCAAGCGCGACCTCAAGATTCATAAGCAGAGCGCAATGGCTTTTGATTTGTCTTTGACGGGGGGATTATTGTTCATTATATTTGCATCTCTATCATGGTTCGGATAACGCGGTGAAGAACATGGATGACAAGAAGAAGCCATCAAATGAAGCACCTGACCGCAATGTAGACTGGGTCAGGTCTATCGAGGGGACTAGAGGACGATATGTGATTGAGAAAGAGGACAGGGGAGGTCGTGGCAAGCGCCGTGAATTGTCGAAGTGATTGAATACACTTGTACTCCGTGGATGGTGGTTGATTGACCAGTCAGAGACCAGATTAGTCTTGATTTCCTATCATGCCACTTTCTACATATGTGCAATGGACAACACAGGTCAGAAAGATTGAAATCATGAATTCTCGGTGCTGAGTCAATCGGTGGTTCATTGTGGAATTACTGAAGAGAGCTGGGGATTGGGTCAGACGTCATCTCCAGAGCATACTGAATGCAGTTATATCTCTGTTGCGCAGTACCTACGAGAATCTCAATCCTCGATTCAGGATTGTCCGAGATTTCTTTGTATCTCATCATATGCGAATCCGAAAATGCACGAAGGTATTCTTCTGGTCGGAGCTACTCATGATTGTCATATCAGCAAATGGCTTTGAAATGTCTCCTGATACTCTACGATATCTTTACTCTGCACTGTTTCAGGGATTTGCAGCGTTGATTGCATTTGTATTGGCTATTCTAACATTCAATTATCGAATGTTGAGAGATTCTAGGAATGAGTACCTTTCAAATGCGCTTTCTGATATGAGACATCTCAATGTGCAGTTAGCCAACAAGTGTCCTCGAGCCGATTATGATAGTATCAAATCTGTAATGAATGATTGGATGGAGAATGAATCAAAGAGGAAGACTGATGAGCTCAAAGGTTACGTGGAGAAGGTTGAATCCGTCAAGGCCAGTTCTGTATTGTCGCCGGACAATCCACTCCAAGGAATGTTGGAGAAACATTACCATGAGGTCAAAGCAGAGAAGGAATTGTATGACCGCATTGCGATGAGTTTGGCTCGCTATCGGAACTCAGAGACTGCCTACAATTATGACCTTCCTATCGAAACAATACTGGCAACGGCTCCCTTGTTCTCAATCGTGATTGTTTCGCCTATCGGGCTTGCCTTGATGGACCAACTTGGACAGCCGAACAACATGCACTTCATCTTTACCACTCTACTCATAGCCATCATAGCTATTTTATTCACGCTGAATCTCTTCAATATAACGCTCAATATTCTGTTTGGCGGAACCAAATTCGGAAAGCGTGTCAATCTGCGGTATTCTGAGGTTGGTCTGAAGGAACCAGCTGAGGCAGTCCAGACAATTGAGAGGGTTCAGAAATTGATGAATTGGCGCTAGACATTCTCGAAGTCTCAGATATGCCAAGATTCTCTCTCCGACCTAAGCGTGGACGAGAGGGGGGCTGCCTAGCAAGTTCTATGACTCATGCTGCGACCATCGAGTATGTGACTCCGTCGTAGTCGATGAACATCGTCAGGACGCTCCATGCATAGAGCCTGTCCTGAACCACGTATTCGTTCGGTGTGTCCTCTTCATACATGAGGTAGTCCATGCTGACGGTCACGGGGAAGGTCCATCCGTTGGCGTACTTCTCATAGAACGTCTTGGAGCGAAGGTACTCATCCAATTCCCAGCCTATTGGTCCTGCTCCCCACACCAGGGTACCGTCGAAGTAGACTCTGACCAGGTAGATGTCGGTGTCCATCAAGTTGGCAATCTTAACCACAGAGTATTCATCTGATGTAGTCTGAGGCGGCGACGTGTCTGGCTCGTCCTCTGTGGGTTCATCATCGGTGGTATCGGTGGCAGTGTCTTCATCGCTGAACGCGTAGTACAACCCCGCTGCAAGACCAGCAGCAACAAGGAGTGTCATAACAGCGATGGCAACTGCCTTGGGACTTATAGGTTCAGGTTCCGAGGTCTCAACGGTATCTTCTGGAGCCATCAGGCCGCACTTAGGGCATATGAATCGACTCCGACTCTCTAACCAATTCAGCTTGTGACCACAGGAAGCACACCGCGGCTTTGCCATATCCATTCCCTCGCTACGCGGTCACATTCTTGTCGACAAGTTCATCATCTGGCTCAGGCACAAATGATGGTCGGACTGTGAACCACATCTGTCATTGGAATGATTCTGTGGTCTACGTAAATAGCTTTCCATGCTACGTAGAATCACGTAGGTCATTCCGCCAGCAGACCATGACGAACTAGTTCCATACCTTGTCAACTGATAGCCTTCTGAACCTGATTGTATACACTCGGGACAGGGATGGTGGTGAGCAATCCAGGGATTTCTCGAAGAGCCTTATCCTTGGTAAGAGACTGTAATCCGAATAGCCCTTCAAGATTCGGCATCTGCTTGATTACGTTCCCCGACCCAATGGCAGCTTCTATCCCACTTGTATGCTTGGCTGTAGTTCGGTTGCCTGGGTCCTCGTCAACCAGGGCGATGACGTCAATCTTGAATCCTTTGAGTATCTTCGCCAATGGTTCAATACCGCTGATGCCACCACAATCGATTATGGAAACGTCCATCCGGTCTAGTTGCACGTTCATCTTCTCAAGAGCCAGTTTGCAGGCGATTCGGTCTTCCGGTCCTTCGACGAGTACGACTTTCCGCGCAAAGAACACTTCATTAAGCTCCTCACAGAGTTTGGATGCCATTCTTATCGGGTCAGCATTGTGTGTCATCCTCGCGCCTGACAGTACCTCAGTGTGTCCCTGTACCTTTCGGACCATGTGGATATTTGTATAGTCTGCAGCATTGACGAAGCATCTCTCATGTGTGGCATAAATGACTTGAACGCCGTTTCTCGACATATCCTTCAGAATCCCATAGAAATGTCTGCACGCGTGAGGATGAAGATAGAGTTCTGGTTCCTCAATAGCTAGAATGAGCGGTTGCTTGACTATGTTCGCATACGCACGGGCAATTGCCACTGCGACTGCGCTCTGAACACCTGCGCCTTCGTCTTCAACGTCCATGGAATGATTCAACTGATTGCTGGTATCCGTCAGGTGTGGTCTAAGATTCTTCAACACATCTGCGACTTCGACGAATGACAGTTTCAGTTGAATTCCCAATCCCGTCTGGTCGGAGACATGCTTGTCAATCTCCTTCTCCAGGGTGACTATCGACGGTCCAATATCCCTCTTGAAGCAATCATCAACATCAGTCTTGAACTTCTCACGAGTGGGATTGCTGATGCTAGCTGTTATGTGTTTGAGCAGTTTTCCATAGATGGTCCACTGCGTTGGTCTAATCTGGTCGTATGCCTGGCGGTCGAGTGGCAGATACATCAGACCCACTTCGTCCTTCATCTGATTGCTCACCTTGATTTCCCTGCCGCCACTGTAATATGTCTGCACATTACCCTTGTCATCTGTTCCCAAGAAGGAGGAATCGCTTCCATCGTACTCCAAACGAAATCCCTGAATTTGCGGGTTTGCTGCCAAAGGTCGTGAGAATCTCGCCTCGATAGTGATTGGGTCTTTTCGATTATTGTTGTGAAAATCGCTGTCTTCAAAAGACCTGGCGCCTGGATATGTTGCCCCTAGCACCAAATCAAGCGCTCTGAGAATGTTCGATTTTCCGGAGTTATTCGCCCCGATGAACGCATTCATATCCTGAATAGGGATGTCGATTGACTCAATTGACCTATAGTTCTTGACAACCAGTCGGTTGAGCACATCGACTCCTCCACATCAGGCCCACTTCGAACCCTCCACCTGGAGATGACTCCAGGGTATTAAACCCAATTCGTTCAAAGCTGCAGTAGCTGTGAACACGCGAGTGATGAACACAGCCTTGAGCAGACCCAGCGAATACGAGTTAATTTGAATCCATTCTTGCGCGACGGTGTTTCGTCTGCCTATGGAGATGTGGCTTCCCAGCCCTATTGTAGGGCTGAGTCGGAGACATACGTACAGTGAGAACGCATTCTGACCGCATCAGATTCCTGTGCAAATGTGCGAAATCGCACTCTCACAACAGAGGCGCGCTTATGATAGGGATGACCCCCCTTGTCCCCCCGATAGAGGTCAAACCGACTCGCTTTAGTCTCGTCTCCCCCTGTGTACTTCAATGTCAACTACTGTATAGTTGTGGAAGGGCTATAATCTTAAGATTATAGCCCTGACACACTATTTACGTATAGTACGCACTGTACAGTACGTACTGCACTGTAACGTAATAGGCACAGCCTCATAGGGGTGGATTTTCGAGAGTCATTGTTTCGGCGATTGTGCCTAGTACCGCACCACTGAATCATCGCGAGAGTCTTCCTTCAACACATCCTATATCCTCAGAATAGCTGGGATTCGATTATGCAGACCACCCTCGACAAGAGGGCATAAGGCTCACAGATACATGTATTATTATTTGCACATGCATTTGATAATCTGGCATATGCGAAAGGTTCAAGTACCAGCAAAAAAGTATCTCGGTTGCTATCTCACGCCCAAGACGGCGCGGGAACAGCAAAGGAACTCTGAGCGCAGTGCGGACCTCAGTTCGTGGGGTCGATATTTCTCGGTCATGTGTTCCCGGACTCTGAGAGCTTCGGCTCTGCAGTGAACGGGAGAACCATGAATTGGCTAATGACAAAGGACAAGATAGGCGGCACGGCGCTGTCGATGAGACGCGAGCCGAATGCGTCTACGTGAGCGAGTATGAGAATGAAAATCGCACCCGATACTTGGGTGCAAAGCGGTGTCCACTCGGTGGGAATAACACCAGACGGTGGCAATGCAAGGCGTATCGGCATTGCATCGATGCATTCATTCTGAAGCGACTCGAACAGAGATACCTTCCCAAACGCATCCTCCCGGAACTCAGGAATGCGGTCAATGGCAATGGCGATAGCGAGTATGGCGCTTGCGACTTCATACTTCTGCAATGGATTGGCCAGGTGGCATCTGAGTCAGGGTATCAATTCGGGCGCAAGGCAGTCAATGCAGCTATTCGAGCGAGTAATATGGCTGAAGATGCCGAATACTCGCACGAATGTGCCGTTATCAGGTCTACATTCGGTGTATTCGGCCGGTCTGGTTCGAACCGTGGGGTAAAGCGACCCTGTGGGGCACACGGGGGGTCGGAATAATGCGAATAACGCGCGAAGTCTCTCGCGACAGGGTCATACTACCCCCTGAGGCACGCGGCTGTCTAACGCAACTTTCCGCGTACTGGTTGGCCCGCCCGTGCTACACTATGGCGGTGGGATAATGGCGGCCAGAACCTACGGGACGGCAACCCCTCCTGAAGTGGGGCAATCCTCCGATAGGTTTACGTCGAGTTGTGATAATCCTCGATATGGCAGCGAGGACGGGGACAACTCGCTGCTAGATGTGAACTATGAACTCGGTCAAGAACCCCAGACCGGGACGGACGAGAGTGAACCAGGTCAACTTGTCGGCGAGGAGGCTGACGAGTACCTGAGAACTGGAGATACCCTCGAACGCTTCAACTCTGCCACCAAGGCGCGCCTGAAGGAGAAATCGCGGGAGCATTACAGTAGGACTTTCGTTCGATTTGCGGAACATTCGGAACTCGATACGCTCAAGCGAAGGACCATCGCTGGACCCAGAGGAAAGCAGATAATCCTCGCATTTCTGGAGACCATTCCCAGGCAATCATGGAAATATGCAGTTGCCGAAATCAAGGCAGTCTGGCTCTACGGAATGAATCTACCGTGGCCGATTGATTCGAAGAGAGACCTTGGCAAGCTCCCTAGGACCAGAAGAAGACAAACCCCTAGTGACAAGACGGTCACGGCATGGGCAGAGGCAATGACAAGAGAGAGAAGAACCCGCCCGAGGCTGGAATGGCTGCTTATAGCACAGATAGGGCTTCGGCCGTCACACTTGTGCAAGTTGCGATGGCGCAATGTGCAGTTGGACGACAGCGGAAGGGCGTGCGCGATTGTTGCGGATGGCGCTAGAGAGGGGTTCAAGACGGACAGCGCCGTGGTTGCTAGGTTGCCGCCCGATGTTGCCGATGCCCTCGAAGCCTGGCGCAAGGAACATCCTGCGCCTCATTCCGAGAACCCAATCCTCCCAAGATTGAGCCGAACAGATGGTACAGGAGAACAGGACTCAAGGACCATCAGGGACCACTGGCGTTCCCTCGCCAAGAAGTGGGGACTGCCACCACTGAGACCTGTAGATATGAGACATTGGGTCGCTACTGCTTGCAGGAGGAGCGGTCTCAGCAGGGTTGCCTCAGCATTCATGATGGGGCACGACCCAAGCGATGGCTCAGGCTCGATGAGAGATTGGTATGATTCCCCACCACTCGAAGACATCCTCCAGGAACAGGAAGAGAAGCTACCCAAAGGTCCTCTGGGCCTTCTTAGGCCTCCGGAGGTGGAGGTGGCTGAGGGACTGCCTCTCGAGGCCACACGCTTGATGAGAGACTACCTTTCTGGGAATATCAGAACCCTGGAATTCGCCAATCGAGCAGAGAATCTGAAGGATTCTCAGCAGAGGAGTGTGGACATCAATAGTCTCTCCATTTAAACACGTGGTTTCACCGACTGAAAGCTATTTAAAGACGTCCGCGCTAGGATTGGCTGGATGAAGAAGCGTATCCTCCAGCTGCTCACGGAGAAGGGCATCCTCGTCGACCCAGAGGCCGCGGAGGCGCTGTCCAGGTTGTCGGACCCGATGGCGTGCGTCAACCGAATCCTGAAAGATGCAGAGAACCAACCGTTGATACTGTCGCGGGAAGATGTGGATGGCTATGCGGGATGCGGCACTAAGCAGCCAATCCCGAGTCGTGAACCCTCACCTAGAGTTGCACCGGAGCGACCAGTCGCCAGCAAGACTGCACCTCCACCCATACGTGTGATCAAGGACATCACCGGGAACTCGACCTGCGTTGGGGACATCCAAGACTTCACAAAACTCTTCAACGATCGTTACACTTCCATCAAGAAGATCCTGGCCAAGAGGAGAGAGCTCGCGGGCATCATCCCGATCTCAAAGGCGAAGAAGGTCCGGAGGGAAGTCAAGCTCGTCGGCATCTTGAACGAGACGAGGACCACGAAGAACGGTCATACGCTCCTGGAGATCGAGGATGAGACGGACAAGATACATGTGCTCGTGATGAAGGGCCCCAAGAGAGCGGGCGAGGGGTTCATCAAGGACGAGGTCCTCGGCATCGCTGGATCGTTCAGCAAGGACGGGGAGATCGTCATCGCGAAGGAGATCATCAGGCCAGACGTGCCCATGAACAGCGCCATGACGCCGAACGGCTCGGGGGCAGTGATGGCGTTTGTCTCCGACATACATGTGGGCAGCGACACTTTCCTCCCGGAAGAGTGGAAGAGGTTCATGGAATGGCTCCGGAAGGACCCCGTGGCCAAGGACATCCGATACATGATGATGCCTGGGGACCTCGTGGACGGGATAGGCATCTACCCTGGCCAGGAAGACGAGTTGCTCATCGAGGATGTGTTTGCGCAGTATGCTGAGCTGGCAGAGATGGTCAAGGCGATACCGGACTGGATCAAGATCATAATGATGCCTGGGAACCACGACGCGGTGAGGCTAGCGGAGCCGCAGCCTGCACTGGCCAAAGAGGTACAGGCCATGTTCGACTCGAACATCATGTTCGTTGGCAACCCGTGCTACCTGGACGTCGAGGGAAGAGTGGTCCTGGCGTACCACGGCAGGAGCATGGACGACTACATCAAGAACATCTCCGGATTGGACTACGCTCACCCGCTGGAGGCCATGAGGGAGATGCTCAGGCGGAGGCACTTGGCTCCCGTGTACGGCGAGAGGACTGCGCTCGCGCCCGAGAAGAAGGACTACTTGGTCATCGACCAGGTGCCGAACATATTCGTCACGGGGCATGTGCACAAGTGCGGCATCGCAGAATACAGGGGCATCAAACTCATCAATGCATCCGCATGGCAATCACAGACGGAGTTCCAGAGGATGCACAACCAGGTGCCAGACCCCGCCAAGGTGCCGATGATCGACCTCGGCAGCGGAGAGATGTGGGTCGAGGACTTCTCCCACTGAAGCGCGCGAGAGGTTTCTTATCCAGCCGATGGTATTGCGTGTCATGCGCGAGCTAGGCGTGTTCTTCGACCCTAAGTCAGTCGCCGTCATAGGCGCAACGCCGACACCCGGAAAGGTGGGCAACATAGTCATCGAGAACCTGTACGGTGAAGGGTATCCCGGGAAGGTGTTCCTGGTCAATCCGAACCACAAGACGATACTTGGCATGCCATGCTACCGATCCATCCTGGACTGTCCAGGGAAAGTGGACCTTGCGGTCATCGTGGTCCCCGCGACTCTGGTTCCAGCAGTAATGGAGGAGTCCGGCAGGAAGGGCGTGAAGGCAGCGGTCATCATATCCGCGGGCTTCTCCGAGGGGGGCGAGGAAGGAAAGGCTAGGGAGAAGGATTTGCTCTCGATCGCCGCGGAGCACAAGATGAAGTTCGTGGGTCCGAATTCCTTGGGTGTCATCGCGCCACACGCGCGCATGAACGCATCCTTCGCCAGAACCACGCCCCTGAAAGGACCCATCGCATTCTTCTCGCAGAGCGGGGCGTTCTGCACCGCCGCGATAGAGTACTCGGTGCGCGAGATGCTCGGGTTCTCGGCATTCGTGAGCTCCGGAAACAAGGCAGACATAGACGACTCTGATCTCATCAGGCACTTCGCATCGGACGAGAAGACCAAGTGCATCGCAGCGTACATGGAATCAACAAGGGACGGCCAGGCGTTCTTCGACGCCCTCAGCGATGCGTCGCTGAGGAAGCCCATAGTGATACTGAAGGCGGGCAGGACTGAACGTGGGGCGAGGGCGGCCAAGTCACACACTGGAGCCCTCGCTGGCTCGGACTCCGCATACGAGGGCGTGTTCAAGCAGACAGGCGTGTACAGGGCGAAGACCATGTACGAACTGTTCGACGCGGCGCAGGCGCTCGCGAACCAGCCGCCGATGGACGGTGAGGGCATAGCGGTCGTCACCAACGCCGGCGGAATGGGGGTCATCGCCACTGACTTCGCGAACGACCTCGGGCTCGAACTAGCAGAGCTGTCATCGGAGACCCTGGATGAGATAAGGAAGGCGTGCCCGCCCACATGGAACCCAGGAAACCCCGTCGACATCATCGGGGACGCCGACACTGCACGGTATGCGAACGTCCTGACAGCCGTGGGGAAGGCCCCAGAGGTGAAGGCGATCATGGTCATAGCCGCGCGCCAGGCGGCCACGAACCTGTTCCAGATCGCGAAGTGGATAGCCATTACCGCACGCATAAGCGGGAAGCCTACGGTCGCATGCTTTGCAGGGATATTCGACCAGGAATCGGAACAGTTCCTTGACTCGAGGGGCATACCGGTCATGTCCGTGCCCGAGCGTGGGATAACCGCCCTGCACGCGCTCTCGGAACGCGGCAAGTGGCTGAGGAAGAAGGGCGTGGAGATACCGAAACGCGTGCCGAACGGCGATATGGAAGAGTTACCCAACTAGATCCATGAGGATCAAACCATAGCCAATCCCCAGGAAAACCATGCTGGCCCAGAAGGCGACCCATATCAGCTTCAGCAGCTTCACGCGGTCGTGGAGGATGTCGAGAAGGGGCAACTCCGTCACGCCTCTGCCCTTTTCTCCGCCTTGCTCTTGATACGCTTCAGACGGAATATGTTGTCCCGCTCCATCTCCTCGAGCCTGAACCGGATGAAACGCTCGATCTCCTCCAGTTCAGGGAGCACCTTGAACTCCAGCGCGTTGACTCTGCGCTTGGTCCGTTCGATCTCTTCGAGCAGCTTCTTCATGGTGGTCTCGAGCTCTGCGGCCTTCACCACGGTCTCGACGAGCTTCTCGTAGGCGTCCGCCGCCTCGTCGATCCTGGGCGAGGTGCCTATTATGCCATATCCGCGCTCGTCCAGGGGCGCCACTATCCTCGAGGACTTGATCTCTGGCACGACGACGCCCATCAGGTTCCTGCTCCTGAGCTGTATCTCAGGGTGCACAGTGAGCGCGTACGCGGCCGACCGGACCGCGATGACGCCGTCGACGGCGCCCGCGATCGCGATCTTCTCACTCGCCTGGACGTACTGCTTCGCTATCTCCTGCCTCAGGTCCTTGGCCTGGTCGAGTATGTTGAAGAACTCGAGTATGAGGCCGTCCCGCTTCAGCTTCAGGATCTTGTGGCCGTTCTTAGTCAGCCTGATCTTCTTTGTGACCTCGAGCAGCTCTGACCTTGTAGGCTGGATCTCCCTGATGGACATCTCGTCTCACTTCTTCCTGTTCATCGGGTGGTACTTCTCTATGAACTTCCTGTCAATCTTGGTCAGAGCGTCGACGGGGAGAGCGGAGAGCAGTTCCCAGCCGAGGTCCAACGTCTGCTGAATGGTCCTGTCCTCGTCCTTGCTCTGCCGCACGAACCTATCTTCGAACGCGGCCGCGAAGTCGAGGAACTTCCGGTCCCTGTCCGAGAGTGCTTCCTTGCCCACGATGGCGACCAGGCCCCTGAAGTCCCTGCCCTCGGCGTAGGCCGCGTACAGTTGGTCGGATACGGCTCTGTGGTCCTCCCTGGTACGTCCTGAGCCTATGCCCTGCCCCATGAGCCTCGACAGGGACCGCTCGACGGCGACAGGCGGATAGATGCCTTGCCGGTGCAAGTCCCTGGACGCCACGATCTGACCCTCCGTGATGTACCCAGTCAGGTCCGGTATCGGGTGCGTGATGTCATCACCGGGCATGGACAGGATCGGGCACTGCGTGATGGACCCTTTCTTCCCCTTGATCCTGCCAGCGCGTTCGTACAGGCTCGCGAGGTCGGTGTACATGTATCCTGGATAGCCGCGCCTCGCGGGCACCTCCTCCCTCGCCGCGCCAATCTGTCTCAGCGCCTCGCAGTAGTTCGTAAGGTCTGTGAGGATGACCAGCACCTGCATGTCGAGATCGAAGGCCAGATACTCGGCCGTCGTCAGGGCGAGCCTCGGGGTCAGGAGTCTTTCTATTGCGGGGTCGTCCGCAAGGTTGAGGAACACGACCGCCTTCTTGAGCGCGCCAGTGCGCTCGAAGTCCTTCATGAAGTACTGGGCCTCCTCGCTCGTTATGCCCATCGCTGCGAACACCACCGCGAACTCCTCCTTCTCACCCAGCACCTTCGCCTGCCTCGCGATCTGGAGCGCGATGTCGTTGTGCGGCAGGCCGGAGCCGGAGAAGATCGGGAGCTTCTGCCCTCTTACGAGCGTGTTCATGCCGTCTATGGATGATATCCCGGTCTGGATGAACTCCTGCGGATTGTCCCTCGCGTAGGGGTTGATCGCCGCGCCGATGATCTCGAGCCTCTTCTCCGGTATGATAGGCGGACCCTTGTCCAGCGGGTCTCCGGAGCCGGACAGTATCCTGCCCAACATATCCTTCGAGACGGGCATCTTGATCGTCTCGCCCAGGAACTTTACGCCTGACGCGCGGTCGATACCACCCGTGCCCTCGAACACCTGGATGACCACGACATCGTCGGATGTGTCCAGCACCTGTCCCCTCTTGACAGAGCCGTCGGGAAGCGCGATCGATACGAGTTCACCATACGCGATCGGTTCGGTCTTCTCGACGAACACCAAGGGTCCCGCAATCTGGTTGATCGTGTGGTATTCCTTGGCCATGCTCACACCCCCAGCTCAGCGAACTGCCTGTCCATCTCGGGGAGTATGGACTTCAGGTCCTTGTCGATCGTCTCCTCGAACTTGAGCTTGCCAAGGTCCGCCCTGACCTTGAGTGAAACTATCTTGTCTAGGGGAATCTCGAGCGATATGGCCTTCTTGGACAGGTCTGAGAAGTGCCGGATGGCGTTCATGTACTCGTACTGCCTCTTGAGCGGGCTGTACGTGTCCACCGCATGGTAGGCGCTCTGCTGCAGGAAGAATTCGCGGATCATCCTCGCGACATCCAAAGTCAGGCGCTGCTCCTCGGGGAGGGCGTCAGAGCCGACCAGCTGCACTATCTCCTGCAGCTCGGACTCCTTCTGGAGCGTCTCCATGGCCCAGAGCCGCAGAGGACCCCAGTCCTCGGCCACGTTACGCCTGTACCACTCCTCCAGTATGGGGCTGTACAGACTGTACGATGTGAGCCAGTTGATGGCTGGGAAGTGCCTCCGCTCCCTCAGCTTCGAGTCGAGCGCCCAGAAGACCTTGACGATCCTCAGCGTGTTCTGGGTGACTGGCTCGCTGAAGTCGCCGCCTGAGGGCGACACCGCCCCGATGACCGATATGGATCCCGTCGGGCCGGCGAGCGTGTTGACTCGGCCGCACCTCTCGTAGAACTCGGAGAGCCTGGACGCAAGATATGCTGGATACCCCTCCTCGCCCGGCATCTCCTCGAGCCTGGACGATATCTCCCTCATCGCCTCAGCCCATCTGGACGTGGAATCGGCCATGAGCGACACATCGTAGCCCATGTCCCTGTAGTATTCCGCGATGGTGATGCCAGTGTACACAGACGCCTCCCTGGCCGCGACGGGCATGTTGGAAGTGTTCGCTATGAGCACCGTCCTGCCCATGAGCGGTTTCCCGCTCTTCGGGTCCTCGAGCTCTGGGAAGGTCGTGAGCACCTCGGTCATCTCGTTGCCCCGCTCGCCACAGCCCACGTAGACGACGATCTGCGCGTCACTCCACTTCGACAGCTGCTGGGATGTGACGGTCTTGCCTGTGCCGAACCCACCGGGGATGGCTGCTGTACCGCCCTTGGCGAGTGGGAAGAGCGTGTCGAGCACGCGCTGCCCCGTCACGAGCGGGATGTCCGGGAGCAGTTTGTCCATGTAGGGCCTCGGCAACCTGACAGGCCAGTTCTGGGCGATCTTGATCGCGTGGCCGGAGTCGAGCGTGCCCACTGTCTCCTCGACCGTGAACTCACCCTCGGATATGTTCGTGACCTTGCCATCCACACCTGGCGGAAGGAGCACCTTGTGGACGATGTTGCCCTCGGGCACCTCACCTACGATCATGCCGCCGTGAAGGTCGTCGCCCTTCTTCACGGTCGGTTTGAACTTCCACTTCTTTGATCTGTCGAGGCCGGGTGCGGTGACCCCTCTCGATACGAAGTCGCCCTGTTTCTGCATGAGCACAGGCAACGGCCTCTGGACGCCGTCGTACACGCTGGACAGCAGACCTGGTCCAAGCTCGACCTGGAGCGGCGCGCCGGTGTCGACGACGATCTCACCGGGCCTGATCCCGGACGTGTCCTCGTACACCTGGATGACGGTCTTGTCGCCGACCAGCTTGATCACCTCGCCCATCAGTTTGAGCTCTCCGACGAGCACGACATCGTACATCCTCGGCGAGATGCCTTCGGCGGTGACCACTGGCCCCGCGACCCTGCATATCCTTCCACTCTTACCGCTAGCCATTCGGAAACGCCTCCGTCACTTGTCCTTGTAAAGGTCGATACCCATCGCCCTTCTGACCTTGTCTCTGATGTCGCCTTCCTCCTCTCCGACAGGTATGACGACCGGTTCGACGCTGGCCATCAGCTTGTCGCGCAGCTGCTGGGGGAGCCGCTCGAGGTCCTTCGTGTGCACGGCGAGTATGCCGACGCTCTTCTCCTGGACCAGCTGCAGGATCGTCTCCTGCAGCATCTCGGGCGCGACTCCGTAGACCTTCTTGATCCCAGCGAGTCTGAAGCCGACGACGAACTCCTCAGACCCTACAACCGCGATCTCCAATCACATCACCAGCAAATCCTCTATGACGTTCTTGGGCAGGCCGCTCGCCTTGCCCCTCGCGATGATTCTGATGTTGTCCACTTCCACCTTCTTCCGTATCATGTAGTTGACTATCGGAAGCACCGATAGCGGGTAGAAGTTGGCGAACTTCTCGCTCTTTCCTATCAACGCCTTGTCGAGGGCTATCGTGAGCTCGGAGAGCCTCTTGTCCGCCCTGTAGCGCTCGACAGCGGGCTTGATGTCCTCGAACAGTGACGACTTCTCCAACTCAGCTACGATGGTGTCTGTCCCCTCGCCTTGGGCCATCGCCCTGAGCTTGTCGAGTGAGAACTCGAGCCCGCCTGGAATCAGGAACTTCTGGATGCGCTCCTCGGGTATGCGCGCCGCCTTGAGTTTCAGGAGGACCTTCAGGTTCGTGACATCCACCTCACGCCTTACGAAGTCCCTCAGCAGCCGCTCGGCGTTGTTGGTCGGCTCGATGACGTCCAGGAGGTCGTAGTACAGCATCTTGTCCAGATGATCCTCCAACGTGGCCAACTTCCCTGAGTCGACCACGTCTCTGTGCAGCTCCGGGGTGATACGCAGTGCGGCCTGCTTGGCGAGGTCCTCCATCACCTCATGGATGCCCTCGATCTCAACGAGCGATTTGAGGTACTCCTCGGAGAACGCGCCCGCAGGTACGAGAGTGTCGACGATCTCTTCCGGCCGAGCCTTGGAAATTTTCCCCCGGAGGATGGTCTTGACATTGAACGTGTCCCACCGCCTCAGATAGTTGCCTACCATCTCCCTCAGGTGGCCCGTGGTGAAGCTCAGGATGTCGGAGTACGTGGCCGCGAGGCTCCTGGTGACCGCGGCCTCTACTAGGTTCGCGCCCGAGTACTTGGAACCGTACAGGGCCATCTCATCCTTGTACTGAGTCTCGCCCAGGAAACGGCCGATCTCGTGTATGTCCATGACGAGCATGCGGGAGTATGCGTCCTTGGAGAGCAGGAAGCTCTTGCGCGCTTTGACACGCGCGCACGCATACGCATAGTTGCCTTTCCCGCCGAACAAGCCCATCGGTCACATCACCCGAACAGACTGGAGTATATCTCCTGGATCTTCTTGTTCCACACTTCCTCTAGCATGCTCTCAAAACGGTAATCGAGCCTGACGGTGCGATCCTTGCTCTCGAACACAAGCCCGCCCTTGCAGTCGATCACGCCGCCGTTGCTGATGCCCTGAGACGGCCGCACCAACCACTTGTCCGAGGCGTTCGAGTACACATAGCACTCGCCCAGCTCCTTCTTCGCCGACTCCATGAGCCTCGCATACATCTTCGTGCGCTTGTCCTCGGGGTAGTTGGCAATCTCGGTGAGCACGAGCACCTTGAGCTCGTCCATCACCTGCCTCTGTGCCGATAGGAGCGCCTTCTTCGACTCCAGTTCCGCGCTCGACAGCTCCTGCTGTTCCATCTGGGAGATCAGGGTATCCGCGCGCCTGGAGGCCTTCTCCCGGTGCTCAGCAATCTGGATCTCCGCGTGTGCGACGTGCTCGTCCCGCTCGCGCTCACCCTGACGGATGATCTCCTGCTTCCGCTCCTCACCTCTTCGCAGTATGTCCTCGACTACCTTCTCGAGACTCATGGTGCATCAGCTCCTGAGTTGGCTCAGCTGTCTGGCCCCACTATCATTTTCCGCATCTCACGCGTTCATTATCAGGAAGGCCACGACGAAGCCGAGGATGACTATCGTCTCGGGCAGGACCATCAGGATCATGCCCTTGCCGAACATCTTCGGGTTCTCTGCGGTCGCGCCGACCGCCGCCGCACCTACCTGTCCCTGAGCGACGCCGGTGCCCAGGCCCGCGACACCTATCGCAATCCCTGCGCCGATCATCGCCAGTCCCATTTGTGTTGGGTCCATTCTCTTCTACCTCCTTCATTTCGTTGCGACTGAATGCCTCCTCAGGTACCTCAGGGGGGAGAACTCCTTCCCCCCGCCCTCGAAGAACTTGAGGAAGAACTCCACATAGTTCAACCTGATAGCCTGAATCCCCGCGGACAGTGCCCCGAGGAAGAACACGAAGAACATCTGGGTCACGAAGAGGGCGAGCACACCAGCAATCGCGATGCCTATGTTGTGGCTCTCGAATATCAGCGGGAAGAGCATGGTGTTGAAGGCCAACGCCATCGCACCCTTCCCGACGGCCAGCGCGGCCAACCTTGTGTACGACACAAGGTTCGTGAACAGACCGATGACCTCGGACAGTGCCATCGGGCCTTCGGTGAGTGACAGCCCTATCACCCCTGCTACGATGAATGCCAAAGCCGTGATCGAGACATTGATCCCTGCGACGGACGTGTCTGCGTCCGGGACCCAAGCCAGTACAGTGTCATTGACGAACCCGCTCGTGCCGGTCGCGCCACCAGCGATGTACATTATCTCGATGAACAGGCCGAGGAGGATCAGGAGCCACGCGACCTTGGCGAAGGCATGCTTGCGGTCGTGGCGGATGTGGTTGACGAAGCCCAGCACGAACCCAAGTGTCAGGTGCACCCACCCGGCAAGGAGGGACAGGGCGAGCATCTCCTTGATGTCCACCATCTTGTCAAGCAGCGGATGGATCGGGATGTTGGCGACCGATTCCCACGAATGCTCATCAGGGTGCGCTTCCGGCGGATGGAACGGGACCCCGAACGCCTCAGCGAACACGAACAGGCCGAACAGGCTGGCCATGATGCCCCCTGCGAGGACTATCGTGCCGAGCTTCTGCAGGTCGGGGAAGTCCTTGAGTTTCAGGCGCATGAACGCGCCCAAACACGCGAGCCCCAGGCCGAACCCGAGGTCGCCGATCATGAAGCCGAAGAAGAGTGGGAATGTCAGGAACAGCACGATCGTGGGGTCGACCTCATCGTACTTCGGCGTGGATACCAGGTCGATGAAGAACTCGAACGGCTTGACGGGCTTGGGGTTCTTGAGGAGTACCGGCGGCTCGTCACCCTCCTCCTCAAGGAGCGTCTCCACGAACGCGAGCCCACAACATAGGGAGTTCAGGGAGGCCTGGAGCTCCTCGACCTTCGCGGCCGGGAGCCAGCCGTCGATCACGAACGAGTTCGTCGATGTGGCGATCCGGAGTGGCGTCTCCGCCTTCATGACCTCGATCGACAGGTCCTCCTCCGAGGCGATGATGAGGTCCGCGAACTTCTTCCTGATGGCTTCGAGGTCGCTCTCGGTGCGGGCAAGGTCCTCTTCGAGGCCTTTGATGTCCGCCCGGTTCCTCTCGATGACCTTGGACGGATCGCCCGTGACCTTGGGTAGCTTCGACTCCTGGAACCCGTGTTCTGCAAGGATCCTAGTGACCTCGGACCTATCCTCGACCCTCGCAAACACGGCGACTGCGAGGTCGCCCTTCCGGAGGTCCTTGAGGACCTCGACGCTGGCGAGCTTGGATCGCAGCGCAGATTCTGGGTCCGCCCTGCATGTGCCGACGGACGAGAATATCGTCTCGAACCCTTCGTAGTCCTCGACAGGGATGCCGAACTGCGCGAACGGCTCCAACACCTTGATCTCCGATTCCTTGTCACGGATGAGAGACTGTATCCTCTGCCTCGCCTCGGCCTTCTTTGAGGTGTTGAGGTCGAGAGTGACCAGCGCCTGGTCGAGCGTCTTACGTATCTCGGATGCGGCCAACCGCTCAGATGGCTTGTGAGAATCGATGGAGAGCGCGCGAATCATGGACCGCAGCTTCAGTAGCTTCTGAGACGCGTCCGATGCTCTCGCGAGCGGCTGGCCGATCTTGAAGTCCTCATCCTGCTCAGTGAAATCTATGAGATGCAATACTCCGAGCTCGTAAAGGCACTCGATCGTGACATCGAGGCTCTCGATCGACCCGACGACGACCGCTCGGGTCATCTCCTCCGGTCTAAGCATCTGCTGCCCTCTCGAACTCCGAAAGGACCAAAGCCTTCACCTTGCCCGAATTCGTCCGGGCGCGCAAGACGAGCGCCTGAGCCTTCCGGGCGCCTTCCGCAAGGACCGCCTGCTTCTTGGCATCGGTGGCCCTCTTGGCCTCCCCGTAGCGAGCATCCGACTGCTTTCTCAGATCAGAGTCGGCAGCCTCGACCTTCTCCAGGGCCCGCCTCTTGCCGTCGGCCTGGAGCTGCTTGCGCTTCTCCTCCGCCTCCTTGACCACGACGCGGACATGCTCCTCCGCCATCTTGATCTGGTGAAGGATCTCAGCCTTTCCCATGTTTGCCACGTCCTCGTTGCTGATGCTGATTTCGATATAATAGACTAGCGATGACGTGGCGTGTCGCCAGGCATGCCGGTCCCATCCGATGTTTGATTGACAGAACAAGCCCGGCTCAGGCGTCCTCTCGCTTCCAGGAGGCTATCGCTGCAGTTTCGCCTTGAACAATTTCTCGTCCATCCTCGTGACCTTGATACCGACCTGCTCGAGCAGTTCGAGGCCTGAGAGGTCCGAGTAGTTGCCGATATACACCACGCGCGCGACTTGCGCATTCATAATCATGCGCGCGCAGATAGGGCAAGGCACTATGGTGGAGTAGATGGTCGAGCCCCTAGCGTTGGTCCCCGCCTGTATGAGCGCGTTCTGCTCCGCGTGCACGGCCGTGCAGGTCTCCAGCCTCGTCCCTGACTGAATCTTCAGCTTGTCCCTGATGCAGCCCATCTCCCCGCAGTGCGGCATGCCCCTCGGGTTCCCGTTGTATCCGGTGCTCTTAATCTCCCCGTGCTCGCTCACGATGATCGCACCTATCTGCCTGCGGGTGCAGGTGCTCCTGCGGCTGACCTCGAGGGCGATGTTCATGAAGTATTCGTCCTTCGAGATCCTCTTGTTCCCGTGCTCCGACAAATGCACCACTCTGGCGGTGTGAAGACTCTTAGTGCATTTCTATCTTTCCTCGCGCTGACCGAGTCATGCAGTATTTACTTATCCACCGACGCACTACACTTGGCGAGGGCATCACTAGGAGCGTCGGGGCCATGAAGAACAGGACGAAGGTCATCGCAGGGGTTCTCGCGATAGCCGCAGTCGCAATCCTAGCCTACGGGCTGTTCATGGGAGAGCCGACTGAGGAGGATACGACGGATCACATGGGTATGTGGGACAACACTCGATCATACTCCACGACGAACCTCACCCTCATCGTCGGTGCTTCGTTCCTGATAGCCGTCGGTGTCATGTTCATACTCCTCAGGGAGGAGTACGTGCCCCTACCCCCATCGATGGCTGTGCCCCCGCGTGACCTGTCCACCGAGAAGGGGGTCGAAGGGTCGGTGCCGAAGCATGAGGAGGTGGCTCCCGCGCCCGCGGAGGAGAAGGACCTCAGACCACCTGAGGAGGTCGCGGCCGAGGAGAACTACCTTGTCCTTAGGCTGCTCACAGGTGACGAGAGGACCATGTTCAAAGCGATCATGGACACCGGGGGTGAGGCCTTGCAGAAGGACCTCATTCAACGTACAAAGATGTCCAATGCGAAGGTCTCCCGGGTGCTCGAGAAGCTCGAGCAGAAGGGCGTAGTCTCCAAGGAGAGGCACGGTTCCACGAACAAGATCCGGATCAAGCTCAAGACCTGATCATCGGGGGCTTGAGGGGTCACTTTTCAGGAAAGTGAGAACGTTCAGGGCACTTTTCAGCATAGCTCCAAATACCCTTTCACCGAAGGTAGACTCAAGAGGCGCGAAGGGCGGAAGGGATCTCCCCCCTGCCCCTAGC